>Ga0157375_10000003_pt1 | contig 476325 bp, 445 predicted proteins | sample M35metaG_FD_115311 | JGI IMG/M metagenome (GOLD analysis project Ga0157375, IMG submission 115311) | Miscanthus rhizosphere microbial communities from Kellogg Biological Station, Michigan, USA - M3-5 metaG | ecosystem: Host-associated > Plants > Roots > Rhizosphere > Soil | place: USA...
CCACGGCGTCCGCGATGAGGGCGGGGAGCCTTTCTCATCCACAAGCTCGAAGCTTCAGGGGCGACTGCGGCTCTCCCGGACCGCCGACCCATCATCGAGTCGGCGGTCTCAAGGTACAAGGGGGCCGCGCACACTGCGCAATCATCCAAAGCACCTGCTCACTGACCATCTCCGGATCCCTGAACGTCTCGTTCGCAATCCGAAACACGCGATACCCCATCAGGTAGAGATCAAGCGTCCGAGCGTCGTCGTATTCATGCACGTCGATGTTGGAGTGATGACGTCCGTCGACTTCGATGACGAGCATCAAGTCCGCACAATAGAAATCAACGATGAACGGGCCGATGGGGACTTGTCTGCGGAACTTGTATCCGCAGGGACGCGTGCGTAGCCAGCGCCAGAGACGGGCCTCGGTTGGCGTTGATCCGCGGCGCATTTCGCGCGCGTAGTGCAAGAGCGGGCGGTTCTTGCGCGTCATGCGCAAAAACGCTACCTCGGAGTGTCGGTCTACGCTTTGTGGAGGGCCTCCCCCTCATCCGCCTTCGGCACCTTCTCCCCCGCCGAGGCGGGGGAGAAGGGCGTTGATTGAGGGCTAGTGCAGTCGCAGCGTCGGATCGCCGAACAGGATGAATGTCCGTCTCGCGTCGCGGTCCTGCGTGGCCTGCTTGGCCTTGAGGATCGCGTCGCCGATTGACGTGGTGCTGCCGAAGATCTGTTTGTAGAGCTCGGCGTTCATCAGGTACTGCTGGTCGGGGGAGGTGAGGGCGGATGAGGCCCACACGCCGATCGCTCCGCCGTTCGGGCTCTTGAGGAGGCCTTCGGCGACGCTCTCGGTCCAGACGTCGTGGAAGACGCCGTTGAGGCAGTTCATGGTGACGACGAACGGCAGCTTGTCGCCGTTGGTCAGCGAGTAGGCGGCCCAGGTGCTGAACGAGCCCTGGTCCCACAGCTCGGCCGAGCCGTGGCCGATGTAGTTGACGAGCAGCGAGCCGTTGTTGAACGCGGTCACGACGTCGCCCGCGCTGGCGGTGGTCAGCGAGATGCGATCGACGCTGTACGCCGGCGTCGGGACGAGCAGCGCGATCTGATCGGCGGCCTTCGCGAACGGCACGCCGTTCGGAACGTCGTTGATGATCTCGACTTTCCTGGCCCACGAATCGACCGGAGGCGCAACCGGGCGGCGGGTCAGCTTGCCGATCACCGTCGCCGCCTCTTCCGCCGTCCGCACCGGGATGCGGCCGAGAGCCATCGACGGGATGCCGCTGTCGTTGAAGTCGGCGAACCAGTCGTCGCTCGCGCTCTTCAGGTAGTACGTGGCGATCGACTTCGTGGGGACGAAGTCGACGCTCCCCATGCCCATGTAGTTGCGCGGATCGGAGCTGGCGTCGCCGATGAGGATCGCGTAATGCGGCACCGTCCTCCACGTCGCGGTCCGCTTGAGGAAGTCGCGGATGGCGTACGGCGAGTGCATGCCGAACGAGAACTCGTCGTAGAGGTTCTGCACGTCGACGACGGTCGTCGACACGCCCTGCGCGTCGCGCGCCCGCTTCAGCGTGTTCGCGGCGTCGATGAACGCCTTGTTGGTGATGATGACCATGTTCGCGGCGTTCTTCGCATCGTTCCACGTCGACGGCACGTTCATCACCGCCTGCGGCGGCGACATCACGCGCGAGCCCTGGAAGACGAAGATCGTGCGCGTCCCGCCGTCGGGCGCGGTGATGGTGGCGGTGCCGTTCGTCGACGTCACGCTCAGCGAGACCGGCGCGGCCGGATCGGTGAGGTCGACACCCTGCACGTCGTTCGACGCGAAGCCGCTGACCGCCACCTGCGAGCCGCCGGCCGCGGTGAACATCAGCGCGCCGTTGTCGGCCGTGTAGAGATGCGGATAGGTGATGCGCACCGACTCGACGAGGCTGTAATCGTTCCAGCCGCCGGTCGCGGTGAAGGTGATGAGGTTCTCGCCGCTGACCAGGTACGCCGCCGGCACCGAGAGCGTCGTGACGTTGCGGGTCATGCCGCGGAAGCGGACCGGTCCGACCTCGTGGCCGTTGATGACGACCGAGGTGACGTGATCGAAGTTGTCGGTCACGCCCTGGAGCACGACCTCGAGCTGCGTCGATGAAGCGTTCGGATCGAGGTTCGCGACCGTGACGTTCTCGCTCACCGGCCAATCGGAAACGAACTGGCCGAAGAAGTTGTCGCGGTCGCCGTTGTTGGTCAGCGCGGCGAAGTAGATGAAGCGTTCGGTGCGCGAGAAGCTGTACGGATAGCTCGCCGCTGCGGGCGCGCCGCCGTTTGCGGCCTTCTGCGGAGTGAGGCGGAGGCCCTTCCCCTTGTTCGTGACGACGAAGTAGATGTGGCCTCCGGCGGTCGGCGTATCGACGCCGGTGCCGTAGAACTCGATCGTGTCGTTCGCGTCGAGCTTGCCGTCCGGACCATCGTTCACGAGCAGCGGGACTTCGATGCCGTCCGCGAACACGGCGATGGTCTTGCTGTTGGAGCCCGGATCGAAGCCGGCGGCGACGAGGTCGCTCTTCTTCAGGCGATACCAGCCGGGCGAGGTGATGACGAGCTTCGCCGCCTTGTCGTTGGCGACGATCCACTGCTGCGCCGTGCGATCGGCAAGCGGCGCAGACGGAGCGGCGGGCGTGACGCCCATGCCGGCATCGGTGGTGAAGATGCCGCCGACCGAGCCGAGACCCGGATCGGGATCGGTGGTCGAGTCACCGCCGCCGACGTCGCTCGCGCCGAGGCGCGGCGTGACCGGGCCGTGCATGGTGCGCGTGCCGTTCAGGTCGACGTCCTCGATGTAGTACTGCGCGAAGCCGGTGGGCGCCTTGCGGTCGTTGAAGCGATAGCTGCGGCTCGAGGTGATCGTCCTCTTCGTGAAGAGGGCCGAGCCGGTGATGATGTGGTCGTTGAGCTTCTGGCGGTTGCCGTCGGCGGTCTCGCGCCAGATGTAGAAGCCGAGGTTGTCGGTCTCGTACGACGTCTGCCAGGTCAGCGTGACGCCGTTCTTGTTCTGCACGCCGTCCATGGTCAACATCTTGACCAGCGTCGGCGCGAGGATGAAGACGGTGTCGTTCGACTCGTCGTTCGCCGTGTTCGTGTCGATCTCGGTGTAGGCCAGGGTGACGGCGTTCGTCACCGGCTGCGTGTCGACCGTGGTCTGGCCGACGATGCTGATGACCGGCGTGTTGGTGTACGCGCTGCCGCCGTTGTTGATCGTGACACTCGTGACCACGCCGCCGGAAATGACTGCCGTTCCGGTCGCGCCGCTGCCGTTGCCGCCGGCGACCGCGATCGTGACCGTCGGGGCCGTGACGTAACCGCTGCCGCCGTTCGTGATGGTGATCGCCGAGACGGTGTTGCTGGTGACCGTGGCCACGGCTGCCGCGCCGGTGCCGCCGCCACCGCTGAACGTGATGACCGGCGTCGGCTGCTGCGTCGGGATGGTGCAGGTCAGGATCTGCGTCGCCGAGGCGAACGAGCAGCTGTTGCCGCCGCCTGTGATGCTCGACGAGCTGTAGGTAAAGCCGAACGGCATCTCGTCGGTGACGACGACGTTCGTCGCCAGCGACGGTCCGCCGTTGGCCACCACGACGCTCCACGTCAGGTTCTGCGGAGTCGGCGGGTTGCCCGGATAGATGAAGTGCCGGCCGTATCCCGGAAGATTGGGCGTGTCGTCGTCCTTCGCCGTCTGGATGTCTATGCGGCGCTGCACGGTGTTCGTGGTGCTGATGAAGTTGTTCGCCGCGTTCGAGTCGTTCGGCGTCGTGACCCGGATGGTGTCGGTGATCGTTGTGCCGTCGGCGGTCGACGGATCGACCTTCACGACGAGCGTGAACGTCGGACTGACCGCGCCCGCGAGCGTGATGCTCGTCGTCGAGCAGGTGACCGCGGCGCCCGGTGTAGCGGTGGCGGCCGCACCGGTGCCACCGCCGCCGGTGAAGCTGACGGTCGGCGCCGAGGTGTAGCCGCTGCCTGGGTTGGTGATGGTGATCGCGGTGACCACGCCGCCGGAAACCGTCGCGGTCGCGGCCGCGCCCGATCCGCCGCCGCTGGTGAAGCTGATGGTCGGCGCGGTGGCGTAACCGCTGCCGCCCGCGGTGATGGCGATCGACGTGATGCCGTTCGTCGTGTTGCTGCAGGTGAAGCCGTTCGCGCCCGTGCCGACGGTCATCGATACGAAGCTCGTGTTGGTCGGAACCGGCTGCCAGACGACGGTCGTCACCGCGCCGCCGGTGGTGTTCTGCGTCGAGATGTTCGTGAACTGCTGCGTGTAGGTGATGTTCTCACCGGCGTACACAGGGTTCGGCGTGCCGCTGTCGGCGGTGAACTGCAGGTCGGGGTTGCAGGAGATCGTCAGCGTCGCCGCGTTCGAGGTCACACTGCATGAAGAGCCGGTGATGATCACGCGGAACTGGTTGCCGCTGTGCGTGCCGTTCTCGGAGAACGAGCAGGTGCTCGTGGTACCGCTGCAGAGCGTGGTCTCGTTGTTCCAACCCGAACCGCTGTTGCGCTGCCACTGGTACGTGAGGCCCGTGCCGGTCGCCGTGACGCTGAAGCTGACGTTCGACGGCGTGTTGCAGATCGTGACGTCCTGCGGCTGCGCCGTGATGACCGGTCCGGTCACGGTGACATTCGTGCTCGGAGTCGACGAGCAGGTGTCCTCCGTGATCGTGACGCTGACCGTGATCGGCGTGACGGTGCCGGCGGTGTAGATGATGCCGGTGCCGAGGACCGCGGCCGCGGTCGCGCCGCTGCCGGGGCCGCCGATGGTGACCGTCGGCGCCGAGGTGTAGCCGCTGCCCGGATTGGTGATGGTGATCGCGGTGACCGCGCCGGCCGAGACCGTGGCCGTCGCCGCCGCGCCCGTGCCGCCGCCGCCGGAGAAGCTGATCGACGGCGCGGTGACGTAACCGGTGCCGCCGGCGCCGACGCTCACGCTGTTGACCGTGCCGGTCGTCGAGGTGGTGATGATCGCGCCGTTGTTGACCGACCAGATGTAGGTCGCCGTCGGACGGTATGCGACCGAGGCGACGTTGCCGGTCGAGCTGGCGCAGACCGTCGGCGCGGTGATCGTCGGAGCGGCCGTGCAGACGTGGACGTCTTCCGCGGTCGTGCCGGTCTGGTCGAAGATGAGCGACGGGACGGAGCCCGAGACGCTGATCTCGTTGTCATAGGTGCCGATGGGGACGTTCGCGCCGACCGTCGCGTTGAAGGCGATGGTGAGCGTCCCGCCCGGTGCGATGGAGAGGCCGCCCCAGACCGGGACCGTCGACGTCGGCACGAGTGCCGTGGCAGTCGCGCCGGAGCCGCCGCCACCGCTGAAGTTGACCGTCGGGACCGACGTGTAGCCGGTGCCGCCGGCGGTGACGGTGATCGAGGTGACGACGCCGCCGGAGACGTTCGCCGTCGCCGTTGCGCCGGAGCCGCCGCCGCCGGTGAAGCTGACCGTCGGGGCGCTGGTGTAGCCGCTGCCGCCCGAGACGACCTTCACCGCCGCGACGCAGCTGGCGCACGGATCGGAGGAAGCGCCGCCGTTGATGACGGTGGAGCCGGCGGCGTAGGTGAAGCCGGTGGGGAGGTTGTCGGCGACGGAGACGTTGATCGCCGTCGTCGAGGGGAGCGGATTGGAGACGGTGATCGTGTAGGACGCCGTTCCGCCCGTCAGGACTTCCGGAGTCGACGTCACCTTGGTCGGGCTGAGCGCGCCGAACGTCGTCGTGGCCGTGTCCCACGCATCGCGATCGTTCAGCGACGGACCGTCATTGACGCCGTCGGTGATGATCGCCGTGTTCGTGTACGCGCCGGCCGCGCTCGGGATGGCGAGGAACGACACCGTGCCGCTGCCGCCGTTGGCCAGCGTGCCGATGGTCCAGGTGAGCGTGCCGGTCGAGCCGACCGACGGAGCGGTGGTCGGAACGGGAGCGGAGAGCACCGCGCTCGCCGCCGCGCCGGTGCCGCCGCCACCGGAGAAGGAGATGGTCGGATTGCTGGTGTAGCCGCTGCCGGAGTTGGTGATGGTGATCGCGGTGACCGCGCCGCCGGAGACCGTTGCCGTGCCGGCCGCGCCGCTGCCGCCGCCACCGCTGAACGACACGGTCGGCGCGGACGAGTAGCCGCTGCCGCCCGCGGTGATCGTCGCGCTGGCGACGGTGGTGAACGGCAGGCCGCCGTAGAGGAGGCTGCCGGGGAGGACGTCCTTCACTTCGACGTTCTGGCCGGTCGCGCCGCCGTTGTTGTCGTAGGCGAGCGTGTACTGCTCGACCGGGATGACGCTGGCGCCCGCGGCCGCTGTGATCGCGGAGCTGACGGTGATCGAGACGGTGCCCTTCGCCGTGACCTGACGCACCTGGTACGAGCCGGCGTTGAGGATGGCGATGTAGTCGCCGACGTTGATCAGCGCGGTCGATGCGACACCGACATTCGTGCTGGCGGCGACGTTGCTGGAAACGATCGTCAGCGGATCGGCGACGGTGTCGCCGTCCGGGGTCTTGGCCATGGCGTACTGCGGCGAGGTGCCGGTGCTGAGGGTCGCGTTGACCGGCGCCGGAGCGGTCGCGTTGGTCGACGTCGCGCTGCCGGTCTGCGACAGCGTGGTCACACCAAAAGGAGATGAATAGCTGTACGGCAGGCTGGAGTCGACGGTGACGACGTAGGTCAGCTGCGTCGAGCCGCCGGCGGCGACGGTGGTCGAGGTCGACGACACCGAGCCGAGGTTGAACGTGCCGCCGCTGGTGTAGGAGGTGTAGGTCGGGACGTTGCCGGTGATCACGCAGCCCGAGGCATCGGCGTTGCCGGTGTTCGCGAGCGTGAGGACGTAGGTGATGGTGTCGCCCGGCGCCGGACCGACGGTCGCGGTCGCGGCGGCGCACGAGCTGCACGAGCCGTTGAACGTGATGGTCGGGATGCCGGTGCAGCCGCTGCCCGGATTGGTGATCGTCACGCCGGTGACGCTGTACGAGCCGCTCGACAGAGCGGCCGACGGGTTCGTGCTGACGATCGCCGTGACGCCCACGCAGCCGTTGCCGCTGATCGTCACGGTCGGCGGCGTGGTGTAGGTGCCGCCCGCGGTGACGTTGGCGAAGACGACGCGATTCGCGGACGGCGTCGCCGTTTCGCTGAGCGTGAGGACCGGGTTCGCGGTGATGGTGACGACGACGCTCGAGGTGCGCGGCGTCGTGTTGTAGCTGTCGACGACCGACGCGGTGTTCGTGACGGGGGTCTGTCCCGCCGGAATGCCGGTGGTATTGACCTGCACCGTGACGTTGAGGAGCGTGGTCGAGCCGGCGGCGAGCGCGCCGATGTTGAACGTCAGCGCCTGGCCGACCTGCGACGAGCTGGTGAGCGAGCCGCAGAGCTGCGTCGTCGCGGCCGCGCCGGCTCCGCCGCCGCCGGTGAACGAGATCGACGGCGCGGTGGCGTAGCCGGTGCCGCCGTTGGTGATCAGCACCGCGGTGACGACGCCGCCGGAGACGACCGCGGTCGCCGCTGCGCCGGTGCCGCCGCCGCCGGAGAAGTTCACGGTGGGCGCGGAGGTGTAGCCAGTGCCGCCGCTGGAGAGGTTGATCGCCGCGACCGAGGTCGCGGACGAGGTGATGTTCAGGACCGTGAGATAGGTGGGGATGGTGTCGGTGACGACCGTGCTCGCCGCCGCGCCGGTGCCGGAGTTCACCACGGAGAGCGTGTACGAGAACTTGTCGCCCGGGACGTAGTTCGTGCCGCTCGCCCGCTTGGTGATGAGGACATTCGGGCTGGCGATCGCCGCGCTGATGGAGGCGGTGACGTTCGGCGTGTAGTCGTCGGTCAGCGTCGCCGTGTTGGTCGTGGTGGTGCCGGTGATCGACGAGGTGACGTTGAGGTTGATGGTCAGCGTGCCGGTGCCGCCCGTGGTGACGGAGCCGACGTTCCAGACCACGTTGCCGGTGCCATTGACCGCCGGCGTGGTGAGCGTGCCGACGTTCGGCGTGCGGCTGGCCGAGGCGAAGGTCATGCCGGCCGGGATCGGATCGGTGATGACGACGTTCGGGACCGTGATGCCGGTCGGATTGGTGTAGGTGACGGTGTACTGGATCGTGTCGCCGGTCGAGTTGACCGAGAGCTTGTTCGCGTTCTTGGTCAGCGACATGCGGATCGGGGTGAGGCAGACGGTGCCGAAGCTCTGCGTCGCGGCCGTGGCGCCGTTGATGTGCAGGACGTCAGTCGTGTTTGCGTTGAGGTTGGCGTCCTGGATGGAGATGATCCAGAGAAGGCGATGACCCGCCTTGAGGATCGTGTTCGCCGGAACGGTGAAGGTATCGGTAAAGATGCCCCCGTTCGTACTGGCGGCGGGACTAACGCTGGCGATCAACGTCTGCGTGTTCGTGGCGGGATCAAAGTCGTTCACCGTGATCGTGTACTTGACCTTGGTGCCGTTCGGACTTGGATTGTCCCAACTCGTGGTGATACTGGCAGTGCTGAGGAGATAGGCGGTCGTGGCATCGACCGGATCCGAGTAGAAGCGGGCCATTTCCGTCAACACCGTCACGGTCTTCGTGATCGTGAAGTCGGAACTGCCGGCCGTGGTCAGTGCCAGGTACTGATCGTTGGTCAGGAAGGCAGTCGCCGCCGCACCGGTGCCACCGCCGCCGGTGAAACCGACGGCCGGCGCCGAGGTGTAGCCGCTGCCTCCCGCGGTGATGTTGACGCCGGCGACACCGCCGGTCGAGTTGCCGACCGCCGTTCCCGCCGCACCGGTGCCGCCGCCACCGGTGAAGCCGACCGTCGGCGCCCCGGTGTAGCCGGTTCCGCCAGCCGTCATGTTCACGTACCCAACTGCGTACGTCGTCCCCGACGACACATTTCCACGCGTCGAGCGGAAGTAGTAATTCGACGAGACGCACGTATTCGACTGCTTCGTTACCGCGAACGTCGCCGTCGCCGTCGCCGCGTTCGACGCGTTGATCGTCGTCGTGTTCGTCGATGTCGTTGCCGCGCCGGCAGTCACGGAGAAGACCGCCGTCACCGACGCCGTTGTGCCCGCGGCCAGTGATCCGAGACCCGTGCAGGCCATGCCGACGACCGACGTCGCCGTCGCGCCCGAACCGCCGCCGCCGGTGAAGCCGATGGTCGGCGCGGAGGTGTAGCCCGAGCCGGGATTCGTGATCGTGACCGCCGTGACGGTCGTACCGGTCAGGACCGCCGTCGCCGTGGCGCCCGTGCCGCCGCCACCGGTGATCGACACGGTCGGCGCGCTGGTGTAGCCCGTACCGCCCGCCGTCACGTTGACGGTGATGACTCCCGTGCCGACGCAGGTGCCGGCTCCGGAAGGTGTGCCGGAGACGAAGGTGTAGCCGGTCGGAATCGAGTCGCCGAGATACGTCAGCGTCGCCGCGGCGTTGCCGATATTCGCGTACGCAATGCTGAACGTGACGTTCGCCGTCGGAACGACGAGCGACGTATTCGCCGTCTTGTTGATCGCCAGGATCGGTCCCGACACGAACAGGTTCGCCGACGCGTTGACCGTTGCGGCCTGCGTCGAGGTCACGGTTCCGGTGTTGGTGAACGAGCCGGCGGTCGTAGCCACCGCGTCGATGGTGAAGGTCTGCGTGCCGCCGTTCGCGGCGAGGGTGTAGCCGCTCCACGTGACCGTGCCGTTCACGCCGACACCGGGCGCCGAGGTCGGCGACGGACTGGCGCTGACGTACGTGAAGCCGGTCGGCAGCGGATCGGTCAGCTGCACGTTCGTGCAGGTGGTCTGCGAGTTGTTGGTGACGGTGACGGACCAGCGCACGGTGTCACCGCGATTGACGCTCGTGACCGGGACCGAGGGCGCGGACGCGAGCGCCACGCCCTTCGAGACCGTCAGCGCCGCGGTGTTCACGGTCACACCGGTGGTGTCGGTGCCGGTCAGCGTGCCGACGCTCGTCGAGACGTTCGCGCTGTTGAAGTAGGTGCCGCCGGTGGTGCCGGCATTCACGGTGAAGATGAAGGTGCGCGTGGAGCTCGCCGGCAGCGACGCCGCGGGCGAGAAGGTCCAGGTGACGGTGCCGGTGTCGTTGACGTTCGGCGTGGTCGCCGGCGCACCGATCGTGCCCGCGCCGGTGCTCTGGTACGTGAAGCCGTTCGGCAGCGTGTCGGTGACCGAGTTGACGGTGACGGCGGTGCCCGACGTGTTGCTCAGGGTCAGGGTGAAGGTGACGGGCTGTCCCTGCTGCACGTTCGCGACGTTGTGCGTCTTGGTGACGGTCGGAGGAGGCGCGCCGCACGCGCCGCCGATCGTGACCTTCTGATAGTTGACGCCCAGGGTCGAGCTCTGCAGGCCGGCGTAGGGGAACGTCGGGTTGATCGGCGGGACGTTCGTGTAGAGATTCCGCGTCGATCCGCCCGGACCGTTGTTGTCGGTGCCGAACGGCTGCAGCAGCGTGGCGGACGACTTGCCCATCCACGTTTGCGTGGTGTGGCCGCGGTTGTCGGTGATCTCCAGGGCGATGAGGTACTGGCCCTGGATCAGGTTCGTGAGGTTCCAGTTCGCGGCGACGGTGGTGCCGACCGGCACGGTCGGATCGGAGATGTTGACCCAGGTGCCGCCGTCGTCATCGAGGCCGTTGCCGTTGATGTCGTAGTAGTACTTGAACTGCACCTGCACGAGCTGGCTGACCGACGAGCAGTTGTTGACCGTCAGCGCGTCCATGATCTGCGCGACGACCGGCACGTTGCAGCCGACCGCCGAGCCCGCGGTGATCGACGTGGCGATCGGCTGCGGGATGAGACCGGTGCTCAGCTGCACCGCGTCGCCGAACGGGCCGGGCGCGGTGGCGTCGCAGACGAAGTTGCCTTCCCAGACGACGTCCTTCTGGAAGGGGTTCTGGAGGCTGTTCGCGGTGGTGAAGAGGAACTGGAACGGCCGGTATGCGTCGAGCGTCGGACCGCCGAACGAGGCCGCGTTGAGCATCGCCAGCGGGATCTCGTAATCGACGAAGTACTCCTCGCACGAGCCGGTGCTGATGTTGATCGAGCGCGTGGTGCCGTAGTCCCACGTCGTTTCACTCGCTCCGTTCGGCCACTGGATGGTCGACGGAACGGCGCTGCCGTTGAACTGGAAGATCTGGTTCGTGGTGTTGCTGACGAAGGACGTCGGATTGGTGAAGAGGCTGTGGATGGTGGCCGAGCTGCCGATGTAGTCGATCGAGTTGCTGGCCTGGTTGCTCCAGATCGAGCGGAGGATGTCGACCGGCGTGGCCGGTGCGCCGCTCGAGCCGTCGAGGTGCATGGCGAAGTCGCGATAGCCGTTGCCGTCGAGGTCGAGGAAGACGGTCCAGAGCGCGGAGTTCCAGGGGCTGGTGTTGGCGAACGCGCCGGGGCTCGGGCCGGTGGCGTAGTTGTTCGCGATCTGCTCCACGCGCCAGCGGAAGAAGATCACGTTGTTCACCGAGTCGTAGTAGTAGTAGATGCTCGGCAGGCTCTGATCGGAGCAGCCGGACGACACGTTGACGTAGTTCTGCGGCGTGGTGCCGCCGTTCGACGGGTCCTGAACGCGCTGGTCGCGGATGGGATGCTTTTCGGTGAGCGTCGAGTCCGGATAGGTGGTTCCCCAGGAGTAAGGGACCCACTGGGCGGTGCTCGGCCAGGTGTACGGGCTGATCGCCGCGCTGCCGTCCCCCTTGGTGGGGGCGCCGTTGTTCCAGTACGGCGGATTGTCTGCCGCAGCGGGAATCGCGGCAACGAGCACGGCGAAGGCAACGAGACTGCTGAAAAGACGAAGTCGAGTCGCCAAAGCGACCCGCGTGTGCTCTCTCACATCACACTCCTGTTCAGGACCGAAAAGGTTATCTGGACCGCGACCGGACCCTTATGGTCGCGTTCTGGACGTCACGCAACCGTCAAGGGTACGCGAATTAATCGGGATCTGGAACAGAAGTTATCTGAAGTGAATGCCGCTGCCGCGTCCGGCATGCCGAAAAAGTATCCCTGGGCGAGCGGAATCCCGGCGTAACGCGCTGCCGCCGCGGTCGCTTCGCTCTCCACTCCCTCCACGATCATCAGGCAGTCGAGCGCCTTGGCCAGGACGAAGAGACTGCCGACGATCCTCCCTCTCGTCTCGTCATCTTCGAACGACGTCCCGAGGTTGTTGCCGACCTTGAGAAACGAGGGGCGGATGGCGGCGGCGTACCCGAGATGCGCGTAGCCGGTACCGAAGTCGTCGAGCGCGAACTCGACTCCTTCCCTGCGCAGTCCCTCGATCGCCTCCAACACCGCCGGTGCTCCCGACATCGGCATCTCCTCGGTGAGCTCGAGCACGATCCTCGAGGGATCGACGTCGTACGCCGCGGCGGCCTTGAGCAGTGTCTGCGAGATGTCGCGCGGATCGGCGAGCACCGCCGGATCGACGTTGATGAAGATCCGGCTGCACTCCGGCAGCTCCGATGCCGCGATGATCGAGCGGCGGATGCATGCGGCATTGAGCTCGTACGAGCACCCGCGCAGACGCGCGTACTCGAACAGCCACCCGTTGCCCGGCAGCGGACCATTCTTGTAGCGCGCGAGCGCCTCGAAGCCGAACGGCTCGGAGTCGTCGCGGAGATCGATGATCGGCTGGACGTGCGCGAAGAGACTCGGTCCGTCGGTGATCTCGGCGAGCGAGGGGAAGCGGATGATCTGCGCGTCGTCGAAACTGCCGCTGGTCACGTCGATGCCGAGGACCTCTTCGAGTGTGTCGACCCCGAACGGCTTGGCGAGGAATCCATCTGCTCCACGCGCGATCGTCTCCTTCCGCAATTCCTCGGAGTCATACCCGCTCATCGACACGATCCGGCAGTCGGGCTGCTTCGCCTTGATCGTGCTGACGAAGGACAGCCCTTCGAAGCCGAAGCGGCCGGAGAACTGGACGTCGGCCACGACGTGCGAGACCGGGATCTGACCGATGACGACGGTCGCCGCCTCGATGTCACTGCAGAGGTAAACCGGCCGGCCGGAGCCCCCGAGCAGTACCGCCATGCTCTCGAGGACCAGCTGATCATCATCGACTACGACGAGGGCGCGTGCTTCATTTCGCATACCCCCTCCTTGCGCAATGGGTGCGCCACGGGTGTGGCCTTTGTTTTGTGTGAGTTAGCGAAACGGACCTGTCCGGAAATCGGACAGGTGTGCAAACGTAGGGCGGGTTCTCTAACCCGCCGCTTCGGAGTCGGGTCGGAGGACCCGACCTACGTTTCGCCGCAGGATCCCCGCCGAGATCAGCGTGACGAGCAGCCCGACGGGGAAGACTTCCAGGAAGGTCATCCCGACGTTGAAGAGCGGGTTCTTGTACGCCACCTTGAACTCTTCCATCTTTTTCTTCGCCTCCGCGATCGCGGCCGCGGACTCGCCCTTCTTCTCCATCCTGTCGATCATGTGCACCGCGTACTTGTCGGCGAAGTCGGGGATGAAGCCCCAGTAGACGATTTCCCAGCTGATCACATACATGCCGCACGTGATCAGCGTGATGAGGAGGCCGACCTTGAAGGCCCGGCCGAAGGTGATCGCGCCGCCGCCGGCGTTCTCGCGATACGAACGGATGCCGAAGAAGACGAGCAGAAAGGCGAGGATCATCGAGGTGTAGCCGAGGATCTCGCTGTATTCGAACGGGAGCGGGCCGCCGCCGCAGAACGTCAGCGGCATGACGATCGCCATCATCGCCACGAGGATGCCGCCTGAGATCAGTCCGTACTTCAGTACTGTTTTGGTCATCTGTTTCTCCTGTTTTTCTCAGGCAAGGTAGGGCCGCCTCGGCCGCGCGGCGTCCTGCTTTCGGGTGATTTTCGGGTCAACGAAAGGGTGATTTCAGGGTATCAGCCCCAATTCCTTCCCCTTCTGGACCGCCTGCACCCGCCGATTGACGTCGAGCTTCTCGAAAAGACGCGAGGAGTGCGTCTTGACGGTGTTCTCGGAGACGAAGAGCTGCGCGCCGATCTCGCGGTTGCTGAGCCCCTGCGCGATCAGCCCCAGGATCTCGTGCTCGCGCGCCGTGAGTCCGAGCTCCTTCAGCTTGTCGACGTTGAGGACGAACGGCCCGCCGTCGCGGACGAATACTTCCCGCACCACCACCACCGGCTCCGGCGTACGCCTCCACTTCAGTCCGAAGTAGATGCCGACGGCGGTGAAGACGAGGGCGACCACCGCGCCGTAGATCTCGCCTGGATAGGCGCGGACGAAGTACTTGTATTCGACGAGCTTCAGCAGCGTGATGAGCGCGCCGCCGATGGAGCCGTAGAGGAGAACCCGTTTCAAGCGGCGCGAAGTTTACTCCTCGTGTTACTTTGCCGATGTCTCCCCCTCTGAAGAGTGACGATGAGCAATGACCCGATCGTTCCGCTGCGGCGATTCGCGGCGCTGCATGAAGCGGAGCTGGCTGCGTCCGCGCTCGATGCCGCGGGGATCGTCTTTTCCATCCAGGACTCGTACGTAGCCGGTACGCATCCGGAGCTCGGGCTGGCGGCGGGCGGCGTCCTGCTGCTCGTGCGCGGCGACGAATTCAAGGAAGCCGAGGAGATCCTCGGCGGCACTTCCACGATGCGCGCGCCCGAGGCCGACGAAGAGGATGCCGAATTCACCTGCGCGGCATGCGGCGGGCCTCTGAAGGATGCGATGGCCGATTGTCCGGTCTGCAATGCGCAACCGGATCGCGAGGTGCTCACTCCCCGGCGAACTTACTGGTCGATCGTGCGCCTGAAGCTCTGGGTGCTCGCAATCACACTGGCAATCATCTTTGCGCCGATGGTGTGGGACCGGATCGCGGCGTTACCGGAGCGCACAGTGGCAATGGCGGCCTACGCCGTGCTGGCAGTCATCGTCGCCATGCTGTTGTTGAAACTGCTTTCGCGCTTCGACAGCCGCCTATAGCGTCGCGAACCAACCTTTCAGCCGCTCTTCCTCCAGCCGCCCCTCGAGGTAATCCCACAATGCGGGACATCCCGCCTTGATCGGCGGACCGACGCGGCTGACCACGCGCTCGTGCGTGATCCCGTTCTCGCGCCAGCTCTGGCCACTGTTGGCGAGATTGAGGATGACCGGCATCGCGCGGTCCGCCGCGTGCGCGAATCGCGCTTCCGGAGTTTCGTTGTCCTCGAATTCCTGCCACAACGACAGGAACGTCGAGCACTGCGGCTCGCCCAATAACGAGAAGATCCTCGTCACCGCAACCTTCTCCGCCGCCTTGCGCTCTTCCAATCCGCCCTCGGCGTAAAAGATCGTATCGCCCGTCTCGATCTCCCCGATGTCGTGCACGAGCAGCATTGAAATCACGCGATCGATATTCACCGGAGCGTGTGCGTACTGCGCCATCGACGCCGCGAGCAATGCGATCTGCCAGCTGTGCTCCGCGGAATTCTCATAACGCTCCAGTCCCACGGGCCGCGTCTTGCGCGTGACGCCCTTGAGCCGGTCGAGCTCCAGGATGAATTCCACGATCTGCTTCATTGCAGCTCTCCCCGCTCCTTCAGCCAGTCCATGATCTGCTGCATCACGAGCGAAACGCGATCGCGATCGGCGTATGTGAGCCACGCGATCTCCTCGATTTCCGCCGCCGGCTGTAATGCGCCGCTGTAATCGCCCGTAAAGCAGGTCATCCGCACAATGACCCCTTCATCGCGTCCGTGCGCCTGCGCCTCGAAGACATGCAGCGGCCGTAATGAATCGGCAGCGAGGACGACGCTCAATTCCTCGAGCACCTCGCGAGTGAGCGCCTGTTCGTCCGATTCCCCGCTCTCGCGCTTCCCGCCCGGGACGAAGTAGACGTCCTTCCCGCGCGATCGCGCGGCGAGGAGACGGCGGTCTTTGATGTGGATCCAGGCGAGCTTGTCGATCACGCGGAGATCTTAACGTCTCTGCTTCGCCTCGACGCACTTCCTGCGCACCGACAGCAGATTGAAGCCGATCGACAGTCCGAGGAGCAGGCCCTTCATCGCGTCGGTCGCGCCCTCGCCGATTGCGGCGGTGGGATGCATGAAGCGTTGCGCCAGCATCGCGACCACGAGAAACGTCATTCCGAAAAACATCGCCCGTTTGTGATCCATTGTGATTGTCTCCGTTACTCCCTGAAGCGGTACCACACCATCAGCGAGATCTTCACCACCGCGTTGCTCACGGCAACGGCGGCGAGGTCCCAGTTCCAGACGTGGTCGACGTAATGGCGGTACATGAAAAGAACGACGGCCAGAATCGCGCAGGTGATGCCGGCGATGCTGGTCGATTTGAGGCGGTGCGTCAGAAATCGTTCGTCAATCGAGACGCCGAGGATGTTCATGCTTCGTTCTCCACGATGAAGATGTCGTCGGTCGGACGTTCGAAAACCCTGGCGAACGTGAGCGCGAGCAGCAGGCTCGGCACATAGCGTTCGCGCTCGATCGAGATGATGCTCGGGCGCGAAACGCCGACCGCTTCGGCGAGCTGCTGCTGCGTCCAGCCGCGCTCGCTTCGCACGGATCGCCATTTGCACATTTTTTTGCCATGGTCGTGATGATTCTGCTGATCGCCGTCTTCCTCTTCGCCGGCTTCTTCCTGGCGATGTTCGGACAGCCCGCGGGATGGGTGCTGCTCGCCCTCGGAGCGATCGGCCTGATGGTCGCGCTCGTGCGCGGCGGGATCGACTGGGGGCGTTTCGCCCGGCCTCATCCGCACGGCGCGGAGGACCGCCGCCGTGGACCGAATGACGATCCGATGAAGTAGCGCCGGCGCGGCGTTCGCTCAGTCCGCCTGAAGCCGGACGAGATACCACTCGCGACTGTCGAACGAAACGATCGCGCTTGCCTCGTGTCCGATCGACGTGTCGGGACGCGCCGCGGCCGGCAGAATGTTCCCGATATCGTTCAACAGCCAGAACCACTCGAATCGAAGACGGCGCGAACCTCGCTGCGGCGTGTCGAATGAGACGACCCGCGTGACCTGCTTTGTCGCCGTCTGAACGACATCAATTCGATCGCCGCGATCGAAGAAGCGAGGGTCGGCGAGTGCTTTCGGTGTAAGGGCGATCCGCCGGCGCGAGGTAACCCGCAGCCATCCGCCGGCTTTCAGTTTTTCGGCGACCTCTCGCTGGACGCGATTCATTTTCGTCTGATTGCAGGGAAGGCGCACGGAGACTTCGCCGAGCCGTATCCCAAGGAGCTCTGTGGATCGGCGCACAATCTCCAGGACCTCTTTTTCGGTAATGCTGGGACCCGGATTTGCGGACTCACGCATCCTGGGCGGCTGGGTTGGGAAATCGACCTGCGCCAGAAGTCCGAGGACTAACGTCGCGACCAGGTAGACAGGCGCGCGCATTGAATCACCGAACGGGCCGCCGGCTATTGCTGCGGCGGCGTGTTGGTGGTCTGCGGCTCGATGTTGCGGACGGTGACCTGCGGCTCGATCGTGCGGGCCGTGCTTTGCGGGTCGACGTTCTTGACCGTACTTTGCGGGTCGACGTTCCGGACCGTGCTTTGCGGCTGCGTCTGCGTGGCCGTGCTCTGAGGGTCGATGTTGCGAGCGGTCGTCGGGAGTGCGTACTCCGCGGGCGCAGCGACAGCGGTGGTCTTCTTTGCCGGATACGCGGGAGCAGCGGCCGGAGTCGTCTGTGGCGTCGGGGTGCGCGCGGGAGCCGGTGTGGCCGCGGCGCGAGGCGTAGCCGGAGCCGACGTGGTCTGAGCAGGCTGCGTATCGCCGGCAGGATCCGAGATCCGTCCCTTGCTTGCGGTGACGGTTTCGTTCGTGATCACCACGGTTTTCGAAGCCGCGCGGTTCGAGCGCTTGGCCAGCGCAACGAGCGGAGAGTCTTCGGCCGAGGCGACGGTGGCGAGAAGAAGCAACGCAAGAGCTGTTCGGAGCATCGGGGTATTTTACGGCAATTATTTGCGATTTGCAGGTTCACGCCTGTCGGCCTGAGCCGTTGTCGTCGCCGACCCGAGCAGCCGCGCAAGCTGCCCATAATACGAACGCGCCTTCGCCACATCCCCTGCCGACTGCGCCGCACGCGCCGCACCCGACAATCCATTGAGCCGATTCGGCGAATCCTTCAGCGACCGCTCATAAGACTCGAGCGCTTTCTGCGGCTGATTGAGCTCGAGCAGCAGATCTCCGAGCATTTCGCGGGCCGGCAGGACCGCGCCGGGGGTCACGGGACTCTTGTCCGTCGAATCCTCGAGGTCCGCGGCCGCGGTGAGCGACGCTTCCGCCTCGTCATTCCTCCCCTCGGCGCGTGCGATCCAGCCCTCCGCCGCGCGGATGTCGACGTCGACCTGGCCGGCCCAGTACGCGTTCTTCGCGTCGAGCAGCTTCTGACGCAATTGCCGGAGCCGCTCGACGTCCGCGCGTGCCTGCGCCGGCTCGCCGCTTCGCGCGTGACCGACGGCGCGGGCGAATTGCGTCACCGCCTCGGCGTATGAATAGCGATCCCAGGGAAAATCGGCCGGGCGGACCGTGAGCGCGGCCGCATCCTTCCAGCGCCGGCGCTCCAATGCGATCCGGGCCGGGACCGCCGCCATCGCGTAATAGCCTGCGAAATTCTCGACGTCGAGCGCTTTGATCGCAGCCAGTTCATCCGCCAGCCGCCGCGCGCTCTCGTCCTCACCAACCTGCAGGTACGCATACGTCAGATAGTCGTATGCATGCAGTGCATCGAACGCCGCCGTGCCGGGATGCGCCTGTGCGGCGTAATCGCGTGCCGCCTTCGCCGAGCTCAGGTTCGACTCGATCGTCTCCCGCCACATCCCCAGCCTCACGAAAATATGAGACGGCATATGCAGCGCGTGCGGAGAGGACGGCGCGATCTTCGCGTACGCGTATGCGGCGTCGAGCGCCAGTGGAGCGAGACTCGGATAATCGAAGCTGTGGATCAGATAGTGAGCGATCCCGGGATGATCCGGATGTTTCTTGAGCAGCGCATTGAACATCCCGGCCGCTCTCTTTTGAAACGCATACGTCTTATCGGTCGGCGTCGACATCCCATGCGCGATCAGTGAGAGTCCATAGAAAATCGCCGCTTCATCGTCATCAGGAAAAGCCGTTATAAGACGCTGCATAACAGCTTCATAAGCGCGCGCCCGGCTCACGATGTCCACGGTAGAGGCATCGCGATAGAACGCCGCAATCGCGTCGATATACGCTTTCTCACGCGCTGTCGAAGCTCCGACCGATACCGCCTTTTCCGCCGCTGTAATGCCGCGCGCAAGCTCCGCCGGCGAGTACGGAGAAGGCCAGACCTGGTGGTAATTGCTCATCGCCACGCCCCACCACGCCATCCCGCACTTCGGATCGATCTTCGCCGTCTCCAGAAATGCTTTCTCCGCCTGCTCGTACCAGAACGAATGGAGCAGCGCGACGGCGCGGGTGAAATGCGCCTGCGCGTCCCGGCTGCACGAAGTCGGAAACGACACGGTGCCGAGGCGCTCGGATGAATCGTGATGGTGATGCTCGTCGACCTGCGCTTGAAGCGGAGCGGTCGCGAGGACCATGGTGAAGATCGCCGAAAGGATTCGCATAGCCTCCGCGGGCTTGCAAAAACTACTCCTCGACCGCGACCAGCTCCTTCCCCATCTCCCGATATCGCTTCACGCGATACCGCAATTGATCGCGACTGACCTGCAGCAGCCGCGCGGCCTGCGACTGATTCCCATGCGACGCGCGCAACGCCCGCTGCACCATCACGAACTCGATCTCCTCCAGCGGCACGATCTCCTCGGCCTCCGCGCTGGAATGCGCGCGCACGACATGCCGCGCATCGAGCGGCAGCGAGCGCCCGATCAAGACCGGACCGCTTTCGAGGATCGCGGCGCGCTCCATCAGATTGCGCAGCTCGCGCACGTTGCCGATCCACGGATGCTCGATGAGCCGCTGCTGGAGCGCGGGATCGATCTCCATGAACCGCTTCCCCGCCGTCGCGCCGAACTGCTGCACGAACTCGAGCGCCAGCGCGAGGATGTCTTCCACGCGCTCGCGCAGCGGCGGGATGGTGATCGGGAAGACGTTCAAGCGATAGAAGAGGTCCTCGCGGAACCGTCCCGCCTCGACCTCCTCCTCCAGCCCGCGATCGGTGCAGGCGATGACGCGCACGTCGACGGCGATCTCGCGCACGCCGCCGAGGCGGCGCAGCGTGCGCTCTTCGAGCACGCGGAGGAGCTTCGCCTGCAATGCGCCCGGCATTTCGCCGATCTCGTCGAGGACCACCGTCCCGCCGTCGGCGAGCTCGAACAAACCCTTGCGCGTCGACTTCGCGTCGGTGAAGGCGCCTTTCTCGTATCCGAACAGTTCGCTCTCAACGAGATGCTCCGGCAGCGCCGCGCAGTTGAGCGCCTGCAGCGGCGCCGACGCGCGCGGCGAGCACGAATGGACGTAGCGCGCGATCACTTCCTTCCCCACGCCGGTCTCGCCGCGCAGCAGCACCGTCGTCGCGCCCGCGCCGGCGACCGTCGACGCCATGCGCAACACCTCCTGCATCGCCGGCGACTGCGCGATCATCCGCGCCCGTCCCTGCCGCTCGCGCGCGCGGCGCGAGCCTTCCGCCTCCAGTCCCTGCCGATGAAACGCCGTCGCCTTGTCGATGAGGCGCAGCAATTCATCCTGATCGACCGGCTTGGCCAGGAAGTCCCACGCGCCGAGCTTCATCGCGCGCACCGCATCCTCGACGCGGCCGTCGGCGGTGAAGACGAGGACGATGCTCTCCGCCAGCTTCTCGTGCTGCGCGGCGAGGAAGTCGATGCCGTTGCCGTCGGGGAGATTGACGTCGAGCAGCACGACGTCGGGGCGGCGCCGGCGCAGCAATTCATCCGCTTCGTGCAGCGCTCCCGCTTCGTCGACTTCATGTCCGGCGCGCACCAGCCGCGCGCGCAACGCCCATCGCAGGAGCGGTTCGTCTTCAACCAACAGCAAGCGCGCCATGGCCGCTCTCCTCTTCCGGCAGGCGGACGACGATGGTCGTGCCGCGGCCCACTTCCGATTGCACTTCGATCGTCCCGCCGTGCTGCTCGACGATCTGCCGGCAGATGGCGAGCCCCAGCCCCGTCCCTTCCTCTTTCGTGGTGTAGAACGGGACGAAGATGTGCTCCAGCGCGGCCGGCTCGATGCCGCGGCCGCTGTCCGACACGGCGAGCTCGACGCCCACAGACAGGAGTGTCTGTGCTACACGTGTGGCGCAGACACTCCTGTCTGCGCACCGCAACGTCACCCCGATTTTCCCTCCGCGATCGGTGGCCTGCATGCTGTTGGTCAACAGGTTGACCAGCAGCTGGACCATCAGCCCGGAGTCGAGCGAGAGCGCCGGCACGTCGTCGTCGATCGCGACGTCGAGCGTCACGCCCTGCCGCCGCAGCCGCGCGTTGAACAGCGACGCGACCTCGCGCACGACGCGCTTCAGGTCGACATTGCTCCGCTGCGGCGGCCGCGGACGCGCGAGACGGAGGAGCGAATCGACGGTGGTGGTGACGCGGCGCAGCTCGGAGAGCATTTGATCGAGGAGCGCGGGCGTCTCGCCCGCAGTCGCCGGCGCGTCTCGCCCGGCGACCGGAGATTCGCGATCGGACGAGACGTCCGACCGCTGCGGGCGAGACGCCCGCGCTCCATCCTCGTCCATCTCCGAACGCAGCAGATCGAGCGCCGCGATCACGCCGGCGATCGGGTTCTTGATCTCGTGCGTGAGCCCCGCCGCGACTTCGCCGAGGGATGCGAGCTGCTCCGCGCGGACCATGTGCCGCGCGATGTCTTCCTCGCGCTGGCGATGCGCAAGCGCGAGGCCGTCGAGGTCGTGCCGCACCGCCGGACGGATGCTGTTCTCGATGCGCGCCAGCGGACGTCCGATGATCACGCGACCAACCCAGAAGACGAGCCCGAGGATGCCGACCCACGCCACCCCCGCGGCCGCGAATTTCTTCCGCACACGCGCCGTGGCCTCGGCGATCGGCTGCGTCAGGTCGAAGCGGATCTGCATCACCGCGATGCGCGGGTAATTCACCGCGTCGTGGCAGCCCTGGCAATGGACGGTGTTGTCGAGCGTCCGCTCGAATGCGACGCGGCGATCGCCCTTTGCCGCCTCCCCTTCGATCGCGATGAGCGGCTCGCCGCTGATGCCGAACAGCGTGAAGCCATGCAGGCGATGTGCGGCGGTATGACGCTGCAGTCGCACCGCCATCGTGTTGACCGAATGCTCGATGGAGCGGTCTTCGTAATAGAGCCGCAGATCGTCGAACAGCAGATCGGCCGCGCTCTTGTGCGTCTGCACGAGATTGCTGACCGCGTAGTGGTACATCAGCGCGTAAAGGCCGGCGAACGCGAGGAGATTGATGACGATCACCGGGACGATCGTCCGGATCCGCCAGTCGCGAGTCAGATCGAGGACTCTTCCCATGCCGCTCATCACGATAGGCAGCGGTGGGGAATTTTGCGCAGCCTGGAGTCACGTCTGCACGTGCGACGTGTCACGCGGGGACGTGTAAGACGCCATGTTGCGCGGGCCACTTGCGGGTCTACTGTCCGCATCGATGAGCTACCGGTGGCAAATCCTGGCCTGCTGTCTGCTGTCCGCTGTCTGCTGTCTCCCCGCACAGGCCCAGTCCAGAAAGCTCGCATCGAAAGCCTGCATCGATTGCCATCAGCCGGTCCTGCAACAGGCAGCGAAGAAAGTCGTTCACGCGCCGTTCAAAGACACGAAAGGTTGTGACAGTTGCCATAAGCGCCACGGCGTCGTCGGCACGCTCGTATTACAGAAGGAAGAGCCGGCGCTCTGCTATGGCTGCCATAAGAAACAGGAAGCTGCGTTCAAGGCCGCGCACGTGCACGTGCCTGTCGCGCAGGGGAAATGCACGCGCTGTCATTCGCCGCATTCCTCGGATTCGCGCGCTTTGCTCCGTTCCGAGGGGAACGGACTTTGTTTTACATGTCACGATCGCAAGAAATTCACGCAGACGAGCGTGCACAAGCCGGCGGGCGAGAGCTGCCTCACCTGCCACGACGCGCACGCCGGCGCGAATGAGCGTCGCCTGACCAAGCCTGTCGCGGAGCTCTGCACGTCGTGTCACAAGACAACGAAACACAACGGCTTCCAGGTCGACAAGAACTGCACGAGCTGCCATACGCCGCACGCCGCGGCGGAAAAGACGCTGCTCAAGCCGATCGCGCACGCGCCGCTCAGCGATTGCACCGGCTGTCATACCGGGCAGCCGATCAAGCAGCCAGACCTCTGCTTCACCTGTCACGAGATGAAGAGCGAGAAAGTCGTGCATGAACCATTCAAGTCGGGCGACTGCACGACCTGCCACACGCCGCACGCGTCGGATGTGAAGTCGCTGCTCAATGAGCCACAGAAGTCCCTCTGCCTCACCTGCCACGACCTCGGCGCGAACCTGACGCACAAGCCGGCGGCGGAAGGAAATTGCACCGCGTGTCACGCGCCGCACAGCGCGGCCGCGGCGAAATTGCTCAAGGTCGAAGGCGAAGCGCTCTGCAATCAATGTCACGCCGACAAGACGAAGGCGTGGAACGCGGAGAAGAACGTCCATCCCGCGCTCTCAATGGGCTGCGACTCCTGCCACAAGCCGCACGGCGGGACGAAGCTGGAGTGCTTCACCTGCCACGAGGACAAGAAGCCGGAGTTCACGCGCCGCTTCGTGCACATCCCGGTGAAAGAAGGACAGTGCGCCGCCTGCCACAGTCCGCACGCATCGCCGAACGAAAAACTGCTGGCGACGACGCCGGAGAAACTCTGCCTGACCTGCCACGCGCCGATGGTCAGCGCCCGCGGCGATCGCACGCACGCGCCGGTTGCATCGGGCGATTGCCAGACCTGCCACGCGCCGCATTCGACCGATCGTCCGATGCTGCTCAAAGACGACACGGCGAAACTCTGCAATGGCTGCCACGACAATGTCGCCGCGAGCCTGACGAAAGCGAAATCGGTGCATCCGCCGGCGCTCGCCGGATCGTGCGAGACCTGCCACGACGTCCACGGCTCGGCGGAGCAGGCCTACCTCAAAGGAAATCCGCGCCTCGTCTGCCTCGGATGCCACACCGGCCTGAGCGAGCGGATGCGCCGCGGCGGCGCGCGCATCCACGCGCCGGTCGCGGAAGGCAAATGCATCGCCTGCCACAACGGACACTCGTCCGACAACACCGCGCTGCTCAATAAGCCGGTGTCGGAGCTCTGCGCCGGCTGCCATAAGACCGACACAGAGAAGATGCAGAAGGCGCACAGCAATTATTCGCTGGCGAAAGCCGACTGTACGACCTGTCACGATCCGCATCTCTCGCAGAAGAAGGGCCTCTTCAATCCATACGGCCACAATCCGTTCGTCGACGGCGATTGCACCGCGTGCCACACATCGGCGGAAAAGCCGGGCCGTGAATCGTGCGACACCTGCCACGGCGATTTCGCCGACAAATACAGCAAAGGCGCCTGGGTGCATGAGCCGGCGAAGAAGGGCGACTGCCTGGCGTGCCACACGCCGCACGCGGGCCGCGGCCGGCATCTCGTCTCGCGCACCGGCGCGTCGCTCTGCACGAACTGCCACGCGACGGTCTCCAAAGATCTGACGCAGCCGGTCGTGCACGAGCCGGTGCGCAAGGGGCAGTGCATCAGCTGCCACAGTCCGCATGCGTCGCCGAATGCGAAGGGGCTGGCGAAGAAGGGCGAGGAGCTCTGCTTCACCTGCCACGAGGCGTTGAAGAAGCTCAAGAACGCCGCGTCGACGCATGCGCCGTTCGCGGGCGGCGATTGCGATACCTGTCACGCGCCGCACGCATCGGCCAATAAGAACCTGCTCGTCGACGCGCCGGACACGCTCTGCCGCACGTGTCACGACCCCGAGTCGCACAAGAAGTTCCCGCGGCCCGCGGTGCACTGCATCTCCTGCCACAATCCGCATGGATCGCAACAGCAGCATCTGATCCGCTCCAAGCCGCACGAGGTGTTCACGGGATGCGTCCGTTGTCATGACGCGAAGCCCGCGAAGACGTCGACGGAGCTCTGCTATCGCTGCCATTCGCCGATCAAGGCGGCGGCGCAGAAGCCGGGCGCGCACAAGGCACTCGAGCAGGGCTGCGTGACGTGCCACAACCCGCACACGGCGGACGAGCCGGGCCTCATCAAAGACAATGACGAGCGCGCGGTCTGCCTCGGGTGCCATAAGAACGTCAAAGAGACGATCGATCACTCGATCTCGATCCACCCGGTCAAGGCGAATGGCGGCCGCTGCACCAGCTGCCACGAGCCGCATCAATCAGGCAAGGCGCATCTGCTTCGCGGCGACATCAACGCGGTCTGTTCGAAGTGCCACGGCGGCCACGCGCAATTCGGACATCCGGTCGGCTCGAACGTCATCGATCCGCGCACGAAGCAGGGCATGACCTGCCTCTCGTGCCACTCGCCGCACGGCTCACAGAACCGGATGCTGCTGCGCGCCGATCCGCAGCGGACGCTCTGTATCGAATGCCACGCGGCGGGCGACGCGATGGGTGTTCAGCATGGCCAGTAGATTGTTGATGGCGACGTTGTTGTTGTCGACCGCGCTCGAATACCGCACCGTCACGATCTTCAATCAGCACCTCTACCTCGGCACGTTCACCCGGCCGCGCGCAATCGCGTACGACGCGAAACACGCCGAGCTCTGGCTGGCCGATACCGGCAATGGCGCGATCTCGGTCTTTCGTCCCGACGGCGCGGAGCTTTATTCGTTCACGTCGAAACAATACCTGCGCGATCCGGTGCGCGTGGCGATCGCGCCGAACGGCGGAGTGGCGGTCGTGGAAGGCAATCGCGCGCGCATCCGGCTATTCAATTACCGCGGCGTCTACAAGGGCGATGTCGCCTTGAGCGGCATCGAAGGAACGCCCCTGCAAACGCCATTGATCGGCGCGGTCACATACGACGGCGAAGGGAAGCTGTACGTCGCCGACAATCACTCCGGACAGATCTTCATTTACGACCCCGACGGCCGCAAACGCCAGCAATTCGGCAGCCGCGGCACGGACGAGGGTCAATTGATGTCGGTCTGTGCGATCGCGATCGGCAGCGACGGCGCGATCTATGTCGCCGATCAGCAGGCGCTCGCGGTGCAGGTGTTCGATTCCCAGGGTAATTTCGTGCGCGGCTGGGGACGGCACGAGATGGGGGCCGCGAATTTCTCGCTGCCGTCCGGCATCGCCATCGATTCACAGGGACACGTCATCGTCACCGACGAGCTGCGCCACCAGGTGAAGCTGTTCAATACCGCCGGCGTCCTGCTCCACCAGTTCGGCGGCCTCGGCGAAGGAGCGGGGCAACTCTCATTTCCGAGCGACGTGTCGGTCGACGAGAAGGACCGCATTTACGTCATCGAGCGCGGCAACGCGCGGGTGCAGGTGTTCGAGCCGGTGTCAGCGTCTCACTGAATCGAGGCTTTCGAAGTTGTTTTCGAACGCCGCGACTTTCCACTCGCCATCGCGCTTGCGCATCGTCGCGACCTGTCTGAGCGTGGCCTTCATCGCCGGAACTGCCGACTCGACGCCGACGGGATTGAATAGGACCGTCTGCGTGACGTGAAGAACGACCGAGCCGTCCGGCGCGCTCTCGCGTGACTCGACGACGAAGCGCGACGGAAAAAGCGTCTGGAACATCGCGACGCCGGCCCCGATCCGCTCCTGGCTCCCGCGCTCCTCGAGATCGCCCGCGGTGAGTCCATCCGCCATCGCCGCCGCCTTGTCATAGCGCCGATTCAGCACTTCTTCGGCAAAAGCCTTGTAATTCGCCTCCACCCGATCGGCGCTGAAGAAATGGCGATAGCCGGCAAACCCGACGGAAAGAACTATGACGACCAGAATCGCTCGCTTCATAAGAACTCCGTTCAGTCACGCATCCATCTGGCCATTACCGGATATGCCGCGTTCGTCAGACCCCAGCGCTGCAGCATCGGCACGCCGACATAGCGCCCCTCCCTGAAGTTCTCCCGCAGCGTCGGACCATAACCGCTGATGACCTCATCGTGAAATACGTCGGACGGCTCGAGCCCGAGGTGCTGGCCCACTGCCCAGGTCCACGCCAGGGCTGAAATCTCCTGAACTTCCGTGCCGGCGACCCATTCCTCCAATGCCGGCCGCTCCGCGGTCGGTGTAAGGGCCACATGCGCGACCTCGTGCAGAAAATCGCCGATCCCGCGCAATACGGTGCGGTCAACATGGACGCTACCCGACACGATGTCGACGCCGGGGACGCGCGTCTGCCGCGTGAGCTCGCCCTCGCGTACCTCGACGCCGATCGAGCGGGCAAACGCGATCACGCGGTCGAGCCGTTCTTCATTCAGCATTCAGCGTGCTCCTCGCATCGCCCAGGCGGTCCAGAGCGCCCCGCCGAGATCAATCGCTCCGATCGGCAGCGCCGCCACCGGCATTTCACCCGAAACCACGAGAAGCGCAATCCCCACCGCAAAGCCGATCCGGACGTAGACCGAAGCACGAATATACGGCAGAACATCGGCGCGAGCGGCCACGAAGTCGTAGACCCCGATCACGAGCGCCAGCAAGCCGACAACCCGCGCCCAACCCGTCGCGATCTCCGGCAAACGCAGAATTCGAATCACCGTCGCTGGCGCAACGAGCAACGCGACGCCGAGAAGGACGACATAGACGGCGAAGGCGAGAAGCGTCTTTGCTGCACGGCTCATGTCAACGTAAGTTTGTTTGAACAGCATGGATCATACAGAATCGGGCCAGGACCCTGTCGAAATGCGACGCCAGATTCCATTACTGCTCACCGGCATTCTCGCCGCCGGTCTCTCGCTGGCATCGTGGTACTTCTTCTACATCCGCTATTTCGCATGGCGTAATTGCTTCAATGAGCTCGGGCGTTGCTACGACCCGGACGGCACACGACAGGTTTACACCACGGCCGGGATGACGTGGGCGTTGCCCGGCGCTTTCTTCCTGCTCGTTGCGCTGGTTGTTTTCTCGATCGGTCGGTTTCATCGCGGCAGGGTTTCGCGTTCGCAGAAGTGAGCGCTCTTATAGTCGGTATCCCCGAACGAGTTCGAAAAATGCATCACGCACCTCGGATTGTCGCAATGCTCGAATCCGAACGTATGACCGATCTCGTGCACGGTCTCCTTGAGAAGTCGCTGGCGAAATCGGGCGTCGTCTTCCGGGCGGCCGCGAAATGAATCGCGCAGACGCGGTAGCGCCACGACGGCAAAGCGGCCCGGCTTCTTCGCCTGGCCGAAAATGAAGTTCAGACCCGGCGCATAAGAATCGGCATCGATGATTCCGACGACGCGCTCCGCGGCGGAAATGTCATGACGCGCGAGCGCATCGAGGAGTGCGTCGCCGCGATATTGCTGCCGCAAAAGATCAAAGGCGTTCGCGGGCCGAGGAATCTCCTGCGCAATGACGACGTCGCGTCCGACAATCGCGGGCAATTCATGCTGCAATTGCACGAGCACGTCCATCGGAACCGGTCCGATCGGAACAATGGCGATCGTGCCTCGCTCATGTGCGCCGCGGCCGTCGCAGCCAAGGAGCACGAGAATCATGAGAAGCTTCCAGGACATTCAGGCCGCGGGCGTCACGTTCGAAAACAGGCCCGCTTTGCTGGCGCGGACGAGATACACAAGGATCGCGATGCCGATCACGGTACCGATCGGAACGTTCAACAGCTCGATCAGGCCGAGCACAATACCGACCCATCGGGCCCAGCTCTTCTGCGCTTCGATGCCTTCCGCCGTCACCCACGAGACGGCGGCCAGCACGAGATTGAACAGCAGAATCATCGGCCGGAGCGAGCCGCCGCCGCTCAATATGAGGACAGTTTGAAGGATAGTTCCCAGGACGACCAGAATGGCGACGACGCGAAAGATGCGGCCTGCCCTGCGAAGCGCATCCTGTCCCGGATCGGGCGTGACTGATTCGAACATGGAATTGAGAGCGTAGCACGGCAGGCGCGCGCGTTACTCATGCACACCTCGCAACGCCTGCCAGTAAGAACGATCGAGGCTTATCGATTGGTCATCCAACACATACGTGGCGGCGAGGCGGCGGCCGCGTTGAGGATTCATGCGGGTGATCGCCTCCAGTGCATCCGCCCGAAAAAACGCTTCCTCGCGTGGGTTCTCGACAATTTTCACGAGCGCCGGTTCGGCCGCGCGGCACCGTCTGTTGCCGAGATAGCCGATCGCATAGCGGCGGTAGCGCATCCCCGGGTTCGCGATCTCACGCGCCACGACATTCGCGGACCGGCAGCCGGTCACAATGAGCGGGTCGGCGAGCTGGTCTTCCGCTGCGTCGCGCTGCGCATAGAACTCCGCGAGGGCCGCGTCGGGTGAACGGAGCACACCGGTCGCGATGATGAACGGGACGAGAAGTACGAGCATCGCGATCGCGAAAAGAAGCAGCCTGATTTTCATGGCGCTGATACGATCCCCCGAAACGGTGACATTTTGCACGACGGATTTGCAAACGGCGGCTGCGCGTATATCGCCAAACGGTCGTTCGCCGCGCTGATCGATTACGGCCTGTGCTGGGGCGCGATCTGGGCCTACACCATACTGTTCGGCGAACAGACCGCGTCCGGATCCTATCAAGTGCAGGGCTGTATCCACGTGCTCGCTGTAATGGCGATCTGGATTCTCATGCTGCCGCTGCCGGAGCTTCTGTGGGGGCATGGGATCGGCAAAGGTATTTTCGGTCTGCGCGTGGCGCCGCTGAGCGACCACAACGCCACGCCCTCGCTGCCGGCGGTGATCAAGCGGCAGATCGCGTTGTTCTTCGACCTCGGGATGTGCGCCGGAATTCTCGGCCTCATCGTCATCCTGACTTCGCCGAAACGGCAGCGGCTTGGCGACCTCTGGGCGGAGACGACGGTCGTCGACGAGAACGACGTGATCGTCACCTGACGCGGACCTACCGTTTCTTCAATACCGCATCGACGCTTCCCGGCTTATGCGCGTGCACGGCGCCGGTGTAAAAGTCGGTCCCGAAGATGAGCCATGCGGCGCCGAGGGCACCGACGCCGATCGCTTTTTCGTCGGCATTGCCGAGGATCGCGAGGAAGGCGCCGGCCGGCGCGAGCGGGGAAAAAATCATGTTTCCCCAGTAGGCAGGATTGACGCCCTGCTCGAGGGCATGCGTCTGTTCCTCGTATCCCTCCTTGCGGAGCGTGAGGATGCAATCGCCGGCGTCCCGGCGGATGGTGAAGACGATCGGCGTGAGCCCCTCGCCTTCCGGATGGCCGTTACAGACCAGGGAAGCCGTCGCTTCACTCGGTGACGAGCTCACGTTGATCTTCTCGCGGGTGCCGGTCGTCATCGTGGCGCAGGCGGCGAGCGGCACGAACAGGAGCGCCAGAAGCACTTTCATGCGTCGAGCGTAGCACCGACACCGGCGATGGTGATGAACGACACGTGACACTGTGGAATCGTGAACGTCGTCACTGTGCCGTGCGCGCAGCATTACGCGTCGTTTCGTCACCGGAAATCGCCACAATGTCCTTCATTCCCGCATGAAAAGCGCAATTTGGGGATTTTCACGCACGTATTGTGGGGAATTGTACGCAGTGCGCAATTGCGTCGTCACTACAGCTGCGCGTGACCGGACGGCGTATCTCCATTGTGCGCAGCGGTTTGAATCCTGAACATCCCACTGTGAGCGGTGTGGCACCTCGATCGCTCAAGGGAGGAGCGAAACGCCCCGGACGTAATCGGGAGCCCCTGAGGAGATAGACAGACATGAGGAAACTCACCATTCTGCTGACCGCTCTGCTGGTTGTTGCAGCACTGCCGCTGCTGGCCCAGAGCAACTATCACTACAACGAGAACATGAACTGTTCCGATTGCCACTCGATGCATGCGAGCGCGCACAACAACCTGACCGACGGCACGGCCATCACCACGCCGAACGGCGCGTCGTCCCCGAACCGCGCGATCAATCCGTACTATCCCGCCCCGAACCCCGGCCCGGGCCGCGAAGCCCTTCTCAAGAACGACGACGTCTGCTCGTCCTGCCACAAGGACCAGACCTTCGCGCCGGACGTCTTCGGCGACAACCTCAATACCTACATCCGCTCGGCGGGCGGCGTTCGCGAGGATGCGACCGGCGGCGGCCACAAGATCGGCTCGACCGTTCGTCCTCCGGGATATGACGGATCCGGCGTCGGCAACTACTTCGCCGCGGGCTCCGAGCTGGAGTGCGTGAGCTGCCACTCGCCGCACGGCAGCGCGAATTTCCGTAACCTCATCCCGTATGCGTTGCGCGGAGCAGTGACCAGCGCGAACGCGCCCAAGATCAGCCCGACGGTCTCCAAGGCCGCGGCCTTCGATGCCTCCAAGGACGTCACCATCCTCGGCGGCAGCAGCTACGTCTTCGGTTCCGGTACCGCAAACTTCGGCAGCTATTACGGCCGCAACGCGGTCGTCTTCAGCCGCGTGGCTGACGGCAGCGAGATCGTCTTCAACGGCGCGAAGTCGAGCAACCACATGGATCAGTTCTGCGGCGTCTGCCATGGCGACTTCCACGGCGGCGACCCCACCACCGACAAGACCGGCGACGGCACGGCCTTCGTTCGCCACCCGACCGGCGTCGTCAAGATCGCCTCGTTCTCCAGCGCCACCGGCGTCAGCAACCTGAAGACCTACCAGGCCAGCGCGGTGCAGACGGCCGGCACGGACAGCCCGGGCTGCCTCACCTGCCACAAGGCGCACGGCAATAAGAATCCGTTCGCACTGATCTACCCGAGCCCGACCGCCGCCGACACGACGGAAGAAGGCGACGGCGCGTACAAGACCCTCTGCAAGAGCTGCCACGGCATGGGCGGCACGATCACCCCGTTCTAATCGCAAACGACACGATGTTCGAGGGGCCGGCCTTGTGCCGGCCTCTCTTTTTGTGTCGTGTGACAAGTGACACGCGCGCTGGTGACTCGCCGTCCATGCATCGCGAAACGAAGTGCCTAACCTGACCGTGGCGAGACGGACGATGTCCCGGATTCATCCACTGATCCTCCTTGCCGCCGTCACCTTCGCGAGTGCGCGAATCGCAGCCGGCGGCGACTGGCATTACGGAGCGAGCATGGTCTGCTCCGATTGCCACACGCAGCACAATTCGGCCGATGGCCAGCCGATGCGCACGGACAACGATCCGACGCCGGCGCCGATGCTCCTCCGCCGCGGCACGACACTCGAGCTCTGCCTCTCCTGCCACGACGGCTCGCATCCCGATGTGCCCGACGTCATTGCTCCGACCGCCTATGCGAGCGAGTCGGCGGCCGGCGCATTTCCGGGCACGACCGCGCATCACCTCAATACGTCCATTGCGCAGGTGCCGCCCGGCGGAACCGTGCCGATCGTATTGACGTGCACCACGTGCCACGACCCGCACGGCAACGACAACTATCGCAACCTGCGCCCCGATCCGACGAAGAGCGGGCTGACCCCGGTCAGCATCCTCGCGATCCAGACCAACGGCAACATCATCTACAAGTCGAACGTGTCGAAGTGGTGCGGCCAGTGCCACGGCGCGCCGACGCATCACCCGGTCGACAAGGCGGTCGATTTCACGATCTGGGCGGCGGTGACCTTGCCGCGCGTCGCGGTCCTCAGCCCGAGCGACAACATCGTCCCGTCAGCGGACGATCAGGTGATCTGCATCTCCTGTCACAAGGCGCACGGCTCGGTCGACGGGCCGACGCAGAGCTCGACGTGCGAGCAGTGTCATGCCGCGGGCGCCTACAAGGAAACCGCGCACGCCGCCAAATCGTGCGTTCAATGCCACGACCAGCAGGAGACCTCCTGCCTCACCTGCCATACCGACGACTCGATCTCCCGCTCCGCTCATGCGCGGTCGCAGTGCCATGACTGCCACGATCCGCACGGCGTCCGCGATCGCGACGGCGTGATTCCATCGATGCTCGTCGAGCGCCCGGCACACCTCTGCGGGAATTGCCACGACGGCATCCGCAACGCATTGAGCGAGTCGTATTCGCACGCCGCGACATGCGGCGATTGCCACAGTGCTCACAAGGTCATCAAGGATCCGGCGCCTTCGTTCGCCGACCCCTCGGACTATCGTCTCGCCGGCGTTTCCCGAGTGCAGGTCGTGAACGGAGGCGCCGGTGTAATTCCGGCCTATCGCCTGGTGGCGGCCGACGATCCGGGCGATCCGATCGAACGCGAAGTCTGCTTCAAGTGCCATTCGTCGTATGCGAAGCAGCGCCTCGGGCGGACCGATCTCGCGCGGCTGATGAATCCGGCCAATGCGTCGACGCATCAGCTGGCGTGCAGCAAATGCCACGATCCGCACGGCTCCGCGTATCGGCATCTGCTGAAGAAATCACCTGAGGATCTTTGTGTCGAATGCCATTCGCCAACGCGTTTCAGCGGTCACGCGCAACACGCGCGTGTGGAGTGCACCGACTGTCACGACCCGCACGGCAGCGTGCGCAATGACGCATTGATCGCCAATCGCATCACTTCTTTCATCAAGACGCCCCTCGGCGGCACCTGTACTTCGAGCTGCCATGGGATGCGGACCTATAGCCGATGAAACAGCCTGCCGGACAGCGGACAACGGACAGCGGACAGCGCGCCGTTGCGACCGCTGTCTGCTGTCTGCTGTCCGCTGTCTGGCTAAGCGTGCCCGCGCTTGCCGAGGATTTATCGGGCCGCGCAATGCTCTCTTATGAAAGCCGCGACGGCGGTACAGACGGCATGCGCCAGCAATACGACCTCCGTTTACAAAAGGCATTCACCACGACCTCGCTCATGCGCCTCTTCTGCCGCGTCGATCAATTCCGCGATTCGCGCCAGGTCCAGCCGGTGGCGGAATTGATCCTCAATACCGACACGCTGCAGGCGATGGCGCGCAGTGAATGGATCAATACGCGCTCAACGCGCTCGATCCAGCGCTCGCTCGGCCAACTGACGTGGCAGCCCGACAGTCTGCCGATCCTGCACATCCTCGGTTCGCGCAACGCCACACGCGACGATAACGCCCGCCTCGACCTCACCGACGACAACGCCCTCGCGTCGCTGCAATACCACTGGCGCGGACTGCAGGCCTCGGCCGAGGAGCGCTACTTCCACTCCACCGACCCGCGGGCCGGCTACGACCGCAAGACGACGACGCATGCCGCCGGTCTCACGTGGGCGTCGTCGCACCTCGGCGGCAGGCTCACCATCTCCGCCGCGGGCGACATGCAATTGCTGACGCTCGCCGAGCGCGCCGTCCGCGGCACGCCTGCCTCGGTCCCGACGCTCCTGTCGATCAGCCGCGCGTCGTGGTCGGTTGACGACACGCCGCTCGACGGCCGCGATCATCCGCCGGTCGCGTATCCGGGCCTCATCGACGGCAACCTCGAGACGAGCACCGGCCTCTCCCTCGGATCGGACGGCACGTCGTTTCAAAACATCGTCATCGACCTCGGGCGCGTCGATCGTGCGGACGAGCTCCGCATCGTCGTCCGCGACCAGGCGGGCAATCCGCTGCAGCACGGCGGCGGCGCGGTGACGTGGGACCTCTACACCAGCGACGACGGACAGCTGTGGCGCGCGATCTCCAGCGCGCGGACGACGTTCAATGCACCGCTCTCGCTCTACTCCGTCACCTTCGACCTCACCACCGGCCGCTGGTTCAAGGTCGTGAACTTCGGCGTCAACGCCGACCAGACGCTCATCACCGAAATTCAGGGCTACTACCACACCGTCGTCGCGCCGGGCCGCTCGCGCAACGGCACGCAGAACACCTGGTCGGGGACGAGCACGTTCACGTATCAGCCGACGAAGAAACTGCTCCTCGGCTACACCGGCGCTTACAGCCAGCTGCGCGAACAGTTCGAGAACGTGCCGCGCAACACGACGTCCGACATCGAGCACCTCGGCACGGTCCAATACGACCTCCCGCACCACGTCACCGTGCGCGGCCAGCTCCTCCGTCGCAGCGCGCAGACGTACACCGGACGCGCCGACGACCTGACGAACCTCGCGACCTACGTCGACTACACGCCGACGCGCCAGCTCAAGGTCACGCTCGAAGCGGGACAACAGGACGAGGCGGTCGAGAACAGCAAGTTCCGCCTCGACACGAAGGCGCTCCACGTCACCGCGTTCGTCATCCGCTCCGTCACGCTGACCTCCGACCTCGGCGTGCAGACGCAGACCATCGCCAACGGCGCCGGCACCGCCGATCGCACGTTCTTCAATATGACCGGCAACGTGCAGCTCCTCCCGTCACTGCGGATGCTGCTCAACGGGACGATGCAGCGCACGAGCACCGACTCGACCGATCCGGCGGTACAGCTCCTCGGCGCGGAGCGCGACGACCGCATCTCCTCCGAATTCATCTGGCGCAGCGGCCGGCAACTGACGCTCAGCGCGCGCTACGGCTGGGCGGCGGGGCAGGCGATCTCCGGCTTCACGCAGCGCTATCACGTCGACTGGTATCCGTTCGGCGACGGCACGCTGGTGCTCGGCGGCGCGTACGACCAGGACGTCGATCCGACGGTCAATCGCCGCGCGCGCCGCGTCATCGTCAATCCCCGCTGGCTGATGAACCGGTGGGTGATCTTCGACGTCAACTACACCTCCATCAGCACGAGCTTCGCCACCACGTCGCTGCGGCAGCGGACGCTCTACGCAACGGTCACTCTCACGAAATGAGGCAGCCCATGATCACCAAACGCATTCCCTGCCTGCTCCTGATCGCGCTCTTGTGCGCGTGCGGCACGACGACGCATCAGACGCGCTTCATGCACGCGAACGCCGACCTCGGCGCGATCAAGAGCGTCGCGGTCCTGCCGTTCGACACGCTGGCGCAGGACCGCAACTCCGGCGACAAGGTGCAGAAGATCTTCTATCTCGAGCTGCTCTCGCTGAACGTCTTCGATGTCAGCGAGCCGGGCCAGGTCACGAAAGTGGTGCGCGGCGGCGGCACGACGATCGACGCGCTCGGACCGGCCGAATACCAGAAGATCGGCAAGGACCTCGGCGTCGACGGACTCTTCGTCGGCAGCGTCGTCGACTTCGCCGAGGGGCGCAGCGGCTCGACGCCGACCCCGGAGATCACCATTCAGCTGCGGCTGATCGAGACACACTCCGGCACGACGATCTGGTCGGTCGGCCAGACGCGCAGCGGCGCCGGGATGTCGACGCGACTCTTCGGCGTCGGCGGCGAATCGCTGAGTGAAGCCGCGCGGCGCGTCGTGCGGCGCGAACTGGGAACCCTGCTTAAGTGATGAAACGCCTGCTCCTGATGCTGCTGTTGAGCCGCGCCGCGCTCGCGGGGTCGGTCGTGCTCCTGCCGCTCGACAACGACGAGCTCACGCCGCTGATCATCAAGGCGGTCGAGGCGAAGGGGTGGCAGGTCAAAAGCGGCGAGGAGATCGAAGCGCTGCTGGAGCAGGAGCGCGTGCGCTATCTCGATTCGCTCGAAGCCGGCGTGCGCGAAAAGATCCTCGCGAAGAGCGGCGCGGACGCGATCCTCAGCGTCACGGTCTACCTCTACAAACCGGCGGTCGGACTCACGGCGCACCTCATCGATCGCGATGGGGAGGTCGTGTGGGCGAACGTCGCGGCGGTCGCGCCGAGTGACACGGAGCGCGCGCTCGGGATGGGGAAGAGGGATGTGGCTGAGGAAGCGGTGAAGGCGCTGATGCGCGACTTCGGATCACGCATTCACCCACAACGTGAACGGTCGTCAGCAGCACATTACGTCTCTCCCGAGCTCGACACGTCGCGCCCCATCTGCATCCTCCCCTTCGACAACCACTCCCGCGCCACCGACGCCCCGCGCGTGCTCGCCGACATCCTCGCGTTGCGGCTCGCCGCGGCCGGCTTCCGCGTCGTCGACCCGGTCGTCCTTCGCGACGCGGCGTTGAAAGCGCGCGTCTCGCTCCACGCCGTCTCCTCGCCCGACCTCGCGCTGCTGGCGAAGAGCGTCGGCACGCCGCTCTTTCTGCGCGGAACGATCTACGCGTACAACGAATCACCGTCGATCGACGTCGAGGCGACGCTCGTCGACGCCGCCGCGGGGAAAGTGCTGTGGGCCTCGCAGCAGAGCCGCACGGGCAGCGACTACATCGGATTTCTCATGCTGGGCGCGATCTCGAACAGCGTCTCGCTCAGCGATCGCGTGGCGGCGGAAATGATCGCCACCGCAAGGACAAAACATGCAAACTCGAATGCTGCTGGCAATCGCTCTCACCCTGGCCAGGGTGAACGGTGAGCCCGTCACCTCGCAGGACATCGTCGAGCTCTTCTCCAACCGCCACAGCGGCCACGCGAAGTTCCTCGGCGGGAACGCCGAGGCGCGCGAATTCCTGAAGATCGTCATCGACGACAAGCTGCTCGTGCAGGAGGCGTACGAGATCGGTCTCGACAAAGACCCGGCCATCCTGCAGATGGCGTCCGACCTCGAGCGCGAGCGCTGCCAGAAGCTGCTGCTCAAGACGGAGATCGACGACAAGGCGAAGCCATCGCGCGACGACGTGAAGAAGATCTGGGAGTCGCTCAGCTTCGTCATGAAGGTGCGCCAGATCGCGGTCGGCACGCGGCAGGAAGCGGACGAGATCCGCGCCGCGATCCTCGGCGGCGCCGACCTCGAGCGCTTCGCCCGCGAATGCTCGCGCGCCGATTCGCGCAATCACGGCGGACATCTCGTCGCCACGTGGGGCCAGATGGAGCCGGCGTGGGAAGAGGTCGTGTTCAAGCTCGAGCCGGGTGAGGTCTCGCCGGTGATCGAGACGAGCAAAGGCTTCGAAGTGGTGCTCGTCGAGAACCGCGTCGACGTCGAGCGTCCGCCGCTGGAGCAGGTCGCGAGCCGCATCGAAGGCGTGCTCCTGCAACGCCGCCTCGATCAACGGCGAAAAGAGTTTCGCGAGGAGCTCTGGCAGAAGTATCCGGAAACGGTCAACGAGCCGCTCGTGCTCGAAGCGGCCGCGCGACACCTGAGCGAGACGCCGGCGATCGTCGAGGAGGTCACGAAGTATCGCGAGTACCTGATGGAAGGGATGCTCTTCCGCGATCACATCTTCAACGGTCTGACGGCGACGGACGAGGAGAGCCGCAGGTACTACGACGAGCACAAGAGCGAGTTCGTCGCGCCGGAGCAGCGGCGCGTGGCGCAGATCCTCTCGAACAATGAGAAGGATGCGTCGGCCGCGCGGCAGGCGCTCGTCGCCGGGACAGAATTCGCGGCCGCGGTGAAGAAGTACTCGCGCGACCCGATCTCCGCGATGCAGGAAGGCGACCTCGGATGGATCACACCCGACCGCGTCCCCGCGGCGTTCAAGCCGGTGCTGACGCTCGGCCTGGGCGAAGTCTCGAAACCGATCCAGTCGCCCGGCGGCTGGCACCTCATCAAAGTGCTGGAGATCAAACCGGCGCGGCAGCTGACGTTCGAGGAAGTGAAGACGAAAGTCGCGCAGAAGACGCTCGACATCAAGAGGGACGCGGAGCGGAAGCGGTGGGTGGAGAAGCTGCGCGCGGCCGCGACGATCGAGATCGACGACGCGGCGATCAAAAGCTTCGTGAAGGCGAATGAGTTCAGCGGCGCGCCGCCTCCGCAGCACACGCTGCCGTGACGTCTCGTGTGATCATCGACACATCATCCCGTGACGTCCCTCTTTGAAACGTCTTGTCGGACGTGCGAGATTGTCCTCGTGAAACAGATCATTCTTCTTCTCGCCATCACCCTCGCGCTCTTCGCCTGCAAGCAGAAATCGGAAGTCGCCGCACCGGCTACGGCCACGATGGCGCCGGTCACCACTGCCACGACCGCCTCCCTCCCACCCGGCCACCCGCCGATGGGCGCGGCCGCGGCGAGCGGCAAGAGCATCGGCGCGAAGGTCACCGGCTCGGTGGCCGAGACGTTCGATGCCGGCGGCTACACCTACCTGAGGTTGAAAACGGACAAGGGCGACGAATGGGCCGCCATCCGCCAGACGCCCGTGCAGAAGGGGCAGACGGTGACGATGGACGTGCAGATGACGGCCGAGAAGTTCGAGTCGAAGACGCTGAAGCGGACGTTCGACCGCATCCTCTTCGGCTCGCTCGAAGGGGCGGCTCCCACTCCGACGGCCGCGCCGGCGGCCGCCGCCGACACCACGCCGATCAAAGTGGCGAAAGCCGAGGGGAGCGACGCGAAGTCGGTCGCCGAGGTGTGGGCTTCGAAGGATGCGCTGAAGGACGGCAAGGTCGTCGTCCGCGGCAAGGTCGTGAAGTTCCTCGGCGGAATCATGGGCAAGAACTGGATCCATCTCCGCGACGGCTCCGGTTCGAACGACAAGGGCGACAACGACATCACCGTCACGACGAATGACACGGCCGCGGTCGGCGACGTCGTGACGATCAGCGGCGTCGTGCACGTCGACAAGGACTTCGGCGCGGGCTATCGGTATCCGGTGATCATCGAAGAGGCGAAAGTCACGAAGTAACGCAATCATGCGATCCTCATCGCATGTGGATCGCCACCCTTCTCATCGCGCTCCTTCCGACCGGCGTGAGTCTCGATCCCGCCGGTCGTTTCGTCGACGTCGGGAACATGCCGCTGGCGATGGCGGTGGCGCCGGACGGCAGGCACGCCGTCGTCCTGCTCAGCGGATTCAAGACCGAGGGGCTGCAGGTCGTCGATCTCGAATCGAACACGGTCACGCAGACCATCAAGAAGCCGTCGACGTTCATCGGCCTCGCCTTCTCCCCCGACGGCAAGTCGGTCTACGCGTCGGGCGGCAACGACGACGTCCTTTACATCTACGCCTGGCGTGATGGTCAACTGGTTGACGAACGGTCGATCTCCATCAAGAGCGACCTCGGCGTCCGCTACCCGGCCGGCATCGCCTTCTCGCGCGACGGGAAGCTGCTGTACGTCGCGGAGCAGGTCGGCGACTCGCTCGCCGTCGTCGACGTGGAGAAAGGCGAGGTCGTGCAGCGCCTGCCGACCGAGCACTATCCGTACGCGGTCGTCGTCGCGCCCGACGGCACGGTGTGGGTTTCGGCGTGGGGCGGCTGGAGCGTGTCGGCATTTCGCTCGACGGACGGACGCCTCGTCGCGAACGGACGTCTGCGCGTGGGACGTCATCCCTCGGCGCTGCTGCTCAGCGGAACGAAGCTCTACGTCGCATTGGCGAGCGTCGATCAGGTGGCGATCGTCGACACGAAATCGCGCCGCGTGACCGGCACGCTCGACGACCGCTCGCCCGGCGGTCCGAGCGAGGGATCGACGCCGAATGCACTCGCGATCTCGAACGACGGCAAGCAGCTGTTCGTCGCCGAGGCGGACAACAACTCGGTCGCGGTCTTCAGCACGGCGACGCGCAAGCTCCTCGGGCGCGTGCCGGTCGACTGGTATCCGACGGCGCTGACCGCGCTCGCCGACCGCCTCGTCGTCCTCAGCTCGAAGGGTCACGGAACGGGGCCGAATCCGAACGGACTGACACCTCTGACGACCACGAAAGAGCGCGATTACACGCTGAGTATCGTCAACGGTACGATTCGTACGATCGCGCTGCCGCTGGCCGATCTCGCCGCGCAGTCACGCCGCGTCGCGGCGGCGAACCGGTGGAACGTCGCGCTGAAGAAGGTCACCTATCCGCCGTTCAAGCACGTCATCTACATCATCAAAGAGAACCGCACGTACGACCAGGTCTTCGGCGATATGCCGCAGGGGGACGGCGATCCGTCGCTGCTCTTCTTCGGGCGCGACTCCTCGCCGAATCACCACGCGCTGGCGGAGCGCTTCGGGCTCTTCGATCGCTTCTTCTGCAACGCCGAGGTGAGCCAGCAGGGACACATGTGGTCGACCGCCGCGTACGTCACCGACTACGGCGAGAAGACGACGCATCCGCTGTACGACGAGAAGCGTCCCTCGCCGGATGACGAGGGCGACGTCGACGAGCCGGCGGAGGGATTCCTCTGGTCGCGTGCGATCGAGAAGGGGATCTCGCTGCGCATCTACGGCGAGCAGGCGCTGCCCGACGACAAGGACAAGAAAATTTATCGGTCGGTCAGGAAAGAGGCGCAGCCCGACACCTGCCCGGCCTATCCGGCGTTCGACATGAAGATCAGCGATCAGCGGCGCGCCGACGTCTGGCTGTCGGAACTGAAGGAGTACGTCCGCCGCGGCGCGCTGCCGCAGCTCGAGATCGTCCATCTGCCGAACGATCACACCTCGGGCGGCCGCGCCGGCCGGCCGTCGCCGCGCGCGTTCATGGCGGACAACGACCTCGCGCTCGGACGGATGATCGAGGCGCTGTCGCAGACGCCGTTCTGGAAGGACACGGTCGTCTTCGTGGTGGAGGACGACGCGCAGGACGGCCCCGATCACGTCGACTCGCATCGCTCGCTCTGCCTCGTGATCTCCCCCTGGTCGCGCGGCGGCGTGCAGCATCACTTCATCAACACGACCGACATCGTCGGCGCGATCGAGGCAATCCTCGGGTTCCGTCCGATGTCGCAGTACGACATGCGCGCGCGTCCGCTGGAGGGCGTGTTCACCGACAAGCCCGACCTCACGCCGTATCGCGCGCTGACGCCGGCGGTCTCGCTCGACGAGAAGAATCCGGAGAAGGGGAAGGCCTCGGAGCTGTCGGCGCCGATCGACTTCGACAAGGTCGACGGCGTGAACGATCAGCTCTTCAACCGGATCCTGTGGGAGTGGCGAGCTCTCGAAATCCGAGCTCAGGCTCAGTGAGCGGCTCGGCGTTGCGATCGAGGCGGACGACCACCCACTGATCGCCGCGGCGCTCGACCTCGAGGACGACCGAGGCCCACGTCCCGCCGGTGACGTTCTCCCCGAAGCGGAAGCGGCGGCCGGGCCACTGATCGCGAGGGATGTCCGCGAGGTGGCGCTCGGCCATCTCCATCAGTTCGTGCGGTCCGGTGTGGTCGCAGGGCATCATGTGGAGAATACGATGAACCTCCTCCTCGCCGTCACATTCGCCCTCCACTACCAGACGCCGCTCACGGCGCACGAGCTGGCGTGGTTCGCGCGATTCGACGTGCTGGTCACGCACGATCCGCTTCCCCACGCGCAGGTGAAAGCCCTGCACGAGGCGGGGACGAAGCTCTACCTCTACGAATGGGCGGTCGCGTTCTACGAGACGCGCGCGACGCCGTGGGAGCGCTCGCTGATCCACACGAACGCGCTGCTGAACGCGACTCCCCTCCGCGGCGGGGCGGGATCGAATGACGCCGACGCGTGGTACTTCGATCCGGTCAACGCGCGCGGGCGGGCGAAGGCGCTCGCGCGGAAGTTGCGGCGCGCGGGATACGACGGCGTGTTCCTCGACACGACGCGGGCGGAGAACGTCCTCCCCGCCGCGCTCGACGAATTCGCGAGACGCCATCCCGGCATCGGCTACGACGCGGCGTTAGCGAAGTTCCTCGCGGCGCTGCGTCGCGAGCACGTGCTCATCTTCACCAACCAGGGCTATCGCGACGCGGAGCATTACCTGCCGTACGCCGATTGGGATCTGACGGAGAGCCTGATCGGCGACCGGCCGTTGCACGAGGTCCGGCACTGGTTCGAGCAGATCCCGAAGTACCCGAACGTGCAGCGCGGCCATCTCGAGTACGCGAACGTGGAGCGGACGATCGCCATCGCGAAGATGTTCGATGGCGCGGGCTACGTCGGCAACGTCGAGTCGCCGCTCTACTTCGCCGACCTCGGCGCGCCGCTCGGCGAGCGCGTCGATCGGGGCGATGCGTCGTATCGTTTGTTCGCGAACGGAGTGGTCGCGGTGAACGACTCGTCCGAGGCGCTGCAGATCGGCGAGCTGACCGTCGCTCCGGGCGCGAGCATCGTGCGGGTGACGAAACGATGATCGAGATGCGCGAGGCCGGGCCGAACGATCGCGACGCGATCCTCGCGCTGCGCCGCCGCGTGTTCGCGCATGAAGACGTCGAGAAGCAGGAGCCGGCGTTCTGGGACTGGGAGTTCCGAGGGGGCCGCATGTTCGTGGCCGAAGAGGGAGCGCGGCTCGTCGGACACTTCGGCTTCGTGCCGCGGAGCTTCTCCCTCGGCGACGCGCTCCTCGGCGTCGACGTGATGGTCGATCCCGACGCGCGGCGGAGCGGCGTCTTCTCGCGACTGGCGCGCTTCGCCACGGACGGCATTCGCAACGACGTGAAATTCGCGATCGCGTGGCAGATCCGTCCCGCGGTGCTCGAAGGGATGCTCCGCGCGGGATGGCGTGCGCTGCTCACCGCGCCGGTGCTGCTCCGTCCGACGCTCGTGTCGATTCCGACTCCGGCCGCGCGGCACACGCCGACTGTCACCGAGGTCGTCGATCGCGAGCGATTCGACTCCAGTCCCATCTGGCACTACACGCGTCGAGAGAATGACGGCGCGCATCTCGTCAGTCGCGACAGCGTGCTGAAGGGAATCGCCACGCATTGTCTCGCCGACTTCGCCGGCGAGCCGCGCGCGCTGCGTCCGCTCGTGCACGACGCGATCGCCGACGCGCGGCGGCGCGGCGTGCGGCTCGCCGCGGCGCTGGTGAGCCGCGATCATCCGCATTACGCGACGCTGCTGCGCTGCGGGTTCTTTCCGGGGCCGCATCGCTTTCGTTTTCTCGCGCAGTCATTCGATCCGATGCTCTCGCTCGAGCAGCGATGGGCGTTGACGTGGGCGTCGACCGATCATGTCTGACGTCATGGCGGATCTGCTCTGCGTCTTCGCCCATCAGGATGACGAGTACGGCGTCGCCACGCGCATCACGCGCGAGCGGCGCGCCGGCCGCCGCGTGATCTGCGCGTTTCTCACCGACGGCGCGGCGAGTGTTCCCTCCTCGGTGCGCGACGCCGAATCGCGCAGCGTGCTCACGCGCGTCGGGGTCGACGAGAGCGACATCCTCTTCCTCGGATCGCAGCACGACATCCCCGACGGCTCGCTCGTCGAGCACCTCGAGGCGGCGTTCCACATCCTCGATCGCGCGGTGCGCGAGCGCGACATCGGCGAGGTCGTGACGCTGGCGTGGGAGGGGGGGCATCAGGATCACGACGCCGCGCATCTCGTCGCGGTCGCGTTCGCGCAGAAGCGCGGCCTTCCGTGCCGTGAGTTTCCGCTCTATCGCGGCAATCGCTACGGGAACCTCTTCCGCGTCCTCTCGCCGATCCGCGACAGCGGCGCGCGCACGAAGCTCGGCCTCGGCGAGGCCTTCCGCGCGTCGATGCTGGCGTGGCGTTATCGCAGCCAGCGGCGGACGTGGGCCGGCCTGTGGGCCGAGTCGTTCCTGAAGCTAGTCGTCCTTCGGCGGGAGGTCCTGGACGAGGTCGATCCGAAGCGCCTCGTCGAGCCGCCGCACGCGCGGCCCCTCTTTTACGAGCGGCGCTTCCATTTCCCCTGGGAGCGCTTCGCCGCCGCCGCCCGCCCGTTCATCGAGTCGCACATCAGGTTGTAGAGGAGCGCGGGCGTCCCGCCCGCAGTCGCTGGCCGTCTCGGCCGGCGACGGGTCGTCGAGCGAGACGCTCGACGACTGCGGACGAGACGTCCGCGCTCCAGCCAGCGGCCCGCGATTCACCGGCTCGCTCGGCACGGCGCGCAGGTCGAGCGTCGCCGCGCTGACGAGGAACTGCACGCCGAGCATGATGGCCAGCGCCGGCAGCACGACCGTGCCGGTCGGCGCGGCGAGCTGGTGTTGCGCGAACCAGATCCACTTCCACAAGCCGTACGCGATGCCGCCGAAGAAGAGCGGCAGGCCGGCCGCGAGGTGGATCGATTCGAGATTGAAGTCGTAGACGAAATTCTTCAGCAGCAGACGGCGCATCATCGACGCGAAGAGCTTGAACGGAAACTGCCGGATGACGCGGCCGATGCTGAGGCTCGATTTCTCGCCCGCATAGCGCGCCGGCATCGGCACTTCCTTCACCACCGCGCCGATGAGATAGAGCTGCGCCAGCATCGAGGTCTCGAAGTAGTACGTCGGATCGATCTTCTGCAGCGGCAGCTGCGACAGCACGTCGGCGCGGATGGCGATGAAGCCGTTGGTCGGATCGAAGCAGCGCCAGTAGCCGGTGGCGGCCTTGGCCAGAAAACTCAACACGACATTGCCGAAGCGGCGGACGAACGGCATCTGGCGCAGCGCCTGGAAATCGCGAAAGCGATTCCCCTTCGTGTAATCGGCCTCGCCGTCGGCGAGCGGCTGCACGAGATGCGGCAGGAGCCAGAGCGGCATCTGCCCGTCGCCGTCGATCTTCACCACGATGTCGGCGCCGGCATCGATGGCGGTGCGGAAGCCGGTGACCATCGCGCCGCCGACGCCGCGGTTGTGCTCGTGCCTGACCGGGATGACGCGGCGGTCGACCGCGGCGCAGCGCTGGACGATCGACGCGGTGTCGTCGATCGACGCGTCGTCGACGACGATGATCGTCCGCACCAGCGGCGGCATGGAGCGAAGGACGGCCGCGATCTCCTGACCGACGTTGTACGCCGGGATGACCGCCGCGACGTGGAGGTCGCCGGGCGAAGAGCGCGCGAACAACGTCATTGCACCCGCGCCTCCTTGGCAATGCGATTGGCCTCGGCCTGGCTGCGCGAGATCTGAAACACCTGCACATTGCCGTCGTCGCGGAACAGGCGGATGTCGTCGTGCGTGGCCTGGTAGAGCTGGCACCACGTCTCGAGCCGCCGCTCGATCTCGCCGCGGCGGAAACGCGACCGCCAGTCGAGGACCTCGAAGCGATGCGGCACCCGCTCGGTGAGGAGGAAGATGTAACGCGTCGGCACCGCGAGCTCCGGCATGGCGGGATCGTAACGCTCCAGGAACTCCGACGCCGTGATGTGGAAGCCGCGCCCGAGGACCATCGGGTACTCCTGACCGTAGCTCACGAGCGTCCAGGTGTACGGCTCATATTTGTGCGCGATCTCCACGACCGCGAGCGACGCGGTGCCGTAGCCGGAGTAGTTGAGGAGCTGGTCGCGGAGGGAGGCGGGGGCGGGGACGCGGGCCAGCCAGACCGCCGCGGTCACGAGCGCGATCTCCCGCCGCCACGCCTGCGCCGCGATGCCGGCCAGCATCGCGATCGACATCAGGAACCATTCCGAATTTCTGCGCGACTCGACGAGCTGCGGCAAGGCGAAGCGCGAGGAGATGTGGATGGCGAGGAAGACGAGGTACGTCGCGGCGGCGATCTTTGCGCCGAGCTGTCCTCGCACGATCAGCACCAGCGCCACGATCGCCAGCACGATCAGCAGCGGCGTGATCGTGTTGAACGCATCGATCTCCTGCGTCGAGGAACCGCCCGCGGCGTCGCCGCTGAACGCGCGGAGGAACGGGAAGTAGAAGAGCGCGGTCGAGCCGGGCTGCGTAGTGCGCGCGACGAACGGATAGGCGATGAAACCGAGGAGCCAGGTCGAGCCGATGACGATCCCGGCGAGGCCGGCCAGCGCGCCGCGGACGATGTCGCGGATCGTCGCGATGCGCGCGATGAGCGCGGTGACGGCGACGATCGCGCACAACAACACGAGCGGGACGAGCACGCCGGAATGGATCGCGTCGATGGCGGCGGTGCAGCCGATGAAGCCCCAGCGCGCGACGGCACTGCCTCGCAGCCACTCCCACAAAAACACCATCGCCGGGAAGAGCAGCACGATCGCCAGCTCCTGCGAGAGCGTCGACGACTGTCGCTGAAACGCGGTGAGCAGCACGTCGAACTCGCCGGCGCCGATCGGGACGCTCGCGTACGGCGTGCGCGTCATCAGACGCGCCCAGGTCAGGTCGAGGCTCTCGAAGCTGCCGCCGAGGACGAAGTACTGCTTCGGGCCGCCGACCATCGTGGCGGAGATCAGGCCGGTGAGCAGTCCGGCGACGTGCGAATTCGAGAGGCGGTACGCGGTCCAGGCGATGGCCAGCGTCAGCAGGATCGCGGCGACGGCGCCGAAGAAATTCACCAGGAGGATCTCGTCGATGTTCGTCAGGCGCTGAATCGCCAGCAGCAGGAAATGCATGCCGCGCGGATACGGCCCCCACGCCGGATCGATCTGCTTCCCCTCGTCGAGCAGCTTCACGAGGTAGAGGTGGCCGTAGCTGTCGGAGTAGCCGAGGTTCGCGGTGGCGAAGGGACGGTAGAGGTGGAACGCGGCGCTGATGAGCGTCAGCGCGATCCATCCCGCCGTCGTCAGGTCGAGGCGGATCGAGGCGCGTGCGCGGCGCCCCATGCGGCGCACGCGGCGGCTGACCGATGCGCGGCGTTCGAGGACATTGATCACCGCGAGCGTGACCCAGCGATGCGCGTCGGCGAGCAATGCGAGCGGCGAACGATGCTGCTGCCAGGCGCGCGCGAGGAGGATCACCAGCACGCAGAGAAGCAGGAGCGTCGGCAGCGCGTAGAGCTTCATCAGCGTCAGCAGCTGACCGCCGATGGTGAGGATGACGATGCCCCAGCCGAAGTTGAACCAGAAATTGTTTTTGATATTGGCGAGCCGCGGCACGAGCACGAACAGGAACGCCATCGCGAAGATGATTCGCAGCGTCGAGTCGATGGCGAGCAGCGTGTACATGATCAGAAGGCAGCGTAGTAGTGATAGTCGAGGCGCGCACCGACGCGGCGGATGTCGAGCCAGGTGATGACGAAGAGCACGAGCGAGCCGGCCACTAACCCGGCGGCGGCATCGGCGTAGTAGATCGCGCGGCTGCAGATGAAGCCGACGATGAGATTCGCAGCGAGGGCGATGGCCATCGCGCGCACCGCGAGCTCGACGCGCGAGAGCGTCAGCAGCAGCAGCGTGTTCTGCATCGCCGGCATCAGCAGCGCGTAGCCGAAAACGCCGAGCCAGAACGCGGTCATCGCGGAGTGCGACGTGATGCCGATGCGGATCTGCTCGTTCGGCAGATGCGACACCGCCGTCACGACGAAGCGCGCGACGACGATCGCGAGCACGCCGAGAATCGCGATCAACGCCACGCGCTTCCGGTAGAACGATGCGAACCAGGCGCTGAAGCGCGACCGCTCGTCGCTGGCGATGCTCTTCTCCACCGGCACGAGCTGTTCGGAGAACGTCTGCACCGCGGCTTCGACCGCGCCGGCGAGCAGCATGACGACGATCAGCGCGAGGTCCATCCCGAGCTCGTAGCGCGGGCTGAGCCAGAAGGTGTACGGCGGCAGGTCTTCGCGTCCTGTGCGCGCGGTCCACGCGACGATGCGGTCGGCGAACGCGAACGCGTTGTAGAGCAGGCCGTAGAGGAACCAGCGCGACGTCGCGTAGACGAGCACCGTCATGCGCGGCGGATTGTGCGGCTTGAGATGCGCGAAGCCGCCGAGCGCCCAGACACCGAGGACGAAGCTCAGAATCGCTGCGACGGCGAGGCCCGCGGTGTTCGCGGCGATGATGTTCCAGCCGCGATAGCCGGCGAGGATCACGACGACCGCGAGCGCGACGGCGGTGATGATCGCGATCCAGTAACGCTTGCCCGCGACGTAGACCATCGACCAGTTGAGCCAGAGCATCGACAGCGAGGCGTAGTAGAGCGTGGCGATCAGGAAGAGGTCCCACGGCATGAGGCCGTAGAGCGCGTTGAACGCGAGCCCGGGGATGATGAGGCCGAGGACGATGCGCGCGCCGAGCCACCAGCCGCGCAGCACGACCCAGCGCGCGAGCTCGCGCTCCTGTTGATAGACGTAGAAGAGTCCGCGCCGCGTGATGGCCTGCACGAAACCGCCGGTGAGGACGTAGCTGGCGACGAACCCGAGGGCGATCGCGGTGCCGGTGCGGACGTCGACGTCGCGCGCGCCCCAGAGGCCGTAGCCCCACGTCAGGATCGCCGCGGCCTGCAGGAGCATCGGGACGGCGAAGATGGAGCCTTTCGCGTAGCGGATGAAAAAGCTGGTTGATTTTTTTGGGGGGTCGTCGGCTTCGATGGGACAGGCGAGGGCGCCTGTCCTGCACAGCTCGAAGATGGCGCGGCCGAGGTCGAAGAGATCGCGCTGGCCGTAGCTGGTGCGCGCGTCGGCGTCGCGGAGGCCCATGACCTCGAGTTGCGCGGTGATCTCCCACGCATCGCGCGGGCGGCCGGTGCGGGTGAGGACGTCGAGCGCGAGGTCGTGCGTGGTCATGCGCCACCTCGGAGTGCGGCGGCCATGCCGCCGCCCTCACGCCCACCCAGGGCGGCGGCATGGCCGCCGCACTCCATGTAAAGCTCGAGATACGCAGCGACCGATTCGTCGATGCGGAACTGCTCGATCACCTTCGCCCGCGCCCGCGTGGCGAGCTTCTCGCGCAGCCCCGGATCGTCGAGCAACCGCTGCACCTCGCTCGCGAACGTGTCGACGTCGCGCGGACGCACCACCACGCCGCATCCATCGAGCGCCTCGCGCACGCCGCCGACGTCGCTCGCCACCACCGCCCTCCCGCACGACATCGCCTCGATGACGGAGAACGGAAAAGCCTCGGAAATGCTGGTCAGCAGCACGACGTCGGCGCCGCGATACGCGCTCACGACGTCGTCGATCGCCTCCCCCATCGTCACGTCGACGCCGAGCTCGCGCCGCAGCGCGAGACATTCGCGGTAGTACGTTTCATCGCTCACCGCGCCGTAAATCGAGAAGCGGACGCCGCGACCGATGCGCGCCGCGACGCGGAGGAACGTCTCGATGTCCTTCAAACGATCGATGCGCGCCGTGGCGACGACATGCAGAGGACCGTCAGGCTTCGGTCCCGGCGAAAAGCGATCGGGATCGACGCCGTTGTAGATCACCTGGATCTTGTCGCGCGGCGTGCCGTGCGCCACTTCCCAGCGCGTGTTGTAGTGGCAGACCGGCGCCACGACGTCGGCGAAGCGATAGTTCGTCCGGACGATCGCGGTGATGAGGCTGAGCAGAAAATGCTTGGCGAAGAAGAGGCGGCGGAAGCGGGAGAGGAAGAGATTCTGCTCGCGCAGATAGACGCCGTGCTCGGTGAGGATGAACGGCACGCCGTCGCGCAGCTTCGAGGTGATGCACGGGATGCCGCAGAACGCGGCAGCCGTCGAATGCGTGACCGAGACGCGGGGCACGCGGACATTGAGCACGATCAGAAAGTGGTAGAGCCAGCGGAGGCATTCGGTGAGATCAAAGAGTGTCGGCTCGCCATGCTTCTCCATGATGGCCACGAACGCGTCCCACACCACGGGCGACTTCATCGTCCGGTTGTAGTCGCGGCGGCGGAAGTACTCCTCCATGTCGACGAGCGCGCGGGCGACGACGTCGCAATCGGGATCGGCGCGCATGACGGCGTCGAGGAAGCGCCGGAAAATCGGCAGGAACTCCGCCTCGATCGCCGCGCGCGGCGTGTTGTGCGCGCGCTCGTACAGCCGCGCGAATGGCACGTCGGTGATGAATTCGCTCGGCTCCTCGATGCCCCACAACGGCACCGGCAGCACGCGCCGCACGTTCGTCGGCGGCGTGTAGCGCAACGCGACGTGCGGATTCATCATCAGCGGGAGGAGCGTGTAGCGGACGTCGGGGGTGTTGCGGATGAGCGTGTCGCACCAGGTGCTGACGCCGCCGCCGGAGTACGGGTACGTGCCCTCGGTGGTGAGGAGCACGGAGAGCCCACCTCCCTCGCCCCGCTTGCGGGGAGAGGGTGCCGCAGGCGGGTGAGGGGCTTTGCCTGATGCCGACATGCGCCCCCTCATCCGCCTGCGGCACCTTCTCCCCCGCCACGCGGGGGAGAAGGCAGTAGCCGGCGCAGCCGCTGCCACGCCTTCCATTGATCGATGCGTGCCTCATCGAGCCGCACCTCGCGGGCCAGCGTCTCGCCGGCGGCGCGCATCGCTTCGATGTCGGGCTGCACGCCGGCCGCGACGAGGCGGACGAGCGACTGCTGGCGCTGATGCGAGACGTCGACCGCTTCCTTCAGCAGCTCGATGCGCTTGCGCTGCGCGTCGATGCGGAGCATCTCCGCCGTGACCATCATGCGCACGCGGCGCACGGCGATGTCGCGCTCCGCCTCGGCGCGCGCGAGCTCGCGACGCGAGCGGGAGAGATCGCCGGCGAGCGCGCCGTCGTGAATCGGATACGACATCCGGAATCGGAGGCCGTAGATGCCGAACGTCCCCTGCGACTGCTCGCCGCGGAACGTCGCATCGGCGGCGCCGATGCCGGCGAAGCCGGAGAGGCCGAAGTCGGGACGGCGGCGGTTCTCGACCTGCTCGACCGCGAGCCGCGCACGCTCGACGCGCTGCGATGCGGCAATGACGTCGGGATGTCGCTGCACCGCGGTCTCGGCGTCGATGGACGTGATGTTGAAGTCGATGGCCGGCTCGACCGGATCGTCAACGTATTGACCAAGCTTCGTGGCGTCGTCGAGCTTGCGCAGCTCGAGATCGAGTATGCGCGAGCGGATGGCGAGCGCGCTCTCCTCCCACTGCGCCGCGGTGATGTTGCTGATCTTCCCCTGCTCCAGCAGCTGCGGACCGCGATTGACGACGTTGAGCACATCGGCCGACAACGTCTTCGTCCGGGAGCTCTCCACGTTCGCCAGCCAGAGATCGGCGTACGCGTCGAGCAGCGTGTTGAAGTCGGAGTCGCTCAACGCGAGCGCCTGCTGCGCCTGATCGCGCTCGTTGCGCGCGATCCGCTCGGCGATCGAGCGCGTACCGGCGTTGAAGAGCGGATAGTCGAGCGCGACGACCGCCGAGGCCGAGCGGCTCTCGTACGGCGATTCGAAGAAGAGGTCCTGCGAGCGCGAGACGCCGGTGCTGGTCTCGAGGCGGATGGAGGTGCCGGTCGCGACGCGATCGACGGCGACGCTCGCGCGATGCGCGTTGACGCGAGCGATCAGCTCCTCGAATGGTTGCGCCTCTGCCGGCGCCAGATAGCAGATAGCGGATAGCAGATAGCAGGTCAGTGCGACCGTCTGCTTTCTGCTATCCGCTATCTGCTTTCCGGCGTTCATTGTCCCGTTTTGATCGTCAGCATCACCGGCGTCCCCGGCTGGAGCGAGGCGTCGCTGTTCGCGATGTTCACCACGACCGCGGCGCGGCGCTCCTGCTGGCCGGAGCGGTACGGCACGACGTACGCGACCTTGTCGAGGATCACTTTCGGCGGGACGGTCATGATGCGCACCTCGACGCTCATCCCGGCGCGGATGACGCGCAGCAGGTCGGGCTCAACCTCCGCGCGCGCCTCGAGGTTGCCCATCGCCGTGACCTCGGCGATCGCTTCGCGCGCCCCGACCTGCCGCCCTTCCGCCGCATCGAGCTTCGTCACCACGCCGGCAATCGGCGCGCGGATGACGAGCGACTGCAGGCGCTGCTCGGCGAGTTTTTCGTCGGCGATGGCGCGCTCGATCTCGATCTGCGCGAGGCGCGAATTGCGCGGCGCGCCGAGGTCGCGCAAGGCGGCGGAGTAATCGTTCTCGGCGTCCTCGAGCTCCTGCAGCGTCACATCGCGCGTGACGTACAGCGCGCGATAACGATCGCGTCTCGCCTTCTTGCGCGCGACGATCGCCGACACCTCGCGATTGACCGGCGCCGCGTCGCCTTTGTGCTCCACCCACTCCCGCTGCGCGCGCGCGACCGCGAGGTTGTGATCGAGCTCGGGGTTCTTCAACTCGACCAGCACGTCGCCCGCATTCACCGCGATTCCTTCGCGGACGGCGACGCGGCTGACCGTCGCTTCGAACGGCGCGACGAGCGAGGCGCTGCGACTGGCAACCAGCTCGCCGCGCACCTCGACCGAGCGCGGAGTGAGCTCGCGGGTCTCGGGACTATTGGCGCAGGCAAGCGCGGAGGCGATGACGATCGCGCAAATCAACGTTCGCATGGGACGTTTCTTGCAACGGACTCATGCAAAGCGTAGACCGATGGTCAAGTCGCTCGAGCGCATCACAGTCCTCGTCCCAATCTTAATCGTGACCGGCATCACACTCGCGGCCACGTTTGTCATCGCTTCGCGCACGCATCCTCCCAGTACGCCTCCCGCGCAGGCGGTGCTCGCGGAGATCGCGGCGGCCAGTGAGAAAACGCCGGTTGATCCGAAGCTGATCGCTCCTTTGCTCGCGCATGTCGAAGGAGTGAGCGTGGTGCACATCGCAGGGCATCAGACGTCCCGTCCGCTCAGGGCTGACGAGACAGCGATGCAGATCTGTACGAATGTGCTGACAACCTCGGGACCGATGACGATCTGCGTCGACACCTACCGCCAGCGCGCCGCGCTGTTCTCGCCGATCGCTATCAGCGCGATCGCCGCCTCGATCCTCGCCGCGATCATCGCCACGCTCCTCGTCCGCCGCGCGATCCTCCGCACCGCGACGTCGATCGACAAACGCGAGCCGCTGCTCGCCACGGGCTCGCTCGCCACGCTCGACGCGTCGGTCAGCCGCCTGCTCGATCAGGTGAACGAGAACGAGGTCACGCTGCGCCGCCGCACGCTGGAGCTGGAGTCGGCGAATAAGGAGCTCGAGGCGTTCACCTTCTCCGCGTCGCACGACCTCCGCGCGCCGCTCGCGTCGATCGACGGCTTCACGCAGATGATGATGGAGGACGCGAAGCTCGACGAGATGTCGCGCGATTGCGTGCACTGGATCCGCGACGCCTGCTCGCAGATGCAGGACCTCGTCGACGGCCTGCTGCAGATGTCGCGCTTTTCGCGCGCCGACATCGACCGCGAGGACGTCGATCTCTCGCAGCTCGCGCGATCCGTCGCCGACGGCCTGCGCCAGCGCGAGCCGCATCGCAGCGTGGAGTTCCGCATCCAGGAAGGGATCGTCGTCAACGGCGACCCGCGCCTGCTCCGCGCGGTGATCGAGAACCTGATGTCGAACTCGTGGAAGTTCACGCGCAAGCATCCGCACGCGACGATCGAATTCGGCGTGACGGAGGAGCACGGACGGCGCGCAATCTACGTCCGCGACGACGGCGCGGGGTTCGATCCGGGCTACGCCGACAAGATGTTCCGCGCCTTCCAGCGCCTCCACACGCGGCAGGAGTTCGAGGGGACGGGCATCGGCCTGGCCACCGTGGAGCGCATCCTTCACCGGCACGGCGGCCGGATCTGGGCCGAGGGTGAAGTGGAGAAAGGGGCGACGTTCTACTTCACGACGGCGCACTCCTCATGACGAAACCGCTGCGCGTCCTTCTCATCGAAGACTCCGAACGCGACGCCGCGCGCCTGGGGATGGAGCTGCGCCGCGGCGGATACACGCCGGAGATCACGCGCGTGGAGACCGGGCCGCGCCTACGCGAGGAGCTGCTTCGCGGCGCGACGTTCGACATCGTGATCTGCGACTACGTCCTGCCGACGTTCAGCGCCCCCGAGGCGCTGCAGATGTTCCGCGAGGCGCACGTCGACCTGCCGTTCATCGTCGTCTCCGGCGCGATCGGCGAAGAGATCGCGGTGGAGATGATGCGCAGCGGCGCGCATGACTACGTGCTGAAGGAAAAGATGGCGCGGCTCGTCCCGGCGGTGGAGCGGGAGCTGAAGGAAGTGAACGAGCGGAGCGCACGCCGCGAGGCGGAGACGCTCTTCCAGGCGATCCTCAGCTCGTCGCCGCATCCGAGCGCGGTCATCGATCGCGACAACGGACGCGTGGTCCACGTCAGCGACAGCTTCGTCAACCGCCTCCTCGGGCGCAACGCGCCGTCCCCGGGCGCGAAGCTCCTCGACCTCGTCAACTTCACAACGCCGGAGCGGATCACGCAGCTGCTCGCGCGCGGCGGCGGCACCGCGCTCTACACCGTCTACACCCTCGACGAGCAGAACCGCGTGGCGAACGTGCGCGTCAGCACCGTGCAGCACCAGGGGACGACGTACGCCAACGTCGTCATCGAGGACATCACCGAGCAGCACTACCTCAAGGCGGCGTTCGACGCGGTCGCCGACGCCGTGCTGGTCATCAGCTCGACCGACACGCTGCTCTACGCGAACCGCGCGGCGGAGGAGATCTTCGGCGCGCTCTATTTCGGGATGACCATCCGCAGCGATGTGCCGTCGCACATCAGCGGGCAGTCGTACGAGGTGCGGGCCACGCCGTTCCGCTTCGCCGGCGAGACCGAGTCGTCGACGATCATCACGATGAAGAACGTCTCCGAGCAGGAGGAGCTGCTCGAGGCGTCGACGCACGACGCGCTGACCGGCCTGTACAACGTCCGCTATTTCGAGGAGGCGCTGGCAAAGCACGCCAACGGCGGCGTGCTGGCGATGATCGACCTCGATTTCTTCAAGCCGATCAACGACGAGCTCGGACACGCCGCCGGCGATCAGGCGCTGATCCGCTTCGCCGAGCTGACCCGCGCCGTGATCCGACCCACCGACGTCTTCGCCCGCGTCGGCGGCGACGAGTTCGCGATCCTCTTTCCCGACGCGGCGGTCGAGGACGCGCGACGCATCGTGATGCGCGTCTACGAGTCGCTGCAGCGCGCGCCGTTCAAGTACAACGGCAGCGAGCGCCTCCTCAGCGCCTCCTGCGGCCTCGGCGCCTTACGCGCCGGCGAATCGCCGGAGGAAGCGAAGCGAAGGATCGACGAGGCGCTGTACGCGGCGAAGCGGGGCGGGCGGGGGCAGTTCGTCATTGCGTAACGGAGCGCGGCCGTCCCGGCCGCAGTCGGCGGGCGTCTCGCCCGGCGACGGATCGGTGATCGAGCGAGACGCTCGATCACTGCGGGCGGGACGCCCGCGCTCCGGGATCGCGTAACCCATAGTTTCCTTATTGATATTTGGGCGGACATACGCCTAGACTGCCGGGCGGAGGAGACTATGAAACGACTCCGTCTGGTCTTTTTCATTGCAGCCGTGTCGGTGGCTCTGGCGACTTTCGCTGAGGAGCCGGCGACAAACGAGTCCGACCTGCCGACGATCTCGAAATATCAAACGCCCGGAATCGTGCCGAATATCGGGTGCATGGATCCCACAAGCGGAGAGCCATGTGTCGATGACGGCGGCGGCGGTGGCTATACAGAAGGCGCATGCAATTGCAGCCGGCTCTGCGGAAACGGGTCTGGGTGCTTGATCTCAGTAGCAAACAACGGCTGTCAGGCAAATCCATATCCACAAGACTGCAAGCCGTGCTCGGGTAAGTGCTACGGTCAATGACCCGCTCGCGCCTCCTGTCGCTTGTCCTCCTGCTTCTCTCGGCAGTTCCGGCCGCGGCGTATCGTCGTGAATACGTCGTTACGTGGGAAGGCAAGCGGATGGCTGGAAGCGAGGTTTGCTTCTACCGCGGCGTTCGTGGCGATGCGTATTCACTGTTCCTGTCGCCGACCGACGTGCGGTGTCTTCCGGCGGATGCAATTCTCGACTTTCCGCCAGGCCTCATTCACACGTTTGCGCGACACAAGGACGGATTCGCCTCTCTGCAACGCGACTTCACTGTCTACGACGGACCGCCGAACCCGGAACAGGGATACGAAAAACTGCAGACATCCCTAGGAAAAGCAGACATTGTCGATTTTTCCGCCATTGTGAAGCGCGTCGCCGGAAAACAACGGCTTGGTCTCTGGATCGGATCGACGCCCACATCGTTCAGCACGTTCATCCCCCTTGTGCCAGGCGAAATGACCGTCATTGCACCCGCGGGCGTGGTCCTCGTGCCTCTGATCATCGAAAACGACGTGCCGGTCCGCGCCGGCGAGCCTTTGTATCTCGAGCCGGGGGAGCGTCAAGCGGCGTCATTCGAATCACACTCGAACGAGTCGGACGTCGTCATTCCGGTGCATCTCGACGCCGATTCGGTCGGCGCCGCACGGAGCGTGCTGCCTGCGCCGGAGATCGCGCTCAAATCCGGCGATCGGGTCATTAATCCGATTACGCCGCTCTATGGACCGGAAGAATCCGCGCTGATTTTCTTCCCGAATGTTCCGGCCGGCCGCGCCGAGATCATTTGCGGCGGCAGCATGTGGAAAGCGGTCAGTCGCACAATCGACGTTTTGCCGCAACCGGTCACGATCGTGCGCGACGCGCTTCCATTGGTCGCGGGGGGCAGCATCGAGGTGCGCTGGTCGACGGAAGGCGCACGCGAGAGCGTGTCCCAATGTCGTGAAGCGCGCACATCCGATGTGCCGATGCTTCGCGCGACTCTGTTGCGTTGCGCACAGAATCACTGTTCCACCGTCGCGAATGCCGCGGCTCCCTTCGCATCAACCGCCAGTCTCGCATTCAACGGCATCCCGCCCGGCGCCTACACACTGTCCGTTGAGCCGCCCGAGGGAAAACGGCAGTCGGTCATTACAGAAGCGATCGCCGGCCGGCGGACGAAAGTCGACATCAAGCTCTCGTCATTCGATTTCTACGGCTCAGTGAAGGTGAACGGCAAACCGGTGCATGCACGGCTGATTTTCGATTCCGGGCAGGCGGTCAGCGACGATGAGGGACATTACACGGCGACGCTCGCCGCCGATCCTCGGCAATGGATCGTTCAGGTCGAGCCGTGCCAGGGCGACCGTACCTACACGTTCATTCCGCGTGTGGCTCCATCGATCAATGGCGCTTATGACATCGACGTCAACCTGATCAAACTTCGCGTCCGAGTGATCGACGCGCAGCAGCATCCGGTCGCCAATGCCGGCGTCGGTTACGGACCGGTCAGGCAGGTGCTGTCCGAGGGCACGGAGTCGTGGTTCCATTCGCCGGAGAAATTGACCGGCGCGGACGGCATCGCCGATTTCGATGATGTGCCGGAAGGATTTCTCATCAATCTGTGCGCGAAGCACAAGGACTTCGTACTCAAGTGCAGCAACCCTCTCATTGATCCGAAGCAGCTCGGAGAGAAATTCGCCGTCGTGCAATTCGATCCCGTGGCCATGCATGGCCGTGTCGCCGGACATACGGGACAAGGCTATGTCGTGTTCGTGAATCCTGCCGGTGCCGTGACCGATGAAGTCCCGCTCGATGCCGAGGGAGCCTTTCTATTGCGATCGACGCACGCCGCGCCGGAGCATGTCGTCTACATCTCCGACAGCCGTCCTCTGACCGTCCTGCCGCTGCCTCTCGCGCCGCCCGCGGAACTGGTGCTGCAGATTCCCGCCGTGCCGGCGCGCACGTTCACAGTGACGGTGCCGGAGAATCGGAATGACATGGGCTTTCTCGGTACGTGGATCGGCGGCCTGTATGTGCCGGTGCAGGCGCTCAATACGCACATGGAGATGCGCGGTCTCGATTCGGTCATCCACCGCGGTGCGACGCTCCGTGTTCCGGACATCGCGGAAACGGGCGCGATCGCGGTGGCCTTCGGCGCCTTGCCCGAGGGCGCCGGAGCGTTCGTCGATCCTTTCACGTTGCCGCAGTACGCGGGCGTGGAACGCCACCGCGTTGACGGAACGGCGATCGAGTTGTCGCCGTAAGCGCGGTCACCCCTCGGCCATCGCGAGCAGCTTCGTCACCGTGTTCCAGTTCCGCGCTGTCCCTGCCATGCCGAGCTTCCGCTCGATCACCGCGTTCGTCAGCTTCGACCTTCCCGCGCCGTTCGGGTAGTAGATGAAGAGCTCGCGGCCGGCGAAAATGATCTCCTCCGGGCCTTTGTGCGCCGCTTCGAGTGCCGCCTTCGCCTCTTTCGACGGCGTGTCCTCGAGGAACATCACGATCAGAAGGCTGGGGTTGCGATCACCTTCGAACGGATTCTTGGCGATGACCTTCTCGAGCTCCTCGACGCTGCGCGCGATCACCTTCACGTCGAGGTCGAGCGCTTTGCGGATCAGTGGGGCAGGATCTTTTTTCGTGCTGCGGAAGATCACGTTGCCGCTCTGGAGGAAGGTGCGGACGTCGGTGAGGCCGGCCGATTCGCACGCCGCCTTGAGCGACGCCATCGGGAGCATCTTGTTTCCGCCGACGTTTATGCCGCGGATGAAGGCGACAAAGTGGGCCACGCTGTGACGAGTTTACGACCCTCCATCGGCAGCGCGAGCAGGAATCCCTGCACGATCCTCACGCCGAGGCTCTGCACGATGACCAGGTCGTCGTCGGTCTCGATCCCTTCGGCCACTACCGTTGAATGGAGGCGCGACGCGAGCTGCACCAGCGACTCGATCACGGCGCAGCGCTTCGAGTCGTCGTGACAGCCGTCGACGATGCAGCGGTCGAGCTTCAGGTAATCGGGCGCGACGTCGAGCAGCATCTTGAAGTTCGATGCGCCGACGCCGATGTCGTCGAGGGCGATGGCGACGCCGAGGGTGCGCAGGCGCGACACGGCGCGGGCGAAGCCGTCGCCGTCGTGCGAGGGGGAGTGCTGGATCACGTCGACGATCACGCGCGCCGGATGGAGATCGGCTTTCTGGATCGCGCGGGCGAGGAAGTCGATGAAGCCGGCGTCGCGCGCCAGCGTCGAGGCATGCACGTTGACGCAGACCTTCGTGTCGACCGGCATCGCCGGCAGCTGCTCCAGCGCGGTGGAGATGCAGATGCGATCGACGAGCGCTTCCTGCCGCTTCAGGCGGACGTACTCGAAGAGCACCGGCGCCTTCTCGAAATTCGTTCCGGCCGGACCGCGCGAAAGGCATTCGAACGCGAAGAGGCGCGGGTCGCCGTGCGTCAGCGCGTAGAGCGGCTGAAACAACGGGCGGATGCCACCGGGAGCAAGCAGAGCGTCGAGGGCTGAATGTTCTCTCATGCGTTTTCCAGAAGATTCACCGCGACCTGGGCGATCTCCATCATCGCTTTCGGTTTGTGCAGGAAGGCATCGGCACCGCGCTGATACGACTCGCGCTCGATCTCCGGCGTGCCGTACGCGCTGAGCAGAATCACGCGCGCGTTCGCCCAGCGCTGGCGGACGTCGGCCACGATCTGCAGCCCTTCCACTCCGCCGACGCCGGTCAATCGCAGATCGGCGATGACCAGGTCGTAGCGGTAATTGCCGAGGAGGGCCTGCGCTTCTTCGAGCTCGAAGGCGGAATCGACGTCGTAGCCGAGGCCGGCGAAGTATTTCCGCATCGCCTGGACGATCAGTTCTTCATCGTCGACGATCAGAATTCGATGCCGCGGTGCCGACCGCTCTTTTCCAATGGGCTGCAACATCATGGGGACCTGAATTCAGGGAAGCGCATTCTGACGACGGCGCCTCCGGTCGAGGCGTTCTCTGCAGCAACAGTGCCACCGTGCTCGTCGACGATGCGCTGCACGATGGAAAGACCGAGTCCCGTGCCTCCCCTGCGGCGCGTGAAAAACGGCTGAAAAATCTTCGGCAGGTCGCGCGTATCGAAGCCGGGACCGTTGTCGCTGACGACGCACTCGATCATCCCGCCCGCGCGCCGCGCCGTCACCACGACCTCGGCATTCGCGTCGGAATGCTGCACGGCATTGAGGATCACGTTCTGCACCGCGTGCGCGAGTCGCACCGGGTCCATCAGCATGGTCAGTCCGTCGCTGCTCTCGGCGCGGATGCGGACGTTGAGGTGATCGGCGACCGGCATCGTCTGCGCCACCGCCTGCTCGATCACCTCGCCGAGCGCACCGTCGCGCAGGTCGACGCGCCACGACTTGCCGTACTGCAGCAGGTCTTCCATCAATTGATTGAGGCGCTGGATCCAGCTGCGCAGCGCGTCGAACATCTCCGCGGAGTTTTCGTCGGGCTGGATGAGCGGCTGATAGACGTCGAGCGTGACGCCCATGCCGAAGAGCGGATTGCGCACCTCGTGCGCGACGCCGGCGACGAGCTCGCCCATCGCCGCGAGCTGTTCGCCGCGGCGCACCGACTCCTGCAGCGAGACGATGCGCGTGATGTCGCGCATGATCAGGATCACGCGATCCTCTTCCTCGGCGACATACACGCTGCCGCTGATGTCCCAGTTCCGGTCGTCGAGGGCGCGCGCGGAGCACGACTCGCGCGTGTCGACGATGACGCGCACCAGGTCGTCGAGCGCGCGCCACACCTCGCTGTCGCCGAGCGTGCCGATACGGCGTCCGAGGATGTTGGCGTAACTCGAACCGGCGAGATCGCGTCCGGCGCGGTTCATCCGCACGACGACACCCTCGGAGTTGGTGAGGAAAATCGGCAGCTCGATGGCGTCGAACGTCCCCGCCCACTCCATCCCCTTGCGCTGGATCGCCTTCACCAGGCGCGCGCGCTCGATGAGACGACCGACGGCGAGGCCGGTGTCGTGCAGCGCACGCGAGGCCTCCTCGTTCAACGGAAGCATCGAGTGCTTGAACAGCTCGATCGCGCCGATGGTCTGGCGCGAGTCGGAGATGAGGAACGCGGCGCCGACGCCCGGCATCGAGATCACTTCGCCCTCGGCGTGCGCGCGCGCGGCGAGCTTGCCGTCCGAGGTGCCGGCGACCGGCGTGAGGAGCCCGTCGTCGCCGGTCAGCCAGACCACGCCCGATTCCCACGAGTCGGCGAAGCAGATGAACTCGACGAACTTCGCGAGGCACTGTTCGAGCGGGGTGACGTCGTCGAAGATCCGGGTGAGCGTCAGCTCCATCAACTCGCGATGGCCGCGCTTCGGAGTCGGCGCGTCCGCGAGAAGGGAGGCGAACTGTGGATGGACGGACATCATCGGGTCCGTAAGGGATGCAAGAACTATGCGTGTGCCGGACGCGACCGTCTCTCGCGAATGGCCAGATCGAGCTTCACCTCGGTCAGCAGCGCGACCATCTCGGCCGCGGTCTGCAGGCGGTCGTAGATGCTCTTGCGCAGGCAGCGATTGACGATGTCGTGCAGGGCGAGCGGGACGATGCCGGGCAGCGGCTCGGCCTCGGCTTCGACGATCGCGGCGAGGACGTCGATCGGCGTCGGGCCGGTGAACGGCGGCATCCCGCTGAGCATCTCGTACATCACCACGCCGAGGCTGTAGATGTCGGAGCGCGAGTCGATGATCTCCTCGCCGCGCACCTGCTCGGGCGAGAGATACGGCAGCGTTCCGACCAGCTTGTCGCCGCGGCGCAGCGGATCGGTGTTGTCGCCGCCCCCCGCGAGCTTGGCCACGCCGAAGTCGAGCACCTTCACGCGGCGGTCGTGCCGCAGCATGATGTTCTCCGGCTTCACATCGCGATGGACGATCCACGCCTCGTGCGCCGCGACGAGCGCCGACGCGACGCCGAGGGCGATGTCGACGACCTCGGAGATCGGCAACGGACCATGCTCGAGGCGATGCCGCAGCGTCTCCCCTTCCACATGCTCGCTGGCGATGAAGCGGATGTCATCCTCGACGCCGACGTCGAACAGTGTGACGACGTTCGGATGATTGAGCATCCCCGCGCATGCCGCCTCGCGCTCGAAGCTGCGCAGCTGGCGCTCGTCGGCGTCGTCATTCCGCAGCAGTTTCAGCGCGACCTTGCGATGAACGATCGTGTCCTCGGCGAGATAGACGTCACCCGACGAGCCTTCTCCCAATCGCTCGAGGACCCGGTACCGGCCAATGCGCAAAACATTCATCTCTGCGGGCGGAAGCCTGTCACGACATTCCGTCCCAAAATGTGATCCAGATCAACAAATTCGAACGTCGCGGACGACGCGTGTAGACTCTCGTCACTCGGTTTCCCAAATTCGATTTAAGAGGTGCTTCGTTGATCAAACGGACGGCCGTCCTCCTTCTCCTTGCCTGGTCCCTGCAGGCGCAGCAGCCCGCGCAGCCGGGAAAATCGATCGGTGAAGTGACGCTCTTCGGCGAGGAACAGCCGAAGGTCGAAGCGGCGACCAAGACCGAGATCCCGATCTCGAAGGCGCCGGCTTCGGTCACCGTCATCACGGCGAAGCAGATCAGCGAGTCGAGCGCGCACAGCGTGGTCGACCTCCTCCGCCTCGTCGCGGGCGTGAACGTCCGCTGGAATCCGATGACCGCCACGGTCGACATTCGCGGCTTCGGCCAGAACCCGTTCAGCAGCCGCGTGCTGATCCTCATCGACGGCGCGCCGTTCAACTCCGGCGACACCGGCGGCTTCCCGCTCAGCCCCGCGCTCGACCTCTTCCCGGTGCAGATGATCAAGCGGATCGAGATCGTGCGCGGTCCGGGATCGTCGCTGTACGGTGAAAACGCGTACTGGGGCGTGATCAACGTGGTCACGCTGTCGGGCGACGACCTCGCGGGCGGCTCGGCGCAGATCTACGCCGGCGGCGAGCGCGACACGTTGTCGACGACGGCGATGTACGGCAACCGCCTCGGCCCGAACGGCAGCGGCCTGGCGGCGATCAAGTTTCAGCGCACGATGTTCCCGGTCGAGTTCTGGACCGACGACAACTCGCACATGCGCGCGTCGGACGTCTTCCTCAAGGGCAACTGGAAAGAGCTTCAGGGAGAGCTCTACCGGCACAACGACAACCTCGAGGGCTTTTCCGAGGACCTGTCGGCGGCCGGGCTGCCGCCGGGATCGGTGTTCGCCTCGGCGCACCGCATCAAGCAGAGCGAGACGATGGCCGCGCTGCGCTACAACCACGCGCCCGACGGCGCGAAATTCACGTACGCCGCCGACGTCTCGTGGGATCACCGCTTCGGCATGCACTGCGCCGCGTGTCACGCGCTGCCGGAGAACCCGGAGGATTTCGGCAAAGCGGAAAACCACGGCTACCAGGCGATCGGCGACTTCCGCCTCGGCGTGAAGATGATCCCCGGCCACGACGTGATGCTCGGCGTCGAATACCGCCGCCTCGATCGCGGCGAGCACAAGAAAGAGCTCTCGCCGGAAGGCGAGATCGTCTCCGGCTACGACAAGACCGCTCTCTATGCGCAGGACCAGTTCGACATCATCCGCGACGTGATGCGCGCCACGGTCGGCGTCCGCTTCGACCGCAAGACCGACATCACACCGGCGAAGACCTCGCCCCGCCTCGCGCTCGTCTACACGCCGAACCAGCGCCTCGTCGTCCGCGGCGGCTACTCGACCGCGTTCCGCTTCCCGAGCTTCAGCGAGCTCTATCAGGACTCGTGGTTCATCAACGTCAATGGTCCGATCACCGGGCCGCTCCCGCTCGCGGTGTTCAATCCGAATCCGAACCTGAAGCCGGAAGAGATCCGCACGCTGGAAGTGGGGGGCGAGTATCAGTTCACGCCGACGCTCTCCGGCCGCGCCGATCTGTACCGCTCGCGCGTCTCGCAGTTCATCATCATCAGCCTGCCGTCGCTTCCGGGCGGAGGGGAAGGCGTGGGCTGGGAGAACCATCCGGCGAAGGGAACGATCACCGGCAGTGAGCTCGAGCTGAAGGCAAACATGCGCGGCGTCACCGGCTTCGTGAACTGGGCGCACCAGTCGGAGCATCAGGAAGGCAACGCAACGGATTCGACGCACGTGCCGCTCGAATTCGTCTACGCGCCGAAGAACAAGGTGAACATCGGCGCGTACGCCGGCCCGTTCAAGGGCTGGCGCGCGGCGGCGGAGCTGTCGTGGCGCGGCAAGTACGTCGGCCCGGGGTTCTACTACCTGTTGAAATCGGGCTTCACCGATCCGACGATCCGCCCGCTGCCGAGCTACACGCTGCTCAACGCGCGGACGAGCTACGACGTCAACGCGTTCGGCCTCAAACAGCCGATCCGGCTGAGCCTCATCGGGCAGAACCTGCTGAACAAACACCCCGAGGAGACGTTCCTCGGCGTGGAGACGGAGCTGACGGGACGTGAAGTGTTCGGGCAGATCGAAGTACACTTCTGAAGCCCTGAAAAAAGCCCTCGCCTCCGCACTCTTCATTCTCTCGACGGCCCTCCCGCTGCTCGCCCAGCAGGAGGTGCCGGAGATCGCGCGCAGCCTGATGGAAGACGCGCAGCGCGCGCGTGAATCGGGTCGCGTCAACGACGCGATCGCGATGTACCGCAAGGTCATCGACGCCGCACCGTATCTCGCCTCCGCGTACGCCGACCTCGGCGCGCTCTACTACAAGGCGGGCAAGACGCAGGAGGCGTACGACGTCCTGGTGAAGGGGCTGGAGAAAGTCCCCGAAGACCGCACGCTCCTCTCCAACGCCGCCGCGGCGGCGCAGCAACTCGGCAAACAGGCGGAGGCGCTCGCCTTCGTCGATAAGGCACTGGAAAAGAACAAGCGCGACTCCGGCCTGCTCTCGCTTCGCGCGACCACGCTGCGCGCGCTCGGACGCAACGACGAAGCGCTCGCCGCGCTTGAGCAGGCGGCGGAGATCTCGCCCGACGACGCGCGCATCCAGTTCAGTCTCGGCAATCAGCTCTACGCCGGCGGACGCCGCGACGAAGCGGTGGCCGCGTATCGCAAGGCGGTCACGCTCGACAAGACGCTCCTCCGCGCGCAGTACAACCTCGGTGCGCTGCTGTTCGAACAGGGCCGTTACGACGAGGCGCTCGGCGCGTACCACATGGCGCTCGAGCCGATCGAGCAGCAGATCGCGAAGAAGCAGAAGGTCGACGTCATCCACGCCGGCGCGTTCGCGAACGTCGGCGCGATGTTCCTCAAGCAGCAGCGCTACGACGACGCGGTGACGGCGTACCGCAAGGCGCTGGCGATCGATCCGAAGAACGCGAACGCACACTACAACCTCGGCTTCATCTTCTTCACGCGCAATCAGCTCGACGCCGCCGTGCCGGAGTACCGCGCGGCACTCGCGCAGTCGGCCGACCTGCCGCTCGCCTACGTGCACCTCGCGGAGATCGCGCGCCGGAAGCGCGACTACGACACGGCGATCCAGACGATCCGCGAAGGGATGTCGCATCTCGACGCCGACACCAAGCCGGCCGCGATGCGGACGCTCGGACTGGCGCAGCTGGCGAAAGGCGATCGCGCCTCGGCGAAGGCGTCGCTGGAACAGGCGCTGACGAAAGATGACGTGACGTCGCGCGTGGTGCTGTCGCGTCTGTATCGCGCGGAGAAACGCGATTCGAAGGCACTCATCGACGAGGCGCTGACGATCGCGCCGAAGGACAACGCGGTGCTGCTCGAAGCGGCGCTGGTCGCACGCGACGCGGGCGACCTGGCGCGCGAGCGTGCACTGCTCGAACAACTCGTCGCCACGAAACCGGAAGTACCGCTGCGCCGCGAGCTGATCTCCATCCTGCTGCGTCAGACCGCGTACGACGAAGCGCTGCGTCACCTCGACGCCGCGCCGCAACCCGACCTCGCCACGATGCGCCGCGCATTGCAGGCACTGAAGGAAGCGAACGCCGGCAATCGCGACAACGCGATCAAGCAGTTGACCGGCATCGACGATCCGGTCTCGCGCGGTGACCTCGGGCTGCTGCTCTGGCAGGCGGATCGCGAGCCGGAAGCGAAGCCGCACCTCGCCGCCGCGCACACCGCGAAGCCGGACTGGTTCGAAGTGACGCTGGCCCTCGGCGAGATCACGAATGATGTCGATCTGCTGAGCAACGCCGTTTCGCGTTGCGGCGATCAGCAGGCGCTTTGCGCGCGCGCGAAGCAGGACCTCGGCTACGCGCTCCTCACCTCGGGACGTCCCTCGCGCCAGTTGCTCGAGCGCGCGCTGTCGCTGCAGCTCGACTCGCGCGCGCAGGCCTCGGCGTACTTCCTCCGCGGCGTGCTCGATCTCAATGCGAGCAACGAATCGGCGGCAAAAGAAGCGTTCAACAAGGCGCTGTCGCTCGGACTCTCGTCGCAGGCCGAGGCGGCGGCGCGAAGCAACATCAAAGCGATCGAAGAAGCGGCGGCCGCGGCGAATCAGCAGCCGGAGCCGGAACCGAAGCAGCCCGAGGTCACGACTCCGCGCCGCACGGCGATGGTGTTCCTCCCCGACGCGCCGGTGGAGAACGACAAGAAGCTCGCCGAGATGATGACCGGCATGCTGTCGCAGCTCGGACTGCAGATCGAGTTCTTCCGCCGCAGCGACGACGCGCGCTCGTTCTTCTCCGAGAACCGGAACAGGGTCGGCGTGGTGGTCTCCAATCCGGAGTTCGTCTCGCAGCTCGGCGGCGATCTCACCGCGCGCTTCCAGTTCGTGCGCAACGGCAGCACGTCGTATCGGCGCGTCGTCGCGGTCGCGAACAACAATCCGGCGAAGTCACTCGCCGATCTGCAGCACAAGACCTTGAGCACACCCGACTCGCTCTCCGATTCGTCGATCGAGCGGACGTTCGCCAACGTCTTCCGCACGCCCGACGATCTCGCCGCCGCGGCGAACGCGCTCTACGGCAAGAGCGACGCGGCGCTGATCTCCGAGGCCAACCCGATGCTCGCGCGGGGGCTGCGCGTCGTGCACACGACCGGCGCGCTGCCGATGCCGGTGATCGCGTTCGCGCCGATGCCGGAAGACGATCGCGCGTCGCTCGAGACCAGCATGCGCTCCCTCGGCGCACGTCCGCCGCTCTTCACGTCGCTCGCCTCGATCGAGCGCGAGCGCGCGCGGCCGGAAGTGAAGGCGATCGAAGTCGCGACCGTGCCGGCGTCCGCGCTGGGCTTGCGCCGCGTGGGCGAGGCGCCGAAGGAGGTGCCGCTACGCGTGAGCGTGGAGATGCCGCCGGTGCAGATCGCGGACGAGATGTTCGGGACGCCGTAAGAAACATAGGACGGGTCCTCTGACCCGTCCAGTCGGGTTTGAGAACCCGACCTACATTTCCCCCAACACCGCGGTCGCCTTCGGCATCACTCTCCGCACGGCCTGAATCACGTCGTCGCGGCCGAGCGGCTTGATCACGATGTCGGCGGCGCCGCTCACTTCGAACGCCGGCTGCAGCATCGACAGCGTGTGCTCGCTCATGACGATGATCGGCACTTCGCGCAGCTTCGAATCGCCGCGCAGGATGCGGCAGAAACCGAGGCCGTCGACGCCGGTGGGATCGTCGGAGATGTCGCCGAGGTCGAAGCCGCCGCGGATCTTCGCGTCGAGCAGGATGATCGCGGGGTTCTGTTCGAACGCCAGCTCCACGCCCTGCCGCGCGTTCGTGGCGGGGATCACGCGGAAGCCGTCGGACTCCAGCGTGTTGCTGAGGAAGGCCAGCGTCGTCGCGTCGTCCTCGACGATCAGCACCGACATGCGCGTCGAGCGGCTCCGCTTCGCCCCTTCCTTCAGCATCGCGTCGATGCGCTCGAGCAGCGGCTGCACCGTCGCGGGGCGTTCGGAGACTTCCTTGCGCAGCATCCAGTCGATCAGCTCGCGCGTCTCCCACGTCACCGGCATCTCGTCGGGGATCGGCAGCGGCGTGGCGCGGAGGTGCGCCTCCATGATCTGCGTGATGCTCTCGCCGCGATACGGCAGCGAGCCGGTGAGCATGCGGTAGAAGAGGACGCCGCACGAATAGATGTCGGAGGCCGGCGTCACCGGCTCCATGCGCAGCTGCTCCGGCGCCATGTAGTCGGGTGTGCCGGCGAGCTCGCGCGTCTTGCCGATGTTCGCCGGCGTGGCGATGCCGAAGTCGGTGATGAAGGCGATGCGGTCTTTGTTGAGGAGGATGTTCTCCGGCTTGATGTCGCGATGGATGATGCCGAGGTCGTGCGCGGCGCGCAGACCGCGCAGCACCTGGCGGAGGATCGCCAGCGCCGGCATCTCCTCGAACGACGACTTGCGGTGCAGGTGCCGCAGCAGGTTGTCGGCGTCGATGTACTCCATCGAGATGTACGGATAGCCGTCGGCGAAGCCGAGGTCGAAGCTCTGCACGACGTTGCGGTGGCGGATCTTGCGTGCCAGCTTGAGCTCGAGCTTGAAGCGCTCGAACGCGTCGGGATCCTCCTGCATCGGCGCGGAGAGGATCTTCAGCGCGACCACCTCGTCGATCGACTCGTCGATCGCGGAGCAGACGTAGCCCATCGCGCCCGAACCGAGGAAACGCTGAATGCGATAGCGGCGTCCGAAGATCGCGTTGGGGACGAGCATCGACCGCAGCTCGTTCTCGCGCTGCTGCTGGATCTCCAGCCGCTTGGAGCGCTTCATCACCGTCTTCTCGGGCGTGTCCTGCGGGACCTCGGTGCCGCTGGAGACGAACGTCGGGTTGTCGAGGACTTCGCTGCCCGGTTCGACCACGATCGTCGGCGACAACAGCATTTCATCGCCGGCGCCGGTCGGATCTTCGCGGCCGCACTGGCTGCAGAACCGGTCGATGGACCGGACCCCTGACCCGCATTGCACGCAGGCCAGATCGTAGCCGGGCCAGATGCCCGGCCTGAGGAGTTCGCTATCCATTGATGTCGAGCGGGACGACCACGTTGGGAGCGAGCTTCGCGAGCGTCGGGATACTCGACCGCTGCCAGGTGACGTTGCGGTCGTAACGGATGACGAGACGATACGCGGCGCTGACTTTCAGCTTCGTGATCCAGCGCACGAGAGTGAGGATTCCGGAGCTGTTCATGAAGTTGAGATCGCGGATGTCGACCTCGACCGACTGCACGTTGCGGCTGCGCGCCTCTTCGTCGATGCGCGTCCAGAACGGGTTGAGCATCTCGCCCGGATCGCGCATCTCGACGGCGCCCGACATGGTCAGGCGGAGCTTCGTGTCGTGCACGGCCGGGACGATGCTCAGTCCCTCGATGGTGAGCGGAGTGAGTGTCTCGTCCATCACGCGGTCTCCAGGGGGAAGATGGCGTGGATCGAGACCTCGCCCTCGTTGACGTCGAGGCGCAGCTTCGCGCCGGCCTCGAACAGGATGCGGATCAACCCGAGACGGCTCTGTCCCTCCGTCATGGCCGCTTCCTCCATCTTCTTGAGGTAGACCATCTCCGGCTGGCCGGCGTGGATGAGCGCGAACTCGCGCCGCAGCGTGTTGATCTGCTGCGACTCCGCCTTGTTCTTCACGCAGACGTCGACCTCGTTGTTCTGCTTCTCGATCGAGATCTTGAGGTAGCCCTCTTCTTCCGACGCGTACTTGACCGCATTCTCCAGCAGCTCGGAAGCCGCCATGGAGATCTGCTCCGCGCGCTCTTTGTCGGCCAGGCCGATCATGAAGAAGCTGGCCACGAACTTTCGTACGCAGCTGATGTAGGTCCATCGCGGACCGAACCGCATTTCGACGTAGTCAGACAAATTCGCCCTCCCCTGCATGGACAGCAGACAGCGGACAGCGGACAGCAGTTTCATCGCCTTTGCTGTCCGCTGTCTGCTGTCCGCTGTCAATTCCTCTTCACTGCCATCAAACTCACATCATCAGTCGGCGTTCCGGCCCAGCGCCAGGCTGCCTGGGCAATTTCAGTCACGATGTCCGCGGCCGGACGTTTGTGCAGTGACACGAGCTGCTGCGTCAGACGGTCGACGTCGTAGCACTCGCCCTTCGCGTCGCGCGCCTCGGTCACGCCGTCGGTGTGGAACAGCGCGACGTCGCCGCGCTCGAGCGCGACGGTCCGATCGAACGTCTCGCTTCCGATCTCTTCCTCGACACCGAGCCACAGGCCCTCGGTGGCGATCCGCTCGACCGAGCCGTTCTGCGCGCGATAGACGAGCAGGTCGGTGTGCGCGCCGGCGTAGACCATGCGGCCGTCGGCGTGGATCTTCGCGATGACCATGGTCATGAACTTGTCCTGATCGAGCCGCGCCTTGAGGTTGTAGAACATCGCGCGATTCAGCAGCGTCAGGAACTTCGCCGGCGTCGCGCCGTTGCCGCCGTGCTGCTCGCAGAGGACGGTGAACATCGACTGCGCCATCATCATGATCAGGCCCGACGTGACGCCGTGGCCCGTGACGTCGCCGACGCCGATCCACGCACCGCCGCCGGGAATGGAACGGAACTCGTAGAAGTCGCCGCCGACCTCCTCGGCCGGCAGCATGATCGCGGAGATGTCGAAGCCGTTGAGGTCGAACGATTTCGGCAGCACCGAGGTCTGGATCGAGCGCGCGAGCGCCATCTCCTGATCGTGCTTGCGCTGGATCTCCGCATCGCGCGTGCGGATCTCGGTGAGCATCTCGTTGAAGCCGTCGATCAGCTTGCCGACTTCGTCGTCGGCGTCTTTGTCGACGTGCAGCGAGTAGTCCTTGTCGCGCGAGACGCGCTTCTCGGTGGCGAGGAGGCGAAGGATCGGGCCGGAGATCGCACGCTGGAAAAGTGCCGCGAGGATCAACGCGACGATCGCGGCGCCGGCGATGACGAGGCCGGCGATGGTGAAGTACTGCGAGCGCCGCGCGGCGAGCTCGCTCAGGTCGGAGCGCATCCAGAGCGTGCCGGTGCGGACGCGGTTGAAGAAGACCGGTTGCACGACGGAGATGCCGTTGAGGTCGATGGTCGAGCCATCGCGCGGCACGGTGTCGGGCGCCTTCGGGCCGCCCGGCGTGGTGTACGAGGCGAAGAGGTGGCCGTCGTTGTCGAAAAGGAATGCGCCGAGGACGTGCGGCGTGGAGCGCAGGGCACCGAGGATCGATCGCGCCGTCTCGCGATCGTTGAAGACGAGCGGCGAGACCGAGTTCTCGCCGACGACGCCGGCCAGCGCCTTCATGTCGCCGAGCATTTTCTGTTTGAACGTCTCGCGGTCATAGAGCGCGAGCGCGCCCATGGTGATGAGCAGCGCGACCAGGCTGGTCAGCATGAAGCCGGTCATCAACTTGCTGCGGATTGAGAGATCGCGAAAGCGCGCCATTCGGCAAACCTCGATTTTGGATCGGGCTGCCTATTCTAGCGCGCGACGGACGGGTGCGGCCCCTCCCCCTGTCCCGGCCTGCACATAAAGTCACGTTTTTAGGGCGACTTCATGTGCAGCGATCACACTTTTTGTGCAGGGCTGGGGGGAGAAAGGCCGGGGATCGTCACGCGAGTTCGAAGATGGAGTGAACCATCGTGCGGATGTTGGAGTAGACCATGAAAGTGGCCGAAAATCACCTCGTCAACAGGAACGGACGATCCTTTTCAAAAAGAATTCCACGGCATAGCTGTATTTGCAGATTGAGCGGCGCAGCTCAAGTCGGGGCAAGAACAGTTGAAGCCATCTCCGTGACGGAGTACGGCCGGTTCAAGGTCTGAGACGGGGCCGACCACTTCTCGCCCTTCGGTTGGATTTTAGGGTTGCGGCAATTTCGAGTAAGGAGGTAAGAAAGTCGGCCCAAAAGCCCTTGAAAGACGAAGTGGTTCGCGTGCCATTCCGTCGGAACAGAAACAGCTCTGGTTGATGCAGCCGACCGCGACGGCTTAGAACTATAAGTATGGCTACTGGCTGTCCGTGCCGCTGGAGTGCTACCCGCAGCCGAATGAAAGCGCCACTGACCCAGCGAACGGGCGCGGCCTAAATCCAGCACTCGAACGTGACTTCAGGAACTACCTCGCGGATACGTAACATCTTGTCCTGAGTCAAGAGAGTCAGCCCGTACTCCCATGCGGAGGCGACGATCCAGACATCGTTGATGTCCACGCCGAGCGTCACAAGGTACGCCTCCTTTGGCATATCGCTCGGTGGTGGGTATTTGTCCCACAGGCGGCGCAAAATGTCGGCGTAGCAGAAACAAGTCGATGCAGTAATCTCCTTCACCTGGTGTCTTACAACTCGCGCAATAAATTGCTCGAACTCGCGGCGCCGAAGAACGTCAGTCGTGGAGTTACTCAGTCCGAATTGAATTTCGCCGAGCGCGATGGCCGATATCCACATCAGGTACTCTGGCGGCGTGCTTCTTAAGCGTTCCTCAAACGTAGCAGAAGGTTTCTGCCAGTACGGCACGTGGTTGGTGTCAAGTAGATAGCCTCTCACTGAATGTCGCCTTAGTGGCTGCCAATCAAGTCGAGCATCGCGCCGACACTAGCCTTCGCAGTACCTGGATCGAGATATTCTGACAATGGTAAGAAGAGGTCGAAGTCGGAAGGGAAGTAGTCCGCAAATTCATGCGGTACCGGCCGTCGTTCCCCTCTGAAGAAATCGAGCAACAGACGTTCTAAGCGCGGCGGCATTCGGTATCCGTCCAGCACCAAGGCGTCGATCTCCTTTAGCAAGCGCTCCGGGTCGCCAGCATTCGTATCGCAACCGAAAAGCGGCGGGATCGAGGCGCGTCGATAGCGTTCCACCAGCAAGTGCAGTTGCTTGCGTTGCTCCTCTGAAAACACAGGCATCGGGATTTCGCGGAGCGTTTCAAGGGTGATATCGGTTTTGCCCTCCCGCGTGGCGACAAACGCATTTGCTACTGGCGAATTAAGAATCGACGCTAATACTACTTCGTCATAATTGGTCGTCGTCGGCCACACCCCCACGAATGTCTGATAGCACGGGACCCCGTCGCGATCGGCAAAAGCAGCGATACGCCACCGCCCGCGCGACTTGGTCGACTTATTCAGAATCGCTTTCGGTTTACCCCAGTCCAATTTCCAGGCATTGGTCCGCTGGAGTTTCACTGAGAAATTGAGGTAGGCCAGCGTCGGCGTTTCGAATACGTTGAATTTGGCTTTGGGTGGCACTCCAGGTCGAAAATCGCGAGTTGGCGCGGTCTTTACGAGTTTGTCCAAGTTCTCAGCGAGTGGCGTGGTCCACTCGATTCCACGATGCACGTCTGCTACATCTGCTAACGTTTCGTAATGACTAAGGAAACTCCAAACCTCGGGAATGTCAGGGATCCTGAAACCGGTGTTTGCTTGTGCAATGCCGAAGTTTTGCGAATGCTCGAAGGTTACTCGATGCTCACTGGTAAATACGTTCCACGAGGCAGCGTCATCTCTCACGTTCCGATAGGTGACGCGGCTGACATCGTGTGGTATCGGTTCCGTCGCTATTAGCAGTGCGACCTCAGTGTCAGCTATGAAAGCTCTGTCAGGCAAAACAGTAAATTCAAGTGACGCGAAGCGCCGTGCCAAGCGTTCACGAACGCTGGCGTAGCTTCTGCCGTCAATCGCCACAACCGGAAGCACAAACCCGAGTACACCTGATGGATGAAGATCGTCGAGCACGCGATTGAGTAATTCAGCTGGCTTGCAGGGAGATGTTACGTTGTATCGCGCTCTATCTTTCAACTTAAAGTCTTCGAACGGTGGATTGCATAGCACGACACCAGCGCGTCGCAAATGATCTTTCATGGCCCCTGGGATGAACACGTCACCGGTCTCGACTCTCCATCCGTTAGGATTAGGGAAGTCAGCCAGCGTGAGCGCAAGCGTGCTGATCTCGGTGCCAAACGGGTCGAATTCGATACCAGTCAAATGATCAACAAAATATCGGTGACGTTCAGCGGCAGATAGGCCAAATATGGATTGACGTAGAATATGCATTGCGCCAATCAAGAACGCCGCGCTGCCGCAGCATGGCTCGAATACTATTCTCTTGTCGTCGCCGGTTGGAGTGAATGGGATGCGTTCGACGATATAGCGCACCAGCGTGCGCGAGGTGCGATGAATGCCAAGTTGAATACGCGTCTCAGCGTCCACCAACGTTGTTGACCAAATCTGCGAAAGCACTTCTACGGAGAGGTTTCTGAAGTCTAGGTCTCTCCAAATCAACTGCGCTGCGATCTGACGTGCTTCGCGCACCAGAAGCCGGGGCGTATTGAGGCGGTAATGTTTTGCTACCGCCGTCAGTAGCGTATCGGCGTCATCCGACAGCGAGGCGAAACCTGGAACCTTGCGGTCCCTGAACACTTTTGCCGTGAGGAGCCAAAACACCGCTTTGAACAAGTGTTCCGGTTGCGGTTGCCTACCCGTTGCCACGACATATGCAGCGCTTGTCTCTGCAAGCGTTCGGCGTAGTAGGGGGTCAAGCTGCGCCTGGATATGACTTTCGAGTTCAGGAAGCAAGCCGGAGAACAGAGCGAACTGGCGCTCCCATCCGGACGGACCGATACTTTTTGCTCGCAACAGCGGGGCTGGCTGCCAGGACGGCGCGCGCGTTGCGAGCGCTTCCGCTAGACGATCGGCCCGGAACGTATTAGTCAGGGCATGTTGGCCCGCGACTCGGGATACCTCCCACTCACGTATTTCGTCCTGGTCAATCTCCAGTAGTAACGGTGCGCCGAGCGCACGGAACTGATCTACAAGCGCCGCGCCGCGCCGCGCCTCCGCGCGAACAATGCCGATACAAGCCGAGTCATATGAGACTGGCGTTTGACCAAAGGCTGCGGCGACCGTTTTTCGTTCGCGTTGCTGTTCGAACCAATCGGGAAAAGCGTAGCCCTCCTCAATTAGACCGTCGCGATACCCTAGCGAACGCAGTCCGTTAATCAGCTGCGTCGAGGTGTTCGTGTCGTTAGTGCTGGTTCGCGCCACTGGCAAAATTGTACCCGAATAAGTACAGCGTCTTCAATGAGTTAGCTAAACTACTCGAACGTCAGCCACTTACGCGCACCCATCTTGATAGGAACGGGTCACTGCAAGAGCGATCGTTCGTCTCTCACGTCTAGCGAAGGGTTTTGTCGCTCCACCAATGTGCCGATTTTACGCCCCGTTACCGCTTACTCCAAAACACTACTTCGCGTAGAAATTTTCGCAGGTCTTCCTGTTTCATGTACAGGCTCCCCACTTTATGCGCAGGCGGGACTTTGCGCCTAAAGACTCCTCCCCGCAGCGCGGGGCGAGGGGACAAATGGAGGCCGCCGCGCGTCGGATGCGCGGCGGCCGCCCGATGATCGTCACGGGCAGGGAACGCTGGGTACCGAGACGATCACATTGTTCGTCGTGACGTTGTCGATCCAGGCGCCGGCGGCTGTCGCGTCGACGAGCTGGTCGGAGGAGAAGCGGAAGCGGACCTGGATCACTTCACCGGCGAACGATCCGAGGTTGACGTCGTAGCGCGTCATCGTCGGACTGACGCCGGAGAAGAAGCCCTGGCCCGCGGTCATGCAGCCGGTGCCGGCGGAGATCGCGGCGTAGCCTTGCGCCACGTCGACGGTCTGCCACGTGGCGCCGCCGTCGGACGAGACCTGTACGTCGACGCCGTCGTACGGTGCGTCGCTGTTCTCGCTGACATACGCCAGGTCGAACGACATCGACGACGACGAGGAAGCCTCGAACGCGGGCGATGTGAGCTTGTCGCAGCGATCGGCGGCGTACTGCTCGTGCCAGAGCTGCGTGACGTCGCCGGTCGTCGGCGAGGTTGCGAGCGCCCAGCCGGCCGAATCGGATGACGTCCAGCCCTGTGCGCCGGAGTCGAAGTCGTAGCTGGTGGTGCGTGTGACCTTGTCGCGATTGACGATGGTCTGCAGCGTGCGGATCGCGGGGGCCGAGCCGCCGGCGCTCGTGACGACCGCGGTGAACGTGGCGTTATCGGCGAACGGTGCGCTGCGCGCGACCGCAACGTTGAACGTCGCGGTCTTCGTCTCCGCACCGCTCGCGGCGAGCGTGCCGAGGTTGACGAGGTCGTTCGCGATCGTGAAGTACGGCTTGTCGGAGATCAGCTTCACTGTGACGCCCGACGCGGCGACCGTGCCGACGTTATCGACGTTGATCGAGAGCCGGATCGTCTCGCCCGGATCGGGCACGCCGTCGCCATCGCCGCACGACGCCGACTGTGTATCGGACGTGATGGCCATCGTCACCGGCCGCGCGTACGCGGTGTTGTAGACGGAGCAGTCGCTCCCGATGACCAGCGACACCGGAATGGCGAAGCAGCCCTGGTCACTGCTGACGTTGAGGATGAGCGGCGCGTAGCGGCCGCAGAGCGCGCCGTCGGCGGCGACGCTGATCTCGAAGGAGCCGGACGGTGGCGTCAGGTCGCCCTCGAGGATGTCGCCGTACGACTGCGCTCCCGGCGTCACGGTCACGCCGTTGCCGGTGGTGGTCAGCGTCGCCGTGACGTTGGTCAGCCCGGCGAGGCCGTTGTTGTAGAGACTGATGTAGAGCTCCGCGCTCTCGCCCGGATCGATGCTGCCGTTGCCGTTCGAGTCGGTGATGACCATCGAGCCGACCTTCAGACTCGGCTGCGCCACGTGAACCGTCTTCACGCCGGCGTTCGATGCGGCGTAGCAGTTACCGCCGAGCGCGACGACGCGGTAGTTGTAGGTCACGCCGTTGTCGAGGCCCGCGTCGACGACCGAGGTGACGCCGGAGACGCGCGCCACTTCGAGGAAGACGTCGTTGCGGCGCTCGTTGCGGACGATCGAGTACGCGGTCGCACCGGCGACCGGCGTGAAGGCGATCGTCACCGCGGGCGTGCCGCTCTCGCCGTCGATGCCCTGCGTCAGCGTGTACGGCGGAGTGGCGGGCGCGGCGCAGTTCGCGGAGTCGGTGCCTTGCGGCACGCCACCCGGCAGTCCCCACTCCTCGATGCCGTGATGCGAATACGCGTCGTTGATGTACGCGCCGTGCGGCGTGCCGTTCGATAAGCCGTCGCCTTCGTCGTCGACGACGAGGTAGGCGTCATACGCCGACGGTCCGATCGCCTGGTTGCGCGATGACGCATACGACGCGACCATCGGACGCGAGTCGAAGTAGAGCCGCTCGAGGATGTCCCACGCGGCGTCCTTGTCGTACGCCGGATTGGGCGAGCCGTTCGCGCCGTTCGGCAGCAGGTCGCCGGAGTTCGTCGGGTACTGCTTGTTCGCGTCGAGCGTCACCGTGCCGTACTTGCGGCCGGTGAGCAGATCGTTCAGGAGGTGCCAGTCGGTCTGCCCCCAGATCTCGCCCTCGCAATGACCTTCGTTGAGCATCGGTCCGATGTAGACGATGACGGTCGGCGATCCCGTCGAGATCGGCGGGCCGCCGCACTTCTGCGTGACGTTGGTGACGGAGAGGTTGCCGCGCGTGTTGCGCAGCTCGTCGACGTTGCGCACGCCGTTGCAGGTGCTGATGGCATTCGTGTCGGGATCGGTGACGAACGGTCCGCTGAGGCGGTTGTAGAACGACTGGCCGATGCACGAGTCGTGATCGACGAAGAGCGCGATGTGATCGCCGACCGCTTCGCCGGTGGCGAGATCGCCGAGGCCGAGCGCGAGGCCCGGCGGTCGTCCGTCGTTCGAATCGAGACCATGACCCCATTCGTGCTGCATGACGTCGCGGATCTCGCCGGTGTTCGCGCAGATGAGGTCTCCCGTGCTGCGCGCAAGGACGCCGCTCTTGAAGAAGTTGAGCGACGAGCCGTCCCAGAAGGCGTTGCAGACGTCGTTGATGTTGACCTTCACCGGGATGGTCGTATTGAGAAGCCACGGCAGTTGCAGCCACTTGAGCGCGATCTGCCGCGCGACGTTGGTGTGGAAGAACGCGGTGCGATCGGCGGGCGTGGAGATGCCGTTGCCGTACGAATCGGTCGGCTGACCGGCGCCGTGCACGACGTCGCGGCCGCCCGTGCCGAGGTTGAGGATCCCGCCGATCGAAGCCGCGAGCGGCTGGAATCCCGGCTGCGGATCGACCTCGGACTTCAGGCAATCGACGCATTCCGTGTCGAAGAAGCGGCCGTTCAAACGCGTCAGCGACGAGACGCCGCTGAAGTTGTACGTGCCGTCGTTCGTCGTCGTGACGGTTCCATCCGCCGTCTCGACCGCGACGAGCGGGAACGAGCGCACGACCTCGGCGTCGGTCGACTGCGCCGGACGGATGCCGCCGATCACGCGGCCGGTGGTCGTCGTGCGCGTGGGGCAGCTCGCGTAGTGATTGTTGTCGGCGAACGCGATGACGCTGCCGGTGAGCGCGTCGATGTACGCCGCCCACGTCGCCTCGCCGCCATTGACGCGGAACTGCGCCTCGTAGACGAGTTGATACGTGATCAGCTGACCGGCGAGCCGGTTGCGCGGAAGAAGTTTGAGCGACGGCTGTTGCACCACGCTGACGCCCGAGCTCAAGACGCCGGCATACGACAGCAGGTTCGCGAGCGCCTGCGATGCGGAGACGACCGGCGTCGTCACGGCCGGCACGTCTGCGATGTTCGACGAGTGCCAATAGATCATGTTGCCGTTGTTGACCGCGAAGACGAGCCGCGCGTTCTCGACCGGCACTCCGTTGATGACGTAGTCGAACGCGGCGAAGCGAATCCGCCCGTCGCGCGACGGCGTCGCGGCCTCGGGGACGAAGCGCAATTTGTCATTGGAGACGCCGAGGACCGAGTTGTTCGCGGCGATGAAGTCGCGCGCGGCGCGCTCGACGTCAGTGCCGAACGGAATCGCGCCGCCGAGGACGCGCCGCGGATGTCCGGTCAGCGTGTCGAACTGCGCCGACCAGTTGCCGCCGTGCGACTGGTTGAACGCCACCCAGAGCGGGTTGGCGAGATAGAGCTGCGCTTTCGCCGCGTCGTAGTTCGGCGACAGCGCGGGAAGGGTGAGGGTTTTCGTATCGAGCGCCTGCGGTTGGCGGACGTCGATGGCGAAGAGGTTGGTGGCGGCGAGGACAAAGGTGAGGACTGCGATCCATTTGCGCATGTCGACACCCCCCGGAACGATCCGACCGATAACGGAGAGTCGTTTCATTGCTGCGTTCCCTTTCTCTCGGGTGGTAGTTGTACTACCACGATGCGGCCTGTGCAGCACACTTAGTGCCAGCGTGCGGAAGTCACTCATTGAAAAAGGGTTGGAATGCTGGTAGAACTACTACCGTGGTCAACACGGACGACACCCAGACCTCTCGCGGCCGCCTCCTGACGGCGGGCAAGATGCTTTTCAGCAAGCACGGCTACGAGGGGACCTCGACCGCGACCATCGCGCGCGAGGCGGGAACCTCGGAATCGCAGCTGGTCCGCTATTTCGGCGGGAAGAGCGGTCTGCTCGACGCGATCTTCAACGAGAGCTGGAGCGGGCTGAACGAGGTGGTCAAGCGCACCATCGAGGATTCAGCCCACGGCCGCGAGGCGATCCTCGGCGTATTCGCGCTGATGATGGGCGCCTTCGCGCAGGATCCCGAGGTCGCGGCGCTCTTCATGTTCGAAGGGCGGCGCATGCGCGGGACCGAGGTCGCGCTGTCGAAGGGCTTCCAGCAGTTCGTCGATCTCGTCTGCCGCCTCATCCAGCGCGGCCAGAGCGACGGCTCGTTCCGCACCGACGTCAACGACGTGATCCTCGCGTCGGCGATGATGGGAGCGACCGAGGGGATGATCCGCGATCAGCTGATGGCGCGCCGCAGCGGCAAGGACTTGCCGTTCGATGACGCGTCGGTGCGTCGTGTGTTCGAAGCGATGGTCAACGGGCTGGCGTGATCGCCGTTCATCCTGCGCGAAGACGCAGGATCTCCGGTTACACAGCGCGAGCCGAAACCACGGGCGCTGCACGTAGGACCAGACTGTCGCTGTGTAACCGGAGATCCTGCGTCTTCGCGCAGGATTGAGTCTCACAACGCCGCGTGCGCGAAGTTCCCGATCACGGCCGGCTTGATGTGCCAGATGTCGCGGGCGTACTCGCTGATCGTCCGGTCCGACGAGAACTTCCCCATCCGCGCGATGTTGAGCAGCGACTTGCGCTGCCACGCGTGGCGATCGAGGTACACCTCATCGACGCGCTGCTGCGTCTCGACATACGACGCGAGATCGGCGAGATGCACGTACTCGTCGCGCGCGCCGAGGAGCTTGGCGATGAGCGGGCGGAAGACGTCCTTGTCGCCGCGCGAGAAATGTCCCGAGGCGATCGAGTCGATGACGCGACGCATCCAGCTGTGCTGCCCGAGGTGAAGCTCCGGGCTGTAGCCGTCGGTCATCAGCGACGCCACTTCATCCGCGCGCAGGCCGAAGATGAAAATGTTCTCCTCCCCCACTTCGTCGCGGATCTCGATGTTCGCGCCGTCGAGCGTGCCGATGGTCAGCGCGCCGTTGAGCGCGAGCTTCATGTTGCCGGTGCCCGACGCTTCTTTCCCCGCCGTCGAGATCTGCTCGCTCAATTCCGCGGCCGGGATGATCGCCTCGGCGAGCGTGACGCGATAGTCGGGGAGATAGACGACGCGCATCCAGTCGCGCGTCCGCGGATCTGCGTTGACCACGTCGCCGATGGCGTGAATGAGCCGGATGATCAGCTTGGCGATGAAGTAGCCCGGCGCCGCTTTCCCCGCGAAGAGGAACGTGCGCGGCACGAGCGGCTGCTCGCCGTCCTCGACGATGCGCCAGTAGCGGTCGATGATCTGCAGCGCGTTGAGAAGCTGCCGCTTGTACTCGTGGATGCGCTTCACCTGCACGTCGAACATCGAGAGCGGATCGATCGGAATGCCGGTCAGCTCTTTCGTGAGCCGCGCCAGCGCGACCTTGTTGCGCCGCTTGACCGTCTCCAGCTTGTCGAGGAGCGCGGTGTCGTCGACGAAGAGCTCGAGCTGCCGCAGCTCGTCGAGGTTGCGGATCCAGCCGTCGCCGATCTGCTTCGTGATGAGCGACGCGAGCGAGCGATTGGCATGCAGCAGCCAGCGCCGCGGCGTCACGCCGTTCGTCTTGTTGTTGAAGCGCTCGGGATAGAGCTTGTTGAACTCCGGCGCGAGCGTCGCCTTCACCAGCTGCGAGTGGAGCTCGGCGACGCCGTTGACCGAATGCGAGCCGGCCATCGCCAGGTTGGCCATCCGCACTTCGTTGCTGTCGATGATCGACACCTTGAGCGCCATCAGCGGATCAGCGGGAAACTTCCGCTCGACCTCGGCGATCAGGCGGCGGTTGATCTCCATGATGATCTGCGTGTGCCGTGGCAGCACGGTCTGCATCAGCTCGAACGGATAGCGTTCCAGCGCCTCGGGCAGCAGCGTGTGATTTGTGTAGCCGAGGGCGTCGACCGTCATCGGCCAGGCCTGCTCCCACGGGATGCGATGCTCGTCGACGAACGTCCGCATCAGCTCCGCGACGGTGAGCGCGGGATGCGTGTCGTTCATCTGGATGGCGTTCCGCGCCGCGAATTGATCGAGCGACTCGTGCCGCTCGAGGTAGCGGCGGAGAATGTCGCGCACCGAACAGGCGACGAGGAAGTACTCCTGCAGCAAGCGCAGCTCGCGTCCCGATTGCACGGCGTCCGAGGGATAGAGGATCTTCGAGATGGCCTCGGTGTTGATCTTCTGCTGCACCGCGCGGATGTAGTCGCCGGAGTTGAAGATGCCGATGTCGAATTCGTGCGACGCACGTGCGGAGTAGAGCCGCAGCACGTTGACGGTCTGCCCGCCGTAGCCGACGACCGGCATGTCGTGCGGCACGCCGACGATCACGCGGTAGTCGACCCACGACGGGACGTACGCGCCGCTGCGATCGTGCGTGTGCGCGATGTGGCCGTAGACCGGCACGATGACCGCTTCGTCGTTGCGCTCGATGAGCCACGGCGACGGCTGCTCGAGCCACTGGTCGGGCTGCTCGACCTGCTGGCCGTTGATGAAGGTCTGGCGAAAGAGTCCGAACTCGTAGTTGATGCCGTAGCCGAAACCGGGGAGGTCGAGCGTGGCCATCGAGTCGAGGAAGCAGGCGGCGAGACGCCCGAGACCGCCGTTGCCGAGGGCTGCGTCGGGCTCGAGCGCGGCGAGCTCCTCGAGGTCGGCGCCGAGCTCGGTGATCACCGACTTCGCCTCGTCGTAGATGCCGAGGTTCGTGAGGTTGTTCCCGAGGGCGCGGCCCATCAGGAACTCCATCGAGAGGTAGTAGACGCGCTTCGCGTCCTGCTCCGTGTAGCGGCGCTCGGTCTCGCGCATGGCGTCGAGCGCGGGGCGGCGGACGGCGGTGGCGAGCGCGGCGAGGCGCTCGTGCTGTGACGCGTCGCGCCAGAGGCGGCCTTTCGCGAAGCGGAGGTAGGCCTCGATCCCTTCGCGGAGGTGGATGGCGGATTGACCGCTCGAAACTGTCCTCACCATCTAATGTTTCAACGCGATCGTCCGCGCGATCGCTTCCTCCCTCGATGCCCGCTCGGCGTAGCCAAGATCGCGCCGGATGGCGCTGCTGTCGGTGACGAGGTCGTACCGCCAGTCGAACGGGAGCGGCGATTCTTTCACGATGTTCACGCGCCCGCCGAGCATTTGCACCCACTCGCGCTCCGGCGGCGCATCGACGTCGCCGACGTTGTAGGTCTTCCCCGCGGCGCGTGGATCGATCGCCGCCATCGCCATCGCATCGGCGACGTTCTCGACGTACCCGCGCGTCCAGCGCCAGCGGCTCTGCGGCTCGCTCATCGAGACGATGCCGCCGATCCATTCATGCATCCGCTGATCGCCCGGCCCGAACACCGCGGGCAAACGGAGGATCGTGCCGCCGCGATCCGCGACCACGCGCTCGACGAGGATCTTTTCGTACTCGCCGCCGTACGGAAAAAGGTTCGTCCGCAGCGGCGCATCCTCCGCGAGCGGCGCCTCCGATTCACCAGCCTCGAGTCCGCGCAGCCGGTCGTACTGGCGATAGACATCCGCGCTGCTCGCCACCACCACCCGCCCCTCGACATTCGCGATCGCACGCGCATCGGCTTCCGTCATCGCGCACATGTCGACGATCGCGTCCCACGTCCCCGCCGCCCGCGAGCGATCGGCGTGAATGTGCGAGGCGTCGCCGCAGTTCCTGCGATGGAGGACCGTGACGTCCGCGCCGAGCTCGCGCAGACGGCGAACGACGTGCGGTCCGATGAACCGCGTGCCGCCGATGACGAGGAGGCGCATGGGAGCAAGATAGCAGGGGGCGGCGGTCCGTTTCTCCGGAAACAACGGGTTCACGGAGGATCGTTCGATCTCTACGGGCTGTCGTTCGATATCTACAAGCCGTCGCTCGCTATCTACGGGCTGTCGTTCAATGTCTACAGCCCGTCGCTCGAGGTCGATCGCCCTGTCGCTCGAGGTCGACGTTCCATCGTTCGAGATCTACAGCCTGTCGTTCGAGATCTACAGCCTGTCGTTCGAGGTCTACGCCCCGTCGTTCAATGTCAGGCTCCTGTAGACCGAGATCTACGGGTTGTCGTTCGATATCTACGGCCGGTCGTTCGAGGTCTACCGCCTGTTGTTCGAGGTCTACGATCAGTCGTTCAATGTCTAGGTCTGTTGGCGGTTAATGCAGCCTATCCATGAGTTAGGCCGGCCAAATCCTTGCGGCCGCACGTTTCCTCCACCCATCCCACGTCGACCGGACATGACCCGTTAGTTGAAAAGGCAAGGGACGTAAGGAGGCCGCCTCACGGCGGCATCTGCAAAAGCTGGTCATGGGCAGCGCACGTCTGCGGTCTCGGGAGAATTGCAACCTCTGATCCGTTAGGCTGACGACGTACTTCTGTTTGTACCGCAACGAACCCAATGTGACGCCAGGCGCCGCGGTCACAAGACATCACCGCGAACTCCGACGTTCAGACACAACGAGAGCCTCGTATCAGAGATCACTGGATCTCTTGATCCGAACTCGCGGTCGCGCGATTACCGACGCCTTTTGTCGTGGAATCGAACCTCGCGTCAGCTTGTGGGAGATGCAAGACCCATGATGCCCGCCACGACTCAGCCTCAAGGCCAATGTCCTTACGCGTTGCGATGAAATCTTCCCGAAGCGCTGCGGATAGCATGAGTGCGATTCGCACGCCTATACGGAGCAGGTGCAATGCACCCAGCGCGTAGATCGCGAGGTTGAACGCGGTAGTCAGTGGAGAAGCTGAGACGTCGAGCATATAACACCGCCTGACACGCCGTTTTTCGGCGGGCCTGCTCCGGAGAGCGAACGCAGCACCTCCTTTAAAGGCTCCGTTCGCTCCGCGATCCTGTACTACTAGGTTAGGATCACGTCTCACTGGCAAGCACGTGCGATATTTATGCCCACCGATCGGCGCGCTTACGACGCCCAACGCTTCGGGTCAAACCCGTCATCCGAGCCAGTAGCCGTGGCGACTTGAACTGGTCGGCGAGATAGGTTGCTGTTCAGCGGCGTCCATAGGAAGATCGTTCTCTCAGGAACTCTCGGGAACTTGAAGCCACACGACACGAATTCTTCGGCCGGCTCTCTGCAGAACATATGCGATGGCGTTGTCGAACATTCACCAAAACTGTTCGGCAGGAATCGCCCTGGCGGCCTAACTCGAGGTAGCACCCGACGAGAGGCCGAATTCCGCGCTCGGCGGCCGAGCCGCCTCGACTCTGCCAAGACGCACGGCGTCACGCCGCTTGCACCGCGCACTTCAAATGCAAGCCAGCGGCGTGCCGCTCTGCCCGCACGCACGTGATTACCTCTCGCGGGTGAACCTCTGATCCGTTGTGCGGACGGACCGAGCAGCAGCTCGCTCCGTCCGCACTGTTAAACCCTCGGCACGATTCCGAGATTCATAAGCATCGCAGGCCGGTGACCCAGCACACAGAACCGGTGCCTGCCGCAGATCCTTTTGCCACGTGCGAGCTGGTCACAGCGTCGTCAACGCCGCCCTGGCTTCGACTAGAGAAACGCTCACTATTCGTTCGCCAGGCACCGCGGTCTGTTTCTGCGTCACGGCCATGTTTCGCGGCGCGGTGCCTTAAGCCTTGACGCTCTCGGGCTTTGGGTTGAACCGAAAGCATTCTGCCGAAAGAGGCGAGCGCCGTGTGACGCCGCGTCGGCAGATGGTCAGCACAAGCATCGTGTCCAAGCGCCAAGATCACTCACTATTCATCACTGCCATGAGGCGAGCGCAATAGATGTCGGCTTCTGCACACAGGTTCTGCCACCTTCCCGGAAAGCCGAGATCGGAAATGTTGTGCGCCGCAGCGTCAGTATGGCCGGAGCAGTACCGGCTGAAGTTGAGGAGGCTGCCCGGCGCCGCACAACTCCGAGGTAGAACCCGACGCGGCCCGGCTTCGGCCCGCCGGCCGAGCCGGCTCGTGAAGTCAAAAGCTGGAGGGCGGCGCGCGGCCTGCATCGCGCGACTCACATGCAGGCAGGCCGTGCGCCGCGCTGCCGTAGCCACGAGGGCCTTGGCCGCGCGGGTTAACCTCTCCACCGTTAGGCCGGCGCGGGCACCTACAGCCTCACACTTCCCCCGCCCGCCTCGTGAAGTGCGCGGGTAAGGTGAAGGACACCGGGTGAGTGCGGTTATGCTCGCGTGATTTGTTGTGCGCGCCGAGCCATCCGTTAGGGCGATCGTTGCCTCCGCAAGGATTGTAACGAACGGAGATTGACGGGCGACCGGGACGAGCATAGGCTCAGACGTGCGCTATGGCCGAGATCCCCAAATCCCGCGGCTCCTTCATGTCGGTCGACCCAGCCGAAGCAGTCGAGCGCAACCGTCCTATTCTGGAGAGAATACGCGACACGCTGGACGATGCGTCAGCCGTTGACATTGAAAGTGCGCTTATTGCCGAAGAAACGAGCAAGCACGTCCGTCGAGCACTTGATGAGCTCGACGCGCGTGATGCGGATATCCTGCGCGCTGTCTTTATCGAGGAGCGAAGCAAGGACGAGATATGCCAAAGGTATGGAGTCGACAGAGCCTATCTTCGCGTGCTTCTACATCAGGCCAAAGAGCATTTTAGGGCTCGTCTGGCGCAAGTTTCTTCACAAGCGGTCGTCGAGCCTAGTAAGCGATGACTTCGCAGTTCATACTTTGGGGCTTCCCGGGCTTCATAGCTTATTACCTCCTACAACAAGTTAAACCGTCTCGTACCAAGAGCGGTTGGGATTTTGTTGTAGAAGTCGGCATATTATCGTTATTATGTTTTATTCTCGCGCGAGGAGCCGTGTACTACACGTCATGGCTTTTGCCTAGCCTTTCGGGCTACGTCAGATGCTACTGGCCGAGAGAATATCCGTTCACCCTAGCGCTCGGCCTCTTTCCAATCGCTGAGCTGTTGGGTTTGACCCTCGCCTTTACTCGGTCGGTAAGAGCACGCCTTCTCGCGCACTATCACAGGTTGATTACCGGCAAGACAAGAAACTTTGAATTTGTAGACATATTTTTTGCCACCTGTAGCGATCTGCTTGGTGAACTGGTAACGGTTACGCTTTCGTCAGGCAAGGTATACGTTGGGATACTGCTTGCCGCGACGGAAGATCCTAATGAAACCAGGCGATTCCTGAAATTTGCCCCAGTTCTGGAAGGCTATTGTAAGAACGACACTAAACTCTTGTCGTATGCGGCCTTTTACGAGCCAACACCGGATGCTCACCATTCAATTCTCGTATCGGCAGATCAGTTGAGCAGTCTTGCCTGGTTTGATTGGGAGCAGTTCGACCGCTTTGTTGATGATGGCACTATCACGCTCGAATTGAAACAGACGATGGTGCGGCCTAACTCGAGGTAGAACCCGGCGCGGCCCGGCTTCGGCCCGCCGGCCGAGCCGGCTCGTTTGGCGGTATTTGAACGGCGTCACGCCGCCTGCATCGCGCGCTTCAAATGCGGGCATGCGGCGTGCCGCGCTGCAGTAGTCACGAGGGCCTTGGCCGCGCGGGTTAACCTCTGGACCGTTAGGCGGACCACGGTTTTCGCTGCTGCACGTTCCGCCGCCCACCCTCGATCCATTCGAAATTCGTCAGGCGGCCGGTGCTCGACATCCGCCGGCGACGCGAGCGAGGGGACGAACACCCATCGGGCGCACTGGCCCAGATTGTCGGCAACGCACCGAGAAGTTTCCGCCTCGAATGGGTGTTCGTACGGCCATGGCGAAGAAGATGACATTCGACACGCCGGCCGATGCCTACAGATCCGTCGGGATCATCGGTGAAGGTGGCAGTGGCCGCGTCTACGAGGTGGAAGCGAGCAATAGACAGCGGTTCGCCCTCAAGATGCTCAGCCCAGGCGGTATGACCGAGAGGCGACGCAAGCGGTTCACGAATGAGCTGAATTTTGGCCGTCGAGTACGACACGACAACATTGTCTCCGTTGTCGACTCCGGCGATATCGACGCCGGCGGCATTCGGGTTCCATTCTTCAGTATGCCGCTCTACAAGACGTCTCTGCGCAATTTGCTGGACGAAAGAACAGACTCCCGGCGACTGCTGCGCCTGTTCGACGGTGTGTTATCCGCGATGCAATTTGCTCACACGCAGAGTGTTTGGCATCGGGACCTGAAGCCAGAAAACATTCTTCTTGACGCCGACACAGATAGACTTCTCGTCGCCGACTTCGGAATTGCGCATTTCGAGGAGGAGCTTCTCCACACTGCGGTGGAAACGCGCGACGCGGAACGGCTCGCTAACTTCCAGTATGCGGCTCCGGAGCAAAGAAAGCGCGACGGGGTCGTCGATCACCGCTCGGACATCTATGCGGCCGGCCTCATGCTCAATGAACTCTTCACGCACACGGTTCCCCACGGCACGGGATATCGCCGCGTGTCCGATATCGATCCTTCCCACCGTCACGTAGATGACGTAGTTGAGCGGATGATTCGCTTCGATCCCGATCAGCGGTACGCCTCGATGGAGGAGGTCCGGAAAGATCTCGAACTCATGTCCGCCGGACCGGCGTTGGGCATGGCAAGGGAAGTCGGCGCGAGGGTCTCAGCGGCGGAAACTAAGAAGCGCCTGTTTCATACTACGGACGGTGTCGAGCTCGCCACACGAGACGTCGAAATTGCCTATCTTCACGCGGCAGAACTTCTCGGTCGCGTTCGTAGCGAAAACCCCGTGTTAAGACTGGAATTTGAGAGGACGAGTCGAGAGCTCGTCATGCGCACAAGAAAAACATCAGCGCGCGTAAATTGGTACTACGCATTCTCCAACGCGCTGGAAAATGCTCGCGTTACGATCTGGACCTACAAGGGACACCGGCCACTACCGTCAGAGCGGAATCGCTTTGGGAGTTCCGTAGAAGCTGTAGAGGTGAGCGAAACGGCCTTTTATCCTGACTACGTCGCCGTGTCGGGATTTTGCTGGCGTGAGGAATCTGGGAATCACATTACCGGTAGAGGACTCGGCGATCGTCTGGTAACGGAGTTCACGAACGTCGTCGATCGGCACGAGACGTCGGGCGAAGAGTTGCTCTAGCGAGATGCCTGTCGTAGGAACCGCCGCCTAACTCGAGGTAGAACCTGCAGCGGCCGGCTGAACCAGGTATTGCCCCCTACTCACCCAGCAACTCCTCCAACTCCTCCACCGAGAATTGCTTCACCAGCGCAGGATCGTCCGTCTGGATCAGCTCAGTCGCCAGGCGCGCCTTGCGCGCGATCAGCTCGTCGATCTTTTCCTCGACCGTGCCGCGCGTGATGAGCTTGATCACCTGCACGCCTTTGTTCTGGCCGAGGCGGTGGACGCGGTCGGTGGCCTGGTCCTCGCGCGCCTGGTTCCACCAGCGGTCGTAGTGGATGACGACCGACGCGCTGGTGAGATCGATGCCGAGGCCGCCGGCGCGGAGGGAGGCGGTGAAGACGCGGCAGGAATCGTCGTCGCGGAAGCGGGCGATCTCGCCGCCGCGCGCGCGGGTGGAGCCTTTGATCGACGCGAAGCCGAGCTCGCGCGAGGCGAGGTGCTGCTCGATCAGCTCGAGCATCTTCACGTACTGGCTGAAGACCACGACCTTCAGGCCGCTCGCCATGCACTCGTCGAGCAGCTCGACGAACAGCTCCCACTTGCCCGACGTCGCGTTCTCTGCGAATCCGCCGCCGGCACTCGCCGGGTGATTGCAGATCTGCTTGAGGAAATTCAGCGCGGCGAAGACGTGGACGTACGAGATGTTCGCGCCGGCGCGGAGCTGCATGCGCAACGGCTTGGCGCGCGACTCCATGACGCGGCGATAGATCGCGCGCTGCTCCGTGGTGAGCTCGCAGTAACGCTTGTCGATGATCTTCGGCGGAAGCTCGGTGAGCACCTGCTGCTTCGTCCGGCGCAGCACGAACGGCCGCACGAGGCGCTGCAGCAGTCTTCGATCGTCCTCCGCGTCGTGCGGCAGGTAGCCGGGGACGACGAAGTCGAGCAGCGCCTTCAGCTCGCGCTCGTGGTTCTCGATCGGCGTGCCGGTGAGGCCGATGGCGATGCGGCGGTCGAGCGCGCGCAACGCCTGGTGCGTCGTCGTGTCGGCGTTCTTGATCGTCTGCATCTCGTCGAGCACGAGGAGATCGAAGCGGCGGCCGCGGAACTGCTCGAGGCGCGAGCGGACGATGCCGTACGACGTCAGCTCGATCTTCATGCCCGGCACGTAGCGCGCGAGCTTCTCGCGCCAGTGATCGAGCACCGAGGTGGGGCAGACGACGAGGACGTTCGCGTTCGGCTCGACGAGCGTCACCGCGCGGATCAGCGCCATCGCCTGATGCGTCTTGCCGAGGCCCATGTCGTCGCAGAGGAGTCCGCCGAAACCGTTCTGCTGCAGGAGCCAGAGCCAGTGATAGCCGGTCTGCTGATAGCCGTAGAGATCGAGGCCGGGCGGCGGCGCGTCGGTCGAGGTCTGCAGCTCGTCGAACATGCGGAAGATCGGCTGACACGACGGATCGCCTTTGAATATCGCCTTGCCGCGCAGTGAGGCGCGGATGCGGAGGAGGTCGAGTTTCGACAGCACGCCGAACGAATCGAGGCAGGCGAACTGCGGATCGGCGACGTCGATCCAGACGTTGCCGCGGATCAGCGCCTTCACCCCCTCTTTGCGCGCCTTCGCGATCTCGGCGGCGGTGACGCCATGCTGGAACGTGATCGCGACGTCGAGCAGCTCGCGATGCGGCGCGGCGAAGTCGAAGATCACGTCGCCGTCGAGCCGCACCGGCTGCGCGTTGCGGATGCACTCGGGCGCGAGCTCGGGCGGCATCTGCGACAGCTCTTCGCGGTGCTTCTCGATGAAGGTGAAGACCTCGGACGCGGGGATCGTCGATCGCAGACCGAAGAGCGGACGGTCCGGATCGACGAACATCGCGGGCGCTGGATTGACCGCGACGAAGCGCTTTCCGATCAGCACGTACCTGCCGTATTGCGGAAGCTCCGCGCGCACGTGGATCGAGCCGCCGTCGAGGACGACGGGGGTGAAGGTCAGGGCGCCATCGGGAGTGAGGTCGATGCGCAGCGAGGAGTCGGCGACCGCGGTCTCGAAGTCGGTCGCGATCGGGATGATGTGCTCGACGGCGGCGTTCGGGAGCGCCAGGTCGTCGAGAAAGAACTGGCGGTCGCGCAGCTCGACGTTCGCGGAGTGACCGGCGAGAAATTTCGACTTCGCCCAGCGGTACCACGCCGATGCTTCCCACTGCAGGCGCGTGCTGCCGGAGCCGCGGGCGAGAAGCGCCTGCTCCTGCTCCGTCAGCACGTACTTGCGGAGAAGCTGTTCGCGCGCGTCGGAATCGTCCGCCACGATCGTGCGGCCGTCGGTGAACGCCGCGAATCCGACGTTCCGCCACACGCTCGCCTCGAAGCGCTCCGACTCGCCCGCGCTCTGCGCCACGAGGATCGCGATGTGCCGGCAGAGATCGTTCGGCTTCAGCGCGGGGGCGCAGGTGCAGCGCGCCGACGTCACGCGCGACGGCTCGAGCACGACCACCGGCGAGAAGCTGCGGCGCTCGTTCTCCACGACGTACGCGGTGTACGCACCGCGGAAGAAGAGCGGCTGGCGGACCTTGAGCTTCGAGCTTTGAGTCTGAAGCGCGGCGAGGGTGGCGGAGGAGAACGCGGAGCGAAAACGATCGGGAACGGGCATAGTGGCGAGTTCGGTGAGGGAGTTTAGCGCGCGTTCGCGCGACCAAGAGTATGGGATTCGTCCGTCGTGTGCTGTTCGCTTCGTTCGTCGTCTACGTGTCGCTCTCCGCGCTGGCCCAGTCGGCGGATCAGGAGGTCGTCTCGGTCGTCGATTCACCCGACCCGGTGGTTCCGGGCAACGTCCTCACGTACACGATCACGCTCCGCAACAACGGTCCTGATCCGGCGACGAACGGCGGCATCAACGTCAACCTGCCGTCGGCGGTGACGTATCAGAACACCGTCGCACCGGCCGGCTTCAGCTGCACGCCGTTCGGCTCGAACGTGAGCTGCACGACGCCGTCGTTCACCGCGGGATCGACCGTGGTCTTCACCATGACGGTGCTGGTCGACGCCTCGCTGCTCAACTTCCCCGACGGCAACCTCGCCGCGAATTTCTTCCCCTCGGGCACCACGACCGATCCGAACAGCGGCAACAACCTGAAGACCGCGACGACGACCTACGACTCGCCGCAGATCGACCTGAACCTGACGGTGTCCGACTCGCCCGATCCGGTCGGTCCGAACCAGAACATCACCTACACCGTCGACGTGGCGAACGGCGGCCCTGACACCGCGACGAGCGTGAATCTGGGCAGCTTCAACAACGGCTCGTTGCGCTTCCAGTCGGCGACCGTCCCCGCGGGTTGGAACTGCACGCTCCCCGCGGTCAACGCGACGCCGACGTTCAACTGCACGCGCGCGAGCTGGGGACCGGGGACGAGCCAGTTCCTCTTCGTGGTGAAAGCCGATTCCACGATCCTCGGCGTCAACGATGGCACCGTGTCGACCGCCTTCAGCATCAACGGCACCGGCGACGACACCAACGACAACAACAACATCGAGACGGAGAACACCGCCTACGTGACGCCCGACGCCGACATGGCGGTAACGGTCAGCGACTCGCCCGATCCGGTGAATCCCGACAACAACATCACCTACACCGTGCAGGTGACGAACAACGGCCCGGACACGGCAACGAACGCGAGCCTCGGCTCGTTCAACAGCGGCTCGCTGCGCTTCCAGTCGGCGGTCGTGCCGGCGGGCTGGAACTGCACGTTGCCGGCGGTCAATGCGACGCCGACGTTCAACTGCACGAATCCGAGCTTCGCCAACGGCGCATCGTCGACGTTCACGTTCGTCGTACGCGCTGATTCGACGGTCATCGGCAACTTCGACACGACCGTTCAGACGAACTTCAACGTGTCGAGCGCCGTCGCCGACCCGAACAACGCGAACAACAGCGAGACGGAGACGACGGCCTACGACGTCGCGAACGCAGACCTCGGCGTCAGCGTGACCGACGCGCCCGATCCGGTGGCGGGCGGCGGCAACATCACCTACAGCGGCACGATCACGAATGCGGGGCCGGACAACGCCACGAACGCGCAGTTGACGATCCTCCTTGCGCCGGCGCTGCTGTTCCAGTCGTTGACCGGCCCCGCCGGTTTCACCTGTTCCACGCCGGCGGCCGGCACCAACGGCACGATCACCTGCACGATGGCCACGGTGACGAACGGCGCGAGCATTCCGTTCACGCTGGTGGCGCAGGTGAATCCGTCGGTGAATTCGGGACCCGACGGCACGATCCAGCAGGCGTTCAGCCTCGGCGCGAACACGAACGATCCGCTGCTGACGAACAATCAGCCGACCGTGAACACGCAGTACACGACGCCCGACGCCGACATCTCGGTGACCAACAGCGACGCGCCCGATCCGGTCGCGCCGGGAGGCGTGATCACGTACACGCAATCGATCACGAACGGAGGCCCCGACGCGGCGGTGAACGCGACGTTCACGCAGAACGTGCCGGCCGGCACGACGTTCCTTTCGCTCGGCAGCGCGGCGGGATGGAGCTGCACCGCGCCGGCCATCGGCGGCACCGGCGCGATCAACTGCACGAAGGCCTCGATGGCCAGCGCGGAGAGCGGATCGTTCACGCTCGCCGTCACGGTCACGGCCAGCTCAGGCTCGATCGTGAGCCAGGTGACGGGCGACAGCGACACGTACGATCCCGATCCGTTGGACAACAGCGCGAGTGCGACGACGAGCGTCGTCGCGCCGCTGTCGGCCGATCTCTCGCTGACGAAGACGACGAACGCCACGACCGCTCCGGCGGGATCGACGATCAACTACACGCTGACGCTGACGAACGCCGGGCCGAATGCCGCGGCGAACGTCGTCGTCACCGACGTGCTGCCTGCGTCGCTCCTGTTCGTCTCGATCACCACGCCGTCCGGCTTCAGCTGCACGACGCCCGCGGTCGGTGCGAACGGCACGATCACCTGCAACGCCGCGACGCTCGCGAACGGCGCGACCGCGACGTTCACGCTGACCGTGCGCGTGGCCTCGGGCTCGACGTCGGGGAGCGCGACGAACTCCGCGTCGGCGTCGTCCTCGACGTCCGATCCGAACGGCAGCAACTCGACGAGCGCCGCGGGCGCCGTGGTCCTCGCGCCGGCGAGCGCCGATCTCTCGGTCACGAAGACGACCGGCGCGACGTCGGTCACGCCCGGCAACGTGATCACGTACACGATCACGGTCTCGAACGCCGGTCCCTCGCCGGCGACGAACGTGGTGGTGACCGATGCGCTGCCGCCGAGTCTGCACCTGGTCCTCGCGACGCCGTCGCAGGGATCGTGCAGCGGCACGACCACTGTGACGTGCAACATGGGAACGCTGAATTCGGGCGCGAGCGCCACCGTCACGCTGCAGGTTCAGGCAGTGGCGACGAGCGGCACGATCACGAACAGCGCGAGCGCCGCCGCGACGGAGTCCGATCCGAACAGCGCGAACAACAGCGGCTCGGCCCCACCGGTGCCGGTGGCCGCCGCGACGGCGGAGCAGATCCCGACGCTCTCGGAGTGGGCGCTGATCGCGCTCGCCGCGATGCTCGGCCTGCTGGCTCTTACGAAGATGCGATGACGTCGACGATCGCGCCAATCGCTCGGTCGAGATGCTCGCGCGTGTGCGCTGCGCTGATCTGGCAGCGCAGCCGCGCCTGGCCCTGCGGCACGACCGGGAAGCCGAAGCCCGAGACGTAGACGCCGCGCTCGAGCAGCTCGCGCGACATGCCGATCGCTTTCGCCGTGTCGCCGATGATGATCGGCACGATCGGGTGAATGCCCTCGCGCACCGTGATCCCTTTCGACGTCAGCTGCTGGCGGAAGTACATCGTGTTGTCGCCCAGCCGCGTGATGAAGCTCGGATCTTTCTCCAGCAGATCGATCGCGGCGAGCGAGCCCATGACCACCGCCGGCGGGAGCGTGTTGGAGAAGAGGTACGGCCGCGACTTCTGGCGGAGGTAATCGACGAGCACTTTCGGTCCGGTGGTGAAGCCGCCGTGCGATCCGCCGAGGGCCTTGCCGAGGGTCGAGGTGTAGGCGTCGATTTTTCCGAAGACGCCGAGCTCCTCGGGCGTGCCGCGGCCGGTCTTGCCGAGGACTCCGGTGCCGTGCGATTCGTCGACGACGAGGAACGCGCCGAACTCGCGGGTCAGCTCGATCATCTCCGGCAGCGGCGCGAGCGAGCCTTCCATCGAGAAGACGCCGTCGGTCATCACCAGCTTGTTGCGCGACTCGCGCGTCGCTTCGAGCGCGCGGCGGAGGTCGGCCAGGTCGCGATTCTTGTAGCGTTCCTTGCGCGCCTTCGCCAGGCGGACGCCGTCGATGATCGAGGCGTGATTCAGCTCGTCGGAGATGATCGCGTCCCCTTCCTGCATCACGGTCTGGAAGAGTCCCTCATTCGCGTTCCAGCACGAGCCGTAGAGGATCGTGTCCTCGGTGCCGAAGAACTGCGCGATCCGCTCCTCGAGCTGGTGGTGAATCGTCTGCGTGCCGCAGATGAATCGCACCGAGGCGAGGCCATAACCGAAGTCGTGCTCCGCCTTCTCCGCCGCCTCGACGACAGCCGGATGATTGGCCAGCCCGAGGTAATTGTTCGACGTCAGCATGATCACTTCGCCGAAGCCTTCGACCTCGACGACGGGACCTTGCGGCGATTTGAGGGAGAGCTCTTTCTTGAGCGTGCCGGCCGCGGACATGGTGTCGAGCTCGGCGGAGAGCGTTTCGATCAAAGACATGGGCGGGAAGATAGCAGAGGCACGCCCGGCCCGTAACAGATAGCGGATAGCAGATAGCAGATAGCAAAGGAGCCGGGAACGTTGTTGCCGGTTACCGGTTGCCTGTTGCCGGGTTCGCTGGCAACCGGTAACTGGAAACCGGCAACGACTACGCCTTTGCTATCCGCTATCTGCTATCTGCAATGGGCGGGCGGAAGGTCACTCGTAGTCGTATTTCAGATCCCGCCGATAACACGTCTGCCCTTCGACGTCGAACACCACGCACGAATCGATCGGCCTCGAGTAGACGTGCATGCTGACGGCGCGCTCGTTCCACTCGGAGAGGTTGCGGATGCGGTGGATGGTCTGGGTCTTGTCGACGGTGTTGAGCGGCCCGCCCGGGACGGCGAGCTCGTTGCCGAGGTGGCGCATCTCGATCTCGGTGGCCCCGGCGAGACAGTCGATGCCGACGACCTGCTCGTTCTCCGGCGCGTTACATCGAACCTTGTGGTAGTTCTCGACCAGGAGCTTCCCTTCGAACATCGACATCCAGCCGAGCTGGCCGTTGTGCGTGTGGAGCGGCGTCGTGACGCCGATCGGCCAGCAGATCAGCATCACCTCGATCATGTCGTTGCGGAAGATCTTGTTGCGGGTGTGGCGCTCGGGGAGCCAGTGCTTGTACCGCTCGACGTCATCGTGACGGAGCGTGTACGAGACGAGGAAGTCGTACATCCGCTGCTTGGTGATCAGCCCCTCGGAGAGCTTGCGGACACCGTCGATGAACTCGTTGGCCGGGAGCTCCACCGGGTCATAAACGTGGGCCGGCTGCTGGGGAATTGAAACCGATTCCGGTGTTTCCATCGTAGTGTCCTCGAATCAAATCAACTATACCGCGTGTGTACTTCACATAAAGTACCCGCGAAAGGAGTCACTCGATGAAACGCCTCAGCCTGGCAGCCCTCAGTGTCCTTTTCACTCTTTCCGCCTACGCCGCAGATCCTCCCAAGCCGCAACTGTTCCTGGTCCACGACGAGACGGCCATGCCGTCGATGATGACGCAGTACGAATCGGCGACGAAGGACCTCATCAAGGCCTTCAGCGAAAAGAAGGTGACGTCGCCGTCGTTCATGGTCAACACCTACATGACGAGCGACTTCCACTACATCTACCTCACCCCGATCTCCAGCTGGGCGCAGATCGACAGCGTCTACAAGGACTGGATGGGCGCGGCCGACACGGTCGGCAAGGAGAAGTGGGCCGACATCATGAAGCGCGGCAACGGCGCCATGATCTCGTACGACGACGCGGTCGCCGCGCGGCGCGACGACCTGTCGTATCAGCCCGAGAATCCGCGCCTGAAGATGGAAGAGATGCCGTTCGCGCGCGTCGACTACTACTACCTCAAGCCCGGCGCCGAGGCGGCGGCCGAGCAGCTGGCGAAGGACTATGTCGCGCTGTTCAAGGAGAAGAAGGTCGCCGACGGCTTCACGATCTACATGGCGTTGAGCGGGCACGACCTGCCGCTGCTCGTGGCGGTGATCCCGGCGAAGAGTCCGGCCGATTTCGCGGCCGTGGATGAGAAGACGGCGGCGGCCCTCGGCGACGCGCTGCGCAACCTGCAGGGGCGCGCGATGGCGCTCACGCGGCGCATCGAGCACAAGGACTCGTGGTACCGGCCGGATATGTCGTACATGCCGGTGGCGACGAAGTAATCGCGACCCCTCACCCCTGACCCCTCTCCCCGCTCGGCGGGGAGAGGGGGACTGAGGTAGCATGCGCGGCGCTATGGACCAGAACGTCGCCGTCATCGGCACGCAGTGGGGAGACGAAGGCAAAGGGAAGATCGTCGATCTCCTCTGTGAATCGTTCGACGTGGTCGCCCGTTACCAGGGGGGCCACAACGCCGGGCACACGGTGAAGTTCGGCGACAAGCATTTCGCGCTCCGCCTCATCCCCTCCGGCATCCTTCACGCGAACAAGCTCTGCCTCCTCGGCAACGGCATGGTCATCGATCCGGCCGCGCTGCTGGAGGAGATCGAGAAGCTGCGCGCGCTCGGCATCACGATCGACTCGAATCTGAAGATCAGCGACCGGGCGCACGTCATCCTGCCGTACCACCAGACGCTCGACCTCGCGCGCGAGGAGCGGGCAGGCAAAGCGAAGATCGGCACGACCGGCCGCGGCATCGGTCCGGCGTACGAATCGAAGATCGGCCGCTATGGCGTCCGCGTGGCCGACCTGCTCAATGCCGAGGCGCTGAAGGAGAAGCTCGAGCTCGCCGCGGTCTATCGAAACGAAGCATTCGATGTGCGTCAGCTGGTCGAGACGTACCTCGACTTCGGCCGCCAGCTCGCCGACCGGATCACCAACGTCACGCTGCTGATCAACGAGCAGATCCGCGCCGGCAAGCGTGTCATGTTCGAAGGGGCGCAGGGCACGATGCTCGACGTCGATCACGGCACCTATCCCTTCGTGACGTCGTCGAGCACCTGCGTCGGCGGCATCTGCACCGGCCTCGGTGTCGCGCCGAAGCACATCCACAAAGTGATCGGTGTGGCGAAGGCCTACACGACCCGCGTCGGCTCGGGACCGTTCCCGACGGAGCTGGAGAACGAGATCGGCGAGCACCTGCGCACGCGCGGCAACGAATTCGGCACCGTCACCGGACGCCCGCGCCGCACCGGCTGGCTCGACCTCGTCGTCCTGCGCACGTGCGCCATGCTCAACGGGCTCGACGAGCTCGCGGTCACGAAGCTCGACGTCCTCGACGACCTCGAGGAGATCCAGGTCTGCGTCTCCTACGACGATCGCGGCACGCCGAGCTACAAGACCGTCAAGGGCTGGAAGACGTCGACCGTCGGCATCACGTCGTACGACGACCTGCCGCAGCAGGCGAAGGACTACGTGAAGTTCATCGAGGACGAGACCGAGGCAAAGGCGTCGATCATCTCGACCGGGCCGCGGCGGGAAGAGACGATCGTGCGGTAGCGCCCGTGAAGGTGAGCGGCTACTTCTGCCGCGCCGTCAATCGGAAAATAATCGCCGTCCCCAGCCCCCACGCCCCGTTCACCGTCAAGCCAAACAGCGCCATCGCTGGCGTGCGCGGCATGCTCACGTGCTTGAGCGGCGCGATCACCAATGCGGCGACGAGCGTCGGGAAGATCGCGCCGAAGAGGATGGCGGCGATCCACCACAACGCCTCGCTCCGGATGCGCGAGATGGCGGGGATCATGATGATTCCCCAGATGCCGCCCCAGAACGCGAGGGAGATCACGGCGGGGATGCCGAACGGCGGGACCGGCGTCATGTCGTACGGCGTGCGCGGTGAGATCCCCATCGCGTGGAAGATCCAGACGACCGGCTGATGGACGAAGATCGTCGCGGCGAAGCCGGCGAAGAACTCGAGGATGACGCGCCATTCGCGCGCCCATGTTTTCGCGGTGGCCATGCCGCTGATCCTACTCGCAATTGCGCTGCACGGCGGCGCGGGTGATCGAGCGGATCGGCACGCCGCGGATGCGGCCCGGCTTGTACTTCTGCTTCATCAGCATCGGCACCATGAACTGCTGCTCCGCGGCGACCGCGGCGGGATCGTTCCCGCCGCCGTATTTGAACGACGCGTGGCCCATGGTCACCGATTCGACGTGACCGTCGCTGGCAACGACGATCTCGAAGCTCGAGTGATCGACGCAGGGCGGCGGCGTGTCGGTGATCGGCTTCTCGCCGGGCTGCCAGATCCGCTCTTCGACATCGCGGCCGATACTGTGCGCGTCGAACGGGTCGGGGAAGAGCGGCGGCGCGAACGCGCGGCACTGCGCCTCGCGACGCTTCGCATCGGCGGGGATGGCACGGGGCGGAAGAGGAGCCCCGTACTTCGCCGCGGCAGGGAAAAAGAGCTCGTCCGAGTCGAACACCGGCGGCGTCACCGTGCCGCAGAAGCCACCAGTGAATTGCGCGGGCTTCGGCCGATAGGAGCTGACCGTCGGATCGATCTGCACGGCGAGGGTGAGCGCTTCGGTGAGTGACGTCTCGACGAGCAATAGCGCGATCTCGCGCCGCGGTGCGTTCGGAACGCTCAGCGCCGCCTGCGCGGCAAGAACCGTGATCTTCGGGAAGCGCATCGCCAGCGCGCGGCGTGCGATCTCGAGATGAAGTCCGGCGTCATCGGCAACCACGCCGAGGAGCGCGAGCATCTCGACGGCGTTGCGCGGCGTCAGCTTCGCGCGCACGACCGAGTAGACCCATCGCCGCGCGACCGGCTTCAACGACGGATCGGATTCCACCGCTGCATGCACCGCGAGGCGGACGCTGGAGAGAGGCCCATGCTCGAGCAGATCGGCGGCTCCGCGCAGGAACACCTCGCCCGCGGCCTGCTGGCGCATCACCGGCACCATCCAAAAATGTCCTTCGCGCATCGAGATCCGCGCATTGGCGGCCATCGACTCCGGAATCATGGAGTCTTCCTCCTGCGCGAGCCTGGCGAAGAACTTAGCCTCGGCGAGATCGCCCTCATCGAAAAAGAGCGTCACGCAGGCGGCCGCCGCGCGGGCGTTTCCCGGATGGTTGTTCGGTGACGCGAGGCCTGCCGTCGCCGCGAAGATCGCGACGGCAGCGACGACGATCTTCATCCCACCATTGTCACAGGACGACGGTGCGGAAGTAATCGATCGTCCGCTGCAAACCCTGTTCGAGCGGCACAACCGGCTCCCAACCGAGCAGTTGTTTCGCTTTTGTGATGTCCGGGCGGCGGATCTTCGGGTCGTCCTCGGGGAGCGGGCGGAAGTCGATCGGCGCGGTCGAGCCGACCAGGCGCTTGATCTCCTCCGCGAACTGCAGCACGGTCATCTCGCTCGGGTTGCCGATGTTCGTCGGCATCCGCTCGTCCGACATCAGCAGGCGATAGATCCCTTCGACGAGATCGGAGACGTAGCAGAACGAGCGCGTCTGCGAGCCGTCGCCGAACACCGTCAATGGCTCATTGCGCAGCGCCTGCGAGATGAACGCCGGGACGACGCGTCCGTCGTTGACGCGCATCCGCTCGCCGTACGTGTTGAAGATGCGGACGATGCGCGTCTCGACGCCATGGAAGCGGTGATACGCCATGGTCATCGCCTCGGCGAAGCGCTTCGCTTCGTCGTACACGCCGCGCGGACCGACCGGGTTCACGTTCCCCCAGTAGTCCTCTTTCTGCGGATGCACCAGCGGATCGCCGTACACCTCGGAGGTCGACGCGATGAGGTAGCGCGCCTTCCTGTCCTTCGCCAGGCCGAGCGTCTTGTGCGTGCCGAGGGAGCCGACCTTCAGCGTCTGGATCGGCTTCTCCAGGTAATCGATCGGGCTCGCGGGTGACGCGAAGTGCAGGACGTAATCGAGCGGCCCCTCGACGTGGATGTAGTTCGTGACGTCGTACTTCACGAAGCTGAAGCCGGGGCGGCCGAAGAGATGCTCGACGTTGCGCGCGCTGCCGGTGATGAAGTTGTCCATGCAGATGACTTCATGACCGCGCGCGAGGAACAGCTCGCAGAGATGCGAGCCGAGGAATCCGGCGCCACCGGTGATGAGCGCGCGGCCCATCTACGCTCGCCGCCCCACGGAGAAGTATCGGAACCCTTCGGTCTTCATCCGCTGCGGATCGTACACGTTGCGCAGGTCGACGATGAGCGGCTGACGCACGAGCGACTTGATGCGTGCGAGGTTCAGCGCGCGGAACTCGTTCCATTCAGTGGCGATGACCAGCGCGTCGGCGTCCTTCGCGGCGTCGTACGCGTCGCGGCAGAAGCTCACGTTCTCGAACATCGCGCGGGCGTTGTCCATCGCCTCGGGGTCGTAAGCGCGGATCGTCGCGCCGCGCTTCTGCAGGCCGTTGATGAGCGGGATCGTCGGCGAGTCGCGCATGTCGTCGGTCTCCGGCTTGAACGCCAGTCCGAGGATGCCGACGATCTTGCCGTTCGGATCGCCGAGCGCGTCGGCGACCTTGTCGACCATCCGCTCCTTGATGTCGTGATTCACGCGCAGCACCGCTTCGATGATCTGGAAGTTGTAGTCGTACTGGCGCGCGATGTCGGCGACGGCGAGCGTGTCCTTCGGAAAGCAGGAGCCGCCGAAGCCGGGGCCGGCCTGCAGGAACTTCGGACCGATGCGCGAGTCGAGACCCATGCCGATGGCGACGTCGTGCACGTCGGCGCCGATTTTTTCGCAGAGCACCGCGATCTCGTTGATGAACGAGATCTTCGTGGCCAGGAAGCCGTTCGACGCGTACTTGATCAGCTCCGACGACTCGACGTTCGTGACGACGAACGGGATCTCGAGCGAGTGCAGCGGCGCGTAGATCTCCTTCATCAGCTCGACCGCTTCCTTGTCCGACGCGCCGATGACCACGCGATCGGGCTTCATGAAGTCTTCGATGGCGGAGCCTTCGCGCAGGAACTCGGGATTGGAGAGCACCGACGCCGTGTGACCGTTGCCCGCCTGCTTCAGGATCCCTTCGATCATCCGGCCGGTGCCGATCGGCACGGTCGACTTGGTGATGACGAGCTTCGGACCGTTCATGTGCTGCGCGATTGCGCGCGCGACGTCTTCGACGTAGCGGAGATCGGCAGAGCCATCGGGACGCGGCGGCGTGCCGACGGCGATGAAGATGGCGCGTGCGGCGCGGATCGAAGTGGCGAGGTCGGTGGTGAAGCTGAGGCGGCCTTCCTGGACGTTCTTGCTGACGATCTTGTCGAGGCCGGGCTCGTAGATGGGGATCTTTCCCTGCTTCAGCGCGTCGATCTTCGTGACATCGATGTCGACGCAGGTGACGTCGTTACCGAAGTCGGCGAGTCCGGCGCCGGTGACGAGGCCGACGTAACCGGTACCGATGACTGCAATTTGCACGTAGGGCCTCCGGGTAGCACAGACACTCTTGTCTGTGCACGGACAGACAGGAGTGTCTGTCCCACACTAAAAATCGGCGCGCATCGTAACAGAACTAAGGTTTTGCGCTGTCCGCGCCGTCACTCGCTGCCGGCGTGACCGGCACAGTCGCCGGCGGCGTCGTCACGGGAGGCGGCGCGGGCGCAGTCTTCTGCTCGTTGTCGTAGCGCTTCTCGATCCCCTTTTCCTGCCGGTTGCGGATCAGCCAGCGGAGCATCTTCGACTCGTTGATGCCGATGAGGATGTCGTTGACCGACTCGTAGAGCGTCGGGTCGTTGATGATCTTCCCCGCCGTCCCTTCGCCGGTGTTGATCTTCTTCACCGCTTCATCGAGCTGCGTGATGAGCTGCTGGAACTCGTTCAGCGCCTGATCGCCGTACGGCTTGTCGTTCAGGAGTCGCGGCACGAGACCCTGCCCTTCCTTCAACGAGGCGCTGAAGGCGGCGAGGTTCGCCGACGTGATGCGGAGGTTCTCCACGAGGTCGTAGACCTTCTTCTTTCCCTCGGGATCGCTGAGCAGCGCCGGAAGCGCGCCGTTGCCGGCGTCGAGATCGTGTTGCACGCGGCCGGTGATCGACGCGAGCGACTGCGCGCTCGACGAGAGCGACGCGGTGAGCTCCTCGGCATACTTGTCGTCGTACACCAGCTTGCCGACGACCCCCTTGCCGCTCTCGATGTGCGAGAGCAGCGCGTTCGTCTTGTTGAGCGTGGTGAGGACCGTGTCGGTCATCCGCTGCTTCGTCTCGGGAGCGGTGGTCAGCTCGCCGAGGACGCCTTCGCCGCGGTCGATGCGCGCGAGGACGTTCTTCAGCGAATACGAGATCTGCACGAAGTTGTCGACGAGGTCTTCACCCGAGGAGATGAGCTGATCGACGTTCGTCTGGCGCTGCGCGGGGATCACCGAGCCCGGCTCGAGCGCGTCGAAGCGCGGACTGCCGGGCGTGATGTCGATGTAGTTGTCGCCGGCGAGAAGGCCGAGCTTCTTCAGCCGTGCGCGCGAGTCGCCGCGGATGCGCTCCGCGTACTTGCGGTCGACCATCAGCGAGATATGCACGTCCCTCGCTTTCGGATCGCGCGGCAGCTGGATGTCCTTCACCACGCCGACGGTCACGCCGGAGATCCGCACCGGGTTTCCCTCGGCCAGTCCGGCGACCGTGTCGAAGCGCACTTCGTACTCGTTCTTCCGCGCGAAGATCTTCTGCTCCGATCCGATGAAGAAGAGAAAGATCATCAACACGGCGAGCGCGATGGCGACGAGGAGTCCGACGCGGATCGATTTGTCTTTTTGTGCAGGTGCCATATCAGTTCACTTTGAAGGCTGCGCGGCCGAGACCGCGCTGGCTTTGAAGAATTCGCGGAGGATGGGATGGTCCGAGTCGCGGGCTTCGTCCATCGTCCCGACCCACTCGAACACGCCTTTGTTGAGAAATGCAATGCGGTCGCCGACGGAGAACGCCGACTGGATGTCATGCGTGACGACGACCGACGTCACGTTCAGCTTCGTCTGCAGATCGATGATCATCTCGTTGATCTTCTGCGCGGTGATCGGATCGAGGCCGGTGGTCGGCTCGTCGTAGAGGATCATCTTCGGGTCGAGCACGATCGAGCGCGCGAGGCCGACGCGCTTGCGCATGCCGCCGGAGAGATCGACCGGCATCAGATGCTCGGTGTTCGGCAGGTTCACCAGCTCCAGGCGCTCGCGCACCGCGCGGGCGATCTCTTCGTCCCCCATCTCGGTGTGCTCGCGCAGCGGAAAGGCGACGTTCTCGAAGACGGTCATCGAGTCGAAGAGCGCGCCGCTCTGGAACAGCATCCCGAACTTCTTCCGAACGCGGTACAGCTCTTCCTCGGGGAAATCGGTGATGTCTTCTTCCTCCACCAGCACGCGTCCCGAGTCCGGCGCCTCGAGGCCGAGCATGTGGCGCAGCGTGACCGACTTGCCGCTTCCGGAGCCGCCGAGGATGACCAGCACCTCGCCGCGATAAACAGTGAGGTCGGCACCGCGCAGAACCTGCTTCGTGCCGTACGCCTTGTGCACGTCGCGGAACTCGACGAACGGCTCCCGTCGATGCGTTCGACGGTCCGGTGTGCCGCGCGGCTCCGCGCGACGATCGGGTAGGGTCGTATCGGTCATCAGAAGGCGAGAAGGAAGAGCTTAGTGAGAAAGAAGTCCATGATCAAAATCGTGATCGACGCCGTCACGACGGTCGCGGTGGTGGCTCGGCCGACACCGTCGGCGCCGCCGCTGGTTTTCAAGCCGTTGTAGCAGGCGATCAAACCGATGGCGAAGCCGAAGAAGAAGGTCTTGCCGATGCCCGAGGCGAGATCGTTGAACTTCACGGTCTCGACCACGCTGCGGATGTAGAAGTTCGCGTTGAGGTGCAGCGAGCCGACGGCGATCAGCAGGCCGCCGAGAATGCCGATGAAGCAGGCGAGGACGGTGAGCAGCGGAAGCATCAGCGTCGTCGCCATGACGCGGGGCACGACGAGCTTGCGCACCGGATTCGTGGCAAGCGCGCGCAAGGCGTCGATCTGTTCGGTCACTTTCATCGTGCCGATCTCCGCCGTGATGCCGGCGCCGACGCGGCCTCCGACCATCAGCGACATCAGCACCGGCGCGAGCTCGCGCACGAGCGAGAGCGAAACGACCTTGCCGATGAAGAGCGACCCGCCGAACTCGGCGAGCGAGTAGGCGGTCTGCAGCGCGAGCACCATGCCGATGAAGAGCGAGGTGATGGCGACGATCGACATCGACCGCACGCCGATCTGGTCGAACTGCACGACGAGCAGGTTCCCCTCGGGCGTGCCGTTCCACGCCTGCTGGATCGTCTGCACACCGAGGTCGGTGAGCTCGCCGACGTAGAAAAGCGCATCGTTGACGCGATTCCGCCACCGCTCCAGAAAGTTGGGCTCGCCGGGGTGAACGTCGATCGCGGTGTCGGTCATGAGTTCAGGAGTTTATCCCGCCTAATCGCCGAAAATGCGGCGCAGCAACCTCTTCACGGCGTTCTCTCTTCGACGCCGTTCCGCATCACCCGGCGCCGGCCTTTGCGGACTCTCTTCGATCGCCGGCGTGCCCTCGGCGCGCGGATACGGCGGCTCCTCGTTGTCGACGAACGGCAGGCCTTCGCCGCTGCCTGCGTGCAGCGGGCATACCGACGCCGGCTCCGTGCCCGCGGCGAAGATCTCGCTGCGCGACGTCGGACAGTACGGCGTCGCCAGCATCCCCGACTCCGGATCGACCTGGCGCTCGACCACGTCGTCGGGCCTGCGCCAATCGACGTCAGGAACTGTCCCGACGATCCGGTTCATGTGCGCGGTCCAGATCGGCACGCACGCGTCGCCGCCTGCAAGCCGCACGCTGTGGCCGTCATCGAAGCCGACCCACACCAGCGACAGTATGCGCGGCGAGTAGCCGATGAACCAGGCGTCGCGGTAGTTGCTCGTCGTGCCGGTCTTTCCCGCGAAATCGCGCTCGAAGCCGAGTCCGCGCGCCTTCGACGCGGTGCCGTAGTTGAAGACGTCCTTCAGCACGTCGTTCATGACGTAGCAGACATCCGCCGGAGCGACGCGCCGCATCTTCACCTCGCGGCTCTCGAGCAGCTTGCCGTCGCGTGTGGCGACCGCGAGGATCGAGATCGGCTCCGCCTTCACGCCGAGGTTCGCGAACGCGGAGTAGGCGTACGCGATCTCCAGCGGCGTCACCTCGAATGAGCCGAGCGCGATCGACGGATACGGCTCGAGCCGGCTCTGGATGCCGATGGCCGACGCTTCCTTCACCACGTTCGGGACGCCGGCGTCGATCGCGGCGCGCACCGCGGGGATGTTGTACGAATGCGCGAGTGCCTCGCGCACCGTGACGTGGCCGTGGAAGCGGAGGTCGTAGTTCTGCGGCTGCCAGACAGCGGCGCCGCTGCGGACGGAGATCGGCGAATCGTCGAGCACCGTCGCCGCGGTGAGCGCGTTGTGGCCGCGCGCCGGATCCATTGCCGCGACGTAGACGAACGGTTTGAAGAGCGATCCCGGCTGACGCTTCGCCTGGATGGCGCGATTGAATTGCGTCTTCGAGTAATTGCGTCCGCCGACCAGCGCCTTCACGTAGCCGGTGCCGGGCTGGATCGTGACGACGACGCCTTCCAGCGGCACGGGCGATTTGCGAAGGTACGAATACTTCTTGTTCAGACCGTCGATGCCGGCACCGAGCGCCTGCTCCGCCGAGCGCTGCATCACGGTGTCGAGCGTGGTGAAGATGCGCAGCCCCTCGGTCTTGAGCTGCGTCTCGGGATAGGTCTCGCGGAGCTGTTTGAGCACGAGGTCGACGAAGAACGTCGCGCTGCGTGAGGTGCGAGGGAAACGCGTAACGGTCAACGGCGTGGCGACCGCGGCGTCGTACTGGTCCGGCGTAATCCTTCCCTGCTCGCGCATCAGCCTGAGCACCAGATCGCGACGCTCTTTCGCCTTGGCCGGATGCGCGAGCGGCGAATAAACATTCGGCGACGGGACGATTCCCGCCAGCGTCGCAGCCTCGGGCAACGTCAGGTAAGTGACATGCTTGCCGAAATAGACCTGCGACGCCTGCTCCACACCCATCATCTGCACTGCGCCGTTTTGTCCGAGGTAAATCTCGTTGAGATAGGCCTCGAGGATCTCGTTCTTTTCGTAGCGCAGCTCGAGCAGGACCGCCATCAGGATCTCGTGGATCTTGCGGCCCCACGTTCGCTCCGGGTTGAGATAAAGATTCTTGACCAGCTGCTGCGTCAGCGTGGACCCGCCGCGCTTGATCGAACCGCTCCGAATGTCATCGATCAGCGCGCTGATGGTGCCGCGAATGGAGATGCCTTTGTGCTTGAAGAAGTTCTTGTCTTCGCTCGAAATGATCGCGTTGTAGACGACCGGCGGAACTGCCTCGAGCTTCACCGGCAGCCGGTCTTCCATCTCATTGTTGTAGATGGATGTGATCAGCTCCGGCTCGATGCGCACGCCGCGCAGCGTCACGCCGTCATCGAGTCTGCGCACCGTCTTGACCGTGGAGTCGTCGAAGTCGATCAGCACCGCCATCGCATGGAACTCGATGTCGGGATAGTCGAAGTTCTGCAGGTAGATCTCGAGGTTGCCGTCGACGTAGCGGTACTCGCCCGGATTCGCGACGCGCTCCTTCACCTCGTGATAGCCGACGTGATTGAGCTTCGGTTCGAGCAGCGACCGCGGATAGGTCATGCCCGGCACGAGCGGCGTGGCGTCGGAATAGACGCGGCTCGGCAGGTCCCAGCGGCGGCTGGAGTTGAATTTCTTCGTGACGGTGACGTAGGTGTAGCCGACGAAGCCGAGGAAGGCGACGAAGAGAACCATCACCGTGGTCGCGAGACCGGCGGAGTGGCGCCAGAGGAAGTCTTTGATTCTTGAGCGCTTTTTCGCCATATGAGTTGCCGGGTTGCCGGGCCGTAACCCGGCAACCCCGTAACTACATCGAACTCATGGCGTTCAGGAATTCCGCGTTCGAGCGCGTCTTGTCGAGCTTGTCGATCAGCAGCTCCATCGATTCGACCGTCGACAGCGGCGAGAAGACCTTGCGCAGGACCCACACGCGGTTGAGCTCCGGCTTCTCGAGCAGCAGCTCTTCCTTGCGCGTGCCCGACTTGTTGATGTCGATCGCGGGGAAGACGCGCTTGTCCGAAAGCTTGCGGTCGAGGTGCACTTCCATGTTGCCGGTGCCCTTGAACTCTTCGAAGATCACGTCGTCCATGCGGGAGCCGGTGTCGATCAGCGCGGTGGCGATGATCGTCAGCGAGCCGCCCTCTTCGACGTTACGCGCGGAGCCGAAGAAGCGCTTCGGACGCTGCAGCGCGTTGGAGTCGACGCCGCCCGACAGCACCTTGCCCGACGGCGGGACCACGGTGTTGTAGGCGCGGGCCAGACGGGTGATGGAGTCGAGGAGGATGACGACGTCGCGCTTGTGCTCGACGAGGCGCTTCGCCTTCTCGATGACCATCTCCGCGACCTGCACGTGACGCGAGGCCGGCTCGTCGAAGGTCGAGGAGATGACCTCACCCTTCACGCTCCGCTGCATGTCGGTGACTTCTTCCGGACGCTCGTCGATGAGCAGCACGATGAGCGTGACCTCGGGATGATTGGTGGTGACGGCGTTGGCCATCGCCTGCAGCAGCATCGTCTTGCCGGTACGCGGCGGAGCGACGATCAGACCGCGCTGCCCCTTGCCGACCGGAGCGATCAGGTCGAGCACGCGCGACGACATGTTCGTCGGCACCTCGAGCCTGATGCGGTGCTGCGGATAGAGCGGCGTGAGGTTGTCGAAGAGGTTCTTCTCGCGCGCCACGTCGGGGTGCTCGAAGTTGACCGCCTCAACCTTGATCAGCGCGAAGTAACGCTCCCCTTCCTTCGGCGGCCGCACCTGTCCGGAGACGGTGTCGCCGGTGCGGAGGTCGAAGCGGCGGATCTGCGACGGCGAAACGTAGATGTCGTCGGGACCCGGGAGGTAGTTGTACTCGGGAGCGCGCAGGAAGCCGAAGCCGTCGGGCAGGCACTCCAGCACGCCCTCGGAGAAGATCAGGCCCGACTTCTCGGTCTGCGCCTGCAGGATGGCGAAGATCAGATCCTGCTTCCGCATGCCGGTCGCGTTCTCGACCCCGAGCTCTTTGGCGAGCTTGGAGAGGTCGGGAAGCTTCAGCTCTTTCAGCATCCGGATGTCGAGCGTCTCGGACGCCGGCTGCTGCTGCTTCGCCGTCGCGGGACCGCTGCCGTTGCCGTTCACCGGCTTCGCCTCGATCACCGGCTCGTCGGCTTCGACGTCGACGATCGGAGCAGCAGGCTCCCCCTGTTGAGCTTCGGGCTCGGCCTCGACAGGCGCGGCTGCCTGCTCGGTCACCTGTTCTTCTGGGGGCTCTTCCGCAACCGCGGCCGCCGCCTTCTTGCGCGGAGCGCGTTTCGGCTTCTCCGGCTTTTCGGGAGGAGGCGCCACCGCCGTCGTTTCGTTATCGATTTCCTGTTCCATCTGTTCCTCGCTCAGAGGCGCGAGATGATCTCGCGTCTCACCTGGTCGACTCCTTTTTTCGTCACCGCCGAGAAGGGGATGAGATCGGAAGGGTCGACCTGCAGTTCATGTGCGATCACCGAGCGTTGCTTCGCAAGCTCGTTGTTCGACAGCTTGTCGCTCTTGGTCAGTACGACCTTGAAGTCGATGCCGGCGGCCTGAGCCCACTCGTGCATCCGAAGGTCGTGTTCGCCCGGCGTGCGCCGGACATCCAGCAGTAGAAAGATCAGTCGAAGCGCGTCGGCTTCGTCGAGATACCCTCGAACCAGCTCACCCCACGACTTCATCATCGACTTCGGAACCTTTGCGTATCCGTAACCGGGCAGGTCGACGATGTGAAACTGTTCGTTGATCAGGTAGAAGTGGATGGCCTGAGTTTTCCCCGGAGTCTGGCTGACTCGGGCGATCCCCTTTCGATTCAGGACGGTGTTGATCAGGCTCGATTTCCCGACGTTCGATCGCCCGACCATGGCGAACTGCGGCCGCTGGTCGCGCGGAACGTCGCCGGGCTGGTACACCGCCCGATCAAACCGTACTGTCCGAATGTCCAACTGATTGTTCTTGCTCTTCGTGCAACGCCACGGCTGACGTCAATCACGCTGCTGTTAGTCGGGGAGGTGCAGAAGGCGGTGTGCTTACTTCGAAGGATTCGTGAAAGGCTAACGACGGAGATTGTGCCGATATTCTGTTTTAAGTCAACCGGTTGCCGGTTACCAATCGGCAACCGGCAACACGATCAGTGCGTCATCGGCGGTTCGATTACTTTCTCCGGCTCCGGGAGTTTTTGCTTGGCCGTCAATGGAACAATCGTGCCATCGAGGGCGATCGTCATCACCTCGTCCATCGACTCGACGAGGTGGAACTCCATCTTCTCGCGGACGTCGGCCGGGATCTCGTCGAGATCACGCTCGTTGTCGGCGGGAAGGATCACGCGCGTGATGCCGGCGCGCGCGGCGGCGAGGATCTTGTCCTTCACGCCGCCGACCGGAAGCACCTTGCCGCGCAATGTGATCTCGCCGGTCATGGCCATGTCGCGATGCACCGGGATCTTCGTCACCGCGGACAGCAGCGCGGTGGCCATGGTGATGCCGGCCGACGGACCGTCCTTCGGGATCGCTCCCTCCGGCACGTGAATGTGGATGTCGAGCGAGGCGTGGAAGTCGGGATCGAGTCCGAACAACTCCGCGCGTGAGCGGACGTACGACAGCGCGGCGCGCGCCGATTCCTGCATCACGTCGCCGAGCTTGCCGGTCAGCGTGAGGTTCCCCTTGCCGCGCGAGAGCGCGACTTCGGTCGACAGAATCTCGCCGCCGACTTCGGTCCACGCCAGACCCGTGGCCAGACCGATCTCGCCGCGATCGTGGATCTGCTGCGAGCGGAACTTCGCTTTGCCGAGGAGCTCGCGCGTCTTGGAGCGGTCGATGGTGATCGAGAAGTCGGGGCCGGCGACCAGCACCTGCCGCGCGATCTTGCGCAGCACGGAGCCGACCTCGCGCTCGAGACTGCGGACGCCCGCCTCGCGCGTGTAGGAGTCGATCAGCTCTTCGAGCGACGAATCCTGGAAGTCGATCTTCGCTTCTTCCAGACCTTGCTCCTGCTTCTGCTTCGGAATCAGGAACTGCTTGCCGATGGCCAGCTTCTCGAGGTGCGTGTAGCCGGAGAGCGAGATGATCTCCATGCGGTCCTTGAGCGGCGCCGGGATGGTGTGCACCACGTTCGCCGTGGCGATGAACATCACCTTCGACAGGTCGTACTCGACGTCGAGGTAGTGATCGACGAAGGCGTTGTTCTGCTCCGGATCGAGCACCTCGAGCAGCGCCGCGCTCGGATCGCCGCGGAAGTCCATCGACATCTTGTCGACTTCGTCCAGCAGAAACACCGGGTTGGTCGTGCCGGCCTTCTTCATCCGCTGGATGATCTGGCCGGGGAACGCGCCGATGTAAGTGCGGCGATGACCGCGGATCTCCGCCTCATCGCGCACGCCGCCGAGGGAGAGGCGGACGAACTTGCGTCCGGTCGCGCGGGCGATCGACTTCGCCAGCGAAGTCTTGCCGACGCCCGGAGGTCCGACGAAGCAGAGGATCGTCCCCTTCGGTTGCTTCACCAGCTGCCGCACCGCGAGGAACTCGAGGATGCGGTCTTTGATCTTCTCCAGGCCGTAGTGGTCCTCGTTGAGGATCTGCTCGGCGAGCTCGATGTCCTTGATCTCTTTCGACTGCTTCTTCCAGGGAACGGCGACGAGCCATTCGATGTAGTTGCGCGAGACCGTGGCCTCGGCGCTCACACCGGGCATCGCCTCGAGACGCTTCAGCTCCTGCAGAGCCTTCTCCTTCGTCTCTTTCGGCATCCCTGCTTCTTCGATCTTCTGGCGGAGCTCCTCGATCTCGTCCGAGCGATCATCCTTGCGACCCAGCTCGTTGTGGATCGCCTTGATCTTCTCGTTGAGGTAGTACTCCTTCTGCGCCCGCTCCATCTGCTTTTTGACTTTGGAGTTGATGCGCTTGTCGATGTTGATCTTCTCGATCTCGATCTCCAGGAAGTCCTGAAGCTTCTGCAGGCGCTCGTACGGAGACGGTGTCTCCAGGAGCTGCTGCTTCTCGATCGTGGTGATCAACAGGTGCGAGGCGAGCGTATCGGCGAAGCGGTCGGGGTCGTCGAGCTTGAGCGTCGACATCACCCCTTCGAACGCCAGGTGGTGCGACATCTTCGCGTACTGCTCGAAGATCTCGACGAGCTTCTGCATGTACTGCGAGACCTCGGGCGTGAGCGGATACTTGGTGTCGATCTCGCGCACCGTGACGGTGACGTAGCCGTCGCTCTCGGCCCAGCCGGTGATCTCGGCGCGGGTGAGGCCTTCGACCATCACCTTCACGTTCTGATTCGGGAGCTTGAGGTTCTGCACGACCGAGGCGATGACGCCGATGTGATGGATCTCGGTCATCGACGGATCGTCGACCTTCGGATCCTTCTGCGTCGCCAGGAAAATCTTCTTCTCGGAGGTAGCCAGGGTCGCTTCGAGCGCCATGATCGACGCTTTACGGCCGACGACGAACGGCGCCATCATCGACGGGAAGACGACCATGTCGCGGAGAGGTACGAGCGGTAGTTCAAGGATGCGTTCTGACATGTTTGTGTTTTCTAACTGATCGAACGTCGAGCTGCTTCCCCCATAAGTGTAGGGCCGCTCGCGGCGGCCCTAAAACGAATGAAAGTGCGGATGCGGCACTAGCCTGCTTTCTTGTACAGCGTGATCGGCTGGCTGCGGTTGTCCACGACCTCGCGGGTGATCACGCATTCGCTGATCTCGTGCTGGGACGGGATCGTGTACATGATCTCGAGCATCAACTCTTCGATGATGATCTTCAGTCCGCGCGCGCCGACGTTGCGCTTGAGCGCTTCCTCGGCGATGGCCTCGAGCGCGTCGTCGGTGAAACGAAGCTCGACGTTCTCGAAGCCCATGATGGTCTGGTACTGACGGACGAGCGAGTTCTTCGGCTCGCGGAGGATCTCGATGAGCGCGCCCTTGTCGAGCTCACCGAGGGTCGCGACCACCGGCAGGCGGCCGACGAACTCCGGAATCAGTCCGAACTTGATGAGGTCCTCGGGATGCACCTGCGAGAGCAGCTCGCCGGTGCGTTTGTCCTTCTTCGACGCGATCTTCGCGCCGAAGCCCATCGACGTCTGCGACAGGCGGCGCTCGATCACATTCTCCAGTCCGACGAACGCGCCGCCGCACATGAAGAGAATGTTGGTCGTGTCGATCTGGATGAACTCCTGGTGCGGGTGCTTCCGTCCGCCCTGCGGCGGGACGTTGGCCACCGTCCCCTCGAGGATCTTCAGCAGCGCCTGCTGCACGCCTTCGCCGGAGACGTCGCGGGTGATCGACGGGTTGTCGCCCTTGCGGCAGATCTTGTCGACCTCGTCGATGTAGACGATGCCGCGCTGGGTCTTCTCTTTGTCGTTCCCCGCGGCCTGGTAGAGCTTGAGGATGATGTTCTCGACGTCCTCACCGACGTAGCCCGCTTCGGTCAGCGTCGTGGCGTCGACGATCGTGAACGGCACGGAGAGCATGCGCGCCAGCGTCTGCGCCAGCAGCGTCTTGCCGGTGCCGGTGGGACCGATCAGCAGGATGTTCGACTTCTGCAGCTCGACGTCCTGACGCGAGTTGCGCTGGTGGTAATCGATTCGTTTGTAGTGGTTGTAGACGGCGACGGCGAGCTTCTTCTTCGCCCGCTCCTGGCCGATGACGTAGAGGTCGAGGAACTCTTTGATCTCTTTCGGCTTCGGAAGCTGCCCGGAGCCTTCCAGCGTCCCCGGCTCGTCCTTGCGGTCTTCGGCGATGATGTCGAGGCAGATGTCGACGCACTCGTCGCAGATGTAGACCGTGGGGCCGGCGATCAGCTTCTTCACGTCGCGTTGCGACTTGTTGCAGAAGCTACAACGCAGAACGTCGCCGCTGTTGCCCTTCTTAGACATTTCCGATTGGTCCCTTTTTCTGGAGTCGCTCAGGAATTGTTGCCCCGAGCCGTCTCCAAGTCAACTCGCCACCCGGTGGTGACATTCCATCCATTAATCCCGGTTATTCGCGTTTCGCGATCACCTGATCGACGAGGCCGTATTCCACCGCGTCCTGCGCCTGCAGAATGTAGTCGCGGTCGGTGTCGCGATCGATCTTGTCGACCGGCTGTCCCGTGTGGTTCGACAGGATCTGATTCATCCGCGCTTTCATCCGCATGATGTCGCGCGCGTGGATGTCGATCTCGGTGGCCTGGCCGCCCAGACCGTGCATCAGCGGCTGATGGATGAGCACGCGTGAGTTCGGCAGCACATAACGCTTCCCCTTCATGCCGGCGGCGAGCAGCACCGCGGCCATCGACGCGGCCTGCCCGAGGCAGATCGTGGCGATGTCAGGTTTCACGTACTGCATCGTGTCGTAAATGGCGAGCCCTGCGGTGATCGAGCCGCCCGGCGAATTGATGTAGATCGAGATGTCTTTCTCGGGGTTCTCCGCTTCGAGGAACAGCAGCTGCGCAATGACGAGGTTGGATACCGTGTCGTCGATCGGCTGGCCGAGGAAAATGACGTTGTCTTTGAGCAGGCGGGAGTAGATATCGTACGAGCGCTCGCCGCGGGACGTCTGCTCGACAACATACGGCATGTAAACCATCGAGGTCTCCTTGTTGAGAGAGTCTATGCTGCAGGAAAAACGTCCGCCCCACCCGTTCGGCTAGCCCTTCGTAGTCGCTTCCTTCAGCAGAAAGTCGAGCGCCTTCTCCTGCGCCAGCGACGCGCGCAACGCTTCGTAACCGCCGTCGTGCTTCAGGCGATGGCGCACTTCCGCGAAGTCGCGTTGCTGCTCGTTCGACGCGCGGCGGATCTCGGCGTCGACTTCCACGTCGCCCGCCTGGATCCCTTCCTTGCGCGCGATCGCCTCGAGGATCAGCGAGCGCTTCACGCGCTTCACCGCTTCCGGCTTGAAGTCGTCGCGCATCTTCGGCCAGTCGATCTGCGCCTTCTCCAGGTCGATGCCCTGCGAGGCGAGGAAGCGCGCGTAGTTGTTCAGCGATTTTCCGAGCTCGTCCTCGACCAGCGATTCCGGCACTTCGAAGTCATGCGTTTTGAGGAGGTGCTCGCCGACCTGATTCCGTTTCTCGCGCAGCACTTCCTGCTCTCGGTGGCGGAAGATGTCGAACTTGATCGCGTCGCGCATCAACGCGACCGATTCCCACTCACCGACGCTCTTCGCGAATTCGTCGGTGACTTCCGGCTTCTCCTGAACCCGGATCTCCTTCAACGACACCTCGTGGTGGATGCTCTTGCCGCGGAAGTTCTCGTTGTTCGCGTCGTCGCCGTACGTGTGATCGAACGACGCCGTCTCGCCCGGCTTCTTGCCGAAGAGCGAGCTGTGAAGCTCCGGCAGCGGAGACTCCTCGCCCATCCGGAGATGACCGGCGCGCGTCTCGGGCTCGATGCCCTCGCCGCTGGTGGTGATGTCGATCATCGCGTAGTCGCCGTCCTGCAGACCGCGCTCGGTCTCCGGACGATACGAGCTCGCCTGCTCGCGCATCCGTTCGATCATCGCGTCGACGTCGGCCTCGGCCACTTCGACTTTCTTGTCGTCGATCTCGATGCCGCGGTACTCCGCCAGCTCGATCTGCGGCTTCACTTCGAACGCCGCCTTGTACTTGACCGCTGCTCCTTCGATGAACGGATCGAGATGCTCGAGCTGCGGATCGCCGACCGGCTCCACGCCGCGATCGGCGACGGCGTCGCGGAAGGTGACGGGCAGCAGGCGGCTCATCACTTCTTCCTGGATCTCTTTCGCGAAACGGTTGCGCACCACCGCGGCCGGCACTTTGCCCGGGCGGAAGCCGGGGATCTTCGCCTGGCGCGCGAACTCGTTGGTGACGCGCTTCGATTCGTTGGCGATGAGATCCGCCGGGATCTCGATTTCGACTTCTTTTTTCACGGAAGAGACGTCGGTGTAATTCAGGAGCATTGAGCGGGACCTCGCTTAAATGAGAAGGCTTGGTGCGAAAGGTGGGACTCGAACCCACACGGCTTTGGGCCACTGGCTCCTAAGACCAGCGCGTCTGCCAATTCCGCCACTTTCGCACGATGGCAAGCATATAAAAAAGGACCGAGGCGCGTTGTCCTCGGTCCTCGCAAGACTCGTGTTTGGTGCCCCCACCAGGACTCGAACCTGGAACCAACAGATTAAGAGTCTGCTGCTCTACCAATTGAGCTATGGAGGCGTTCGGGAATCCTTCAAACCACCTGACCCGTCATGGTATTTCGGAGCAGGGACGCGGATTCTAGTGGCCTGCGGTCACGGTGGTCAAGCTGTCATCGAGCAGTCGATCGCCGCGCCGCAGATAGTCGAACGCGGAGTACAACGTGATCGCCAGCGCGAGGCGGAACAGCGTGTCGCAAACCCATGCCGGCCATCCCGCGAATGCGTTCGTCGCGATCGTGGCGGCAAGCGTCACCGCCTGCGTCACCGTCGACGCCTTCCCCGCCCATGACGGCGGGAAGCGCTTCACCTGCACGCGCGTGTAGAGCAGATACGCGAACGTGATGATGAAGACGTCGCGGATGAAAACCGTGAACGTGAGCCAGTTCGGGATCGGCACGCGCAGGCTCGAGTGCATCGTGTAGAAGAGGTAGCCGGAGATCATCATCGTCTTGTCCGCGGCCGGATCGAGCAGCGCGCCGAGTCGCGAGCGCTGATTGAACCGTCGCGCGATCATGCCATCGAAGATGTCGGTCACCGCGGCGACGAGGAACAGCACGAACGCGGCGAGAAAATGGCCGCGATACGACGCCAGAATGAAGCAGGGGACGAGAAAGAGACGAAGCAGCGTGAGGAGGTTGGGGACCGTGAACATCAGACCTCTGCGCGGAATTGATCGATCGCCGTCTTGCGCAGGTAAATCGTCTTTCCTTCCGACAGCAGCAGTCCCTGCTTCATCAGATCGTGGATCAGGCGCGACACCGTCTCGCGCGACGTGCCGATCATGTTGGCGATCGACTGATGCGTCGGGCGGGTGACGGCGACGTAGCCGTTGTCGAGGACTTTCCCCTGCTGCGCCGCGAGGTCGAGGAAGAAGCGCGCCAGGCGGCCGTAGACGTCCATCGTGGCCAGCGACTCGATGCGGTTCGACGCATTGCGCAGACGACGCGAGAGCTCCGCCAGCACCTTCTTCGTGATCGAGAAGTTCTCCTGCAGGATCTGCAGAAAATCGCTGCGCCAGATCGTCACCACGTCGAGCGCCTCGGTGGCGATGACCGTCGCCGAGCGCGGCTCGTTGTCGAGCAGTGCCATCTCGCCGAAGAAGTCGCCCGGCCCGAGCATCGACAGGATGATCTCTTTCCCCTCGGGCGAGATCATCGTCACCTTCACCTGGCCTTCGCGGATGAGGCAGAAGACGTCGCCGCTTTCGTCCGCGTGGAAGATGACGTCGTCTTTCGCATAGCGCCGCGTCTTGGCCACGGCGGCGATGGAGCCGAGCTCACGTTCGTCGAGCTCAGCGAACAATACGAATTTTCGGAATAAGGCGGTTTGCACCAGCGCCGATTGTAGCTCATGCAGGACTGATAAACTGCCCGGCCACACCTGTGGCCATCAAACGGATCATCCCAATCTCGTCAGGCAAAGGGGGCGTCGGAAAGACGACGTTCGCCATCAACTTCTCGCTCGCGCTTTCGCGTTACGGGAAGACCGTGCTCGTCGACCTCGACACCGGCACCTCGGCGATCCGTAACGCCATCGACGTGCCGATCGGGAAAGACCTCTATCACTTCTTCCGCAAAGGCGCCTCGCTCAATGAGTGCGTCACGCCGCTCGACTCGAAAATCGACCGCGAGGGGCAGTACCGCAAGTTCGGCTTCGTGGCCGGGCCGATGCATCTCATCGACGAGATCACAAACTTCGGCGCGGGCCATAAAGCGCGCCTGATCGAGGCGATCAACGGCCTCAATGCGGACTACGTGATCCTCGACATGCGCGCCGGTCTCGACGCGAATGTCATCGATTTCCTACCGTTCTCGAACAGCGGCATCCTCATTTTCACGCCGCACCTGCCGAGCGCCACGCTCGCCGCGTCGGACATCGTCAAGGCGATCCTCTTCCGCAAGCTGCGCCTGATCTTCAAACGGGAATCGCCGTTCTACGACACGATCGGCGGCCGCCTCGATTACTGGAAATTGATCAACGACCTGATCGACCGCGTCGAAGACGTCTACGACTCGTCGATCCTCAATCTCGACGCTTTCGCCGACGACCTGGCGCAGAACCTCGGCGACCATCCGATCACCCGCACAGTGCAGCAGACGCTCGACGAATTCCGCGTCCACTACGTGCTCAATCTCTTCAATGGCGTCGAGGATTCGTTCAATACGGCGGTCCGGCCATTCATCGAAAACCTGACGCAAAACGTTTCGGCGCGCTGCGGCGTGACGAACCTCGGATGGATCACGCGCAGCGACGCGATTCATCGCGCGAACTGCAACAAGATGCCGGCGCTGCTCCTCCCCCATCAGACGAAGAAGACGAAGGTGGACAAGGCGACGAAGGACCTCGACGACCTGCGCATCGCCATCGGTCTCGAGCCGACGCGGAAGATGACGAAGTCGAAATCCGCCTCGGCGTCCGATTCGACCGATCACCTCACCTCGCAGCTCAACGTGCTGAAGACGATGTTCGACCAGAAGAAGGACGACGACTACTTTGCGAACTTCGACTACACGTCGCAGCGCGCACTCTTCACCATGAAGAACCGCCGCCCGAGCGAGTTCGGCGACCTGCGCGTCTACTCGCCGCAGGAGATGCTGACGACGCTGTTTGCGAAGTCGAACCTGCCGACGACGATCGACTGGTCGGAACTCGAGTAACTTCAGGCGCGTTGCGCCGCTCGAAGCCGAGACACGCGGAGACGACAGCGTGCGTGCCGCAAGGCGAAGCAATCAACGCCGCCGGCCGTGCCGGCTCAGCAATCGAGATCGCACGCCCCGAACTCAGCCTGGCTGACAACCACCCACTCGCCGCCGCAGTAGTGGTAGTAACCGAGAAAGATCAGTTGCTCGTTGCTGCAGTTGTACTTGACCACTTTCTTCCAGTCGCCGCCCTGTGTGCCGTAATACGACCAGTTGCCGTTGCAATCCTGGTCCGCTTCGCCGACGTGCGTGAAGGTGGCGTCGCAGCCGGTCCAGTAGTCGATCTGGGTCTCGGCGGGATAGGCATACAGGGGGACAGGCGGACAGAGAGCGGAGACGCACGCAACAACCAGGAAGGTACGAATGAAGTTACGCATGACGAATCTCTCCTTTCGAGCAGCGATCAGCAGTCCAGGTCACACGCCCCGAGCGACGCGCCGCTGATGATCTGCCAGTCGCCGTTGCAGAAGTGGTGGTAGGTGACGAGCACGATCTGGTTCGTGTTGCAGTTGATCTTGAAGGTGCGCTTCCAGTCGCCGCTCGTCGTGCCGTAGTAGGTCCAGCCGCCGTCGCAGTCCTGCAGCGCGATGCCTACCTGGGCGAACGTATCGTCGCAGCCGGTGTAGTAGTCGACCTCGTACTCGTACGACACCGCGTACGCCGGCACGGGAGGGAGGAGGGCGGAGACGACGGCCACCACCAGAAAACTACGAATGAAGTTACGCATAGGCATAGCTCCTTTCGTATAGAAGGATACACCTAACGCCACAAAAAGCGCGCGCGAAACCCCGTCCACGCGATGCGCACGGTGTCGAGCAGCGGCTTGTAGTGGCTGGTCGAAAGACCGTCGACGAATCCGAGCTCGATCGGGATCTGCTCGACGCGCAGGCCGCGGACGCCGGCGCGGATGATCACCTCGGTCTCCATGTCGAAACCCTCCGCGCGCAGCGGGATCTCGCGCAGCACGCGCGACGAGTAGTAGCGGAAGCCGCTCTGCGAATCCCTGATGTTCGTGCGCGACGCCTTCGCCACCGCCCACGCCGAAAACCGATTCGCCATCCGCCGCCGCGGGAGCATCCCGTCGAAGAGGTGCGCGCGACCGCCGATGATGAGCTCCGCTCCCGTCGCGCGGCGATGCTCGACGAAGAGCGGGATCTGCCGCGGCAGATGCTGGCCGTCCGCATCGAGCGTGATCACACCGTCGAGGTTCTGCTCGAGCGCCCAGAGAAACCCGCTCTTCAGGGCGCCCCCCTTGCCGCGATTCACGTCGTGGCGGATCACGATCGCTCCCGCGTTGCGCGCGACGTCGCCGGTACCGTCGGTCGAGCCGTCGTCGATCACGACGACTTGCTCCACGTACTGCTTCGCCTCGCGCACGATCGGCTCGAGCGTCTTCGCCGCATTAAGCGCCGGGATGATCACCGCCGCCTCGCTGATCACGCCGCCTCCTTCGACAACACCGCGCAGACGACACCTCCGCCGGCGGAGACCGAATTCACCAGCACATGTCGCAGCCTGCAGGCGCGGCGCTCGCGATTCGGCGTGAAGCGGAACGTGCCGCTCTCGAAACCGGCCGACGCGTGCAGCGACTGCTCGTCGACGGCGAGCGTCGCGGCGACGAGCTGCAGCGCGCCACCCGCCGCGTATTCGCCGAAGATCCCCTTCGTCGCGACGACCGGCGGAATGCGATCGCCGAACAGCTCCTCGATGGCGCGCCCTTCGACCGCATCGCCGCGGACGCTGCCGTTCGCGCTGGCGTAGATCGCATCGACGTCGCTCAGCGCGATCTCCGCGTCGTCGATCGCCGCGCGCATCGCGGTGACGATCGCGCCGTGATCGTCGCCCCAATCGGAAATCGATGCTGTCGTATCGCGCGCCATGCCGAAACCGGAGAGAAAAGCGTACGACTTCGGAGCGCGCGGCTGAAGCAGCAGCACCGCCCCTCCCTCGCCGAACGCCATGCCGTCGCGCTTCGCGTCGAACGGGCGGGCGGCGGTGGGCGAAAGCGCTCCGACGCGCTCGAGCACGCTCAGCGTCATCTCGCTCGCTTCTTCCACGCCGCCGGTGAGCGCCGCTTCGACGCTTCCCTTCACCACCTGCGCGGCGGCGTACATCGCGGCGGCGAGGGCCGACGATTCGCGCTGCGTGATCGTGACGTTGAAGCCGCGAAAGTCCGACTCGATCGCGATGTGACTCCCCGGCGCGTTGGCGACGGACTCCGCGAAGAGCTGTGGCGGCGCGAGCGCGGCCCCTTTCTCCACGTACTCCTGCATGTAATCGACCGACGTCTGCACCGGACCGAATGCGGTGCCGAGGGCCACGCCGGTGTTGCGTCCCGGATCGACGCCGGCGTCGGTGAGCGCGAGCTTTGCGGCGGCCACGCCGAAACGCGAGAGGTTGTTCATGCGGCGCATCTTCATCGGATTGATGAAATCGCGCGCCTTGAAATCGCGAACCATCGCGGGAGCTCCGGCGCTGCGTCCCGACGCCAGCAGCGCGCGAAACGCGTCGAGACCGATTGCGTCGGGCGCAATGATCCCGATGCCGGAAATTGCGATACGCGACATGAGGATCGCGGTTTATACCACGCGCCGAAACAGCAGCGAGACGTTCGCGCCGCCGAATCCGAACGTGTTCGACAACGCGCTGTTCATCGCCATCGGCCGCGGCGTGTGCGCGATGTAATCGAGCGTGCAATCCGAGGCCGCGACATCGAGTCGCAACGTCGGCGGCGCGAGCTGATGGATCAGCGACATCACGGTGATCGCCGCCTCCACCGCACCCGACGCGCCCAGCGTGTGGCCGAAGTACGACTTGCTCGACGACACCGGCGTCCCGCTTCCGACGGCAGCCACGATCGCCTTCGTCTCCGCCGAGTCATTCAGCAGCGTTCCTGTTCCATGCGCATTGATGTAATCGACATCGCGGCCATCGAGCGCCACGCGCATCGCCGCCTCGGCGCCGCGACCTTCGTCATGCGGCGCGGTCGGATGATGCGCATCGCACGACGCGCCGTAGCCGGCGATCTCCGCGAGGATCGTCGCGCCGCGGGCGACCGCGTCGTCCCAGCGCTCGACGACGAGATACGCCGCCCCTTCGCCGAGCGTGATCCCTTTGCGCTCCGCCGAAAACGGCGCGCACGGCGCGGGATCGACCGCCTGCAACACGTTGAAACCGCTGTACGTGAGGCGGCAGAGCGCGTCGCTGCCTCCTGCGATCGCGACATCGGCATGCCGCGAGCGGAGAAAGTCGACCGCCATCCCGATCGCCGCGCCGGCCGATGCACACGCCGTCGCGTTCGAGATCACGCCGCCGCCGGCGCGAAAGACGCGTGCGACCGCGTCGCCCGGTCCCGACGTCGGCTGCTGCAAGACACGCGATGCGGGAGCGCGATCGCGGCCGCGCACCACGCGGCGGAAGTAGTAGTCCTCGCCCTCGAGCAGTCCGCCGGTCGAGGTGCCGGTCGAGACGACCGCGCGCTCGAGCCGCAGCGGCGAGCTCTCGTTCGCCTGATCGATTGCCTCTTTCGCCGCGATCACCGCGAGCAGATCGGTGCGCGACATCCGCTTCGCTTCGCGGCGCGTGATCGGCAGCTGCAGCTCGCCCGCGACTTCGGCCGCCATGTCGGTCGGAAACGTCTCGCCCGGAAAGCGCGTCAGCTTCGAAATGCCGGCGCGCGACTCGCGGATCGAACGCCACACCTCGTCCTTGTTCCGCCCGATCGAGCAGATGATGCCGACGCCGGTGACGGCGATGCGGACGTTCGAATCAGCCTTGCGCATCAGCGAGATAAAACCTTCCGCGCACCACTTCTACTCCGTCGATCGAGCCCGATCCGCTGAAGCGATGCACGCCGCCGAACGACGCGTCGAGCGTGACGGTGATGTGCACGACGTCGCCGGCAGCCGGCAACCGGTCGACTTCGCAGCGATCGATGCCGGTGAGCATTCCCGGCCGTCCCGGCTCCAGCGCCAGTGCGCCGGCGAACTGCGCCATCGCCTCGACGACCATCACATCGAACGGCAGCGGCTCATCGGCGGTGACGAGGTACGTCCCCTCGATCGACTTGTCGTCGCGGCGAAGGACCGACGAGGCGGCGCGGAACGGGATCTGGTGCGGGAGCGCGGCGAGGAAGCTCACACCGCGAGCTTCTCGCCCACGTAATCGGCGAGCGTGGCGATGGAGCGGAAGTGCTCGCGCGCCGAGCCCTCGTTCTTCACCTTGATGCCGAATTCGCTCTCCAGCATCACGACGATTTCGAGAGCGTCGATGGAATCGAGCCCGAGGCCGCCGGCGAACAGCGGCTCGTCGTCGGGAATGTCGTCCGGGGTCATGTCTTCGAACTTCAGCCGCTCGATGAGCAGCTCTTTGAGTTTTCGTCTGAGGTCGTTCATGGGCCGTCGGTCATTTTCACACAGAAGAGGCGGGCGCCGGCAGGGCGTCCCAGTCGATCCTTTCCGCGATCGGCCAGCGCTTCTGAATGTCGACGACACGGAAGAAGAGCCAGAGCCGCAGACGATCGAGGGGCGACGACAAAACGTTGCCGCCGAGGACGCGGATGATCGGATAGAAAAACGTCGCCGGCGGATCGGAGCTGAGGAAGACCTCGAGGAACTCGCGCTTGTAGAAGTTGGAGATGAAGCGGAAATAGCGGTCGATCGAGACCTGGCTGTCGCGTGAATAGCGTTGCAGCAGTTTCATCGACCCGCGCTCGAGCTTCTCCACGACTGCATCCGCCGCGCGCTCGCCCGACTTCATCGCCAGCATCACGCCGGTGGAGAAAATCGGATCGAGGAAGCCCGCCGCGTCGCCGGCCATGACGAAGTTCTCGCCCGCGATGCTCTTCATCCGATACGAGAAATCGCGGCGGACACGCACCTCCATGATCCGCTCCGCGTCCTTCATCCGCTGCGCGGCGAACGGCGTGCGGGCGATGGTCTGCTCGAGCAGTTGCAGCGGCTCGAGGCCGCAGCTCTTGAAGTGGTCGCGGTTCAGCACGAGGCCGACGCTCATCACCTCCTCGCTGAGCGGAATGAGCCAGAACCAGGCGTCGCGCAGGACGACGATGACGGTGTTGCCTCCCTCCCGCCCCTCGTCGCGCAGCACGTTTTTGTAGTGCGAGAAGACCGCGACGCGCATCAGCTCGTTCACGTTCGCCTTGTCGCCGATCTTCTGCCCAAGGAACGTGCCGTGACCCGCGGCGTCGACGACGAAGCGCGCCTCGTGGATCTCGCCGCCCGCGGTCTCGACGATCGCGCGCGACTTGTCGCTGAGGTCGACGCGCGTCACCTGCGTCTGCTCGTGCACGTCGACGCCGCATGCGCGCGCGTGATCGAGCAGCAGGAGATCGAAGTCGGCGCGCTTGACCTGGAACGCGCGCTTGTACGGCGCGGTGAGATGGATGTCGAAACGGAAGACCGTCTTCGAGCCGCCTTCCGCGGTCACGAACGTGCCGCCGTATTTCGGAAAGAAGCGCTCGCAGAGCGTGTCGAAGATGCCGAGGCGGCGGAAGACGTCGTTGTTGTACGGGAGCAGTGACTCGCCGATCTGGAAGCGCGGAAACTTCTCGCGTTCGAAGAGGGTGACGCTGAGACCGCGGCGGGCGAGGAGTGTTGCGGCGGTCGACCCCGCGGGGCCGCCGCCAATGACAATAACGTCGCGCATTGGTCTGTATCATAGTGGACTCAGAATGTTCGATCGGTTCCTCCGGCTGACCGAAAGCGCACCCGGCGCAACGGCAGTCATCGAAACGGATTCACATCGCCTCGTGACGCGCGAAGCACTGCTCGCGCGCGCGAACGAGCTTGCCGCTGAGCTTTCCGCGTCGGGCCTGCAGCCGCGCGATCTCGTCGCGGTGCAGCTGCCGAACTCGGCGGAATTCGTCGCTACGATCCTCGCGGCGTCGAAGCTCGATCTCGTGGTCATTCCGATCGACCGCGATGCGACGCCGGCGGAAGTGGCCACGATCCTCGGGCACTTCGGGGTGCGGTCGCTGGTTTATCGGGGGTCGGGGTCGCCCACCCACCGGACGGGTCAGAGGACCCGTCCTACGTTGCCTTCTGACGCGCGGCTCATCAAGTTGACCTCGGGGTCGACCGGGCTGCCGAAGGGGATCGTCACCTCGGACGCGAATCTCCTCGCCGACTGCACGAGCATCTGCGCCTCAATGGACATCCGCCCCGGCGACGTCAACTTCGGCGCGATCCCGATGTCGCATTCGTACGGCTTCTCGAATCTCGTGATGCCGCTGCTCGTGCAAGGCACGCCGGTGGTGATCTCGAATCAGTACCTGCCGCAGTCGGTGATCGATCTCTGCAATCACTACGAGTGCACCGTCGTGCCGCTGATCCCGATGGTGTTCGAGCACCTCTCGAACCTGCCGCATGACGACGGCACGTTCACGACCGCGCGCACGTTCCTCTCCGCCGGCGCGCCGCTGCCGCCCGCGACGTCACGCCGCTTCCGCGAACGCTTCGGCCAGCCGATTCACTCTTTCTATGGATGCAGCGAGTGCGGCGGCATCACGTACGACCGTCGCGGCGCGGCGGTGGAGCGCGGATCGGTCGGTGCCGCGATGGAGCACGTCGAGCTCTCGATCGACTCGGCCCGCCTCGTCGTCCGCAGCGATTCCGTCGCCCTCGGCTACCTGCACGACGTCTCGACGTTCCATCCCTTCGAGCCGCGCACGTTCGTCACCGACGACATCGTGGAGATCGTCGACGACGAGGTCGTCCTCACCGGCCGCGTGAGCGATCTGATCAACACCGCGGGCAAGAAGGTGAACCCGCGCGAGGTCGAGCAGATCATCCTGCAAATGGATGGCGTGCGGCAGGTGAAGGTCTACGGTGCGCCCGCCGGCGCGCGCGGCGACGTCGTTGCGGCAGCGGTGGTCGGCAGCCCCGACATCACACGCGAACAGGTGCGCATGCATTGCGCAGCGCGCCTCTCCGCGCACAAGGTGCCGCGCATCGTGAAACTGATCGAGCAGTTGCCGGTCGACGAGCGCGGGAAGGTCAAACGCGCCGCACTGGCAGAGCTGTAAGGCCGGGGAACGACGAGGGGCCTCCGGCGGGCCGGCACGGCCGGCAGCGTCTGTTGGCCAAGCCCTAAAGACTTACGCTGCCGGCCGTGCCGGCCCGCCGGAGGCCTCCCGTCGTTCTCTGCCGGCGCTTCAGCGCGGACGCTTCGCGCGGAAGCCGTCTCTCGTCGTTTCGAAGCGATCGAAGCCGAGCTCCGTCAACGCCGCGCGCGCGGGCAGCGTCATCTCGCTGCCGATCACTTCGAGCGTCGTGATCCGCTTGTGCAGATCGATCATCTCGATCTGTCCGATCCACTCCTCGCGCTTGCTCGGCGCGCCGTTGAAAATCGTCACGTCGACCTGCGGCCACTCCTCCGCCATGTGCCACGCATCCTGTGCGGCGAGGCGGTTTTCGGGCGTCTCGAGAATCCACACAGGCATGCGGAACGCGAGCTTCTTCAGCGAGTCGCGATAGTCGGGAACGAGGACGAGGGCGAGGCGGGACATGGGCTCGGGCCCGGCATGCTAGCATGCGCGCCCGCATGGAACAGACCATCCATCATCTGCTCGCGGCCTGGATGCAATTCATCCTCGATTGGGGCTATCTCGGCGTCTTCATCATGATGGCGTGCGAGAGCACGGCGCTCCCGATTCCGGCCGAGGTGGTGATCCCTCCCGCCGCGTATTGGGCGTCGCAGGGGAAGCTCTCGCTGTGGGGCGTGATCCTCGCCGCGACCGCCGGCTCGTGGTTCGGATCGGCGGCGAGTTACTGGGTCGCGTGGAAGCTCGGACGTCCGCTGTTCGAGCGCTACGGCAAGTACGTTTTCCTCTCGCCCGAGAAGCTGGTCAAGGCCGATGAATGGTTCGCGACCTACGGCGCGGGCGGCATCTTCGTCGCGCGTCTGCTCCCCGCCATCCGCCATCTCATCTCCGTCCCCGCCGGCCTGTTCCACATGAACTTCAAAAAGTTCTCACTGATGACGATCCTCGGCGCCGGCATCTTCTGCACCGCGCTCGCCTGGTTCGGACAGAAAGTCCTCGGCGATCAGCCCGCGCTGATGAACGACCCGACCGCGCTGCGCAACGCGCTGTCGTCGAAAGTGCACTGGCTGATCGGCTTCGCGGTGGTGGTCGGACTGCTCTACTGGTTCATGACCTGGATGCAGCGGCGCGCGAGCGCAGCGCGGCAGTGAGCATTCGCGGCCGCCAGCCGCGCGGGTTTACTTCGTGACTTCGAGAGGCTGCTTTTCGACGCTGACGTGGGCCTTGGCCGGCGTGACGTGCCTGGCCGGCGTGGCGATCTCCACCGATGCCAGCGAGTAGTCGGCCGCCAGCAGCTCCGGACCGGCTTTCGGCGACCGCTCGCAGGTGGGGCTGAATAATTCCTCGCAGGTTCCTTCCTTACATGCGATTTGCAACTCGCGTTCGGGCACGCACTCGTTGGTCTCGCCATCACAGTAGCCGCAGATGGTCGCGAAGGATGGAAGGGCGAAGAGAGAGAGGACCGCGAACGCGAATACGAAACGTACTGTTTTCATCGAAACCTCCATTCGTTCAGCGGCTGGCGGCCGAGCTTTTAGTGACGTGTTTTGAAGCGAACCGTGATCTCTCCGGGTGCGGCATCGAGGCTGATCGGCGCGGCGAGCGCGCTGCGCAACGCGCTGTCGTCGAAAGTGCACTGGCTGGTCGGCTTCGCGGTGGTGGTCGGACTACTGGTTCATGACCTGGATGCAGCGGCGCGCGAGCGCAGCGCGGCAGTGAGCATTCGCGGCCGCCAGCCGCGCGGGTTTATTTCTGGATTGCGACAGGCTGCTTTTCGACGCTGATGATGTCGGGCTTGGCCGGCGTGCTGATCTCGACGGACGCTACCGAGTAGTCGGCAGCGAGCAACTCGGGGCCAGCCTGCGCCGACCTCGCACATCCCATGCTGATGAACTCCTCGCAGTTCGGTTCCTTACACGCGAGGTCCAACCCCCGTTCCCCCACGCACTCATTCGTCTCGATATCACAGTAGCCACAGATGCTTGCGAAGGATGGGAGGGCGAAAAGAGAGAACAGTGCGAACGCAATTGCGAGACGCGTTTTCATCGAAAACCTCCATTCGTTAAGCGGCTGGCGGCCGACCTTTCATTGACGTGCTTTGAAGCGAACCGTGATGCGGTTCTTCCCGGGTGCGACCTCGAGGCTGATCGGTGCGGCGAGCGCGCTCTGAGACGCCATCAGCGCCTCCGCTTCCTCGTCGGAGCGATACGCCCACAACTCGTACGCTCCCGGCGCGACGCGCGGCAGGACCACGCGTCCCTGGGTGTCGGTGACGAATGACGTTCGCTGCTGCGCGCCGAGAATTCGCGCCACTTCCGGCGGGATGATCGTGCCGTTGTAGCGAACGAGCAGCGAGATACCGGTCAGCGGCGCGTCGTCCGCAAGTGCGTCGATTTGCAGCGACGCGCTGCCCGCCGGAATGGTGATGCGCCGCGCGCTCGCGACAGGTTGCGCGACGATCCCGCCTTCGCGCGACAGCACAAAGAGCGTGGCGTCGGCGCCGGGCGGCGCGGCTACGTTTGCGCGGCCGAGGACATCCGAGCGGGTCGTCGAATGAATCGTGCTGCCGGTGGCGCAGACGATGGTCGCGCCGGACACCGGCTTGCCGTCGGTGTCCACGACTTCGATCGGCAGACTCAATCCGGCATCGACGACGACGTTCTCGACGTGCTCGCCGCTGCTGATCTCGAGCTCGATGGGGTTGGCGCGGAGATAGCCGGAGGCGATGACGCGCAGCGAATGGAGCCCGGTTGCAACGCCGTCGATGCGGAACTCGCCGTTGTCGCCAGTCCGCGTGCGCCGCGGCACGCGCTCGTCTTCGCCTTCCGAACGTAGAGTGACCGCGGCGCCCGCGACCGGCTCGCCGTTCGTTCCTCGCACCACTCCGCGAACGACACGCGACTCGATGTCGACGGCGAGACGCCCTGCGAGTCGAGCGTGCGCGAGATACGGTGCACCGAGTCGGGGCGAATCGATGGTGAGGTCGACGTCGCCGCTTTGCCACAGCGGCTCGTCGACGAGGCCGCGGGCATCGGTCGTCACGCTGGTGGTGAAGTCGGCGGCGTGCAGCGTTACCTCCGCGTTCGTGAGCGGCGTGCCGCCGAGAGTGAAGTGACCATGAAAGGGCCGCGGGCGAATTCCGATCGTCAGCGTGCGAGCGTCATCCGCCGCGACGACCGCGTGTGCGCTCACACGCTGCAGCGGTCGCGGACCTTCGACAACGAGCGCGTAGTGACCGGCGCCGAGATCGCGAAATGTGATTTCGCTGCGGCCCGGCGTCAGATGGCGAACGCCGATCCAGCTCGGCTCGCGCTCGTCGCGCGCGAGACCGAGGCGCACGTCGAGCGGCGATCGGTCGCCGTTGCGCGCGACGTGGACCATGATGGTGGCGCCGGATAGTGAACCGGCGAGCAGCAGCACCGCAGCGAGGACTGCCAGGATTCGCGACATGAGCAATTACGGACATACGCTAATCCGGCGAGTCGTCCCGAGATAGGGACATTATTCGCGATTTACTTGATCAGGTTTTCGCCCAACTCGCGCGACCGTTTCGTCGCGGCCTCGACGGCATTCATCAGCGTCGTCCGCACGCCGCCGTTCTCCAGCGTGTGCAGTCCGGTGATGGCCGTCCCGCCGGGCGAGGTGACCATGTCTTTCAGCCGGCCGGGATGCTCGTTGGTTTCGAGCAACAGCTTGGCGGAACCGAGGAGCGTCTGCGCGGCGAGGAGCTGCGAGTTGCGGCGGGAGAGGCCGACCTTCACGCCGGCGTCGCTCAAGGCCTCGAGGATGAGGAAGACGTACGCCGGACCCGATCCGGACAACCCGGTCACCGCATCCATCGCCGATTCCTCGAGGATCACGGTGATGCCGACGGCGTCGAAGATCCGCTTCGCCGCCTCGAGGTCCGACGCGCCTGCATGCTCGCCGCCGGCGATCGCGGTGGCGCCTGCATCGACGAGCGCCGGCGTGTTCGGCATCGCGCGCACGACGCGCGTCCCCTCGGCCAGTCGCGCCTGAATCGCCCGCACCGGCACGCCCGCCGCGATCGAGATCACCAGCGTCTCCGGACTGATGTCGCTCCCGATCTGCTCCAGGACGCGGCTCATGATCTGCGGCTTGACGGAGAGGACGATGATGTCCGCCTTCGTCGCCTCGTGGTTGTCGGTGGTCGTGCGGATGCGGAAGCGCTCAGCGAGCTCCCGCATCCGCTCCTCACGCGGACCCGACGCCGTGATCTCGTCCGGCGCGAAGACGTTCCCCCGCAGCAAGCCGCGGATCATCGCCTCGGCCATGTTGCCGGCGCCGATGAAAGAGATCGTGCTCATGCCGCGGTGCCGTGGCACTTCTTGTATTTCTTCCCCGACCCACAGGGGCAGGGATCATTGCGGCCGACCTTCGCTTCGCGATTCTTCACCGTCTGCGACTGTGACGGGCCGGAGCCGGAGAAGAACATCGGCTGCTGGCGCGGCGGGGCGGGGAGCGGCGCGCGGCGCGGTGCTTCCTGGCGCTGCTCGCCCTCGCGCTCCACGACCACGTCAATCTTCCAGAGGAACTTGACCACGCGGTCCTGAATCCGCTCCATCATTTCCTGGAACATCTCGAACGATTCCTTCTTGTACTCGATCAGCGGATCGCGCTGGCCGTAGCCGCGCAGGCCGATGCCTTCCTTGAGGTGATCGATGGCCAGCAGGTGGTCCTTCCACTGCTGATCGATGACCTGCAGCAGCAGGTACTTCTCGTGGAGGCGCATGACGTCTGGACCGACCGACGACTCCTTCTCCTCGTAGTGCCGGTGCACGGCGTCGACGATCCGCTCGCGCACTTCGTCGCGGCGCATCGATTCGATGTCGACGTTCGCGGTCTTCAGATCGACGCCGAAAAAATCGAACAGCTCCGCATTGAGCTCGGTCTCATTCGGATGCTCGCGCATGTCCTCGGGGACGTGCGTGTCGACGAGGAACTCGACGATGTCGTCGGCGGCGTTGAGGATGTACTCCTTCCCTTCGCGGCCGTCGAGGATCGAGCGCCGCAGCGAGTAGATCGACTCGCGCTGCTTGTTCATCACGTCGTCGTACTCGAGCAGGTGTTTGCGCGCGTCGAAGTTGCGTCCTTCGACCTGCTTCTGCGCCCGCTCGATGGCGCGCGTGACCATGCCGTGCTCGATCGGCACGCCTTCTTCCATGCCGAGACGCTGCATGAGACCGGAGATGCGATCGGAGCCGAAGATGCGCATCAGATCGTCTTCCAGCGAGAGATAGAAGCGCGACGAGCCGGGATCGCCCTGGCGTCCCGAGCGTCCGCGGAGCTGGTTGTCGATGCGGCGCGACTCGTGGCGCTCGGTGCCGAGGATGTGCAGACCGCCGAGGCTGACGACCTCCTCGTGATCGATCTTCCACTGCTCGTTGATCTCGTTCTCGATCGCGCGGCGCTCGGCCGGATCGGTGATCTCCTTCGTCTTCTGCAGCGCGGCGAACTCCGGGTTGCCGCCGAGGAGGATGTCGGTTCCGCGGCCCGCCATGTTGGTGGCGATCGTGACGGCGCCCTTGCGTCCCGCCTGCGCGACGATCTCCGCCTCGCGCTCGTGGTACTTCGCGTTGAGCACGACGTGCGGCACGCCGCGGCGCTTCAGCGCGGACGAAAGCGCTTCCGACTTTTCAATGGAGATGGTTCCGACGAGCGTCGGCTGACCCTGCGAGTGCTTCTCCTTCACCTCGGTCACGATCGCGTCGAACTTCTCGCGCTCGGTGCGGTAGACGAGGTCCGCCTGGTCCTTGCGGCACATCAGACGGTTCGGCGGGATGACCACGACCTCGAGTTTGTAGATCTTGTCGAACTCCGCCGCTTCGGTGTCGGCCGTACCGGTCATGCCGGCCAGCTTCTCGTACATGCGAAACAGGTTCTGGAAGGTGATCGTGGCGAGCGTCTGGTTCTCCGCCTCGATCTTGACTCCTTCCTTCGCTTCGACCGCCTGATGCAGACCGTCGCTCCAGCGGCGGCCCGGCATCTGCCGGCCGGTGAACTCGTCGACGATGATGACCTCACCGTCTTTGATCATGTACTCCTTGTCGAGGCGATAGAGGGTGTGGGCGCGGAGGCCCTGCTGCACCGCGTGCAGCGTGTCCATGTTGTTCGGGTCGTAGAGGTTGTCGATGTTCAGCAGCTTCTCGGCGTGCAGGACGCCTTCCTCGGTGAGCACCGCGGTGTGCTGCTTCTCGTCGACCTGGAAATCCTTCTCCGCGACCAGCTTCGGGATGATGCGGTCAACCAGGTAGTACTTGTCGACCGACTCCTCGGAGGGACCGCTGATGATGAGCGGCGTACGCGCTTCGTCGATGAGGATCGAGTCGACCTCGTCGACGATGGCGAAGACCGGCTCGCGCTGCACCATCGACTCGAGGTCGAACTTCATGTTGTCGCGCAGGTAGTCGAAGCCGACCTCGTTGTTCGTCGCGTACGTGACGTCGCAGCGGTACGCCTCCTGCCGCTCGCGATCGCCGTGATGGTTCTGGATGACGCCGACGGTGAGCCCGAGGAACTTGTAGAGGCGGCCCATCCACTCGGAGTCGCGGCGCGCGAGGTAGTCGTTGACCGTGACGACGTGCACGCCGCGCCCGGTGAGCGCATTGAGGTAGACCGGAAGCGTGGCGACGAGCGTCTTGCCTTCGCCCGTCTTCATCTCCGCGATCTTGCCGCGATGCAGCACCACGCCGCCCATCAGCTGGACGTCGAAGTGCCGCATGTTGAGCACGCGCTTGCCCCCCTCGCGACAAACGGCGAAGGCCTCGGGGAGCACATCGTCGAGCGCGTACTGGATGTCCTGCTGCGCCGCCTTCACGGCGTTCTCGTCGCGCGGGACTTCCTTCTTCGCCGCATCGAGTGCCTCGACCAGCGGACGAAGACGCTCGCGGAATTCCTGGGTTTTCGCGCGCAGGCCGTCATCGGACAGCGCGCTGATTTCTGCTTCGAGTGAGTTGATCTGCTGGACGATCGGAATCATCCGCTTCACGTCGCGCTCGTGCTTCGAGCCAAAAATGGCAGTGAGTACTTTGTCGATCATTGCAGTAGCCCCTTCTTCAAACGGTGTACGACGAACGCGTTCGTCTTACGCCGCGGGGGCGCGGGGGGTGGAAGCGCCGCGGAGGGGGATTCGAGACGGGGTCGTGACCTTGACGACCGTGAGCGGGGTTTCGGCGGGGATGCGCGGCTCGTGGTATTCGACCTCGGTGGCGGCGGCTCTCGAAGTCATCCGCACCACCACACACCCGGGTCCCTCGACTACGCTCGGGATGACGACGACGATGGCGGGTGTGGTGAACAGCGCCAGCGCGACGGGGAGGATGCGGAGGATGCTCTTCATTTTGCGATCGTCCCCAGACGATCAAAGGTCATCAATGCCTGATGACCGAGGAAGATGACGAGCGAGAAATAGGCCACCGCCACGGCGGCGCGCTGGCCGCCGGTAACCCTGTAAAACTCTTCGCTCTTCTCGCGCACGATCGAAGCGTATACCTGAAACAGCGCCAGCAGGAGAATCAGGACGAGCAGCACGTTGGGATGCATGATCGTCTTGTAGGTCAACGCCGCCCCGCCGATCAGCCACATCCATTTCGTGATCGCGCCGGAGATGCGCCCGCCGTCGAGCAGACCGAGCGGCACGAGATTCAGCAGGTTGATCGAGAAGCCGACGAACGCGATCAGCAGGTAGAGCGGGTTGTCGGTCCACTTGTAGATCTGCAGCGCAACCAGCGAGGCGAACGTGCCGGCGATCGGACCGGCCAGTCCGATCTGCGCGTCGTCGTACGCAGTGCGCGGCTGGTCCTTGATCGTGACGGCGCCGCCGATGAACGGGATGAAGACCATCCATCCCGCGCGCAGCCCTTTCGCGCGGATCACGACCGCGTGTCCGACCTCGTGCACGACGGTGATGACGACGAAGCCGACGACCAGCCCGAGGCGGTATTGCGTGGCGTAGGCGGCGACCGTGACCAGCATCGAGCCGCCCGCCACCGCGAACTGCCATGCGCCGAAGCCCTCGAACGGATTGACGAAAAGGAGGCGTCCCTGCTCGATCAAAAGCAGGAGGACGGCCTTCAGTTTCAGCAGCACTACACCGATCGCGAGCAGAGCTGCGCTGGCGATGCGGCGGAAGTTCCACCGCTTCGGCGGCGCCGATGCGATCTGATCAGGAGTTGTTGAGGTCATCGAGCTCACGTGTACAACTGAGGGACGCGCGAGAGGAATTTCGCGATAATCGCGCGCGTGCCGGACCCCTCCGTCGATCTTCTCCGCCAGCAGCTCCGGGAGCGGGGGTATTTGTCGCACGGAATCGAACGGTGGTTCGCGCTCGATCCCTGGAGCTCGCGCACCTTCTGGCTCGAGCTGGCCATCGTGGCGCTCAAGGCGGCGGTGGTCATCGCACTCTTCGGCACGCTCCCCCCCACCGCGGTCATGTTGTTCCGGAACCATCCGCTCTCTCCGCTCGAAATCGCCGATCTCGCTCTGATCTACGGCGCAACAGGCGTAGCCGTCGTATTCGCGTTCATCGTCGTCATCGCACTGGTGCTGAAACTCCGTCCGGCGCTGGCGGTCGACACCCCGCGCGCACTCTTCGCCATCTCGCTCGCCGCGGCCGCGATGCTCACGGCTGTGATCGGCATCTGGTGGTCGCATTTCGCCACCCCGCCCTCCCTTCCGGAGCTCGCCACCGGCATCGCCCTCACCATCCTTTTCTTTCTGATCGCGACGATCGTCGTCTCCGCCGCGCTGTTGTCGTTCTCGATTTACGAGCTGAAGCGGGTCCCGGTTATCCATCAGCGTTCCCGCACAGTGCCGATGACCGTCGCCGCGGTCGTCCTCCTCGCATTGCTGTTCATCCCGGCGCAGGCGGAGAAGTCGAACGCCGGCGAGCCGTTGCAGGTCGTGACCACGCCGGTCACGCGGCGCGTGGCGCTCGTGGCAGTCGACGGCTTGACCTACGAGATCCTCACCTCCCGCACCGACCTCGCGTTCACGAAAATCCAGGCGATCGCACCGATCGCGGGTGCCTCGACCACGGAGCGCTGGGCCTCCGTCGGCACCGGCGTCCCGACCCGCATCCACGGCGTCCGCGCGATCGAAGGGGTCCGTTTCGGCGGCGGCTCGCACATCCTCCAGACGATTTCCGACGTCGACGTCCCGATCCGCACCTTCGGCACGCGCCAGCCGCTTCCGCCGACCGTCCGCCGCCGCGACTTCGTCTGGGAGCTCTGCGCCCACCGCGGCATGCCGGTGCTCGCCGTGAACTGGTGGACGAGCAGCGAAGGGATCACGCAGCAGACCGTGTTCTCGGAAGCGAAAGGCGACGCGCTGGCGGTCGACACGATCGCGGCGCGCTACGCCCTCGCGCAGCAACCGCAATTCGTGACGGTCTATCTCCCCGCACTCGACGTCATCCTCAATCGGCTGCCGCTCGATCAGTCGACGCGGCTCACGCAATCAGTCCGCGCGCTCGACCATTTGTCGCAGACGGTCGCCACGCTCAAATCGCGCGGCTACGACCTGATCGTGATCGGCATGCCGGGCGATCATCAGACCGGCCGGGCGGTAATTGCCTCGACCGTCACAATCGCGCGCGCCAATTCGGCCTACGATGTCGCGCCGACGCTCTGCGCGCTCATGGGCTTCCCGGCTTCCAGTGAAATGCCGGGCCAGTCGCTCGCGGGCGACGTCGCACGCATCGCAACCTACGGGAATCGAACCGGCTCCGCGTCGGCCGGCAAGGTCGACCAGGAGTACTACGAAAATCTGAAATCTTTGGGGTATATCCGATGAAAAAACTGGCAGTGCTCGCGTTCTTCATCGCGTCGTTGATCGCGAACAGCGCGTTCGCACAACATCCGATTACGTTCGAAGACCTGGCGTCGATCCATCGCATCGGCGCGCCGCAACTCTCGCCCGACGGGCAGTGGATCGCGTACGACGCGTCGATCCCCGAGTTGGCGAAGAACTATCGCCACAGCGCGATCTTCCTCGTGCCCGCCGCGGGCGGCGAGTCGAAGAAGATCACCGACGGCGTGAAGCAGGACGAAGGTCCGGCCTGGTCGCCCGACGGCAAGACGATCGCGTACGTGTCGAACCGCGATACCGCCGCGAAACAGCTCTGGTTCTACGACGTCGCCGCCGGCACGTCGCGCAGAGTGACGAACCTGCCGGGTGGCGCGGGCAGCGTGAAGTGGCTTCCGAACGGCAAGGGCGTCGTGCTCGTTTCCGACGTCTATCCCGAGTGCGGCGTCGATCTCGACTGCACGAAGAAGATGACCGCGGCCGATGAGTCGAAACCGTCGAAGGGCCGCATCCTCACCGGCCTCCTCTATCGCCACTGGACCGCGTGGCAGGAGGCGACGCGCAGTCACATCCTCCTCGTCATGACCGGCGGCGGATGCGGAGCCGACTGTCGCGCAACCCAGGACCTGACGCCCGGCACGTTCGACGCGCCGCCGTTCTCGGTCGGCGGCGGCGACGAGTTCGACATCTCACCCGACGGCAGCGAGCTCGTTTACGCGCGCAACACCGACGACCATCCCGAGGCCTCGACGAACTCCGACGTGTTCGTCTACTCGTTCGAGACGCACGAGGCGAAGCGGATCACCTCGCGCACGGGAGCCGACACCAGTCCGAAGTACTCGCCCGACGGCAAGTGGATCTCGTGGCGCTCGCAGGCGCGCGCCGGTTACGAGTCCGATCTGTGGGAGCTCTGGGTGATGGATCGCGCGACCGGCCAGACGCGCCGCCTCGCGCCCGAGCAGAACAACTGGATCGAGGACGTCACCTGGGCGCCCGATTCGAAGTCGCTCTTCATCACCGCGCCGGAGAAGTCGAAGACGCCGATCTACGAGGTGCCGCTGAACGGCGCGATGACGAAGGTCTACGGCGAAGGGACGTCGGGCGCGATCGCCGTGTCGAAGGACGGCAGGACGCTCTACTTCGATCGCAACACGCTCTCCCGTCCGAACGACATCTACTCATTGAAGAAAGGCTCGACAAATTCGACCCAGTTGACGCACGACAACGACGCGCTGCTGCGCACCATCGCGTTCGGCGAGACGAGCGACATCTGGTACGAGGGCGCCGACGGCGCGCAGGTGCAGGCGCTGCTGATCAAGCCGCCGATGTTCGACGCGTCGAAGAAGTATCCCGGCATCGTGTTCATTCACGGCGGACCGCAGGGCGCATGGGGCGACGGCTGGTCGTATCGCTGGAACCCCCAGATGTTCGCCGCGCGCGGCTACGCGGTGATCGCGCCGAATCCGCGCGGCTCGGTCGGCTACGGGCAGAAGTTCGTCGAGGAGATCTCCGGCGACTGGGGCGGCAAGGCCTACATCGACATCATGAACGGCGTCGACAAGTTCGCCGCGCTCCCGTACGTCGACGCGAACCGCCTCGGCGCGGCCGGCGCTTCCTACGGCGGTTACATGATCGACTGGATCCTCGGGCACACCGACCGCTTCAAGGCGCTCGTGTCGCACGACGGCGTCTACAACCTGCCGGCGATGTACGGGACGACGGAAGAGATCTGGTTCCCGGAGTGGGAGTTCAAGGGGAATCCGGCGGACAACCCTGAGCTCTACACGAAGTGGAATCCGGCGAATTACGTGAAGAACTTCAAGACGCCGACGCTGGTGGTGCACAGCGAGCTCGATTACCGCGTCCCGGTGTCACAAGGCTTCGAGCTCTTCACCGCGCTGCAGCGTCGCGGAGTGCCGTCGAAGATGCTGTACTTCCCGGATGAAGGCCACTGGGTGCTGAAGCCGCAGAATTCGAAGCTGTGGCACGAGACGGTGCTCGGGTGGCTGGATCAGTGGCTCAAACCCGGCGCATAGGCGCATGGCGCGGGGCGCGGATGTTCGCGCCTCGCGCCTTTCGCCCAGCGCCCGTCTTTACGGCCTGGTGACGCCCGAGGTCGAGGACGTCGATCCGGCCGGCGTGCCGGCGCCTTCTCCGAGCGCCGGACGCGCGACAGTCGACGTGATACCGACCGCCTCCGCGTACTTGAGGTACGTATCGATCGAGGCGATGACGACGCGCGCTTCAACCGTGATCAGGTCGATGCCGACGAGGGAGATGCGAACCCACGCGTCGACGACGATGCCTTTGTCGAGGATCCGGTCGAGTACGTCAATGAGACTAGTGCCGCCTGGTGCACGTTCGACTGCCATGCTCTACCTGCCTTTCCTCTCTCCCGGTTTGCCGGACGGGAGGCTTTGTTCATTGAGCTTCGTTTCCAGCTGAGCGATCCGCGCCTTGAGCGCGTCGTACTCCTCGCCTGAAGGAAGTGCGCGCGGGTCACTCGAATAGAAGCGGTCCGAGCGCCACCAGTTGATGCCGATCGCTTCAGCCTTGTCGATGGAGCAGATGACCAGCCGGAGCTGGATGGTCAGGAGCTCGACGTTGGCGAGCGAGACTTTGACGTCGCCGGCGATGACGAGGCCTTTGTCGAGAATCTTGTCGAGGATGTCGACCAGCCCCTGCGGCTGGCGCGGCTCGATCGGCATAGCGCGGAAGGATATCGCAACAAGTTGCTTACTCCCACATCTTTACGGGGCCGAGCTTAAGGTTGAGGTCGTCATCGCTGAGGCCGAACGTCCGCTTCAACTCGTTCATTTTTTCGTCCAGCTTCATCAGCGCCGTTCCGAGCCGCTCGATCTCTTCTTCGCTCAGATTTCCCGCGTCCATCCGCCGCAACGCCTGCTTCTCCAGCAACCGCCGCACGAGCTCGATGATCGACATCACGAGCTTCGCCAGCCCGTTCTCCACGATCTCCGCGTCGGCGGAGATCCGCTCCGGAATCATCGAATCGGTGAAGGCGAGCTGCTCGCGCAGCGCCTCTTCGTCATTCGCTACGATCATCGGCAAACACCTCCAGCGGCCACGGCCCCGACAACAAGAAAGGCACGCGCGGAAAGCGCCGCTTCAACTCCTCCCCCGCCGCCCGCACACGCTCGACCGCCTCACGCGCGACGAGCGCCGCGAGCTCCAGCGACGCCTGATCGCGATGCAGCCACCGCCCCTTCCCCATCGCCTCCTCGGCTGCAACACGAAACTCCGGATCGACGTCGACCGCGTTCGTCGCGGCGTGCAGCGCCTTGAGGTAATCGGCGCCGCTCGTGAAATCGCGCCGATCGGGACGCGCCACGCGCTCCGGCGCGACGACCTTCAACGTCATTTCCACATCATCGCGATGCCGCTCGAGTAATGCCCGCCACTGTTCGAGATGTGCTGCGCACTTCGCGTTCGCTTCGGACTCCGAGCTGACCGCGAAGCCGTAGCGAATGGCGATGAACGTCGCGCGGTCGAGCAGCGCCGCGCGCACCTTCGCCACGCGCAGCAGCAGCTCGCGATCGCCGAGCGGTTGATCGTCGGCAACCGGCAGTCCGCTGAGAAACAAATCGCCCGCGGCGATGGCGTCGGCGGGCGGCTCGATGTCATCGCGTCGCAGATGTGCGCCGATGACGACGCTTTTCATCGCTTGCTCGTCCGCTTGATGGCGTCGACGTTGGCCAGGACGATGTTCAATCCGAGGTAGAGGAGGTCGACGTCGCCGATGGAGACGACCGCTTCGCCGGCCACGACGACGCCGCGATCGAGGAGATGATCGAGCGTCTCGAGCAGCGTCAGTTCTTCGAGGTTTTCATCCATTGGCGAACGTGTAGGGCGGCCACGGTCCGGTGAGCGCCACGGTCACGCCCTCTTTGTCGTAGCGCGCGGCGAGTCCATCGAGCAATTCCTGCAACGTCGATTCCTCATCGCGATTGAGCAGCACGTTGATCTGCGGGAACGCTCCCTCGCGATCGATCCGCGACTCCGCGACGGTCTCGCACTTCAACTTGTCGAGCACCGCGCTCTCGATCTCGCCGACGACCTGCTGCTCCGCATCGCGCGAGGCGCGCTTCTTCTCGTCGTCCAGCTTCTTGCGCAGCAGAAACGCGCGGCCGGGATTCGCGCTCTCGATCTGTTGCGCCAGCTCGCGCAACGAATCGACGCGGCTGGTCAGCGCATCGCTGAAACGCTCGGCGTCGAACTCCACGCGCAGCGTCCACTCGCGCTTGCCGTCGAGCCGTTCGAGCGTCTTCACCAGCAGCTCGCGGTTGTCGTGCAGATATCGATCGAGCGCTTCGGGAGTGCTGAAAAGCGTGAACGCGCGGAGCGGGATCATGGCCGTCGAGTTCATGAGCTCCGCCGCGACGTTCTGATGCCGGTAGCCGATCGCGCCGAGCCATTCGAGGTCGCCCGCGCGCCGGTCGACCGCCTCCTGCGAAAACTCCTCGTCGGAGACGGGGGTGTAAATCGCGAAGAGGCCGTCGTGTCCCGCGGCGTCGAAGCGGCGCGACTGATCGATCGCTTCGCAGTCGGGCGTCACGGCGTCGCGGGTGATGGCGTAGACGTAAAGGGCCACGGCAGGAGCGATTGTAGATCGGCCAGCGCCGTCACCGGCTGATCGCGCCGCTCGATCCGTTGCGCTGCCGGCAGTTCCGCGAGCGCAGCCTCCTCGTATTGCCGCATCGACCGATCGCATTTGCAAACACTCGCCGGCGTCACGTAGTTCGCAATCACACCGCCGAGCGGGATGCCGCGACGCTCGAGCTCCGCGATGAGCCGCTTCGTCTCCGCAATCACGATCCGTTCGGGACGCGTTACCACGATGACCTTCGCATCGCGATGCAGCGCCTCGCCGACCGACTTGAGCGACTTCGATGCGCTCACCAGCTCTTCGCCGAGGGAGCCGGGCGGGATGAGGTCCTTGTAGCGAAGGAGGATGCGCATGAACTCGCGCACCCACTCGCCCGCCGTCGCGGGGAGATCGAGCAAACGCAGGAAATGTCCGGTTGGCGCGGTATCGACAATGACGTTCTGATCGAGAAGATCGGCCAGTCGCGTGATGGCGAAGAGCTCGTCCGCGCCCGGCGGCGCGACCTCGATCAGCTTCTGCACGGCGTCGGTGTCGTACGCGACCGACATCCCGCTCGGCGTGATCGCGTCGACCGCCTTCTCGATCTCCTCGCCGAGCGTGTCGCGGAACCGCCGCCATTTCTCGCGCGTGTCGATGATCTCGACGCCGAGGTTCGCCGGCGGCTGCTCGTGCGCGAAGACATCGCGCAGCGAATGTGCCGGATCGACGGAGATCACGACGTAGCGCTGCTCCGGATGCGCGTTCGCGAGCTGCAGCGCGTACGCCGCGGAGCAGGTCGTCTTGCCGACGCCCCCTTTGCCGGCGAAGAAGGTCAGGGCCACGGCGTGCACCACCTTTGAACGTCGACGACGTTCGCGAACGCCTTCCGCGCCTCCGTATCGCGCGTCGCCTGCTCGCGGCAACGCGCGCAGTCGCAATCGGGTGCGGTGCGATTCAACACCACGAACGGCGTGTCGATCTCGATCTCCGCCACGAGTCTCTTCGTCTGCTCCACCACCCATGGCTCCGACAACATCACCGCGATGAACGCGGCGCGCGCGGGATCGAGGAGCAGCTCGCGGCGCCGCGCCGATTGCGCGCTGAACTTCTCGATGAACGCGTCCATCGCATCAGTCACCCGCCGCCTCGTGAGCTGGCGCACGAGGTTGCGATGCTTTTCCTGCATCGCGTCGAGCGCCTCGCCGAGCTGGCGGAAATGTTCCGACGACGACAGCATCCGCAGCGTGTGTCCCGTCGGCGCGGTGTCGACGACGATCAGCGCGTCCTCGTTCGCCTCGGCCAGTTCGCCGATGCGCATCCACGCCATCAGCTCATCGGCGCCCGGGATCGACAGCTCGAAGAAGCGCCGCAGCTCCTCGCGATCGAGATACGTCCCGCGATCACCGATCTCGAGAAAGGCCTCGAGATTCGTGGAGAGAAAACGCGACCAGAGTGCGGAGGCGTCGAGCGATTCGACGTCGACCGGAAGATCGAAATCACCGAGATTCGAGGCGGGGTCGGTGGTGAAGAGGATTACGCGCCGCGAATTCGCATAATGCAGCGCGGCCTTCGCGGAGATCGTGGTCTTCCCCACTCCTCCCTTGCCGCCGAACAGGACGACCCGACGCGACGCCAGCGAATCGAGCGCGGCGTCGAAGGAGGTCATTTGCCATATCCGGTGTAGATCCCGATCCCGCTGTCCTCGTCCTCGCCCGCGGCGGCGCGCGCCTGCCGCGCCATCTCCTCGCGACGCGCGCGGATGTCGCGCAGCGCCTGGAAGACCACCGTTTCTTCGCGCGTGTAGTCCTCTTCGCTGATCTCGCCGACCTCGAGCATCATCTGCAGCTCGATCAGGCGTTCCTTCCACGGCTGATCGTTCATCAGCTCTTCGTCCACCATCTTCTGGATGGTCGACATCACCCAGCGGACGCCGGCGACCGGCGCCTTGAACGGCGCCAGCAGGATGTCGTCGATCAGGAAGGCCATTACGGGCGCTCGAGCTTGAGACGGATGTTGACGAAGTTGTACGGCGGCCACGGGCCCGTGTAGAGAAACGAGAGCTTGTTCTCGTACTTCTTCGCGATGTCGGAGATCTGATCGTCGAACGTCTTCGTCTTTTCGCGATCGACGAGGAACGCCGCGTTCATGATCATCTTGTCGCCGATCGGCTTGTTCGACCGCGATGCGATCGCGGCGTCGCGCAGCGCCTCGTAGATCTCGCTGACGTACGCGTCCGCCTTCGCCTGCAGCGCCGACTCGACCACGCGTCCGAGCTGCATGCGCGAGAAGTAGGTCGAGGTCGTCGTATTCGACGCGATCTCCTCTTTCAATCTGCGAATCTCTTCGCTCTCGTTCTCGATCTCGCGCACGACCTGGTCCTTGTCCCAGTTGACCTTGAGGCCGAACTCGATCTTGCCGTCCATCTTCTGCAGGACGTCGCTGAGCGCGTCGTACGTCCCCTTCAGAAATGCGCGGATGTCGTCGTCGGTGCGGAACACGGTGCCGAAGCTCATCGGAAGGACGGTGAAGTCCTTCATCACCAGCTCGTTCACATGCTCGTGGGCCAGCGCGTTCTCGCGCGTCGGATCGAAAACGATCAGCTGACAGTTCGACACGACGGCGGCGAATTCGTTGTACTGCACCGTGTAGACGCGATCGCCGCGGCCACCGATCCCGACTGCGCCGAAGTCCCGCGGGACGTCCGTCCGGATGATGCAATAGACGTATCGCCCTTGTTCGGTATCCTGCTGAGCAGACTGCGCATCATCGACCATGGCTCACCCTCGGAAAATCAAATATACCACCCGCGCCATCGAGCACTGGTTCACCGCCAATCAGCGTTCACTCCCGTGGCGCGAGACGTACGATCCGTATGAAGTGTGGGTCTCCGAGGTCATGCTGCAGCAGACGCGGATGGAAGTGGTCCTCGGATATTTCGAACGATTCATCCAGCAATTTCCAACTATCAAAGCGCTTGCCAGCTCTGCCGTAGACGACGTCCTCGTCGCGTGGTCTGGCCTCGGCTACTACCGCCGCGCGCGCATGCTGCGCGAAGGCGCGGTGGCGGTCGTCGAGCGCGGTTCAATGCCGCGGACGGTCGATGAGCTGATGATGATTCCGGGCATCGGCCGCTACACCGCGGGAGCGATCGCGTCGATCGCGTTCAGTCAGCGCGCGCCGATCGTCGACGGCAACGTCAAGCGCGTGCTGGCGCGACTCGACGGCGTTGAAGACGATCCGTGGAGTCGCGCCGAGGAGCTCGTGAATGCGTGCGATGAGCCGCGCAAACTCAATCAGGGATTGATGGAGCTCGGCGCGCTCGTCTGCACGCCTCGCAATCCATCGTGCGATGTCTGTCCCGTGCGAAAGCACTGCATCGCGTTCGCGACGGATCGCGTGCACGAGCTTCCACGTCCGAAGGAAAAGCAGGCGACGCGCGAGCTGCGCATCCCGCTCTACCTCGTCACCGATCGCAACGGACGCGTGCTGATGCGTCGCGAGCGCGGGAAGCTGATGACGTCGATGCTCCACCTCCCACACGGCGATTCGTCGCTCCTCGACGCGCCGCCGCTCGAGGTCGCGCGCACGCAGCTCATCGGCACCTTCCGCCACACCGTGACCAATCGCCGCATCACGTTCGCGCTCTTCGAGGCGAAGCTCGCCGACTCGCTGCGCGATGGTGAGGAGTACGAATGGGTCGATGTGACGAAACTGCGAACGGTGGCCCATCCGTCGTATGTCGCCAAGGCGTTGAAATTGAGCGGTCGCTGAGGGGCGTTGCGGCGGTCATGAAAAATGGATTGCTCGCTACAGCCCTGTTGATCTCCGCCGCGCCGCTGCTCGCGCAGGCGCCTGCCGCCGCCGCGCGGACGTACACCATCACCGACGACGGCAAGAACTACGCGACGTTCGAGTCGGAAGCGACGCTCGAGACGATCAAGGGAACGACGACGAAGATCTCCGGCAGCATCACCGCCGATCCGGCGAACGTCAGCGGCGCAGCCGCGACGATCACCGTCGACCTCGGCTCGCTCGACACCGGCATCGCCATGCGCAATGAGCACATGCGCGGCGCGAAGTTCCTCGACACCGAGAAGTTCCCCACCGCGACGTTCAAGACCGTGAGCGTTGCGGGCGCGAAAAACGTCGCGCCGAACCAGCCCGTCGAGCTCTCGCTCACCGGCGACTTCACCCTGCACGGCGTCACGAAGCGGATCACCGTCCCGGCGCGCGTCGTGGTCATCCCGGAGAACGACATGACCAAGTCTTCCCGCGGCCCCGGCGACTGGATCCACGGAACGGTGACCTTCCCGATCAAGCTGACCGATTACACGATCGCCGTCCCGGACAAGCTGGTGCTGAAGCTGGCGAACGACGTGAACGTGCGGGTCGACTTTTTCGCGGTGGCGAAGTAGCTCTCGCTACTTCTGCGGAAGCGGCGTCCGGGACCAAGTTTCAACGCAGGTTTCTGAGCCGCTTCCGCCAATACCCCGGTTTTCGCCAGTGAGACGCAACGGCCACGATGATGATCTCGGAGGCCGTGTCGACGTAAAACACGTTGTGCCTGAAAATTCGCAGCACGCGTTTTCTGAGATTACGGGATACGAGAGCGCCGCTCGCAGGGTACCGGCGAATCTGAGCGATCACGTTCTCAACGTCGGCGATGAACTTGTCACCGAGACCGTCGACCTGCTCATCGTAGTACGCGATGTGCTCGTGAAACTCGGCGTCTGCTTCTTCAAGAAACCGATAGGACTTCACCGCTTCCTGGCCCGGGCGCGAGCGAAGACTTCGTCACCGTCGATAGCGACCGACTTGCCCGCGAGGAAGTCTGCGTATCGCGCCTCGCCTTCTTCAATCCACAACTCTTCGCACTCGGACTCCGTGAGGTTCTCGAGACTGTCCAGAAGAGTCTTGGCCAGCGCCGCGCGCGCGTGCGTGTCGAGCTGAAGAACTTCCGACTCGATATCTTCGATTTTTCTCGTCATGGCGATCCGATTTTACGTGAGGTAACAGCAAAGAGCTCCCGAGCTACAATCGTTCCATGCGCGGGCGTGTGGCGGCGATCCCCTTCCTCCTTTTCCTCCTCTCCCTTCCGGCGTATCCGCAATGCAACCTCGCGCCGGTCTACAGCGCGCAATTCCGCAGCTCGGTCCTCGACATCGCGGTCGATAACAACGACCTCTGGGCGGCGACGTCATACGGCGTTTCGCTCTACGACCGGAGCGTCGATCCTCCGAAGCTCGTCGCGTCGATCGCGGTTCCGGGAGTCACGCGCGTCGTGCGCGTCGTCGGCTCGACGATCTACGCGGGGAGCGGCTCCTCGATCATCTCGCTCCGAAAAAACGGCAGCAAGCTCGAGATCTTTCAGACGCGCGATGCCGGCGGCACGGTCAACGATCTGCTGATCACGCCGATCGCGATCTACGCGGCGACGTCGAATGGACTGCGCGTGATCGATCCGCTCACCTCGGCCACCCAGACGCTCGCGACGTCGAGCCCGAACGTCACGTCGATCGTGCTCTCCAACTCCACGCTCCTCGCCGCGGACGGCGACGATAGCGTCGAGCGCTTCTCCATCAGCGGCATCGTGCAGAGCATCTCTCCGCTCACCGGCGGCGTGAAAAGCGCGCAGGTGGTGCGCATCAACGGCACACGCATCTACGTCTCCGACCGCATCCAGAAGACGACGATCTACAGCGACAGCGGCACGCTCCTGGCGACGGTCAACACCGCGTTCACGGCGATGGCGCCGCTCGCGGGCGACGTCGTCTACACGAGCACGAACGATCCGCACGTGCACGCCGTCGACTTCACCACCGCCGGCACGCCGGTCGAAGTGTTCGATCAATCGGGCACGCCCGCGGGCGGCACGATCAATCGCATCTCCGCGCTGCAGCGCGCCGGCAATCGACTCTACGCGGCGGGCGGCGACCTCGGGTTGCTCACGTGGGACGTCACGTCGTTCGCCGCGCCGTTCCCCATTCACGGCTACAACGACGTCCCCGCGACCTCGGTCGTCACGATCGGCGGCTCGATGTTCGTATCGCGGCTCGCCGGCGGCATCTACGAATACAAGATCGCGAACAACGGCACGCTGACCGAGGCGAAGCACTGGGATGCGAGGACCCACACGCTGCGCGATGGATTGTCGAACGGACTCCTGCTGTCCAATTCGGGGACGACCGCGTACGTCTGGCCTTCGACCTCCACGTCGCCGCAGGCCTTCGCGACCGTCGACTTCGGCGTTCCGATCGACGCCGCGGCGCTCGTCGGCTCGACCGCGTACGTCCTGAGCAGCAAGGCGCTCTTCCGCGCCGACATCGCGGCCGCGTCGCCGAAGTCGGAGCTCGTCGCGCTGTCGGGGATGAAGCCGTCGTGGATGGCGCGCGCCGGCAATTCGCTCGCCCTCGCGGAGGAGACGACAGACGGCGAGCACACGTCGATCCGCCTCCTCACCGGAACATCGCTCAGCAACGCGATCGTGGTGGATGGCGTCCCGCCCGCCGGCATCGCCGCCAACGGCAACATCGTCGCGCTCTTCACCTTCCTCGGCATCACGCTCGTCGACTTCTCGACGTCGACCACCACCGTGATCCCGAATTCGACCAGCTCCGTCGCACTTCCGCAGCAGCTCGCGTTCACAGGCGCGACGCTGCTGGAGCTGACCGACACCTCGGTGCTCGCGTGGAACACGACGACGCGCACGCTGATCCGGCAGTTCATCGTGCCGGCGCCGCCGACGGCGATTCACGGCGGCACCGATCCGCAGCTGGCCGTCGCGTCGATCGCCACGAGTGACGGCGTCGCGTCGATCGTCATCAACTCGCCCGTCCTCTCGCCCGCGCTTTACGCGACACAGAGCGGCAACGCGTACTACAGGAAGATCGCGATCGGCGGTCAGCGGATGCTGCTGTTCGACGGCCGCGCCGCCGACCTGTACGAGATCGCCACCGCTCCCCGCTGGGTCGGCGGCATCCGCAGCGGCGGACTGATCGACGTCGCGGCTTCCGACAACGCGTTCTTCTCGCTCAGCAGCAGCGGCATCGTCACCGCGTATTCGTACAACGGCGATCCGCTCGTGCAGACGACGATCAGCGAAGGAAGCGATTCCGCGCCGCTGGCGATTTTCACCGTCGCAGGCAGGCCGTGGGTGTCGATCTCGAGCGGATGCCTGTCCACCGGCTGCACGAAGAAGACGTTCGTGCTCGATCCGAAATCGCTCGCCATCACGGCGACGATGAGCGGCGGCATCACCGACGTGGCGAAGTCGGGCAACACCGCGGTGGCGCTCACCGACATGCCGGCGGAAATCCGCGTGATCGACGTCAGCAATCCGGCGCTGCCGAACATCCTCCGCGCGCGCGGCACCGAAGGAACGCGCGCGCCGACCGCGATCGCGCTCAACGGCGACACGATCTACGTCCTCGGCGATCAGCTCTACTCGTACTCGGCTACGTCGCTCAGCGGCACCGGCACGCAGGCCGTGCCGTTCCAGAACGATCCGACCGCCACGCTGCGCCTCGCGGGCAACTGCGGCGTGATGAGCGGACAGACATTCGGTCCGCTGCTTTATGCGCTGCCGGCGTTCGCATCGCAAGCCGCGCCCGCGGTGCCGGCGCCGGCGCGATCGGTGACGGTGCAGAACGGGAGCGCGTTCATCGTCACCGATGATTCGCTCGAGATCTGGTCGGCGTCGCCGCTGACGGCGCCGGCGCGGCGGCGGCCGTCGCGATGAAGATCGATTTCACCTCCGACGCGAGCTCCTACCGCATCACGCTCGCCGATCCACCGCTGCACATCCTCGACATCGCGATGCTGAACGACCTGCGCGATGCGATCGCGCGCGTGCGGAACGACCGCCACTGCCTGATCATCGACGCGCAGGGCGACAAGGCGTTCTCCGCCGGTGCGAGCGTGCAGGACCACCTCGGCGATCGCGTGATCGAGATGCTGCGCGTGTTCCACGACTGTTTCCGCGCACTGGCGCGGCTCGAGCTCACCACCGTGGCGCTCGTGCGCGGCCCCGCGCTCGGCGGCGGCTGCGAGCTGGCGATGGCGTGCGACTTCGTCCTCGCCTCCGACCGCGCGCGTTTCGGTCAGCCGGAGATCAACCTCGGCGTCTTCCCGCCGGTCGCCGCGTATCAGCTCTCGCGTCAGATCGCGCCGCGCCGCGGACTCGAGCTGCTCCTGACCGGCGATCCGATCGACGCCGCGACCGCGGAGCGCCACGGTCTCGTCAACGCCGTTTTTCCCGCCGCCGAATTCGACGCGAAGAGTGAGGAGTGGCTCGCGCGCCTCTATCGCCAGAGCGCGTCATCGCTGCGATTCGCGAAGAAAGCGCTCCGCCTCGCGCAGAGCGACGACTTCGAAGAGCGCCTGGCGAAGGTCGAGCGGCTTTATCTCGATGAGCTGATGAAAACCGAGGACGCGGCGGAAGGATTGAACGCGTTCCTCGAGAAGCGGAAGCCGGAGTGGCGCGGGCGATAGCTACTGCTTCTGCTGCTCGAACGTGACCGTCGTGTTCGCGTCGATCTTCACGAGCATGCGGCCGATCGGCTGCGAAAGCGTCTGAAACGTCGCGATCACCACGACGCCGGACGTCTTGCCGTCGCATCCGACCGGCATCGGGCGGACGACCTTCAACTCGCCGAACTGGCGGGAGATCACCTTGCCCTTGTCGTCGATCCATTCGAACGGCGGGGCCTGCTTCGCGTTGATCGCCTTGGCCAGCTCCTGCGCTTCCTGGAACGTCAGCTTGCCGGTCAGCAGCGTGACGACCTGCTTCGACGCACCTTCGCTGCGGCTGAGAAATTTGTTCATGCACTCGACGCCGAAAACGGGCGCAGCGAGGGCGAGCGTGAGGACGGCGAGCAGGACGAAGCGGCGAGAGATCATCAATTTCCCCGGGGTTAGTGGACCAGCTGGGTCATTAGAACCCGAATCGTGACATCTGTCATCCCGAAGTCCTGACTTCGGCTACCTGTGCTCCGAAGCGGCCCTCATTACGATTGGTATCATGCACGGCACTCGATTACGGGCCCCCAAGGAAGATTCAATGCCTGACGCTGAACCTCGGCGCGCCGATCTGGGCGCGCTGCGAATCCAACGGGAAGACGATGAGCCGCGCGGCGGCGGCGCCGCGTTCGGCCGCATCATCATCTGGATCGTCATCCTCGCCGTCGCCGGCGGACTGGCGTACGCCGCCTACCAACGCTGGGTCGTGCCGAGCCGCGCGCCGATGGTCGAGACGATCGTCGCCAAGCCGTCGGTCAACGTGACGAATCCGCCGCTGCTCACCGCGAGCGGATACCTCGTCGCCAGCCGCACGGCGAAGATCACGCCGAAGATCTCCGGCAAAGTCCTGCAGCTCAACATCGACACCGGCGTGAAGGTGAAGAAGGGCGACGTCATCGCCGTCCTCGAAAGCACGAACCTGCAGGCCCAGCTCGACGAAGCGGCGGCATCGCTCAACGAAGCACAGCGCGAATACGGCCGCCAGTCCGCGCTCTGGAATCAGGGCGTCACCAGCCGCTCGCTCTACGACTCCGCCGAGGCGAGGCTGAAGACGGCGAAAGCGCGCGTCTCGCAGATCCGCATCAACATGCAGGACATGGTCGTCCGCGCGCCGTTCGACGGCACCGTCGCGTCGAAGAGCACCGAAGTCGGCGAGGTCATCTCGTCGGTGATGATGGGACAGGTCGCAGGCACGCTGCCGACCGGCGCGATCTGCACGATCGTCGACCTGAACACGATCGAGGTCGAGGCCGACGTCAACGAGCAGAGCATCGGACAACTGCACGAGGGGCAGGCGGCCGAGGTCGCGGTCGACGCGTTTCCGGGACGCAAGTGGAAGGGCCAGCTGCGGCAGATCATCCCCACCGCCGATCGCGCGAAGGCGATCGTCAAGGTCAAAGTCGCGATCATCAATCCCGATGCGCCGCTGCTGCCGGAGATGGCCGCGAACGTTTCCTTCCTGCAGGCGCCGCGCAGCGACGCCGAGCTGACGGAGCCGGCGAAGCTATGGCTTCCGCCGTCGGCGATCAACGACGGGCGGGTGGCGGTGGTCGATGCGAACAAGCACGTGCAATGGAAGCGCGTCACGACCGGCGTGGTGCGCGAAGGAAGAATCGAGATCACGGGCGGCGTGAAGGAAGGCGATCGCGTCGTGGTACGCGACGCGGACGCGCTGAGCGAAAACCAACTCGTAAGACTGAATGAGGGTTAACTGAATGGAATCGCTCGTCGAGATCCGCGACGTCCACAAAATCTACCGGCGCGACCAGTTCGACGTGCCGGTGCTCAACGGCATCACGCTCGCCGTGCCGCGCGGCGACTTCCTCGCGCTCATGGGTCCGTCGGGCTCGGGGAAGACCACGCTGCTGAACCTGATCGCCGGCATCGACCGCCCCACGCGCGGCTCGATCGTCGTCGACGGCCGCGAGATCTCGCGCTTCAGCGAGAGCGCGCTGGCGGGCTGGCGCGCGCGGCACATCGGCTTCATTTTCCAGATGTACAACCTCATCCCGGTGCTCAACGCGTACGAGAACGTCGAGCTCCCGCTGCTGCTGACGAAGCTGAGCAAGAAGCAGCGGCGCGAGCACGTCGAGACCGCGCTCGGCATCGTCGATCTCGCCGATCGCATGACGCACTATCCGCGGCAGCTCTCCGGCGGCCAGGAGCAGCGCGTGGCGATCGCGCGCGCCATCGTCACCGACCCGACGATCCTCGTGGCCGACGAGCCGACCGGCGACCTCGACGCGAAGAACGCCGAGGAGACGCTGGAGCTGCTGCATCGCCTCAATGAAGAGTTCCAGAAGACGATCGTGATGGTCACGCACGATCCGAAGGCCGCGTCGCGCGCGAAGCACGCGCTGCACCTGGAGAAAGGACAGCTCGCCGAAGGCCACTACGGATACGGCGAAGAGAAAGCGGCGGGCGCATGAAGTTCGCGAAGCTCATCATCCGCAATCTCTTCCGGAAGAAGCTGCGGCTGTTCTTCACCACGATCCTCATCGCCTCGATCTTCTTCTTCGTCTCGTTCCTCCTCTCGATCCTCTACGCGTTCGACAACTACTCCGATCAGGGAAAGGGCTACAACCGGCTCGCCGTGCAGTCGGCGATCTCGCTGGCCAACGCGCTCCCGTACGCGCACGAGGTGAAGATCAGGCAGGTCCCGGGCGTCGTCGACGTCTGCAAGCTGCAGTGGATCGGCGCGTATTACAAGGATCCGCGCAACTTCTTCGCGAACTTCGCCGTCGATCACGACCACATGGGCACGGTGTTCGATGACTACATCGTCGATCCGACGGAGTTCGCCGCGTTCAAGGCCGACCGGCAGGGAGCGCTCGTCGGCGATGAGCTGATGACGCGGTTCAAGTGGAAGATCGGCGACCGCATCACACTCAAGCGCCAGATCTTTCCGTACGACCCCGAGCTGACCATCCGCGGCGTCTATCACCACCCGATCAACAAGTCGGCGCTCTACTACCACATGGATTACCACAACGTGGCGGTCGGCGAATGGAACGTCGTCGGCACGTTCTGGCTGAAGGTGAACGACGCGGCGAAGATGGCGTCGATCAGCCAGCAGATCGACGCCATGTTCAAGAACAGCGAGAACCCGACCGAGACCCTCACGGAGAAAGAGTTCCAGAAGTCGTTCATGTCGATGATGGGGAACATCAAGCTGCTCTTCACGTCCATCAGCGTCTGCGCGGTCTTCATGGTCGTGCTGCTCGCGGCGATCACCATGAGCATGTCGGCGCGCGAGCGGGTGACGGAGATCGCGGTGCTGAAGGCGATCGGCTTCGAGAAGAGTCTGCTGCTCACGCTGATGCTGACCGAGTTCGTCTCCGTGACGCTCCTCGGCGGCATGGCGGGCGCTCTCTTCGCCAGGGTGTTCTTCTCCGTCGTCAACATGGCGGAAAAGACTTCCGGGTTTCTGCCCAACTTTTCCGTCCCGGCGGAGGTGATCGTGAAGGCAGCGGTCGCGTCGGCGATCGTCGGCCTGCTGTCGGGCGGTCTTCCCGCGCTGCGCGCCGCGCGCCTGAGTGTCGTCGACGGACTGCGGAGGGTGGTCTGATGATCCCGATCAAATACAACATCGGCAATCTCGTCGCGCGGCGCGTCTCCACGCTGATGAGCGTCATCGGCATCGGCGTGGTCATCGCCGTGATGCTCTCGATCATGGCGCTCTACAGCGGCGTGCGGAAGGCGACCATCTCCTCGGGATCGAAAGACATCCTGATGGTGATGCGCGAAGGGGCCGAGGCGGAGATCTCGAGCTGGGTGTCGAAGGACAAGTTCGACGTCATCCGCACGCTCCCCGGCATCGAGAAAGACAGCAGCGGCCAGCCGGTCGTCTCGCCGGAGACGGTCATCATCTTCAAGCTGCCGAAGAAGGACGATCCCAAGGGCTCGAACGTGATCGTGCGCGGCGTGACACCCGCGGCGTTCCTGATCCGGCCGCAGGTGAAGCTCGTCAGCGGACGGATGTTCCATCCCGGCACGAACGAGATGATCGCGGCGCGCCGCATCAGCAATCGTTTCGTGAACACGAGCATCGGCGATTCGTTCAACTTCGGGCCGCAGAAGTACACCGTGGTCGGACTCTTCGATGCGGCCGGCACCGCGTTCGACTCCGAGATGTGGATGGACGTCGGCTATCTCGCCGCCTCGCGCCGGCGCGTCGGCAGCTACTCGCTGGTGATGATCAAGCCGGTCGATCACGCGGCGTACGAATCGATCAAGACGGCGATCACCTCGGACAGCCGCCTCAAGCTCTCGACGCGCAGCGAGTATCAGTACTACGCCGATCAGACCAAGGGACTGAACGGCATCGCGTTCCTCGTGGCGGTGGTCACGTTGTTCATGATCGCCGGCGCCGTGCTGGGGACGATGAACACGATGTTCGGCGCGATTGCCTCGCGCGGACGCGAGATCGGCACGCTCCGGGCCCTCGGGTTCAGCCGCAGGAGCGTGCTGATGTCGATGCTCATCGAAAGCGCGTTCGTCGCGCTGATCGGCGGCATCGCGGGGATCGTGCTGGCGCTGCCGGTCAACATGATCTCGACCGGCACCACGAACTTCCAGACGTTCTCCGAGGTCGCGTTCAACTTCGACGTCAACGGGACGATCGCCATGATCGGCATCATCATCGCGCTCATCTCCGGAATGATCGGTGGCGCGATTCCCGCGATCATGGCGGCGATGCTGCCGATCACGCGGGCGTTGCGGGAGATCTGATCAGCGTCGCCGGCGCGACCAGTGGATGTCGATCACCGGCTTCGGTGGCTCGATCGTCTTCACCGCGCCGGCGAGCGGCTGGCGCGTGACGTGGCCGCCGGCGATGACGTAGCCGCGCGGCGGCTGGTAGCCGAAGGCGAAGAAAACGCCGGCCAGCACGAGCGCGGTGATGAACGGCATCGCCGCCGCGGCCTCGCGCATCTCGATCTCGCGCATCGTTTCCATCGAGCGGCCGGGACGCTTCATCAGATTCGCGAGCAGCGTCAGGGCCGCGAATGCGCCTGCGGCGAGGACGCCGAAATCGTAGTGAACGCCGTACGACAACGCCGCGATGGCAGCGAGTCCCGGCACCACGCGTAGCGCCCACATCCCGATCCGCTGCAGCGGTGACTCGAGATCGTAGTAGCCGCCGAGCAGCGTGTTCGTGCTCCACTCCCCGACCATCACGATCACCGCGGCGATCACCGGCGCGGCGTAGAACATCGGCAGCACCGCATCGCCACCGCGAAAGACGAAGATCGCGCCGCCGAAAGCAGCGAGCGTCTGACCGAGCGTCACCGACCACAAGCGGCTGGCGATCGACTGCCGCGCCGGCCAGAGATAGACGGCGATGAGCGCGAGCAGCAGCAGTCCGCCGTTCCACATCAGCAGCTCCGTGGTGAAGTCGCCCACCTTCACGACGCGCGGCAGCATCGGCTTCAGCGTCAGCCACGGCGTCGCGTAGATGATCCAGGTGTCGGGCATCTTCGGCGCGGCGCGGAGGATGGTGATGTCGCCGAGGGAGACGATTGCATTCGTGATCGTCGCGCCGAGGAGGAAGTGGCAGAGGCTGACGAGCGCGATGCGCCAACGCAGCGGGCGGGGGCGATACCGGCTGTCGAAATTGGCGTACATCGGCAGATGCTATCGAAAACCGAATCGCCCGTCGCACGTATGCAATCATGGAGAACCGATGCTGCCCACTACGCCGCCCGCGGCCTCGAAGCGCCGCGTTCCGATATTGCTGATCGTCTGGATGGTCGGCATCGCGGCGATCGTCGTCCTCGATCAGCTCGACAACCTGCTGAGGCGTATCCACGTCAGCAGCGGCCCGCTCGGCTTCTTCTCCTTCCTCTCCTGGTTCGTCGTCATCGGCCTGACGCTTTACGGGCTGGCCATCGGCATCCGCTGGATGCTGCGGAAGCTCTTCTGGACGGTCGGACGAAGGCTGGCGCTGAGCTACTTCATGATCGGCATGATGCCGTTCGTGGTGATGTCGATCCTCCTCTGCTTCATCCTCTACATCGTCGCCGGCGTCGCCAGCCAGTCGAACTTCAAGGCGGAGCGGGAGGCCGGCGTCGGGCAACTCGAAGGGCTGAGTTTCGAGTACGCGCTGCAGGGACGCGTGCCGCGCGACGTCGAGGTGCTCGACTCCGCGAACGAATCGGGCAAGAAGATCCCGCAGTGGCTCCGCACGTCGAGCTACAGCGGTCTGCTCCTCCGCGACAACCAGCCGGTGATGGCGGTGGCGCGGCAATATCCGATCAACGGCACGTCGCGCACCGTGGTGCTCTCGCAGCCGCTCGATCAGACGTGGGCCGATCACCTTCGCGAGCGCAACGGCATGATCATCGCGATGAACCTCGCATCGCTTGAAGACGAGTCGTTCAAGGCCAGGGAAACGAAGACCAAGAAAAAGCAGAGCGACGCGAGCGATACCTTCTGGGAGAACGCGATTTCGATCGATCGCATCGTCTTCTACGACGTCACCGAGCAGGGCGGCGTCAACGACTGGGACACCGGCAAGCGGACCGACGCACGGATTTTGACCTTCATCTCGACGCCGATGTCGACGATCACGCAGTTCTACCTCGGCGGGGCGACGAATTCGCGGTTCATGCGCGGCATCATCAAGGCGCTGTTCGTTCTCGCGACGCTGCTGATGATGACCTACCTCTTCGCGTCGCTTTTCGCAGCCGTGCTGATCTTCTCGATCTCGCGGGCCGTGAACCGCATCGAGCGAGGCACGAAGGCGGTCGAGCGCGGCGACTTCTCGTATCGCATCAACATGAAGCCGCACAACCAGCTCGGCGAGATGGCGCAGTCGTTCGACCGGATGACCGAATCGATCGCCTCGCTGCTCATCACCGTGGCCGAGAAGGAGCGCCTGCAGAGCGAGATCGAGATCGCCGCGACGATCCAGCGCAACCTCCTGCCGAAGGAAGGACCGCAGTTCCGCGGCGTGTCATTCTCCGCGCACTTCGAGCCGACGGCATCGATCGGCGGCGATTACTACGACGTCTTCAACCTCGACAAGACGCGGCTCGCGGTAGCGATCGGCGACGTCTCGGGACACGGCCTCTCCACCGGCCTGGTCATGGCGATGGTCAAGGCGGCGATCACCACGCTGGTCGAAGAGGGTGCGGAAGAGACCGCGCTCTTCCATCGCCTGAACGACCTCGTGTTCCGCTCGACCGAGCGCCGCGCGTTCATGACGCTGGCGTTCACGATCTTCGATCTCGAGAAGGGGACGATCCGCCACACGAACGCGGGACACCTCTACCCGTACCTGCTACGCAAAGGGGCCGCGCTCAGCTCGCTCGACTGTCCGTCGCTGCCGCTCGGCGTGCGGAGCGAGATGATGACGCAGACGATCGAGGTCAATCTCGCCGAGGGAGACGCGATCGTCTATCTGTCGGATGGAATCGTCGAGGCGCAGAACGCGGATGGCGATCCGTTCGGCTTCGATCAGCTCGAGGCGTTGCTGGCGCAGCAGAGCGAGCGCTCGCCGAGCGTCATTCGCGATGCGATCCTTGCGGCGGTCGCGCGCCACTCGGGATCACGTCCGGCGGACGATGACCGCACGGTGATGGTGCTGCGGTTCGACAATCTGAAGACCGCGCCGGCGGTTGCGGAAGTGCCGGAGCTGGCTAGCGCGACGACGTAGCAGTCGGCGGCAACTGTTCCGCGATCTGCTTCGTATCGATCGCCTTCCGGATGTGCTTCGCGATGCGGTTGATGTACGTCACCGTCTCGCGGAACGGCGGCACGCCGTTGTACTTCCAGATGTTCCCCTCGCCCGCGTTGTACGCGGCGACGGCGAGGTCGGCGTTGTCGTCAAAGGTCTTGAGCAGCCAGCGCAGATAGCGCGTGCCGGCGTAGATGTTGGCCTCGGGGTCGTACGCGTTCGTCACGCCGAAGCGCTCCGCCGTCGCCGGCATGAGCTGCATCAGTCCGCGCGCGCCTTTGTTCGACACCTCGCGCGGATTGAAGTCCGACTCCGCCTTGATGACCGCGGAGACGAGCGCCGCGTCGATGTCGAACTTCTTCGCCGCGTCGATGATGATCTTGTCGAACTTCGACTTGAAGATCGGACCGCTGGTCTCGTTGTAGCGCCACGAGCGGTGCGGGAAGACGCCCCCCTCGGCGACGATCTTTTTCACTTCCTCGACCACTTCCGGCGTGACGATCTCGTCGTCGATGATCCGGTCGATGCGCGTGATCGGCAGCGTCATCGAGCCGCCGCCCTTCATCACCAGCGTCATCGACTCGTCATCGAGCATCTTGTACGAGTCGATCTTCATGTTGCGACCGTCGGTGAAGATGGCAATGCTCGCGCTCGCCGGCACGGCGGCGGCGAAGATGAGCACGGCTGTAAGGACGATTGGACGCATCCGGCCCGATTAACGGCCCCTTTCCGGCGATTATGCCCTCGGGTGAAATGTCTCGTACATCTTCTGCAGTCGAGCTCGCGACACGTGCGTGTAAATCTGGGTCGTCGAGATGTCCGAGTGCCCGAGCATCATTTGGACGGATCTGAGGTCCGCTCCGTTCTCCAGCAGGTGCGTGGCGAATGAATGCCGCAGCACATGCGGCGAAATGTGTGACGTGATTCCGGCCGTCCGCGCGTACTTCACGATCTTCATCCAGAACGATTGCCGCGACATCGGACGTCCGCGCCGGGTGAGAAACAGATGGACGTCGCCGTACTTGTCGTAGTCGCGGCGGCCGCGGTCGAGGTAGTCGTTGATCGCATCGCGCGCGGCGTCGCCGAACGGCACGATGCGCTCCTTCGATCCCTTGCCGATCGTGCGCAGGAAGCCGGCGTCCATCACGAGGTCGTCGATCTTCACGTTGATCAACTCGCTGACGCGCAGGCCGGTCGCGTAGAGCAGTTCCAGCATCGCGCGATCGCGCAAGCCCTCGGGCGTGTCGTGCTCGGGCGCTTTGAGCAGCGCCTCGACTTCGAACGGCTGCATCGACTTCGGCAGCGTCGTCCAGAGCTTCGGGTTCTCGAGGTTCTCGGTCGGGTCGTGCTTCAGATGGCGCTCGGCGACGAGGAAGCGGAACATCCCGCGGATCGCCGCCAGCGCGCGCGCGACCGATCGCGACGAGATGCCGGCGGAGCGGAGCGACTGGAAGTAGCGGACGATGTTGATCCGCTCGACGCCGTCGAGCTCGAGCTTCTGGTCCGCGAGGTAGTGGCCGAAATGGCGGAGGTCGGTCGCGTACGCGGAGAGGGAGTTTTTGGCGAGCCCTTTTTCGACGGTGAGGAAATCGAGAAAGATCGGCAGATACGTGACGAAATACGGGCCGGTTTCTTTCTTCTCAGGATCGATTTGCCGCGGCTTGCGCATCGTGAGCGACCATGTCTGCCATGTAGGAGCTTCGCACGAACGGCCCCGAAAAGACGGCCGCGAATCCGAGCTCCTCGCCGATGACACGGTACTCCTCGAACACCGCCGGGTGGATGTATTCGACGACGTCGAGCTTCTCGCGCTTCGGCTGGAGGTACTGGCCGATGGTCAGGATCTCGCAGCCGGCGTCGTGCAACCGGGTCATGACGTCGACGACTTCGTCGCGGCGCTCGCCGAGTCCGAGCATGAAGCCGGACTTCGTCACGATCGACGGATCGATCCGCTTCACCTCGGCGAGGAACGCGACGGAGCGCTCGAAACGCGAGCCGGGACGGACGTGATCGTAGAGACGCGGCACGGTCTCGACGTTGTGGTTGAAGTAGTCGGGCTTCGCGTCGGCGACGATGCGGATCGCCTCGCGATTGCCGCGAAAGTCGGGCGTCAGCACTTCGATCGCGGCGTTCGGAAGCGCGCGGCGCAGCTCGTGGATCGTCTCCGCGAACTGCTGCGCGCCGCCGTCGGCGAGATCGTCACGAGTAACCGAGGTGACGACGATGTGGCGCAGTCCCAGCCGCTTCGCGGTGTCGGCGACCGAGCGAGGCTCGAGCGGCGACGGCGGCGCGTACGGGCGTCCGGTGGTGACGTTGCAGAAGCCGCAGGAGCGGGTGCATACGTCGCCGAGGATCATGAAGGTGGCGGTGCCGCGGGAGAAACATTCGGTGCGGTTCGGACAGGCCAGCGACTCGCAGACGGAATGCAGCGAGCGCTCGCGTAGCATCGACTTCACTTCGTGCAGCTCGCGGAGATTGATCCGCTTTTCACGGATCCATTCGGGAAGGCGCTTCATCAACCGCATTAAAACAAAAGTGCCGCCCGTTTCCGAGCGGAGCCGTTATAAACAAAAGGGCCGCTCGAAACGAGCGGCCCTGGTGTGAGGGATCGTTGTGTCGAGGTGTTAGTGCCCGAGTCCGAGCGACTTATCGAGTGACTTCTCGATCAGCTTCTCGGCTTCCATCTCGGGAATCCCCTTCACGATCGCGACTTCGGAGACGATCAGGTATTTGGCCCGGTCGTACATCTTCTTCTCGCGGAACGAAAGGCTCTTCTTCTTCGACACTTCGTTCAGGTTCTTCAGGACTTCGGCTACGTCTTCGAGGCGACCGGTCTTCATCTTCTCGAGATTCTCGCGGTAACGCCCCTTCCAGTCGGTGTGGCTCTTCGGACCTTTCTCTTCCAGAAGGCCGATCAGCCCTTTGATTTCCTTCGGCTGGTAGAGACGCCGGAGGCCGACGCGATCCGTGTTCCGGATCGGGACCATGAGACGCGAGTTATTCGCCAGCAGACGAAGGTGGTAGTAAGACTCGTCCGACCCCATGATGATCGAAGCGCCGATCTGCTCGACGATGGTCACGCCATGGTTCGGATAAACGAGCTTGTCCCCGACTTTGAAACCAAGCTTCATTGACGACAAGTGTGGCTCCTTTCGGAAGAGTTGCAGAACAACCAGAGGGATGGGCATTCTACGTCACCCACCCGGTTCCGTCAAACCTGTAGTATCGAAATGTGAGCCCGGCGGACTCAGAGCAGCCGGAAAATCGTGCGCTACGACACGATTATCGCGCCGCGGTCCATGCGCAACCCGTGCCCGAGGTCACCCCGGCTCGTGATCAGTGCATCCGCAACTTACGCAACAGCTGATGCAATTTGTCGAGGCCCGTACGACGCTCTGAATCACTCCCGGTGAGCAGATCCTCGATCGCCTGCAGCTCGTTGTAGACATCCGGTTGCACGCTCGCGGCAGCGGTCGGCGGCGGCGCAACGGCCGGCACCGCGCTGACGTCGATGGTCGTCCCCGATGGCGGCGCGATCGCCGGAGTCCGCTGACGAAGATCGCTCTCCATCCGCGCGGCCATCGAACGGATCGACGGCACGTCGCTGTGATCGAGCGCCTTCACGATCGACTTCGCGCTGTTGACCGCGTCGGCGTACGGACTGTCGGCGTTGTCGAAGACTTTCGCCTGGGTCAGCGTGAGCACGATATTGCCGTAGCCGCCGTCTTTCGCCGCGCGCACGTAGACGCGTGCCGTGGCCTGGCGTCCGATCTCGGGGAAGTCGACGTTGCGCGTCTGCCCCGGCTCGAGCGTCGCCTTCACCGGGAAGTTCGCGACTTTCGACGCCGATGAGCCTTGCGGGATGTAGGAGAGCTCGACGTTCTCGATCCAGAGCGGACGGTTCTTGGTGACGACCATCCGCCGCTGCGGCAATCCGATGGTGAGGCGATACGCGAACTCGCCGCGGATGTCGACCTTGCTCAACTGATCCTCGCCCGACGGCTGGATCGAGTACGCCTCGGTGACGCGCGACGCTTCCATCCGCTCGTAGTTGGCGTAGGTGTACGTGCCGTCGGCGCGGCGTCCGCGCAGCAGCTCGATGTCGTCGTTGACGATGCGCCGCAGCAGGTCGCGCGGCAGATCACCCTTGCTCGCCTCGGCGACGCGATCGATGACTCGCGCGTCATCCGCGACGCGTGCGACGGGAACCGGTTGTTGTTGTGCGAGCGCGGTCGTAGCGAACAGCGCGACGGCGATCCATTTCATTTCTTCACTCCCAGCTCGCCCAGGGCGCTCTTGCCCGGCAGGTCGTCGTGACGCAATCCGAGGTAGTCCGCGATCGTCGCGCCGAGATCGGCGAACGTCGTCCGCGTGCCGAGCGGCTTCTGCTCCGTGATCGCGGGCCCGGCGACGAGCATCGGCACGTACTCGCGCGTGTGATCGGTCGAGACGTCGGTCGGATCGCAGCCGTGATCGGCGGTGATGAAGAGGAGGTCGTCCGGGCGCATCGCCTGCAGCAGTCCGCCGAGCTCCTGATCGAATGTCTCCAGCGCTTTGGCGTATCCGTGCGCGTCGTTGCGATGGCCGTACTTCGAATCGAAATCGACGAGGTTCGTGAAGATGAAGTCGGCGTTCGATTCGCGGATGAGGTCGATCGTCTTGCGCATGCCGTCGGAGTTCGATTCGGTGCGGATCTCTTCGTCGATGCCGATGCGATCGAAGATGTCGGCGATCTTCCCGAGACCGACGACGCGCTTCCCGTTCTTCGACGCGCGCTCGACGACCGTCTCGCCGGTCGGCTTGACCGAGAAGTCTTTGCGGTTCGCGGTCCGCTTGAACGCACCCTTGCCCGGTCCAAGGAACGGCCGCGCGATGATGCGGCCGATGTTGTGCTCGCCGCGCATCAGCTCACGCGCGACGGCGCAGATCCGCCAGAGCTCCTCGATCGGGATCACGTCCTCGTGCGCCGCGACCTGGAACACCGAGTCGGCCGAGGTGTAGACGATCGGCGCACCGGTGCGCATGTGCTCTTCGCCCAGCTCATCGAGGATCACCGTCCCGCTCGCCGGTTTGTTACCGAGCGTTTTGCGCCCGATCCGCTTCTCGTACTCCGCGATGACCTCCGCCGGAAACCCGTGCGGATAGGTCCGGAATGGATCGGTCACCACGAGCCCCATCATTTCCCAATGCCCGGTCGTGGTGTCCTTGCCGGCACTCACCTCGGCCATCCGCCCGAACGCCGACTGCGGCGTCTCCCGTGTGGCAGGTTCGGGGAGAGTGTGGAGAAGGCCGAGCCGCGCAAGAGTGGGAAGGTTCGGGTTCTCGGCAGTGAGGACGTGCCCGAGGGTGTTGGAGCCCTCGTCGCCGAAGTCTTTCGCGTCGGGCAGTTCGCCGACGCCGAGGGAATCACAAACGATGACGATGCTTCGCATTTAACGATGAACGATGAACGATGAACGATGAACAGTCAACGACGGCGGCTTTTGATTGTCTTCACCGAAGAAACGATGATCGCGATGATCTCGTTGGCTTCGTTCATCAACGGTTGCAGGCGCCGCGCTGTAACGATCTCCGACCCAACGACCAGCTCGAGCCAATAGAGCGTTTCGTCCAGTTCTTGAAGCGCGCCTTCGAGCTTGCTGATGATCTCCGCGTCGGAACGTGCGCGATACCCTTCCCGGCAATGCGCACCCACGGAAGTTCCTGAACGAACTGCCGCCCAAGAATGCGGGCCAGCTCAGACTTCGGCAGAGCCACATACGCCCGAATGATCCGCAAAGCAAACAGCTTCGTCCGATCACGCAGCGTCTGCTTCGGTTCATCGTTCATCGTTCATCGTTCATCGTTTCAACGAAGATGCTCATGCACCATCGGCCGCCCCGTCGGCGCGTCCCCGATCTCCACGAACGACAGGAACTTCGCCTTCAACTCCTCGGCGTCGCGCTCCTTCGTCCCGAGCTGGATGCGGGCGATCACATCTCCGGCGCGGACTTCGTCGCCGGTGTTCTTGTCGAACATGACGCCGGCGGCGTAGTCGATCTGGTCGTCCGCCTTCTTGCGGCCGGCGCCGAGGTCGACGGTGAACATGCCGGCCTGGTAGGTGTCGATGGCGGCGATGACTCCGCTCTGCGGTGCCTTCACTTCGATCGTCGTGCGCGGCTGCGCGAGGAGCGCGTAGTTGTCGACGACCTCCGGGTTGCCGCCCTGCGCGGCGATCCACTTGCGAGCTTGCTCGAGCGCGCGGCCTGATTTCAGCGCCTCGTCCAGCGCGGCGCGCGCGGAGGCTTCGTCGAAGCGGCCGGACATGACGAGGATCCGCTCGCCTTGGGCGCGCGTGACCGCCTCGACATCGGCCGGACCGTTGCCTTTGAGCACCTCGATCGTCTCGATGATCTCGTTCGCGTTGCCTGCCGCGACGCCGAGCGGGCGATCCATGTCGGTGATCAGCGCCTCGACCTTCGTCCCCGATCCTTCCGCGGCGGCGATGAGCGACTGCGCCAGCGCTTTCGAGTCCTGGTACTTCCGCATGAATGCGCCGCTGCCGGTCTTCACGTCGAGGATGAGCGCCGACGCGCCCATCGCCAGCTTCTTCGACATGATCGACGCGGTGATCAACGGCAGCGACTCGACCGTGCCGGTCACGTCGCGCAGGGCGTAGATCTTCTTGTCCGCCGGCGCGATCCCCTCGGTCGACGTCGAGATCACGCAGAACGCGTCGTTGACGCAGCGCTCGAACTCCTCGCGCGACAGCCGCGCGTTGAAGCCGGGGATCGCCTCGAGCTTGTCGAGCGTGCCGCCGGTGTGCCCGAGGCCGCGGCCGGAGAGCATGCCGACCTTCACGCCACATGCGGCGACCCAGGGCGAGAGGACGAGCGACACCTTGTCGCCGACTCCGCCGGTCGAATGCTTGTCGGCGATGAAGTCGTACGAGTCGCGCAGGTGCCACTGCTCGCCCGAGCGGAGCATCGCCTGCGTCAGCGTCGCCATCTCCGTGCCGGTCATCCCGTTGATGGCGATCGCCATCAGCAGCGCCGACATCTGGTAATCGGGGATCGCTCCGCGCGTGTAGCCGTCGATGAAGAACTCGATCTCGCGCGGCTCGAGCGGGGCGCCGCGCCGCTTGCGATTGAGAAGCTCGTAAACGCTGTAGTCGGTCATGGTCGCGGTAGCATACCGCGCGCGTGAAAGCCGTCATCCTCCTCAGCGGCGGACTCGATTCCGCGACCGTCCTCGCCATGGCCCGCGAGCAGGGCCGCGAGTGCCATGCGCTGTCGATCGTCTACGGCCAGCGGCACGAGATCGAGATGGCGGCGGCGAAGCGCGTCGCGGCGGCGTTCGGCGTCGAAGAGCACGTGATCGAAAACCTCGATCTGCGCATCTTCGGTGCGAGCGCGCTCACGGCCGACATCGACGTCCCGAAGGACTCGGTCGACGCCCCCGGCATCCCGGTCACCTACGTCCCGGCGCGCAACACGATCTTTCTGGCGCTGGCGCTCGGGTTCGCCGAGGCGCGCGAGGCGCAGGAGATCTGGCTGGGAGTGAACGCGGTCGACTACAGCGGATATCCCGACTGCCGTCCCGAGTTCCTCGAAGCGTTCCAGCAGGTCATCCTGCACGGCACGCGCAGCGGCATCGAGCATGGCGAGCCGCGCATCATCGCGCCGCTGGTCTCGTTGTCGAAGGCCGACATCATCCGCAAAGGCCTCGCCCTCGGCGTCGATTATTCGATGACGCATTCGTGTTATGACCCGAGCCCGGACGGACTCGCCTGCGGCCACTGCGACTCCTGCATCCTGCGCCGACGCGGATTCGAAGAGGCCGGCGTAAACGATCCGACGCACTATGCGCATCACTGAGATCTTCTTCTCGATTCAGGGCGAGTCGTCCCACGTGGGACGTCCCTGCGTCTTCGTCCGCCTCACCGGCTGCAACCTTCGCTGCCGCTGGTGCGACTCGGAGTACACCTTCACCGGCGGCGAGCGGATGTCGATCGACGAGATCGTCGCGCAGGTGATGAGCTACGGCTGCAACCTGGTCGAGGTCACGGGCGGCGAGCCGTTGGCGCAGGCCGAATCGTTCGATCTGATCAAGCGCCTCTGCGACGAAGGGCTCGAAGTGCTGATCGAGACCTCGGGGTCGATCGACGTGACGCCGGTCGATCTGCGCGCGAAGCTGATCCTCGATCTCAAATGTCCCGGCTCGGGCGAGGTGGAGAAGAACCGCTGGTCGAATCTCGACATCCTGCGTCCGCACGACGAGATCAAGTTCGTGATCGCCGATCGCGCCGACTACGAATGGGCGCGCAACGTGGTCTCGGAGCGGAAGCTCGAGCGCTGGACCGTGCTCTTTTCGCCGGTGTGGGGCGAGATGAACATGAAATCGCTCGCCGAATGGATGCTCGCCGACCGCGTCCCGGCGCGCTTTCAGACGCAGTTGCACAAGCACATCTGGGGACCTGATGTAAAAGGTGTGTGAGAGACACTCTATCCTGCGCGAAGACGCAGGATCTCCGGTGGCGCCTCGCCTCACGTGCAACTCGAACGCGTCGCAAATGCACCGGAGATGCTGCGCGCTGTGCCGCAGCATTCAATTCGCGCCTGATGTAAAAGGTGTGTGATGACGAAACTCGACCACATCGGAATCGCGGTCCGCTCCCTCGACGCGGCGAAGATTTACGAAGCGCTCGGACTGAAGGTCGAGCACACCGAGGTCGTTGCGAGCCAGGGTGTCAAGACGGCGTTCCTCTCCGTCGGCGATTCGAACCTCGAATTGCTCGAACCGACCGGACCGGAATCGACGATCGCGAAGTTCATCGAAAAGCGCGGCGAAGGGATTCATCACATCTGCCTTCGCGTCGACGACATCGAAGCGCACCTCGCGCGGTTGAAAGCCGAGGGGTACCGGTTGATCAATGAGAGCCCGGTGCCGGGGGCGCATGGGTGCAGGGTCGCGTTTCTGCATCCCGCGGCGGGGAACGGCGTGCTCATTGAATTGAGCGAGAAGATCGATGACTGAAGGCTTCGAAGAATCCTCGCTGGTCATCCTGAACCTGGTGAATCCGAAGGAGAAATTCTTCGGCGTCCTCGGCTCGCTCTCCGCGGCGGGCGTGACCATGCGCGCGATCAACCTCGACTCCTTCGACGACTGGATCCGGCAGATCGCGCATGGCGAGGAGCCCGACATCGCCATGATCAAGATGTTCATCCCGCTCTTCCGCGTCGAGCGGATCTTCCTCGACGAGCCGGCCGGCGCGATCAAGTCGTACGGCGAGCGATTCGAGGATGTGGTGGGGACGCCGGTGAGGAAGTATCTCGGGCTTTAGTGATATGGTCCCGCGTCGCGAAAATCAACCCGGAGGCAGTCCACCCATGCGGACATTCTCTCGGTCGCTGGCCGTCGTTCTGATCGCGGCCGCGGCCTTCATCGGATGCAACAAGGAAAAGCCGGCGTCGGAGGAATCGACGTTCGCGTTCGTCGTCTATCCGGGCGCGAAGTACCTCCCCCAGATCACCGATCTCTTCAAGCAGGCGCACAAGGTCATCAAGCCGAATGAAGAGACTCCCGCCACCGCGCTCTACGACACCGACGCACCACTCGAGGACGTCGCGAACTACTACGCGCAGCAGTACGGCTACGGCAAAGTCGCGGCTGACGCGACGAACAACCTCAGCGCCGCGAAGCCGGCCGCGTACTTCCGGACCGGCGACCTGAACGCCGACGCGAAGGCGACGCAGGACATCATGCAGAAGCTGAACGTGAAGTCGGATGTCTCGAAGGCAGTCGGCGCGTACAAGGCCGCGGAGATCGAGGCGAAGCCGAACCGCCCGCACGTGACGCTGGAGCGCCCGTACTTCGATCCGACGCGCAACGAGGTCGTGGACCGCACACTCATCCTGATGCTGAGGCAATGAGCCGGCGCCGCGCTCTCGTCGTCGGCCTCGGCGCGATGGGAACCTCGATCGCGCTGGCACTCGAAGAGGCGTGGGACGTCTTCTACATCGACGACAACGTCTCCGATCCGCGCGGCGCGACGAAAGGCCGCGGCAACTTCGATGACGACGTTGACCTCACCATCATCGCCACGCCGGAAGATGCAGCGCTGCGCGTCCTGCCGCAGACACGCGGCCTCGTGACCTCGATCTGCAGCCTGATGGGACCGTTGCGCCGCGCCGCGACCGGCGACTTCATCGCCGGTCACCCGATGGCCGGGACCGAGAAGAGCGGACCGGAAGCCGCGGACGCGGAGATGTTCAAAGGAAAGCTCTGGTTCATCGACCGCGAGCATCCGGTCGTGCGCGAGATGATCGAGACGTGCGGCGCGACGGTCGAGGTGATCGACGCCGATGAACACGATCGAGGCGTGGCGCTCGGCAGTCATTTGCCGCAGATTCTGTCGACGGCGCTCGCCGCGTACCTCCACGACCACCGCGCGCTTTCGGCGACCGGCCTGCGCACCTTTCTTCGCCTCGCCGGCTCCAACGTCGCGATGTGGAAGCCCCTCATCGCCGACAATCGCGACAACATCGCGCCGCACGCCGAGGCGGTTGCGCGGATCGTGCGGGAGATGATCGAAGGCGATCCGGCCGAGGCGTTTCGCAAAGCGAACGAGCTCTACGAAACTCTGAAATGAATCCGACATGGCTCTACGTGGGAGTGGTCTACGCGCTGGCCATCTGGCTGGCGCGGCGCGGCGGCGTGGTCATTCCCGTCCGCGTCGCCACCTTCTTCTATGCGCTGGTGCTGCTCTTCATGTGGAAGCCGCTGACCGGCGGCTGGGTGAACATCCCGATCGACATCGTCCACACGCTGCCGCCCTGGATGCGCGTCACGCACTCGAAGGGCTCGCTCAACGGGCAGATGAACGACATCGTGCTGCAGATCGTGCCGTGGGCACATCAGGCGCGCGAGGCCTTGAAGTCGTTCACGCTGCCGCTCTGGAATCCGCTGACCGGCTCCGGCTATCCGCTGCTGGCGAACGGCCAGAGCGCGCCGTTCTCGCCCGTGCGATTGCTCGCGCTGCCGCTGCCGCTCGCGTGGTCGGTGACGGCCGAGGCGGCGTTCAAGGTGCTGGTCGCGCTGACCTTCACTTACCTGCTCGCGCGGCGGCGCACGTACGGCGAGCTGCCGAGCGCGATCGGCGCGGTCTGCTACGGCTTCAGCACGTTCGTGCACGTCTGGCTGCACTTCCCGCTCGGCACCGCGGCCGCGTTCATCCCCGCGGCGATGTATTCGATCGATCTGCTCGCGGAGCGGATCACCTATCGCCGCTTCATCTTCACCGCGGTGCTCTGGGCCGGGATGCTCTACACCGGACATCCGGAGACCGTCTCGCACGCCGGCTTCCTCTGCGGGATGTATCTGCTCTGGATCGTCTTCATCGAGCGCCGCTCGGAACAGAAGTGGCTGAAGACGCTCATCGGCGCAGGGATGGCGCTCGCGTGCGGCGCGATGCTGGCGATGCCGTTCATCCTGCCGTTCCTCGAGGCGGTGCCGCGCTCGAAGCGCTATCAGCAACTGCTCGTGCAACCGCACGTCATCGGCATCTTCTCCGACTGGCCGTCGAAGATCCTGCTGATCGAGCCGACGTTCTTCGGCCACGTCCCGCTGGAGAAAGCGTGGGTCGGCGCCGCGTCGGCCGAAGGCCTCGAAGGCGCGGCGAGCATCCTCGGACTCGCGGCTCTCGTTGCGCTCGCGATCCGCGCCGTCGCTCTCCGCCGCTTCCGCGATCGCGAGTTCTTCTTCGTCCTCGCCACCATCTTCTTCATCGGCGTCGTCCTCGGCTGGCCGGGCATCAGCCAGATCTTCACCTTCATTTTCAAGCTCGCGGCGAACGCGCGGCTCCGCTCGATGCTCTGCTTCCTCGGCGCACTGCAGACCGCCGCGGTGCTCGACTTCGCGCGGCGCGAGCGCACGTGGCCGTACCTCACCGGCATCTTCACCGCCGCGCTCACGCTCTTCCTGCTCATCACCTACGTCCCGTTCCCGGACCATTGGGCGAAGTCGGGCGCGGTGATGGCGATCTTCCCGAGCATGTGCGTCCTTGCGCTCGCCGCGCTCATCGCCGTCGCGGGTCGCTTCAAGCACATCGCGACGATGCTCGTCGCCGTCGCGGTGACGTTCGAGGTCTTCGCCTTCAACTACGGCTGGAACCCGAACGAGCCGATCGAGCTGTTTTATCCGAAGACGCCGCTGCTCGAGGCGATGGAGAAGATCAAGGCGAAGCATCACCCGAACGACCCGTTCCGCGTGGTCGCCCTCGGGCCGGCGTTCTTCCCGAATCTTAACGCGATGTACGGCCTGGAAGACGTGCGCGTGCACGACCCGATGGCCAACGGCCGCTACCTCGGCGTCCTTCGCGTGCGCGGCGATTACGACCCGACGTACTACTTCGCGAAGTGGGAAAAGATCGACTCGCGGATGCTCGACTTCCTCAACGTCCGCTACGTCATCGCCGACATCTTCGAAGAGGTGAACGACCGCCAGCGCTACGAAGAGATCTACAACGGCAAGGACGGCCGCATCTTCGAGAATCACGACGCGATGCCGCGCTTCTTCACCGTCCCGAACGTGGTTCTCGAGTTCAAGGGCGAACAGTTCGCGAAGCTGTTGATGGCGCAGAAGGAATTCCGCGACACCTGCCTCACGAACAAGCTGCCGGTGAAGAGCGACCGAGAACGCAACGATCTCCTCGCGCCGCGTCCGCCGGGCGCGCCGACGGCGAAACTGGTGCTCGCCGATTCGGCGCCCACCGATTTCCACATGCACGTCAGCGCGCCGCGCTACACGATGGTCGCCAGCAGCCAGCCGTCGTGGCCGGGATGGCACGTCGAGGCGAACGGCCGCAAGCTCCGCCCGCTCGAGGTCAACGGCGCATTCCTCGGATTCGTCGTGCCGCCGGGCGAGAACGAGGTGCGCGTCTGGTACGCGCCGTGGTCGTTCCGGATCGGAGTGATCTGCATGCTGCTGACGGTCGCGGGGCTGATCGTCGCCGGCCGTAAACGGTGGGACGCGCCGCCGCGTACCAGTTGACGTGAAACCGTTCGTCGCGATCGCGGCTCTGCTCGTTTCACCGCTCGTCGTCGCGCAGGGAGCGCCTGCACGACGCCGCCCGGTCGCTGTGCCTGCACCAGTGATCGTTCATCGCACCGTCACTCTGCAGCCGTCGCGCGACAACACGCTTTATGAGACGACGGATGGCTCGGCCTCGAACGGCAAGGGAGCGCGCCTCTTCGCCGGCATGACCGCGAACGGCAGTCGTCGGCGTGCGCTGCTGGCGTTCGACATCCGCTCGCAGATTCCGCCCGGCAGCCAGATCACGCGGGTCGTGCTCACGCTCACGGTTTCGATCGCCACGTCCGGCCCGCAGGTGATGTCGCTGCATCGCGTGACCACCGACTGGGGCGAAGGCGCATCGCTGGCCCAATGGTTCGGATTCTTTGGCCGGGGCGACGGGCGTGGCGCCGGGGCGGCGGCGGGCGACGCCACCTGGCTCCACGCATTTTTCCCCGACAAACGCTGGACGAATGCGGGCGGCGATTTCGACAGCGACGCCGATGCAACCGCGACGTCCGGCTCAACCGACATCCGCTGGGAATCGGCGGCGCTCATCACCCGCGTGCAGCAATGGCTCGATCAGCCGTCGACCAACTTCGGATGGATCGTGATCGGAAACGAATCCTCGTTTCACACGGCGAAGGGATTCGGCAGCCGCGAGTCATCGGGCACCGTTCCGGCGCTGATGATCGAGCTCGACGCGCGGCAGTAGGCGCTAGCGGAACTTCTTGTTCAACCGGTCGCGCGCGATGCCGTCCACACGAGTCAATGCCGGCGCGAGCACCTCGCGCTGCTTCGTGATCAGTTGCGCGATCCCCGACTTCGCCAGTCCGAGCATCGCCTGCATCTCTTCCTCGCTGAAGCTCTGCACCTCGGCCGTCCCCTGCAGCTCGACGAAGCGCCCCTTCTCCGTCGCCACGACGTTCATGTCGACATTCGCCTTCGAATCTTCGGCGTAGTTGAGATCGAGCGACGGCGTGGGGCCGATCATGCCGACCGAGACCGCGGCCACCCATTCGCTCACCGGCCAGCTCTGCAGGTTGCCGTCGATGTAGATCCGCGACAGCGCGAGCACGAGGGCGACGTACGCGCCGGTGATCGACGCGGTGCGTGTGCCGCCGTCCGCCTGGATCACATCGCAATCGATCCAGATCGTCCGTTCGCCGAGGAGCTCAGGATTGACCGCGGCACGAAGGGAGCGGCCGATCAGCCGCTGGATCTCCATCGTGCGGCCGCCCTGCTTTCCTTTCGCCGCTTCGCGCTCGACGCGGTCGGTCGTCGCGCGCGGCAGCATGCCGTACTCCGCGGTGACCCACCCCTTGCCCGAGCGATAGAGGAACGGCGGCACCTTCTCCTGAATCGAGGCGGTGCAGATCACGCGCGTGTCGCCGACTTCGATCAGCGCCGACCCTTCCGCGTGCTTGTTGAAGTGTGGAGTGATGAGGACGGGACGGAGCTCGTCCGACGCGCGGCCGTCGCCGCGTGCTTTTCCGGTGCTGGTTGTCGTAGTGGTCATGACGCGGCGCCTGCAGGTGTGGCGACCTTCTCCTCGATCACCGCCCCTTTCGAGACGACGACGATCCCCGACTCGGTCACCGTGAAGCGCTGCCGGTCGGATTCGGGATCGTATCCGATCGTCGTACCGGGCGGAATCTTCACGCCCTTGTCGATGATCGTGCGGCGGATCTTCGAATGCCGTCCGATCTCCACGCCGTCCATGAGGATCGATTCATCGACGTCGGAGAATGAGTGGATGCGGACGCGCGGATGGAGCACGCAGCGGTTGATCGTGCCGCCGGAGATGATCGCGCCATCGCTGACCATCGAGTCGGTGGCGATCCCGACGCGCTTCGACTGCGCATCGGCGAAGACGAACTTCGCCGGCGGCAGATGCAGCGGCGCCGAGATCAGCGGCCAGCGAGGGTTGTACAGATTGAAGAGCGGCGTGACGGAGACGAGGTCCATCGAGGCCTCGAAGTACGCGTCGACCGTGCCGACGTCGCGCCAGTAGCCGCGGTTGATGTCCCCCTCGCCGGGGATGAAGTTCTTCGCGAAGTCGTACGCGTAGACCTTCATCCGCGGATACATGTCGGGGATGATCTCCTTGCCGAAGTCGTGCGCCGAGTCGCGCAGCGCGTTCCGCTGCAGGACGTCGATCATCACGTTCGACTTGAAGATGTAGTTGCCCATCGACGCCAGCACCATGTCGGGCTGGCCGGGGATCGTCTTCGCCCCTTCCTTCGGCTTCTCCACGAAGCCGGTGACGCGCCAGTCGTCATCCACTTCGACGATGCCGAAGTGATGCGCCTCGGAAACCGGGACGGGAATGGTGGCGATCGTCAGGTCGGCGTCGTTGGTGATGTGCTCCTGCAGCATCTGATTCACATCCATCTTGTAGATGTGATCGCCGCCGAAGACGCAGACGAACTCGGGACGCTCGTCGAAGATCAGCTCGAGGTTCTGGAACACCGCGTCGGCCGTGCCGCGGAACCAGAAGGGACCTTTGCGCATCTGCGCCGGCACGACGTCGACGTACTGGCCGATCTCCGGCACGAGCCGCCACGTGCGCGTGATGTGCTCGATGAGCGAGTTCGATTTGAACTGCGTGAGGATCTTGATCTTCGTGAAACCGGAGTTGACGAAGTTGTTGATGACGAAGTCGATGATGCGGTAGCGGCCGCCGAACGGCACGGCCGGTTTGGCACGGTCTCGCGTGAGCGGGTAAAGGCGCTCGCCCATCCCGCCCGCGAGGATCATCGTCAGCACATTGCGCCGCGAGAGTAACGAATACATCGGATACCTGCCGAAGATCGATTGTTGTACGACAGCAGGAGCCAAAGCAAATGCACTGCCCGCCGCGCATCGGCATCGGCGTCTACGCGATGTAGAAAATTTGCCTTTCGAAAAAACCCGAGGGAACCTCGGTGGCGATGAGTTACGCGCCGATCTCGCTGCCGCTGGAAGCCGTTCACGCCGCCATGCCTCGCCGGCATGCACGAATCTCGCATTACCGTGGTACTATGACACGCATGGCGAAACCTCAATCAAGAGTCACCGCACAGGGTCAGATCTCCGTTCCGGCGGAGATCCGGAAGAAGCTGGGCATCGGGCCCGGCTCCATCCTCGAATGGGAACAGGAAGGAGACAAGGTCGTGGTACGGAAAGCAGGTCACTATTCTTTCGAAGACATTCATCGGGCGCTGTTCGCCAAGCCTCCCCGGCCGCGGTCGCTGGAAGAGCTCAAGGGCGGCATCGAGAAGTACATCCGGGACAAGCATGCGCGCCGTTGACACCAACGTCCTCGTTCGCCTTCTGACGCGCGATGACGACAAGCAGGTCGCTGCAGCCGAGGCGTTCACGGCGAAGGGCGTCTGGATCTCGCATCTCGTCGTGGCGGAGACCGCCTGGGTCCTCCGGGCGGTCTACGACTTCGACCGCGACGCCATCGCCCGCGCGCTCGACATGCTGCTCCAGAACCATCGCGTGACGATCCAGGATCGCGAGGTGCTGGAATCGGCGCTCGTCCACTACCGCCAGCGGCAGGCGGTCGGCTTCTCCGACTGCCTGCTGCTCGAGATCGCCCGCAAGGCAGGGCATCTCCCGCTCGGCACGTTCGACAAGGCACTGAGCCGGCTGGAAGACGTCGAGCGCCTGTAAGCGCGCGGCTATACTTCGATCCGGGAACCGATGGCAGACAAGGACTACTACGACATCCTCGGCGTGAAGAAGTCGGCCAGCGACGAGGAGATCAAGAAGGCGTACCGCAACCTGGCGAAGAAGTTCCACCCCGACAAGAACAAGGGTGACAAGGCGGCGGAGTCGAAGTTCAAGGAGATCTCCGAGGCCTACGCCGTTCTGAGCGACAAGGAGAAGCGCGACCAGTACGACCGCCTAGGCAAAGAGGCGTTCGGCGGCGGCAATCCCTTCGGTCCGGGAGGACCGTTCGCCGGCTTCGATTTCTCGCAGTTCACGAATCGCGGCGGCGGCGGACGGCGCGGCGGCACGCGCACACGCACCACGACGTCGAGCGGCAACTTCACCGACATCTTCTCCGACCTCTTCGGCGGCGGAGGGATGGGCGGAATGGACCCGGAGATGCGCGCGCCGGCAGCGGAGGCCGAGCTGACGATCGACTTCCGCGATGCGGTTCTCGGCGCGACGATGGACCTCAACGTCAACGGCTCGCACGTCAAGGTCAAGATCCCCGAGGGGGTCGCGGACGGACAGAAAGTGCGCATCCGCACACGGGATGGCGTCGATCTCAACGTGCTGATCCACGTCCGCCCGCATCCGTTCTTCGAGCGCAAAGGCGACAACATCTACATCGATCTCCCGGTCACCGTAGGCGAAGCCGTACGCGGCGGCGAGGTCGACGTCCCGACAGTGCACGGCCCGGTCCGTGCACGCATCCCCGCGGGTACGCAGGGAGGACAGACGTTCCGGCTCACGGGCAAGGGTGTGAAGAAGAAAGGCGATCACTACTATCGCGTGCTGATCGTTTTGCCGAAGGACGCTCCGGCGGACGCCGTCGAGCAGCTCGAAGCGGCCTACGCGGAAAATCCGCGAGCCAATCTGAAGACGGCGCTGTGATGGGATGAAGATCGAGTTATTGCGCGCCGATGTGTCGTCGATCAAGGTCGACGCACTAATCTATCCGTCGCAGTCACCGCACGTCGACGGCGTGGGTGAAGTGCCGGCGGGCAGCGCCGTGGTGACGAGCGCCGGCAATCTGCTCTGCAAGTTCGTGATCCACGCGATCGGGCCGAGAACCGACGAAAAAGACCAGGCGAAGATCCTCAGCGATGCGACGCGATCGGCACTCGAGCGCGCGGAGGAGCTGGCTATCGCCTCGGTCGCGTTCATGGCCTCGCGCAATGGCCTGTTCGGTTTCCCGATCGATTTCTGCGCGCCCGTAATGCTCGACGCCACGGTCGCGTTCCGCCCCCGCGCGCGCTCGCTGCAGCGCGTCATCTACTGCCTCTTCGGCAACGAGTCTTACGAGAACTTCAAGCGCGTGCTCGACGGGATCGACCAGTGACCGGGCGCGTCTACGTCATCGGCGACTCGCACATCGGCCTCAAGGACGGGGCGGAGAAAAACATCGTCGCCTGGATCGATCGCCTGGAAAAGCTCGCGCCGACAGCGCTCTACCTCAACGGCGATCTGTTCCACTACCTCATCGCTCATCGCAAGTTCTACACGCCCGCGGTGGCGAAGGTGTTCGATCGTTTCCGCGCGCTGCGCGACAGCGGCGTCGCGGTGCATTACGTCGAAGGGAATCGCGACTTCTTCATCAAGGGCTCGTTCGCCGAGGACGCGGTGACGGACGTCGCGCTGGAGTACGAGATCGCGGCGGGGCCGAAGAAGTACCTCGTCGTTCACGGCGACATGATCAACGACCGCGACTGGCAGTACCGCTTCTGGCGCCGCGCGTCGAAGAACGCGCTCTCGAAGTTCGCGCTGAACTTCATCCCGGGCAAATACGCGCGCTCGTTCGTCGACGACATGGAGAAGCGCCTGGCGAGCTCGAACTTCAAGCACAAGTCGGTGCTGCCGATCGATCTGATGGAGTCGTACGGCCGCAAGCGTGCCGCCAGGAACGGCGTCACCGACGTGATCCTCGGACACTTCCACGAGAAGAAGACCATCCCCGCCGGCCCGGCCACGGTGACGATCCTGCCCCCCTGGTACGAGACCGGCGAGGCGATGACCATCGACCTCGCGAGCGGCGCCTCCGAGTTCGTCACCGTATGATCGTCACATTCCTCGGCACCGGCACTTCCACCGGCGTTCCGGTGATCGGATGTAATTGCCCGGTCTGCACCTCGGACGATCCGCGCAACCAGCGGCTGCGGCAGTCGGTGAAGATCGAGACGAAGGGAAAGTACTTCCTGATCGACACCACGCCCGACCTTCGCCTGCAGCTGCTGCGCGAACCGATCCCGCGCCTCGACTTCCTGCTCTACACGCACTCGCACGCCGATCACGTGATGGGTCTCGACGACATCCGCCCGTTCAACTTCCGCCAGCGCGAAACGATCCGCGCATACACCAGCCACAACACGGCCAAAGCAATCCATCGCGCGTTCAGCTACATCTGGGATCCGAACGCGCAGATCGGCGGCGGCAAGCCGCAGCTCGAGGTGATCGAAGTGACCGAGCCGTTCACGCACGACGGCATCGAGATCGTGCCGCTCCCCGTCACGCACGGCGACTGGACGATCCTCGGTTTCCGCATCGGTCCGTTCGCCTACATCACCGACACGAACGGCATCCCCGACGAAACCGTGCGACTGCTCGAAGGAGTCGAAGAGCTCGCGCTCGACGGCCTCCGTCCCGCGCCGCATCATCCGACGCACTTCACGATCGGCGAGTCGGTCGAGGCAGCGAAGAAAATCGGCGCGCGACGCACGTGGATCATCCACCTCGCGCACGAGGTCGATCACGCGACGGTCGAAGCGACGCTGCCGCCCGAAGTGCGACTCGCGTACGACGGCCTGCGACTGGAGTTCCCGGAGTGAAAGTCATCCCGAAGATCGAGCGCTTCGACGCGACCGTGACCGTGCCGCCGTCGAAGTCATACTCCGTCCGCGCGCTGCTCGTCGCGGCGATGGCGGAGGGGACGACGACGATCACCAACTGCCTCGACTCCGACGACACGCGCTACGCGTTCGAAGCGCTGCGCGCGATCGGCTTCGAGGTGGGCGGTGGATTCGCCAAGGGACTGACCATCGGCCCGCGCGTCAGCATGTCGGCGAACGAGGTGAGTCTCTTCATCGGCAATGCCGGCACGGCGATGCGCTTCCTCACCGGCTGGCTCGCGTTCACGCCGGGACGTTTCCTGATCGATGGCGAAGAACGGATGCGCAACCGTCCGATCGGCGACCTCGTCGAGGTGCTGCTGAAGATCGGCGCGGAGGTCGAGTACGTCGAGCGTGAGGGCTATCCGCCGCTCCGCATCCGCGGCAAGAAAATGCGCGGCGGCTTCGAGGTCGCGATCTCCGCTGACACGTCGAGCCAGTTCGCCTCGGCACTGCTGATGGGCGGCGCAACGCTTCCCGGCGGCATCACGGTCGTCCTCGAACGCCTCGCGTCGGCGCCGTACATCGACATCACCGCCGACGTGCTGATCTCGTTCGGCGCGCGCGTGGAGCGCGACGGCAATCGCGTGACCGTTTCGGCGCGCTCGCTGCAACGCGACGAGTACCGTGTGGAAGGCGACTACTCCTCCGCCTCGTACTGGTTCGCCGCCGCCGCGGCGACGAACGGCATCGCGCGTGTGCGCGGACTCGCCTCGCCGACCGCGCAGGGCGACTCCGCATTCGTCGACATCCTCGCGCAGATGGGTTGCAGCGTCGACGTATCCGACGACGAGATCACGCTGCGCGGTCCCGCGAAACTGCGCGGCGGCACGTTCGACTGCGTGAACACGCCCGACATCGTCCCGAGCCTCGCCGCGATCGCGCCGCTCGCCGATTCGCCGGTGGAGATCGTCAACGTCGCGAACCTCCGCGTGAAGGAGTCGGACCGCATCGCCACCGTGACCGCGGAGCTCCGCCGCCTCGGCGCAACGGTCGAAGAACGTCCCGACGGCATGCTCATCCAGCCCGGCTGGTCGGATGCGCCGGCGGTGATCGAAACGCACAACGACCATCGCATCGCCATGGCCTTCGCCGTCGCCGGACTGGCGCGCGGCCACGTCACGATCGGCGATGAGCGGGTCGTATCGAAGTCCTACCCACGCTTCTGGCGCACGTTGGACGAGGCGGTAGAATCGAGCACCGCCCGATAAGCAAATGCCCACCTGGTATCTGATTCTCGCCTTCCTGCTGATCGTCGTGAACGCGTTCTTCGTGGCGGCCGAATTCGCCATCATCCGCGTCCGGCCGACACAGCTCGCGGAGCTCGCGGCGGGAGGAAGCAGCCGCGCGCGGATGGCGCGCCGCATCACCAAACGGCTCGACGCTTACCTCTCCGCGGTGCAGGTCGGCATCACGTTCGCCTCGCTCGCACTCGGCTCGATCGGCGAGCCGACGATCGCGAAGATGATCCTCCCCTTCTTCGAGCGCCTCGGCTTTTTCGCCGCGCCGGTCGCGCACTCCATCGCCGCCACGGTCGCGCTCTGCTTCATCTCCGCGATGCACATCATCTTCGGCGAACAGGTGCCGAAGTTCCTGGCCATCGACAAGCCGGTCGCGACCTCGCTCTGGACCTCGCATCTGCTGCACGGCTTCTACTCCATCACCTACCCCGCGATCTGGCTGCTGCGGGCGCTGACCAATGGCGCGCTGAAGATCTTCGGCATCTCTTCCTCAGGCGAGGGGAACGCGATCCAGTCGCAGGAAGAGCTGAAGATGATCCTGGCGAGCTCGGAGAAGGCCGGCATTCTTTCCGAGGAGAACCGCGAGATCATCGAAGGGGTCTTCCAGTTCTCGAAGCGCACCGCGCGCCAGATCATGGTGCCGCGCACCGACGTCGTCATCCTCTCCACGACGAAATCGATCCAGGAAAATCTCGACATCATCCACAAGACGCGGCACACGCGGTACCCGCTGTGCGAAGGGACGCTCGATCAGACGGTCGGGCTGATTCACACCAAGGACCTCTTCCACGCGCAGCTCAAGGGACCGGGGCGTCCGCTCACGGAGCTGCGTCGCGACATGCTCTTCGTCCCGGAGAACTCGACCGTCGAAGCGCTGCTGTCGCAGTTCATCGAGCACAAGACGCACATGGCCGTCGTGCTCGACGAGTACGGCGGCGCGTCGGGCATCGTGTCACTCGAGAACATCACCGAGGAGCTGTTCGGACAGATTCAGGACGAGTTCGATCGCGAGCGTCCGGAGATCGAGCCGCTCGGCGGCGGACGTTACCGTGTGCGCGGCGATTACCTGATCGAGGATCTCGCCGATCGCCTGAAAGTCGACGTCGGCGAGCCGGCGGAAGAGACGATCGGCGGCTACGTCGCCGCGCGCATCGGAGGCGAGGTCGCGGCGGGCGACACGTGTGAGCTCGGCGATCTGAAGATCTCGGTCCTCGAGGCGGAGCGCTTCCGCGTGCGCTGGGTGCTCCTGCAGATGACGCCGCCCGCGACAGAGCCGGCGGAAGAAGAAGAGGCGCAAACGTAGGGCGGGTTCTCCAACCCGCCCCCGTCATTTGCATCAACCTCGCTTGAACAGCTTCGTCGGGAGGTGCGTGACGCGATGCCACAAACGGCTGAGGCGACCCTCTTCCTGTTCGTGCTGCGCGTGACGCGAAACTCGTGATTCCTTCAGAATCCTGTCGGTCTCTTGAATTCGCATGCGACCTCCTTTCAGAGGTCTAACTACTGCGAGGCAGATGCCTGCCGCGAGCCGTGCTGGAGCGCGCGATCGTGATACTCGACCACGATGTCGCGCACCCGTTCCGCGTCGTCGACGACATGAATGCTCTCCACGTCGGCCGCCAGGATGTTGTTCTCCTTGAGCACCACGTTCTTCAGCCACTCGATCATCCCGCCCCAGTAATCGCTGCCGAACAGGATCACCGGAAAATCGGAGATCTTCTTCGTCTGGATCAGCGTGAGCACGCCGTAGATCTCGTCGAGCGTGCCGAAGCCGCCGGGAAACGTGACGAATGCTTCCGAGTACTTCACGAACATCGTCTTGCGGACGAAGAAGTAGCGGAACGTCATCGCCTTGTCGACGTACGGATTGAGCGTCTGCTCGAACGGCAGCTCGATGTTGCAGCCGATCGACAGCGCCCCCGCGTTGCGCGCCCCGCGGTTCGCCGCCTCCATGATCCCCGGACCACCGCCGGTGATGATGGCGAAGCCCGCTTTGCCGATCAGCTCCGCGGTCTTCACCGCGAGGTCGTAGTAGCGATTCGACAGCTGCGTGCGCGCCGAGCCGAAGATGGAGACCGCGGGATAGACCTCCGCGAGGTGATCGAATCCGGCGACGAACTCGCTCGTGATCCGCAACACGCGCCACGATTCGCTCTGCAGCGTCTCCTGGCGCGATGGCCGGTCGAGGAGCTTGCGATCCTCGAGCGACTCGCGCGGTTTGGGAGGGATGTGGAGCTCGGTTTCGGCCATCGCTCAATTAGATAGCAGATAGCGGACAGCAGATAGCAACAGCAGCCGGCAGGGCGTGGGGCCTTGCTATCCGCTATCTGCTATCTCGCAAGCACTACATCCGCATCCTGATCACCGCCGTCTCGATCAGCTTGTCGCCCGGCAGGTCGCGCTGCCACGCCGTCGCTTTCACGCTTCCGGTTTCGTGCATCGTGCCGAAGGCGGTGCGCACCTTGAAGCGGATCGTCGAGCTCTCCGCCGGCTGAATGTTGCTGAAGGAGAGGTGATAGATGTTCGCACCCGGCTCGTGCGACTCGATGACGCCGCGTTCATGCGTCTCGTCGAGCACGACGAGTTGCGGCGGCAGCTCGATGTCGACGAGGACGTCCTTCACGTCTCTCACGCCGCGGTTCGAGATCACCACATCGAGATTGTCTTCTCCCGCCTCGGGGAGATCGGTCGGGTGGACAATGTTCAGCTTGAGCAGCTGTCCGCGCGACGTCAGCGCCATGCCGCCGGATTTGCATCCGGCAACGGCGAAGAGCGCCGCGGTCAGCAACGCCATCGCGAGGATGGCAAGTATCGTGTTTCTCTTCATGAGTTTCCTCCGAGGGAAAATGAGTGCAAAGCAATGACCTGGTTTCTGGGAGTTGACGGGGGCGCATCGAAAACGGCGGCGATCGTCACCGACGAGCACGGCACGGTCCTCGGCCGCGGTCTCGCCGGCGGATCGAATCATCTCCGCGTCGGCATCGAAGAAGCGACGCGTAATGTCGAGCGCGCCGTGAACGGCGCCCTGGTCGAGGCCGGCATCGCGATCAACAAGGTCGAGTACGCCTACTGCGGCATCGCCGGCTCCGATCATCCGGCGCATCACGAGCGCGTGGTCGAAGCGCTGCGCGTTTTCTTTCCGCGCGGCAACTTCATCGTCGACACCGACGGCCGCGTCGCCCTCACCGGCGCCATCGGCTTCGGCGCCGGCATCGTGATCATCGCCGGCACCGGCTCCGTCGCGTTCGGCCGCAACGAGCTCGGGCGCGAGGCACGGGCGGGCGGCTGGGGGCCGACGCTCGGCGATGAAGGAAGCGGTTACGCGATCGCGCGCGAAGGACTCGCCGCGATCGTCCGCGCATACGACGGCCGCGGCACCGCGACGACGATGACGCAGCTCCTCTGCAACGAGTACGACATGTGCGATCCGACCGATCTGCCGCGCTTCGTCTACGCCGCGACGACGCACGCCGACGACATCGCGCGCTACGGCAAGCTGGTGATCGAGGCGGCGAAGACGAGCGATCCGGTGGCGCAGGAGATCATCGACAACGCCGGCCGCGAGCTCGCAACGTGCGTGGTCGCCGTCGCCGAGCGACTCGAGCTGCTGGAGAAGACGTTCCCCGTCGCGTACGTCGGCGGCGCGTTCAACGCCGGCGAAGTGCTGATCGCGCCGATGCGCAACGCGATCGTGACGAGCGCGCCGCATGCGCAGATCGCGCCGCCGCGCAACACGCCGGTGGAAGGGGCGGCGATGATGGCGGTGCGCGCGGCGGGCGGGCCGCGGCGGGATCGGTGACGTGCGCAAACACGCGCTCACCATCGCCACCGCCGTCGTCGCCATCGCCTTTCTCCTCACCGGCCGCGTCTCGCTCGCGGCGGCGAAGAAGGCGATCGACGTCGATCTGCTGCTCGTCCTCTTCGCGCTGCTCGTCGCGGTCGAGATCCTGCGCGAAGCGGGCTGGCTCGATCTGATGGTGGCGTTCACCATCTCCCGCTTTCACACCACGCGCGGCTTCGCCATCGCATTGATCGCGATGAGCGGCCTCCTCGCGGCGCTGGTGACGAACGACGTGGCGCTCTTCGTGGTCATCCCGTTCACCGTCGTCGCCAGCCGTTTCTCCGACTTCGATCTCGAAGACGCGGTGATCCTCGAGATCGTCGCCGCGAACCTCCTCGGCTGCCTCACCCCGCTCGGCAATCCACAGAACCTCTTCGTGTTCCACAGCTCCGGCTGGACCGCCGCGCATTTCGTCCGCGTGATGCTGCCGTTCGTCGCCGCGAGCGCCGCGGGCTTGCTCGCCGCGGTCTTCCTCCTCGGTCCATCGCGGCCGCTGGTGAAAGCCGACGTGCAGCTGCCGCCGCGCAACGCGATGGGCGGCATCGCCGGCGCTCTCTGCTTCGCGCTCGTGCTGCTCGAGATCGCGCGCATCTCGAACGCCTGGCCCGCCGCGATCGTCGCGCTCATCGCCGGCGTCTTCTTCCTGCCGCGCGGACTCTTCGCGCTCGACCTCTCGATCGTCCCGCTCTTCCTCTCCGCGTTCGTGATCGTGGAAGGACTGCCGCGCATCAACGTGACGGGACACATCTACGTCAGCGCCATCGCGTTGTCGCAGGTCATCTCGAACGTCCCCGCGACGATCCTCCTCTCGCCGCTCGCCGCGCCCGACTGGAAGGCGCTGCTCTACGGCGCGAACGCCGGCGGCTGCGGCACGATCATCGCCTCACTCGCCAACCTCCTCGGCTGGCGGATCTACGCAAAAGAATCGGGCCGTGACCCGCGGTTTTTCCGCAGGCTCACGGCCCTCAATTTCGTGTTTCTGGCGTGGATCGGTTTGAGTGCGTGGCTCCTACTTTGACGCCTTCAAACTCGCATCCCGAATCCCGCGGAACTCATCCCCCGGCACCCAGTTCGGCATCGCCGGCGCGTTCGCCGCTTCCCATCCCATCCAGAATCCGAGCTGCCCCATCTCCACTGCTTCCGCCCAGTCCCATTTCGGATCGAACTCGTCGCTCGGCTGGTGATAGCGATGTTCGCGGTAGTCGTCCGACTGCGCCTTCCCCCAACCGGCCGGCTTGCCGATGACGTCCTGGCCCGGATCGACCGAGAACGCGGGCACGCCGACTTTGCCGAGGCTGAAGTGATCGGAGCGATAGTAATGACCCTGCTCCGGCTCCGGATCGGGGACGATGGTGATGCCCATCGCCTTCGCGATCTTCTGCGCGGTGGGGAAGAACGTCGTCCGCTCGATGCCGTTCATGTAGACGTCGCGCACGCGGCCGAGCTCGGGGATGGCGTCGTAGTTGATGTTCAGCGCGATGCGGCCGGCGGGGACCGACGGGTGCTTGCCGTAGTAGCCCGAGCCGATGAGCCCCTGCTCCTCGGCGGCGACGGAGTTGAAGATGATCGAGCGCTTCGGCTTCGGCGTGGTGTTGGCCCAGACGCGCGCCATCTCGATCAGCAGCGCGCAGCCCGACGCGTTGTCGATCGCGCCGTTGTAGATGCTGTCGCCGCGCTCGTCGGGCTTGCCGACGCCGAGGTGATCGTGATGCGCGCTGTAGAGAATCGCTTCCTTCTTCAGCACCGCGTCGGAGCCTTCGAGCTTCGCCACGACGTTGGCGGTATCGAACGCGCGCGACTTGCTGCCGATCGAACCGGTGAGTCGATAGCCGCCGAGCGACACCGGCTTGAAGTCACGTGACGCGGCGGCCTTCGTCAGCGCATCGAGATCCTGCCCCGCCGCTTTGAACAGCTGCTTCGCTATGTCCTCGGTGACCCAGCCGGCGAACTTCACCGCCGCTTCGTTCGCACCGCGGCGCGAGTACGAGCGCTCCGATCCCCACGAGTTGCGAACCACGCTCCACGGATAGCCCGCGGCGTCATTCGTGTGGATGAGGATCACCGCGTCCGCGCCCTTCGCGCCGCCGATCTCGTACTTGTACGTCCAGCGGCCGTAGTACGTGCGCGCCTTGCCCTTGAAGAGGTCGGGCTCCGCGGCGTTCGCCGGCGGATCGTCGACCAGCATCACGAGCGTCTTCCCCTTCGTGTCGAGGTCCTTGTAGTCGTTCCACTTGTACTCGGGCGCGACGACGCCGTGGCCGACGAAGACGAGCTCGGAGTCGAGCGGCGTCGCGGCGGTCTGCTGCTTCGTCTGCGTCTCGTCGCTGGCGACGAAGTCGTCGAGATACTTGAGCGGACCGATCGCCGGCGCGCCTTCTTTCGTGAACGAGGCGGTCGTCGTCTGCGCGTCGGTGGTGACGCCGAGGAGCGCGACTTTCTGGAAGTACGTGCCGTTGTCGCCGTCCGGCGTGAGGCCGAACGCCTCGAACTGCGCGGCGATGTACTCCTGCGCGATCTGATCGCCGCGCGTGCCGGGGCCGCGCCCTTCGAGCAGGTCGCTGGCGAGGAACTTGTCGTGTGCGGCGATGGCGTCGCCGCTGATCATGCGGACCGCGCGCGACACCGCGGGAGGGGTCGGGACGTCGGCGGCAATCAGCGGAAAAGCGACGGCTGCCGCGAGAGAAAGCAGGAAGCGCATTTTCATGGCGGGAGCATAACGATGTTTTCTGCGCGGGAGGGTAGGGACTTCGGGACTTAAGTCACTCCTAGATAGAGTGAGCATCAAACACGCTGAACTGCATCTGCCGACTGTCTGGCCGCATCTCCCGCTCTCCGAACGGGTTATCGACCGCCTCTGCGACATCCTCTACGCGACCGACGAGATCAAGGACATGATCAAGCTCGAGCGCCGCACGTCCGACGACCGCATGGCTGAGGTCGATGAGACGGTGCGGCGCGTGTACGAGGAAGTGAATGAGTTGATGAAAAGAATCGTGGATTAGGTTCACGAAGTCTTCGGATCGGCGAACGTAAGATCCAGTTCGTCCACCTTGATTCCGCCGACGTCACCGCTGATCTTCGCGAGAACCGGCCGGCGCTTCTCGAGGCTATCAACCACCATTTTGTACAGCGTCGAATCGGCCCCGTTCGTGACCTTCAGCCATTGCGGCTCTCGATCCGCCGTTTTCAATTGTACGTGCAGCTCCTGCGTCGCCCCGGCCACCCATTTCACATTGCCAACTTCGATCTTCAACGTCATGACGTGCTCCTTTCACTCAATTGACCGCGAGCTTCGCCAAGCTTTTCTGGCGACAGCCTGCATCGGGATCACGAGATCGGGCAGATCGACGAGCGCTTTCTCCACGGCAGAGAGAAACTCGCTCTCGCTGCTGGTGCCACTGAGGAGGTACGCGAGGAACTCCTGCTGAAACGGCTCGGAGATGGTGAGACTGTGCAGTCGTTGCGCGTTGTAAGGCGAAGTACCAGCTGACGATTCGCTCTTAACGATCCGCTCCACCGCGGTTTTGACCGCCGCCGCACCGCCGTTCGCGACGCGATCGACGACCGCGAGCACAGCGTCGCAGCAGCCGTCGATCACCTTGAACGGCCAGCGATCGGACATCGTACCGATGAGCAGCGGCCGGGCGACCGACGCGGCCCAGGCGTTGTGAGAAGGCAGACGTGCGAGCCGATCGTCGACGAGGGCAGCACGGCTGGAGCGATCGGGATAGACGAGTGGAATCACCTCGTCGATACGCCCCTTCCTGATCAGTGCCGGTTCGATGTTGTCGATGTAGTTCGTTGCCAGGATGAAACAGATCTCCTGCCGCGCGCAGGCGTCACGGAGGTCCTGGAGCCGGTTCAGCATCGCCGGAACGACGAGCTTCAGGAACGACGGTTGTTCCTCGAACTTGCGGCGGCGCAGAAGGTCGTCGATCTCGTCGAAAAGAATCGTCACCCGACGCACGTGCCCCAGCAGATTGAAAATGTCGCGCGCTTCGGAGTCGATGAGCGACTCACCGCGCCGGGTGAAATCCGCGGGCGTGATGCGGATCAGCCTCGTCGCGCGCGACACACCGCTGTCGGATTGCCACAGCTCGCTGGCCACCGCTTCGATGATCTTCGTCTTCGATGATCCCGGCGGGCCGTGCAGAACCATCGAGTAGTTCGCGTTCCGGTACGACGTCCCGCTCGTCTTGCGAACCATTTCCGACAACTTTCGCTGGAGCCGTCGCACATGCGGCGTGTCGTGATCGGTCGCTTGAACGGCACGCAGACCGCTCTTGCTCTCGACGATCGTGAAGCGATGCTCGCAGAGCATCCATAGCCGGTCCTCGAACAACGCACGGAGCTCGAGCAGTGCGTCGATCATGTACGTCGTACACCAGAGATCGACCCGCTCGGGGCGCGCCTGCCGCTCAGATACCCAGCCAGTGAGCTTGATCTTTCCTTTCAGCGGCCGCCCGGCGATCTGCTCGACTGAATACTCTGTACGAGTCACGCCTGCCCATTCCACGAACTCGAGGAGCGCCTCGTCCGCCGCGGTGACTTTCGGATAGCGGCGCAGGATCCGCGCAAGCGTGAACACGACATCGGCCGCCGGCGCCGCGGCGGACAACGAGTACGTCTTGTCGAGCATAAACGGCTGACCGGCGACCCATCCACCGCCGCCGCGAAGACCTTGGGCGGCTTTCAGCACCGCGTCCTCGACCATGGCCACACTTTCGATCTCGCCGGACAGCGCCGCGACTTCCAGACCGCCTGCCAGCTCCGCCGGATCGAACTCCGTCCAGTTCCGGCTGCTCGCGTTGGCGATTTCGCGCATGACCACCTGATCGCACCAGCGCTGCACCGGCTCGAGCGGTCGTGCGATCGCCTCGACCACGTCGCGGTTGCTCTGTTCGATGGAGCGGAACGCCTCGATCAATGTCGATGACTCGGCATCCGCCGTTGCCAGACATGCCTTAATCGAACGGGCGAACGCCTTCACCGCCTCCCGACAGGCGCGTCTCGCGCGATCCGCAGCTTCCGCCCGTTCGCGCCAGAAACGCCGTCGCGGCTCGTCGCTGGTGAACCTGCTCACACCCAACTCGATGTTGTATTCGCGGAGCTTGTTCAGGCACGTCTCTTCATCGCCGCCGTCTGCGACGGCATTAACTGCGTCGTGAATGGTGTCGAGAAGCCGGATCGCCTCCTGAAGCTCATCGACGAGCGACTGACCCCGGGCGCCGATCTTCCTGACGATCTCCTGAATCTCTGATCGGACCTTTGCCCAAACGTCCGCTGCGCGCGAGTCGATCGTGAGGCCGGCAACGAGCTTGTCGATCGATCCAAGCCGGCTGTCGAAGGCTTCGCCCGTGACCGCGATCCTGCGAAAGCGGGCGAGGAGATTGAGCAGTGCATCGACATCGAACGGCAGGTTCGCCACCGGCCCGTGCGCGGTCTTCACGCTGCGATCGATCTGCTCGATCAGAGCCGCGATCTCTTTCACCATCGCCGCGCGTCGCTTGCAGACATCCGTCAGCGACGTGATCGCAGCGAGACAGGTGTTGGTCACGTAGGCCGAAGGCGGCAGGACACCGGTCGAAGCACCCGTCACTCCCCCGCTACCGTGCATCGACCAGAGCATGGCAAAGAGCGCGAATACACCTGCTCCCGTGTACGCCTTCGCTTCTCCTCCCCGGAGCAGCACCCACAGCACGATCGCGGTGGAGTGTGGATGCCAAGCCGACATCAGCGCGGAGCGACTAAGGTATCGGCTGTAGGCGTCCGGTCCCGCGGGTGGCAGCAGCGTATCGGCCAGAAACTCCGCTACGTCACGCGGTTCGCAGCGTTTGTCGATCGCCTTCTTCAATTCCTCGAGCTTCTTTTCGATCGCCGGATAGCGCCGCCGCTTTGTCCAGAGCCGCTGCAGCGTCTTCACGCAAAGTGGCGTGGTGAGGTTGATCGCCGATGGTGGATCCGGCTCGCGTTCGTCAGTGACCCACGCGGGAAAATACATGGGCTCCTTCACCCATGTGCGGAACGGATGATCAGAGAGCTCCAGATTCCAGATGGCGAGATCGATCAGTCCGCTGATCGCGGGCTCGAGGAGCTTGTCAATGGTACGGATCCGTTCAGTCCATTGCTCGACGCTCTGATGAATGTCGTTCTGCATCGTTTCGCTCCGAACCACCGGACTCTCTTGGATAGAGGGACATAACTGCGGATTTCACCGTCTCTATCCCTTCCCCCTTGACTTCCTGAACGCGTGAACCTAACTTAACACTGTTAAGTTTTGGAGGCGCGTTTTGGGACCTACCGAACGTCGACAGCGTGAACGAGAAGAAGTCCGTACCCGCATCCTCGATGCGGCCCGCGAGTTGTTCGTCAGCGAAGGCTACGACGCCGTGACCATGCGCCGCATCGCGGAGCGCATCGAGTACTCGCCCACCGCGATCTACTTCCACTTCAAAGACAAGGAAGCGCTGATGGGGGAGCTCTGCGCGGTCGACTTTTACACGCTGGCCACGCAGCTCACGAAGATCGCGCGCCTCGACGATCCGGTCGAGCGCCTCCGCCGCATCGGCCACGCGTACGCCGACTTCGCCGCCGAGTTCCCGAATCACTACCGCCTGATGTTCATGACGCCGCATCCGGTCGGCGACATCCCCGACGAAGCGATGCAGCGCCAGGGCAATCCGGAAGAAGACGCCTACGCCTTCCTCAAGAGCACCGTCGCGCAGGCGATCGCCGAGAAGCGCTTCCGCCCCGAGCACTCCGACGTCGAGCTCGTGTCGCAGACGATGTGGGCCGGCGTGCACGGCGTCGTCTCGCTGCACATCGCGAAGGAGTCGGATCCCTGGGTCGAATGGCGCCCGATCAAGAAGCGCGTCACGGCGATGATCGACATCCTGGTCGACGGTCTGGCAAAGGCGAAGCGAGGCAAGTGATGGTCGACCTCGCAACCAAATCGCTCCTCCACGACAAGCTCCGCTTCCTCATCACGGTCAGCGGCGTGGCGTTCGCGGTCACGCTCGTCTTCGTGCAGGTCGGGCTCTTCCTCGGCCTGATGGACAACGCCTCGCTGACCATCGAGCACCTCAACGCCGACCTCTGGGTCACCTCGCACGACACGAAGAACATCGACTTCGCGCACACGTTCCCGGAGACGCATGTGAAGCGCGTGCGCGCGATCCCCGGCGTGGCGCGCGCCGACAACCTCATCGTCTGGTTCATGAACGTCAGCCTGCCGAACGGCGCGGTCGAAGGCACCGAGGTGTATGCGCTGGAGGACTTCGCGCGCTGGAACTTTCCGTGGAAGGTCACCGGCGGCAACCTCCAGGATCTCCGCCGCGGCAACTACATGTTCCTCGATGCCTCGGCGGAGAAGCGCTACGGCGGACCGTTCGCCATCGGCGAGTACCGCGAGGTGATCGGCCGCCGCCTGAAGATCATCGGACGCTCGGAAGAGGCGAAGTCGTTCACCACCACGCCGCTGACGTTCATCGACTTCACGCTCGCGCAGAGCCTCGTGCCGAGCGAGCTGCGCGGCAACACGACCTACATCCTGGTGAAGCTCGCGCCGGACGCGAACGTCGAGCAGGTGCGCGCGGAGATCAAGCGCCGCCTTCCGTACAACGACGTCTTCACCGGAAAAGAGTGGGCCAGCCGCTCGCGCAGCTACTGGGTCGATTCGACGGGACTCGGCCTCAACATGTACCTCACCGTCTTCCTCGGCTGCCTCGTCGGCATCGTCGTCGTGGCGCAGACGCTCTACACGTCGACGATGGAGCACATCAAGGAATTCGGGACGGTGAAGGCGATCGGCGGCGGCAACGCCGACATCTACGCCATCCTCGGCAAGCAGGCGGCGATCGCGGCGGTGCTCGGCTTCGCGCTCGGCGCCGTCATGGCCTACGCCCTCCGCCCGCTCATCTACAAGATCGATCTCAAGCTCGTCATCCCGCCGCAACTCTTCGCGATCGTCTTCGCCGGATCGATCGTGCTCTGCCTCGCGGCGGCGATGATCTCGTTCAGAAAAGTCGCATCCATCGATCCGGCACTGGTGTTCAGAACATGATTCTCGAAGCGCGCAACATCCAGAAGTCATTCACCGAAGGCCGCGAGACGATCCCCGTCCTGCGCGGCATCGACTTCGGCGTCGATCGCGGCGAGATCGTCTCGCTGGAAGGGCCGTCGGGCTCGGGCAAGACGACGTTCCTCTCGATCCTCGGCTGCATCCTCACGCCGTCGCAGGGCGACGTGGTGATCGACGGCGAGCGCGTCGACGCGAAGCGGCTCAACGCGATTCGCAAGCGCTCGCTCGGCTTCGTCTTCCAGCAGTTCAATCTCTTTCCGTCGCTCACCGCGCTCGAGAACATCGAGTACGCGCTGAACGTGAAGGGGATGCGCGGGCGCGAAGCGCGCACCGAGGCGCAGCGCGTGATCGAAGCCGTCGGTCTCGGCGATCGTCAGGCCTTCCTGCCGCGCGACCTGAGCGGCGGCCAGAAGCAGCGCGTGGCAGTCGCGCGCGCGCTGGCCGGCAACGCGCCGATCCTCCTCGCCGACGAGCCGACCGCGAACCTCGATTCCGTCGTCGGCACCCAGGTCCTCGAAATGTTCCGCGCGCTGGCGAAGAAGGAAAACCGCGCGCTCGTCATCGTTACGCACGACCCGAAAGTCCGCGCGGTCGCCGATCGCGTGGTGAAGATCCACGACGGGAGATTGTCGTCATGAAACGTTGGATTGCTCCGTTCCTCGGTCTGGTCATCGTCATCATCACCGTCGTGCAGGTGCGCGCGAACCGTGTGGGACAGACACTCTTGTCTGTCCAGCAGCCCAAGGCACAGACAGGAGTGTCTGTGCTACACGTCATCGCCGAGGGGCGCGTTGCGGCTTATCCCGGCGCGGAGGTCACCGTCGGCAGCGACGTCGCCGGCACGATCGAGCGCCTCGACGTCGTCGAACAGGACGTCGTGCAAAAGGGCGATGTCATCGCCACGCTGCGCTCGGACGATCTCCGCGCCGCGCTCCTCGAAGCACGCGCCCGTGTCGGCGAAGCGGATGCCGACATCCGCCTCTACCAGTTCGAGGTCGAGCGCGCGCAGCGGCTCTTCCGCGAAGACGTCGGCTCGAAGCAGACGTGGGAGAAGAGCGAGCGCGATCTCGATGCGGCGCGTGCGCGTCGCGCGTCGGTGATGGCGGAAGCGCGGCGGCTCGAAGCGGTCGTGGCGAAGACGGTGATCAAGGCGCCGATCGACGGCGTGGTCATTACGCGGATGCGCCAGCGGGGCGAGACGATCAGCGCGGGCGACGCGCTCATCACGATCGCCGACCTGCGCCGCACGCGCGTCGAAGCGGAAGTCGACGAGTTCGACGCCTCGCGCATCCGCCAGGGTGCGGACGCGACGATCTCGGCCGAGGGGTACGACGGCAAGTGGCGCGGCGTGATCGAAGAAGTGCCGGGCAACGTCGTCAGCCGGAGACTGAAGCCGCAGGATCCGGCGAAGCCGATCGACACGCGCGTGCTGCTGGTGAAGATCGCGCTGGCCGAGGGGACGCCGTTGAAACTCGGCCAGCGCGTCGAGGTCGAGTTCAGATAGGCGGCGTCTTCGTGTGCCAGCTCGTGTGCTGCTGAAACAGATTCGCCGCCGCGAGCACCGCGTCGTCGTCGTTCACCGCGCCGACGAACTGGATGCCCGCGGGCAGGCCCTTCGACGTGAATCCTGACGGGACGCTGATCGCCGGAAGTCCGCAGAAGTTGCCGATGCCGCCGAGCGGATCGGAGAACGCGAGGTCGACCTCGAGGTTCGTCTCCATCGTCGTCGCCGCGACCGGCAACGACGCGGCTGCTAGGACGTCGACGTCTTTGAAGAGCTCCGCCATCGTTTTCTTCAGCAGCGTTCGGATGCGCTGCGCGCGGACGTAGTCGGCGCCGGAGATCGTCGAGTTGATGTAGCCGCCGATCCGTCCGAGCGCGTCGACGAGCTCGGAGACGCGTCCCGACTCGATCAGCGAATCGAACGCCGACGCGCCCTCGACGGAGATCGTCGTTCCTGCCGCGATCTCCCACGGACCCTCGGGCAGCGCAATCTCCGAGACTTTCGCGTTCGCGCGCAGCACGTTCAGCGCATCGCTCGTGATGCGCGCGATGTCGGGCTGCACGTCCTTCCACGCATTCGTCACCCAGCCGATGCGCAGCTTGCGCGGTGCGCGCATGTACTTGAACGACGACAGCGCCGACAGCACGAGCCCGCAATCGTCCGCGCTGCGCGCCATCGGACCGATCTTGTCCATCGAGTACGACAGCGCCATCGCTCCTTCGCGGCTGACGCGGTCGTACGTCGGACGCAATCCCGACACGCCGCAATACGCCGACGGACAGATGATCGAGCCCCACGTCTCGGTGCCGATCGCGAACGGCGCGAGCATTGCGGCGACGACCGCGCCCGATCCGCTCGACGAGCCGCACGTCCAGCACGCCTCGTTCCACGGATTCTTCGCGCCGCCCTGCAGCGACGCGTTGCCGTAGCGATAGCCCATCCCGCCGGCGAGCTCGATCATCGCCGCCTTGCCGATGAGCACCGCGCCGGCATCGTGCAGGCGGCGGATGACCGCGGCGTCGTGATCGAAGACCTGGTTGGCGAACGGATGCGCGCCCCACGTCGTCGGATAGCCCTTCACCGCGAGGAGGTCTTTCGCCGCGTACGGGATGCCGTGCAGCGGACCGCGATACTTGCCGGCGGCGATCTCGCTCTCCGCCAGGCGCGCTTCGTTCATCGCGCGCTCGCGGGTGAGCGTCGCGTACGCGTTGAGCTTCGAGCCGAGCGACGCGCTGCGCTCGAGGAACGTCTGCGTGACTTCGACGGGCGAGACTTCGCGTTTGCGAATGTGCTCGCCGAGCTGACGGACGCTCAGGCCGACGACGTTCATCGCGCCGGCTCCGTGCCGTTGTCCAGCGGAAACGCGCGCATCGTGGCCAGCGACTTCTCGCTGTCGATCAGGATGCGGCGGATCTCCGCCTTCTGCTCTTCGCTGAAGCGCGTGCCCCACTTGTTCATGATCCAGTCGTAGCGGGCGGCGGCTTCGGCGGGGATCGGCGCGGGCGGCGGCGTCTGTCCCTCCGCGATGGCAACACCCGCCGCGCCGACGGCCGTCGTGACGAAGAAATCGCGTCTGCTGATCATCGCTCCCTCCTGCCTCCGTCCTTGCGGACGACTTCCACGCCTCCCTGACCGCGACGTCCCGCGCCTCCGCGCCGCGCTTTCTCCAGCGTCATCAGGAATCCGAACGCCTGATCCTTGAACTGCAGATGACGGAGGAGGTTCCAGTGCCTGCCGACGTACTTCTGCAGGAACTCGAGCACGTGACCGAGGGAGATGATGCGGCACGGCGGGACGGCGGCGCCGGGCGGAAACGACGCGAAGATGACGAGCCGCACGGTGTAGCCCGACGGCAGGCGCGTCGTGCCGTTGTCGAGCAGCTCGTTCACCACGCGATCTTCGTCTTCCGGAGTTTCACCGAAGCGCGCGATGACCGCCTTCAGCACCTCGGGATCGCGCACCGCGCTGTTCATCCCGACGCGCCCTTCCTTCACCTCGCCGACGATCATGTCGACCGAGTTGCGCGGAATGCCGAGGCCGGGATCGGTCTCCGTGACGTCGAGTCCCTTGGCGCGTTTGCGCGGAATCGCCGGACCGACGGTCGGAAAGCGAAACGCGAGGATGTCGATGTCGGTGATGGTCCGCGTGCGCCGTCCCGCGCCCGCGATGATCGGATATTCGGCGGAGGTGAAGTAACCGTTGAGTTGGAGATACGCCTGCACTAGAGCGACAGCGTGATCCATCGCGCGAAGATAACAGACGGAGACAGCGGACAGCAGACAGCGGACAGCAGGAGAAAATCAGCCGCTGTCTGCTGTCCGCTGTCCGCTGTCTGTCATGCGTTACACTCACTCAACCGCATGGACAACGCTCCCCGCCCGCTCTACGACTGCTCCAAGTGTCCCGCGTACTGCTGCAGCTACGAGCGCATCATCGTCAACAAGCGCGACCTTGCGCGGCTGGCGAAGCACTTCGGTCTCGACATCGACACGGCGCGCGCGAAGTTCACCAAGGTCGTGGAGAAGGAGCAGGTGCTCCGCCATCAGAAGGACGATATCTACGGCTCGGTCTGCATGTTCCTCGACAAAGAGAAACGCCGTTGCACGATCTACGAAGCGCGTCCCGGCGTCTGCCACGAGTATCCCGACTGGTCGCGATGCGGCTATTACGAATTTCTGAAGTGGGAGCGCCGTCAACAGGATGATCCAGACTTCATCCCGCTCAAACGCGGCTGAGGTTGCTGAAATCGGCACCTCGGCCGAAAGCGTTATTTGCAGTATGCCGCACCGCCGTCTCGTCTTGCTCCTCCTCGTACTCGCCGCTCCGTTCCTCTTCGCGCAGGAATCCCTGCAACACGTCGAAGAGAACGTTTCGGTCGGTTACGTGATGGTTCCGTTCACCGTCCTCGGCGGTCACGGTGCGCCGATCACCGACCTCGCGTCCGCCGAAGTCGACCTGCTCGTCGACGGCGTGCCGGTGAAGAGCGACATGTTCGAGAAGTCGATGGACGCGCCGGTCTCGTTCACGATTCTCGTCGACGGCTCGGGCTCGATGGCGCTCGCCGGCAAGATGGAAGCGGCGCGCGCGGCGGTCGAGTCGCTCATCGCGCGGCGCAAGAAGGGCGACGATTTCTCGCTCTTCGTCTTCGACAACACCGAAGCGCATGAGCTCGTGCCGTTCACGGAAGATCCGCAGGCCGTGCTGACGGCGATGTACACCATCAAGCCGTGGGGGAAGACCGCGTTTTTCGATGCGGTCTCGACGATGCCGGAGCGAAGCCGCCTCGGGCGTAACCCGACGCGAGCGATCATTTTGCTCAGCGATGGCATTGACAATGCTTCGCGCCTCACGCGTGAACAACTCTCCAGGACGCTCGAAGGTCTCGCCATCCCGATCTACTCCCTCGGATTGCGAGAGGCGTCCGAGGCCAGACTTCTGAAAAGCCAGACGGCGGAAGCGTCGTCTGATATCGCATTGCTCGAGGACGTGGCGACTCAGACCGGAGGCCGTCTCTTCCTCGGCAATCGTCCGGAACAGCTCGGAAAAGCGGTCGATCGTATCGAAAATGATCTCCGCGCTCAGTATCTGATCGGCTTCACGCCGACCGGAAAAGGTGCTGTAAAGTACCGCCGCATTTCGCTGAAAGTCGCGGGGCGAGTGCAGGCGGTCCGCGTACGCGCGGGATATCGCGGGACCGAGCCCCCGGTTGTCACTAAAGCGAACGAAAGGAAGAGAAGTTGATGAGAATCGCAGCCAGAGTAACCCGTGGTTTAACGGTGGCCTTCGTGGTCGGCACACTCGCAGCGTGCGCCACGAACAAGGAGGTCGATCGCAAGATCGCCGAGGCTACCGACAAGGCGATGGCGACTACGAATCAGAAGATCGAGTCGGTCGCATCGCAGGTTGAGACGGTCCAGCAGCACCAGAAGGAGCAGGACGCTCAGATCGCCACCCTCAGCCAGGAAGCGAAGGACGCGCTCAAGCGCGCCGAAGACGCCGGTGTGATCGCCAAGGGCGCCGGCAAGGTCGTCTTTCAGCAGACGTTCTCCGATGACAAGGTGAAGTTCAAGAGCGGCAAGTACGACCTGAGCAAGGACGCGAAGACCGCCCTCGACGAGCTCGGCAACAAGCTGAAAGAGATGACCGGCGGCGAGCACCAGTACTTCGTCGAGATCCAGGGCCACACCGACGACACCGGCGGCACCCGCTACAACGACGAGCTCGGCCAGCGCCGCGCCGACGAAGTCCGCCGCTACCTCTCCCGCCAGTACACCGTTCCCCTGAACCGCATGTCGACGATCTCGTACGGCGACACGCTCCCGGTCGCGCCGAACAAGACGCGCGCGGGCCGCGCGCAGAACCGGCGCGTGGTGGTCGTCGTCCTCGAGTAGTCCGCACTGCACATACAATCGAGCGCCATGCGAATTCGCGTGGCGCTCGCCTTCCTCCTTCTCCTCCTAACTTCCTCCGCCTTCGCCCAATCCGCCGCGGACCTCGACACGCGCCGCAAGGCGCTCTCCGACCTCGTCAACGAAGCATGGGAGTGGCGGCTGGAAACCAGTCCGGAGCTGGCGTCGTTCGTCGGCGACAACCGTCACAACGACCGCTGGTCCGATGAGTCGATGGCGGCGCTCGAATCCGAAACGAAGAAGAGCCGCGAGCTCCTGAAACGCGCGAACTCGATCTCGACGCGCGGCTTCGACGAACAGGAAGCGCTGAACAAGACGGTGCTCGTGCGCCAGCTCGAGAACGGACTCGAGTCGTACCGGCTGAAGGATTTCGAGATGCCGGTGAACCAGCTGCAGGGCGTCCATCTGCAGGTGCCGCAGATGATCACCAGCCTGCAGTTCAAAACCGACAAGGACTACGCCGACTGGATCGCGCGCATGCACGCGGTGCCGCAACTCTTCGACCAGATCACCGCCCTGATGCGCCTCGGCATGCGCGATCACCTCATGCCGCCGCGCTTCCTCCTGGAGAAAACGGCCGACCAGATCGACGGCATCGCGAAGCAGCAGCCGGAAGAGACGCCGTTCGTGAAATCACTGACGAAGATCACGCCGGAGCTCCGCGCGCAGCTCATCGCGGCGGTGCGCGACGACGTCCTTCCCGCGTACGCGAAGCTCGGGAAGTTCGTCCGCGAGGAGTACGCGCCGCGCGGCCGCAAGGAAGAAGGGATCTGGGCGCTGCCGAACGGCAAGGAGCGTTACGCGATCGCCGTGAAGCGCACCACGACGACGAACCTCACGCCCGACGAGATCCATCAGCTCGGCCTGCGCGAGGTGGCGCGCGACGAGGAAGAGATGACGGCGATCGCGAAACGCCTCGGCTTCGACTCGCTCGCCGCGCTGCGCGATTCGATCGACAAAAATCCCGAGCTCAAGGCGAAGTCGCGCGAGCAGATCCTCGACCTCTATCGCAAATACATCGACACGATGTACGAGAAGCTGCCGATGCTCTTCGGCGACCTGCCGACGGCGAAGGTCGACATCCGTTCGGTCGAGGCCTTCCGCGAGAAGAGCGCGCCGGGCGGCCAGTACCAGCGCGGCACGAAGGACGGCGCGCGCACCGCGGCGGTGGTGATCAACACGTCGGAGCCGGAGAAGCGATCGCTGATCATGATCGAGGCGGTCGCGTACCACGAGGGTGTGCCGGGTCATCACCTGCAGAACGCGATCGCGCAGCAGCTCCCCGAGCTCGCGCCGTTCCGTCAGCAGGGCGGCGGCTTCACCGCCTTCGGCGAAGGCTGGGCTCTCTACTCCGAGCGATTGGGAAAAGAGGTCGGCTTCTACAGCGATCCGTACTCCGACTACGGCCGCCTGCAGAGCGACATCCTCCGCGCGATCCGCCTCGTGGTCGATACCGGCATCCATTCGAAGAAGTGGACGCGGCAGCAGGTCGTCGACTACTTCCACGCTCATTCATCGGCCGACGAGCCGACGGTGCAGATCGAGACCGACCGCTACATCGCGTGGCCCTCGCAGGCCCTCGGCTACAAGGTCGGCCAGCTCGAGATCCTCCGCCTGCGGGCGAAGGCGGAGAAGGAACTCGGCGGGAAGTTCGACATCCGGCAGTTTCACGACGTCGTGATCGGCGCGGGCTCGATCCCGCTCGACGTGCTCGCGGCGCGGGTGGAGGCGTGGATCAAGGCGTCACTTCATCGATCGTGAGAATGTGCGATCCATCCATGTAGTCGATGACGAAACGATGCGCGCCGTAGTCGGCGACGACGAACGGCTCGTGAATATCCCAGCCGATGTCGGGCCAGTGCTTCGCGAGCTCTGACGCGGTCGCGGCGCGGATGCGCGGCGACGAGCCGGCATAGCGCCGCAGCGCTGACGCGAAGATGGCGATCTCTTTCTCGCCGATGGCGCGCATCTGCCGCTTCATCTTCCCGGTGTCGGGATCCATGACGGCGGTCAACCCCTTGTTCTTCAGCGGCGCGATCTCAGGATCGGAATCGAGCGCGCTGGTGAGGTGCGGGCCGATCAACAGCACGGCGCCGTACAGCGACGGCGTGGCGAGCCCGGCGTCCGTCTTCAAGGCGTTCAACAACATCGTCACTTTCGCCGCGACCGCCGCGTCGTTGTCCCGAACGTACGTGACGTTGTCCGGCACCACGGCCGCGCGCCAGGGCGACGCGGAGCAGCGCAGCTCGACCGAGCGCCACTGTCCGCCGTCCACCATCTCGGCGCTGTAGAGCGACTGGCGAAACGTTCCGCCGTTCTCCCATGTCGCGGAGGTCATCGAGTCCTCGAGTGCGAACCGGAGCGTGCCTTTCGGAAACGTCAGCACGACGACCGGCGCCGGGAACGGACCCTTCGCGCTCTTCTCGACCGTCACTTCGCCGTGGACGTCGACCTCAATGGTCTGCCCGTTCACCTTCACGTCCTGCGAATAGGCCAGCCCTTTCAGCACGACGTTCTCGCCGCAACCGCTGACGGACATCGGAATCGTGCGCACTTCTTCAGGTTTGGCGCCTGCTTTTTCCACCGCGGCCGCGGGAGCGCGGTGAATCGTCAACTGCACGGACGTCGCAACTGCCAGAAGAATGCTCATTCGAAGGTAGCCACCACCGGCGCGTGATCGCTCGTCCCGGTCTCGCGCAGCGACGGACACGACGTCGCGCGCGAGGCGAGCGACTGCGACGCGAGCACGTAGTCGAGCCGCCAGCCGATGTTGCGCTGGCGGAGATTGCGCCACGGCGCCCACCAGCTGAAGTAGTCGTCGGCATTCGGATAGAGCATCCGGCCGACGTCGACGAGTCCTTGCGAAAGCAGTTTCTCCAGCAGGTCGCGCTCCTCGGGGCGCTGGCCGATGATGTTCGGCTTGCGCTCTTTCGGATGGACGTCCAGGTCGGTGCGCGCGATGTTCATGTCGCCGCAGAGCACGAGCTTCGTCCCGTCCTTCTGCACGTCGGCGGCGTAGTCGATGAGCGAGTGGAGGAACGCGACCTTCGCCGTGTAGTCCTTGCCGCCGTTCGGGACGTAGACCGACGCGAAGATCGTGTCGCCGACGCGCGCCTGCACGATGCGCGTCTCGTTGTCGAAATGCGGATGCGAGAACTCCGGCGCCGCTTGCGCGCTCGCCAGACGGATGTGCAGACCGACGCCCGAGTACGCCGCCGCGCCGTGCCAGTAGCACTGGTAACCCTCGAGATCGCAGATCGTCGCCGGCACCTGCGCGGGCGACGCTTTCAACTCCTGCAGGCAGATCACATCGGGCTGTTCGCTCTGCACGAATGCTGCAAATTGCTCGTGCCGTGCACGAATGCCGTTGACGTTCCAGGTGGCGACTTTCATTGCGCGAATTGTAAACAACCGACGGAGAACCGACCCCATGCGTAGAACAGCCTTCCTCACACTCCTCCTCCTTCTCACCGCCACATCGCTCTTCGCGCAGGACTGGCGCGGCGGCCGGCCCGATCGACGCCGCGATCGCGATCGCTACGGCTACCGCGACAATTACTTCGAGCTCACCCCTCAAGTCGGCTACCGCTACGGCGGGACGATCTTCACCGACGACACGACGCTCTTCCCGTTCGACGTCGACGTCGCCAGCGATGTGAGCTACGGACTGAACCTCGGCATTCCGATCAATGACAACGGCATGAAGCTCGAGCTCCTCGTCGATCATCAGGACACGCATCTCACGGCCGGCGGCGACGATCTCTTCGGCGCAGACCAGCGCCTGGCGGAATTTCACGTGACGTACTACCAGGCGGGCGTCCTCGTGCCGTTCGCGCGCTCGCGCAACATGACGCCGTACTTCGCGGTCGACGCCGGCGTCGCCAATCTCGACACCGACATCGCCGGCACGTCATCGGCGAATCGCTTCGCCGCCTCGGCCGCGATCGGCCTGAAGTTCCCGATCGCGAACAACGTGGCGGTGAAGATCGAGGAGCGCGGCTTCTTCGCCAACACCGGCGACAACGGCGATCGCTGCAGACGCTTCGACTGCAACGACACGAATCTGTACCAGGGTGAGACGTCGCTCGGCGTGAGCTTCAGGTTTTAGGAGCGCGGCCGTCCCGGCCGCAGTCGCTGGGCGTCTCGCCCGGCGACCAATCGGCGATCGAGCGAGACGCTCGATCGCTGCGGGCGAGACGCCCGCGCTCCGTCACTGCCACTTGAACACGCGCAGCGCGAGCGCGAAGCAAACCACGCCCCACGCCACGAGCACACCGACCGGCGCCGCGATGGCCATCCATCCGGCGCCGTCGTTCATCACGGCGCGCAGCGCGTCGTTGAGCGCCGTGAGCGGCAGTGCGCGGATGAACGGCTTCGCCGCGTCGGGGAAGCGCTCGTACGAGAAGAAGACGCCGGAGCAGATCCACATCGGCACCATCACCAGGTTCATCATCCCGCTCACCGCCTCGATCGTCGCCGCGCGCGACGCGACGAGCAATCCGATGCCGGAGAAGGCGAAGCCGCCGATGAGGCAGAGGATGGCGAACGTGATCAGCGATCCGTGCACGCTGACGTGGAAGACGAGCCACGCGAACACGATGAGGAACGTCACCTCGCCGGTGAGGAAGATCAGCCGCGAGAAGAACTGCGCGAGGAGGTAATCGGACTTGCGCATCGGCGTCGCGATCAGGCGCTTGAGCAGCTTCTTCATCCGCGCATTCACGATGCTGAAACCGACGCCCCACATGCCGGTCCCCATCAGGTTCATGCCGAGGAGTCCGGGGACGAGGAAGTCGATGTAGCGCGAGCCCTGCTCGCTCACGTGCTCTTCGCGCGCGGCGATCACGTCGCGACGTCCCGCCGCGCGTTGCAGCGCGTCATCCGCCTCGACGCGTGCGGTGCGTGCATCGGGACGCGTCGGATCGAAGCGCAGCACCGGCTGCGTGTCACCTTCGACGAGCAACGAGATCTTGCCGGTGCGCAGCTGATCCTTCGCTTCGGCCGCGTCGAGCACGCGCACGAGCAGCGCGGGCGACTTCGACAACGACGCGCTCCACTCCTTCGCATGCGGACCGGCGACGCCGATCGGAATCCTGTCGGGCGGCTTGGAGCGGAACGCGAATCCGAGGGCGAGCGTCAGCAGCAGCGGAAACGCGAAGACCCAGAACACCGCCTCCGGCTCGCGGAGGAACTCGCGGACGCGCGCGTGGGTCAGCTCGACGAGCGGCGGCCTAGGCATCGCGCAGCTCCCGTCCCGTCATCGCGACGAAAAGATCCTCGAGCGTCGCCGCGTGCGTGCTCAGCGTCAGCAGCTTCGAGCCGTTCTTCTCCACCACCGCGATCAACTTCGGCACCGCCTCGGCGAGTGAGTCGACGCGCAGCTGCCAGCCGTCGCCGCGCTTCGCGCAGCCGTGATAGCCGTCGCAGAGATCGGCGAACGCCTCCGCCGGAATCGCGGGCGTGCTCGTGAACTCGATGATGTTCGACGCGTCGAGCTTCGCGATCAGCTCGGCGGGAGTGCCGAGGGCGATCACCTTGCCATGGTCGACGATGGCGATGCGATCGCAGAGGCGCTCCGCCTCGTCCATGTAGTGCGTGGTCAGCATCACCGTGCCGCCGCCGGCGCGGAACTTCGTCACGACTTCCCACAACTGCAGGCGCGACTGCGGATCGAGTCCGGTCGTCGGCTCGTCGAGGAAGAGAATGTCGGGCTGACCGACGAGCGCGCACGCGACCGCGAGGCGTTGCTTCTGGCCGCCCGACAACTTGCCGACGCGCGCGTTGCGCTTCTCCTCGAGCGAGAGAGTGTGCAGCAGCTCCTCCGGATCGTGCCCCGCGCGATAGAACGAGCGGAAGAGCGTGAGCGTCTCGATCACCGTGAGCTTGTCGGTGAACTGCGTCTCCTGCAGCGAGATGCCGATGCGCTCGCGCAGCTCGCGCGCGCGGCCGTTCCAGTGCATGCCGAGGACCTGCACGTCGCCGCCGTCGGCGGGGATGAGGCCTTCGAGGATCTCGATCGTGGTCGTCTTTCCCGCTCCGTTCGGCCCGAGGAGGCCGAAGCATTCGCCGCGGTTGATGAGGAGATCGAGACCGTCGACCGCCTTCACGTCGGGGTAGTACTTCCGCAGGTCGCGGCAATGAATCACGGGCTCAGACATGACGTCGCGCGACGATAACATTGCGGCATGACGTCTCAGAACAAGCCGCCGCGAACATTCGATGAATTCAGCGCCGCGTTTCCGAAGCTGCGCGAGGCGTGGGATCTCCTCGGCGATGCGGCGAAGGATGGTCCGCTCGACGAGAAGACGCAGCGGCTGATCAAGCTCGGCATCGCCATTGGCGCGATGCGCGAGGGAGCCGTGCACTCGAGCGTGCGCAAGGCACGCGCGGCGGGTGCGAGCGAGGCGGAGATGAACCAGGTGGTGGCGCTGGCCTCGAGCGTGATCGGGATGCCGAGCGCGGTCGCGGTCTGGACGTGGATTCGCGACGAGGCGAAGAAGTGATGCGCGCCGTCATCCTCGATCGCTTCGGCGATGAGAGCGTCATGCGCATCGGCGAAGTCAAAGCGCCGGAGCTCGGGCCGCACGATCTGCGCATCGCGGTACGCGCATGCGGCGTGAATCGCGCCGACCTGCTGCAACGCGAGGGGCACTATCCACCGCCGCCCGGCGCGTCGGACATCATCGGACTCGAATGCGCCGGCATCGTGCGCGAGTGCGGCGCGGAGGTCGTCGGCTGGACGCGCGGCGATCGCGCGATGGCGCTGCTCGCGGGCGGCGGCTACGCGGAGGAAGTGGTCGTCGACGCAGGCTCGGCGATGCACGTGCCGGAATCGCTGAGCGACGAAGAGGCGGGCGCGATCCCCGAGGTGTTCCTCACCGTCTTCCTCACGATCTTTCAGCTGGCGAAGGCGCGGGAGGGAGAGTCGGTGCTGATCCACGGCGGTGGCAGCGGGATCGGCACCGCGGCGACGACGCTCTGCAAGCTCGCCGGGATGCGCGTGCTCGTCACCGCCGGCTCGGACGAGAAGTGCGCGCGCTGCCTCGACCACGGCGCGGACGTCGCGATCAACTACAAGCGCGAAGACTTCGTGGAGAAGGCGAAAGGAGTCGATGTGATCCTCGATCACATCGGCGCGCCGTATCTGCCGCGCGATCTTCGCGCCCTCGGCGTCGGCGGCCGCGTCGTGATCATCGGAAGCATGGGCGGCGGCAAAACCGCGGAGATCGACGTCGGCTCACTCCTCGGCAAGCGTCAGCAGATCATCGGCTCGACGCTGCGCGCGCGGCCGGTGCAGGAGAAAGCGGCGCTCGTGGCGTCGTTCATGGAGCGCTTCGGCGATGATCTGCGCGAAGGACGCATCAGGCCCGTGCTCTCCGCGGTGCTGCCGCTCGAGCGGGTCGCCGACGCGCATCGGATGATGGCTGCCGGCGAGCACTTCGGAAAGATCGTGCTAAACGAAGTGCAGTCCGCCCCAGACCTTTAGATCGACCATCACCTCGCCGCGCGACCGGAGCCAGGAATCGATCTCATCGCGCGCGATCTCGTGCACGGTGATCTCTTCCTCGTGCCCGCCCTTCTTCTTCACCGAATGCGCGCGATAGAAGCTCACCAGTTCCTTGCGCGCGGTCGCCTCGGGGCCTTCATCCCCTTCGTCACCGACCAACCCCGCGGGCCAGTCGAGCGACATCGTGCGCGAGTGCGGATCGGAGGGCATCGTCTGGACGCGCGGCGATCGCGCGATGGCGCTGCTGCCGGGCCGCGGCTACGCGGAAGAAGTCGTCGTCGACGCGGGCTCCGCGATGCACGTGCCGGAATCGCTGAGCGACGACGAAGCGGGCGCAATACCCGAGGTGTTTCCTCACCGGTTTCCTCACTGTCTTCCAGCTGGCGAAAGCGCGAGAGGGGGAGTCGGTGCTGATCCACGGCGGTGGCAGCGGCATCGGCACTGCCGCAACGGTGCTCGTCACCGCGGGCTCGGACGAGAAGTGCCGCGCTCCATCGGCCGTCGCTGCACCCCCCACACGTGCCGGACGGCGTGCCACTCGCGTAAAAGATGTAAGGCAGGCGATTACTTTGGGGTGCGGTTGTGGACGACGGATGACTGTCGTGAAAAACTTACGGCGTAGTTCATTAGTCGGTTCCCAATCGTATGCAACCGCGCGACGCTGTGTTTCGTGGCGTGCAACTGCATCATTAGATGACGATGTGGCGGGTTTTGCCGGCATCGTCAATGTTCCGGCGGGTTGTTCGGGCAGAACCTGCCATTCAGACGAGTCGAACATCCTCTCCTTGTCGAACGTGAGATACCCGAAGAAAGCGCGGCAAATGGCGACGCTTTGCGCTGTTTGAATCGCACAATCAGTTTCGAGTATCGAACACGCTTGCCCGCGAGATCGGCGTACGGAACGCGAGCGCGCTCGAAGACCACGCGGTAGAAGGTCGAAAAGCGAGCCGGCGGATCGCTCCGTCATCGGTGATGATAGAAGCGTAGAGTCTTGCCCAGCCGCGATTTTAACGCGGCCGTTTTCGTGAAGCACCGAAGAAAGACGGTGGTCGGCAAGTGCTACGTGAGATACCCACTGGAGAGTTTGGCGCGCAGGGCCGCGGCCGTAGCACTATCCGCGGAGCGTCTTAGTCGGTTTCCAAGTGAATGCACGGTCGTACTCCGCCCTATCACACGTCATGGAAGTATTGCGGATGCAACCGGCGACCATTTCCAGCGGGCAACGGAGCGGATGCTAGCCGACGAAAGTTAGTCGACGCAGCCAAATGTGCACTGACGTGCGGCGGGCGCAAATGAGATCTTTCCCCACGCTCATTCGAGTCTGTGATTTTTAACGGTAGTTCTAACGACCTCATGCAATGCGTGAGAGGCTGAAGCCGTTAAACGATGCAGATGGAAAGCAGGCGTAACGGAATGGGCAGATCAAAGGGGCATTCGACCGACGAGTTGATCAGGTGCGCCCGAATGTTTCATGAGGAGCGACTTCATAAAAAGGAGATCGCGGAGCGGTTGGACTGCTCGGCAACGCAAGTTGGCCGTCTTCTCGACGAAGCCGCGGCGCGCGGAGTCGTACGCGTCATCATCGCTGACACGCACGATCACGCGAGCATGGAAGCTGATCTCAGATCGGCGTTTCAACTCGGACAGGTATGGATCGCACCGAGCTATCCGGATTACGACGAACAGAAGACTGCCCTGGGTGTAATTGCGGCAGCGGCATTTGATCGCGCAGCGACGCCCGGTGCACGGCTAGGTATCGGAGGCGGTGGAACTCTCTACGCGATGAGCGAGGCAGTTACTGCGTCGCCGAGAGACATCCAACTTGCTCCGATGGCGCTCGTAGGGCGTGGGCCGGACATCGAACACTATGACGCGAACTTCATCGTTAGCCGCCTGCACGCAAAGTGTTCTCCGTCGTCGCGCGCGTACTCGGTCGGTATGCCGCCGTTGCCGGCGAACTCGAGTGCGCGTAAGCGGTTCATGGATCTGGTGAACAAAGAGATTCCTGAAGTCTCGCGCGTGCTGCAAATGGCCCGGACATCCACGACTTCATTCGTTGGTTTGGGTGGACCGGAGGGTGTTCCAGAGCTCGCTCCAGTCCTGCAACGCGAAGGCCTCTCAGAACAGAAGCTGCGAAAGTTGCACGCAGCTGGCGGCATTAATTACAGCTACTTCGACGAGTACGGACTGACAATCGCGCAGTTCTTTAAGACGGTGTCGATCATTGAGCTGCAGGCAATGGTGAACGGTGGCAAGGCAGTGATTCTAGCGGCGGGCGGCGGCCACAAAGCCGATGCAATCGCGATCGCTTTGCAGCGCCGGATGGTCAACGGCCTCATTACAGACGTGAACACAGCGAGTCAATTGCTGGATAGAGCGAGGGCCAAAGAATGATCCAGCACCCTTTCATCTGTATCGAAGGCATCGACGGCACAGGGAAGTCAACCGTCGCGAGAAGGATTGCGGATTTGTTGAACGGTATCTACTACAAAACACCATCAGAACCGTTTGCCAGCATACGCGGCAAAGTTGACCGGGTAGACGACCCGTACGCCCGCGCAATGTACTACGCCGCGGCCGTGGCGTTCGCAGCGAGCGAGATTCGATCGCTGCGCGAAATCGCTCCGGTGATTTGCGATCGGTACATCTTCTCAACGATCGCATATCACGAGGTTCTTGCGCCAGCGGTAGGGGCAGTCATCCGCACGCTTCCGTTCGAGTCACCTGATCATGCGTTCGTCTTAATAGCGGACGAAGAAACCCGTCTGCGGCGGCTGGAGGAGCGCGCCAAGGCCTTCGAACGCCCGCCTCTTAACCGGGACTACGACAGTGAATTCTTGGCGAAAGTGCAGGCGCAATTTATGAAGCTGGGGCTGACGGTAATCGACACGACGAATTCAACGATCGACCAGGTAGCGGCGGACGTAGTGGCACGCACGCTAGCCATTGCTGGAGAACTGACATGAGACAGCCCATGACTGTGGAGAATGCGGTGGCTGCTGCTCGCGCGTGGCGCGGAGCGGGTCTCGCGGACGAGATTGAGATCGGCGCGTTGGAACCGCTGCTGTGGCGGCAGGGAGAGCTCACCCCCCCGGATCTGGTCCGTGCGCTGAAGCGTGAGACGCGAGTGGTCACGATGACGACAAACGCGAGCAGGCTGGCTGAGTTCGCCGATGGACTTGCCGCGGCCGAATTGGATCTGCTGCGCATTAGCTGGCATACGACCGATCCAGAATTGTTCAGCGAGATTTCCGGACGGGGCGTGTATAGCGAGTTTTATGACGGCCTTACAGCCGCCGCGGCATCGGGCCTGAAGCTGTCGTTCAACCGAGTACTTTTTAAGGGCCGTACGGCGGACCTGGATGAGCAGTTGGCGTTCATTCGAAGGTATGACTCGCGCTTGAAGCTGTACGACCTGATGTGGACACCGGAGATTGCGGATGTGTACGAAGACTCTTATCAAGATTGGCGGCCGGTGGTGCGTCAGCACGTTGTGCCTGTAAGCGAGCGGACAGAGATCGTAACGACGAGTGGCCGGAAGAGGATTCGCTTCTGGTTGCGCGGTGGCGGTTGCGTTGAGGTTAAGGTTGATAGCGCGCACAAGACGAAGGCTCCCTGTACGACGTGCTCGTTCCGCGACGTCTGCATCGAGGAATTTGGTGACTACGTGCGAGTGGAGCCGGAGCTTCAAGGGTATTTCTGCTATCTGCGGCGGGACATTTCGTTCGACTTGAAGGCGTGCGTGAATCGGGGCGATAGCGGCGCGCGGCTGCGGGAAGTGTTGGATCAGGCTGTACCGGGACGCGGCGTGGAGATCGCGCGCTACGCTCCGCTTCGGTTGATCGTGGTGCCGTATTGCAATTTCAACTGCTTCCTGCCGGGAACAAACATTTCGTGGTGTCACAAGACTACCGGTGAGTTCTCGTATCCCGGACGGCCGGCTAAGCGGATCGCATAAGACTAGTAGGAGGAATGGTCGACATGGTAGACAAATGGACTCTCGTTTCTCAGATGGTTGCGGATCTGCATCGTGAGATCGCTGATTTGCAGAAGAGTTACGAACATGCGAAGGATACGAAGGCCGTATCCCCCGGTCGGATGCAGAGCCGATACGACACCATGGGTGTTGAGGCCGCGTGGCTGGCTGATAGTCTGGCGAATAATATCGAGGAGAAGCGGCGATCGGTGGCGGCTCTTCAGTCGCTGAACCTTGCCACGCCGAAACATCGTGTGGTTCTTGGTTCGGTCGTGGGTATCGGACCCGAATATGGAGACGCCGAGGCGTACTACTTCATCGTGCCATCATCGGGTGGAAATAGATATCGCGTGGATGGAGTGCCGGGGGATGTTCTTGCCATCACCGTACATGCGCCTGTGGCGCAGGCGATGATCGGTACGTCTCTTGGGGATTATGTCGACGTGCGGCGGGACCGAGTGGACGCGGATGTAATTAAAGTTATCGCGTAATGATTCATGACGCAGAGACGAGTGTGGGTGACGCGGTGGGGCGCGGGCGCGGCGCTTGCCCGCGGCGAACGCGCGAAGACGATTGACGACACCCGCTGCAAGCGACGGGACCGCGCCTGGGGCGGGAGAACGCTCGGCAAGCGATGCTCAAGGCCACGTGTGAGGGCGTGAAGCGGCGGCGGCGTTTTTGCGGCTTTGCGGCGCCGAGTACATCACATGAGTGTGCAAAAACGCTGACGCCGCGAACGGGTCGCTCCACTTAAGCTCTTAAGCGTTGTGCGTGTGGGTCGAGGTATCATTGCGGCTCGCGTCGAAGAAGGCCGCGGGCACGTTGCAAATGGCGGCGGAGATCGAAGTTGACGCGGTCGTTCGCCGCGGCGAGGTAGAGGCCTCGCAACGAATGCGCGGTCGCGGTAACGCGCACTCGCCGAACGCACCGGCTGATTCGACGCCAGCCGCCAACTGGGCGCTGCCTCGAGCACGGCGCCGACGTCGCGATCAACTACAAGACGTCAGACTTCGCGGAGAAAGCGAAGGGAGTCGACGTCATCCTCGATCACATAGGGGGCGCCGTATTCGCCGCCACTCGGAGGTCAAACGAGGTACAAGCCGCCCCAGATCTTCAGGTCGACCAGCACGCCGTCGCGCTCGCGATCGGCAAGCCATTCGCGGATCTCGTCGCGAGAAATGGTGTGCACGGTGATCTCTTCCTCGTGCCCACCCTTCTTCGTCACCGAGTGCGCGCGATAGAAGCTCACCAGTTCCGAGGTGATGCCGGGCGAGGTCGGGCCTTTGGCCAGGAGCTCGACGCGCTCGCAGGCGTAGCCGGTCTCCTCTTTCAGTTCCTTGCGCGCGGTCGCCTCGGGACCTTCATCCCCTTCGTCGCCGACCAGCCCCGCGGGCCAGTCGATCACGCGCGCATCGACGGGGCGGCGGTACTGCTCGGTGAGTATCAGCTTGCCGTCGTCCGTCATCGCGATCACCGCGACCGCTTCCTTTCCCTTCTTCCGCTCGACGTACTCCCAACCGTCGTGCTCGAGCACGACGACATGTTTTCCCTCGAAGATCAAAACAGCACCCCCTGTGCGGTGCGGCGGCGGAACGATGCCGCCGACAGCTCGTAATGACGCTCGTTCAGGCCGAGACGGCGGCAGGTGACGTCGAACATCGCCTGAATCTGCTCGGCGTAGATTCCCTTGCCGCGCTGGCGGATGCCCCAGGTCGGATCGTAGAGCTTCCCTTCGCGCATGTCGCGGATGCGGTTCATCACCTTCTCCTTCCGGTCGGGGAAGTGCTCGGCGAGCCACTGCTCGAACAGCGGCGCGACGGCCCACGGCAGGCGCAGGACGACGAAGCCCGCTTCGATTGCGCCGGCGTCGCGCGCGGCTTTCAGAATCTTCGGCATCTCGTGCTCCGTGATCGCCGGGACGACCGGCGCGACCATCACCGCGACCGGCACTCCCGCCTTCGTGAGGTGCTCGATCGCTGCCAACCGATTCTCCGGCGTCGACGCGCGCGGCTCCATGATCCGCGCCACCGCGGGGTCGAGCGTCGTGATCGACAGGCAGACCTTCGCCGCGTTGAAGCTGGCGAGCTCCGCGAGGTGATCGGCATCGCGCATGACGAGATGGTTCTTCGTGATGAGCGCGACCGGATTGCGAAAATCGGCGAGGACGCCGAGGCAGCGGCGCGTCAGCTCGAGCTTCCGCTCGATCGGCTGATACGCGTCGGTGACGCCGCTCATCATGATCACCTGCGGCTTCCACTTCGGCGCGTTGAGCTCCTCGCGCAGCAGTTCCGGCGCGTCTTCCTTCACCAGGATGCGCGTTTCGAAATCGAGCCCCGCCGACATGCCGAGGTACTCGTGCGTGGGGCGCGCGAAGCAGTAGATGCAGCCGTGCTCGCAGCCGCGATACGGATTGAGGCTCGTGTCGAAACCGACGTCGGGGCTGTCGTTCGAGGCGATGATCGTGCGCGACGGATCGCGCAGGTAGATCGTGTGCGGCGAGCCATCGTCCTCGGTGTACTCGTCGTCGCGGACGTACTCGAGCGGCTCGAAACGATTCTGCGGATTCCAGCTCGCACCGCGGCCTTTGATTGCGCTCACGAAATGAGCGTATCGCGGGCGTCAAGAAAATCTACGTGGAGTAGAACGTCGTCGGTTTCACCGCCGCGCGCCGAACTGAATCTGGCTGTCATTCGTGCGATTGTCGGTCGTCGAGCCGTACACGAACGCGCTCCCCGCGGTGACGAAAATCCGCATGTATCCGCCCGCCGGCAGCGGCGTGTTGTTGAAGAACAGCTGCGCCGTCGTCTGCTCGAAGAAATCGGGAGCGTACGTCTTCGTCACCGGCGATCCGATGCCGAAGCCGTGCTGGTCGTTGACCGACACCACGAGCGTCGCTCCCTCGGACAGCGAGCGCACGCCGACGTTCATCCGGAAATTGGCCGCGTCGGACGGAATGGCCAGGAAGACGAATTCATTGCGCTGCACCGCCGCGTCGGGCGGCAGGACGTCCTCGGTGAATCCCGAGGTGCCGGTGGTGCCGGCGTCGTTGTAAACGCGGACGGTGATCACCGGCGGCGCCGAGGTCGTGCTCATGACGTCGAGACTTCCGACGCCGCTCTGTCCCATCGCGGCGATCACGTCGTCGTAAAAGACGGTGTCGAACGAATTGAGGTTGTAGGCAAGTGACGGGTCGTCGGCGGCGGCGCGCCTGCCCGCCGGATGGAACACCAGATTTCCCTTGATGGGGAACGCGCTGATGTTGACCAACTGCGCCGAGGTCTTGAAATTCGAGCCGAATCCGCCGCGTGCCGAGCCGGCCACCGTCAGGACATTTGTGAGGACCGACACCGCGGCGCTGGCCCGCGCGCCGAACTCGAAACCGCGGCGCAGATCTCCCGACGTCAGGCTGCCGGTGGCGAGGTCCGACGGAAACTGAAAGAGCATCGATCCGCTGTCCGACGAGGCGACCGCCATTCCACCGCACGGATCGCCGCGCGTCTGCACGACGGCCAGATAATCGCCGGCCTGCATCGGGACGCTGGGGCTGAGCGTCACGGTGTTGAAGCCGTTGACCATATCGAACGGGCCGCGCTCGGCGACGACGAAGATATTGCCGAATGGACTCGGCGTGGGCCGGACGAGTTTCAGTTTCATCGCCGCGGTGCAGCCGGCGGCCGGCGCCTGGGTCCAGCGAATCGTCGCCGTGGTCAGCAGACCGTCCGTTCTGGCGGGATGAGAGAAGTCGACGGTCGTGAACGGCGCTCCCGCAACGGCAACAAATGCCACGCTTGCACGCGGCGAGAGGTACCCGATGTCCTGCGCGGAGGCCGTGGCGCAGAGAGACACCGCGAGCGCGAAGAGAACGACGCTGGTTGTTCGCATGCGAGCTTCGCAAGCAATAACCCGGCCGTTAAACGCTCAAATGCTTCAGCTTTCGCAGCACCGGGAACTTCATCGCCATCAATCCGACCACGATCAGCGTCATCGTCCCGCCGAAGATCACCGACGGCACGACGCCGAGAAAACGCGCGGCAACGCCCGACTCGAAGGCGCCGATCTCGTTCGACGCGCCGATGAAGATCTGGTTCACCGACGACACGCGGCCGAGCATCTCGCCCGGGGTGCGCGTCTGCAGCAGCGTGCCGCGGATGATCACGCTGACGTTGTCGGCCATGCCGCTGGCAATCAGAATCGCGAATGAAATCCAGAAGTCGCGCGACAGTGCGAACGCGATCATCAGCAGTCCGAAGACTCCGACCACGATGAACAGCGTCGCGCCGGCGCGCTTCATCGGTGGGCGATGCGCGATCCAGAGTCCGATGAGGATCGAGCCGATCGCCGGCGCGGCGCGCAGCATGCCGAGGCCTTCGGGGCCGGCGTTCAGCATCTTCGCGAACGCGGGGAGGAGAGCGACCGCGCCGCCGAAGAGGACCGCGAAGAGGTCGAGCGTCATCGCGCCGAGCATCACCGGATCGGCGGTGATGAATTTGATGCCGGCGACGAGGCTCTCGCTCATCGGAGCGGCATTGTCGAAGATCGGAACGACGCGATGCGTCACCGCCCCGATGAAGAAGAGCGACAACAACAGCAGCACCGCCACGCCGGCGTACGCGCCCGCCGGCCCGACGAAGCCGTACGCCAGTCCGCCGAGCGCCGGCCCGAGGATCGCGGCGAATTGCCACGTCGAGCTGCGCCAGGTGACGGCGTTCGGATAGAGCTCGCGCTCGATGACCTCGGCCGACAGCGCCGTCACCGCCGGCCGCGTGAAGCTGCGCGCGATGCCGCTGAGAAAGATCACGACGTAGATCGGCCAGATCGCCGTGAAGTGGCCGAGCGTGAAGAGCAGCAGCGCGACGGCTGACAACAGGATGCCGAATGTGCCGGCAACGGCGATGGTGCGCCGCGTGACGCGATCGGCGAGATGTCCCGCGTAGAGCGCGACGCCGATGAACGGCAACGCCTCGGCCAGTCCGATCAAGCCGAGCGTCAGCGGATCGCCCGTCTGCGCGTAGACCTGCCAGCCGACGACGACGATCTGCGCCTCGCGCGCAATGGTGGCTGCCGCGTAACTGAAGAGGATGCGCCGGAAATCGGGGGAGCGGAGGGAGGCGTAGGCGTCGTGCAAAGTCGCGGGGAAGCATAAACTGATGTCATTCATGCAAGAGCAATGGATTCCGCAAAGCCGTGCTGAGCGGCTGATTGCATCGGGGCGATCCGTGCTCGCCATCGCGTCGCTCGGCGCGGTCTACCTCCAGCCCACCGCCCTCCCGCGTTTCACCTGGTGCCTCCTCGGGTCGTACACGGTCTACGCGCTCGGCTTCCTCGTCTGGACGCTCTTCGGGCCGGCCGGCCTGGCGATGCGCGTGATGATCGGGAGCCACGTGCTCGACCTCATCGTGTTCGGCGCGATCAACTATCTCTCCGCCGGCGACTCGAGCCCCTTCTTCGTCTACTTCGTCTTCAGCATCGTCTGCGCGATGCTCCGCTTCGGGCGGCGCGGCACGCTGATCACCGCGATCTGTGCGCTGATGGTCTTCGTCGTCAGCTCGGTCCCGCGCCTCGAGGAAGGGGAGCTGAATCGCTTCATCATCCGCGCGGCCTATCTGATCGTCGTCGCCTCGCTGCTCGTCTACGTCGCCGATTACCTGCAGCGCATCCAGGCCGACCTCGCGCGCATCGCGCGCTGGCCGCGCTCGCTGACGCAAAACCACGTGCGCCTGATGACGGAGATCATTCGCGAGCCGGCGCTGGTCTTCGAGGCCGGCCGCGTGCTGCTGGCCTACGAGCACTTCGCCACGCGTTACGCATTCCTCGGGACGCGCGACGGAAACGACGTGCGCATCGAAGAGGCGTCGCGGCACATGGCCGATCTCCTGCTCGACAGCAGCAGCGCGACGTTCGTGCGCAGCGGCTCGTTCGCCGCCGTGACTCCGATGGAAGTCGGGCCGCTCGTCCCGGCGCGTCCGTCGCGCTCGATTCCGCTGGAAGTCGTCGCGGCGTACCACATCGAAGACGTCGTCGCGACGTCGTTCAACGGCGACTTCGTGCGCGGACGCCTGCTGCTCCTCGACGGCCGTCCGCCGTTGCTGGAGGAAGTGAACCTGGCGCGCATCGCCGGCGCCGTCATCGCCAGCCGCCTCGATCACTACCACGCGGCCGAGCAACTGCAGCGCGGCGCGGTGGCGGAGGAGCGGGTGCGCGTCGCGCGCGATCTGCACGATTCGGTGCTGCAGGCGCTGACCGGCATCGCGCTGCAACTGCGGACCATCCCGCGCGTGATGGTGCGCGATCGCGCGGAAGCGGAAGTGCGGCTCGGCGAGATCGAGCAGGTGATCGTCAGCGCGCAGAAAGATCTCCGCTGGTTCATCGAGCAGCTGCATCCCGAGCGGCGGCGCGAGGACAGCGAGGCCGCGGCGATCGCCGAGCGGATCACGTCGATGTCGCAGCGCTTCGAGCAGCAGTGGGGGCTGAAGGTGGAGAACGACGTCGCGCCGATCATCCACCTGCTGCCGGTCGCATTGCGCCACGAGGTCTACACGCTGGTGAGCGAGGCGGTGGCGAACGCGGCGAAGCATGCATCGGCGAAGTCGGTGCACGTCGCGGCGAGCGTCGACGACAGCGAAGTGCGCATCGACGTCGCCGATGACGGAAAAGGATTCCCGTTCCGCGGGCGCTACGGCGTCGCGGAGCTGACCAGCATGAAACAGGGACCGGCGACGCTGAAAGAGCGCGTGACCTCGCTCGGCGGATCGCTGATCGTCGACTCGACCGCCCATGGCTCGCGGATCGAGATCCGCCTGCCGCTTCCGGAGGGAGCATGATCAACATCATCCTGGCCGATGACCACCCGGTCGTCCGCCGCGGATTGACTCAGTTTTTCGATGAAGTGGACGACCTGCACGTCGTCGCCGAGTGCGCCGACGGCGAGAGCGCGCTGAACGAGGTGCGCAAGCACAACCCCGACGTGCTGATCGTCGATCTGCGCATGCCCGGCGCGAGCGGACTGGAAGTGCTGCGGCGCCTGCGCAGCGAGGCGCAACAGCCGGCGACGATCGTCCTCGCGGGCAACATCAGCGATGAGGAAGTGGTCGAGGCGATGCGCCTCGGCGCGAAGGGCGTCGTGCTGAAGGAGATGGCGCCGATGCTCCTCGTGCAGTGCATCCGCAAAGTCGCGGCGGGAGGCGTCTGGCTGGAGAAGGAAGCGATCGGCCGCGCGCTGGGGAAGCTGCTGCAGGGCGGCGGCGAGGCGGCGCGGGCGCGGAACATCCTCACGCCGCGGGAGATCGAGATCGTGAAGATGGTGGCGGAAGGCTTCGGTAATCGCGAGGTCGCGGAGCGGCTCTTCATCAGCGAGGGAACGGTGAAGACCCACCTGCACACGATCTACGAGAAGCTCGGATTCAAGGGGCGGGTGCAGCTCGTGGCGTATGTGAGGGAGAACGGCTTGCTGTGATGTGGGGCGGGTCCTCTGACCCGCCCCACGGAAGTCAATCACATCAATCGCAGTGGCCCGGTCCGATCTGGCCGTTGTTGTACTGATCGAACGTCGAGGCCCAGGTGTTCACCTGCTGCTTCGCGTTCTTGTTCATCGCGTTCCAATCCGCTGAGTTGTTCGTGGCGAGGAACGTATCGGCGGCGGACAGGATCGTGTTGATCGCCGCCGGCGACGCGCCGCGGAAGATGTTGAGCTTCGCGGCGAGCATCTGCGAGTAGAGCTTGTTCACGCCGTTCGAGGCGTCGCCGCTGTTCGACAGCAGAGTGACGGCCTGCGGCGCATTCGTCACGTTGACGGTCTTGAGTCCGCCGAGCGTGCCGAGGCGCTGCGGGAGCTCCGGGGTTACGCGGTCGGCGTTGCGGCCGGTGAAGCCGGCGTGCGTCTTCCAGTAGCCGATGGTCAGCGTGCAGTTGTTGCCGCACGCGCCGGAGTAGAGCTGGTGTGTCGCGCTCGCCTGCAGCGTGTGATCGCCGTCGTTGAGGAACGCGGTGTTGCTGACGTTCGCGTAGCTGTCGCATACGGCCGAGACGTTTCCGGCCATCACGTTGAAGGTGAACGATCCGCCGAGCGGGGCTCCGAACAGATACGACGCCGGTGACGAGACGAGAGACCAGCCGGTGGAATCGACGGTGACGCCGTTATCGGTGAGGGTCACGAGCGCGTGCAGGACTGTCGACGGTGCGCCGAACGAGTAGCTCGCGGAGCCGTCGAACGTCGTGGTGAGGCCGTTGTTGTTCGCCAGCGTGGCGGTCGCGGTGTTCGAGCCGGAGGCGGCGCTGCCGCGTCCGATCGAGTAGCTGCAGGTCAGGTCACCGCCGCCGGCGATCGAGTACGGTGCGGAGCCGGCGCACTGCAGCGCGACCGGGGTGGAGTCGGAGAGGACGTCGACGAGCGACGAGACCGTCGCGGCGATCGGCGCCGGATTGTGCACCGTCACCGAGCCGGCAACTGTCCACGCGCTGTCGACTGCGGTCGGCGTCGCGACGACGAAGTAGGCGATGTTCGTCAACGACCCGTGCTCGATGGTGATCGTCGTGTTGGGGCTCGCGGTCTTCGTCAGCGACCAGTTCCAGTCGCGCGTGTACGACGTGCTCGCCGTCTTCGTCACGGAAAGCGCCCAGACGTTCGTCGCGCAGTGCGCGGAATCGTTCGCGGTATAGGTGAAGAAATCGTCCGCGCCCGATGCGGTGACCGACCAGGCGAACGGCCCGGCGTCGGAGCTCGAGGCGGCGACGGTCCAGGTGTACGAGCCGCCGAACGGCAGCGTGTCGAGGTACTCGTCCGGAAGCGCCAGTCCGCCGGCGACCGAATCGGTGACCGTGACGTTGGTCAGCGGGCAGCTGCCGGTGTTCGTCACGGTAATGGTCGAGGTGAAGGTGTCGTTCACGAACGCGTCGGGGGTGCAGATCTTCACCACCGAGATGTGCGGGTTGTCGACGCGGAAGTTGTCGGTCTTGCTCTCCGACTCATTGAATGACGACGTCTCGCTGACCCACACCTTGTACTCGGCGCCGGTGGGCGAGGTGTCGTAGCCGCTGAGGCTCGGATTGCTCGCCCGCTGGACGACGTCGCTCAGCTGATAGCAGGAGAGGAACCGGCCGTCGCTGCCGACGGTGATGACCGCGCTGCTGCTGCGGCCGAGGAGCACGCCCTGCGGCGTGGTGACCTGGATGTAGTAGTTGCCGGGGGTGAAGCCGGCGGAGTGGTCGTTGTTCGGACCGCCGTTGACATAGACATCGTCTTTCCACAGGTAACGGTTGGAATCGACCGCCGAGCAGCCCGACGTGGTCGTGTAAATCGCGCCGCTCAATGCAAAAGCCTGTACGGCAAAGATTGTCGAGATCAGGAAGAAGAACGTCAGTTTGGTGACTCGCATGTGAAGCCTCTCTTTCACTGCGAGCAAAGTAGGTGTTGCGTCGGCACGCGACCATCGGCGGGAAGGTACATTTTCGCGCGCTGAACGATGTATATCGGGAGGTCGGCGGGAGAGAAAAAAAAGGGCAAAAAAAAAGACGTCGGGCCGCCTGTTCGGCGGCCCCACGTACCCCTTATCCCTGCCTTCACAACCTGCGATGGTGAGCGTTGGACCCGTCCGCCACGTTACGCGAGAGGATGTTGTGAATTGATGAGCAAGATAGTCACGAAACGAGGCCGTGCCCATCCGTGCGAAGGTAGGTTTTGGGTATATCGAACGATATACATCGTTCTATCCCGGCGGCACTCCGACAGGCGTCACCGCGGCACGATCCGTCTCACCGGTGCGGATCCGATAGACCTGTTCGACCGGCAAAACGAAGATCTTCCCGTCGCCGACGTCGCCGGTTCGCGCGGCGTTCATGATCGCGTTGACCGTCGGCTCAACGAAGTGATCGGAGACGCCGATCTCGATCCGCACTTTCTCCGAGAGCTCCATCTTCACGGTCATCCCGCGATACGTTTCGACGCGCTCGGTCTCCCCGCCATGTCCCTGCACGCGCGAAATCGTCAGCCCCTTCACCTCGGCGTGAAAGAGCGCCTCGAGAACGTCGTTGAGTTTTTCCGGGCGGATGACGGCGACGACGAGTTTCATTCGTTTCTCCCATCCAGGAGCAGGATCGCACCCTCCCCGCGGCTGTACGCCTCCTCACCGTGCTGCGAGAAGTCGAGGCCGAGGCCTTCGTCGCGCGGCGTGGCGCGAAGGGTCGAAACGGCGCCGATGAGCTTCACGATTGCCAGGGTCGCAATCGCGCTGTAGGCGATCGTGATGCCGATGGCGATGGCCTGCACGCCGAGCTGCGCGAGGCTGCCGTCGGTGCTGCCGTTCCACGCTTTCGATGCGAGCACGCCGGTCAGCAGCGCGCCGACCACGCCGCCCACACCATGCGCGGCGACGACGTCGAGCGAGTCGTCGAGTCGCGTTCGTGCGCGATACAAGAGCGCGAAGTAACTCGGGAACGCGGCGATGCCGCCGAGGATGATGGCGGACATCGGACTGACGAACCCCGCGGCGGGCGTGATCGCCACGAGTCCGACGACGATGCCGGTCGCGGCGCCGATCGCGGTCGCTTTCTTCGTCCGCATCAGGTCGAGCATCGTCCAGACGACGAGCGTGGCCATCGGCGCGAGCATGGTGTTCGTGAACGCAAGCGCGGCGGAGCGGTTGGCACCGAGGGCGCTGCCGGCGTTGAAGCCGAACCAGCCGAGCCAGAGCAGTCCGGCGCCAAGAAGCGTAAACGGAACGTTCTGCGGCAGCATCGCCTGCCGCGCGTAGTCCTTGCGCGAGCCGACGACGATTGCGCAGACGAGCGCCGCCGCCGCCGCGTTGATGTGCACGACCGTGCCGCCGGCGAAGTCGAGCGCGCCGAGCTTCGCCAGGAATCCGCCGCTCCCCCACACCCAGTGCGCGACCGGCGCGTAGACGAGCAGCGACCAGAGCGTGATGAACGCGACGTACGGGCCGAAACGCATCCGCTCGACGATCGCGCCGGAGATCAGCGCCGCGGTGATGACGGCGAACGTCCCCTGGTAGGCGAAGAAGAGGACGTGCGGGATCGTCCCCTGCGGATCGAGCGTGACGCCGCGCAACAGAAAGTATTCGCTGCCGCCGCACCACTGCGATGCGCGGCCGAATGCGATCGAGTAGCCGAAGAGCGCCCACGCCAGGCCGACGAAGCCGAGCGCGGAGAAACTCATCATCAAGGTATTGAGCGCGTTTTTCGTGCGCACCATCCCGCCGTAGAAGAAACCGAGAGCGGGGGTCATCACCAGCACGAGTGCCGTTGCCACGAGGAGCCAGGCTGTATCGGAGGAATTCAGGGCCACGGTCACGACCTCCGTGGTTTTTGCAATTGTAGATTATCCTTGCCGCTGGTCAGTCCAAGGGGTTCCCAAATGCTCAGAGAGGATCGGTCGGAGCGTTGCCGGCGGTTGGTGCTGGACGCCGCTCTGCGACTGTTCTCGCGTCACGGATACGGCGCCACCAGTGTGCGCCAGATTGCAGAAGAAGCAGGTGTTTCCGTCGGCGCGGTCTATCACCATTTCCCGGACAAAGAGACGATGTTCCGGTCGCTGATCGAGGAGTACAAGGCGATCACGAACGAGCCGCGCTTTCCTTATTACCGCGCCATCCGCACCGGGCTCTTTCCGAACAATCTCGAACAGCTCGGCTACGCCGCGCGCGACAGCGTCCGCCAGTACCGCGACTATCAGGCGCTCTTCTTCGTCGACGTGATCGAGTTCCAGGGCGACCACGTCCGCGACTTCTACGCCGGCATCGCGGACCGCTTCACCGCCTTCCTCGAGGAACAGCGCGGGCACGGCGACGACATGCAGTCACGCCTGCGCGAAGGAGTCTCGCCGCGCTCCGCCCTCCTCCTCGCCTCGCGGATCTTCTTCAACTATTTCCAGATGGAGATCCTGTTCGGCGTGGCGGAGCCGTTCGGCAAGAGCTCGGCGGAGATGGTGCGTGAAGTGGCTGATATTCTTCGCCACGGGATCGGCAGTGCATGACGTGGAATCCTGATCAGTACGAACGTTTCAAGGCCGAGCGCGCGCAACCGTTTCACGATCTCGTCTCGCTGATCGAGAAACGTCCGCGCATGCACGTCGCCGACTTCGGCTGCGGCACCGGCGAGTTCACGCGCCTGCTGCACGACCACCTAGGTGCCGCCGAGACGATCGGCATCGACAACTCGGAGACGATGCTGCTGAAGTCGAGCGCGTTCGGCGACGAGATGGTGCACTTCGCCAGGGGGGACATCGAGGCGTTCGTCGCCGACACGCCGTTCGATCTCGTCTTCTCCAACGCGGCATTGCACTGGGTCGAGAATCACGAATCGCTGTTCGCGAAACTGGCGAGCTTCCTCGCGCCGCACGGCCAGCTCGCCATCCAGATGCCGGCGAACGAGGACCACGCCTCGCACGCGGTCGCGCGCGAAGTAGCGGAGTCACTCGGACACGCGCCGCGCATCTCCTCGGTGCTCCCGGTCGAGCGCTACGCGAACCTCCTCCACCGCCTCGGGTTCGCGCGCCAGCACGTGCGGATGCAGATCTACGGACACGTGCTCGACGAAGCGCGCGACGTGATCGAGTGGGTGCGCGGCTCGCTGCTCACGGACTATCAGCAGCGCTTGTCCGAGGCCGAGTTCACGCGCTTCCTCGCCGCGTACGAAGAGCGGCTGTTGCCGATCCTCGGCGACGAGCGGCCGTTCTTCTACACGTACAAGCGGATCCTGATCTGGGGGAGCTACTAACCCCACTTCCCTCGCCCGCCGCAGCGGGAGAGGGTGGCCGAAGGCCGGGTGAGGGTCCCTCATCGCGGCCATGAACGACCCCCTCATCCGCCCTTCGGGCACCTTCTCCCCCGCGCGGCGGGGGAGAAGGCAGAATCGGGGTCACTCCTCCGCGAGGATCGTGTGCAGCGCGAGCATGATCGTGAGCGACGCGAGCACGACCAGCGCCATCAGGAACGTCATCGACATCGATGACGCCGCGGCATCGGTCGACGCGCCGATGACGAATTGTCCCGGCGACAGGCGATGGAGCCAGACGACGATGACTTCCCACTTCCAGGTCAGCACGGCGGCCCAGCACGCGGCAACGATGAGGTAGGCGCCGGTCTGCAGTGACGTCATCGGACGCGTGGCGCGGTCCGCGGTGGCGATGTCGCGCAGCAGCTGCGCCTTGAGCCAGACCACCGACGGATCGGGGAGGATGTGCTCGCGATCGGGAAGCGCCGCGAAGCTCGTCATCCAGGGCGAGATGGCCGCGGCGGCGGCACAATCGGGACAGCTCTGCGCATGGGCGCGGAGGTCCTCGCTCCAGTTCCCCTTACGCACGTCCGGCTCGCGGCGGCAGACGTCGCCGCTCATGATGCGAGCCCTTTCTTCTTCAGCAGATCGCCGAGGCGGCGGCGCGCGCGGAAGAGGAGCACCTTGATGCTCTTCGCCTTCAAGCCGAGCGCCTCCGCGATGTCCTCATGGTTCGACTCTTCGACGTGCGCCAGCCACAAAAGGGCACGCTCGCGCGGTTTCAATTCGGCGAAGACTCGCATCATGTCGTGACGGAGATCGGCGGAATCGTGCGCCCCGGCGTCGACGACCACGATCTCGCGGCCGCGCTCGCGCTTCGTCTCGCGGAAGTGATCGAACGCCAGGTTCGTCGCGATGCGGAAGAGGTAGCGGCGCAGATGATCGTCGTTCGCCGCCTGCGGGTTGGCGCGGAGAAAGCGGAAGAACGTCTTCTGCAGCAGATCGTCGGCGGTGGCGGGGTCGCCGGTCAGCCGATAGATGTACGACCAGAGACTGCTGGCGTGGGCGCGATAGAACGCCTCGAAGCGCGCTTCATCCATGGGTCGTGGAGCGCGCTTCGGAGGCGCGGTCCGTTCCAGTGGAAGAGTCGCCGGCAAAAACATCATCGCGTCCGCACTCATTGGACCATCACACGTTGGTCTGCGTCGGTTCTTCTTCCATCAAGCCCCAGCTGCGCGAGAGCTTCAGCGAGACGAGCGCCGAAAGCAGCATGCCGAGACCGAGGGCCAGAAGGAGGAAGCCGACGATGATGCAGAACTCGTTGTACGTCGCCGGGATGAAGCCGATGATCAGGAAGCCGACGCCGAGCAGTCCGATGACCACCGACTTGCTCATCCCGCGGACGATGCGATCGCGCGCGTTGAGCTTCGGCGCCTGCTCCATCTCGCCGAGGAACTTGCGGCCCTCTTCGGTCCTCAGAAAGGTGAGCAGTTCCGGCGCGGAGCCGAATTTGTCGATGAGCTTCGTCTGAACCTCAGCGTGAATCTCGGCGCGCCGCTGCTTCGCGCGAGCGGCGATCGCCACGATGAGCGTGATCATCACGAACGAGCCGAGCCCGAGGAAGATCGGTAGCAGTATGAGGAAATGATCCATGAGACCTCCGGTGCTGATTACGGAGGCTTATACGGGGGAAAGGGGCGTTTGGTTAACAGCCGCGCAGCATCGAACACCGGAATCGTGGCGGTGATACACTCGTTTTCCAGGACGAACCGTCATGGCATACGTTAAAGCTATCGTAAGTCCACGCGCCCGCAAGCACTTGGCGACTCCAGAGAAGCGGCGAGTCTTTCTCGAAACCTACCTCGGCGTTCGCAACAGTGGAACACTGCGGTTCGAAACGATCGGAGGCAAAGATGTCTCCGCCCCGCCCAAGATGTCGCGATTGAAGCACAAGTAACTTCTAGCGACTCGATCGAACGTGAACATCGCATTCCAAGCGCTGGCGATTTTCGCGCTTGTCCTTCCGGGCATCATTCTCAAAAACGCGTACCGGGGCGGATTTTTTTGGGATCGTCCGCGGCAAACGCTGTCGATCCCCGAAGAGATTGCGTATAGCCTTCTCCTGGCTGGCACACTCCACGCCGTCTATGGTGCGTTCGTCGATCGTTGGATCTGGCCAGTTGATCTGGAATCTACAGCACTCATACTCCTCGGCCAGTTCGGGAAAGACAGTGCGCAGCTGTCCAGTTCAGTTACCGCGCTAACGTCCCATCCGATTCGACTCCTGCTGTACTTCGGTGGACTGTATCTGTCCAGCGGGCTTCTCGGCTTCGCGGGCCATGCGCTGATCAGGCACTTCAAGCTCGACATCAAACATCCCGCGCTGCGCTTCGATCACCAATGGCACTATCTGTTGCGTGGCGAAATCTGTCGCTTTCCGGAAAGCAGCATCGAATTTGAGGGCGACATCGACGCAATCATCGCATCGTGCGTCGTCGTGACATCCGGGCAAACTTTTTTATATGTCGGAGTGCTGGACTCGTTTTACTTCAACAAATCGGGGGACTTGGACGTCCTGGTGCTGACGGGCGCAATGCGGCGATCGATTGAGGCGGAACAAGACACAGAAGGAGAACGTCCCTCGTATTACTTCATCGAAGCGGAGTACCTCTATCTCAAGTACTCCGAAGTAAAGAACGTCAGCATGCGATACGTGCGAACGATTGAGGAAGATACGCCGGAATCATGATCGGTGCTCACATCACCGAGCCACGGTGTTGTAATTTGTCCCGATCTTCGCTTTCTCCCCGTTCACCCAGTCGCAAAGAAGGTTCCGCTCCGCCGGCGAGAGCTTCGCGTCGCGATGCAGCCAGACGTACGAGTCGATCGGCATGTGCCCCTTGTTCACCTGCTCGCAGAGCTCCTCGAGCTTGCGCCGCTTGCGCCGCGGGGAAAAGTCGCCCCACTCCGAGAAATTCAGCTCCTTGCGGCCGTCCTTGACGTGATCGGCGAGCAGCCACGACATCGGCGCGATGTTGCTGTACCAGGGCCAGACGGTCTTGCTGGAATGGCAGTCGTTGCACGAGCGGCTGAGGATCGTCTCCACGTTCCGCGGGATGGCGATCGACTGCTCGATCGTCTTCGCCTGATCGACCGGCGGGTTCTCACGCGAGGGGCGGTAAAGCTGGATCAGGACGAAGACGATGAACAGTCCGAGGACGATCCGTTTGATCATCGGTTGACGTACACCTTCCCGTCCTTCATCACGAAGCGGACCTTCTCCATCATCGTGATGTCATCGAGCGGGTTGCCCGGCACGGCCACTACGTCCGCGAATTTGCCCGCCTCGAGCGAGCCGAGGTTGTCTTCCTGACCGAGGAGCTGCGCGGCGACGATCGTCGCGGAGCGGATGGCCTGCATCGGCGTCATGCCGTTCTTCGTCTCGTACGCGAACTCCAGCGCCTCGTTCATCTCCCACGGAAATCCGCCGACGTCGGTGCCGAACGCGATCTTCACGCCCTTCTGTACCGCGCGCTTGAACGAGTCGCGATGGAACAGCGGCATCTTTCCCCAGATCGCGCCGCCCGCGGCCGCGCGTCCCGGCGCGACGTACTCGGTGACGGTGAGCGTCGGGCAGAGGTACGTGCCGTTCTTGACCATGAGGTCGAGCAGATCGTCCGGAATGGCGACGCCGTGCTCGATCGAATCGACGCCGGCGGTGAGCGCGTTGGTCAGTCCGGGCCGCGCCATCGCGTGCGCCGCGACCTTGTGCCGCAGCCGATGCGCTTCATCGACGATCGCCTTCGTCTCTTCGAGCGTGAAGGTCGGGATCGACGAGAGCGTGCCGTCCTTGGCCACGAAGTACGAGCGATCGGAGTAGATCTTGATCCAGTCGGCGCCGTTGCCGATCTGCTCGCGCACCGCCTTGCGCGCGTTCTCCACGCCGTCGACGATCTGCACGCCGCGCGGATACGTCACCTCGGGCGAGTAACCATTCGGTCCGTAGCCTCCGGTGACCGACAGCGCGCGCGTCGAGACGAACATGCGCGGACCGGGGATCACGCCGTTGTTGATGGCGCGCTTGACGTCGACGTCGGTGTACATCGCCCCTTCTGTCTCGACATCGCGCATCGCGGTGAAGCCGTTCTCCAGCCCGATCTTCACGGCGCGACTCGCGCGCAGCGCGCGATACGGCAGCGATTCCTTGAAGAGCTGCACGTCGTAATCCTCGGCCGTGACGTCGCCCTGCAGAAGGACGTGCGTGTGCGCGTCGATGAGTCCCGGCAACAGCGTCGCATCGCCGAGATCGATCACCTTCGCGCCGGCCGGCGCGGCGACCTTCGACCCTGCGGCCTCGATCTTGTTGCCGCGGATGACGATCACCGCGGGCGCGATGACCGTGTCCGATTTGCCGTCGATCATCCTCGCGGCGCGGATCACGGTGACGTCGTCGGCGGCGAAGAGTGACGTGGCAAAGAGAAGCGTGACGATCAGGCGTTTCATGCGCGGTATTGTATGAGCCGATGGCGCGCTACTCGATCTCCGAATACGTCCGCTGGGAAGACATCGACGCTGCCGGCATCATCAACTACCAGGCGTACCTCCGCTTCTTCGGACTGGCGGAGGTCGAGCTGTTCCGCCACTGCAATCTCTCGTACAAGGTGCTGTTCGACGAGCTCGGGATCTGGCTGCCGCGCGTGCACGTCGAATGCGATTTTCATCAGCCGGTGCGGCTCGACGATCTGCTCGCGGTCGACGCGTGGTTCGGCCACATCGGCAAGAGCTCGATCCATCTGAACTTCGCCGCGCGGCAGGGCGACGTCGTCGTCGCGACCGGCAAGTACATCCTCGTTGCGGTGCAGCAGGGAACGTTCAAGCCGGTGCCGGTGCCCGAGGCGTTGCGCGAGCGGGTCGCGGCCTACATGGAGTGACTATTTCTTCTCGAACACCAGCGCGATCGTGGCGATCGGCAGGCTGCGCTCGAGGTACTCCCACACCGCGAGCACGTCTTCGCGGTAGTGCAGGTTCTCGCCGACCGCCCCGCCGTTCGCGGTGAGCGCGAACTTCGCGCGCTGATACCACTTCAGCGCTTCGTCGGGATGGCTGCGCAGCCGCTCGCGCGCGTGCTGGATCAGCAGCACCTGATCGGGAGGAACCTCGTCCGAGCGGAACACGCGCAGGCCGGGCTTGCCCCAGCGCTCCTGCTCTTTCTCCTCGATCCGCTTGCGCTTGCGATCGAGCGCCTCGATGTCGCGATGCACGACGCCGGTGCGGACGAGCGTGCGCAGCGCGTCGCCGAATGCCTCGATCTCTTCCTCGATGCGGATGCCGGAGCGATAGAAGAGTTTCCCGTCGTGATTCGGCCGCTTGGAGAGGTGGCTCCAGACGACCAGTCCCTGCGCGCTCACCGAGACGTCGCCGCGGCGGAACCAGAAACGGGCGCGCAATCCGAGGCGGAGAGGCTGCGCATGCTCGATCTGCGCTCCCTGATCCGCGAGGTCGACGACGGTCACGCTGGCGGCGCCGAAACTGCCGGTGAGGCGTTCATCTGCCACAAAGCGATCGGCGTTGCGGAGGTCTTTGAGATCCATAGGTTTGGGTGAACGAAAGCGAGTCTAGACGAATATCGGCTCCGGATGAATCTCCACTGCAAAGGCCGCGCGCACGCGCTCCTGCACGAGGTGCACGAGCTCGAGCACGTCCTTCGCCGTACCGCCGCCGCGGTTGATGATCGCCAGCGTGTGCTTCGACGACAGTCCGACGTTGCCGTGCACGAATCCCTTCTGAAATCCGGCGTGCTCGATGAGCCACGCGGCGGAGAGCTTCACCGTGCCGTCGCTCGCCGGAAAGTGCGGCGCGTCGGGCGCGAGCTTCGCGAACGACTCGTACTGCGACGCCGTGATCACCGGGTTCATGAAGAACGAGCCGTCGCTGCGTGTGTCGGGATCGGCGGGATCGAGCACCATTCCTTTGCGCTTGCGGATGGCGATGACCGCGTCGCGGACCTGCTGCAGACCGGCGTCGTCGCCGATCGCCTTCTTCAATTCCGGATAGCGAATCGACGCCGAGCCTCCCGGTCTCAAGCGGAACGCGACGGAGAGAATCACGTAGCGGTCCTTCTCGATGTTCTTGAAGAGACTGGAGCGATATCCGAAGCGGCACTGCTCGTTCGTGAACGCGACGATCGTTCCGGTCGTGCGATCGAGTGCCTCGACCCGTTCGATCGTCTCGCTCACGTCCTGCCCGTACGCGCCGACGTTCTGGATCGGCGTCGCGCCGGTGAGGCCGGGGATACCGGAGAGGCATTCGATCCCCGCCAGTCCGCGCGTGACCGCCATCGCCACGAATGCATCCCACGGCTCGCCCGCGGCGACGATCGCGACGTCATCGCGAAATTCGACGCCGCGCAGGTCGATGCGAATGACGACGCCGTCGAAGCCTTCATCGGCGATCAGCAGGTTGCTGCCGCCGCCGAGGATGAAGACGCGCTGCTGTTCGCGCGCGGCGAACGCGAGCGCCTCGCGCAGCTCATCGACGCTCTTCACGTCGATGAAGAAGCGCGCCGGGCCGCCGATGCCGATGGTGGTGAATGGTGCCAGCGGGATGTCGCGCTCGATCTCGATCGTCATGCGGTTGCCGGCAGGTTCGCAAAACGCCTGCCCGGGGCGAGCGCGGTGAAGCAGGCGTACGACGCGAGCGCGAGGAAGACGAGCATCACGAACATGCCGCGGCCCGCGAACCAGGCGCTCGCATCGAAGGTCAGCGGAATCGCATCCGGCAGGTGGTAGCAGGTCCAGCTCGCGCACGCCGCGAGGAGTCCACCGACGCGGATGGCCAGCAGCAGCATCAGCGCGAAGAGGAGACCGCACGCGATGTCGCTCGCGACGCGGCCGGTGGGCGGCGAGATGGCGAGGCCGATGGCGATCACGAACAGCGGGACGTAGATCGCCGCATGCCTGATGAAGACGCGTCCGAGCACGAGCAGCAGCAGCGCCCAGAGCGCGTAGAGAATCGACTCGGGGATGACATGCGCGAGCCACGACGCGGTCGCGGAGATCGAGGAAATCGGTCCGGTGATGTTGATCGTGCGCGCCGGCGGCTGTGATGCCGTGGCCACGATCACGATGCGCAGGACGAGCGCGCTGAAGATGCCGGTGAGCATGCCGAAACCGAAGTCGCGTCCGACCAGCGCATCACGCCAGCGGCCGTCGACGAGCCGCTGCCACGAGATCAGCAGCACAGGCCATTTGCGTCGGACGTACGGCTCGACGGCGTGATACGCGATGACGAACGTCGCCGCCTCGAAGAGCGCCTGGCCGCAGAGGATGGAGATCAGTTCGCCGAACGGCGCGCCGTTGATGTGCGCCGGTAGAGTGAACTGCAGTAAGGCGACGATGCCGAGGAAGCTCGCGGCGCGGCGCACACCGCGCTGGTCGGCGCGCCGGCGTCGCACGTTGACGATCGCGAGCAGGACGGCCGCGCCGAGCAGCACCGCGTAGACCAGACTCCAGGCAATGCCGCCCTGGCCGATCCACGACCTTTCGCGCGGGACGGCGGGGGGGCGGGGATTGATCTCGAACCAGACCGGTGCGCCGTGGAACAGCGCCGCTTCGACATGCGCGGCTCCATCCCACGCGAGGCGCGTGTCGCATCCGACGGGCGGCGCGAAGCGCGGCGTCGACGGGACGAACTTCGCGCGATCGAAGCCCGCGGCTCGGAACAGCTCATCGATCGCATTCGGCACCGGTGCCGCGTCGGCGCGCGGGACCGCGGCGAATGACAGCAAACGTCCGTCGCCGGTGATCTGCACGTTCGCCATTCCCGGCACGTCGAACGGCGGGTTGTCGCTGGTGACGAGGAACTCGAGATCGCGCGTGTTCAGCGCCGCGACCGATCGTCGATAGAGATACGCGACGCGATCGCCATCCGCGACCGGCACGCGCGAGCCGTACGCGCGATCGATGAACGTCCCCGACCGGTCCGCCGCCTCGCCTGTGATCCCGCAGGCATGCACGATCTCCTCGGCGCGATCGGCGAGCACCGCGGGAGGCTTGCGGAAGCGCATCAGCGAGAAAAGCGTCGCGCGCGGATTGAGGATTGCGACGCCGAGGAGCATGGCGATGAAGAGGGCCAGTCCGCCGAATGCGAGCGGTGCGGAGACGACCCCGCTCTTCGCCGCCGCGGCGACGAGCTCCGGCGACGGCGTTTCGCCCGCGGCCACCGCGGCGGCGAGCGGATCGCCGCCCGGCAGCATGGCCAGCACCTCGCGCGACGATTGCGGCCGTCGCGACGGATCCTCGTCGAGGCATTGCATCAGCAGCGATTCGATCTTCGGCGGGAGATCGCGGATGCTCGAGGTCAATCGCGGCTTCGGCTCGTTGTGCGCCTGCGCGATCTGCGTGAGCGTGCCGGGATCGAACAGCCGCTTGCCGGTGAGCATCTCCCACACGATCAGGCCGAGGGCGTAGACGTCGGCGGCGGTGCTCACCTCTTCGCCGGAGAGCTGCTCCGGCGCCATGTAGACCGGCGTGCCGGCGATGCCGCGCTGCGGGTCGCCGCTGACGACGGCAAGACCGAAGTCGGTGATGTGCGCGCGGCCGCGGCCGTCGATCATCACGTTCGCCGGCTTGAGGTCGCGATGGATCACGCCGCGCTCGTGCGCCGCGGCGAGACCGGCGGCGAGGTCGCGCGCGATGTCGATCGCCTTCTCCACCGGCAGCCGCCCGATGCGGCGCAGCAGCGACGCGAGGTCCTCGCCGTCGACGAACTGCATGGCGATGAAGTGATCGCCGTCGAATTCGACGACGTCGTACAGCCGGCAGACGTTGGGATGCGAGACCTCGCGCCCGATGCGCACTTCCGCGAGCAACATGCGCAGCATCGAAGGATCGGCGAGGAGCCTGCGCGGGATGAACTTCAACGCCACCTGCTGGCCGAGCTTCAGGTCGTCGGCGCGATAGACCTCGCCCATGCCGCCGCTGCCCAACAGATTGATGATGCGATAGCGCCCGAGGATCAGCGTGCCGGGCGTGAAGCGGTTGTGTGGAACAGGCGCCCTCGCCTGTTCTCCTTCGCCGACATGCAGCGTCGGAGTCTCTTCCGGAGTTTGCCGGTGCGTTGCATCATCGATTGGCATCGGACGACCGTCATCATAGACAATGCCCCGCATGGCAGACACTACGGTCGACGGGAAACAGTGGTTCGGTCATCCGCGCGGACTGGCAACGCTCTTCTTCACCGAGATGTGGGAGCGCTTCAGCTACTACGGCATGCGCGCGCTGCTGTTGCCGTTCATGGTCGGCGCGACCGCGCTGCCGGGCCTCGGCTTCGACGTCAAGTTCGCGAGCTCGATCTACGGCTGGTATGTCTTCTCGGTCTATGCGACCGCGCTGATCGGCGGCGTGATCGCGGACAAATGGCTCGGCCACTACCGGACCGTGTTCGTCGGCGGCTGCATCATCGCCATCGGCCACTTCAGCATGGCGTTCCAGAACATCGCGTTCTTCTACGCCGGTCTGGTCATGATCGCCCTCGGCACCGGCCTGCTCAAACCGAACGCCAGCACGCTCGTCGGCACGCTGTACACCAAAGACGATCCGCGGCGTGACTCGGGCTTCTCGTTGTTCTACAGCGGCATCAACATCGGCGCTTTTTTCGGACCGATCATCGTCGGCTGGCTGGTCTTCAAATACAGCAACTGGCACTACGGCTTCGCGTGCGCCGGCGTCGGCATGGTGCTCGGCCTGATCCAGTACTCGTTCGGAAGGAAGTACCTCGTGCCCGCCGAGCCGGAAGCGCGCAAGGTGGAAGAGCAGCCGCAGGCCCCCAATCCTCCGCTGACGCGCACGGACTGGATGAAGATCTCCGTGATCGGCATCCTCTTCATCTTCTGCGTCATCTTCTGGGCCGGCTACGAGCAGGCCGGCACGACGCTCAATCTGTTCGCCGACCGCGCGACGCGGACGACGGTGTTCGGCTGGGCGTATCCGTTCACCTGGCTGCAGTCGGTCGCGCCGTTCTGCGTCTGGGCCTTCGCCCCAATGTTCGCGTGGTTGTGGCTGAAGCTCGGCAAACACGAGCCGTCAAGTCCCGCGAAGTTCATGTTTGGACTGGTCTTCCTCAGCCTCTCGTATGTGCTGATCCTGCAGGCCGCGCACATCTTCGAGAGCACGAATCAGCGAGTCAGCCCGATGTGGCTGGTCGTCCTGTATCTGTTGCAGACGTTCGGTGAGATCTGTCTCTACCCGACCGGCATGAGCATGGTGACGAAGCTCTCGCCGCCGCACCTGGTCAGCATCCTGATGGGCTTCTTCTTCCTCGCGCTGGCGGTGGGCAACAAGCTCGCCGGCTACGTCGCCGGCTTCCTGCAGGACAGGCCGTTCTCGCAGGTGTTCTGGATCGCGTTCATCAGCTCAGGCATCGCCGCCATCGTGCTGCTGGTGCTGATCCCGTTCATCAAGAAGCTGATGGGGGACGTGCACTAGAACGTCCGAAAGGTCAGCTCCTCCATCGCGTCGGCGACGTACATCTGGCTCGTCCCCGCGTTGCAGTAGGCCCAGTCGTGGCTGATGCCGTTGATCATCAGCGACTCGTCGGGACAGAGCTCGGCGAGTGCCGCGCCGAGGGTCTGGACGTCGGTGCGATCGTCGGACTGGATGACGAACGTCGACTCGAACGGCAGCGGCACGATCATGCCGAGGTACTCCATCGCTTCCTGCAGCTCGCTGTAGTCGGCGCCCGGCGTGAGGCTGTGGCGCACGAGCAGGAAGTCGCGCGCGGTGGTGAACTGCGCGCAGGCGACGAGCAGCCGCGCGTCGTGACCGAGATGCGAGCGGAGGTAGCGCACGAGCGCCGCCGAATGACGTCCCTCGGGAAGCCACACCTGCCAGCTTTGATCGAAGTTTGGTTCCGCGCCGAGCCGCCGCATCGTCTGCGAGACTTCGAGCGTTAGATCGCCCTCATAGCAGATCTGGAAAAGCTTGATCTCCCCCATCACACCCTCCCGTAATCAAGTTTGGTGGGATGGCGAGATTGTAGCACCCGCCTGTCCGCCGAATCCGTGGAACGTCTGCGTGTTGCCGCACTCCCGGCAGCAGAAGTGGAGCGAGTCGCGGCGGCTCCAGGGATTCGGCGCGTCGCACACCGTGCACTGCGTTTCCGCGGGCAGGAACGGCCGCTCGCAGTGATCGCACGCCAGCGGATGCCCTTCCGCGTTCGCGTCGTCTTCGCAACTCACTTCACTGCATCGCGGGCAGCGCCAGCAGACAGCCATGATTTGCCAGCGATAATAGCAGACGAAATTCTTGATCCTTAATTCGAAATTCTAAATTCCGCTACACTCCCCGCGTGCCGGACCCCTCCCTCCCTGCCTTCATCCTGGTCGGCTTCTTCGCGCAGATGATCGACGGCGTCCTCGGCATGGCCTACGGCGTCAGCGCCACCACGTTCCTCCTCACCCTCGGCGTCCCTCCGGCGATCGCCAGCGCGAGCACGCACGCGGCTGAGTGCGTGACCACGGGACTCTCCGCCGCCTCGCACTTCGGTTTCGGCAACGTCGACAAGCGCCTGGTGCGCGCGCTGCTGATCCCCGGCGTCATCGGCGGCATCCTCGGCGCGTACATCCTGGTCAGCATTCCGGGCGACCGGATGAAACCGTTCACCGCCGCCTATCTGCTGATCATGGGCATCGTGATCCTGTCGAAGGCGCTGCGCCGCACGGAGCATCGCGAGGTGACGACGCACCTGATGCCGCTCGGCCTGGCCGGCGGATTCTTCGACGCCATCGGCGGCGGCGGATGGGGACCGATTGTCACCGGCACATTGCTCGCGCGCGGCAACGAGCCGCGCTCCGCCATCGGCTCCGTGAACTTCGCCGAGTTCTTCGTCACCGTCGCGACCTCGGTGACGTTCTTCGTGACCATCGGCTTCACGTTCTGGAAGGCGATCGCCGGCCTCGCCATCGGCGGCGCCATCGCCGCGCCGCTCGCGGCGTGGTCGACGAAGCGGATCTCGCCGCGCCCGCTGCTGGCGATCGTGGGAATCGTGGTGATCGCGCTGTCGATCAGGACGATCGTTCTGGCGCTGCGATGAGCTGAGCTACTTCGCCGCCACCTTCGCCCACGTGTCCTTCAACGTCGCCGTGCGATTGAAGACGAGCTTCCCGTCCGTGCTGTCGCGATCGACGCAGAAGTATCCGAGGCGCTCGAACTGGAAGCGGGACATCGGGGCGGCGCCGCGGACCGATGGCTCGAGCTTCGCGTGCGCGATCGTCTGCAGCGAATTCGGATTGAGGTTGGCGAGGAAGTCGTCCCCCTCCTCCGGATCTTCGCTGCGGAAGAGACGATCGTAGAGCCGCACCTCGCAATCGATCGCGTGCTCCGCGGAGACCCAGTGCAGCGTCGCCTTCGGACGCCGTCCGTCGGGCGCGTCGCCGCCGCGCGTCGCGGGATCGTATGTCGCGCGCAGCTCGACGATGTTTCCGCTCTCGTCCTTCACCACGCTCGTGCAGGTGATGAAGTACGCCGAGCGAAGGCGCACCTCGCGTCCCGGCGCGAGGCGGAAGAACTTCTTCGGCGGATCTTCCATGAAGTCGTCGCGCTCGATGTAGATCACGCGCGAGAACGGCACGTTGCGCGTTCCTGCCGATTCATCGTCCGGATTGTTCGCCGTTGCGAACTCCTCCGCCTGGCCCTCGGGATAGTTGTCGATGACGACGCGCAGCGGATCGAGCACGCCCATCACGCGATTCGCCGTCTTGTTCAGATCGTCGCGGACGCAGTACTCGAGCAGCGCGACGTCGATCAGGTTCTCACGCTTCGCCACGCCGACGCGCTCGCAAAAATCGCGGATCGCGGCAGGCGTGTAGCCGCGGCGGCGCAGTCCGGCGATGGTCGGCATGCGCGGATCGTCCCAGCCATTGACGTAGTTCTCTTCCACGAGGCGGAGCAGCTTCCGCTTCGACATCACCGTGTAATTGAGGTTGAGTCGCGCGAACTCGTACTGGTGCGGGCGCGACGGCACCGGCAGGTTCTCCAGCACCCAGTCGTAAAGCGGCCGGTGATCCTCGTACTCCAGCGTGCAGATCGAGTGCGTGACGTGCTCGATCGCGTCCGACGGCGGATGCGCGTAGTCGTACATCGGATAGATGCACCACGTGTCGCCGGTGCGATGATGCGACTCGTGCCGGATGCGATAGAGCACCGGGTCGCGCATGTTGAAGTTCGGCGAGGCCATGTCGATCTTCGCCCGCAGCACGTGCGCGCCGTCGGGGAACTCGCCCGCGCGCATGCGGCGGAAGAGGTCGAGGTTCTCGTCGCTCGGACGATCGCGGTACGGCGAGTCCTTGCCCGGCTCGGTCAGCGTGCCGCGATATTCGCGAATCTCGTCCGCGCTCAGGCTGTCGACGTACGCCTTGCCGTGCGTGATGAGGTGCTCGGCCCATTCGTACAGCTGCTCGAAGTAGTCGGAGGCGTGGCGGTGGTTCTTCCACTCGAAGCCGAGCCAGCGGACGTCTTCCTCGATGGCGTCGACGTACTCGACGTCTTCCTTCGTCGGATTCGTGTCGTCGTAGCGGAGATTGCAGTAGCCGCCGAACTCGTTCGCCACGCCGAAGTTGAGGACGATCGACTTCGCGTGACCGATGTGCAGGTAGCCGTTCGGCTCCGGCGGGAAGCGGGTGACGACCTGCTGCTCGCGTCCGCTGCGCAGGTCTTCTTCGACGATCTCGCGGATGAAATCTTTCGGTTTGGCGGGTGTCTCGGCGGTCATTCGCGGAGGTTATACACGATGAGCCGCGTCCATTCGGAGTACATCTTCCCCGAGGGATGCAGCCCGTCGCCCGCGACGAGCGACGGATCGTTCGCCGCGGTGCGCGAGAATGGCGTGATGTCGACGTAGCGCGCACCGGCGCGCAGCGTCTCCTCGCGATTGATGGCGTTGAACTGATCGATCTCGCGCGCGATCTTCGCCTGGTCGCGATCCTTCGCGAACGGCGTGACGCCCCAGTCGGGAATCGACACCACGACGACGTTCCGCTTTTTCCCGCCCGCGAAGCCGAGCGCGCGCTGCAGCAGCGCGGCGAATTCGGTGCGGTACTGATCGGCGCTGCGGCCGCGGTATTGATTGTTGACTCCGATCAGCAGCGTGACGAGGTCGTACGGCCCATGCGGATCTGCTTTGTCGATCGCGGCATTGAGCTCGTCGGTCGTCCAGCCGGTCTTGGCGATGATCTCGGGCTCGGACATCTTCAGCTCGCGCGCGAGCTGCACCGGATAGCGCTCCTCGACCGCGACGCTCTCGCCGATGGTGTAGGAGTCACCGAGGGCGAGGTAGCGCGTGTGACGTTCCGAAGTGGAGACACATGCGAGGCTGAGGAGCATCACCGCGGTGAAGAATCGCATGGGAGCAGTTTAGCGATAGCATCGCCCGGGAGGCTGGTCGTGCGCTCATTTCGTGGAGTCTTCATCGCCGTCGTGATCGCCGCGGCGATCGTGGTGGCCGCGTTCATCCTCAACAGCCGCCGTCCTCGCGGCGAAGTCGACCAGCCGTCGCCGGCGAACATCCGCGCCAGCGGCAAATGCGCGGAATGCCACTCGCGCGAAACGCCCGCGATCGTGCACGAGTTCGAGATGTCGAAGCACGCCGCGGCGGGTGTCACATGCCTCGATTGCCACGGTGCGGCCGATCGTCAGCCGAAGTTCGATCATCGCGGCTTCGTCATGGCGAAGAGCCTCACCTCCGCGAACTGCGCGCGCTGTCACGCCACGCAATACCGGCAGTTCCTCCGCAGCCGCCACGCGGCGCCGTCGTGGGGAGCGGTGAGCGGCGCGCGCGATTTCACGCCGGAGCAGATCGCGATCGGCGAGCAGTACCACCCCGGCAGCATCAATCGCGCCGCGAACGCGATCGCCATGCTGGAAGGTCCGACCGCGATCACCGGCGGCTGCGCGAAATGCCACAACGTCGGCAAGCCGAATGCCGACGGCTCGATCGGAAGCTGCACGAACTGTCACGCGCGGCACTCCGCGTCGATCGCGCTGGCGCGTCTGCCCGAGACGTGCGGGCAGTGCCACATGGGACCCGATCACTCGCAGATCGAGATCTACCACGAGTCGAAACACGGGGTGCTCTTCAACGCGCAGCGCGGCTCGATGAACCTCAGCGTGCCGGCGCGCAAGCTCACGGCGCGCGACATGCCGGTGCCGACCTGCGCCACCTGCCACATGTCGGGACTGGAAGCGCAGAACGTGACGCACGACATGAGCGAGCGGCTGTCGTGGTACCTCTTCGCCGAGATCTCCACCAAGCGTCCGAACTACTCGATGGGCCAGGCGAACATGAAGGAGGTCTGCCTGAGCTGCCACACGAAGCCGCGCATCGACCTCTTCTTCACCGAGGCCGAGCAGCAGCTCGCCGCGACGAACGAGGTCGTGGCGCAGGCGAAGACGATCATGGACAACCTGCACGCGAGCGGGAAGCTGACGCCGAAGCCGTTCGACGAGCCGCTGGAGTACACCTACTTCAACATGTGGCACTACGACGGCCGCACGTCGAAGCACGGCGCGTTCATGGGCGGGGCCGATTTCGTGCAGTGGCACGGCAACTACGAGCTGGTGTCGAAGCTGACGGAGATTCAACACGCGGCGAATGCACATCCCTGACGCCCTGCGGAAGCCGCGCACGATCGTCGAGATCTTCATCAGCGGGAACCTCGCGTTCCTGGCGGTGGACGTCTACGTCGCGCATCTGACGAACGAGTTCGAGCGCCGGCCGGAGTGGCTGCCGGTGATCTTCTCCATCGCCGCGCCGCTGCTGCTGGTGATCAGCGGCCGACTCTTCGGGATGCTCGTCGGCTGGTTGTCGGTGCTCGTCGGCGTCGGCGGGATGCTCTATCACCTGCAGTCGCATTTCTTCGCCGAGCAGTCGATCCGCAATCTCGTCTACACCGCGCCGTTCGTCGCGCCGCTCGCCTACGCCGGCCTCGGATTGCTGCTGATCCTCGACCGCATGGTCGACGCCGACACGACCGAATGGGCGCAATGGGTCCTCTTCCTCGCCCTCGGCGGATTCGGCGGCAACCTCGTGCTCAGCCTCGCGGACCACGCGCAGAACGGCTTCTTCAATCGCGGCGAATGGGTGCCGGTCGTGTCCGCGGCGATCGCGTGCGCGTTCCTGCTGATGCTGGTGATGCGTCCCGACGATCGCGTGCTCTGGCGATGGACGGCGTGGGCGATGGCGCTGCAGGTGTTGATCGGAACGTTCGGGTTCGCGCTGCACCTCCGCGCGAACCTCGCGCGCTCGGCGCCCGACGTGCTCGATCGGTTTCTGTATGGTGCGCCGATCTTTGCGCCGCTGCTGTTCGCGAATTTGGCGATACTGGCAGGGATCGGATTGTGGTCCCTCGACTACGCTCGGGATGACGACGCATGTGGCTCCTCTACGGCGCAAACGGATACACCGGCGAGCTGATCGCGCGCGAAGCGGCGCGGCGCGGTGAGCGGCCGATCCTCGCGGGACGCAGCGCGGAGAAGATCGAGCCGCTGGCGCGCGAGCTCGGCTGCGACTGGCGGGCGTTCGATCTCGATCGCATCGACCTTTCCGGCGTGCAGGCGGTGCTGCATTGCGCCGGACCGTTCTCCCGCACGAGCAAGCCGATGGTCGATGCCTGTCTCGCGGCCGGAGTCCATTACCTCGACATCACGGGCGAGATCTCGGTCTTCGAAGCGATCATGGCGCGCCACGACGAAGCGGTAAAGCGCGGTGTGATGCTGTTGCCGGGCGTCGGCTTCGACGTCGTCCCGACCGACTGCCTCGCAGCGATGCTGGCGGAGAAAATGCCGGACGCCGAGGAGTTGTGGCTGGCGTTTTATTCACCGCGCGGCGAGATCAGTCGCGGGACGCTCAAGACGATGATCGAGGGGATCGGCGACGGCGGCGCGATCCGGCGCGAGGGGAAGATCGTCCGCGTGCCGCTGGCGTGGGACGTTCAGCAGATCCCGTTCTCCGTCGGGTCGCGTACGGCGATGACCATTCCGTGGGGCGACGTCTCCACCGCGTATTACACGACCGGCATCCCGAACATCCGGGTCTACAACGCCTCGTCTCCGAAAGCGATCAAACGGGTGAAGCGAGTGCGGATGCTGTTGCCGATTCTCGGTCTGCGTCCGATACGCAGTCTGTTGCAGAAATTCGCGAACCGGCGCACCGGTCCGAGCGAGGAAAAGCGCAACACGGGGCGGATGTATTTGTGGGGACGCGCAGCGCGCGGCGATCGCGAGATCACAATGACGATGTCGACGCCTGAAGGTTACTTGTTCACCGTGCGATCGTCGCTCGACGCCATGGAGCGCGTGCTGCAGAATCCGAAGCCGGGAAGCTACACACCGTCGCGTGCATTGGGAAAAGATTTCGTAAATACGATTTCAGGGGTTGACGTTCCATAGAAATGGTCCTACATTATGCGTCTCATGTTTATGCAGAAACCTAATTCACTGCGGCGAGGTTACGAAGTCGCCGGAGGTGCGCGCACAAGGACGTAGATTACTCACAATCTGCTCCTCTGCGAGCCCCTTCGGTCCTCAAATGCCGAAGGGGCTTTTTGTTTCTGTACCGATTATGGCGATCAGCAAACGTCCAGGCCGGCGGCGCACGACCGAAGTGTGTTCCGTGAACGGGTTCTGACGAATGGAGGTTTATCTGTCGCACACACGCAGAATGTGTAGCTCAGAGGTTAGAGCAAAGGACTAATAATCCTTGAGCCGCGGGTTCGACTCCCGCCACAAAAGCACAAACGACTGACCGCCGTAAGTGGTCACCGGCCGCCGGAAAACAACACTGGCGGACCAGCCTGTCCTCAAGAAGGCAGCGCAACAACGGCGCCTTGCAGCATGCGCGCAGCACGCTGACGCTCAATCGACGTGTGCGATCCGTCATTGTGAAGAAGCGCGGCGGCGTAATGCTCCGCACCGGATTGCGTGGACGCCAATGCGTGTAATTCGCGGCCGGTCTCAATTCGCTATCTGCTATCCGCTATCTGCTATCTCACAAAGGAGGTACCCACAATGATCCGCTACATCAAAATCAACCCCCACGAGCGCGGCCTTCTGTTCCGCGAGGGCGACTTCAAGGCCGTGCTGGGACCGGGCAGGCACTGGTACCTCGATCCGCTGTTCAGGCTGCGGCCGGAGGTCGTCTCGCCGCGGAGTCCGTGGCTGGCGCACAAGGACCTCGACCTGATCGCAAAGTCCGGGAAGCTCGGTGACGAGGCGATCGTCATCGACCTCAAGGACTACGAGCGGGCACTGGTCTGGATCGACGGCCGGTTCGCGGCGCTGCTCGACAGCGATCTGTACGTGATCTGGACGACCGAGCGGAAGGTGCGGGTGGAGACGATCGATGCCCGGGCCATGCAGCTCGTGCACGCCGACCTCCCGGCCATCCTCCGGGCGAAGCAGGCACCGGCGCTGCTCGAGGTGCTCAACGTCGGCCCGGCACACGCCGGCATCTGGTTCCGCGATGGCGCGTACCAGGCGACGCTCGGTCCCGGAACGTACGCCTTCTGGAAGGGCGTCGGAAAGCTCGCGCTGCACGACGTCGATCTGAAGGAGCAGGTGCTCGACATCAGCGGTCAGGAAATCATGACCGCCGACAAGGTCACGCTGCGTCTCAATGCGCTCGTCGCCTACAGAATCGTCGACCCGCTGCGGTCGGTGATCGAAGTCGACGGGCCGGCGCAGGCGCTGTACCGGGCCGCGCAGCTCGCGCTGCGTGAGGCCATCGGCGCGAAGGATCTCGACTCGCTGCTGGCGGACAAGGACGCGCTCGCACGCGAGCTGTCGGAGGCGCTGCGGACGCGGGCCGCGGAGCTGGGTATGACGATCGTTTCGACCGGTGTGAGGGACGTGATCCTGCCGGGCGACATGAAGGAGCTGATGAACAAGGTGACCGAGGCGAAGAAGGCGGCGGAGGCTGCACTGATCACGCGGCGTGAAGAGACCGCGGCGATGCGGATGCAGGCCAACACGGCGAAGATCCTGGAGTCCAGCCCGACGCTGATGAAGCTGAAGGAGCTGGAGGTCCTGGAGAAGGTCGCCGGCAAGGCGAACCTCACCGTCGTCCTCGGCGAAGACGGCCTGACGAACAGGGTCGTGAAACTGCTGTAAGAGCGGGTGGGGCGGGCCGCTGGAGCCCGCCCCACAATGGGAACCGAACTGTATGAACCGAGACAAAGTGAAGGACATGGTGCGCAGCATCCTTCCTTCGAAGAGCCGGAAGCAGGCGCGGTGGGCGAAGGCGACCGCGATCCGTGAAGTGCGGCGCGCCGTCAATCACGAGATCCGCGTCGAGGATCCGGAGACGACGAAATCGGACTGGAATCGCGACGCGAATCTTTCGTGGATCGTCCGGGAGCGCCGCGGCGCCGACAAGCTCAATCACTTCCTGCGCTGGGGTGATGCGATCACCAAAGGGATGTCGACCGAAGAGGCGCTCTCGTATGTGCGCTCGCTCCTGCCGAAGAATCTGATCGGCGAGCATGCGTACGGACATTGGGAGCAGCACCGCAAGCCGTCGCCATATCATCGCTACCACTACATTCCGTACAGTCGTAAGCTGCAGAGCTGGATCGATAGCAACCGCTTCCATCTGCGTCGCGCAATGACGGAGTATCCGACGCTGCACGGTCAACTCAACGCGATGATCAAATCGCGGAAGATGTTCGACACGAACAGGCGCCTCCTCGCCGGACTGCACGACATCGACGATTTCGTCCGCGACATCGCGGAAGGGGATGACTACGCACCAGAACGAGTGGCACTACACCAACTGATCGAGGGCGGCCTGAATGGCCGCCCTTCTCGTATCCGGCGATTCCTTACATTTCTGTTTCCGGGCCTTCCGAAATCGCGTGGTAGGGTTTCGCGAATTCTGTCCACGAAAGGGATTTCCATGCGCACTCTCCGAATCGCCCTTGCCGCGCTTTTCGTCGCCGGCTCCGGGCTCGCGGCGTCGTACGACAAGACGAACCTCGACACGTCGGTCGCCGCCTGCACTGATTTCAACCAGTACGCGAACGGCGGCTGGTACAAGAAAAACCCGATTCCCGCGGCCTACTCGAACTGGGGCGTGGCGAACGTCCTCAACGAGCGCAATCGCGAGATGCTCCGCCAGATCCTGGAGACGAGCGCGAAGAGCAACGCGAAGGCGGGCTCGGTCGACCAGAAGATCGGCGACTACTACACGAGCTGCATGAACGAGGCGCTGACCGAGGAGCAGGGGCTCAAGCCGCTGCAGCCGGAGCTCGAGCGCATCGCCGCGATCAAGGACGTCGCCGGTCTGCAGGCGCAGATCGCGCACCTCCGCGCCGTCGGCTTCAGTCCGCTGTTCGGCTTCGGCTCGCAGCAGGACAAGAAGAACAGCGAGGAAGTGATCGCCGGCGCGTTCCAGGGCGGCCTCGGGCTTCCCGATCGCGACTACTACCTCAAGACCGATCCGAAATCGACGGAGATCCGCGGCGAGTACGAGAAGTACCTCCGCAAGATCTTCGAGCTCGCCGGTGACACGCCGGAAACGGCGGCGGCCGAGGCGACGAAGGTCATCGCCCTGGAGACGAAGCTCGCCGGCGCATCGCTCACCCGCGTGCAGCGCCGCGATCCCGAGCTCACGTATCACCGCATGACGCTGAAGGAAGCGACCGAGCTGACGCCGACGTTCGCCTGGGCGAAGTATTACGAGGCGGTCGGCGCGCCGGCGAATGCGCCGCTGAACATCTCCACCATCGATTTCTTCAAGGAAGTCGACAAGGATCTCACCGCCGTTCCGATCGCCGACTGGCAGAGCTACCTCCGCTTCCACACCATCAATGCCGTTGCTCCCGCGCTGTCGAAGAATTTCGTCGACGCGAATTTCGGCTTCTACAGCACGACGCTGCGAGGCGTGAAGGAACAGCTGCCGCGCTGGAAGCGCTGCGTCGCCGCGACCGATCGCGCCCTCGGCGAGGCGCTCGGTCAGGCGTACGTGAAGACCGCGTTCCCGCCCGAGGCGAAGGCGCGGATGCTGGAGATGGTCAACAACCTCGCCGACGCGCTCGGGTCCAACATCAAGGGCCTGGAGTGGATGAGCGACGACACGAAGAAGGCGGCGCTGGCGAAGCTCAATGCGTTCACGCGCAAGATCGGCTACCCCGACAAGTGGCGCGATTATTCGCCGCTCAAGGTCGATCGCGGCGCGTATGTGCTGAACCTGCAGCGCTCGCGTCTGTTTGATCTGCGCCACGACATCGATCAGATCGGCAAGCCGGTCGACCGCACCGAATGGGGCATGTCGCCTCCGACCGTCAACGCGTATTACAACCCGTCAATGAACGAGATCGTCTTCCCGGCCGGCATCCTGCAGCCGCCTTATTTCGATCCGAAACAGGACGATGCGTTCAATTACGGCGCGACCGGCGCGACGATCGGCCACGAGATGACGCACGGCTTCGACGATCAGGGCTCGAAGTACGACGCAAAGGGAAATCTCGTGAACTGGTGGACGCCGGCCGATCGCGCGGCGTTCGAGAAGCAGGCGGAATGCATCCAGAAGCAGTTCGATGAATTCGTCGTCGGCGACGTGCACACGAACGGGAAGCTGGTCTCCGGAGAGAGCATCGCCGACCTCGCGGGCTTGAAGATCGCGTACGCCGCGTATCTGAAATCACAGAAGGGCAAAGAGCCGAAGATCATCGACGGCTACACACCCGAGCAGCGCTTCTTCCTCGGCTACGCGCATTCGTGGGCCGCGCAGGGACGCCCCGAGGCCGAGCGCCTGCAGGCGACCACCGACCCGCATCCGCTCGATCGCTTCCGCGCGAACGCCCCGCTCACCAACATGCCGGAGTTCGCGACCGCATTCGGATGCAAAGCGGACGATCCGATGGTGCGTCCGGCGGATAAGCGCTGCCTGGTCTGGTAAGGCACCCCTCATCCGGCCTTCGGCCACCTTCTCCCGCGGGGAGAAGGGCCTGCGATGCGAATTCCCCTCTCCCGCCGCAGCGGGAGAGGGTGGCGCGCAGCGCCGGGTGAGGGCCTACCTCCGGTGATGCCCGCCACCACCGTGGCCACCATGCCCACGGTATCCGTGGTACCGGCCGCCGAAATGGCCGAACCCGAACGACAACGAGAGCCGCGGCTGATACCAGAACGGGTCGTAGTAGTAGTACGGGTTATAGAACCATGGCGAGCCGACATAGACCGACGGACGCACGACGGTCGTCCTGCGCACGGCGCGGTCTTCGTCGCCATTGCGGACATCCGCCTCGTCGACGACGGCGTGAATGACGGCCTTCGAGACCTTCGCGTCGGTCAACGCGATCAGGTCATCGGCCGTGACATCGAAACGGTCGCGCGACTTGTGGACGTACGCGACGATGTCCTCGTCGGCCACTCCGGCCTGCGACATCCGGATCACTTCGTCGACGATGTTGGCCGTCGTGCGACGAGCCTGGGGATCGGCGTCGAGTGCAAGCACGGGCGCCGCCGCGGCGATGAAAAGCAGGACGGCAACTGCAGAAATCATTCGCTTCACGGGTGCCACCTCCTGGCGGCAACATCTGCGATTGATGAGCCAGCCGATCGCTCTCTGCGACGGCGCGATCTGTCGCTGAAAATCTCCTCTGCCGAGGACAGTCGCGTCCACGAAAGGCTACGGGCGCTCGATATACTTCGCCGATGATCGCTTCGTTCGTTCTCGCGTTCACACTGCTCGCCGCCACGCCTCAGCACGTCAAGTTCAGCGTCGTCGAGGCGACGATCCCCGAAATGCAGAAGGCCCTCAGCGAAGGGAAGACCACCTCGCGGCATCTCGTGCACGAGTACCTCGCGCGGATCGCCACGTACGAGGACAAGCTGCACGCGGCGATCACGATCAATCCGAACGCATTGAAGGAAGCGGACCAGCTCGATCGCGAGCGCGCGGCGGGCAAGCTGCGCGGTCCGCTGCACGGCATCCCGATCGCGATCAAGGACAACATCCAGACCACCGACATGCCGACCACCGGCGGCGCGCTGGCGTTCGCCGGATACCTGCCGCCGTACGACGCGACCGTGACGAAGAAGCTGCGCGACGCCGGCGCGATCATCATCGCCAAGACGCAGATGACGGAGCTGGCGAACTGGGTCGCCGCGAATCCGTCGATGCCGAACAATTACAACTCGCTGAATGGATACGGCTACAACCCGTACGATCCGCGGCGCGATCCGCGCGAGGCGACGATGGACGGCCGTCCCGTGCTCAATACCGGCGGCTCGAGCTCCGGCGCCGGCACCACCGCGAGCTTCTGGGCGGCGAACGTCGGCACCGAGACGTCGGGCTCGATCCTCAGTCCGTCGAATCAGAACATGCTCGCCGCGGTGAAGCCGACGGTCGGCCGCATCAGCCGTTACGGCATCATCCCGATCACCGCCGATCAGGACACAGCCGGTCCGATGGCCCGCACAATTACCGACGCCGCCATCCTCCTCGGCGTCCTCGAAGGCCCCGACACGAACGACTCCGCGACGACGCGCTGCACGCGCGTGACCGATTACACGCAATACCTCAAGGCGGATGGCCTCAAAGGCGCGCGCATCGGAATTCCACGCGCCGCCTATTACGACAAGGTGACGCCGCCGGGCGCCGATAAACCGCGTTTCGGTCTCAATGACGATCAACAGAAAGTCATGAACGACGCCATTGCGGTATTGAAGGCCCAGGGCGCCGTCATTGTGGATCCGGCGGACATTCCGAGCATCGTCGACAAGGACGCGAAGAACAATCTGCTCCTGTACGGCGTCTGCACCGACATGGATGAATTGAAAGAGCGCAAGTGCTCGATCGATCTCGCGTACGGCATGGAGCGCGACTTCAACGCCTGGCTGAAATCACTCGGCAATTCGGCGCCTGTAAAAACACTGTCCGAATTACGGGAGTGGAATCGCAAGCACGAAAAAGCGGGCACGATCAAATACGGACAATCGCTGCTCGATCTCTCCGACGCGATGGATCTCGAGACGTTCAAGAGCCGCTATGAATCGGATCGCGCACGTGACCTTCAATTGACCGCCACGCACGGCATCGACGAAGTGATGAAAGCGCAGAACCTCGACGCGCTGCTCTTCCCCGGCTCGGGCGGCGCGAACGTCGCCGCGCGGCCCGGCTATCCGAGCGTGATCGTCCCGTTCGCCACGATCCCAAATGCGCCGACGCCCGCGTTCCCCGAGGGCTTCAACGCGAAGCCGTCGCCGTTCGGCGTGACCTTCACCGGCATGGCGTGCAGCGAGCCGACACTGCTGCGTCTGGCGTACGCGTTCGAGCAGGCGACGAAGAAGCGGGTGCCGCCGCCGCTGCCGTAAACGCTGGCACCCTCCGTGTACCTCCAGCAGGTATGGCGGAGAGCACCACGCCTGTGCCTGCTGAGTTGACCGCGCCGCGCCTCGCCGCGGCATTGCGCACGCTCTCGCGCATCACCAGCGTCATTCCGATCGCCGTCGGCCTAATCGTCCTCTTCGGCTGGGCGCGCGACATCGAGCCGATCAAGCGAATCATTCCGGGCCTCGTGGCGATGAATCCGGCGACAGCGATCGGCTTCATCTGCCTCGGAATCGCATTCGTCTGTCTCACGCGACTGGCGCGCTCGCGTCCGATGCATCGCGTCGGCGAGGTCTTCGCCTTGCTCGCGGCGCTGATCGGTCTGGCGAAAGTCGTCGCGCTGATGTCGCTGCCCGACCTCGCCATCGACCGGCTGTTCTTCACCGCCAAGCTGGCCGGCAATCAGATGGCGCCCAACACCGCGATCAATTTCCTGCTGACCGGCATCGCGCTGGCGAGCATCGATCGCAGCTTCCGCAGGTTCTGGCCGGCGCAATTCCTCACCGTCGTCGCGGCGATGTCGTCGCTGCTGGCGATGATGGGCTACGCGTACGGCGTGCAGTCGTTCTACGGCATCGGCTCGTACATCCCGATGGCGCTGCACACCGCGGCGACGTTCGTCATCGTCTCGGTCGGCGTGCTCTGCGCGCGGCCGGCGCGCGGCATCATGGCGGTCTTCTCCAGCGCGAGCAGCGGCGGCGTCATGGTGCGGCGTTTTCTCCCCGCCGTGCTCATCGTCCCCGCGGCCCTCGGCTGGCTGCGCATCACGCACCTGCACCGCCGCATCGTCGATCCCGACTTCGAGCTCTGGCTCCTGATCGTGCTGATCATGAGCGTCTTCATCGTCCTCGTCGGCTGGAACGGCCGCCTGCTCCATCGTGCCGACATCGAGCGCGCCGAGTCGGAGCGCGTGCTCGCGCATCAGGCGACGCACGACGCGCTGACGCAGCTTCCGAATCGCCGCTTCTTCCTCGATCGTCTCGAGCACGAGCTCGCACGCGCGAAGGAGACGAACGCGCCGGTCGCCGTCCTCTTCTTCGATCTCGATCTCTTCAAGATCGTGAATGACAGCCTGGGGCATGTCGTCGGCGACGAACTGCTCGCCGCCGCGGGCCAGCGGATCCGCGAGAACCTCGACGAACACGACGTCGTCGCGCGGCTGAGCGGCGACGAGTTCGTCGTCCTGCTCATCGATCCGCCCGTGAACGAGCGCGCGACCGAGATCGCGCAACGGATGCTGCACGCCTTCGGCACGCCGTTCCGCCTCGGTCCGCACGAGGTCTTCACCACCATCAGCGTCGGCATCGCCATCAGTCAGGCCGACGATTCGGCGGTCAATCTCATTCGTCATGCGGACCTGGCGATGTATCAGGCGAAGGTCCGCGGCAAGGCGCGCTACGAGGTCTTCGCGCCGTCAATGGACATCGACGCGATCCGGCGGCTGGAGATGGAGCTCGAGCTGCGGCGCGCGATCGCGAACGGCGAGCTGCGCGTCTACTACCAGCCGGAGGTGGAGATCGAGAGCGGGCAGCTGATCGGGATGGAAGCGCTCGTGCGCTGGGAGCATCCGGAACGCGGCCTCGTGTCGCCGTCGGAGTTCATTCCGATCGCCGAGGAGTCGGGGCTCGTGCTGCAGATCGGCAGATTCGTGCTGTTCGAGGCGTGCAGGCAGGCGAAGTTCTGGGAGGACAAGTACAAGGCGCCGCTGATGGTCTCGGTGAATCTCTCCGGCCGTCACTTCCAGCAGGCGACGCTGATCGACGAGGTGCACGAGGTGTTGCAGAAGACCGGCGTCGATCCGTCGCACGTGATTCTGGAGATCACGGAAACGACCGCGATGGCAGGCGCGGAATCGACGATCGAGATCCTGACGAAGCTCAAGGCGCTCGGACTGCGGCTGGCGATTGACGACTTCGGCACCGGCTTCTCCAGCCTGTCGTACCTGAAACGATTCCCGGTCGACCTGCTGAAGATCGATAAGTCATTCGTCGACGGCGTGGCGCTCAAAGGCCACGACAGTGCGATCGTGCAGGCGATCATCTCCCTCGGACACGCACTCGGCATGAAGCTCATCGCTGAAGGCGTCGAAACGCTGGAGCAACTCGAAGCGCTCCGCTCCCTCGGCTCCGAGATCGGTCAGGGCTATTACTTCGGACCGCCGCTGTCGGACGACGTGCACAAAGGAATGCCGACCGTGATCACCGGCGAGCGCAAATGGGGCGTGTCATAGCCATTGCCTGATCGCGAACGGCGCCGCGCACAGAAGCGTGCCGATGACGAACGTGACCAACGCGCTGTCGAAGAAGTACGGAAAGATCATCAAGGCGAAACCGGTGATGGCAAAGAGGCCGTCGTACTGCTTTTTCGCGTACAGCAGGTAGCCGCTGCCGATCGCGCCGAACAGGACGCCGAAGAGCAGCGTCATTGACAGCCGTATTGCGCGGCGATCAATTGCGGCGGCGCGCCGGGACGGATCGTCACGATGTAGAGCCGCGAAAATTCATCGTCCGCAATCGCCGGCACCTTGATCTTCGTCAGCTCCTCGACAATCCCCGGCACGATGTTGCTGTGACTGACCACGAGCACCGTCTTGCCGCTCTGCTTCGAAAGAATCTCCTTCGCGATCAGCTTCGGATACTCCGCCGACTTATCGACCGGCAGCACGATCACCGGAATCCCGGCGTGCTTCGCCGCTAACGCCGCCGCCGTCTCCTTCGTCCGCAGAAATTGCGAGACGTAAACCGCCCCGACATTCGCGTTCTCCGCGACCGTCGCCAGCGCCTCCGCCCGCGCAACCCCCGCCTCGCTGAGATGCGGATCGTCGCCCGTGATCACCTGCTTTTCGGCGTGGCGGACGATGAGGATGGTGGTGGTGTCGCTCTTCTTTGCGGCCGAGAGGAGGAGGAAGGAGAGGGCGGCCAGAAACAAAAGGGCGACCCGCAGGCCGCCCTTCGAGGATCGTTTGTCGTTATCGATTACGAGCATCCACTCGTACTACCGCAGTTGAGGCATTTGTAGCAAGCCCCGTTGCGCACCATGATCGAGCCGCAGTCGCTGCAGGACGGCGCGTCCTGCTGGTAGCGGAACGTGCCGCCGCTCTTCGTGTTCGGGCCGTCGGCGTCCTTCGGGGTGGCGATGAAGCCGATCGGGCCCTGGGCGTTCACGGCCACCGCGACCTTCTCGATGAACGAGACGTCGGACGCGGCGGGCGTCGTCACGTTCGCCGGGACCTTCGGCGCGGAGAGGGCGGGCGCGGGGGCGGCGGCCGGCTCGTCGCGGAGGATCACGCCGGCGTGGGCCTGGCTCTCGCGATCGAGGAACTTGGTCGCCAGCCACTTGAAGATGTAATCCATGATCGACTTCGCCATCGGGATCTCGGGGTTCTTGGTGAAGCCCGACGGCTCGAAGCGGGTGTGCGTGAACTTGTCGACGAGCAGCTGCAGCGGGACGCCGTGCTGCAGTGCGAGCGACGTCATGGTGGCGAACGAATCCATCAGACCCGAGATCGTCGAGCCTTCCTTGGCCATGGTGATGAAGATCTCGCCCGGCGTTCCGTCCTCGTACTTGCCGACGGTGATGTAGCCCTCGTGGCCGCCGATGGAGAACTTGTGCGTGATCGACTCGCGCTCATCCGGCAGCTTGCGGCGCACCGCGGTGGCCGCGACGCCGAGCTGCTCGAGGCCCGTCTTGTCCTTCGCCGTCGACAGCGGCTGCGAGCGCTTGCAGCCGTCGCGATACACGGCCACGGCCTTGAGGCCCATCTTCCACGCCTCGTAATACGCCTGCTCGATCTCCTCGATCGTGGCGTTGGTCGGCATGTTGATGGTCTTGGAGATCGCGCCGCTGATGTACGGCTGCACGGCGCCCATCATCTTCAGATGGCCCATGTAGTGGATCGAACGCGTGCCGTTGGCCGGCTTGAACGCGCAATCGAACACAGGCAGGTGCTGATCGAGAAGATGCGGCGCGCCCTCGATCGTGTCGTTCTCGTCGATGTACTGAATGATCTCGTTGACCTGCTTCGCGTCGTAGCCGAGGCGCTTGAGCGCGGTCGGCACGGTGTTGTTGACGATCTTCAGCATCCCGCCGCCGACGAGCTTCTTGTACTTCACGAGCGCGATGTCGGGCTCCACGCCGGTGGTGTCGCAATCCATCATGAACGCGATCGTTCCGGTGGGGGCGAGGACGGAGATCTGCGCGTTGCGGTAGCCGTGCTCCTGGCCGAGGGCGTATGCCTCGTCCCACACCTTCGTCGCGGCGTCGGCGAGATCGGCCGGCAGCGGACGGGTGTTGATGCGGTACGCGGCACGGCGATGCTTGTCGATGACGCGGAGGAACGGCTCTTCATTCTCCGGATAGCCGGCGAACGGTCCGACCTTCTCCGCGATGCGCGCCGATTGCGCGTACGACTCGCCGGAGAGGATCGACGTCACGGCCGCGGCGAAATCGCGTCCCTCTTCGCTGTCGTACGGAAGGCCGCGCGCCATCAGCAGCGCGCCGAGGTTCGCGTAGCCGATGCCGAGCGGACGGAAGGCGTGCGAGTTCTTCTCGATGGCCGGCGTCGGATACGACGCGTAGTCGACGACGATCTCCTGCGCGGTGATGACGATGCGCAGCGCGGCGCGGTAGGCCTCGACGTCGAAGCCGGTGTTCTCGTTGTAGAAGCGCATCAGGTTCAGCGACGCCAGGTTGCAGGCGGAGTCGTCGAGGAACATGTACTCGGAGCAGGGATTGGAGGCGTTGATGCGCGAGGTGTTCGGGCACGGATGCCAGTCATTGACCGTCGTGTCGAACTGCATGCCCGGATCGCCGCAGATCCAGGCCGATTCCGCCATGCGGCGCATCAGGTCGCGCGCCTTGTAGGTGTCCATCACGCGATTGGAGTCGGTGACGGCGCGGGTGCTCCAGTCGGCGTCGCGCTCGTAGGCGCGCATGAAGTCGTCGGTGACGCGCACGGAGTGATTGGCGTTCTGGAACTGCACGGAGTCGTACGCGCCGCCGGGCGCATTGAACGCGCCCTCGTAGCCTGCCTCGATCAGCGCCCACGCCTTCTTCTCTTCCTTCTCCTTCGACTCGATGAAGTCGACGATGTCGGGATGATCGGCGTTGAGGATGACCATCTTCGCGGCGCGGCGCGTCTTGCCGCCCGACTTGATCACGCCAGCGAAGGAGTCGTAGCCGCGCATGAACGAAACGGGACCGGAGGCGGTGCCGCCGCCGGCGAGCAGCTCACGCGAGGAGCGGATGTTCGAAAGGTTCGAGCCGGTGCCCGAGCCGTACTTGAAGAGCATCCCCTCGGTCTTCGCGAGGCCGAGGATGGAGTCCATCGTGTCCTGCACGGAGTTGATGAAGCAGGCGGAGCACTGCGGGCGCGGCTCGATGCCGACGTTGAACCAGACCGGCGAATTGAAGGAGGCGATCTGGTAGAGCAGGATGTGCGTCAGCTCGTCGCGGAACGTGTCGCCATCGGCCTCGGTGGCGAAGTAGCCGCCCTCGCGTCCCCACTGGGTGATGGTGCGGACCACGCGACCGATCAGCTGGCGGGCGCTGGTCTCGCGGTCGGCGGTGCCGAGGTGGCCGCGGAAATACTTGGAGACGACGACGTTCGTGGCCATCTGCGACCAGAACTTCGGCATCTCGACGTCCTTCTGTTCGAAGACGACGTCGCCGCGCTCATTGGTGATGACCGCGGAACGGGTTTCCCATTCACAGGTGTCGTAGACGTCGACGCCGGCGCGGGTGAAGAAGCGGTCGACGGTGATGCCGCCGAGCTTCGTCTCCTTCCGGCCTTTCGGTGTGCGAGAGCTGGATCGGGCGCGAAGATTTGGGGTGGACATATCGATGGAGGTCATTGCCTGCTCTCCTTCTCCTCGAGAGAAAAAAATAGAGGAGGGAAGCTCGGTTTTCTCCGAAGGAAAGCGGATGAAAATCTCGTGCTCATCCGATGTCCCTCACTCCCGACCTTCCGTCCCCTACCTCCCCCGTCACTGGCACCCGCCGGTGAAAATCCGGCGCGTACCGTCAAAAAGAAACGTGAATTGACGACTTAGCGAAGCGTCCAGCGGACGAGTGGCGATTTGATCTGCGGAACCGGCGACTTGACCTTCACGGTGACCTGATAATCCCGGATCTGGAGAGAGACCGATCGGTTGGGACCACGCGCGATATCGAGACGCGACGATTGCTTCAAATCCTTCATTGTCCTCCCTCACTCCGCCAAGTTGTCTGTAATGCGCTACAACGTACGCCTCGCCAGAAGTGATGTCAAGGGCAGACCACAAGATGTTGTGGTCAACGAATCAGAGAACACAAAATCGAGTGTAACTATTCGATTTTCAATGATTTGCGTCATCCGACCGGATGAGCCTGTTTGGTCGGATTTCCGCGCGTTCTCCGCTCGTTCCCCGCAGGTTATCCACAGGCTTTTGCACAGAGCATTCCGCGCTGATTCCTCAGAATATCCGCCGATTTTCCGCATGTTTTGCACACCTTTTTCATCAATCATTGCGGTGGACATTGCGTGGACGATTTCCGCAGCCTTTTCGCACGGATTCCGGCGAGAAAATGGGCGAAAACCGGGCGGTGATCCAAATTCTGCGGAAATCGCGGAGAACCATTTCCGCAAGGCAGGCTCGGCCGGAATCAACTACGCGCCGGGAGAAAAATGCACACAAATTGTGGCACGTGGAACATTCTGAAATTAGTAGTCGCCCGTCGCGCCGGCTCCGCCGAAAGAATCGCCGCCGCCGGTCGTTCCGCTGACTGCCGGCTCCGGTTCCGGCGACTTTCCGTGCATTGCCTGGCCGGCGACCATCGTTCCGCCGAGCTTGAGAAGCTCGTCGTAGCGCGTGAGACGCGCCGGCGTGGCGACGAAGCCGGTGGTTCGTCCGCGCAGTCTCCGTGCGACGAGTGCGGCGAGCGCGAGCACCACGACACCGCCCGCCATCAACTTCCATTCGAGCGGCGTGTCGACGAGATCGTGCAGCTCGAACGCCATGACGCCGAACGACACGCCCGCCGCGATCAGGAGCGCGTGCTCGCGCAGATGCAGACCGGCGATGAGCGCGATCGTGCCGAGGATGGCGTAGGGGAGCGCGTACTCGAGATGGCCGTTCGAGTCGTACGTCACGATGCGGCCGGCAACCTCCGCGACCAGCGGCATGACGATCGCCACGTACGACCAGAACGAGTCGAGCCACGGCCGGGAGAAGAGCCAGCGCTTCGCCACGATGGCGAGGAGGGCCAGCGCGAGCGGCACCATCGCCACGCGCCAGAAGTCGTGCGCATGATGCCACTCCGCTGCGAAGTAGACGGCGGCGCAGACCACGCCGATCGTCCCGAAGATGGCGTTCTGCATCCGCCACGCGGCGAGCGCGAACGCGGCGGCGAGCACCAGCAGCGCCTCCGCGTCGTCGGTACTCGGCAGTCCCGCGATGAACGCGAGCAGTCCCCCGATCCAGAGCGCCGACTCGATGCCGCTGCCGTACATCCGACGGCGCCGGATCATGTACTCGCCGATGCCGATGGCGATCGCCGCGGCCGCGAACTCGGTCGCGCCGATCGACTTGCAGAGCGCGACCAGCGCGAACATGGCGAAGACGGTCAAGCCGAAGAACGCCGCCGCGACGAGCGTGCTGTTGCGCCGCCATCGCGTCGCGAGCTGCTTCGCGAATGCGCGACGCTCCTCCCCCGGCAGCTCCCAATCGTCCAGCTGATCGGCGATCGCATGCGCGCGCTCCTCGGCGATGGTCGGTCTCATACGGCGCGACTCCTGAAGCGGCGGTGCGCCATCGTCAGTCCGATCACCGCCGCGATCGCGGTGATCAGCGTGATGAACGGCGAGAGCGTCGGGCCGGGGAACGTGCGCCAGACCCAGATGTCGACGGCGAGCGTTCCGTAGATCACGGCGTAGAGCAGGAACGCCTCGGTGTTCGTGCGGAACGCGTACATCGTCGCGAGCACGCTGAGCGTCAGCGTGATGAGCACGCCGGCCGTCGCCGCTTCTCTGTTCGCCGCGAGGATCAGCGCGCCCCAGAATGCGAGCGTGATGGCCGTGTGCTCGAACACCGGCGTGAAGGTCGTCGCCGTGCGAGCGCGCCGGTCGATCTCACGCCAGGCGGCGAGGATCGCGGCGCAGACGAACGCGCGGATCGCGAGATCGATGCTACTGGAGAAGATGATCTCGAGCTTGCGCTCGATGCCGAGCCATCCGGCGAGCGCGCCGATCGACAGCGAGAGCAGCGAGCGCGATTCGAAGCGGTACGCGCCAATTGCGTGAAATATGGCGAGAAATAACAAAGTACGCCCGCCGTCGAGGTGCCATTGCGTCGCGATCCAGCCGGCGTCGGCGGAGACGAGCATCCCGCCGAGGAGGAGGATCGAGTCGTCGATCAGCGACTCGCGGTTGCGGCGCATCCACGCCCATGCGTAGCAGCCGGCCGCCGCGACGGCGAGGACGATCGCGATGGTCAACGCGCCGATGTCCTTGATGTGATTGGAGATGAGGACGCTGACGCCGCCCGCGACGAGCATCGCCCCGATCCAGGCGAGCGCGCGGATCTCACCGAACAGCGAGAAGATCTCGCGCCGCTGCATGGCGATGAGGCGGGCGGCGGTGGGGGGCGTGAGGATGCCGTCGTCGCGCGCGTCGGTCAGCTCGGGCTCGAAGGAGAGCATCTACGTTGGCCTCCGCTCAAACGACATACGCCACCGCGAAGCCAATCTGCGCGGCCATCATCATCAGATACATGTGGCGCCACGACGGATGGTTCTCGCTGGCCGTGAGCTCGTCGGGATTCCGGACGATCAGCCAGACGGTGTAGGCGCCCCAGATGCTGAGCGTCACTCCGAGGATGTCGAGCGCGAAGCGGTTGCCTGTGAGGATGCCGAGGTGCGCGCCGAGCGGCATCAGCAGCCAGGGGATCACGAACGACGGCGCGATCATCCACGCCGCGGTGCGCACGCCGAACGCGATCGGCAAGGTGCGGCAGCCGCCTGCGCGATCGCCTTCGATGTCGCTGAAGTCCTTGGTCGACGCGGCGCCGAGGAGGAAGAGCATGAAGATCGAGCCGATGTACCACGGCTCGGCGACGTTCGCGTGCGCGACCATCGTCCAGCCCGCGACCTTCAGCAGACAGCCGCGCGGGATGGCGATCGTGACGTTCGCGCCGATCGGATGCTTCTTCGTCCGGCCGAGCGCGGGCGCCGAGTACATGAACGTCGCCAGCATCCCCAGGATGTAGATGTAGAAGCACTCGTGGGCGCTCAGCGGCGCAGAGAACTTGGCGGACCACGTGGTGTAGGGATAGACGACCACCCACCACGTCGGGACGATGGCCAGCACGTAGAGCAACCAGGTGAAGATCCACGCCTGGCGCATCGACAGCTCGCCGGTGATGAGCGGCCGCGACGGCTTGTTGATGCGATCGATCTCCAGGTCGTAGATCTGGTTGATGCCGTTCGACGCGGCGTTGAGGAACGACGCGCAGAGCGAGCCGAGCACGACGGTCATGATCACGGAGAGGGTGACGGCGCGCGAAGGATCGGGGTTGTGCGCGGAGCCCCACGCGCAGACGGCACCGGAGATGATGCCGAAGAGCGGCGGGAGTAATGTGAAGGGGCGAGCGAGTTTGATGTATGACTTCACTCAGCGGCCGATAGTACACTGCGGCTCACTTGCGCACAGACAGGCTTGTCTGTGCTTCATCAAACCGAATGGCACGCAAGCCACTCTTCGACAACGAAACGGAAGACGACAACTCCTCGTCGCCGCCATCAAACAACATGAATCGAGAAAACGAGAGAAAGATCGCCCTGTTCATCGATTTCGAGAACATCGCGATCGGCGTCATCGACGCCAAGTACAAGAAATTCGAGATCGCCCTCCTGCTCGAGCGTCTCCTGGAAAAAGGGAAGATCGTGGTCAAGCGGGCCTACTGCGACTGGGACAAGTTCCCCGATTACAAGCGCGAGCTGCACGAAGCGGCGATCGAACTGATCGAGATCCCCGGCCGCGTCTACTCCGGAAAGAACTCCGCCGACATCCGCATGGCGGTCGACGCGATGGACATGTGCTGGTCCAAGGAGCACATCGACCTTTTCGTCGTCGCCTCGGGCGATTCCGACTTCTCCCCGCTCGTCTCGAAGCTGAAAGAGAACGACAAGTTCGTGATCGGCGTCGGCGTGAAGAATTCGTCGAGCGATTTGCTGATCGACAACTGCGACGAGTTCATCTTCTACGAGGACCTCGTGCGCGGCGTGCAGAAGGCGCCGAGCGTGGCCTTCAAGGACAAGAAGCAGGGCGAGGTCTTCAAGCTCCTGATCGACTCGATCAAGGCGCTGATGCGCGAGAACAAAGAGATCCTCTGGGGCTCGATGGTGAAGCAGACGATGCAACGGAAGAAGCCGACCTTCAACGAGGAGTACTACGGCTACAACACGTTCAGCGATCTGCTGGAGGACGCGCAGGCGAACAACATCATCAAGATCAAGAAGGACATCAAGAGCGGCTCCTACGTGATCACCGGCTTCGCGCAGCCGGCGGCCTGACGTGTAGCACAGACACTCCTGTCTGTGCTCAAACCGCGCGTGCACAGACAAGAGTGTCTGTGCTACATGGAAACGGAGCGGTCATGCGTCTGGTTCGTGCCTGCGTTGGTCTCGTTCTCTTCTCGTTAACCGCATCAGCCGGCGCCGACGTCTTCTTCGACGTGCCGATCGCGACACAGGTGCAAGGCGTGGCCTTTTACCGAACCTCGCTGGCCATCTCGAACACCGGTCCGCGCTCGTTGCTGGCGATCACGCTCATCTACAGATCGCCTGTCGACAACACGATGCAGCATCCGGTGTACGTGCTGTCGGCACTGGAAACGTCGGCCGCCTTTGCCACGGATGACATCGTCGAATTCATGAAAAACAACTCCGACATGCGCGCGATCGACAAAACGTCGCCGCTCTTCGGATCGCTCTTCATCGAGCTGACGGCGGTGATCGATCCAACGGACGTTTCGATCGTCGCGCGCACCTACAGCCCCGGCCCGGGAGGCAACGGCACGCTCGGCATTGCCTATCTCGGCCGGCCGATCAACGCAACCAACCGCGCCTTCTCGCGGCTGTCGACGACCGTGCGCAACGGCGCGTTCGGAAACGATGGGACGACGCGCGCGAACATCGGCGTGATCAATTACTCCAACTACGCGATCGATCTGAAGGTCGAATACAAGGACACCACGACCGGGGTGACGCTGAAGTCGTTCAATCTGAGCTCGGCGGTCGGACATCTCCTCGAATCGCGCGAGGTCGTGCAGCTCGGCAACATCTTCGGCGATCCGGCGATGGCCGGCGCCAGCCGCGTGCTGGTGATCATCACGCCGATCGCGCCGTCGCAGAGCTTCAGTGGCTACGCCGTGCAACTCGACAACACGACGAACGATGGCTCGTTTTTCCTGTTGACGGAAAGATAGGCCGGCGCCTTCACGCCGCGATCATCTTGTACAGGATGAAGAAGATCACGCCGCCCGCCACGGCGGCGGAGAGCGCGCGCCGTATGTCTTCCGCCGGCCGCATCGACTCCTCGCGCCGCCCCAGAATTCGCGGCAGCCGGATGTGGTACAGCGCCGCCATCCCGATCACATAGGCGAGGTAGACGAACAGTCCCCAGACGCGCGGATGGGGCAGGCGCAACGCGAGCGGCAGCAGGACGCATGCGGCGATGACGATGAGCATCGCGTCGCGGCCGAGAGCGCGCAGACCGCGTGCCTCTTCTTCATCGAGCGGCGGCCCGATGTGCTCGAAGCTCATGAAGATTCCGAAGGCGCCGAGGAGCGCGCCGAGACCGCTCGCTTTCATCGCGAGGAGCGACTTGCCGCCGGCGAACGCCGTTGACGACGCCACGGCCGCACTCGCTGCTGGAGCGGAGAGCGTCGCGGCGACCGCTGCGACGAGCGCGGCTCCCGGAGCGCTGCTGCACGCCGCGCGGCCGAATGCCTGGAGCATCTCCTCACGCACGCGGGCCCTCGCGCGCGAGAGCCGCTGCCGCACCGCCGCCTCGGACATCCCGAGGAGTTGCGCGACGTGCGCGGTCGAGCTCTCTTCGCGGTAGTAGAGCAGCAGCACTTCGCGCGACTCATCCGGCAGCTCATCGAGCACGCGCGTCAGCAGCTCGCGCTCTTCGGCGAGGAGAAGACGGTCGTGGGCGTTCGGACGCGCATCGGCGACGGTCGCGAGCAGTTCATCCGCGGCCGGTTGTGCCGAGCGCGACCGCAGCAACGACCGCGCGCGGTTGCGCGTGATCTGCCGCAGCCAGGGGAGAAAACTGCGCGGATTGCGGAGGCGGCCGAGGTTCTGCCACGTCGCGAGGAAGACCTCCTGCGCGATGTCCTCGCTCGCCGGGACGTCACGCACGATGGCCAGCGCGATCGAGCAGACGGTCGAGACACAGCCTTCGACGACGCGCGTGAACGCCTCCGCGTCGCCGCCCATCGCCAGCCTCACATCATCATCGAGAACGGTCATGTCACCAATGACGCAGGATCGCGAAAAGTGTGACAGCATTTCTCGCGTGCCGGCCCTCAACAATCGCGAGCACTTCCCCATCCTCGTCATCGGCACCGGCATCGCCGGACTGACCACGGCGTTCCGCCTCGCGAACGCGGGCGTCCGTGTGTTGCTGGTGACCAAGGCCGCCGACCCGAAGGACTGCAACACGTCGTGGGCGCAGGGCGGAATCATCTACGAAGGGGCGAACGATTCGCCGGCGAAGCTGATCGAGGACATCATCCACGCCGGGGCCGGGCTGTCGAACGAGGAAGCGGTGCATTTCCTCTCGACCGAGGGGCCGCGCGTCGTGCGCGAGCTGCTGCTCGAGGAGATTCACGTCCCGTTCTCCAAAACGGACGAGGGCGAGCTCGATCTGACGCAGGAGGGGGCGCACTCGGTGTCGCGCATCATCCACGCCGGCGATGCGACGGGACGCGCGATCGAGAACTCGCTGCTGAATCGCGTGCGCAACGAGCCGAACATCACGCTGCTGACGCAGATGACGGCGATCGATCTGCTGACCACGCACCATCATCCGGCCGACGTCCAGGTGCGCTATCGGCTGACGAACGAATGCGTCGGCGCGTACCTCCTCGACAGCCAGACGAACGAGGTGTTCACGGTCTTCGCCGATTACACCGTCCTCGCGACCGGCGGTATCGGGCAGATCTACCTGCACACCACGAACACGCGCAACTCCCTCGGCGACGGCGTGGTGATGGCGCAGCGCGCCGGCGCGCGGATCATGAACGCGGAGTACGTGCAGTTCCACCCGACGGCGCTGGCGGACAAGAAGGCGAATCACTACCTGATCTCCGAGGCGCTGCGGGGCGAGGGAGCGCGGCTGAAGAATCAGAAGGGCGAGTACTTCATGGAGAAATACTCGCCGGCATTCAAGGACCTCGCGCCGCGCGACGTGGTGGCACGCGCGATCGTCGAGGAGATGACGACGAGCAAGGACGAATTCGTCTACCTCGATCTCGCCAACTTCTACAACGGCCACGAGCCGATTCACGAACGCTTCCCGAACATCTCGAAGGCGTGCGCGGACATCGGCGTCGACATCTCACGCGATCCGATTCCGGTCGTCCCCGCGGCGCACTATTTCTGCGGCGGCGTGCTCGCGAATACCGCGGGCGAGTCGACGCTGGCGCGGCTCTACGCGATCGGCGAGACGTCGTGCACGGGATTGCATGGCGGCAATCGACTCGCATCGACGTCGCTGCTCGAAGGCCTGACCTGGGGCTACTACGCCGCGGCGTCGATCCGCACGAAACTCGAATCGTCGACGCGTCACGGCATCGGGCCGATGAAGAACGCCTTGTTCGAATCGATCCCCGACTGGAAACCGCCGGGCAGCGAGAACATGGAAGACCCGGCGCTGATCCTCCAGGACTGGACGACGATCCAGCACACGATGTGGAACTACGTCGGGATCGTCCGTTCGTACGAGCGGCTGAAGCGCGCGGTGGCGGACATGCGCGAGCTCGGCAACCGCTTGACGAAGTACTACCACGAGTCGACGATCAGCAAGTCGATCGTCGAGCTGTTCCACGGACAGCAGATGGCGGCGATCGTCGCGAACGCGGCGCTGCGAAATCCGGTTTCTCGCGGCGCACATTTCAGGAGAGATTGATTGACGAAACTCCACCTCGGCTGCGGGCCGGTGATCCACAAGGGCTGGGTGAACATCGACAACCAGCGCTATCCCGGCGTCGACAAAGTGCTCGACGTGACGAAGAAGCTGCCGTTCGACGACGTGCAGTTCATCTTCGCCGAGCATTTCATCGAGCACCTGTCGTATCCCGACGCGCTGAAGCTGCTGCGCGAGTCACGACGCGCGCTGCGCGATGACGGCGTGCTGCGCCTGTCGACGCCGAACCTCGACTGGGTCTGGTTCACGCACTACAAGCTCGAGGCAACGGAGCAGGAGTCGGTGAGCGCCTGCTTCTATCTCAATCGCGCGTTCCGCGGCTGGGGCCATCAGTTCCTCTACAACGAGAACACGCTGAAGGCGACGCTGGCCGAGGCGGGCTTCTCGCAGTTCGAGCGTGTCGAGTACGGCGAGAGCCGTCACGAGGAACTGCGCGGCCTGGAGCGCCACGAGAAGTCGGCCGACTACGGATCGCTCTCGCACATCCTGATCATGGAAGCGAGCGGCCGGGGCGGGCGGGCGGCGGATTACGTGACGACGCCGCGGAGCGATTTTCTGCGCGACCTTGGCGTGGTCTAGAACAGATCGCTCTGCCGCCGCACCGCACCGACTTTGTACCCGAGGTGCTCGTACGCGACGGAGCTGACCACGCGTCCGCGCGGTGTGCGTTGCAGGAATCCGATCTGGATCAGGTACGGCTCGTACAGATCCTCGATCGTTCCGCGATCCTCGGCGATCGATGACGCGAGTGCATTCACGCCGACCGGGCCGCCGTGAAAACGCTCGATGACCGTCGTGAGGATCTTGCGATCGATCTCGTCGAGACCGTACTCGTCGACTTCCAGCATCTGCAGCGCCTCGCGCGCGATCGCCACGTCGATGCTCCCCTCGTGGCGCACCTCGGCGAAGTCGCGGATGCGGCGCAGCAGCCGGTTCGCGATGCGAGGCGTGCCGCGTGCGCGACGCGCGATCTCCTCGGCGCCGGCGCGATCGATCGGGATGCCGAGGATCTCCGAGCTGCGCCGCACGATGATCGTGAGCGCTTCGAAGTCATAGAAGTCGAGGCGATGCACGATGCCGAAGCGCGCACGCAGCGGCGCGGTGAGCAGTCCGGCGCGCGTCGTGGCGCCGACGAGCGTGAAGCGCGGCAGATCGACTTTCATCGTCCGCGCCGCGGGGCCCTGGCCGATGACGATGTCGACGTGGAAGTCTTCCATCGCCGAATAGAGCACTTCCTCCACCTGCGCGGGAAGGCGGTGGATCTCGTCGATGAAGAGCGCTTCCCCTTCTTCGAGGTTCGTCACGATGGCGACGAGGTCGCCGGGACGCTCGAGCGCCGGACCGGACGTCGTGCGGATGCGCGCGTCCATCTCGTTGGCGATGATGTTGGCGAGCGTCGTCTTGCCGAGGCCGGGTGGGCCGAAGAGGAGGACGTGGTCGAGCACTTCCTTCCGTTTGCGCGCGGCGGCGATGGAGATCTCGAGGTTCGCTTTGACCTTGTGCTGGCCGATGTACTCGCGCAGCAGACGCGGGCGCAGGGAAAGCTCGTTCTGAAGATCGTCGTCAACCGGCTGCGCTGAAAGAATTCGCTCGTCGGACATCCCGGGTCATTGTAGCGGGGAGCGACACGGTGATCGTGGTCCCCACGCCTTCCTTCGAGTCGACGTCGATGCGGCCGCCATGGTCCTGCACGATGCGATAGGAGATGGCCATACCGAGGCCGGTGCCGGATGGGAAGTTCGTCCGGAACGGCGTGAAGAGCCTGGATAGGTCGGCCTCCGACATCCCGTGGCCGCTGTCGCTGAAGATGATGTTGTAAGCCCCTTCTTCGATCTCGGTACGCACGACCAGCGTGCCGCCGTGCGGCATCGCCTGGATCGCGTTGCGCGCGAGATTCCAGAAGACCTGGCGGATCTGATCGGGATCGCCGTTGATGACGAACGACGGCGGATTGATCTCCGGCCGGATGCCGTGATCGGGACGGAGCTCGCTGGAGTTCGCGAGGAGATCGAGCGTCTCGGAGAGCGTCCCGGCGATGTCGAACTCGCTCGGCACGCGCTCCTGCGGCCGAACGAAGCGGAGGAACTCGGCGATCGATTTGTTCAGCCGCTCCGACTCTTTCAGCACGATCGACATCAGCCGCTGCTCCTGCGAGGAGAGCGACTTCGAGCTCTTGAGCACCTGCACCGATCCGGCGATCGCCGCGAGCGGGTTGCGGATCTCGTGGGCGATGCCGGCGGAAAGCTCGCCGACGGCCGCCATGCGGTCCTTCAACCGCAGCTCGGCCTCGAGCTTCTTCATCTCGGTGAGGGCCTGGAAGATCAGCGTGTAGCCGTACGAGCCGCCTTCGATGGTGCGCAGCGGCGTGAGCGCGTAACCGATGGCGCGCACGCCGTTGCCGACCGGGAAGTCGGTCTTCTCGCGACGTACCACGGCGCCTTCCTTGAGCTCTTCTCGCACGCGGCCCCATTCGCTCGGATCGAAGAACGGCAGCTCGGTGGCGTGTCGCCCGAGGACCGAGACCGGGACGACCTGCATGATCTGGCAGCCCGCGGGATTGATGAAGGAGACGGTGCCGTATTGCGTCAGCGTGATGAGCCCCGAGGGGATCGACTCGACGACGTTCTGATTGATGGCGCGCAGCTCCGCGAGGTTCTGCCGGTTCGCATCCAGCTCCTCGGAGGTCTTCTGCAGCTTCTCCGCGATGTACGACGTCAGCAGCGCCGTCGCGTAGAAGCCGGCGAAGTTCGTCGCCATGTTCAGGTAGAGGCGCGACGACGACCACGGCGTCGGCACGAACCACGACTGGTCGGGGAACGGCAGGAGCGCGTAGTACATCAGATCGGCGAGGACGCCGTAGAGGATGACCGCGCCGGAAGCGGCGAGGATGCCGCCGCGACGCTGCAGCATCATCGACGCGGTGATGATCGAGACGAGGTAGAGGAACGAGAACGGCGAATCGAGTCCGCCGGTGAAGTAGACGAGGAAGGTCTCGACCAGCAGATCGCCGCCGATCTGGATCATCAGGTTGGCGCGCCGCGACCGGATCACCTGCGCCACGCCGATGTAGATCAGCGTCAACGCATACGTCAGACCGGCGGTGAGGTAGACGTAGTTGATCGGCAGAAACTGCGCGACCGTGTACTGGATGATGAGCGAACCGATGAGGAGCGTCGTGACGATGACGACGCGAACCGCGATCAGATTGCGGGCATCGGGGTGCATGGAGACGAGCCGTTAAGCAGTTGTGCGATTGAGCTGTTGAGCGTAACGGCTTAACCGCTCAACAGCTCAACAGCTTTATTGCACCTGTCCGATCAGCGCGAACATCGGCATGTACATCGCGATGACGATGCCGCCGATGGCGACGCCGAGGAATGCGATGAGGATCGGCTCGAGGAGCTTCATCAGGCCGGCGACGGCGGTGTCGACCTCGTCCTCGTAGAAGTCGGCGATCTTCGAAAGCATGGTGTCGAGCGCACCGGTCTGTTCGCCGACGGCGATCATCTGGATGACCATCGACGGGAAGACGTCGGTGTCGCCGAGCGGCTCGCTGATGGTCTTGCCTTCTTCGACCGACTTGCGCGTGGCCATGATCGCGTCTTCCACGATCGAGTTGCCGGCGGTCTTCGCGGTGATGGTCAGACCGTCGAGGATGGGGACGCCCGACGAGGTCAGGGTCGAGAGTGTGCGGCAGAAGCGGGCGACGGCGATCTTGCGGAGGAGCATGCCGAGGACCGGCATCTTCAGCAGGAGGTTGTCGAGAACGCGCTTCCCTTTCTCCGTCTCGTGATAGCGGCGGAGAGCGTAGACGGTCGTGAACCCGACGATGCCCATCAGCCACCAGAAGTCGCCGATGAAGTGCGAGAGGTGGATGACGATGACGGTCGGCATCGGCAGCTCGGCGCCGAGGCCGGCGAACAGCGAGGCGAAGACCGGGATGACCTTCCAGAGAATGATGATGACGACGATGACGGCGATGGAGATGACGGCGACCGGATAGATCATCGCCGACTTCACCTGCGAGTTCAGCTTGACCGACTTTTCGATGTAGGTCGCGAGACGCTGAAGGATGGTGTCGAGAATACCGCCCGCCTCACCGGCGGCGACCATGTTGGTGAAGAGGTCGTTGAAGATCTTGGGATGCTTGCGCATCGAGTCGGCGAGGTTGGAGCCCGATTCGACGTCCTGGCGGATCTGCACCAGCGCGCGCTTGAAGGTCTTGTTCTCCTGCTGATTGGCGAGGATCTCCAGGCACTGCACGAGAGGAAGACCGGCGTCGATCATGACGGAGAACTGGCGCGTGAAGATGGCCACGAGCTGCGGTGGCACTTTGCCGCCGAACTTCGGGATGGCCAGCTCCTTCCCCTTCTCCTTCACCGCCGTGACGACGATCTGCTGGCGCCGCATCATGTTGATGACGGCATCCTTCGAGTCGGCCACGAGCACGCCCGTCTGGACCTGTCCGTTGCGCGCGGTTCCTTTCCATTCAAAGGTCGGCATCGTTTCCCTCCCTGATCGACTTCCTTACGCCGGCCGCGGCCGGGCAGTCGCCGGCGACGGAGTTCCCTGCGGCATGATCGCTCCGGCGCCGCGGGAAATCATTTCCTGCAGCTCGTCGGGATTCGACGAGCGTGACAACGCGATCTGCAGCGTGATCATCTTCTTGAAGTAGAGCGTGGCCAGCGACTGATTGAACGTCTGCATCCCGTACTTGGCCTGGCCGGTCTGCATCATGGAGTAGATCTGGTGGACCTTGTCCTCGCGGATGAGGTTCCGGATCGCGGCGTTCGGCACCAGGATCTCCATCGCCATGACGCGTCCCTTGCCGTTCGCTTTCGGGAGCAGGGTCTGGCAGAGGATGCCCTCGAGGACGAACGACAGCTGGGCGCGGATCTGCGGCTGCTGGTGCGACGGGAAGACGTCGACGATACGGTTGATGGTCTGCGCCGCGGAGTTCGTGTGCAGCGTGCCGAAGGTCAAGTGACCGGTCTCGGCGATGCGCAGCGCCGACTCGATGGTCTCGAGGTCGCGCATCTCACCGATGAGCACGACGTCGGGATCCTGACGCAGCGCGCTCTTGAGCGAGTTGGCAAAGGAGTGGGTGTCGGCGTGCAGCTCGCGCTGATTGACGATGCAGTTCTTGTGTTGATGGAGGAATTCGACCGGATCCTCGATGGTGATGATGTGCTCGTGGCGCTCGCGGTTGATCTTGTCGATCATCGCGGCGAGCGTCGTCGACTTGCCGGAGCCGGTCGGTCCGGTGACGAGGACCAGTCCGCGCGGCTTGTTGCAGATCTCTTCGACGACCTGCGGGAGCCCGAGCTCCTTGAATCCGAGGATCTCGTACGGGATCTGCCGGTAGACGGCGGCCGTCGCGCCGCGCTGATTGAAGATGTTCGCGCGGAAGCGGGCCAGCCCCTTGATGCCGAACGAGATGTCGAGCTCGAGGTTCTCTTCGAAGCGGTGCTTCTGGGCGTCGGTGAGAACCGAGTAGGCGAGCTGCTTCGTCTCCGGTGCGGCGAGAGGCGGCATGTCGAGCGGAACGAGCTTGCCGTCGATCCGGATCTGCGGAGGGGAGTTGGTCGTGACGTGAAGGTCCGAGCCGCCGCGCTCGACCATCGTCTTGAGGAGCTGATGAAGGGTGACGGCCATTGGTTTTCTCCGGACTACAACACGGTCTCGCGGACGACTTCCTCGATTGTGGTGACGCCGTCCTTGATTTTAATCAAACCACTCCGGCGCAGACTGATCATTCCGATCTCCGCCGCCTTCTTCTTGATGTCGATGGCGGTGCCGCCGGAGAGGATGAGCTCGCGGATGTCGTCGTCGATGGCCATGACTTCGATCAGGCCGACGCGTCCCTTGTAGCCGGTGTTGTTGCACTTCTCGCAGCCGCGGCCTTTGTAGACGGTGAACGTGCCGATCTCGTCTTTCTTGAAGCCGACGTTCAGCAGCGCCTGCGGCTGCACCTCGACCGCTTCCTTGCACTGCGAGCAGATGCGGCGCGCGAGACGCTGCGCGGCGATGAGCTGCACCGACGTCGCCACGAGGAACGGCTCGATGCCCATGTTCATGAGGCGGTTGATCGTCGACGGCGCGTCGTTCGTGTGCAGCGTCGAGAGCACGAGGTGGCCGGTGAGCGCGGCCTTGATCGCGATCTCCGCGGTCTCGAAGTCGCGGATCTCGCCGACGAGGATGATGTTCGGGTCCTGGCGGAGGAACGACCGGAGCGTCGCCGCGAAGTTGAGTCCGATCGATTCCTTCATCTGCACCTGGTTGATGCCCGGCAGGTTGAACTCGACCGGATCCTCGGCGGTCATGATGTTGACCTCCGGCGAGTTGACCTTCGCCAGCGCCGAGTAGAGCGTGTTCGTCTTTCCAGAGCCGGTCGGGCCGGTGACGAGCACCATCCCCCACGGCTTGAAGATCGCCTCTTCGAACTTCGCCAGCGACTCCGGCTCGAAGCCGAGCTTGGTCATGTCGAGGCGGAGGTTGTCCTTGTCGAGCAGCCGGAGAACGATCTTCTCGCCGAAGAGGGTCGGCAGCACCGAGACGCGGAAGTCGAGCTCCTTGTTCTTGTCCTCGAGCTTGATCTTCAGCTTGATGCGGCCGTCCTGTGGCAGGCGCTTTTCCGAGATGTCGAGCTTGGCCAGAATCTTCATGCGCGAGGTGATCGCGTCCTTCAGCTTGAAGGGCGGATTCATGATCTCGTACAGGATGCCGTCGACGCGGAACCGTACGCGGTACTCCTTCTCGTACGGCTCGATGTGGATGTCGGATGCGCCGCGCTTGATGGCGTCGGTGAGGATCAGGTTGCACAGCTTGACGACCGGCGCTTCTTCCGACGCGTCGGCGAGCTGGTTGACGTCCATCTCCTCGTCGTCCTCGAGGACCTCGAGGTCGGCGCTCTCCTGAGTCTGGAGGTCTTCCATGACCTTCTTCAGCTCGAGGGAGGAGGTGGTGCCGTAGTAGTTGTCGATCGCCGCCTTGATCCCGAGCTCGGAGGCCACGACCGGCTCGACGTTGTAGCCGGTCATGAACTTGATGTCGTCCATGGCGAAGACGTTCGTCGGATCGGCCATGGCGATGGTGATCGTGGCGCCGGTCTTGTTGACCGGAAGGATGTTGTATTTACGGGCGACGTCGCCGGAGATGAGCTTGATGACGCCGGCGTCGATCTCGAAGTGCTGGAGGTTGATCGACGGCACTCCGAACTGCTGCGAGAGACATTCCGTGATGTCTTCCTCGGAGACGAATCCGAGCTTGATGAGGGTCTCGCCGAGCTTTCCCCCCGTCTCCTTCTGAACCCGCAGCGATTCCTTCAGCTGATCCTGCGTGATCAGGTTTGCTTTGGTCAGTAATTCACCGAGACGAACGCTCATAGACCGTCTTAAATCCCCCGGAAGTGACTGAACATCAAGATGTTACCGATCGGGCGAGTTTACTCCCCGCGTCAAACAGCCGTCAAACCAGATTTATTTTGATTTTCTCCGCCACTGCGTCGATGGTGATCGCGGCCATCGAGGCCGCCGTGACACACCGTTCCAGCTGCCCGAACGGCCCGTTTCGCCGCACGTTGGTCGGTCCGTAAAGGCCGACCACCCGCGTGCCGAGCGCGGCCGCGAGATGCAGCGGACCGGTGTCGGCACCGACGACCAGCGCCGCATCCCGCAAAACAGCCGTCAATTCCCGCAGGTTGGTCGGCGGCGCGAGCTCGAGTCCGGTTCGTTCCGCGAGCTCACGCTCGTTCGGACCCCAGAGCGCCATAGCCGGAACGCCGAGGCGACGGATGACCTCGCCATAGCGTTCGGGTGGCCAGATCTTGTTCGCCTTCCCCGCTCCGGGAAGGACGACGATCTGTTTCGCGAAACGCGTCGGCTCGGCGAATTTCGAGAAATCGACGTCCGGCATCGCCAGCTCGCGACGCGCGACGGCCGACGCGAGCTGCATGTTCCACTCGACGACATGTCGCGACTGATCGACCGGGACGTGCCTATTGATGAAGCGCGCCGCGGCCTTCTCGCGAATTGCATCGCGATCGAAGCCGAAACGCTCGCCCGCTCCGGAGAATCGCGCCACGAGCGCCGATTTGATCAGCCCCTGAAAATCGACCGCGATGTCGTTGCCTCGGATGCGGCTCACGAAGATGCGGATGTCGTTGCGCGAGGAGAACATCGCATGTCCCCACTTGCGGATCGACGCCCTTACGGCGCGCACGCCGGCGACGGTCTCGACCAGCTCCGCGTACGGACGCTCGACCGCCCACTCGATGTCGGCGCCGGGGAGCGCATCGCGTAGGGCGACCACGGCCGGGATGGTGTGGATTACGTCGCCGAGGGCGGAGAGCCGGACTACGAGGATGCGCGTCACTTGTCGCGCATTTTCTCCAAGATCGCGCTCGTGGAGTGGTCTTTCGGATCACCGACGATGATGACGCGCCCGCCGTACGCCTTCACGACCTCGGCTTCGGGCACCGAATCGGCGCTGTAGTCGGTCCCTTTCGCCTGGAAGTCGGGCTTGAGTACGCCGAGGAGCCGCGCGGGAGAGCGCTCGTTGAAGATCGTGACGTAGTCGACCCCTTTGATCGACGCGATGATCTCCGCCCGCTCCTCTGCCGGCATCACCGGCCGCCCTTCGCCTTTGAGCTCGCGCACCGAGTCGTCGCCATTCACGCCGACGACGAGAATGTCGGCCGCCTCTTTCGCACCCTGCAGGTAGCGGATGTGACCGACGTGCAGCACGTCGAAGCAACCGTTGGCGAAGGCGATCTTCCGGTCGCGTTTCGCGGCGAGCGCCGCGAGGAGCTCTTCTTCGCTGAGGATCGGCGCGTTACTCATTGAGGTCTTCGTCCCGCTCGATCGCGTGCCGCAGCTCCTCGTTCGAGACCGTCGCCGTTCCCATCTTCATCACGACGATGCCGCCACCGTAGTTCGCGAGCTTTGCCGCTTCGACGTACGACGCGCCTGCGGCGAGCGCGAGGGTGAACGTGGCGATGACCGTGTCGCCGGCACCGGTGACGTCGGACACCTGGTCGGTGCCGTAGACCGGGATGAGCAACGGATCGGGTGTCTCGCGCTCGAACAGCGCCATGCCGCGGCTGCCGCGCGTGATCAGCAGCGCTTCGCAATCGAGCGATTGCTGCAACGTCTCACCGACGAAGCGGATGTTGTCGCCGTTGGTGTCATCGCTCAGCGACATCCCGGCTGCATTCGCGGCCTCTTCCTCGTTCGGAGTCGCGGCCGTGACGTCGGGATAGCGGAGGATGTCGTAGCGCGAGTCGAGCGTCACCGGCTTGCCGTGCGAGAAGCCGGTGAGGTTCGCGGCGAGCGCGGGAGTGACGATGCCGTAGCCGTAATCGCTGATGAGCGCCGCGTGGGCAATGGCGATCTGATCGCGCAGCAGCCAGGCGAAGCGCTCCGCTTCCTGCTCCTCGAGCGTGAGCTGATCCTCGATGTCGTAGCGAACGATCTGCTGCCGCGCGGCGTGAGGAAATCCGCCGAGGATGCGCACCTTCGTCGGCGTCTTGTAGCGCGGCGTGCGGAGGATGCCGCTGCAATCGATCCCCTGGGCCGTCATCGTCGCGATGAGCTTCGTGCCCTCCGTGTCGTCGCCGAGGACGGAGATCGGCATCGGGACGCCGCCGAGCGAGAGGATGTTGTTGATCGCGTTGCCCGCGCCGCCGAGGAGGATGTCGTCGCGGTACTGGCGAAGAATCAGCACCGGCGCCTCGCGCGAGATGCGCTTGGGAGTGCCGTAGACGAAGCGGTCAGCCACGATGTCGCCGTAGACGACGATCAGCTTCTGCTTCATCTGTTCGGTAAGCTGAAGAAGGCGGCTGCGTGAAAACACCGGGGCGAATATAAATGATTGAAGGCGAAGACTTCTATTTCGAAGGACCGTTCATGGTCTTCACGGAGAAGTTCCTGCGCGAGCGCGGCTACTGTTGCGAGTCGGGATGCAGGCACTGCCCGTACGGATTCCGCCGCGATCAGCGAACCGACGTGGCGGCCGATGACGACAAGTCCGCTTCCTGAAGGTCGCGCTTCTCGCCCGAGGTCAGCAGGTTCTCGAGATCGATCAGCAGATAGATCTCGTCTTCCTGCTTGATGACCGCGATCAGCAGCTCGCCGCGGATGCCGCGCACGAGCGGCGGCGGCGGAAGGAGCTCGTCGGACGACACGTTCACGATGCGCCGCACTTCGTCGACCTTCAGCCCGATCATCCCCGCGCTGCTGTGCGTGATCAGCACGAGCGGCTGCTGCTCGCCGCGCTCCTTCAGCTGCGGGTAGAGGCGATCGCGCAGATCGATGATCGGGATCACCTCGTTGCGCAGCACGATGATCCCTTCCACGAAATCGGGCGCGGTCGGGACGGACGTCGAGCCGGAGTAGGTGATGATCTGCCGCACGGCCATGATGTCGAGGACGAAGGTCTCGGGACCGACGCGGAACGTGATGAGGCGCAGGTCTTTCATGCCCGCACTCGAAACTTCTTCACCTCGTCATCGAGACTGCGGATGGCATCGCTGAGCAGCGAGATCGACTCCGACATCTCGGCGGCGGTGGAGCGGTTGCCGTCGGCGATGAGCCGGACCTGCTGCATGGTGGCGACGATCTTCTCCGACTCCGTCGACTGATTCGCGGCCACCTGGAAGATCTCGTGGATCATGTCGATCATCCGCTCGGCGGCAGACGAGATCATCGTCGAGCCCGACTTCTGCTCGACCATCGCCTGGCGCACGTACTTCGTCACCTCGCGCATCGATTCGACGGCGCGCATGATGTGCTCCGACCCCTGCGCCTGCTGCGTCGTCGCGCCGTTGATCTGCTTGACCATCTCCTGCAGCCGGTCGACGGAGTGGGTGACGGTCTCGCTTCCCTTCGCCTGCTCGCGCGTGGCGTTGGCGATCTCTTTCCCCATCCCCGAGGCCTTCGAGGCTGACTCGAGGATGTTGTTGAGCGCCTTGCCCGCCTCGTGCGAGAGCGACACACCGTCCTCGACGAGCTTCGAGCCGTTGGCCATCGTCTTCAGCGCGTTGCCGACCTCTTCCTGCACGCTGCGGATCAGGTTCGCGATGTCGCGCGTCGACGACGCGGTCCGCTCCGACAGCTCGCGGATCTCCGCCGCGACGACGGAGAAGCCTTTGCCGTACTCGCCCGCCTGCGCCGCGAGGATCGCCGCGTTGAGCGCGAGGAGGTTGGTCTGCTCGGCCACGTCTTCGATGACGTTGAGGATCTTGCCGATGGCGATGGAGCGCTCGCCGAGGCGCGAGACGACGCTGTTCGACTCGTGCACCGACTTGCGGATCTGCTCCATCCCCTCGATCGTTTCGCGCACCGCCTTCATCCCCGACTCGGCGGCGTCGGCGACGGCGACCGCGAGGTCGTAGGAGCGCGCGGCATTGGTCTCGACCTGCGCGATCGACGCACTCATCTCGATCATCGACGACGACGTGTCGGTGGTGAAGTTGGTGAGGTAGACGACGTTCTGATCGACCTCGTTGATCGACGAGACCATCTGGTGCGTCGCCGAGGCGGTCTCCTCGACCGAGCCCCACAGCGTGTCGGTGTGGCGGCTCACCTCTTCCATCGAGGCGACCATCTCCAGCATCGACGACGACGTTTCTTCCGATGACGCGGAGAGCGCTTCGACGTTGTCGGTGATCTTGCGGACGCCGCCGTTGAGCTTGTCGATGGAGTGGTACGTGGCGTCGATGATCGAGCGTTGCTCGTCGACGCGATCGATGACCGTGCGCGAGCGCGTGCCGACGGTCTCGACGACCGACTTCAACTTCGCCTGCGAGGCGACGAGGCTCTTCACGGTTCGTTCGAGATTCGCGGCCATCGAGTTGAACGCCTCGTACAGATTGCCGATCTCGTCGTCACGATCGACGACCGTCCGTTGCGTGAGATCGCCCTGCGCGATGCGGCTGGCAGTCGCGACGAGCGCGAGGATCGGGCGGATGATGAAACGTGATCCGAAGTAGGCGGCGATCATGGCGAGGAACAGCGCGAGGATCGTGACGCCGATGTTCCACCACTTCAGCGACGCGATCGCCGACAGCGCATCGGACTCGTTCACCACGAGGCGGAAGTAACCCTTCGCTTTCGCCGCCGGATCGGCGCGGTTCTCGGTGAACGGGACGACGTAGAGATGCAATCCGCTGCCGAGATTCACGCGCTGCTCGGCCGCGAGCTGACGTTTCGCCAGGAACGGCGGCGGCACCGGCTTGCTCGCGGCGAGCGTTTTTCCCTCGTCGGAAACGAAGTCGGCGTACTCGACCGACTTGTTTTTCGAGAGGTCGGCGATGATCGATTTGAGGTCGTCGGTGAGGCCGAACAGGACGTAGTAGCCGGCGGTGGAGCCGATGGTGGCGGCGATGGCCGAGCCCTGCTGGACGGTCTGATCGGTCATCGCCTTCTTCACCGCGTAACGCTCGATGAGGAGGATGACGCCCGCGATGACGAGCGTCTGCAACGCGAAGATGGCGATGAACTTCTCGCGCAGACCGAAGCGTGTTTGACTCTTCGACTGGTTGTCGGCGACGAGCATACGGACCGGGCGGAAGTGTATCATCCGCCCATGCCGCTGATCCGCTGTCCGAAGTGCGGCCAGGCATACGACATCCCCGGCGTCATCGCGGTCCGGCTTTCCAACTCGATCGCCACGTGTCACTGCGGTGAATGGCTCGCCGGCAGCAAGGCGGCCATTCTCGCGCGGATGCTCAACCCGCAGGAGATCAAGGAAGTCGACCTGCAGCCGTACAGGGTCGAGATGCCGGCCGTGCCGCGCGAGGCCGTCGCCGTCGTCGGTGCGACCGAGGCACCGTTCGCGCCTCGCTCCGTCCGCGTCATCACCAGCGGCGTGAAGCAGCCTCTCAACACGATCTTCACCATCTACGAGTTCCCGCTGCTGATCGGCCGCAAGGGTTGCCACATCGAGATCGACGGCGCGGAGCTGTCGATCCGCCACTGCTCGATCTTCGTGCGCGGCTCGGACCTCGTCGTCCGCGATTCCGACTCGCACATGGGGACGTTCCTCGATGGTCAACAGATTGACGAAGCGGTGATCGGCGAGGGCGTGCACCTTCTCCGCGCCGGCTCCGCGGTGATCTCCGTCGAACCGGTGGAGGAGCTCGGCAAAACGGTCGAGCCGATTCACCTCGACGCGGCGGAGCTGGTCGACGAATCAGCCCTCGCACGCACCGTGCAGCAGCGCCGCGAGAGCGGCGCGACCGGCAACGGCCGGATCGTGCTGATCTGCCTCGAGGGTCCGCTCAAGGATCAGGAGTTCGAAGTGCCGCCGACCGGCCTGGTGGTGGGACGCGAAGGCCACGTCCGCGTGCCCGACGAGTTCCTGTCGCGCAAGCACTTCGAGGTCGTCCCCGACGCCGAAGGAATCATCCGCGTGCGCGACCTCGGATCTCGCAACGGCACCTTCCTCAACACGCTGCCGGCCACGAACACGAAAGTGCAGGCCGGCGACGAAATCCGCGCAGGAGTGAATCGCTTCAAGATCGAACACCGCCCATGAACTGGTCCCTGGTCGCCCTCCTCCTCGCTCAACTCTCCATTCCCGCCCACAACGAGACCATGGAAGTCGTCGTCGCGAACGTCGATGTGACGGTTCTCGACAAAGACGGCACGCACGTCACCGGACTCCTGCCCGACGATTTCGAGATCCTCGACAACGGCGTGCCGCAGCGGATCACGAACTTCTCCGAGATCCAGGAGAGCCGCGCCATCACGGCTCAGGTGACGCCCTCGGCAAAGCCCGCCGAGGCCACTCCGTCGCAGCCGCGAAAGATCGTCTTCCTCATCGACAACCTCTCGCTGCATCCCGATGCACGCAAACGGATCTTCGACAGCGCGCGGCGGTTTCTCCGCTCGTCGCTCGGTCCGCATGACGAGGCGATGATCGTGACGTGCGCGAACGGGATGAAGCTCCGCCTGGCGTTCACGAGTGATCGCGACGACATCGAGGCCGCCCTCGGCGAGATCGAGCACGACGTCGCGCTCGGCGGCCTGCGCCTCAAGGAAGTCTCCGAATTGCGCGAAGAGCTTCTGTCGATGGAGAGCGCGCCGCTGGCCACCGGGGTCGCACGCCAGTACGCGATGCGCCAGCGGCAGGAGGTGCAGCACACGACCGACGTGATGAAGTCGGTGCTGGCGTGGATGGCGGGCATCCCGGGCAAGAAAGCACTCGTCTTCATGACCGAGGCGCTCCCTGCCGAACCGGGCATCGAGGCCTTCCGCTTCATCCTGACGAAGACCCGCGCCCACGCGTACACGAACGCGGCCGAGGAGTTCTACGCCCACGATCTCATCGACTCCGTCACGACCGCGGCGAACGCGGCATCGACGACGCTCTATCCGATTTACGCGCGCGGCCTCTCGAGCATCGGCAACTCGCTCAATACGCGGAACCCCAATCCGATCTACGGTGCCTATCACGGCGGCGATAACGAGAAGCTGCTGAAACAGGGGATGCAGCCGACGCTCGCCGACGCGATGATGCTCGACCAGGACGCCTTCGACGCGACGCGCAATTCACTCCGGACGATGGCCGTCGGCACTGGCGGATTCGCCAGCACAGGCGGCGACAACTTCGACCGCGTCTTCACCGACATCGCCGCGGACCTCGGCAGCTACTACTCGATCGGCTATCGCCCCACCGGCACCGGGACGAAGCACAAGCTCGTCGTGCGGATGAAGAACCCGCAGTGGACGGCGCGCTCGCGGGAAGAAGTGATCAACAAGAGCGATCGCGACCGCGCGGTCGATCTCGTCACCGGCGCACTCTTCGAACGGACGGCCCGCAACGACCTCGGCATCTCTCTGCATTTCGGAAAGAAGACGGTCGACAAGAAGAAGAAAGCGCATCTGCCGCTGTCGATCCGCATCCCGATCGAAAAGTTGACGCTCGTCGAGAACAACGCGAAGTTCGACATCCACCTCCGCGTCGCCGATCAGACCGGCGGCCTCTCGCAAACGGCGGACGCGACGCGCGAGATCAACGTGCCCGCCGCGGAGCTGGCGACGATTCGCGGGAAGTACTACACGTTCCAGGTCGATCTCGTCGCCGACGAGCTGATGCTGCGGGTGGCGGCGGCGGTGACCGATGTGCAGGCAGCGACGACCTCGGTGACGGTGCAGGAAATCGATTTGCGCTAGTCGTCCAACACCGACTTCCAAAATTTGCCGGTAGCGCCCGCCCTTCCGCATCGCTATACTTCCGCGAATTTTCCGAGGGTGGCTATGAGCATTGTTGAGTACGCGGCGGCGCGGATTCTCTCTCCCCTGTCGGCGCTGCTGCAGAAGCCCCTTTCTCTCGTCGATTCGCACTCCCCCGAGGCACGGCAGGCATTCTCCGTGCGCAGTCCGATTCCGCGCGTGTCGATCGTGTCGAACGACGGCAAGCCGTTCACCGAGGATCAGCGCCAGCTGCTGCACGAGATCTTCGACGTGATCCGCACGGCCGAAGAGAACGACGCGCGCTTCCGCGAGCTGGAACATCGGATGCTCACGCTGCAGCGCGAGAACCTCGATCTCGTGGTGCGCAATCGCGTGCTCTCCGAGGTCACGACGCGCGACACGCTGACCGGCCTGTACAACCGCTGGTACGTGATGGAAAAGATCGAGAGCGAGATCAATCGCTCCGTGCGTCACGGCTCGCCGGTGTCGCTGCTGATGATCGACATCGATCACTTCAAGCACGTCAACGACTCGTACGGCCATGCCGTCGGCGATCAGGTCCTGCAATCGTTCGGACGCACGCTGCGCGAAAGCTGCCGCGTGTACGACGTTCCGGGCCGCTACGGCGGCGAAGAGTTCTGCGTCGTGCTGCCGGAGACGCGCATCGGCCACACGTCCGTGGTCGCCGAGCGCATTCGCACGCGCCTCGCGGAGACGCCGACGGTCATCGGCGACGAGTCGATCGTCGTCACCGCGTCGATCGGCGCCGCCGGCCTCGACTCCCCTCCCGAAGACGGAATCCTCAGTCCCTCAGCACTCCTCGATCGCGCTGATCGCGCGCTGTACTCGGCCAAGAGCCGCGGCCGCAACCGTGTCGAGATGTGGGATAACCAGCTGCTCGATCTCCCGCCCGACACGGTGAATCATTGACCACGACGATCGCCCTTCATCCAAACATCGAACGACTCATCACCACGATCACGACGCTCACGGGACACGAGGTCGCCCTCGAGTCCCCCGCGTCTTCCATCGGCCATGACGCACACCGCTGGGACGTGATCGGCACCGCGGGAGAGCGCTACGGCGTCCTCTCCGTCCGCGCGCATCAGCTCACCGATCCGCATCGCGCGCTCTACGCGAACCTCTCGCTGATGATCGCCCACGAAGCGGAGCTGCGCCGCGAGAAGCACGCGCTCGAGGACCGCTTCCGCCGGCTCGATCAGCACGCCACGGAGCTGGCGACGCATCAGCACGCGCTCTCGTCCGCTGCGTATCGCGACTCGCTCACCGGCCTCTATCGCCCGTGGTACCTCCACGAGCAGATCCGCCTCGAGCTCGCCCGCGCGATGCGCTACAAGCGCCCGCTGTCGGCGGTGATCCTCGAAGTCGACAACGAAGGCGCCGATCATCTGACGCGCACCTTCGCCGACGGACTGACCGCCACCTGCCGCAACTCCGACATCGTGGCGCGCCTCGGCGCGACGGAGTTCTGCGCCGTTCTGCCCGATACGAACGAGGAAGGCGCGGCGCGATTGATCGAACGCCTGCGCCGCCGCATTCACGATCTCGCTTTCATCACCGGGATGACGACGTTCACCGGCGGCATCGACGGGCAGACGACGTCCGAGCAGTTGCTCGAGATCGCGAAGCGGCGGTTGAACCGCGCCCGTAACTCCTCGCGAGGCTCCGCGACCGCGGAGCAGTAGGCTCATCAGCCTTCGAAGCTGATCCTGCTCTCCGCCCCCTCCTCGAGGCGGCGGATGGTGTCGACGTTCGCGCGCTCGATCGCCGAGAGCGACACCTCGGTGAACCGCGGATCGGGCTTGTACCAGGGGAACGACGTGAAGTAGCCGCGCAGGTCGGCGTCTGTGAACGTCCGTCCGTGCCGCGCGTAGACCTCGTTGCGCAAGCGGCGCAGATCCTCGGTGAACAATCCCTCGAGCATCGCAGGCTCGATCTTCTTCGACGCCAGCGCGTCGTGCAGCTCGCGCTCGCGCGCGGCGATCACCGCGGCGTTGTTCGTCTGCAGCTTCGTCAGCACCGGCTGCTTCTCCAGCGGCGTGTACCACTCGTAGCCGGCGAACCAGCTCGCCAGCCAGACCGAGCTGAACGACCAGCCGCGCCGCGCGTAAATCTCGTTGCGCAGCAGCCGCAGTTCGTGCAGCCCGACGCCGTCGAGCATCTCCGGCGTGATCGGCTTGTCGAGATACCCCGCCATGTCGCCCGGCAGGATCACGATCTTGCGCTGCCGCTTCATCGCCGACTCGATCACCGCCATGTTGTGGCGCTCGGTCGCGGAGAGCACCGCCGGGTTGTACTTCGACGCCTCGTACCAGTAGCGGTCATTGAAGTAGTGCTGCAACGTGAGCGACTCCTCGAACGACTTGCCGTGAATCGCCTCGATCTCCGCGAGCATCACGCGCAGCTCCAGGCCGCTGTGCTCGCCGAGCTTCTCCTCGGTCAGCTCGCGCTTCTGCCACCAGCGCATGTCGCCCGGCTCGACGTGCTCGTGCAGCTTCGCCTCCGCTTCGCGAATGAGGTCGAGGTTCGCGCGATCGTCGTCGGTGAGCTGATCGTTGCGGTAATCGCGATCGGGCTTGTACCAGCTCTGCGTGCGCAGCCAGCGATCGATGTCGTGGTCGGCGCCGAAGATCCGTCCGTGCCGGCCGAAGACTTCGCCGCGCATCAGCCGTAGTTCGGGAAGCGATTTGTTCGCCACATCAGCCGGAGTCAGCAGCGCGAACAGAAGCAGCAGGACCGTCATCGGAAAAGCTTACACGCGTATGATCGATCGATGCTTTTCCGCTGCCGGATTCCGAGGCCTCCGCTTTCGGATTTCGTCGATCAGATCTGGCTCTGCTCCGGCTACTCCATGTCGCACAAACAGGAGCGCCTGATGCCGACCGGCACGATGGAGCTGGTGTTCGATCTGACGCTCGGCGGTGCGGTGCTCGCGGGCGTGCATTCGATGCCGACGATGATCGACACCTCGATCTGCGCCGACATCGTCGGCGTCCATTTCAAACCGGGCGGCGCGTTCCCGTTCCTCGGCGTCCCCGCGTCCGAGCTCCACAACGAGACGGTGCCGCTCTCGGCGATCTGGGGCCACGACGCGGAGCTCGTGCGCGAGCAGATCCTCGCCGCGCCGGACGACGAGTCGCGTTTCGAAATCCTGGAGCAGACGCTCTTCCGCCGCGCGAGGCGTCTGCAGCGGCACGTCGCGGTGATGCACGGCATCTTCCGCCTCGGCAAGCCGGTCGCCGTGGCCGAGGTGGTCGAGGAGACGGGACTGAGCCAGCGCCGCTTCATCGAGTTGTTCGACGCCGAGGTCGGCGTGACGCCGAAAGTGTTCGGGCGGGTGCAACGGTTTCAGCGCGTGTTGCGGCGCATCCATCCGCTGACCGACATCGACTGGAGCGACGTCGCGGCCGCGTGCGGCTACTTCGATCAGTCGCATCTCATCCACGACTTTCGTTCGCTCGCCGGCATCACACCCACCGAGTACGCGACGTACAAGACCCCGCACCTCAATCACGTGCCGGTGATTTGAGGGCCTGCCCTGAGCGAAGCCGAAGGGTCAAATTTTTCCAATACGCGCCCGCGGCGTTCTGCGAGATTGCACTCGAAGGAGAACGAAATGGACAACGTCATCCCGTACCTGATCGTGAAAGGCGCCGCGCAGGCGATCGAGTTCTACACAGCCGCGTTCGGTGCGAAAGAGACCTTCCGGATGGAGGACGGCGGCCGCATCGGCCACGCCGAGATCCAGATCGGCGAGTCGAAGATCATGCTCGCCGATGAGCATCCCGAGCTGGGCTACCTCGGGCCGCAGGGCCGCTCGCCGGTCACGCTGGTCATCAACACGGGCGATTGCGACACCATGTTTGCGAGCGCCGTCGCCGCCGGCGCGAAGGTGGAGCGCGAGCCGAAGGATCAGGAGTACGGCGAGCGGAACGCCGCGGTCATCGATCCGTTCGGACACACCTGGTACTTCTCGCAGCACCTCGGCTGATTTTTCGCGCCTGCTGCATTCGCATCCCGTTTTTCTGCGTATAAGCCTGCAGATGACGCTGATCGCGGATGAAGTCGAGATCGAGGGCCCGGACCCGCTGGCTCGTGCCCGGTCAGGTGACGGCGATGCATTCGCCGAGCTGCTGGCCGAGCACGAGTCGATGGTCTACAGCCTCGCGTATCACTTCTTCAACGATCGCGATCGCGCGGCGGACATCGCGCAGGACGTCTTCCTGCAGCTCTATCGCAGTCTCGGCGATATCGACACGCCATCCCATCTCGTCCACTGGCTGCGGCAGGTGACGACCCGCCGCTGCATCGATCAGCTCCGCCGCAGGCGCCTGCGTCCGGTGCCGATCGAAGAGGCCGGGCATCTCTCCTCGCCGTCCGGCGACCCGACGCTCGGCCGCGCGCTGCGCCAGCTCGTCGCCACACTTCCCGAATCGCAACGGCTCGTGGTCACGCTCCGCTACCAGGAAGACCTCGGGCCGGAAGAGATCAGTCGCATCGCCGGCATGCGATTGAACACCGTCAAAAGCCATCTCCACCGCGCGCTTCGCTCGCTGCGGCGGATGCTGGAGGGCTCATGAATCTCGAAGACGAACTGAAACTCGCATTGCAGCGGAAAGAGCCGCCTCCCGGCTTTCGCGAGCGCGTGCTCGCCGTCACCCATCGTCCCCGTCACCCGTATCGCAATCTCGCCGCGGCGGCGCTGCTCACGCTGCTCGTCGGCGGCACGACCGCGCACTTCATCGAGGAGCGGCGCGAGGGCGAGCGGGCGAAGGAGCAGGTGCTCCAGGCGCTGCGGATCACCAGTCACGAATTGCGCGACACACGCCAACACATTCACGAGCTCACGAAATGAGGAAGCCATGAGAAAAGCGTTTCTTGCCCTTCTGATCCTCGCCGTCACCATGCCGCTGCAGGCGCAGAAGGTGACGATCGACATCCCCGGCCTGGCCGACAAAGCGCGCGAGGTGGTCGACATCACGCTCGACGCGCAGATGCTGCGGCTCGCCTCGAAGTTCCTCTCGTCGTCCGATGAAGACGAGCGCGCGGTGCGCGGCATCGTGTCGAAGCTCGAGGGGATCTATGTCCGCAGCTACGAGTTCGACAAAGAGGGCGAGTACGACCACACGGTCGTCGACAAGGTGCGCGCGCAGCTCGGACCTTCGTGGAAGAAGATCGTGAACGTGCGCAGCAAGTCGAAGAAAGACGCGGAGATCTATCTCGACATGCGGGGCGGCGATCAACCGCTCGGCCTCCTGGTCATCAGCGCGGAGCCGCGCCAGCTGACCATCGTCAACATCGTCGGGCCGATCGACCTCGATCAGCTCTCGCATCTCGAAGGGGAGTTCGGCATCCCGAAGATGTCGAAGCGGGGCGACCATGAATAAGCGCCTGCTGATCGTCGTCTCGCTGCTGATCGCGCTGCCGCTCTACGCCGACTTCCGCTCCATCGAGCGCGTGCTCCGCGCGCGTCTCGGCGAACCGACCTGGATTCCGTTCCTCGGGCTGGCGCGCGTCGCGTCGAACGTGATTCACCCGAAAGGCGTGCACGACTTCCAGCTCGCCGTGTTCGAGCACGGAAGGCTGGAGGGCGAGGAAGCGGCGTTGCTCATGGCGCGCGAAGCGGCGGGCTTCACGCGGCTCGTGCACGCGCGCTCGCGCGGCGGCGAGTGGACGTTCGTCTACTGCAGGCCGGGCGCGGGTGGGCGCGTCGAGATGCTGATCCTGACCAGCGATTCGGGCGAGACGGTGCTGATCCGCTGCGACCTCGACGCGCGCACGTTCGCCGACGAGATGAACAAGCCGGACAAGTTCGCGCAGATGGGACGCTGACGCCGTTACGGCGTCAGCGCTTCGCTGCCCGGCATCAGCAGAACCTCATCCCCGTTCATCGTGAAGTCGATGCGCTCGGGGACGTTGTCCTTGTGCCGGATCATGAACTCCGACAGCTCGTCTTCGATGTGCCGCTGAATCGCGCGGCGCAGCGGACGGGCTCCGGAGTTCGACTCTTCTTCCGCACGCTTGAGCAGCCAGTCGACGACCGAGTCGTCGATCGCGATCTGCACGTTCTTGTGCGTGAGCGCCTGGTTGACGTCGTCGACCAGGAGCCGGCAGATCTGACGCAGCTCGCTCTGCGTGAGCGGGTTGAAGATGATGATGTCGTCGATGCGGTTGATGAACTCGGGAGAGAACTCTTTCTTCAGCTCCTGGTTGATCATCTGCTCGGCCGACTTCTGATCGCCTTCCGCGGTCTTCTCCCGGAAGCCCATGTGGCCCTTGGTGGTGAGGAACCGAGTGCCGAGGTTGCTGGTCATGATGATCAGCGTGTTGCGGAAGTCGACCGTGTTGCCGAGCGAGTCGGTGAGGATGCCGTCCTCGAGGATCTGCAGCAGGATGTTCGCGATGTCGGGATGCGCCTTCTCGATCTCGTCGAGCAGCACGACGCTGTACGGATTGCGCCGCACGCGCTCGGTGAGCTGGCCCCCTTCTTCGTGACCGACGTAGCCCGGGGGCGAGCCGATGAGCTTCGACACCGCGTGCTTCTCCATGTACTCCGACATGTCGAAGCGGATGAGGTGCTTCTGCGAGCCGAAGAGGAACTCGGCGAGACGCCGGGCCACCTCGGTTTTTCCGACGCCGCTGGAGCCGAGGAAGATGAACGACCCCATCGGCCGATTCGGTGACGCCACGCCGAGGCGTGAACGGCGGATGGCGCGGGAGATCGCTTTGATCGCCTTGTCCTGACCGACGATGCGCCGCATCAGGATCTCTTCCATGTTGATCAGCTTCGCCGCTTCGTCGGCTTCGATCGACGTCACCGGGATGTCGGTCCAGGAGCTGATGATCTCCTCGACGTCCTTCTTCGTGACTTCCATCATCTCTTCGCCGACCGACTCGCGCTCGGCTTTGAAACGCTCGATCTCTTCCTTCAGCTCGATCTCGCGCTCGCGGAGGAAAACGGCCTTCTCGAAATCCTTGTCCGAGATCGCCTTCTTCATTTCCTTCACGATGGAGCGGATCTCCGCCTCGAGCCGCCGCAGGTTCTGCGTGTCGGCGACGCGGCGCAGTTTCACCTTCGCACCTGCTTCGTCGATGATGTCGATCGCCTTGTCGGGGAAGAAGCGATCGGTGATGTAGCGGTTCGATTGATAGACCGCCGCGCGGATCGCGGTGTCGCTGTACTTGACCTTGTGGAAGCCCTCGTAGCGCTCTTTCACGCCCTCGAGGATCTGCAGCGTCTCGACCTCGTTGGGAGGCGCGACGTTGATGGCCTGGAAGCGGCGGAGGAGCGAGCGGTCCTTCTCGATGTAGCGGCGATACTCGCGGATGGTCGTCGCGCCGATGCAGGAGATCTCGCCGCGCGACAACGCCGGCTTGAGGATGTTCGCCGCGTCGAGCGAGCCCTCGGCGCTTCCGGCGCCGATGAGCGAATGGATCTCATCGATGAAGATGATGATGTCGGGATTCTCTTTGAGCTCTTTGATGATCCCTTTGAGCCGCTCTTCGAACTGCCCGCGGTATTTCGTGCCGGCGACGATGAGCGAGAGATCGAGCGAGAGGATGCGCTTGTTGGCGATGAAGAGCGGCACGTTGCCGTCGACGATGCGCTGCGCGAGTCCTTCGACGATGGCCGTCTTGCCGACGCCCGGCTCGCCGAGGAGGATCGGATTGTTCTTGGTGCGGCGGGAGAGGATCTGGATGATCCGCTCCACTTCTTTTTCCCGTCCGATCAGCGGATCGAATTGCTGGCCGTGCGCCATCTGTGTGAGATCGCGCGCGTACTCCGCTAGAAACGGAAGTTCTTTTTTCTGCTTGTCCGCCTCGCGCTCTTTCAGGATGGAGATCGTTTCCTCACGGACGGAATAGACGTTCAATCCCTTGGCGGTGAGGATTCGCGCGGCAGTCGACGACTCGACGCGCAGGATTCCGATCAGCAGGTGCTCTGTGCCGACGTATTGATGAAGCATCGACTCCGCTTCATGCGCGGCATAAGCGAGGATTTTCTTCGACTCCTCGGAAAGCGGCAGTTCGGCCGAGGAGGAGATGCGGTCGACGAAGAGGCGGTCGCCTTCGACCTCGCGCCGGATCTGCTCCGGCTTGACGTTGAAGCGGGAAAAAATCTCCTTGATGATCTCCTCACCCTCACGCAGAACACCGAGAAGGATGTGCTCGGACTCAATGACGCGGGACCCGAGCTTGGAGGCTTCGTACCGGGCGAAGAAGAGGGCGCGGCGGGCTTTCTCGTTGTATTTTTCGAACATTTTAGTTTTGCTGCTGCTTCATCTCGAGGACTCTGTCGCAGCGTGCCGCCAACTCTGGATTATGAGTCACTATAACCGAGGTCAGACCACGCTTACTGTGGCATTCCCGCATCAGATCGAAGACGCGTCCGCTCGTTTCGAGATCGAGATTGCCCGTAGGTTCGTCGGCGAGAAATAGAAGCGGATCGGTGAGAAGCGCGCGTGCGATCGCGACCCGTTGCTGTTCCCCGCCTGACAATTGATTCGGAAAATGTCTCGACCGAGCTTCCAATCCAAGTTCTGACAGCAGTGCAGCTGCCTTGTTCAACGCCTCGCCTTTTGGCGTTCTTCCGATCCATCCCGGCATGGCCACGTTCTCCGCGGCCGTGAACTCGGGAAGCAGATGGTGGAACTGAAAGACGAATCCGACATTGCGATTGCGGAAGCGCGCCAGCTCGTCGTTGGTCATCGACGAGAGCTCGTGATCGCCGACGCGGATGCGCCCGCTGTCGGGATGATCGAGCCCGCCGAGGAGATGGAGCAGCGTCGATTTGCCGATGCCGCTCGGCCCGACGATGTCCAGCATCTCCCCTCGCTCGACTTCGATGTGGATCGAATCGAAGACAGGAACCGGAACTTCGGCGTTCCGGTAGGTTTTCGAAAGCGCATGCGCTTCGAGAAACGCCATCGCGATCGATTATAAGCACGCGCCGTGCTCAAGCTTTGTGATGCTCACAACGAAAGGTGACGAAACACACCGTCGTCGAGCAGCCCGACGAGAACCGGATTCTTGAAACGCTTCGGTCCCGCGCTCGCCGGATTGAAGAACGTCACGCCACGGATGACTTCGTTGCACGGCAGGTGACTGTGGCCGAACACGACGGCGTCCGCCGGCTGCTTTTTCAGCGATGCGAGCACCGCGGCGCGCGGCGTCTCCGGCTTCGGCAGGATGTGCGTTAGCAGGATGCGCACGCCGCCGAGCGTCACGCGCACGATGTCGAGGCCGTCGCTCCCGTCGTCGTTGTTGCCGCCGACGTACGTCACCGGCGCCAGCTCGCGCAGCGCGCGCAACACGTGCTCGCCGCCGACGTCGCCGGCGTGGAGGATGTGATCGACGTTCGCGAAGAGATCAGCGACACCCGGGCGGAGGAGGCCGTGGGTGTCGCTGATGATTCCGATGCGCGTCACGCCGCCCAGATCGACGCCTTCTTCGCCCACGACGAGTCGCTGTAGCGCGTGCGGAATGCATCCGCCGTCGCCTTCAACGAGCTCGCGTCGCCGCTTCCCTTGTAGCGCGAGACACCGGTCCAGTACTGCGCCTCCGCGGCCGCGTCGGCTTGCGGCAGCGTGTCGACGATCTCGCGGAAGTGCTTCTCCGCCTCGTCGAATCGCTTGTTGGCGAACGCGATGTGTCCGAGGCCGAGGTGGAGCTGCGCGAGGAAATCGTCGGCGGGGAGAAAGCCTTCGATGCGATGGCGTTCGGTGCCGCCGCTGTCGAGGAGGATCACCGTCGGCGTCCAGTTCGCGCCGAACCGCTCCATCGCCTCGGGATGTGTCTTCACGTGCAGGCGGACGGGATGGAACGATTCACTGACCAGCTTGTCGATGCGGGACTCGGGGTACACCTCGGCTTCCAGCCGAGCGCAGCCCCCTCACATCGGCGCGGCGGTGAAGTCGAGCAGCAACGGCTTGCCGTCCGACTTCGCTTCCGCGAGCGCGGCGTCGACATCTTCTTTCCACTGCGTGTTCATGTTCAGCGGCCTTCCTGCCGCGGCGCCGGTTTCGTGTCGATGGCTGCGCGCGGCAGGTCGATACGCTGCAAACCGTAATCCTTCGACACTTCGTCGTAGACGCCGATCGCCACGCGGTTCGCTTTGTAGTCGGTCAGCAGCTCGAACTCGTAGCCGAACTTGCCGTTCTTCGCCTGCTGCACGTCGGCGATCGTGAACGGCTGCGTCCGCTGCGTGACCTCGCTCACCGCGCCGAGGATGTCGCCCCATGCGATGTAGACGGAGAACGCGCCGCGCTGTCCTTTCGCGTCGGGCAAGGACACGAGCGACTGCACCGGGATCTCGACGAGGACCGGCAGGATGTACTTCCCCGCGCCCTTCGGCTTGCGCTGGCCGATGCGGACGCGGAGCGGGATCTTCGTGTCGTCGGAATCGCTGAAGAGCGTCGCCACGACGCGATTCTTCATCTTCGTCTCGTCCGACTGCTCGATGAACTGCCGCCGCGCGCGGACGTTGTACGCGCGGTTCTTCGCCTTCACCACGATCTTGCGCGCGCGGTCCTGGCGATGCGTCGTCGCGCGATACGCGAGCGAGTAGTACGACGAGAAGTCCTGCTCGATGCGCGGCAGGAGCTTGATCACATCCTGCTGGCCCCACGCCGCCATCCCGCCCGTCTGATCGGCGACGTACTGCAGCGCCTCGACCTCGTTGTTGAGCGTCATGTACGAGTGGCCCACCACCGTCGGCTCGCTCGTTCCCGGCTGCCGGCGATTGCTCGCGTTCTGCACCCAGTCGTTGTCGAGACCGGCCGGGTAGAGCATGTACATCGTCACGCCGTGCGCGTTCGCTGCCTTCGCAACCGATTCGACTTCTTTGCGCGTGTTGAGCAGCTGTTCGTAGATGCCCGGCGGGCCATTGAGCTGATGGCGGTCCGCGAGGTACTCGCGGCCGGCGTAAATCGAGAAGCGGCGGCTGACGAAGATCATCGACTTCTGGCCGTCGATGCCGGAGATCGATTCGATCACCGCGTTGAGCGCCTTCGTCTTCGCCTTCATGTCGTTGAACTCGCGCGTGGAGGCGTCGAGCTGTTCCACCACCGGCATCTCCGGCAGGCCGTTGCCCGGCATCCCCGAAAGTGCCGCGGCCTGTTTTTCGAACTCCTGCTCTTCCTCGATCTCCTGGTAGTTGCCGGTGAGCGAGTAGTGGCGCTCCTTCGCGATCGTGTCGAGCGTGTGATCGATGTCCTCGAGGTTGTCGGTGAACGGCAGCCGCGTGTAGAGGCGGTGCACCCACGAGACGATCGTCACCGAGTCGCCCGGACGCACCGCTTTGTGCAGCAGCGCCTTCAGCTGACCGAAGACTTCCTCGCTCTTCATCGCCGGCGCCTGGAAGCGATCGATGAAGACGACGAGCGTGCGGTGCTGGCGCGGCGCGGGCAAAGCCGCCTGCGCGGCGGGGACAGGCGAGGGCGCCTGTCCTACACTCACACTCGAATTTTCGTTCGAGACGTCGGACTGATACTCGGCGAAGTTTGTGATCGGCTGCAGCTTGCCGTCTTCGTAGATCTCGAAGTCGTTCTGCGTCAGGCCGCGCACGCGATTGCCGCTGCGATCACTGACGAAGACGTCGACGTTGACGATGGAGACCTCGATCGATTCCGCGGTCTTCGGGATGTCAGGCGTTTGCGTCTGCGGGGTCGCCGCAATGAGCGACCCGCACAGCAACGCCACGAATGCGTTTCTCACCGCAGCCTCGCGACGTTTCCGCTCTTCGTCAGATCGACGCGCCGCAGGCCGTAATCCTTCGACAACTCGTCGAACACGCCGATCGACAGACGCTCCGTCGCCGCATCGGCGGTCAGCTCGAACGAGTAAGTGAAGGTCTCAGGCATGCTGCTGGTCAGCTTGAATTTCTGCGACTGCTTCGTCACCTGGCCGATCTCGCCCGTGTTGCCGCTCCAGCCGACGAAGACAGAGAACTCTCCGCGGCCGCCGTCGGTCATCAGCGCCGCGACCGGGATGTAGACGGTGACCGGGAGCGTGTAGTGGCCGTTGGTCACGTAACGCGACTTGCCGACGTCCACCGTGATGTTCATCGACGACGCGCTCGGTGCGTCGAACAGATTGGCGATGACGCGATCGCGCATCCGCGTCTGGTCCGACTTCTCGACGTATTCGCGCCGCGCGCGGACGGTGTAGTCGGGATTTTTCGTCTTCACGACGATGGAGCGCGCGCGGTCGATGTTGCGGTTGGTGGCGCGATACCCGAGGGAGTAGTAGGCGTCGAGATCCTCGGCCATCTTCGGCAGACTCGTCTCGATGTCCGTCCCCCACGCCAGCTTCCCACCGGTCTGCTTCGCCACCTCGTCGAGGAACGGGAGCTGCGAGTTGAGCACCTCGTAATCGAACACGGCCTCGAGACCATGTCCCTCGTTACCGAGGCCCTCGGGATAGAGGGGATAGATGGTGATGCCGTTCGCGTTCGCCGTCTTGCCCACGTAATCGACGAGCGCATCGGTGCGATAGCGCGAGCTCCAGCCGTAGCTCGGCGCGAGGTCGTCGATCTCCGACATGGCGTGCATGCCCGAGAGCCCGAAGCGCCGCACGGCCATGACGAAGACCTTCTTCGAGTCCGAGCCGGCGATGGAGTTCATCAGCGATGTGATCGCCGAGACCTTGTCGCGCATGCGGAATGCGAAGAAGCTCGCCTGCGCGGCGTCGGTGCTCTGATAGCGGATCTCGCTGCGGATGCTGAAGTGGTAGTTGCCGACGCTGTCGGTCCAGCCGCCGCCGCTGCCCCATCTGCGCCCCGGCTGGCTGGCGTTGATGCTGCTGGTGAACGCCGTGCCGAGGAGGTGGTCCTGGATGGTGACGTCATCGACGCCGGGGCCCGATTCGCTGCGGATCGCGTCGAGCGTGCGGTCGACCGCTTCGAGCTTGTCGGTGAAGTCGAGCTTCGTCTCGAGCTTGCGCGCGAAGCTGACGATCTTCACCGAATCGCCGGGACGGACGGTGCGGTGGAGGTATTCGCGCAGTCCGGCGAAGAACGCATCGCGCTTGTACAGAGGAGCGCGGAAGTGCTCGATGAAGACGACGATGGTGCGAGGTTGTGGCACAGACACTCCTGTCTGTGCGCCTCGACAGACAAGAGTGTCTGTCCCACACACGTCGGTGAAATTCGTGAGCGGCTGCAGCTTGCCGTTCTCGAAAATCTGGAAGTCGTCCCGGGTCAGTCCTCGGACGCGATTGCCCTGCTTATCCGTCACGATCGCATCGACGTTCACGATCGATACGTCGATCGTCTCGCCCATGCGCGGACCTTCGGCTGCGGAGAGTGGCGTTACTGCTGCGAGAACGGCGAGAACTACGAATGTCCAAGGACGCATGACCCTTTCGCTCCTTGGTACCGGCGAAGTCATTCTAGACTGACTTAATGCGAAGAGTGCTGACCGTAACCGTTTTGATTCTCGCCGCGACGTTGCGCGCCGATGAGCCCGCCGATCTCGCCGCGGCGCGCGCGCTGTTCGATAAGAACATCGACGCCATTCATCGCCGCGATCGCGATGCGTACCTTGCGCTCTATCTCCATTCTCCGAAGCTCGTGCGCAGCGGCGCGGACGGACTCGCGGTCGGCTTCGACGACTTCGCAAAAGGCGCCGGCGCGCAGTGGCCCGATGCGCTCGATGCGGACGACATCCGTCTCACGCCGATTCAGCCCGGCGTCGTCTACGGCACCTATCGCTATCGCGTGCGCTATGTCGGCGAGGAGCACAGCGGCGTCTCCGAGCGCCTCTTCCTGAAGACCGCGGAGGGCTGGAAGATCGCGCTCACCGGCGCGATCGACGCCCCCGCCGGCACTCCGCCTCCGCCGCGCGCGATCGCGCACGCAACGCTGATCGACGGCCGCGGCGGTGCGCCGGTGGCGAACGCGAACGTCGTCATCCGCAACGGCAAGATCGATTGCGCCGGCGCCGATTGCGCGATCCCCGCGGGCATCGACGTCGTCGACGCGAAGGGCCTCTTCGTCACGCCCGGCCTGATCGACGCGCACGTGCATTTCTCGCAGACCGGGTGGGCGGATGGACGCGCCGACGCGCTCGACGTCCGCGCGACGCATCCGTACGAGCAGGTGATCGCGGAGAACAAGGCGAACCCGCAGCGCTATGCGCGCTCGTACCTCTGCTCCGGCATCACCTCGGTGTTCGACGTCGGCGGTTATCCGTGGACGCTGCAGCTCGCCGATCGGTTCGCGAACGACACGCTCGCGCCGCACGTCGCGGCCGCGGGTCCGCTGCTCTCGACGCTCGATCACTGGCTGAACATGCCGGCGGAGCGGCAGTTCATCCATTTGAAAGATGAGGAGTCGGGACGCGTCGGCGTGCGTTACCTCGCCGCACACGGCGCAAAGGCGGTGAAGGTCTGGTACATCGTCGATCCGAAGGAGCTGCCGGTCGAGAAGTCGATGCCGTGGGTGAGCGCCGCGGGCGACGAGGCGAAGAAGCTGAACATCCCGTTGATCGTGCACGCCACCGGCCTCGCGGAAGCGAAGGCCGCACTGAAAGCGGGCGCGAATGTGCTCGTGCACAGCGTCGAGGATCAACCGGTCGACGACGAATTCCTCGCGCTGGCGCAACAGAACCACACGATCCTCATCCCGACGCTCACGGTCCTCGGCGGCTATCTGCGGATGTTCCAGTCGGTCGCCGATCGCAAGCCGCCGGTGGTCGACGATCCAAACCATTGCGTCGATCCGGCGACGCTGGCGAAGGTGAACGAGACCGCGACTGTCGAAACGAAGATCGACATGGCGGCACGCGTGGCGCGCGCGAAGGGACGCGCCGAAAAATCGGAGCAGGTCTCGCGCGCGAATCTGAAAACGCTCGTCGCCGCCGGCATCCCGATCGCCACCGGCACCGACGCGGGCAATCCGCTGACGCTGCACGGTCCGGCGATCTACGCGGAGATGGAAGGGATGCAGGCATCGGGCATGACGCCGATGCAGGTGATCGTTTCGTCGACCGCGATCGCGGCGAAAGCGATGCGCATGGACGCGGTCACCGGCACGATCGAGAAGGGAAAAGACGCCGACCTGCTCATCCTCGCGGCCGATCCGAACGCGAACGTGGCGAACCTCCGGAAGGTGCACTCGGTGATGCGCGGAGGAGCGCTGCGGAGCCTCAGCGAGCTGAGCGCGCTGGCCCGAAATCCGCAGAAAAATCAGCCATGACCGCCGACGACTCGCGCGCCAGCTTCGACTATTTCAGCGCCGAGTACGCGCAGGCACTGCAGGCGCTGACGGCGATCGAGAACCAGTCGTCGACCCTGCTGCTCCTCGGCAACGGCGATGATCTGCGCACGTTCATCGATCAGTTCATCGCCATGGCCACGCGTGTGAAGGCGGAGGCCGAGGATCGCGACGAACCGAACTTCGCGGAGTGGTTCGCGGAGCTGATCGCGAAGGCGGAAGCGTTGCGGGTCGAGATCGCGAATAGATAATGTCGCGATGCTCGCGACTATCCTCTACTTCGCCATGACCCTCGACCAGCGCATCGACGATGCGGCCGCCAAAGTCGAATCGAAAGTGATCGACTGCCGCCGCGACATCCACCAGCATCCCGAGCTCGGCAACCGTGAGACGCGCACCTCGAAGCTCGTCGCCGACAAGCTTCGCTCGCTCGGCATCGAGGTGCGCACTCCGGTCGCGCACACCGGCGTCGTCGGTCTGCTGAAGGGCGGCAAGCCGGGACGCGTCGTCGCGCTGCGCGCTGACATGGACGCGCTCCCCGTCACCGAGCAGGTCGACGTGCCGTTCAAGTCGACGGTGCGCACGACCTACAACGGCCAGGAAGTCGGCGTGATGCACGCCTGCGGGCACGACGCGCACGTGGCAATCCTCCTCGGCGTGGCCGAAGTGCTCGCCGGCATGCGCGAGGAAATCCCCGGCACCGTCGTCTTCCTCTTCCAGCCGGCCGAGGAAGGGGCGCCGGAAGGCGAGGAGGGGGGCGCGTACCTGATGGTGAAAGAGGGCGCGCTCGACAACCCGAAAGTCGACGCCGTCTTCGGACTGCACGTCACCTCGCGCTACCCCGTCGGCGAGATCGCGTACAAGCCGGCGTCGATGATGGCCGCCGTCGATTCGTTCAAGATCAAGGTGCACGGCAAGCAGACGCACGGCGCCTATCCCTGGCTCGGCGTCGACCCGATCGTCATCGCCTCGCAGATCGTCCTCGGCCTGCAGACCATTCCGAGCCGGCAGGTCGACTCGTCGATCGCGCCGTCGATCGTCACGGTCGGCGCGATTCACGGCGGCGTGCGCAACAACATCATTCCCGACGAAGTGGAGATGATCGGCACGATCCGCTCGCTCGACGCACACATGCGCGAGGAGATCCACGCGCGGATCAAGCGCACGGCCGTCGAGATCGCGTCGAGCGGCGGCGGCAAGGCCGACGTGGAGATCACGACCGGCTATCCGATCACCTACAACGATCCCGCGCTGACCGAAGCGATGGCGCCGACGCTCAAGCGCGTGTCGAACGGAAACGCGCAGGTCGTCAACGCCGTCCTCGGCGCGGAAGACTTCTCGTTCTATCAGCAGAAAGTGCCGGGACTCTTCTTCTGGGTCGGCACGCGGCCGAAGGACCAGACCGCCGAGCAGGCGGCGTCGAATCACTCGCCGAAGTTCTACATCGACGAGTCGGGCCTGCTCCTCGGCGTGCGCGCGCTGGCGCACGTGGCGGTCGACTACCTGAAGCAAAGCCGTTGAGCTGTTCAGCTATCTCGGCGCCATCTGCTGCACGCGCCCCCAGTAGTCGGCACCACTGAGCCACTGCCCGCCGTCGATGACGAAGTTCTCGCCGGTCACGTACGCCGAATAGTCCGACAGCAGGTACGACGCGGCGTTCGCGATCTCCTCGAGCTGCGCGAAGCGGCGCAGCGGGATCGTGCGGCGGATCCCCTCCTCGATCATCGGATCGGGAAACAACCGCTTCGACGCTCCCTCGGTATGCACCGGTCCGGGCGCCATCGCGTTGACCCGGATCTTGTGCCGCGCCCACTCCACCGCCAGCGTCCGCGTCATCGCCAGCACCCCCGCCTTCGCGCTCGCCGAATGCACCACGCCCGGCGCGCCGGTCCACGCGTAGTTCGCGATGATGTTGAGGATCACGCCGCCACCCTTCGCGATCATTCGCTTGCCGACCGCGCTCGAGCAGTAGAACGTCCCGTTCAACACGATGCCGATCACCGAGTTCCAGCCGTTCACCGTCAGCTGATCCGCCGCCGCGATGAAGTTGCCCGCCGCGTTGTTGACCAGGAAGTCGATCCGCCCATGCTCCCCCTCGACCTTCGCCGCCATCTCCTCCACCGCCGCCGCGTCGCGCACATCGAGCACGTGATACGACGCGTTGTCGCCCAGCTCCGCCACCGCCGCCTGCAGGTTCTCCACCTTGCGGCTGGCGATGACGACGCGCGCACCGAGACGAATCAGCTCTTTCGCGATGCCGAAACCGATGCCGGTCGCGCCGCCGGTGACGATGCCGGTGCGACCGGAGAAGGTGTTTTCAGGAAGCATTTCAGACCTCGAAAAACAATTTCAGTCCCATGGGGATGAAGCGCTTGAACTCGCGATCGGATGCGATCAGCGGAATGCCCATATCCAGACAAGCCTGAGCGACGAGGCAGTCGGCCGCCGGCGCTTTCAGCCGATTCTCGAACAGCCAGTGACGCAGATTCCCCGCGCGATACCAGTAGCCATGGAACAAGGGCATCAGCGGAAGGTCGAGCGTCCGACGGCGATCTCCCTCGCTGAGATTGACGTCGCTGAGCGCTTCGGTGAGCACGATGGGCGGAAGCATCACCTCACCGACCGTCAACGCACGCGCGATGCGTGCGGTTGCACCGCTAACTTCGTTGCGCAGGTACCGACGCAGAGAGCTCGTGTCGACCCCGATCAATAGCGTTCCCTCACTTCATGGTCGGGCAGATCGAATTTCAATTTACCTCGCAGCGACGCAAGCCACTCGTAAACACCATTCGCGCGCGCACGGTCGATTTCCTTCTGAGCTTGCGCCTGCAATTCCGCCTGCTGCTCCGGCGTCAATTGAATGGACCGCAGGAACTGCGATGGCTCCCATGTCGTCATCCACGCATCTTCCTCTTCCTGTCGCTCCGGTCGCATCGCGCAGTTGAGAAGATCTCCAACTCGTTCACGCGTGGAGTGGTCGCGCAACTCGCTGGGCCGTCGATCCGAAATCTTTTTCTTCTTCGTTTTCGTCATCCTCCGAACCGATTGTCCCTCGGTCTTTTCGCGCGGGCAAATCCGCTACCCGTTGTAGACCGTAGCTAGTTCATTCAAACGGCACGGAGCGTTTCCGAGGCCGTGAACCAATAGCGAATCTGCAAGCGCCGGCCGCCCACGGACAGCGGGTTCTGCTCCAGAAACCGGAGGAGAAAATATGTCCAGGAAATCTCTGTCTCTACGCGCTGCCCTTCTGATATTCGGGTTGATCGCCTTCTCGGTCCCGCAGGCGTTCGCCTCCAGCCACCGCGAGGCGCTCTCCGTCCTCAACGAGCCGTGCGCGGACAACACCGACACCTTCGCCTGGGTGTCGAACCAGACGCACGACAAGCTCTACCTGATCATGGACTTCAATCCGCTCCATGAGCCGGGCAGGGCAACCAGGGCTTCCGCGCCTGCGACGGCTACCGCTACGAGTTCCACATCGGCAAAGGCACGAGCCTGAAGGACGAAGCGGTCTACCGGATCGAATTCAACAAGACGCTTCCCGCCGCCTCCGCGCCGAAGGCGACCGACGCCGTCGGCGGACCGAACGAGCTCCTCTGGCAGCTCACCGGCGGCACCGAGACGATGACCGTCACACGCGTCGTCGCGCCGGGTCAGGCCACTCCGACGATCATCGGCCAGAACCTCAAGGTCCTGCCGAACAACCACGGCCCGCAGACCGACCGTCTCGTCTACGGCCTCGGACCGTTCGAGGGATACAACAGCGGCAATCGCACGAGCCGCGAGAACGGTCTCTACGGCCAGACGTTCATCGACACGTTCATCCAGTCGCTCTCGAACGGCGGCCGCATCATCGCCGGCCAGTTCGACGATCCGTACCAGCTCGACGAGAAGGGCATCTTCGATCTCGTGAACCTCGGCAAGGGAGATCTCGGCGGCATCGCCGGCGCGCGCAACACGCCGATCGAAGACGTCTTCACCGGCTTCAACATCTTCTCCATCGCCCTCGAGATCCCGACCTCCGAGCTCTTCCCGAACGGCATTCCTCACAACGGCACGCTGCAGGGCACCTCGACCGACGCGCTGCTCCGCGTGTGGGCCGGCATCTACCGCCAGGCGACGCAGACCGTCGACGCGACCAACAACATCACCGGCCTTCGCGGCTCGGGCAACTTCGTGCTGGTCGGCCGCAACGCGCTGCCGCTCTTCAACGCGGGACTCGTCGGCACCGCGCGCCAGGGCCTCTACCTCCACACCGATCCGTCTAAGGATGTGAGCCGCTTCGGCGCCGACATCCTCTTCCCGGTCCTCGTCCGCGATCTCGACACGCTCGGCGTCTACAAGGCCCTCGGCGTTCCCGACTCCGCGGTCGCTACGCTGAAGGGACCGCGCCTCGACATCGTCAACGCCATCAACCTCGGTCGTCCGATTCCGGTCGCCGACGGCTCGACCGGCGACGTCATCACCATCGACGCCTCGGTCGACTCGCAGTTCCCGAACGGCCGCCGTCTCGGCGGCGGCTCCTCGCCGAACAAGCACCAGGTCAACGTCAACACGGTTCTGATCAGCCTCATCGCCGCGGGCGATCCGAGCGCCGGACTGGCCAAGGGCGTCGAGACGAACGACGAAGACTTCCTCCCGCGCTTCCCGTTCCTCGCCCCGGCCCATCAGGGACTGCTGCAGGGTCACGGCGGGACGAACACCATCCCCGTCGTCGTGCCGCCGAACCCGGCCACACCGCAGCCGTGACAGTGATCTGACCAAATGAGGAGAATGACCATGAGAAAACTACTCACCATCACAGCCCTCGCGATCGTCGCGCTGCCGCTGTTCGCGCAGTCGCGCCGCGCCGGCAGTCAGAACTTCGCATCCGATTTCCAGACGCTCCCCGTCGTGGCCAACGTGCCCGGCGTCGGCAGCACGTTCCAGAGCTACGTCTCGGTCTACAACCCGACCGCGTCCGCGTTCACCGTCACCGCGACGCTGTTCGACAACAACGGCACGACGAAGACCGCGAGCATCAACCTCGCGGCGGGCGAAGTGAAGGCGTTCGAGAACTTCCTCAACGACGTCTTCCAGACCACCGGCGGCGGCGCCGTGACGTTCTCGGCTCCGAATTCGACCGGCGGCACGCACAACAACCGCTTCATCGTTGATTCCGAGGTGTGGACCAGCGGCACGCGATACGGGACGTCGATCCCGGCGCTCGAATTCGCCGGCTCCGCGTCGCGCTCGTTCGCGGCGGGCATCAGCGTCGACTCGAATCACCGCACGAACGCCGGCTGCTTCAACCAGGGCGACACGACGAACAACGTGAAGCTGACTGTGCTCGACGCGAGTGGACACAACACGGTCGGCACGACGTCGATCAACCTGTTGCCGCACGCGTGGGGACAGACTCCGGTCCTCTCCGTCGTCACCAACGGCACGATCCAGTTCGATCCGACCGACTCCGCGGTCTGCTACGCCGTGACGGTCTACAACGCCACGAACGACGGCCGCTTCATCAACGCTTCTGAATTCCAGCCGTAATTGATGCGCGAGGGCCGCGCTACAATCGCTCGTCATGCGACGTAGCGCGGTCCTCGCCCTCATCGTCGTCCTTCTCCTCGCCTCGTGCGGCGATCGCGGCAAAAAAGAAAAGCCGCTGAGCGTCCCGGGCGAAAAGCTCTACACCCTCAAGGGCGTCATCGTCAGTCGCGACGCGAGCGACAACGCGGTCCGCGTCAACCACGAGGCCATTCCCGGCTACATGGAAGCGATGACGATGGACTATCCGGTGCGCGGCGCGACGGTACAGACCTTGCCTTCTGACAACAGCCGGATCAACGCGCGGCTGCACGTGACGGATACGGCTTACTGGCTGACAGACGTGAAACAGGTGCCGTGATGGACGCGCACGATGAACGGCGCGCTTATCAACGGCTGAATCTCATGCGACCGCTCGATGGATGGTTCGGCGATTACGCCGTCCGGCTCCTCGATGTAAGTGCCAGCGGTGCGCTCGTCGATCTCGAGGAGCCGTTGGAAGAGCATTCGCGTGCACTCCTTCGCTTCTTCTGGAACGGGGAAGAAGTGGAAGTGATGGCCGAGATCGCGCGCTCCGATGACAAGCGCCTTGGCCTGAGATTCATCGAAGACAGCGAGCAACTGCGCCGCCTGATCGCGGCGTCGGTGACCGAGATCCTGAACGCGCAGCAGGCGAACGCCGAAGGTCGCCGCGAGCAGAACATCGTCGGCGACGCGACACTGACCTCCGCGTCCGAGCGCCTCGGCAAGGTCATCACGTTCACCACATGGATCTTCTCCGACGGCAAGTGGAAGCATCGCCCGTCGCTGCTGCCCGATCAGCCGGCGGACGGCTTCACGATCGCTTCGAATGAGCCGGAGGAGCAGGTGGCGATGCTCTGCCGCACGTACGAGAACGGGGATGAAGAGGCGCGTCGGCTCACGCGATTGCTGGCGGAGCTCAGCGTGACGAAGTCAAACCTGTAGCAGCAACACCGGCACGATCGCATCCGCCGCGACTTCGCTTACTCCCGCTTCCACGATCGCGAATCCATTCGCGCCCGCCATCGACGTCGTCACACCCGACCCCTGCGCGCGCATCGGCTCCGCGATGAGCTCACCGTCGCGCGCGACGACGCGCACGCGGACGTACGTGCGCCGCTCGCTCCCGCGCAGCGGCGCGATGGTCCGCATGTTGACCATCGGCGGAAAGAGCTCCGTCATCCCCATCGCCTTGCGCAATGCCGGAGCGACAAACAACGCGAACGTGACCATCGACGACACCGGGTTGCCGGGCAATCCGAAGTAGAGCCGCTCGCGGACGCGCGAGAGCATGAACGGCTTGCCCGGCTTCATCGCCACGCGCCAGAACTTCGTCTCCGCGCCGAGCGACTCGAGAGCGTCTTTGACGAAGTCGTACGCGCCGACGGAGACACCGCCCGACGAGATGACGAAATCGCATTCGAGCGCGCGCTCGATCGCCGCGACCGTCGCCTCGGGTGTGTCGCGCACGATCGCCTGCGGCTTCGGGATCGCGCCCGTCTCGCGCACCAGCGCGGCGAGCGAGTAGAGGTTCGAATTCACCACGCGCCCCGCGCCGACCTCCTCGCCGACGTCGACCAACTCGTCTCCCGTGGAGATGATCGCGACGGTCGGTCTCCGCGAAACGACCGCACGCGGATGCCGCGCCGTCGCCAGCACGCCGATCTCGCCCGCGCGCAGCAGCGTTCCCGATCGCAGCACGACGTCGCCCGCGCGCATGTCTTCGCCGCGGCGGCGGATGTTCATCCCAGGCTTCACCGGTTCGTGGATGTTGACCTTCTCGACGCCGCGATCCGTGATCTCGATCTGCGCCACGGCATCCGTTCCGTTCGGAATCGGCGCGCCGGTCATGATGCGCATCGCCGTTCCGTGCTCGACGCTCATCGACGCAACCGATCCGGCGCGCACCTCGCCGATCACGCGCAATGGACTCGCATCGCCCGCGCGCACTGCGTAGCCATCCATCGCCGAGTTGTCCGCGAACGGGACGTCGGCAACCGCCGCAACGTCCTCGCGCAGCACACGTTCATGCGCCTCCGCCAGCGCCACCTCTTCCGTGTCGAGCAGCGTCACTTCAGCGAGGACGCGCTGCTGCGCTTCATCGACCGAGAGCATCGTGAGCCACCACGGCGGCGTCGCGCTTTTTGCCGTCGACTTCGAAATTGAGCCGGCGCATCGCGGCGTCATCGAGCGTTCCGCGGAGCGACTCGAGCGCCTTCGAAGCACCGCTGCACTTCCTGTCGATGTCGTCGCGATAGACGATCGCGGCGTCGTAGCGCGGGAAGTAGTGGCGATCGTCGGCCAGCGCGATGAGGCCGAGCGACTCGATCAATCCATCCGTCGAGTTGCCGGCGATCAGGTCGACTTCGTTCGACGCCAGCGCCTTGTACGTCAGCCCGAGGTCCATCGTTTTCGGCGGCGTGGCGAACGTGAGGCCGTACGCCGCGAGCAGGCCGTTCCAGCCGTCGGGACGCTCGACGAACTCGTAGCCGAAGCCGGGGCGGAACTGCGCCGCGACCTTGGCGAGGTCGGAGATCGACTGCAGCGGGATGCGCTGCGCGTCGTCGCGGCGGACGATCATGGCGAACGTGTTGTTGAAGCCGAGCGGCGGACCCCAGTGCAGTCCGCGCTTTGCGTACGCGGCGGCGACGTCGGCCTTCGGCTGCTTGAGGATCGCCTCGAGCGCGGTGCCGGAGTATTCGACGTAGGTGTCGAGCGCGCCCGACGTCATCGCCGAATCGCAGACGAACGTGCCGCCCATGTTCATGCGGCGGTCGACGGTGCAGCCGGCGCTCTCGAGCTTTCGCGCGACGATCTCGCCGAGGATCACCGACTCGGTGAAGTTCTTGGAGCCGACGACGATCGGCTTCTTCTGCGAACAGGCGGCGAGCAGCAGGGCAAGTGCGAGAAAGCGTTTCATCCTTTGATCATTTTGCGCTCGACCGCGCTCAGTACGACATCGGCGATCAGCGCGAGCGCCGCAGCGGGGAGCGCGCCGGCGAGGATCAGCCGCGTGTCGACCATCGCCACGCCGCGGAAGATGAATGTCCCGAGGCCTCCGCCGCCGACCGCCGCGGCGATGGTCGCGACGCCGATGCCGATGACCGTCGCGATGCGAATCCCGGCGACGATCGACGGCATCGCGAGCGGCAGCTCGACGTCGAACAGCAGCTGGCGAGTGGTCAACCCGAGGGCCACGCCGGCATCGCGCACGACCGGATCGACGCCGCGGATGCCGACGAACGTGTTGCGCACGATCGGCAGCAGCGAATAGAGGATCAGCGCGACGATCGCCGTGCGCATGCCGATGCCGCCGATGAACGGCACGGGAATCAAAAACCCGAAAAGCGCGAGCGACGGGATCGTCTGAATCGCGTCGATCACGCGCAACGCGACGCGGCCGGCCCGCGGATTGCGGGTGCAGTAGATGCCGAGCGGGATGCCGATGACGATCGCCACGCCGACCGCGATGGCAACGATGAGCATGTGCTCGCCGGTGACGCGCAGGATCTCGGCAGTCATGACGGCAGGCTCGCGGCGGCGACGAACTGGCGGACGAGCGGGAGCTGCTGCTTCGGGAAATCGGCCGACGGCGTGTCGGAGACGATCCGTCCGTCATCGAACAGCACGACGCGCTGGGCGACACGCATCGCCTCGACGAGATCGTGCGTGACGAAGACGATCGTCGCGTCGCTGCGCAGCTCGCGGAAGGTCTCCTGCAGCTCGCGGCGCACGATCGGATCGAGCGCGCCGAATGGCTCGTCGCACAACAGCATCGACGGATTCGCCACCATCGCCCGCGCGATGCCGACGCGCTGCTGCTCGCCGCCGGAGAGCGAGCGCGGATAGCGCGCGCCGAACCGCTCCAGCGGCATGGCGATGCGCGACATCACCTCATTCGCCGCGCTTTTGATCTTCGCCTCGTCCCATCCGAGGAGGCGGGGGACGGTGGCGACGTTGTCGTAAACCGTGCGATGCGGAAAGAGTCCCGAGCCCTGGATGATGTAGCCGCTTCGCCGGCGCAGGGCGACGAGATCGGTGCGTGCGAGCGGCACGTCGTCGATCAGCACGTCGCCGCGTGTCGGCTTCACCAGGCCGTTGATCAGGCGCAGCGACGTCGTCTTTCCGGCGCCGCTGCGGCCGACGAATGCGACCGACTCGCCCGCCTCGATTCGCAGCGAAATCCCGCGCAGAATCGAGTCGACTTCAATTCCACGCAGCTCGATCGATGACGACATAGAATCAATTTTGCAATGACTGCCACCCTTTCTGTCGAAACACCTGCCCCCGCCGCCCGCGCGCAGCGGATCCCGGTCGCCGTCCTCGGCGCCACCGGCTCCGTCGGCCAGCGCTTCGTGCAGCTGCTCGAAAACCACCCCTGGTTCCGCCTGCACGAGCTCGTCGCCTCCGAGCGCAGCGCCGGCAGGACGTACGCCGAAGCCGCCGACTGGCGCCTCGACACGATGCTCCCCGAAGAAACGGCGGGGATGACGATCAGGAGCCTCGGCGCCGACCTCGAGTCGGTGATCGTCTTCTCCGGACTCGATGCGTCAGTCGCCGGCGAAGCGGAAGAGCTCTACGCCGATCGCGGCGCAATCATCGTCTCGAACTCGAAAAACCATCGGATGGATCCCGACGTGCCGCTGCTGATCCCCGAGCTCAATGACGATCACTGCGCGGCGATCGAGCATCAGCGCAAGCGCCGCGGCGGCAACGGCTACATCGTCACGAATCCGAACTGCTCGACGATTGGATTGGCAATGGCCATCGCGCCGATCCAGAAGCAGTACGGCATCGACTGCCTGCACGTCACGACGATGCAGGCGATCTCCGGCGCCGGCTACGCGGGCGTCGCGTCGTACGCGATCCTCGACAACGTGATTCCCTACATCGGCGGCGAGGAAGGGAAGATCGAGACGGAGCCGCGCAAGATTCTCGGGCAGTGGGACGGCGAGAAATTCGTCGACGCCTCGTTCCGCATCTCCGCGCAGGTGAACCGCGTGCCGACGATCGACGGTCATCTGATGACCATCGCGCTCTCGCTCCGCGATTCCGCGGAGCTGCGCAAAGCGTCCCCGATCGAGACGATCATCGACGGCCTGAAACTGACCATCGAGGCGTTCATCGGCGAACCGCAGCGCCTCGGGCTCCCGAGCGCGCCGCGCAATCCGCTGCACTACATCGACGCCGACAACCGCCCGCAGCCGCGCCTCGACCGCGACCGCGAGCGCGGCATGAGCGTCTCGATCGGACGGCTGCGTCCCGATCCGATCTTCGATCTGAAAATGGTCGCGCTCGTGCACAACACCATCCGCGGCGCCGCCGGCGCGGCGATCCTCAACGCGGAGCTGCTGGAGGCGAAGGGGCTGCTGTGATCGTCATCAAGTTCGGCGGCACGTCGGTCGGCGATGCCGCGAAAGTCGCGGCGGCGATCGACATCGTCGCGGAGCGCCGCGAGCAGCAGCCGATCGTCGTCGTCTCCGCACTGTCGGGCGTCACGAATGATCTCGTCGCGGCGAGCGAAGCGGCGCGCGATCAGAAGCCCGACCTCGTGCGCGAGATCATCGGCCGCGTGCGGCAGCGTCACGAAGATGTCGCCATGCAGCTCGTGCAGCAGAAGTTCGATTTCTTCGAATCGTTCCTCAAGCAGCTCACGAAACAGATCGAGCAGATCCAGACGATCCTCAGCGGCATCGCACTCCTCGGCGAGATCACTTTGAGAGCGAAAGACAAGGTCGTCTCCATCGGCGAGAAGCTCTCGTCGGTGCTCTTCGCCTACTCGATGATGATGCGCGCGCTGCCCGGCGAGCATGTCGAGTCGGAAGACGTGATCTGGACGAACGACAACTTCGGCGGCGCGACTCCGCTGATGGATCGCACGCGCGAGGCCGCGGCGAAGAACCTGCTGCCGCTGATCGAGCGCAATCGCATTCCGGTGATGGGCGGCTTCATCGGCCGCACGGAAAACGGCGCGACCACGACCCTCGGCCGCAACGGCTCCGACTACAGCGCCGCGATCGTCGGCGCCGCGGTGGGCGCGGAAGAAGTACAGATCTGGACCGACGTCGACGGCCTGCTCACCTGCGACCCGCGATTCGTCAGCGGGGCGCGCGTGATCGATCTTCTCTCGCATGAGGAAGCCGCGGAGCTGGCGTCGTTCGGCGCGAAGCTCCATCCGCGCACGCTGGAGCCGGCGATCGCCGCCGGCATTCCGGTGCGCGTGCTCAACACGGAGAAGCCGTCGTCGCCCGGCACGCTCATCACGCGCGACGGCAACCCGTCCGGCTCCGGCCCGCGCTCCATCGCGCGCAAGCGGCACGTGACCGTCGTGCACATGACGTCGAACAAGATGCTCGGCGCGCACGGATTTCTCGCGCGCATCTTCAACGCATTCGAAGAGGAAGAGATCTCCGTCGACCTGATCACGACGTCGGAAGTGTCGGTGTCGGTGACCATCGACGACCGGCACAACATCGAGGCGCTGCAGCGGCGGCTCGAAGAGTTCGCGGCGGTCGAAGTGATTGACGAGCAGGCGATCGTCGCCATCGTCGGCCGCAACCTCCTGGCCGACACGCTGGTCGCGTCGCGCATCTTCGAAGCGCTGCAGGGCATTCCGACGAAGATGATCTCCCTCGGCCGCTCCGGCCTGAACCTCAGCATCGTGATCGACGAGAGCGACTCCGATCGCGCGATCCAGCGCATTCATGCGGCGCTGTTCGAGCAGCCGGTGGAGGTGGCGTGAAGCTCGCCCTCCACGGCTACGGCAAGATGGGACACACCATCGAGAGCGTGGCGAAGTCGCGCGGACATGAAGTCGTGGCCGTGTTCGACGTCGATCGCGAATCAGAGATGAACGGCGCCGAGGTGCTGATCGACTTCTCGCATGCCAGCGCGCTCGATCATGCGCTCTCGCTCGCCTGCGACAACGGAAGCGGGATGGTCATCGGCACGACCGGTTGGAACGATCGCATCGACGACGTTCGCGCGCGCATCGAGAAGGCGGGCGTCGGCGCGGTCTACGCGTCGAACTTCTCGCCCGGAGCGAACGTCACGTTCGCGCTCGCGCGCCGCGCGGGCGAGCTCCTCGCGCGCTTTCCGCAATACGCGGCGGGGATGGAAGAGCGGCATCACTCGCAGAAGAAAGACGCGCCGAGCGGCACCGCGCTGCGCATCGCGAGCGAGGTGCGCGAGGGAAGCGGCGGCAAGCTCGATCCGGCGATCGCAGCATCGCGCGTCGGCGCCGAGTTCGGCCTGCACACGCTCTTCTTCGACTCGGCGGATGACCTCCTCGAGATCTCGCATCGCGCCCGCGGCCGCGAGGGATTCGCGCAGGGCGCCGTGCTTGCAGCGGAGCTGATTCGAGGGAAGAAGGGCTTCTTCCGATTCGACGAACTGGTGATGGGATGACATTCAAAGGTGCCGGCACCGCGCTCGTAACGCCGTTCAAGTCCGACGGCTCGCTCGATGAAGACGCCTTCGCGCGCTTCGTCGACTGGCAGATCACCGAGGGGATCGACTTCCTCGTGCCGTGCGGCACGACCGGCGAGAACCCGGCGCTCAGCGCGGAGGAACACCGGCGCGTCGTCGAGATCGCGATCCGCACATCGAACGGCCGCGTGCCGGTGCTCGCCGGCGCGGGGAACAACAACACGCCGCGCGCGGTGGAGCTGGCGGAGCTCGCGGTCGATCTCGGCGCCGACGGCATCCTCACCATCACGCCGTACTACAACAAGCCGACGCCAGACGGTCTGCTGCGTCACTTCGGAGCGCAGGCCGAGGCGCTGGAGAAGAAGAAGTCCGGCTTCCCGATGATCATGTACAACGTCCCGGGCCGCACCGGCGTGAACATGAGCGCGGAGACGACGCTGCGGATGGCGCGCGAGATCCCGAACATCATCGGCGTGAAGGAAGCGTCGGCAAACATGGAGCAGATCCTGACGATCCTCCGCGATCGCGCCGACGGCTTCCTAGTGCTCAGCGGCGACGACGCCTGGACGCTCCCGCTCCTCGGCTGCGGCGCCGACGGCCTCGTCTCCGTCGCCAGCAACGAAGTGCCGAAGCTGATCGCGGAGATGGTGCGCACCAAATCGCGCGAGATTCACGAGCGGCTCCTCCCGCTCCTCCTCGGCAACTTCATCGAATCGAACCCCGGTCCGGTGAAGGCGGCGATGAAGATGATGGGCATCCTGCAGAGCGATACACTGCGGCCACCGCTCGCGCCGATCACCGGCGCATCGCGGGCAAAGCTGGAAGCGATTCTGCGGGAGTGCCGACTGCTGGACAGCTAGTTCCGAGCGAAGTCGAGGAACCAACGGCGGCGCCGCGAACGAACGACCAACAGGCGCTGCACGAGCCGAATGCAGCGCGGCGCCGCCGATGATCCCTCGACTTCGCTCGGGATAAACTGAGAAACCGTGACCATCGAAGAACGCGTCAACGCCCTCAAACACATCACCGATCGCATGGAGGCCGTGAAGACGGTCGGCCTCTTCCTCGCCGAGCTGGAAAAAGGAACCGTGCGCGCCGCCTCGCGCGACGAGGACGGCATCTGGAAACCGAATCCGTGGGTGAAGGAAGGAATCCTCGCGGCGTTCAAGTGGGGCGTGCTCGCGGAGTTCGCCTCGGGCTCGCTCTCCTTCATCGACAAAGACACCATTCCCGCGCGCCGCTTCAAAGTGCAGGACGGCGTGCGCATCGTTCCCGGCGGCTCGTCGATCCGCCGCGGCGCGTACATCGCCAAAGGCGTGGTCATGATGCCGCCCGCGTTCGTGAACATCGGCGCGTATGTCGATGAAGAGACGATGATCGACTCGCACGCGCTGGTCGGATCGTGCGCGCAGGTCGGCAAGCGCGTGCACCTCTCCGCCGCCGCGCAGATCGGCGGCGTGCTCGAGCCGATCGGCAACGTGCCGGTGGTGATCGAGGACGACGTGGTCGTCGGCGGTAACTGCGGCATTTACGAAGGTACGATCGTCCGCTCCCGCGCCGTCATCGGCGCCGGCGTCGTCCTCACCGGCTCGACGCCCGTCTACGACACCGTGCGCGGCCAGATCTACCGCCGCACCGCCGACCGCCCGCTGGAGATCCCGTTCGGCGCCGTCGTCATCCCCGGCTCGCGGCCGATGAAAGGCAACTTCGCGGAGCAGCATCAGCTCTCGACCGTGACGCCGATGATCGTGAAGTATCGCGACGAGAAGACCGATTCATCGACGGCGCTGGAGGAGGCGCTGCGGTGACAGCAGCGCGGCTCGCGAACATCGAGCTCTCCCTCATCCGCCAGATCAACGCCCTCGCCACTCCTCTCTCCACCAACCTCGGCATCGGCGAGCCGAACGTCGAGCCGGACGAAACGCTGCGCGAATTCGCGCGGCGCGCGGCAACGACGTCGTGGCACTACTCGGCGAACGCGGGACACGTCTCCTTGCGGCGCAAGCTGGGAAACCCGGATGAGGTCTGCGTCACCGCGGGCACGCAGGAAGCGCTCTACGCGATCTTCCAGGCGTACGTCGATCCGGGCGACGAAGTGCTCGTCCCCGATCCCGGCTTCGTGGCCTACGCGACGCTGGCGAAGATCTGCGGCGCGGAGGCGGTGCCGTATCCGCTGGAGCCGCCGTCGTGGCAACTCGATCCGAGCGCGATCACGCGACGCATCACGCCGAAGACGAAGCTGATCATCGTCAACTCGCCATCCAATCCGCTCGGCGCGGTCGCCAGCCGCGCGGCGCTGGAAGAGATCGCGAACGCCGGACCGCTCGTGGTGAGCGACGAGGTCTATCGCCAGCTCTGGTACGACGCCGAGCCGCCGTCGATGCTCGGCATGTCCGATCGCGTGATCGTCGTCGACGGCATGTCGAAGTCGCACGCGATGACCGGCCTGCGCATCGCCTGGACCATCGCACGCGCCGACGTGCTCAAGCCGATCATCACCGCGCATCAGTACATCGCCACCTGCGCCTCGGTGTTCTCGCAGGCGCTGGCGGAGCTGGTGCTCGATGCGCCGGAGTGGAACGCCTCGTGGCTGGCGCGCGTGCGTGCGCAGTTCCGCGATCAGCGCGAAGTTGCCCTCCACGCAATCGCACGCGAGCTCGACGTGCAGCTCGCGCCGCCGCCCGCCGCGTTCTACGCGTTCGTGCCTGTACCGTCGTGCGACACGCTCACGTTCGCGAAGACGCTGGCCACCGACGCCGCGGTCCTGGTGATTCCCGGCGTGGCGTTCGGCATCAACGGCGAAGGCTTCGTGCGCATCTCGTACGCGGCGTCGCACGACGACATCGGCACAGGAATCGAGCGCATCGGCAGGTGGTTGCGCGGAGCAGGAAAATGAAACGCACACTCCTCGCTGCTGCGGTTCTCCTGCTCCTCCCACTCGCTGCCCACGCTCAGACGGAGCCCGATTACTCCGCGTGGACGCAGATCCTGAAGACGTACTACGACCCGGCGCGCGGCATGGACTACGCCGGACTCAAGGCGCGCGACCTCGCGACGGTCCAGAAAATCCGCCAGCAGCTCGCGCGCGTGAAGCCGCTGACGCTGAGCAAGAAGCAGCAGCTCGCGTACTGGATCAATGTCTACAACGTGAACACCGTCGCCACGATCCTCGAGAACTATCCGGTGGCTTCGATCCGCGACATCTCCACCGATCCGATCGTGCGCCTCAACGTCTTCAAGAAAGAGCGCGTGCAATCGGAGGGGACGCTGATCTCGCTCGACACGATCGAGAACGAGCGGATCCGCGACGGCTTTCACGATCCGCGCATCCACTTCGCCATCAACTGCGCGGCGAAGAGCTGCCCGCCGATCCGCACCGAGGCGTACAACGGGGCGAACGTCGACGCGCAGCTCGACGATCAGGTGCGGAAGTTCCTCGCCACGCATGTCCGCGTCCGCGACGGCGTCGTGCACACGACGAAGATCATGGACTGGTTCAGCAAGGACTTCGACAACTGGGCCGGCGGGAAGCTCGCCTTCCTGCGGCGCTACATGAAGATCGACGGCAATCCGGACTTCGAGTACGACGACTACGATTGGGCTCTCAACGACTGGCATCGTTGATGTAGGCACTTTGACGATGGCCGCAACGCAACCCGTCCATGACTCCGTCGCCGCGGCGGAAGTCTCGCTCTATCGCAACGTCCTGAAGATCAGGAAAGAGCATTCGCTCGAGGAGCTCGGCATCTCGTTCTACGACGCCGAGACGACGATCCAGTGGTCGTACAACGCCGACCGCTACTTCCACGCCGCGTCGACGATGAAGCTCGCCGTGCTCCTCGGCGTCTTCCGCGAAGTGGAGCGCGGGCAGCTGACCCTGGAAGCGCCGGTTCACGTGCGCAATCGCTTCACCTCGATCGTCAACCAGGAGCCGTTCATGCTCGACCTCGGCCGCGATGCCGATCCGAACGTCTACGGCCACCTCGGCAAAACGCTCACCGTCCGCGAGCTCGCGTACTGGATGATCACGCTGTCGAGCAATCTGGCCACGAACCTCCTCGTCGATGTCGTCGGCATCGACACGATTCAGAAGGCGCTCGACGAGCTGGAGATCGACGGCGTGCGCGTTCTGCGCGGCGTCGAGGATCAGGCGGCGTTCGAGGCGGGGCTGAACAACGAGGTCACGGCAAACGGCCTGCTCAAGCTCCTGCGCGTCATCGCCGAAGGAAAAGCCTATTCACGCGCCGCCAGTGACGAGATGATGAAGATCATGCTCGATCAGCAATACCGCAGCGGCATCCCGGCCGGACTGCCCAAGGCGGCGCGCGTCGCGCACAAGACCGGCAACATCTCGAACATTCACCACGACGCCGGCATCGTCTACCTCGACGACCGCAAGCCGTACGTGCTGGTGATCCTCACGCAGTTCAACGCCGAGAACGGGCGGGGGACGGCGGTGGCGGACGTTTCGCGCGACATATTCAACACTCTGGCTGGAAGTACGTATGAATGATGTGCGGGAGCCGGCGCTCAAAGTCGTCGACGCCTTCGATCTGGACGACGAGCTGCGTTCGATTTTGAAGCCGGGTGAAATGATCCGCGACGCCCATGGCCGGCGTCACCGGCTACCGCGCTACTTCTACGAGATTCCCGACCACGAATTCGCCTTCTCTTACCGAATCACGCCGCATTTCGGCCTGAACGAATTCATCCTCACCGACCTCAAGGAAGCCTCGAGGTTGCAGAATTTTCCGAAGTACCTGCCGTGCGCGGTCCGGGTCCTGGCCTTCTACCTCGAGCAGTTCCGCGCCGCGGCGGGCGGATCGGTGCACATCGCGGTCAACGGCGGCTACCGCTCGCCCGGTCACAAGATGTCGGCCGATGCCTCGCCGCACATGTGGGGAACCGCCGCCGACGTCTATCGCATCGGCGGGACGATCCTCAAAACGAAGGAAACGATCGAGAAGTACAACGACGTGGCCGAGGATCTGAGCGAGGACGTTTCGGTGCTCCCGTACGGCCATGTCACCGGCATCAATGCCGACGATCACGTCCATCTCGACCTCGGCTACATCACCCTGATCCCGCGAGAAATCAGCGAGGACCGGATGGAGCAGCCGCAGGAAAACCGCCCGCGCTTCGCCTTCGAAGACCGGAGACGGAAAGAGCGGCGCGGCCACGCCCTTCTCCCGGCGGGAGAAGGTGCCGAAGGCGGATGAGGGGCCCCTCACCCCCGCTTCGCGGACCCTCTCCCGCGGGGAGAGGGGAGCTTCGGCCCGGCCTGCCGTTTGCTTAGCCTTCCTCTGCCGTTTCTCCTTTTTGAATGCCGCAGAACGCTAAAGCAGAGTCCGGCTTAGACCGGGTTCTCCGTGAGACGAAACTCGACATGCCGGTCATCGGCATGGAGTCGGAGTTCAACGTCTGGCTCGATGAAGTCGAGATCAATCCGGAGCCGTATTTTCAGCATCCGAGCACGTTCATCGACGGCCCGCTGCTGAAGCGCGAGAAGAGCTCCGTCCAGCTGCCGACCGGCGGCGCGGTCTACTTCGACCGCGGCGTGATCGAGGTCGTGACCCCGGTCATCGAGCTCGCGCCGCATTGCACCGCACGCATGGTGCGCAACCTCTGGGAGCAGATCGGCTTCGTCCGCGACGAGCTCACGAAATGGGGCGACCGCACCGGCCACACCGTCCGGCTCAAGGCCTACAGCAGCCACTACAACATCTCGCATGAGCGGATGCACGACGAGAAGCAGCTCGCGCTGCTGCTCACGCATCTCCTGCCAGTGCCGGTCATGGTCGCCGGCGCAAACCGAAGGTCGACCGGCGTCGGGGTCCGCCCGCGCGGCGGCCGGATCGAGGTCACGGTCGACTTCACTCCCGATCCGGGACTGATGGTCGCGACCGCGACGCTGATCGTCGGCATCGTCCGCGCGGTCATGGAATGGCCCTCTTACGACCTGTCGATGCTGAAGAAGCTGCCGATCCCGGTCGTCGCCGGCGTCATTCCGGGCAAGCACACGACTCGAAAAGGCTGGCTGACGAAGGACTTCCACTACCCGCGCAGCCCCTACACCTGCGACATCGACGCGCCGGCATGGACCGATCAGTTCGGACGGACGATGTCGCTGCGCGCGATGGCGAGGGAAGTCGCCTGGTTCTTCCGCAAATCGATCCGCGAGTTCTCCGATCCATTCAGCTTCCGGCTGCTCTTCGCCGTGCTCGAAGGCCGCGCACCGTCGCTGCTCGATCTACCCGATCGCCCGCTGGCGTACGACGACGTCGGCAACCTCGCGCGCTGGGGCATGGTGATCGACGAACTGCGCCAGTTCGACATGACCCGCCGGATGGAACGGCCGGAGCACTGCACGATCGACGAATACCTCGTCATGCGCGCGCATGAACGCGAGCTGCATCAGGCAAAAGCGCCGAAACCGAGGCCGGGAAAGCTGGCCGACCTGCCGCCCGAGGCGCTGCCGCTGATCCCTCCGCCGCCGCCACCCGTCCGCGTCACGCGGCGGACGATCACGCGCTATCTCGACCGCCGCAGCATCTCATTGCTCGACGACCGAAAGAGGGATCGCCGCAGAGCCGCAGATCGGCGGAGGCGCCAGTACGGCATTCCGTTCCCCGACCGCCGCCTCACCCGCTCCGCGTACGAGCAGGTCTTCCTCAAGCTCGTCTCCGGCGGCAAGCTCCGCCTCGGCACGGATCTCTACACGCCGGTCGGGATGAAGGGGTGGTACCACGCCGTCTTCCGCCGCGAATCGGACGGCAGCGAGACATTGATCACGATCGATGAGCTGCGCCAGCGGATGGGCGACTGGACCTAAGAGTCCTTCTGCCGCCGCTCCCAATCCTCGCGAATGGCCCCACCCGGGGTGCGATTCTGCAGCCGCGGCCGATGGAGGATGTTGGCCAGGAAATCGGTCACGCCCCAGGTGAGGAACGTCGAGATCGCGATCGTGAAGAGCTGGGAGAGCGTCTGCAGGGCGAGCAGGTAGAAGAGCGTCAGCGGAAGAGCGACGCCCATCACGATCAAACCGATAACGAGCCTCTTACCCGACACGGGCGGTATTGGAGCACAGCTACTGCAGATCCGCCACCTGTGCCAGCCCCGCGGCGTGTCCGTCGATGCGATCGCCGAGGTCGTCCTGGAAGCTACGCACCCTGCTCACGTAATTGCGCGTCTCGCGAAACGGCGGCACGCCGCCGAACCTGCGCACGTTCCCCTCGCCCGCGTTGTATGCGGCAATGACCTTCTGCTGATCGCCGCCGAAACGGTCGCTGAGATAGCGCAGATACTTCGTTCCCGCCTGGATGTTCTGCGTCGGATCGGCGAGATTGCGCGCCCCCATCCACTTGCCGGTACGCGGCACGAGCTGCATCAGTCCGACCGCGCCGCGCTGCGAGCGCGCGGTCGGCTTGAACTTCGACTCCGTGTTGACCACCGCTGCGACGAGCTCCGGCGGGAGGTCATTCTTCTTTGCCTCGCTGTAGATGATCGAGCCGAACGGAACCTCGGTGCGGAAGAAGTGCTCCTTCACCGCGTCCGCGACCTGGACGATGTTCCGCGGAGCCTGTTTGACCGTTTGCAGTGGATGGGCTGCCGCTTTTTCCACTCCGCTCGTCACCGCCTGCACACCGCCGGCGACCTGTGACGCAATGCTCTGCGCCTCCTTCAGGTCGTTCGCAATGCCCTGATCGGCCGGCAATTCCGGGGTGGGGGACTCACCGGGGGCGCGGTTCTGAGCGGCCGCGCCGCGTGATGCCGAGTCGCCGGATCGTGCGCCGTGGATCATCTTCATCGGGACCCCGATTCCTCCCAGGGCCAGCGAGGCGCCGAGGGCCAGGGTCGCATACTTTTTCCGCAATCCCCGCAGCCGCTGCGGCTTGACCGACAGGACCTCCTGGCGGAGCTCCGATCGATCGAATCCGTTCAGAAATCGCTGCTGAAACGGTCTGCTGGTCTTGATATCGGGCATCAGGCGTTCCCTCCCTATCCGGAGCCGTCGACACAGTTATTTTGCAATCGATAGACCACTACTAAACTGCTGAGCTGCTTTTATTTAAGTGATCTTGTTGGCATCGTTTAGCTCCGCGACTTTGGCGTGCTCTTTGATTCGTCTAGAATCGGCCGCCATGTCGAAAGGACACGCCGTTCTCGTTGCAATAACTTTTACGTGCCTGCTGGCCGCGATGCCTGCCCGCGCGCAGAGCTATCTCTGCGAGGATCACGTCGAGCTCGACGACGCGACGATGGACTGCTTCAAGTTCGGTCCCGAGGTTCCGCCGCCCGCCGTGCCCGAACCGCCCAAACCCGACCCGCTTCACATGCGCCTGCTTCGCTACGCGCAGGTCTCCCTCAAGCACCGCATGTCCGGTCTCGCCAGCTACTACTCGACCTCACTCGACGGCACCCTGACCTCGACCGGCGAGATCTTCCGCAACCGCAAGCTCACCGCCGCGCACCTCACGCTGCCGCTCGGCACCTGGGTGGAGATCAAGGCCCGCGCAACGGGACGCGTGATCCGCGTCCGGGTGAATGACCGCGGCCCGTTCGTGAAGAAGTTCGCGATCGATCTCTCGCAGGCCGCCGCCCGCGCCCTCGGCGTCGACATCGCGGAGGACCGCCACGTCGACATCCGGATCATCGCCATGCCGGGGGAGAAGCCTCTGCCGGAGAGCGTGACGCCGATGACGGTCGCGACCGAGGAGTTGGCGGCGACGCTGCGGTGATAGCCCCTCTCCCCGCGGGAGAGGGTCCGCGAAGCGGGGGTGAGGGGCCCCTCATCCGGCCTTCGGCCACCTTCTCCCGCCGGGAGAAGGGCATTTTTTACTGCGGCAGCGTCATGTAGAACGTGCTGCCGGTTCCGAGCGCGGAGTCGACCGTCAGCTCGCCGCCGTTCGCTTCGATCAAGCGCTTGGCCAGATAGAGCCCGTACCCAGGGCCGCCGCCGCGCGGTTTCTCGAGCTTGCTCGCGCCGCCGAGCTCGAAGATCTGCGACACGTACCTCGGATCGATCCCGATGCCGTTGTCGCGGACGCAGATGCGATAGCAGTTCGTGTCGCGATCGCAATCGATGTTGATCTCGCGCTCGCCTTTCGGGCGGTCGTTGAAGAAGAGCGCGTTCGCGATCAGCGCGCCGAGGGCCTCGCGCGTTTTGTCGGGATCGACGTCGACCGTCGGTAGATTCGCGGCGATGTTCACTTTCACGCCGCCGTCTTCGATCGCGTAGCTGTGTTTCTGCAACGCCTCTTCGATCAGCTCGCGCAGCGGCGTCGGCTTCTTCGCCGTCGGCCGCGCGAGGAGCTTGATCATGTGCGACATATCGTCGAGCACGCGCTTCATGTACTGCGCGCTGGAGCGGATGCGGCGGAGGAAGTCCTGCCCTTCTTCGTCGAGCTTTTCGAGGTAATCGCCGATCAGCAGCTCGCTGAATCCATCGATGGCGAAGATCGGCGACTTGAGGTCATGGGAGAGGATGCTGAAGAAACGGAGCATCTCCTCCTGCGTCACAGGTGTTTCTGTCGTGCTCGTTTCCACCGCGACGGCTCGAAGCTGCAAGGGCTAAGCCTGCCCCTTGCGGAACGCGGCGATGTTTCCGTCTCCGATGACTGTCGCCACGCCATCCGCACCGATCGAAAGCGCCGTTTTCGGCGGAATGCCGATGCCGAGGCGCGTCCCTTCGATCGACATCAGCCGTCGCAGCATCGTGTCGTCGGACGCATCGAAGCCGGTGTCGATCACGGTCGCGTCGAGCCAGCCGAAGCCGGGAAGGGCGGAGCCGTTGCCGTGCATGTCGCGCGCGTGCGCACCGAAGCACGACGCCGCCGCTCCGATGGCCGCGATCGGAACGCCGTCCGCGGCCGCGTCGCGCATCGCCATCTCCGCGCCCGATTCGCGCACCGTCGCGAGCAGGTTGTTCGTCACGCCGCCGCCGAGGTAGATCAGGCCGGCGAAGCGGATCAGATCGAGGTTCTTGCGGCGCCGGCTGTCGCGCTGCCGGTAGACCGGGACGTTCATCGTCTCGACCGCGGGATCGATTTGCTTGAAGTAGTTGCCGAGGTGCGTCGCGTACTCCGCGGAGCCGGAGGCGGTGGGGAGAAACGCGACGCGCTTGTTGTCGGCCGGGAGCTGCTTGATCAGCTGCTCGTCGATCTCACGCGTCTCGCCGAACGAGAACTCGCCGCCGCCGATCAAAACGAGCCGGGTGATCGGAAGGGTGAGATCGATGTGGAGGGGCTTCACCCCTTCCACACCTCTTTGACCTTCGATCCCATTTCGCTCGGCGCCTTCACGACGTGAATGCCCGCGGCCTCGAGGGCGGCCATCTTCTCCGCCGCCGTCCCCTTGCCGCCGCTGATGATCGCGCCGGCGTGACCCATGCGGCGTCCCGGAGGCGCGGTCTGGCCGGCGATGAAGGCGACAACCGGCTTGGTCACGTTCGCTTTCACGAACGCCGCGGCCTCTTCCTCCGCCGACCCGCCGATCTCGCCGATCATGATGATCGCCTCGGTCGCGTCATCGGCCTGGAAAGCGGCGAGGCAATCGATGAAGTTCGTGCCCGGCAGCGGATCGCCGCCGATGCCGACCGCGGTCGACTGCCCGAACTCGCGCGTCTGACCGACCGCCTCGTACGTCAGCGTTCCGGAGCGCGAGACGATGCCGATCGGGCCCGGGCGGTGGATGTGTCCCGGCATGATGCCGATCTTCGCCTCGCCCGGAGTGATGATGCCGGGGCAGTTCGGTCCGATGAGGCGCGACGGCGTTTGGCCGTCCGCGACGCGGCGCGCGTTCGACTTCTTCAGGAAGTCATGCGCCTTGACCATGTCGTTGACCGGGATGCCCTCGGTGATGCAGATGATCAGCTCCATCCCCGCATCAGCCGCTTCCATCACCGCGTCCGCGGCGAACGGCGGCGGGACGAAGATCAGCGAGCAGTTCGCAGCCGCCTGCTCCCGCGCCTCGCGGACGCTGTTGAAAACGGCGAAGCCTTCATGCGTGCTGCCGCCCTTGCCGGGCGTCACGCCGCCGACGACCTGCGTGCCGTAGTCGCGGCACTGGATGGCGTGAAAGGTTCCCTCACGGCCGGTGATGCCCTGAACGATGACTCGTGTGTTCTTGTCTGCCCAGATCGCCATTACGCCTGTCCCTTTGCCGCGGCCACGACCTTCTGCGCCGCATCCCACATCCCGTCGGCCGTGATGAGCGGCAGGCCCGAATCCTTGAGGATCTGCTTGCCGAGGTCGACGTTCGTGCCCTCGAGCCGGACGACGACCGGCACCGGCAGCCCTACTTCGCGCGACGCGCTGACCACGCCCTCGGCGATGCGATCGCCGCGCATGATGCCGCCGAAAATGTTGATCAGGATCGCCTTCACGTTCTTGTCGCTGAGGATGATGCGGAACGCGTTCTTGACCTGCTCCGCGCTCGCGCCGCCGCCGACGTCGAGGAAGTTCGCCGGCTCGCCGCCCGCGAGTTTCACGATGTCCATGGTGGCCATCGCCAGGCCGGCGCCGTTGACCATGCAGCCGACGTTGCCGTCGAGCTTGATGTAGTTGAGGTTGAAGCTCGAGGCCTCGACTTCCAGCGGATCCTCTTCATGGAGGTCGCGCATCTCGACGACGTCCTTGTGCCGGAAGAGCGCGTTGTCGTCGAAGTTCATCTTGCAGTCGAGGGCGAGGACGTCGCCCTCCTTCGTCACCAGCAGCGGATTGATCTCCGCGAGCGAGGCGTCGGTCTCGACGTAGCAGCGCATCAGCTTCTGCACGAAGTCGACGCATTTCTTGTACGCGTCGCCGGTGAGGCCGAACGCGTTCGCCACCGCGCGCGCCTGGAACGGCTGCGCGCCGAGGACGGCATCGATCGGCTCGCGGTGAATGGCGCTCGGATCGCGCTCCGCCACTTCCTCGATCTCCATGCCGCCCTGCTTCGACGCCATGATCACCGGCATACCGATGCGGCGGTCGAGGGTGATGCCGAGGTAGAGCTCCTTGTCGATGTTGAGCGCTTCCTCGATCAGCACCTTGCGCACGAGGCGACCCTCGGGGCCGGTCTGGTGGGTGACGAGGGTCATGCCGAGGATGCTCTTCGCCAGGTCGGCCGCTTCGTCGGCAGTCTTCGCCAGTTTGACGCCGCCGCCCTTGCCGCGGCCTCCGGCGTGGATCTGCGCTTTCACGACGACGCGGCCTCCGAGCTCCTTCGCCGCCTGCCGTGCCTCTTCCGGGTTGTCGACTACGATGCCGCGCGGTGTCGGCACGCCGTACCGCCGGAGAATCTCTTTTGCCTGATACTCATGGACCTTCATAGGGGGCGCATTTGTATCAAATCGGAACTGAAATCACCATTGAGCCCTCCGAGCTGGTGGCGGGCGGTTCAGCGCTCGCAAAAATCGATGGATTTCCGATCTTCGCGACGAACGTCTACCCCGGCGACGTCGCCCGCGTGCGTATCACCGAAGTGAAAAAAGGATTCGCCCGCTCGGAGCTCGTGGCGATCGAGCGGCCGTCGTCGTTGCGGCGCGTTGCGCCGTGTCCGATCGCGGAGGAATGCGGCGGCTGCGACTGGACGGCGCTGCGTCTCGACGCGCAGTTGCGGGCGAAGGAGCGGATCCTGATCGAGTCGTTGCGAAGGATCGGGAAGATCGATCCGAAGACGCTGCCGCCGATCGGCATTCATCCGTCGCCATTGAACTATCGATTGCGATCGCGACTGCACGGCGACGGCGAGGCGGTCGGCTTCTACGCGATGCAATCGCATCGGGTGGTGCCGCTGGCGCGCGAATGCGAGGTCGTGGGATTGCAGACGCGCGAGCATCCGCTGCCGGCGGAGATGTGGGAAGTCGACGGCCGCATCGTCACGTCGGGTGAAATGAACATCGAAGGCTACGCCGTCTCGACCGAGACGTTCTTCCAGGTCAACCGCCACCTGCTGCAGACGATGCTGCGGCTCGTGCAGAACCTGGCCATCGGAAAAACCGCGGTCGATCTCTACGCCGGCGTCGGCTTCTTCAGCGTGCCGATCGCGCGCGTCTGCGAGAGCGTGACCGCGATCGAGGGCGCATATCCGTCGTATCAGTACGCGAAGCGCAACGTGCCGGCGAACGTGACGCTGGTGCATGCGCCGGTGGAGTCGTGGGTCGAGCGGATGCCGAGCGCGGACTTCGTTTTCCTCGATCCGCCGCGATCGGGGGCGAAGCCGAACGTCATTGCCGCCATTGCCGCCAAAACGGAACGCCGGATTTGCTTCCTCGCATGCGATCCGGTAACGTTCGCCCGCGACGCGAACCGGCTTCTCGCGTCGGGTTGGCGCCTCTCCACGCTCGACCTTCTCGACCTCTTCCCGAACACGCATCACGTGGAAACGCTCTCTTCGTTCGAGCGTGCCGGATGACGTTCCCGCGGCACTCCCACTCATCGCCCTGATCGCCGGCCTGGCGTGCGGCGCGATGCTCGTCAACGCTCCGATCGCGGTTGCGGCGCTCTTCGTCTGCGCGCTGCTCGCGCGGAAATCCGCGTTCGTTTTCGCCGCACTCGGGATCGTCCTTGCTGTGCATCAGATGAACGTCCGCGTCGCCGAGGATCACGCTTTGGCCGGATTCGATGCGGCTGAATTCGTCGTCGTCGATGCGCCGGTCGATCGCAACTGGACCTCGCATCCGCCGATGCACACGTTGCGCGTCCGGCGCTTCGAAGCGAACGGCATCGCCATCGATCGCCCGCTCGCGCTCCACGTCTACTTCGATCCGCCGCCGATCGCGATGCGCACGATGATCCACGCCGAGGGGCTGCTGCACGCGAACGATCGCGGCGATCTCGTGCTGTACGTGAAGTCGCCGCGGTTGATGCGCTACTCCGGAACGTTGTCGCGGCTCGATCCGGAGCGCTGGAACCGCGCGGCGGCGATGCGCCTCGAACGACTGCCGTTCCCGAACGAGGTCGCGTTGGCCGAGGCGCTGGCACTCGGCCGCGGCGAACGTCTCGATCGCGAGCAGCGCGACGATTTCCGGCGCGGCGGCACCTACCACCTGCTCGTCTTCTCCGGGATGCAGATCGCGCTCGCGGCGGCGCTGATCACGCTCTGGCGCAAGCGCTCGTCCGATCTGCTGCTCCTCACCTTCGCGGTGCTCGCGCCGCTCTTCATCGGACCGACCGCCTCGGTCTCCCGCGCGAGCCTCGGCATCGGCCTCTTCGCGTTCTCGCGTTTGCTCAAGCGTCCGACGTCATTTCCGAATCTCTGGTGCGTCGCGGCGCTGATCCGCCTGATCGCCGTGCCGGCCGATCTGACCGAGGTCGCGTTCCAACTCACGTTCGCCGGAGCGGGCGCGCTGATCTTCATCGCCAATCCGTTCGTTCATCGCCGCTGGCTCACCTACGCCGCCGCGGCCGAGCTGACGCTCACGCCGCTCACGCTCTTCCACTTCCACCAGTACGCCCTCGGCGGCTCGATCGCGACGCTGCTGCTCACGCCGCTCGTCTCGGCGATGCTCGTCGTCTCCATCGCCGCGTGCATCGTGCCGTGCGCGCAGCTGATGATCGCGATCCGCGTCCTGAACGAGGCGTGCGGCGCGATCAACGACGTCAGCGCGAATTTCTCCGGCATCTTCACCGCGCCGCCGCTCGCGAGCATGGTCATCGGCTTCGGCGCCGCGCTCCTCGCGCTCGCGTTCACGAAGCGCCGCCTGCGCGCGACGCTGATGGCGCTTGCCGTCGCCATCCCGACCATCGCCGCGATCGCGCACAAGCATCCAACGACGCCGCGCATGATCGCGTTCGACGTCGGGCAGGGCGACGCGATCGCGATCGTCGACGGCGAGCACGCGATCCTCATCGACGGCGGACCATCGGGCGCGCGTCTCCTTCCGCAGCTCGCCGACCACGGCATCCGCAAGCTCGACGCGGTTTTTCTCACACACGCGCATCCCGATCATTGCGGCGGGTTGCCGGCGCTGCTCGATCGCGTGCATGTCGGCGAGCTCTGGATCTCGCCGCGACGTTTCGCCGGCGATTGCGCGCAGCGATTGCTCCCCTCCGCGATTCCGATTCACCTGGTGCGCGATCGCGACACGATCAACTTCGGCGCGATCCGCGTCGAGGTCCACGCGTTGCCCCGCACGTTCCGGCGCTCATCCGAGAACAACGCCTCGGTCGTCCTCCGCGTGCAGATCGAGCGGCAGACGATTCTTCTCACCGGCGACATCGAGCGCGAAGCGGAGCGCTCGCTCACCGATCGCAACCTGCGGGCGGACATCCTGAAAGTCGCGCATCACGGCAGCCGCACGTCGTCCACTCCCGCGCTGCTCGATTCCGTCCGGCCGCGCGTGTCGGTCATCTCGTGCGGGCGGCGCAACCTCTTCGGACATCCGCACGCCGAGGTGCTCGAAGCGTTGGAAGAGAGGGGGATTCGCGTGCTGCGCACCGACCGCGACCGGACGATCGAAATCGCGCTCCGTGCTAGAGTTATGGACACTCAGCATGTCCTCAACAGTCCTCCGTCTCGGCCTGTGGATCGTGATCGTCGTCCTGGCGGCGTACGTGCTCCATGAAAGCTTCGAGGAGCAGCCGCTCGCTGAGATGATCCCGATGGAGATGCTCGGCAAAGCGCTGACTCTGGGCGGGATTCTGGTCGTCGCCGGCATCGTCCTGCGGATGTTCGAAAAAGGGGCGAAGGTGGTCTCGAAGACACGCTGTGCGGTCTGCCGGACACCGGTGCCGCATGGCGCGATCTACTGCCGCGAGCATCTGCGCACGGTCCTCTCGCGCGAGGACGAGCGGACGCACATGACGAAGATTCGGGGTAAGTGACCACCGCCGCACCTCTCGTCGTCATCGCCGGCCCGACGGGCGCCGGCAAATCCGATTTCGCGCTCCGCCTGGCGACGGAGCTCGGCGGCGAGATCGTCAACTACGACTCGGTGCAGATCTACCGCGGCTTCGACATCGGGAGCGCCAAACCGTCGCTGGAGACGCGATCGCTCGTCCCGCACCACCTTTTCGACATCGTCGACGCCGATCAGGAGTTCAACGCCGCCGACTTCGGCCGGATCGCGCGCGAGGTTTGCAGAGAGATCGAAGAGCGCGGCCGCGTGCCGATTCTCGTGGGAGGAACCTTCTTCTATCTTCGTGCGCTTCTTTCCGGGCTTCCGGAGATGCCGGGTCGCGACGCCACGATCCGCGAGCGGCTGCATCGCATCGCGGCGACGCCGCGCGGCCAGGCGCGCCTGCACCGCTGGCTGTCGCGCGTCGATCCCGAAAGTGGTAGAAGGATCGCCCCTGCCGACCGGCAGCGGGTCGAGCGGGCATTGGAAGTGTGGATCACGAGCGGCAAACCGATCTCCAGCTGGCGCCCTCCGGTCGCCGGCGTCGAAGAGATTCCGTCGATCAAGATCGCGTTGTTCCTGAAGAAGGAACAACGGGCGGAAGCGATCGACAAGCGCGTGCTGGCGATGTATCGCGCCGGCCTGGTCGACGAAACACGCTGCCTGCTGGAGCGCTATCCCGCCACCGCCCGCCCGTTCGGCACGATCGGCTACAAGGAAGCGGCGGCGGTGGTGGCGGGCGCGATGACGGAAGAGGCGGCGATCGCCGAAACCCAGCGCCGCACGCGTGCGTACGCAAAAAGACAAATGACCTGGCTCCGCGCGGAGCCCGATGTGCAATGGCTCGAGGCGACGCATCCGCAGTCGTTCGCCGCCGCGCGGGAGCTGATCGGGGAACGACGTTGAGAGCGAAATCGATTCTGTTGATTGCAGTGCTTGCGGCCATCGTCGCCGCATGTGCGACGGCGCCCGCGCCGCCGCCGGTGGTCGAGCCGCAGGGCGACACGCGCTTCCTGATCGATCCCCGCATCGGCTTCGATCAGCCGGCGAATCCGAATTTCGAAACGGCCTGGCGCTACTTCCTCGCAGGCAACGACGCCGAGGCGGAGAAGCACATCGCGAAGATGCCGGGCTACGCACCCGCTTCGCTGCTCAACGCGGCGATTGCGATTCGCGCCGGACATCTCGACGAAGCGAGCGCGATCGTCGCGCAGCTGCCGTCGTGGACCGCGTCGAACGTGTATGCCGCGGAGATCGCGCTGGCGCGCGGCGACGTGCGCGGCGCGTATCGCCTGTATCAGCAGATCGCGAACGCTCCGGAGATCTCCGCGACGCGCATGGCCGACATCCGCAAGCGGCTCTACGACGAGCTGGTCGCCGCGGACTCGATCGCCTCGCTGCGCGAAGCCTTGCAGCTCGAGCCAACAGCCACCGCCGCGCGCATGCTCCTCGTGCAGAAGCTGCTGGCGACGAAAAACTACGACGAGGCGAGGCGCGAGCTCGATCCGATCCTCAACACCGGAGAGGTCGATCGTGCCGACGTGCAGGAATCGCTGGCCGAGATCGACGTCGGCCGCGGCCGCTATCAGGAAGCGATCGTCCGTTACGACCGCCTCGCGCGCCGCACGAACGATCCGCGCTACCTCCAGCGCCTCAACGTGATCAAGGACCAGTTCGCGGCCGCCAACATGCCGCCGCAGGTGCAGCACGCGCTGGAGACCGACGTCATCACGCGCGCCGATTTCGCCGTGCTGCTGTACTGGAAGGTGGCGTCGATCCGCTTCGCGCAGAACGTCGGCGCGCCGCCGATCGCCGTCGATCTCGACTCCGACGTGGTCGGACGCGAGGAGATGATCCGCGCCATCGCCCTCGGCATCTTCCCGGTCGATCCGGTGATGCGCCGCGCATCGCCGAACATGATGCTCACTGCCATGGCCACCGCGCGCGCGGCGTCACGGACGCTCGCGCTGCGCGGCGCGCCATGCACGCGTGAGGCGGGGAACGATCCGCTGAAAGTCCTCGCCGCGTGCGGCATCAACGACCCGACGGTCGGGACTACGCCCGACGCGCCGGTGACCGGAAGATTTGCCTCGGCGATGGCCGATCAGATCGATAAGGCCTTGCGTTGAATCACTTCCCGAACCGATATCCCACGCGCGTGTAGACGAACCTCCCGTTCATCCCGAACGGCGTGTTGATCGGATACGAATTCGTTCCGCCGGTGCCGGCCTGCTGCGCGAGCACCGTCGTGTTTTCGCGGAACAGCGTGTTGCGATCGGGATAGTTGTCGAACAGGTTTTCCACGCCGATGCCGAGCGAATACGAGCCCCAGCGATACGTCAGGTCGGCGTCGGCGAGCCATTCGGCCGCGTACGTCTGGTCATCGACCGAATTGAGGGTCAGGCTGCAGTACTCGCCGTAGCGGCTCTGGCGTGTCGTCACGTTCCAGTTCCCGCGGTTCCAGCTCTGCATCAGGCGGATGTTGTCGCGCGGCTGTCCGCATTCGAAGCGGCGGCGCTCCTGCCGGTCGAACAACGTCGCGCCGAACGCCTTCAGCTCCGGCGGCGTCTGCACCTCGCCGACGATCTTCGTCTTGTTGTTGCTGTACGCCGCGGAGAGGTCGACGCGGCCGCCGAGGAGCGGGCGCTGGTAATTCGCCACGAGGTCGTAGCCGTTCGTCTCGGTGCTGATCGCATTGGTCATGAAGCGCACGCCGTTGACGCCGAACGGCGAGATGAGCGGCTGCAGCGCGAGCTGATTGAAATTGCCGGAGTAGACGATGCGGTCGTCGATGTCGATGTGGAAGTAGTCGGCGGTGAATTCGAGGTTCTGCATCGGCTGCCAGACCATGCCGGCGCTGAAATTCTTCGACTTCTCCGGCTTCAGCTCGGTGGCGCCGAGGCTGCGCGCAACCGGCGCATTGACGCGGAACGTGCCGACCTGGAACGGCTCGACCAGCCCGTTCGCCGGATTGACGATGAAGTTGGTGCTGATCGCCGACCAGTAGCCCTGGCTGAGCGACGGCGCGCGGAAGCCGGTGCTCGCCGAGCCGCGGAAGATCAGGTGCTGCAGCGCCGAATAGCGCGCGGTGACTTTGCCGTTCGTCGTGCTGCCGAAATCGCTGAAGTTTTCGTATCGCCCTGCGACCCCGAGGCGGAGCTTGGGACGCACGTCGCCCTCGAGATCGATATAGGCCGCGTTGCTGTGGCGCGAGACGTCGACTTCGTTCGCCGGCCGGAAGCCGGGGAACACCTGCGCACCGGCGGCGGCGCGTCCGCCGAACTGATTCACGTGGCCGCCGTCGATATACGAATTCGGCTCGCCCGCCTGCTGCTCGAAGCCGTCGTGCCTGTACTCGACGCCCAGCGCGACATTCAACGGACCGGCGAGGCCGACGTGAAATGGCTTTGAAAGATCGAAGTTCGCAGTCAATTGCTTGTCGCCGAGCGTGCCGGCGTAGAAGCGCGTCTGATTTGGCGGGATGTCGGGACCGAGCGACGCGTTGAGCGAGTCGGTGACGTAGAACGCGAACTTGTTGCGGCCGTAGCCGGCGCTCAGATCGTAGAACCACTCCGACATCTCACCGCGCACGCCGGCGTTGAGCGACGTATCGGCGACACGCGGCTCGATGAGCGGCAGGAAACCGAGCGGATAGATCTGCTTCCAGTTGTTCGCGTCGATGGCGCGGCGGTAATTGCCGCCGTGCGATCCGTGCCGCACGCTGTAGCCGCCGAACGCGTAGACCATCTGCTTGCGGTCGTCCGACAGCGGCACGTTGAGATTCGCGAAGAGGAGCGCGTCGCGCTCGTACGAATCGCCCCAGTGCGTGTTCGGCTGTTCGATCGCATTGTGGCCGGCGTCGCCGGCGACGAGCTGATCGCGCAGATCGGGATTGGCGCGGTTGGTGTCGTAACGCGTGCGGTGCTCGCCGGTGAGGACGAGCGCGCCGCGGCCAACGGCCCAGCCGCCGGTCGCCGACACGTCGAGCATCTCGCCGTCGCTCTGCGACGTCTGGCCGCCCTTCACGTCGATCCTGATCGGCTCCGGCGCCGACTTCATGACCATGTTGATGACGCCGGCGATGGCATCCGATCCGTACTGCGCGGCCGCGCCGTCGCGAAGGATCTCGATGTTCTCGAGCGCCGCCGCGGGAATCGCGTTCAGGTCGACGCCGCTCGAGCCGCGGCCAACCGTGTTGTTGGCATTGACCAGCGCGCTGGCGTGGCGCCGCTTGCCGTTGATCATGACCAGCAGCTGGTCCGGCCCGAGGCCGCGGAGCGTCGCCGGTCGGACGGAGTCGCTGCCGTCGCTGATCGTGGGACGCGGGAAATTGAACGACGGCGCGATCTTCTGAATGATCTGGCTCGTCTCCGTCGACGGCGCCGATTCGATCTGCTGCTGCGGAATCACGTCGACCGGAACGGCTTTCTCCTGCTCCGCTCCGATGACGCGCGAGCCGACGGTGATCTCCTGCCCGAACGAGACGCGCAACGAGAAGTCCTGCGTCGTCTCACCCTGCGCGAGGTTCACGGTCGCGGTGCGCGACTGGAACCCGGCCAGCGTCGCCGTGACTCTCGCGGTGCCGGTGTGTCCGGTTGCGTCGAGCGTGTATTTCCCGTCCGCATCGGTGATCGTCGTCAGCCGCCACTCTTCGATCGAGACGCTGACGCCGGGGAGCGGCGATTCGTCCGACTGGAGCACGACGCGACCGCGGATCATCTGCGCGGACAGCGGCAACGAGAGAGCGAGAAAAAGAAAAACGGCGACACGACCGGAATTCGTCATCCGCGGCTCCTTCACAAAATTATGTTGTGAAGAAAGTATATATGGATGATTTAGCCGAAGAGCGACAATCGCGGAAGCGAGAACCGCTCGCGCACGATCCGCAGCAGCATCGCCTCTTCGGTGCGGGCTCGCGTCTTGTCGTCGAGCTTCGTTCCGGCGAGCGCTTCCGCCACCTCGGCGCGCATCGCCTCGAGATCGGGCACCTGCGAGACCAGCCTCCGCTCGATCTCGATCAGCCGGTCCTCGATCGCCTTCGCGCTCTGCTCTTTTTCCAGTCCGCGAATCTCATCCGCGATCGATGCGGAGATCGGCGCGACCGCCGCGGCGAGTCGCGCGAGCGTCTCCGCGGAGCCTTGCTCCGGCACGGTCGTGCTCGCGCCGATCTGCAGATCCTTCCGCTCCTCCCACAGCTCCTTCACCGCGTGGCGGCAGTAACTGAGACTGTTCACGACCTTCTTCCGCTCCGCCGCTTTCTCGAAAACCGTGTCGATCGCCTCGATCACAACCGGGAGCGGAATGCCGTCCTCGGCCCACTTCTTCATCAGCACCCAATCCTTCGCGGAGAGGATGAACGGCGTGCCGCGACGCATCGCGAAATGCGACTCGATCTCCAGGAAATAGTCGTCCGGCACGGCCATGGCGCGAGACGGTAGCACGGCACTCATCGGTTACAATCGGCCGACTCTCGGGAGCCTTTGGGAACCATGGACGCCAGCCCGCCGCGCGCGGAAGTGACGATCTATTCGCCACTGTTTTCCCCCTTCCGGCACCCGCTGACGGAAGGCACGGTCTCCATCGGCCGCGCCTCCGACTGTTCGATTCCGATCAAGGACCGCTACCTCTCGCGCCGCCACGCCGAGATCATCTCCGCGAACGGCAGCTGGGTTCTCAAGGACCTCGGCAGCGCGAACGGCACGTATCTCAACGGCAACCGCGTCGAGCGCGACTCGACGCTCCGTCCCGGCGATCGCATCCGGCTCGGGGACACCGAGATCGTCTTCGAGACCACCGAGCACAACACCGACAAGCTGATGGCGGTGTCGGACTCGAAGGTCAGCGCGACGATCGCCATCCCCATCCACGACATCGACGAGTCGTCGCAGCACGTCGACATCGAGAAGCTGACGACGCTCAATCTCCTCGCGCGCGAGCTGATCGAAGACCGGCCGATGGACGAGCTGTTCGGCTTCATCGTCGATCGCGTCATGCAACACCTCCGCCCCTCGCGCGCCGCCCTCGGACTGCTCGGTCCCGACGGACGCTCGTTCAAGAACGTCGAGGTGCGCCGGCAGGACCGCAACGATTCATCCGAGCTGACCATCAGCCACACGCTGCTCGCCGAGGTGGTCGAGGAGAAAAAAGCGCTCGCCTACATGGACGTCACGGTCGACGAGAAGCTGAGCCGCGCGCAGTCGATCATCATGCAGGGCATCCACTCGATCCTCTGCTCGCCGGTGATCATCGGCAATGCGGTGGTCGGTGTGCTCTACGTCGATTTCCTTTTCAATCAGCGGCAGATCTCCGAGGATGACGTGAAGCTCGTGGCGCAGATCGCCCGCTTCGCCGCGATCAAGCTCGAGACGACGCGCCTGCGCGATGAAGCGATCGAGAAGCGGCTGATGGACGAGGAGCTGAAGACGGCGTCGACGATCCAGCGCCGCCTCCTGCCGGAGCCGCCGAAAGGGATCCCCGGATACACGTTCGTCGGCGCGAACCGTCCCTGCCGCACGGTCAGCGGCGATTACTACGACTTCGTGGTCCGTCCCGACGGCAAGGTCTATTTCGTGATCGCCGACGTGAGTGGGAAGGGCGTCACCGCCGGCCTGATGATGGCCGGACTGCAGGCGGCGTTCCGCATCTACGCGAAGAACGATCCGGCGCCGGGCGACCTCGTGTCGATCCTGAACGTGACGCTGAAGGAAAACCTCCCGCAGTCGAAGTTCGTCACGCTCTTCCTCGGCCGTCTCGACACGAAGTCGGGACTCGTCGAGTACGCGAACGCCGGCCACACGCCGCCGCTCTGGATCTCGCGCGACAACGTGACGGAGCTCGGCGAGACCGACCTGCTGCTCGGCATCGTCACGCAGGCCGACTACACGCAGCGCACGCTGCAGCTCGACCCCGGCGACTCGCTCATCCTCTTCACCGACGGCGTGACCGAAGCCGAGGACAGCGACGGCAACGAATTCGGCTCAGCGATCGTGATGGAGAAGCTGAAGACCTACCACGGCTCCCCCGCCGCCGTGATCGCGAACCTCGTCGATGAAGCAGTCATCTCGCACGTCGGCGAAGTGGAAGCGCTCGGCGATGACGTGACGATCGTGGTCGTCAGCCGCGAGGCCTGAGCCACGCTTCGATCGCCGCCGTCGCGCGGTCGTTCTTGAACACGTACCACGCGCGCTCCAACTTGCGATTGTCCGACAACACGCGCCGGAACTCCGCCGCATCTTTCGCCGCTCGCAGCGCGGTTTTCAGCGGCGAGTCATCGAGGCTTGCGACGAACTCGCGCCGATCGGCCGCATCCGACGCCGCACTGCGCCGCGGCACCCGCCGGTAACGCGGCTCGGCGAACGTCTCCCCATCACGCGCCTCGACGACCTCGCCGTTCTCCGTGTCGTAGAAGTAGTTGATGCGCCCCGAGTCATCGAGATACGCGACCTGGAGACCTTCCAGATCGACGTGTGGCACAGACACTCCTGTCTGTGCCTTGGGAACAGACAAGAGTGTCTGTCCCACACCCCAGTTCGCATTCTTCGCGAGGAACTCCTTCTGCGCTTCCTCGCGCCTCCGCGCCCACCCGCGCCACGCGAGGCGCAGCTTCTGCATCAATCCGACAGCCACGATGCGGATGATATCGTTCGAGCCATGAGTCAGGATCGCCTCGACTCGACCATCGACATCGACCAGCGATCGTCGATCGAGATCGTCCGGCTCATCCAGGAGCAGGACCGGCTCGTCGCCGCGGCCGTCGCCGCGGAAGCAGACAAGATCGCGCACGCCATCGACCAGATCACCGATCGCCTCTCACACAACGGCCGCCTCTTCTATGCCGGCGCCGGCACCAGCGGCCGCATCGCGATGCTCGACGCCTCGGAGCTCCCGCCGACTTACGGCCTCGACGTCGTGCGCGTCCTGATGGCCGGCGGCGAGCGCGCGTTCTTCTCCGCCGCCGAGGGCGCGGAAGACGATGAGGATGCGGCGATCGCGGCGGTCAACGATGCGATGAACAGTGAAGACGCGATCGTCGGCATCGCCGCCTCGGGGACGACGCCCTACACCGTCGCCGCGGTGCGTCGCGCGAACATGCTCGGCGCGCTCACCGTCGGCATCACCTCGGTTGCCGGCTCACCGCTGGCACGCGAAGTTGACATCGCGATCGTCCCGCAGACCGGCCCCGAGGTCATCATGGGATCGACGCGGATGAAGAGCGGCACCGCACAGAAGCTGGTGCTCAACACGATCTCCACCGGCGTGATGGTCCGCCTCGGGCGCGTCTACTCGAATCTCATGATCGACATGCCGGCCACGAACGAGAAACTGCGCAGCCGCGCCGTGCGCATGGTCGAGCTCGCGGCCGGCGTCACCCGTCCGATGGCCGTGCAGGCGATCCGCGATGCGAACGGCAACGTGCGCCTCGCCGCGGTGATGGCGAAGAAACAGGTGAATGCCGCCGAGGCGAGGCAGCTGCTCGACGCGCATTCGCTGCGGGAGGTGCTGCAGTCGTGAATCCGGTCGAGCGGCTCCTCGCCGTCTCGAAGAAGGACATCCGCCGCATCATCGGCCTGATGTCCGGCACCTCGCTCGATGCCATCGACGCGGCGATGGTCCGCATCAAAGGGCACGGTGCGGATGCCGACATCGAGCTCGAGCACTTCCGCAGCTTTCCGTTTCCTCCGAAGATCCGCGGCGCGGTGCGCGATCTCTTCCGCCCCGACCGCGCGCGCGTCGATCAGATCTGCCGCTACGACTTCATCCTCGGCGAGCTCTTCGCCGCCGCCGTGCTGCGGCTCTGCCAGGAGACGAAGACCGATCCCGCCGACGTCGATCTCGTCGCCGCCGCGGGACAGACCATCTGGCACGATCCGGAGCCGGTGGTCGTGCAGACCGACGTCGACTGGATCGATCATCCGATCGAGACGCGCTCCACGCTTGCCATCGGGCAATCGGCGGTCATCGCCGAACGCACCGGCATCATCACCGTCGGCGATCTCCGCGTGCGCGACGTCGCGGCCGGCGGCCAGGGCGCGCCGCTCGTCCCCTACTTCGACTGGGCGCTGCTGCGGCAAAAGCGGCGCGGCCGCTGCATGCAGAACATCGGCGGCATCGGCAACGTGACGTACATCCCGCCGAGCGCAACGTGGGAACAGGTGATCGCGTTCGACACCGGCCCGGGGAACATGATCATCGACGAGCTCGCGTACATGATGACGAACGGCCGGCAGACGTACGACGTCGACGGCGCGCTCGCCGCTACCGGCACCGTGCGCGAGGACCTGCTCGAATCGTGGATGTCCGATCCCTATTTTTCGAAACGCCCGCCGAAGACGACCGGCCGCGAGCTGTTCGGCGCGCAGTTCGCGCGGCAGATCCGCGGCGCGTCGGATCACGTGTCGATGGAAGACCTCATCGCCACCGCGACCGCGCTCACCGCGGAGAGCATCGCGCGCTCCTATCGCGACTTCATCGCCGATCTCGGACCGATCGATGAAGTGCTGCTCGCCGGCGGCGGCGCGAACAATCCGACACTCGTGCAGATGCTGCGCGACCGGATGCCGAACACCGAGATCACGAAGTACAAGGCGAGCGAGGCGAAGGAAGCGATGGCCATGGCGATGATCGCGAACGATTCGATCGCGGGGATGCACACGAACGTCGCCGGAGCGACGGGCGGGCGGCCGACGATTCTGGGAAAGATCTGCTTATGAAGTTCTTCGGCCGCGCCCTCATCGGCGGCGCGATTCAGGACGACACGCTCGTCGAAATCGCGGACGGCGTGATCGCGTCGATCGATCAGCTCGCGACTCCTCCCGCCGAGGCGCAGAAGGTCCGCGGCATCATCACTCCCGGTTTCATCGACGTGCACGTCCATGGCGGCGACGGCGCCGATTTCATGGACGCCAGTCCCGAGGCGAACACGCGCATCCTCGCGTTCCACGCGCGCCACGGCACGACGGCGCTGATGGCGACCACGCTCTCCGCATCGCGTCACGATCTGCAGGCGGCGGTGGAGGCGATCGCCGCGAGCACACACGACGAAGGCTCGGAGATCGCCGGCATTCACCTCGAAGGTCCGTTCCTCAATGACGCACGCGCCGGCGCGCAGAACCGCGCGTCGATCCGTCCGCCCGACATCCATGAGCTCGCGGCGCTGATCTCCGAGGCGCCGCGGCTGCGGTGGATGATCACGATCGCGCCGGAGATCGAAGGGGCGCACGCGCTCATCGCGCACTTCCGCGAGCGCGTCCTCTTCTCGATCGGACACACCAACGCCACTCATGCCGAGGCGGTCGCGGCGGTCGAATGGGGCGCGTCGCACTTCACGCATCTCTTCAACGCGATGACGCCGCTCGGGCATCGCGAGCCGGGCGTCGTCGGCGCCGCGCTCGCGTCCGCCGACGCCACAGCCGAGCTGATCGCGGACGGCGTGCACGTCCATCCGGCGGCGCTCTGGATCGCGGCGCGGATGATGCCGTACCGCATCGCGCTCGTCACCGACGCCATCCGCGCCTGCGGCATGGAGGACGGGACGTACAAGCTCTACGAGCACGACGTCACGGTCGGCGACGGCGCGGCCCGCCTCGCGGACGGAACGCTGGCGGGAAGTGTGCTGACGATGGATCGCGCGGTGAAGAACATGGTCGAACTGGCGGGGCTGCCGATCGAGTACGTGCTGCCGCTGGCGACCACCGTGCCGGCGAAGATCGCCGGCGTCGCCGACCGGAAGGGAAAGATCGAGGTCGATTACGACGCCGATCTGGTCGTGCTCGACGAGCGCCTGGAGGTCGAGCGGGTCGTGGTACGCGGTAATGAAGTGGGAAACGTTCGATAGCTACGACGCACTCTCCGCGCGCGCCGCGGAGCTGTTCCTCAATGCGATCCACGCCGATGCGCGCGTCGTCTTCGGACTGCCGACCGGCCGCACGCCGATCGGCATGTACGACCGCATCGTCGCCATCTGCTCGCGCGAGTACCACTGCTTCACCGAGGTCGAGACGTTCAATCTCGACGAGTACGTCGGCATCTCGTGCGATCACCCCGGCAGCTACTGCACGTTCATGCGCGAGCATCTGTTCGAGCACGTCGATCTCGATCGCCGGCGCGCGCACATCCCCGACGGCAAGGCCGCCGATCTCGACGCGGAGTGCGCGCGCTACGAGCGCGAGATCCGCCGCGCCGGCGGACTGGGAGTCACGTTCCTCGGACTGGGGCGCAACGGTCACATCGGCTTCAACGAGCCGGGGACGCCGTTCGGCTCGCGCACGCGCGTCGTCTCGTTGACCGCATCGACGCGCACCGCGAACGCCGCGCTCTTCGCGAACGGAGAAGTACCGCACGATGCGATCACCATGGGCATCGGAACGATCCTCGAATCGCGGTCGATCGTGCTGCTGGTCAGCGGGACGGGAAAAGAGGAAGCGGTGGCCCGGCTGCGCGGCGGAGAGATCAGCGAGGAGTTTCCGGCAAGCGCGCTGCATCTGCACGGTGACGTGCAGGTGCTGGTTTCATGAAACGCGCTTTCGCGATTGCAGGACTGCTGCTCCTCCTCGTCTTCACCTACCGCTTCTTCGCGGTCTACACCGTCCGTTCGGGCGAGTGCAAACCGCACGAGGGCGGGCCGTTTCTGCCGTTTCCGCCGCGCGTCGTCCATCGCACGAAGCCGATCGTGGTGGTCAGCTACAACATCGCCGGACACGACGAGCTGCTCGACGGCAAGCACGTGCAGGAGCTCGCCGACGCGATCAATCAGCTCCATCCCGACATCGTCGGCCTGCAGGAGGTGCATCGCGGGACGTGGCAGGCGCGCTTCCACGATCAGCTGGCGGAGCTCGCGCGCCTGACGCAGATGCACGGCTTCTTCGCGCCGAGCTACACGCAGTACGGCGGCGCGTACGGCAACGCCGTCCTCACGCGCGGAGAGCTGCTCGCCGAGATCGCGCATCCGCTGCCGAGCGTCGGCGAGCCGCGCACGCTGATCGAAGCGCTGATCCGCATCGACGGCCAGCCGATCAACGTCTACATCACCCACCTCACGACGTGGGGCTCACTCAACGAGAAGAATCGCGCCGAGCAGCTGGAGTGCCTGGCGAAGCACGTCCGCACCAGCCACTACCCGTACATCCTCCTCGGAGACTTCAACAACATCGCCTCCTCCGAGGAGATCGCGCATTTCCGGCATGAGAACGGCTCTCAGCTCTGCGGAGAGGACATCGGAGACACGTTTCACTCGATCTTCGGCAACCGCCGCATCGACTACATCTTTGCCGACCACGGCTGGGCGTGGGCGAACGCGCGCGTGCCGCACATCGGGCCGAGCGATCACTGGCCGGTGGTCGTCGATCTCTGGTGGAACCGGGAGGACGCCGTTGGACCTGCAGCACGTTAAACCGAGCATCTGGAACAAGCGCGGGACGCACGTCATCCGCATGCCGACCATCGCCGTCGTCGCGATGATCGTGACGATCATCGGACTGACGTTACTCCTCTGGTCCGCGCTGCGCGGACGCCACACGCACCTCGCTGTGAAGCAGCCGGGGGAGCTCGGCGCACTCGTGCCGTCGATCGTCGGACTGACGCAGTCGTCGCTCGACGGCGGCAACCAGGTCACGCTCCTGCAGAACGGCGACGGCCTCTTTCCGCCGATGCTGCGCGACATCGCCGGCGCGAAAGAGAGCGTGCACGTCGAGTCGTACATCTGGTGGGAAGGGGAGATCTGCAACGAGCTGGCGAAGCTGCTCGCGCTGAAAGCGCGCGAAGGGATCGAAGTGCGCCTGCTGCTCGACGCGTCGGGCGGCCGCAAGCTCGACAAGACGCTTGAGACGATCATGCTCGACGCCGGCGTGCAGGTGCGCAAGTTCCATCCGCTGCGCATCAGCAACCTCGGGCGGATGAACAATCGCGATCATCGCAAGATGGTCGTCGTCGACGGCCGCATCGGTTACCTCGGCGGCTTCGGGTTCGCGAAGGAATGGACGGGACACGCGCAGGACAAGGACCACTGGCGCGACATCGCCGTCCGCATCACGGGGCCGGTGGTCAATCGCCTGCAGGGTGCGTTCTGCGAGAACTGGATCGAGGAGACGGGCGAGATCACGGCGGGCCAGAAGTACTTTCCGCCGGTGCCGCCGGCCGGCATGACCTCGGCGCATCTCGCGTACACGTCGCCGAGCGGCAGCGTCTCATCGGTGCAGCTGCTCTACTACCTCGCCATCAGCGCGGCGAAGCACGAGGTGCTGATCCAGAACCCGTACATGCTGCCGGACGACGACGCGATCAAGGCGATGTCCGAGGCGGTGAAGCGCGGCGTCGACGTCCGCATCATGGTCCCGGCGACCGATTCGACCGACAGCCCGATCGTGCAGCACGCCAGCCATCACATGTTCGGCACGCTGCTCAAGAACGGCATCAAGGTCTTCGAGTACGAGAAGACGCTGCTGCACCAGAAGGTGATGGTCGTCGACGGTCTCTGGTCATGCGTCGGCTCGACGAATTTCGACGACCGCTCGTTCCAGCACAACGACGAGATCAGCATGGCCTTCGTCGATCCGCAGCTCGCCGGTGAGCTGCGCGCCACGTTCGCGGATGACATGAAGTTCGCGCGGCAGCGGACGTTCAACGAATGGAAGGACCGGCCGCTTTGGCACAAGGCGATCGATGGCATAGCATACTTGGGTCATGGGCAGCTCTGATGTTGTAGCGACGCACGGCTGGAAGATGCTGACGGTCATCGCCACCGCGGCGCTCATGGCATTCGGCGCACTGTTTCTCGGAGCCCGCTACCGGCAGAGGTAAGGCATGGCCACGCTCCCGGCTGAAGGACGCTGGTCGATCCGCACGCTGTCGGAAGACGGCATCGAGCCGGCGCTCGCGTTCCTCCGCCGCGATCCTCTCGTCAACGTCTACCTCATCGCGCGATTACTCGAAGAGCGGACGCTCGCCGCGAGCCAGATGATCGAGGTGCGCTTCAACCGCGACGTGGTCCTCATCGCCTCGCTGGCGACGAACATCGTCCTCGGCACCGCGCCGGCGACGCCGCGCGATGTGACCGAATCGGCGGTGGCCGTCGTCGCTGATCGCATCATCACGCGGATGCTTCCGGTGCGCGCGATCATCTCGCCCGCCAATCTCGTCGACGAATTATGGAAGCACCTGCGCAATCGCGTCGATCCTCCGACGGTCATTCGCATGACGCAGCCGATCTACGCGATGCGCAGGCGGCTCGATTTCCCCGACCTGCACGACTCGCGTTATTCGACGCTGCGCGATCTCGAGGCGCTCGTCCCCGCCTGCGCCGCGATGCACAAGGAGGAAGTGGGGATCGATCCGCTGGAGCGCGATGCGTCGGGATATCGCGAACGGATCCGCGAGCTGATCGAGCGCAAGCGCTCCATCATTCGCGTCGTCGACGGCGCGATCGTGGCGAAGTGCGAGTTTTCCGCGCTCACCGATGAGGCCGTGCAGCTGATGGGAGTCTGGACGCATCCCCGCTACCGCCGTCGCGGGTTGATGCGCGCGTCATTGCGCGAGATTTGCGGACACCTGTTTCGTAAAGGGAAAACCGTGACCTTGTTCGTCAATGACTTCAACCAGCCTGCGATCACGCTGTACGAATCGCTCGGTTTTCAGCGGATCGGTGTGAATCGCGCGCTGATCTGGTGACATCGGCGGCCCGAACATTGCAGTAATTCAAGTTCGGCCCGGATGGATTCCGACGGCTGGCGCGGCGTCGCGCATTTGCCTGCCGCTGCCGTCAACGGGGAGGTAGAGAATGCCCGAGATTGGCGTGGTCAAGTGGTTCAACAACGACAAAGGTTACGGCTTCATCAAGCGTGACACCGGTGAAGACGTATTCGTTCATCACACCGCGATTCAGGCGTCCGGCTATCGGACTCTGAACGAGGGAGAACGGGTGGAGTTCGAGGTCAAGCAGGGACCGAAAGGACTTCAGGCCGAGAACGTCCACCGAGTCGATTCGCAGCAGCAGGCGTCGTAGCGGACGTTGCGGCGCCTGCCGCCCACGCTACTCTTCCGTCGCCCCGAAGCGCATCGCGAACGCTCCCAGCGTGGCGCCGATTGCCAGCGCCGGCACCGCGGGTGCCTGGCCTTTGAGCACGAGCAGCACGGCAGAGACCGCGCCGGCGACGATGATGAGCACGCGGAGAGCGATGTCCTGGTAGTTCATGATGAAGTGCCGTTGGACGCGGCCTGGTTATTTTACATCCGATCGGGCACCGGGATTCCCAATAACTCCAAGCCAGCCACCATCGTCCGGCGAAAAACTTCCGCGCAGACCGCCCGCCGCTGCCGCTCGGCGTCGTCCTTCTCATTGAGAATAGGGTACTTATGGTAGAAGCTGTTGAACGTCTGCGCGAGCTCCAGCAGGTCGTGCGTCACGATCGAAAGCTCCAGCCCGTCGACGGCCCGGCGGATCGCTGACGGCAGCTCGGCGCTCATCCGCACCAGCTCCCACATGTCGTCGCTGATCCCCTCGTGCAGGGTCAGACGATCGAGCGCGTCGTCGCCGATCATCGGATCGACGCCCCGCTCCGCCATCTTGCGGAAGATGTTCTTCACGCGGACGGTCGAGTACTGCAGGTACGGTCCCGAATCGCCCTCGAACGTCAGCGCTTCGTTGAAATCGAACGCGATGACTTTGTTGCGGCCGTACTTGAGCATGAAGTAGCGGAGCGCGGCGATGGCCACCGTGCGACCGAGGGTCGCGGTCTCTTCCTCGCTCAATCCTTCGGCCTTGATCCCTTCGCGCACCGCCTCGGTCGCCTTCTGTTCGAGCGCATCGATCAGATCGTCCGCCTTCACGCCGAGGCCTTTGCGGCCCGACATCTCGACGTAGGCGCGTGTCGCGTCTTCGTCCGAGATCTCCATCCCCAGCGTCTTCGCCGTGACCGGCGTGAGCGCGACCATCTCGTATGAGAAGTGAATCGAGTTTTCCGCTTCCTTCTCGTGTCCGAGCTGCCGCAGCCCTTCCTTCACCACCTTCTGCAGGTAGGCCTGGCGGACGTCGATCACGTTCACGACCTTCTCCGCGCCGCCGAACTTCGGCGCGCTGACATCGGAGTTGGCGTCGTGCGTCGTCTCCCACAGCAGATACGGCGCGGGGAACTTGCGATAGCCGAACGTGCGGTCGAGGAGACCGAACTTCCAGAGCTGATACGCGATGTCCTTGCCGGTGTAGGTGACGGTGCCGTTCGAGCGCACGAGGATCTTGTCCGGCTCGTCCATGCCGGCGAATTCGTCGCGGGCTTCGAGCTTCATCACCCAGCATCCCTTGTGCTTCCCCTCGTGCTCGTACGTCACCGCGCCCGATTGCTTGAGCAGCTCGAACGCGCGATCCCAGAAGTGCAGCGCGATGATGTCGCTCTCTTTCGGCAGGAGGTCGTACGTGATGCCGAGGCGGAGCATCGTCTCGATGTGGCGCTTGACGATCGCGCGGGCGATGAGCGCCGCGAGCTTCGCGGTGTCGCCCTCGCCGTGCTCCATCTTGTGCAGCGTGTCGCGGCGCCAATCCTTCGCCTCGGGGTGCTCGGCGTAGTACGTCGCCATCTTCGAATAGACGTCCCAGCAGTGGTAATCGAACTTCGGCTGCTTCGTGAGCGCCTCGATCTCCTCGATCGATTTCTTCTCCAGGAACTGGAACGCGACCACGACGTCGGCGACCTGCACGCCGGTGTCGTCGATGTAGTTCTGCGTCTCGACGCGATAGCCGAGCCACTTCATGCAGCGGACGAACGTGTCGCCCATGACCGCGTTGCGCAGGTGACCGATGTGCGCGGCCTTGTTCGGATTGATGTTGGTGTGCTCGACGATGACGCGCGCGCCGGTCGCTTTCGCCGGCGCCATCACCATCTTCACGTGCGCCGCGGTGAACCCTCCGCGATCGAACCGGAAGTTGAGGTAGCCCGCGCCTTCGACGGTGACCGCCGAGACGAACATCGGCAGTTCCATCCCGTTCGCCAGCGTCTCGGCGATCTCGCGCGGCTTGCGCTTGAGCACTTTCGCCAGCTCGAGCGCGAGCGGCGTGGCGAGGTCGCCCATGTTCAGCTTCGGCGGCGCCTGCAGGACGACGCGTTCGATCGGATGTCCGAAGAGCGCAAGGACGCGGCTCTTCAGCGTGTCGGTCAGTTGTTCAACGATCTGTTCGAGGATCATGATTTGTCTCGTTCCATAACTTCAAAACCATTCGTCCGCCGCGCTTTTCGAAGACGTTGATCGCGGCGTTCTGCTGCGCGAAGAAGCGCGAGGCCATCACCGGCAGTTCCATCAGCACGGTCGCCGCGATGCGGATCGCGGTGCCGTGCGTGACGACGATCGGACGCGTCGCCTCGATCTGCGTCAACGCCTCGGCCACACGCCTGCGGACGTCATTGTGCGATTCACCCTCTGGACAGGGACAGTCGGCGTCGACGATCCACTTCTCGTAGATCTCGCGATCGGCGGCGCGGACATCGAGAAACGATTGCCCCTCCCACCGCCCGTACCCCATCTCGCGCAAGCCGTCGAGCGTCTTCACCTCGAGGCCGGTCGCCTCGCTGATGATCCGCGCCGTCGACAACGCGCGTCCGAGGGGCGAGCTGTAAATCGCGTTCGCGCCGTAGGCAACGAGCCGCTCCGCGGCCGCGCGCACCTGCTCTTCGCCCCGCTCCGACAACGCGCTGTCGTTCCACCCCTGCGCGATTCCGGCGGCGTTGTGCACCGTCTCGCCGTGGCGGACGAGGATGAGCTGGCTGATCACGACGCGACCAACGACCTGGCGGTCATCTCCGCCGGCTGCTCGAGGCCGAGGATCGTGAGTATGGTGGGGGCGACATTTTCCAGCGAGCCGGGACCGCCGAGCGCGTAACGCTTCTTTTTATCGAAGACGATCAGCGGGACGGGATTCGTCGTATGCGCGGTGTGCGGCTGATTCGTTTTCGGATCGAACATCAGCTCGCAATTGCCGTGATCTGCCGTAATCAGCGCGATGCCGTCAACTTTTTCTACCGCCGTGAGAATGCGGTCCACGGCGACGTCGGTGTCGTGCACCGCTTCGATCGCCGCCTTCATCACACCGGTGTGGCCGACCATGTCGGGATTCGCGATGTTCATGATCACGACGTCGACCTGCCGCTCCTCGATGACCGGGATGACTTTGTCGACGACCTCGAAGACCGACATCTCCGGCTTGAGGTCGTACGTCGCGACTTTCGGCGACGGAACGAGAATCCGCTGCTCGCCTTCGAACTGCGTGTCGGAGCCGCCGTTGAAGAAGAACGTGACATGCGCGTACTTCTCGGTCTCGGCGATGCGCAATTGCGTGAGCCCGTTCCGCGACAACACTTCGCCGAGGTTGTTGCGCACCGCGGTGGGCGGAAAGATCACCGGGAGGCCGAAGTCCTCGCGATACTGATTCATCGTGATGATGTCGGCGCGCGGCGTGACGGCGCGGGTGAAGCCGTTGAAGTCGGCATCCTTGAACGACGTCACGATCTGCCGCATGCGGTCCGCGCGGAAGTTGAAGAAGATCAGCGCGTCGCCGTCTTCGACACGTCCCTCGTGCGCGCCTTCGGACGTGAGCACCGAGATCGGCTCCATGAACTCGTCGGTCACACCCTGCTCGTAAAAGCGGCGGACCGTCTCGAGCGGATCCTTCGTCTCGGTGCCGACGCCGAGCGTCATCAGGTCGTAGCCGCGCTGCACCCGCTCCCAGCGCTTGTCGCGATCCATCGTGAAGTAGCGGCCGATGATCGTCGCGAGATGCGCGTTCGGCCTGTGCGCGAGAAACGCGACCAGGTCATCGAGGTACTTCTCGGCCGATTTCGGCGGCGTGTCGCGGCCGTCGAAGATGGCGTGGACGTAGACGTTTTTCGCCCCTTCTCTGATTGCGACGTCGATCAATCCATGCAGATGCGACTGCAGTGAATGCACGCCGCCGTCGGAGAGGAGTCCAACGAGATGCACATTCTTTCCGCGGACTGCCGGCAGCGAGACTTCGTGCCGCCCGATCGCCTTCGAGATGCGGACGATGTCCTGATCGACGATCCGCCCCGCGCCGATGTTCAGGTGCCCGACCTCGGAATTCCCCATCTGCCCCTCGGGGAGCCCGACGGAGAGTCCCGAAGCTTCGAGCGTCGTCCACGACGAGCCGTGCCAGAGGTCGTGAAAGCGAGGGGTGTCAGCCTGGGCAATGGCGTTCCATTCGCTGTCTTTGCGACAGCCGAATCCATCGAGAACGATGAGGATCAGGAAGGGGCGCTCCGCCATGACCGGCGGGCAAAATACCAGATTACGCGGAGGGCTGCTTTTCGCGCTTGAACACCATCCCGATGTGATCGGTGGCGCCCGTCTTGAAGTTGATCGAGGTGATGCTGACGAGCTCCCAACCGTCTTCGCCGAGGCGGTTCAGCTCTTCGGCGCGTCGCGGATCCATCGAGTAGTTCTCCGACCGGACGTTGATGATCTTGTACTCCCAGGTCTTCATGGTCCGCCCCCCTCCCGCGGTGTTCAATTGGCGATGGGTCTGGCGCGGAAGTGTAGCAGATGACAAAGGTTGCGCGGATTAACTGCGCAGCCACTCCGCCGCTTCCGCCGGAAAGTCGGTGATCACCCCATCGCATCCGACTTCGCGCAGCCGTTGCCAGTCGCGATCGCGGTTGACGGTCCAGGGAACGACGCGCATGCCGCGCTCGTGTGCGGACGTCACCATCGCCTCATCGACGTATCGGTATTGCGGATAGAGCCACGTCGCGCCGAGGCGTTCTGCGTAGGCGGCGAGATCGACTGGGTAACCGAAGAAGGTGATGCCGAGCGGCACATCCGTCTTCCGTCGATGCAGTTCCGCGACGAGCGTGTGATCGAACGACGTGATGACGATGTTGGGCCACTTCGACACCTGCTCGAGCAGCACCTCTTCCCACTTGCTCCGCTTCACCTCGAGGCACATGTGGGCGCGTCCGGCGAATTGCGCGAGCTCCATCACCTTCTGCACGTTGGAGAGCTGATCGAAGCGGTAGGTCTCGCAGTCGAGCTCGTCAATTTCGTCGTCGTGATAGAGCACGGCGACGCCGTCGGCGAGCAATCGGAGATCGGTCTCGAAGCCGTCCGCGCCGCCGCGCAACGCCTCCTCAAAAGAGTCGATCGTGTTCTCGCGAAAACGGGTCGGACTGCCGCGGTGGCCGAGGATCAAAAACTGATCAGACATCGTCGTAATCTCTTGTCCCGTCGCAGCTAACGTGCTACGTTGCTTTGACAACGGAGAGACGATTCCATGCCGAAAAAAATCCTCCTCGCGGATGACAGCATCACCATCCAGAAGGTCGTCGAGCTGACGTTTTCGGACGGCGATTACGAGGTCGTGGCGGTCAACAACGGCGCAAAAGCGATCCAGAAGCTATCGGAGATGCGCCCCGACATCATCCTCTCCGACATCATCATGCCGGAAAAGAACGGCTACGAGGTATGCGAGTACGTGAAGTCGCATCCCGAGCTGCGCAACCTCCCGGTCGTCCTCCTCACCGGCACGTTCGAGCCGTTCGATCCCGACCGCGCGGAGAAGGCCGGTTGCGACGCGGTCGTGACCAAGCCATTCGAATCGCAGAGCCTCATTCACAAGGTCGAAGAGCTGATCGAGGCGAGCAGATCCGCCGCCCCGACCGCCATCTCCCCGATTCCGACGCCGGTCCCGATGTCGACCACCGAGTCGCCGTGGGAAGAGCCTGCGCAGGAAACTCACGAGGAGCCGTTCGCCGCTCCCGAGCCGTTCGCGCACAGCGCCGACATCTTCAGTGCGCCCGCCGCGCCAGTCAGCCCGACCACCGAGATGCCGTTCGACGCACCGGCCGAGCCGGCGTTCGGCGGCGAGACGCGCGCATTTCCACAATTGAACTTCGATGAGCTGCAGCGGATGCAGCAGGAGCCGTCCGCCGCGGAGCCCTCCGAGCCAATGGCCGAGCCGGCACCGTGGGATGAAGGTCCCGCATTCGGCGGCGAGACACGCGCGTTCCCGCGCATGTCGTTCGACGAGTTGCAGAAGCAGATGGAGCAGCCCGCCGCCGCTCCTCCCCCTCCGCCCGCTCCGGAACCACCACCCGCGGCACCCGAGGCGTCGCCCTGGGATGAAGGTCCGGCATTCGGCGGCGAGACGCGTGCGTTCCCGCGCATGTCGTTCGATGAGCTGCAGAAGCAGATGGAGCAGCCCGCCGCTGCCCCGCCCGAGCCGTCGCCGTGGGAAGAGCCGCCGGCGTTCGGCGGTGAGACGCGCGCATTTCCACGCATGAGCTTCGACGAGCTGCAGAAGATGCAGCCGGAACCGGAGCCCGAGCCGGTCGTAGCGGCGGAGCCCGAGCCGTCACCGTGGGAAGAGCCGGCGCCTGTCGCCGCTGCTCCCGAGCCGTCGATCTGGGACGAGCCCGTCGTGGAGCCCGAGCCGGAGACGCCCGCGTACGCGGAGTCGCCGTTCGCCGCACCGGAGGCCGAACCGGAGCCGGAGCCGGAACCGTATTCGATGTCGGAGCCGGTCCTGGAGCCGGATCCCGAGATCGAGCCCGTCGCCGCGGAAGCGACGTCCGTCAATCCGCAGATCACCGACCTCGTCGCCTCCGCGACGACGAGCGGCGGAATGGACCTGAGCGACGAGCAGATCGAGCGGATCGCGAAGCGCGTGGTGCAGATGATGTCGGAGCAGGTGGTCCGCAACATCGCCTGGGAAGTGATCCCCGACATGGCCGAGATGGTCGTGAAGGAACGGATCAGACAGCTCGAGGCGGAGTAGCGCCTGAAGATTTACACGCGCACCGGCGACCGCGGCGAGACGTCGCTCTTCGGCGGCGCGCGCGTGGCGAAGAACGACCCGCGCATCGAGGCTTACGGCACGATCGACGAGCTGAATTCGTTCATCGGCGTCGCCCGCGCGAGCTGGCCTTCCTCCCCATGCGATGAGGAGCTGGCGCGCGCACAGTCCGATCTCTTCGACGCAGGCGCGCACCTCGCCTCCCCCGGCACGAGCCGCTTCACCGGCATCGACACGAGCCGCATCGAATCACTGGAACGCGGCATCGACGCGATGGAAGCGGAACTCGAGCCCCTGAAAAACTTCATCCTCCCCGGCGGCTCGCTCGCGGCCGCCCAACTCCACGTCGCACGCTCGGTCTGCCGCCGCGCGGAACGCCTGGTGGTCGCGCTGCACGATGACTCAGCACCAACGCAATCGACGATCGCCTACCTGAACCGCCTCTCCGACTACCTCTTCGTCGCCGCCCGCTTCGCGAATCTCCAGCATGGTCTGCCCGACGTGCCGTGGGTGCGGGGATAGGAGAGACGACCGGGGCGCCTCCGGCGGGCGGGCCCGGCCCGCAGCGTTAGTCTTTAGGGCTTGGCCAACAAGCGCTGCGGGCCGCGCCCGCCCGCCGGAGGCGCTCTCGTCGTCCTCTAATCCCCAGACGCAGCGCCGCGTCGCGCAGGCTTGGCGGAGTTCAGCCAGGCGCTCCACCAGAAGTCGCGGAGCAGCGAAGCGCCGGCCGCGAGGCGATCGGTGGCGAAATCTTTTCCTTCCGCTGAAACGGGCTTGCGGAACATGTCGAAATCGCCTGCCTTATCGAGCTGATAGAGCTTCTCCACCAGCGAGTTCGATGTCTTGACGAACTGCAGCGCGGTCGCGAAGTAGTCCGTGCGCTGCATCGGCGGGGCGAGCTTCGGCGTCACGTCGGCCGTCACGATGTTCTGCGTCACGAAATAGAGCTCGAAGCGATCGTGCGTCCCGCAATCGATCGCGTAGCCGTTCGGATTCGGATCCGTCCAGCCGTTGTAATTCGTCGTCGTGTGCTGCGGATTCGATGAATCGGCCACGAAGTGTCCGAGGATGCCGGCGATGGCGATGATCTCGTGCTCGACGTAGCGACGCTCGAACGAATTCGGAGCCGTCGTGCGCCAGATGCGGAACTCCGTCGTCAGCTGATCCTCCAGCTCCGCGATGCGCCACGGCAGGAAGCCGGCCGTCGAGTTGTAGAGGCCGTGCTTGCGCAGCGTTCCCGACTTGTAGAGCAGGTCGATGAAGCGATAGCGATCGGCCGGGAGCTTCAGCCCTTCCACGTTTTCGAAGTTCAGGTAGTGATCCGGCGGATTCATCGCGTCGAGCGACTCGCCGGTCGAGCGCCAGCGATCCGGCTCGGGCCCGAGGTACGTCAGCTCGCCCGCGGCGTCGAGGAAGAACTGCGGCATCTCGCGCGGCAGGCCGATGGCCGCGGCTTCGTTCGAGATGAGATGACCTTTCTGACCCCAGGCGAGGAGAGAAGGCGCGACGAGAAGGGAGAGGAGAAGAACGAGGGCGCGCTTCATGTCAGCGCGCGATTCTAGCTTTCCTTTTCCTTGATCTGCTCCGCGAGGTAGTTCTGGATGCCGACCTGCTCGATGAGCGAGAGCTGCGCCTCGATCCAGTCGATGTGCTCTTCCTCGTCCTCGAGGATCTCTTCCAGGAGATGCCGCGAATTGTTGTCGCCGATCTCGTTGCAGACGGTGATGCCTTTGTTCAGGCGCTCCACCGCTTCCATCTCCAGCCCGAGGTCGAGGCGGAACTGCTCGGCGACGCTCTCGCCGATGTTCACCTTGCCGAGGCGCTGCATGTTGGGGATGCCCTCGAGGAACAGAATCCGCTCGATGACCTCCTCGGCGTGCTTCATTTCCTCGATGGAATGCTTGCGGATCATGTGATGCAGGCGGTCGTAGCCCCAGTTCTCACACATCTCGCCGTGTACGAAGTACTGATTGATTGCCGTGAGCTCGGCGGTGAGGACGTCGTTGAGGACTTCGATGATTTTCTTGTCGCCCTTCATGATGAAGGCGAGGTTATCACGCCGTGGCGAGGGCGCGATTGGAGCAGCAGGCGATGCAGGGATTGACCCGGCCGGCATCGACGGCGTCGTCGATCATCTGTTCGAGAGTGTCCTCGCAGCCGCCGCACTGACCGCCGATGCCGCACTGCTCGAGACGTCCGAGGCAGGAGGCACCCTGGTTGATGGCGTTGCGGATGTCGCGGTCGGAAACTCCCTTGCAGAGGCAGACGATCATGTTCGGTCCTGAATATTCTAATTGAGACTGAGTCTCATTAGCAACATGATCGTACCGATCCGCATTTCGGGGTATGACGGATGTCACACGTCGATGTGATGGAGGGGAGGGGGGAGGGAGATGGTCGGGGCAAGAGGATTTGAACCTCCGACCTCACGGTCCCGAACCGTGCGCTCTAACCAGGCTGAGCTATGCCCCGAAGTACGGCGAGAAGGGACGCGAATTCTAGGGGATTCGCGCCGCCCGGTCAAACGGCAGCCCTCTGTCGTTCATTCCGGCTAAAAGCGATAGGCCACGCCGAACGCGGCGATCAGCGGCTTCACCTCCAACCGCACCGTCGCGTTGGTCCCGGGGAACGTCGTGTCTCCGCGCGTCTCGACCGGCACGTAGCGGATGTCGCCGAACGCATCCCATTTGTTCGAGATGTGGATGCGCAGACCTGCATCGAGCATGAGGCCGGTCGGATCGCTGAACTCGATGCCGGTCGCGCCGCTGTTGCCGATCTCCTCGTTCACGTTCTTGAGGATGATGTGCGCGGCGCCGACGCCGATGTACGGCCGCATCATTCCGTGCTCCATCGGATGCCACTGCAGCGCGACCATGATCGGATAGATCTGCGCGTGGCCGAGGTCGAGATGTCCCACGAAGTCGGAGCCGACGGTCGTGACATGCAGACGCGACCGGAAGCCGGAAGCCTTCGCCTCGATCGACATCCGGTCCGACAGCCAGACGTTGAAGCCTGCGCCCGCCCCCCAGCCGTTCGTGAACTCGGGCGTGATCTCCTGCGATCCGATGGGGATCTCGGTTTTTCCGGTGCGCCGGACGCCTTCGACATCGAGGAGCAGATCGACGCCGCGTTGCGCGAAAACGGGCAGGGCGGCGAGCGCGACGAGCAGCAGCAAACACCACTTCTTCATGCGACGGAACGGAACGCAAGAAACAGTCCCGTGAACGCGGAAGAGGGTCTGCGGCCTCAGCGTTGCGCCCTTGGAAGGAGGGCGTATGCATCGCACCGCAGCAATCCTCGCTCTGCTCCTCGCGTTTCCTCTCACCGCGCAGGAGCAATTCGGCGAAAAGGTCGACGTCAACGTAGTGCTCGTCGACGCCATCGTCACGGACGCTACCGGCCATCAGATCCTCGGGCTCGACAAGGACGATTTCGTCGTCACCGAGGACGGCCAGCCGCAGAAAATCGAATCGATCGACTACTTCACCAATCGCAGACTCCTCAACGCGCGGGAGGGGAACATCCCCTTCAAGGCCGAGCGCGTGCGCGAAGACCGCTACTTCGTCTTCTTCTTCGACAAGCCGGAGCCGGGCGCGATGTTCGACCGCCTGCGCCTGGCGCGCGAAGCAGCGCTGAACTTCGTCGACAACCACATGCAGCCGAACGATCAGGTGGCGGTCGTCTCGCACGAGATGCGCCTCAAGGTCTACACCGATTTCACGAACGACAAGAAGCAGCTGCACAAGGCGCTCGACGACGTCATGTACTTCGGCCTCGGGCTGAAGAAGACGGCCGGCGCACCTCCGCAGTCGATCCTCGGCTCGATCGACGGCAAGAAGATGATGAGCAAGTCGGGCACCGTGTACGAGGCGCTCAACGTGCTGGCCGACGCGCTGCACTCGATCAAGGCGCGCAAGAACCTGATCCTCTTCTCGCCCGGCATCCATGAACCAGGTGAGGACTTCCGCGAAGGCATCCTCCTCGACCGCAGCCGCTACTACGATCCGATGATCCACGCCCTCAACGCGGCGAACGTGACGGTCTACTCGATGAACCTCCATCGCGACGCGCCGGAGCTGCCGCTCTATCACCAGACGCTGCAGCTCATCGCCGACGACACCAACGGCGAGTACTTCCGCCATCCGGTCAGCTTCACCACGCCGGTCAAGCACGTCGAGCAGGAGAACAACGGCTACTACCTCCTCAGCTACTACACGCAGCGCCCGAAGGGGACGAAGGGCTACCAGAAGATCGCGGTGGCTCTGAAGAACCCGGAGTTCAAGGTGAAGGCGCGCGAAGGCTACGTCTACGGCGAGTAAAACCGCACCCGCTCGCCCGGCGCCAGCTGGGCGAGCTTCCAGATCTCGGACGACAACACGGTCATCGGCTGCAGATAGCCGCCGGTGACCGGATGATCCGGCCCCATCACCACGAGCGACCCATCGGGATGAAGCTGTACCGTCCCGCACTGCATCCCGCATGACGGCAGATCGCGCGGCGCATCGATCGCGATCGGCCGCAACGGCCGCAACCGGATCCCTACACGATCGATCTGCGAAGTCACTTCACACTCGATCTCACTGATCGAAGGCTCATGCGGCCCCGGAGCGATCGCGATCGACTTCGCATCCCCCTCGCCCCGCAAGCGGGGAGAGGGGCCAGGGGTGAGGGGCGTGACCCCAGCATGCAAGGTCATCCCCCGAGTAACCCGCACCGCCTCCTCCGCAAACCGCGGCACCTCCAGCCCACCCTCTATCGCGATGTACCCCCGCAACGACTTCAACCGACCGTCAACTACTTGACCAACCTCCCCATCCCACATCGCCACACGCCGCGGCTGCATCAATCGCAACACCGGCGCGACAAGCACACACTCGAGCAGCGCCGCATCATCGGGATTCCCCACGGCCCGATTCGCTTCCGCTGCCGCGACTTCATCGAACGGACCTCCCGGCGCGAGCCCATGCTCCACGCGCGACCAGTCGCGGCGTCCGACGATGCGCGTGAGCTGCCCCGGCGAGATCACTTCCGCGACCACCTCGCCTGACGGCTGCCACGCCGCGATCGGCGGGGCCGCCGGCAACGACGACACCGGCATCACGTGCACGACGTCCCCCTGCGCGATCAGGTTCGGCGACTCCCGATTCGGATCCCACAACGTCACGTTCGTCCAACCGAGCACGTTCCAGCCGCCCGGCGTGTCGATCGGATAGAAGCCGGCCATGTTGCCCGCCACCGCGAATGAGCCGCGCGCGACGGGGCGGGAGGTGGCGAGGCGCGGCATCGGCGAGGGCCAGCCTTCGAGATAGGCGAAGCCGGCGCGGAAGCCGAGGTAGCGGGCGGTGAGGGTGACTTCGCGGGGGGTGTTTTCGAAGATGACGGGGATGTGGTGAGTGCGCGGCCCCTCACCCCTGACCCCTCTCCCCGCGAGCGGGGCGAGGGGAATGTGGAGGAGCGACGAATGCCCCACGATCACGGCGCCACCCTTCGCCCTCCACTCCTCCGCCGCCGCGTGCAATTCGGACGCGGTCACATCGCCCAGCTCGATCAGAAATGCGCGATCGCCGGCGGGTCGGGCTTGCATCGGCGCGAGACTAGCATCTACCGTGCTCGGCCATGAATCGCGATCACGACTGCCATCTCCGAGACCTCGCGCACGAAGCGATGATCGAGCACGGACTCGAGCCCGACTTCAACGATCAAATCGAACAGCAGCTCGCCGGCATCACCGGTCCGGCGCGCGAGTCCGACTCCTCGATCCGCGATCTGCGCAAGCTCCTCTGGTGCTCGATCGACAACGACGACTCGCGCGACCTCGATCAGCTGACCGTCGCCGAAGACCTCGGGGGCGGCAACATCCGCGCGATGGTCGCGGTGGCGGACGTCGACGCGATCGTGAAGAAAGGGACGCCGATCGACGATCACGCGCGGCACAACACCACGTCGGTCTACACCGCGTCGCGCATCTTCTCCATGCTGCCGGAGAAGCTCTCCACCGACCTGACCTCGCTCAACGACGACCAGGAGCGGCTCGCGCTGGTGATCGACATGACCCTCTCCGCCGACGGCTCGGTGACGAAGAGCGACGTCTATCGCGCGATGGTGCACAACAAGGCGCAGCTCGCCTACAACGCGGTCGCCGCCTGGCTCGACGGCGAAGGCGAGATGCCCGAAAGAATGCGCGGAGTGAAGGGACTCGATGTGAACCTGAAGATGCAGGACCACATCGCCGACCGGATGCGCGAGCTGCGGCACGAGAACGGCGCGCTCGACCTGGAGACGATCGAAGCGCGGCCCGTGATGAAAAACGGCCAGGTGGTCGACCTCAAGCAGGAGAAGCGGAACAACGCGCGGATGCTGATCGAGGACTTCATGATCGCGGCGAACGGCGCGACGGCGCGCTTCCTCGTGGCGCACAAATCGCCGAGCCTCCGCCGCGTGGTCCGCTCGCCGGAGCGGTGGGATCGCATCGAGGCGATCGCCGCGGAGCTCGGTGATTCGCTGCCGCCCGACCCCGATGCAGTCGCGCTGTCCGAGTTCCTCGTGCGCCGCCGCAAGGCAGATCCGATGCGCTTCCCCGACCTCTCGCTCGCCATCGTGAAGGCCATGGGCGCGGGTGAGTACGTGGTGGAGATGCCGGGCGAGAAGTCGATCGGACACTTCGGCCTCGCCGTGCGCGATTACTCGCATTCGACCGCGCCGAACCGCCGCTTCCCCGACCTCATCACGCATCGACTGGTCAAGGCGATGCTGCACAACGCGACGGCGGCCTACACGCGCGACGAGCTGGCGCAGCTGGCCGAGCACTGCACGAATCAGGAAGACGAGGCGAACAAGGTGGAGCGCAAGGTTCGGAAGTCAGCCGCGGCCTGCCTGCTCGCCGATCGCATCGGCCAGCGCTTCGACGGCATCGTCACCGGCGCCGGACCGAAGGGAACGTGGGCGCGCATCTTTCACCCGCCGGTGGAAGGGAAGATCGTGCACGGCTTCGACGGTCTCGACATCGGCGAGCGGGTGCGCGTGAAACTGATCGACGTCAACGTCGACGCCGGCTTCATCGACTTCGTGCGGACACACTGACGCCGGGCAACAGCGTCGACCTGCCGTCGCGGCCGACGATCTCGACCTCGAGGTCGGTCTCTTTGCGCACCGTTCCGCTGAACGTCACCGCCGGCATCTGGAAGCGGCGCTCCACCCACGGCGCGGGGGCGAGCGACGCCGGAATCGCGACGCTGTGGTTGTCGATCCAGAGCGTCACGCGCGCGACACCGCGCGGCGCGCTCGCCCAGCCGGTCACGTCGGGACGAACGGTGGCGAGGTATCCGAACGGAATCGAGTTGCGCTCGACGCGCACACCCGGCTTCGCGTCCGGCTCGTTCCTGCGCACGGCGTAGACGTCGTCGCCGAGGATGCCGTTTTCGAAGCGGCGGAGAAAGACGAGGCGGCCGAGCGTGGTCTGGCGACGGACGAATTCCTTTTCGGCGATCGCGCGATCGTTGTGCAGGACCACCAGGCTGCACTTCGACGCCTCGAGGCGATCCATCAGTGCGTCGGGGATCGGGTTCTGCCGCGCAAGCGCCAGGATCGCCGTGGTGCTCGGCGGATTGAAGCCCCAGCCGTTGAGCATCGGACGGTGATGCGCCGTCTCGAAGAGCATGTACTCGAACTCGTCGCGCTCGATGCCGAACGGCAGGTGCGCGATCGCGCCGCGCATCGGCGCGGTGCGCAGCCAGGTATAGACGGCGGGCGTGTCGCGCGGCGCGAGGAACCAGCGGATCGGTGCCGCGCGGAGCTCGAAGAGCAACGCGATCGCGATCAGCACGTTCGCAAACCGCAAACGCTGCGCCCCGAGCGCCGCGAGCATCGCGATCCCGAAATACGCGATCACCGCCCATCGCGCTGGCACACGAATCCCGCGGAACACGCCGAGCGCGTTGAACAACGCCGAGTGGAACCAGCCGTTGAGACCGAGTGAGCCGAGGAAACCGATGACGATCCACATCACGCCGATTGCGCGCGGGGTTCCGCGTCCGAACCAGATCCCCGCCATCGCCAGCAGCAGCGCCAGATAGCCCGGAAACAGACGCCGCTCCGCATCAGTGGAACCGTCGTTCGTCTGCAGCGGCGCGTAGAAGCGATTCAGCTCCGTCACGTACAGCCAGTCACCGGGGACGGCGGAGTGCGAACGCGTCTCCGCGACGTCGCCGCGCATGTGGTACTGCTCCATCGCCGCGCGATACGGCAGGAGGAACGGCAGCAGCAGCAGGAGCGCGACGAACGTTGTGGTCGCGATCTTCAGATATGCACGATCGTCTCTGCGCAATGCGATCGGCGTCGCCAGCGCGATGGCAAACGATCCGAGGACGAAGTAGTGGAGATTCGTCCAGCCGTTCATGAAGAACATCGCGCCGAAGAGTGCGGCGTTGCGCCACGTTCGCTCGCGCGCGAAATGCAGCAGCGCCGCGATCATCAGCGGCAACCATCCCGCCCACGCAATCTGCAGATGCGGCAGTTGCGCGAAACGCCACGGCACGAACGCCGCGAAGATGCCGGCGACGATTCCCGCACCGACCGATCCGGTGATCATTCGCCCGAGGATGTACGTGCCGAAGCCGGTGAAGGCGAAGCCGAGGATCCAGAGGATGTTCGCGGCGGTGATCGGACCGGCGCCGAGCCAGCGCATCGGCGCGGCGAAAATCGCGATGCCGCAGAGGTGCTCGGAGAACGCGAGCGTGTTGCGGTTCGGATAGAACACCGGCGCGTCGAAGAGGCGCACGCCGAGGTGTGTCGCGGCGTAGATGTCCCAGTCGAGATAGCAGGCGTTGAGGTACGGATCGCCCCAGTCCGACACCGCGCGCGACATGTTGCGCGCCAGCGGCCAGGTCATGGCGATGCTCAGGACGATGAAGAGGCCCGCGACCGCGACGTCAGTACTGCGTCGTCGCATCGGCGATGGTGATGACGTTGTTGTTCGCGTCGAGCGTGACGACCTTCGCGCGATGATCGAGCGTCTGTCCGGCGTGCAGCTGTGCGAACGCAATGATGCTGATGATGTCGCCCGCGCCCGCGGCCGCGGCCGCAAAGACGCGCACCTCGCCGGCGTCGCCTGGCTGCACGTACGTGCGGCTGCGCGCCGCGGTCGAGAGATTGACGATCTCCACTTCCTCCAGCGGCAGCAGCTGCGCGGCGCGCATGATCACCGGATCGAGGCGGAGAGCGACCGGCCAGTCGCTCGACACATGCGTGACCGTCGCGTTGTGGATGACGGCGCGAACGAGATTGCTCACAAGCGAATGTTATCGATCAACCGCGTTTTTCCGATGCGCACGGCGCCCGCCAGCAGCAGATCGCGCTGGAAATCGACCGGCCGCTCGAACGTCTCCGGATCGACGAGCACGAGGTAATCGACCTCGACGCCGTCGGTCTCCGCCGCGATTTTCCGCATCAGCAGTTCCACCGCGTCGACATCGTGGATGTTGCGCCGCACCGCCTCTTCCCCCGCCCGCAGCGCCCGGTGCAGCACCGGCGCGATCGTCCGCTCCTCGGCTGACAGATAGCTGTTGCGCGACGACATCGCCAGCCCGTCGTGCTCCCGCACCGTCTCGCCGAACAGCAGCCGCACCGGCACGTCGAGATCGCGCACCATCCGCTCGATCACCGCGCACTGCTGCGCGTCCTTGCGTCCGAATGCCGCGACGTCCGCCTGCACGATGTCGAAGAGCTTCAGCACGACCGTCGCCACACCGTCGAAATGTCCCGGCCGGCGCGCTCCTTCGAGCGGCTTCGACACGCCGCCGACACTGACCGTCGTCTGCGACCCCGGCGGATACATCACCTCGACCGGCGGCAGGAAGAGAAGGTCAACGTCTTTACCTTCGAGCAGCGCTTTGTCCCCCGCCTCGTTGCGCGGATAGCGCGAGAGGTCTTCGTTCGGCCCGAACTGCGTCGGATTGACGAAGATGGAGACGACGATGAAGTCCGCCCCCGCCTCGCGCGCGACGTCGACGAGTGAGAGATGCCCCTCGTGAAGGAACCCCATCGTCGGGACGAAGCCGATCACTTTGCCGTGCGCGCGCGCCGCCGCAACCACATCGCGCACCTCGGAGATCGTCGTCGCGACCTGCATCACTTCGCTTGCGGCATCTCGATCACGACACCGCCGCCGTACAACGCCCTCAGCTCGTCATCGAGCGCCGCGTGGAACGCCTCGGTCTCGTCATCCGGAAAGCGGCCTTCGCGCACGTCCGCGAGGTAATGCTCGATCGCCGCCTGGATGTCGTTGCCGATCTGCGCGTAGCGGCGGACGAATTTCGGCTTGTGGCCGTCGTACAGCCCGAGGAGGTCGTGATAGACGAGCACCTGTCCGTCGCAATGGATGCCGGCGCCGATGCCGATCGTCGGGATCGCGATCCGCTCCGTGATCAGCGACGCGAGCTCCGACGGCACGCACTCCAGCACCAGCGCGAAACATCCCGCCTGCTCGAGGGCGAGTGCTTCGTCGATGAGGCGCCGCGCGTCGTCCGCCCCTTTGCCCTGCACCTTGAAGCCGCCGAACGCGTTGACCGATTGCGGTGTGAGGCCGATGTGTCCCATCACCGGGATCTCGGCGTCGAGCACCGCCTCGATCACGCGGATGCGCGACGGTTTGCCCCCCTCGATCTTCACCGCGTGCGCGCCGGCCTGGATGAAACGTCCGGCGTTGCGGACCGACTCCTCGACCGACACGTGGTAGGAGAGGTACGGCATGTCGCCGACGAGCAGCGCCCGCGTCGCACCGCGCGCCGCGGCGCGCGTGTGGTGGAGCATGTCGTCGACGGTCACGCTCAGCGTGTCGGGGTAGCCGAGGATGACCATGCCGAGAGAATCACCGACGAGGATGATGTCGGAGCCCGCGGCGTCGGCCAGTTTTGCGGATGGGAAGTCGTAGGCGGTGATCATGCCGATTCGCTGCGCCGACTTCATCGCGCGAACCGCGGGGACAGTAACCCTGGAGCTCTTCATTTTTCCCTCCGTCTCAGTCCGTTTACTCAGGATCCAAGCGGTACGTAGTACTGAGTTCCCTTTTGCGCATTTCGAATCTGCTCCACGAGCTGATCGAAATGCTCAGGCTTGTTCACGAAGTCGATCTCGTTCGTATTGACCACCAGCAACGGCGTCTCGTCGTACCGGTAAAAGTAGTGCGAGTACGCCTCGCTGATCTCCTGCAAATACTGTGGCGAGATCGATTTTTCGTAAGCGCGGCCGCGCTTTTTGATGCGCTTCAAGAGTGTATCAAGGTTGCCCTGGAGGTAGATCACAAGGTCCGGTTTCGGCACAGACTCGTAAAGAAGGTCGTAGAGCCGGTTGTAAATCATCAGCTCCGAATCCTCGAGCGTGAGGTACGCGAAGATCTTGTCCTTCGGAAACGAGTAGTCGGCGAGGATCAGCTCGGTGAAGAGGTCGCGCTGCGCGATCTGCTTCTGCTGATCGAAACGGGAGAGGAGAAAGAAGAGCTGCGTGCGGAACGCGGCGCCCCGCTTGTCGCGATAGAAATCGTCGAGAAACGGGTTGTCGGCGTCTTCCAGGATCTTCGTTCCGCGGAAGCGTTTGGCCAGCATCGTGACGAGCGACGTCTTGCCGACGCCGATCGGACCCTCGACGGCTATGTGGCGAAACGGAAGAGGCTTGGACATGCGGCGCTTCGGAAGGATAAACGATGAACGATGAACGATGAACGATGTGATAAAACCCGCCCCCTATGCTCAACCTCGAGCAGTACGAGCTCGGTAACGGTTTACGCGTCGTCCTCAACGAAGATCACTCAGCCCCCCTCGTCGCCGTCAACCTCTGGTATCACGTCGGATCGAAGAACGAGCGCCCCGGACGCACCGGTTTCGCGCATCTGTTCGAGCACATGCTCTTTTCCGGCTCGGAGAACGTCGGCAATAACGAGCACTTTCGCTACATCCAGTCGGTCGGCGGCGTCCTGAACGGCACGACCTCCTTCGACCGGACGAATTACTTCGAGACGCTCCCCTCCAACTACCTCGCGCTCGGCCTCTGGCTCGAGTCGGATCGCATGGGCTTCTTCCTCCCCGCGCTGACGCAGGAGAAGCTCGACATCCAGCGCGAAGTCGTCAAGGAAGAGCGCCGGCAGCATTACGACAACGTCCCGTACGGCACGTCGTTCGAGCGCCTGCTGAACCTCGCCTACGATCCCGACTTCTCCTACCACTGGCCGACGATCGGCTCGATGGAAGACCTCGGCGCCGCGTCGCTCGACGACATCCGCCAGTTCTTCACCACCTGGTATCGCCCCGACAACTGCACGCTGACGCTCGTCGGCGATTTCGTTCCGAGCGAGGCGAAGAAGCTGGTCGAGGAGTACTTCGGACCGATCGCGCCGGCCGGCACGTTCCCGCCGTTCGATCTCGAGCGCAAGCCGCAGGGGACCGAACGGCGCGAGGTGTTCGAGTCGCCGGTGCAACTGCCGCGGCTCTATCGTCTCTATCACCTGCCGAAGATGGGCGCGGCCGACTGGATCTTCGGCGACCTGCTGTCGACCGTCCTCGCCTCGGACAAGGCGAGCCGTCTCGACCGGGTGCTCGTGCACGAGAAGCAGATCGCGCAGGACGTCGCGGCCTACATCATCCCGACCGAAGCGAGCGGCATGCTCCTGCTGCAGGCGACCGCGCGCGAAGGCGTTTCGATCGAGGCGATCGAGCAGGAGATCGACGCCGAGATCGCGAAGCTGACGAAGAACGGGATCACCGAGGACGAGCTGCGCCGCGCGCGCAACCGCGCGGAGATCGAGCACGCCCATCACGTCGAGAACTACGACGAGCGCGCCGACATCATTGGCATGTTCAGCACTTACTTCGGAGATCCCGAGGTGCTGAATACCTGGCTCGAGCCGTACGAGAACGCCACCGTCGACGACATCACCCGCACCGCCGCCCAATACCTCGTGCCGGAGAATCGCGCCACGAGTTTGTTCGTACCCCAATCATGATCGACCGCACGAAAGCTCCCCTCCCCGGTCCTCCGCGGCCGTACCACTTCCCGCACGTCACGCGCGCGACACTCGACAACGGCCTCCGCGTCCTCGTCGCGCAGAACCACAACGCGCCGCTCGTCTCGATGCGCGCGCTCGTCCGCTCCGGCGCTGATCACGACGCACCCGAAGTCGCGGGTCTCGCGTCAGTCGTGGCCGATCTGCTCGATGAAGGCGCAGGCACGCGCGACGGCATCAAACTCACGGAAGACATCGGCCTCCTCGGCGGCACGCTCGGCACCGGCGCCGACTGGGATGCCTCGTACATCTCGCTCGACATCCTCGCGCGCTACGCACACGAAGCGGTGGAGATGTTCTCCGACATCGCCTCGCGCGCGACGCTGCCGCCCGACGGACTCGAGCGCGTGCGCGCGGAGCGGATCACCGACATCCTCCAGCAGCGCGATGAGCCGGCGGCCATCGCCGCGAAACGCTTCTCCGGCCTGCTCTACGGCAAGGGACCGTACGGCGTGCCGATGATCGGCACCGCGGAATCGGTCGCGCGGATCACCGCCGACGACGTCCGCCGCTGCTACCAACAGCACTACATCCCGAACAACACCTCGGTGGTGGTCAGCGGGGACGTCGATCCGGAGCAGGCACTGAAGCTCGTCGATGAAATGCTCGGCAACTGGCAGCGCGGCGCCGAGCCGCCGCGGCCGCCGGTCGCGCCCAACGCGCCCGAGGCAAATCGGATCTATCTCGTCGATCGTCCGACCGCCGTGCAGTCGGAGATCCGCATCGGCCACGTCGGCGTGTCGCGCGCCTCGGCGGACTACTTCCCGCTCTCGGTCATGAACGCGCTCCTCGGCGGCATCTTCAATTCGCGCATCAATCTCAATCTGCGCGAGCGCCACGGCTACACGTACGGCGCGCGCTCGGTGTTCGCGTTTCGCCGCAGCGCCGGGCCGTTCGTCGTCGCCGCGCCGGTGCGCAACGAGGTCACCACGGAATCAGTGCAGGAAGTCCTCGGCGAGCTGCGCCGCATCCGCACCGGCGACGTCGAGGATCAGGAGCTCGAGCACACGAAGAATTACCTGATGGGCGTCTTCCCCGCGACCGTGCAGAGCGCCAGCGACATCGCCGGCCGCCTGCTCGATATCGAGCTGTACGGACTACCCGAGGATTACTTCGACCATTACCGCGAGAGCATCGGCGCGGTGTCGAAGGACGACGTGGAGCGCGTGGCGAAGAAGTACATCGACCCCGACCGCGCGCTCATCGTGATCGTCGGCAACGCGAAGCAGGTGCGCGAGCCGCTCGGGACGCTGGGGTATCCGATTCACGAGATGGATATCGACGGCAACGCGATCGCGTAACTAATCGCGCTCGATCGCCGCCACCGCCCCCGCCGCGCAAAGCACCTGCCCGACGAGCAGCAGCGACGAGATGCCGTGCAGCATCCCGAAGAAGCGGCGATCGCCGGAGATGCGCATGGCGTGAATGCGGAGGTCGATCAGCGCCTCGAACGCCGCGAAGAAGATCGCCACGAAGACGATGAGGATCACGGCGGTGCGCATCCGCCGCCACTCGATCGCCAGCAGCAGCACCGGCGCGCCGAGGGCGATGTAGTGCCAGCGGGTGAGCATCGCGCCGACGACATTGCCGGCAGTCGACGGATCGCCGGCGGCGCGGAACGCGGCCGACGCGGCGATGATCAGGAACAGGCCGCCGCCGAACCAGAACGCGGCGATCAACCTCGCAAGATATTTGATATCGACTCCTTGAACGGCGGCTGCAGCACGCCGCGATCGGTGATGATCGCCGTGATCAGTTTCGCCGGCGTGACGTCGAACGCCGGATGCCGCACGTGGATCCCTTCCGGCGCGATCGGCGTGTTGCCGATCGACGTCACCTCCGCCGCGCTCCGCTCCTCGATCGGGATCGCCTCACCGCTGGGGCAGTTGATGTCGATCGTCGAGACCGGCGCCGCGATGTAGAACGGCACGCCGTGCGCGTTCGCCAGCACCGCCACCGTGTACGTGCCGATCTTGTTCGCGGTGTCGCCGTTCGCGGCGATGCGATCGGCGCCGACGATCACGGCATCGAACGTCTGCTTCTGAAAAAAGTGGCCGGCCATGTTGTCGGTGATCAGCGTGACGTCGATCCCATCCTGCTGCAGCTCCCATGCAGTGAGACGCGCGCCCTGCAGATAAGGTCGCGTCTCATCGGCGAAGACCGCGATCCGCTTCCCGCCCTCGACCGCCGCGCGGATGACGCCCAGCGCCGTGCCGTAGCCGGCCGTGGCGAGCGCGCCGGCGTTGCAGTGCGTGAGGATCGTCGACTGGTTGCCGAGGAGCTCGGCGCCGAAGCGGCCGATGCGTTTATTCGATTCGACGTCCTCGTGGAACATCGCTTCCGCTTCCGCGGCGAGGTCGGCGCCGCGCGCGTGCGCACGCAGCATCCGATCGACTGCCCAGCCGAGGTTGATGGCGGTCGGACGCGCGGCGCGAAGCTCTTCCGCGGCGTTCGGGACATCCTTCGCCATCGCGATCCCGAACGCCGCCGCGACACCGATCGCAGGCGCGCCGCGAACGATCATGTCGCGGATCGCGACAGCCACGGAATGAGCGTCGCGGCACTCCACCCAAACCACGTCACGCGGGAGGAGTCTCTGGTCCAGAAGGTGCAGCGTATTTGGTGTCCAACGGATCGGCTCGACGGTCATCGGTCGATCGTTATACTACGTTGCCTTTGGAGGCTTCATGGTCAAGGTAGGAGTAAACGGCTTCGGCCGTATCGGGCGCAATGTCGTACGCGCCGCGCTCGCATCGAAACACGACATCGAATTCGTCGCCGTCAATGACCTCACCGACGCCGCGACGCTGGCTTATCTCCTCAAATACGACTCCGTCCACGGCACGATTCACAACGACATCAAAGCAACGGCGAACGGCATCTCCATCGACGGCCGCGAAATCCGCGTCTTCGCTCATCCCGATCCGAACGACATCCCCTGGGCAGACCTCGGCGTGGAGATCGTCGTCGAGTCGTCGGGCCGCTTCACGGATAAAGCCAAGGCCTCGCGCCATCTCAAGAAATCGGTCGAGACGGTGATCATCTCCGCGCCGTCGAAGGACGCCGACGCCACGTTCTGCATGGGCGTCAACGAGAAGGTGTATGACCCGGCGACGCACAAGATCATCTCCAACGCGTCATGCACGACGAACTGTCTCGCGCCGGTGGCGAAAGTGCTGCACGAGAAGTTCGGCATCACGATGGGCATCATGACCACCGTGCACTCGTACACGAACGATCAGGAAATCCTCGACCTGCCGCACAAGGACCTCCGGCGCGGCCGCGCCGCCGCGCTGTCGATGATCCCGACGACGACCGGCGCGGCGAAGGCCGTCGGCCTCGTGCTGCCCGAGCTGAAGGGAAAGTTCGACGGCATCTCCGTGCGCGTCCCGACGCCGAACGTCTCGCTCGTCGACCTCACGTTCCACAGCGAGAAACCGGCGACCGCCGAGGAGATCAACCAGGCGATCCGCGAAGCATCGGACGGCGAGCTGAAAGGAATCCTCAATTACTCCGACGAGCAGCTCGTCTCGATCGACTTCAACAACGACGCGCATTCGTCGATCGTCGACACGACGTTCACCCGCTCCGTCGCACCGACCATGCACAAGATCCTCGCCTGGTACGACAATGAGTGGGGATACTCGAATCGCATCCTCGATCTCATCGCTCATGTGGCAGCTGTGAAGAAGGAGTCACTGGCGCGGTCCGCCAACGCATGATTCAGATCCGTACGATCGACCACCTTCCTCTCGACGGCGCGAAGGTCTTCTACCGCGTCGATTACAACGTGCCGCTCGACGGCACGCGCATTACCGACGCCACGCGCATCGAGGAAACGCTGCCGACGCTGCGCCGCCTCCTCGACGCGCGCGCCGCGGTCGTCATCGCCTCGCACCTCGGACGTCCCAAGGGCGAGCGCAAGTCGAAGTACTCGCTCGCCCCGGTCCGCGAGCGTCTCGCCGAGCTCCTCGGGCGCGAAGTGAAGTGGGCGGACGATTGCGTCGGTCCCGAAGCGCAGCAAGCGCTGCAGCCGGGCGAAGTGCTCCTCCTCGAGAACCTACGCTTTCACGCCGGCGAAGAGTCGAACGATCGCGCGTTCGCCGAGGAGCTGCGCAAGCTCGCCGACGTGTACGTGAACGACGCGTTCGGCGCATGTCATCGCGCGCATGCATCGATCGACGCACTGCCGCGACTCTTTCCCACCCATCGCACGGCCGGAGGACTGCTCCTCGCGCGCGAGCTCGAGTTCCTGCAGAAGGTCACGAACGTCACCGACCGCCCGTTCGTCGCGCTGATGGGCGGGGCGAAGATCGCCGGCAAGATCGAGCCGCTGGAGGCGCTGGTCAAGCTCGCCGACACGGTGCTCATCGGCGGCGGCATGGCCAACACGTTCCTCGCGGCAAAAGGGATCGAGATGGGCGGCTCGCTCGTCGACAAGGATTCGATCGACGTCGCCACGCGCATCCTCGCGGCGGCGAAAGTCGAGCTGCCCGTTGACCTGGTCGTCGCGGACGACATGGAAAATCCGACGAAGATCGAGACCGTCTCCGGCGCACTGCGTCCCGATCAGAAGGCGTTCGACATCGGCGCGCAGACCATCGAGCGCTACACCGAAATGCTGCGCAACGCGCGCGTCGTCTTCTGGAACGGCCCGATGGGCGTGTTCGAGAAGGAGGCCTTCGCCAAGGGCACGATGGCGATGGCGCGCGCGGTGGCCGATGCGGACGCGATCACGGTCGTCGGCGGAGGCGAGTCGGTCGAGGCGGTGAAGGCCTCGGGCTTCGCGTCGAAGATCGATCACATCAGCACTGGCGGAGGCGCGAGCCTCGAATTCATCAGCGGAGCGTCGTTGCCGGGAGTGGAAGTGCTCAGAAGGTAACGTGGCCACCGAGATCGAAATCAAGTTTCCCCTTCGCGATCGCGGTGACCTCGTGCGCAGGCTCGAAGAGCTCGACGCGACGCGGCTCTATCCCGAGACGTTCGAAGACAACATCGTGCTCGATCGCCGCGGCGAGCTGCGGACGCGCGGCGCGTTGCTGCGCGTGCGGAAGTTCGGCCGCTACGCGATCGCCACCTACAAAGGTCCGGCGATGTTCGACAGCGGCGTGAAGTCGCGCGAGGAAGTGCAGACCGGCGTCGAGTCGTTCGAGCTCGCCATCCAGCTCTTCGACTCCCTCGGCTTCAAGCCGATGTTCCGCTACCAGAAGTTCCGCGAGGTGTGGCGCGTCCGCGACGTCGAGGTCGTCCTCGACCGCACGCCGATCGGCGATTACTTCGAGATCGAGGGACCGATGGACGTCATCCGCGGCGTCGCCACCGAGCTCGGGATGAACATCGACCAGGGGATCCGCCAGTCGTACGCCGATCTGTACCGCCAGGCGCGACGCACGCGCGCCGACCTGCCGGAGAACATGGTCTTCCCACCGGACGCGCTCTGACGTGAGATCGATGATCCTCGCGGCCGGACTCGGCACGCGACTCCGCCCCGTCACCAACACGCTCCCCAAGCCGATGGTCCCGGTCTGCAACCGCCCGCTGATCGCGTACGCGGTCGAGGCGTTTCTCGCCGCCGGCATCGACGACATCGTGGTCAACCTGCACCACCTTCCCGACGCGATCGTCGAGTTCCTCACCTCGACCTACGACTGCCGTTTCGAGTTCTCGCTCGAGCGCGAGATCCTCGGCACCGGCGGCGGCATCCGGCGCGTGCGGCATTTCCTCGAGGCGAGCAACGAGTTCTTCCTCGTCAACGCTGACACGATCCAGTTCCCGCAATACGGCGAGCTGCGACGCGCGCGGCAGACGCGCGACTCGCTCGCCGCGCTCACGCTGCGGCATCCGCCCGAAGGCGACCGGTTCACGCCGGTCTATTTCGACGACGGCCTGGTCACCGGTTTCGGCGCGGGACACGGCGAGGCGCTGATGTTCTCCGGCTCGCACCTCATCAGCTCGCGCGTCTTCCGCTACCTGCCGGAGAAAGAATTCTTCGGCATCGTCGACGCGGTCTATCAACCGCTTCTCGGCAAAGAGCCGCTCGCCGCGATCGTCGACGACGGACTCTGGTTCGACATCGGAACGCCGCGCCGGCTGATGAGCGCGGGCACCGCGCTGCGCGAGCTGATGATCGCCGGACGGATTCCGCTGACGCACGGATCGCGTATCGCCGGCGACTCGATCGTCGATGAAACGGCGACGATCCGCGGCGAAGTTGCGCGCTCCTCGATCGGCGCAAACAGCGTGATCGAGGGCAACGTCAGCGACAGTTCCGTCTGGGACGATTGCCGCATCGCGGAGGGCGTGACGCTCGAGCGCTGCATCGTCGCGCATGGCGTCGAGCTCGCGAAATCGGCCGAATTTCGCGATGTTCTGTTGAGCGTGGACGACAGCGGCCTCATCGTCACTCCTCTCTGAAGGGTGTACGATTCGCGTGTCCCATGCCCTCAGCAACGTCCACTGAGTCGGCCCGACGTCGGCACGTCATCACCATCTTTCTCATTCAGGGTCTGGCGGGACTGGCGGCGATGGTTTACGTCGCGTTCGTCCGCCGCGCGCAGACCGCGGCGATCCTCGACACGCTCGGCTCGGACGCCTTCATCCTCATCGGGATCTTCGTCGTCTTCTCCATCACCGTCGCGCTGCTGAAGTTCGAGCTGACGGAACAGATCTACGTCTCCCTGCTGACCACCGCCTGCATCGCGTTCTATCCGCTGCTCGGTCCGGTGCTGACGTCGTGGCTCGCCGTGACCATTGCCATGACCGCGCGCATCATGGCCGTCCAGCAGCTCGGTCCGATCAAGACCGACACGCGCGATCCGGTTGCCGAATATGTGAAGGCGCTGGCCGGACAGTTCCCGACGTACGGTCTGCCCGTGCTCGTCGCCGCGATGATCTACGAGCGCCTCGGCGGCGAGATCCCGGTCATCCACTCCAGTCCGAGCGCCGCGTTGAAAGTCGCGCTCGGCGGCGTCGGGCTGATCGTCACGAACAACATCATGATGTTCATGCCGGCGCGCGCGTACGGCTACTCGGTCAAAGAAGTGCTGCGCCTCGACCTGATCGACTGCTCGATCTACCTCGTCGCGCTGCCGTACTCCGTCGCGCTCGCGCTCGCGTACGGACCGATGGGCTGGGGCGCCGTCGCCGCGCTCTCGTTCACCGGCGCGGTGGCGAACCTCGTGGCGCGCAACCTGGCGAAGACGCGCAGCAAGAGCGTGCAACTGCTGCAGCGGCTCGCGTCGCTGACCAACATCGGCAAGACGATCTCCCTCCGCTTCACCACCGATCAGCTGCTGATGGCGATCTACACCGAGTGCAAGAAGATCGTCGACTGCACGCTCTTCACCATCGCGCTGCTCGACGAATCGACGAACGAGCTGTCGTTCGAGCTCGACGTCCGCGACGAGTCGTTCCTGCCGAAGGACCGCATCCCGGTGGGCGAAGGACTGAACTCCTGGGTCGTCCGCCATCATCAGCCGCTGCTCATCGGCAGCGTCGCGGAAGAAGCGCGCTTCGGCGTGAAGGCGGTCGCCGACACGAAGCCGACGGAGTCGTGGCTCGGCGTCCCGATGATCGTCCGCGACCGCGTGATCGGCGTCATCTCCATCGAATCGCTGAAGAAGAGTGCGTTCTCCGAGGATGACGTCATCCTGCTGACGGCGATCGCGAACCAGGCGGCGGTGGCGATCGAGAACGCGCATCTCTACAAAGACCTCGAGGGGCTGACCTACGCGCTCGAGCAGCGCGTGATGGAGCGGACGAACGAGCTGCGCGAGACGAACCTGCGCCTCATGGCCGCGGACCGCTCCAAGAATCAATTCCTGGCCAACATGTCGCACGAGCTGCGCACGCCGCTCAACTCGATCATCGGCTTCTCCAGCGTGCTGCTCGACTCCACGCGCGAGGTCATCTCCACGCGGCTCTACAAGTTCCTGGAGAACATCCACTCCGCCGGCAATCACCTGCTCGAGCTGATCAACGACATCCTCGACCTCTCGAAGATCGAGGCCGGCAAGATGGAGCTGCGCGCAGACGTCTTCGATCTGCGCGACACGATCGCCGCGGTGGAGCGCGTGATGAAAGGCTTCGCCGCGGAGGCGAACGTCCACATCATCGCCACCATCGACCCCGAGGTGCCGAAGGTGCGGCTCGATGAAGGACGGCTGAAGCAGATCCTCTTCAACCTGCTCTCGAACGCGGTGAAGTTCTCGCCGAAAGGTGGACCGGTACGCATCGAGGTGCACGGCGTGGCGAAAGAAGACTCGCCGATCGGCGTCCGCTCGGTGCGCATCGACGTCGCCGATCAGGGCATCGGCATCTCGGCCGACGAGCTGGAGCGGATCTTCGACGAGTTCTACCAGACCGAGCACGGGCGGCGCGCGCGCCGCGGCGGCACGGGCCTCGGACTTTCCCTGACGCGCAACTTCGTCGAGCTGCATCACGGCACGATCGAAGTGAAGTCGAAACCGGGCGAGGGATCGTGTTTCACCCTCGTCCTGCCGATCGATTTCGAAGAGGTGTCGGGCTCGCTGGCAGTGCCGATGTTGCACGTCGCCAACTGAGTTATCATCCGCCCCCTATGTCGAACCGCACATTCACAATCGTTAAGCCGGACTCGGTCCGGAAGGGCAATTTCGGAAAGATCATCAGCCGCATCGAAGAGGAAGGATTTCGCATCCTCGGGCTGAAGAAAGTGAGCCTCTCGCGTGCACAAGCCGAGGGGTTTTATGCCGTACACAGCGAGCGTCCGTTCTACAAGTCGCTCGTCGAGTACATGACCTCGGGGCCGGTGTTCGTCGCCGCACTCGAGCGTGAAGGCGCCGTCGCGCACCTCCGCAAAGTCATGGGTGCCACCGATCCCGCGAAAGCCGACGCCGGCACGATCCGCAAGGATTTCGGCGAATCGATCGAGCAGAACGCCATCCACGGCAGCGACTCGGACGAGAACGCGGCGATCGAGATCGCGTTCTTCTTCGCGGCGAGCGAATTGCTGTAGACCCTCACCCGGCCTTCGGCCACCCTCTCCCGCTCACGCGGGCGAGGGACAACGCACTCGCGCATCGCAAGCCTCGTAGCCTTCTCCCGCCGCAGCGGGAGAAGGTGCCCGAAGGGCGGATGAGGGCGGTCCTAGTTCGCCACGATAATCGCGCTCATTCCGCTCGCTTCCAGCCTCTCGCGCGTCTTGATGGCCTGTTCCCTCGTCGGGAACGGGCCGATGCGCACCAGGTAGAGCTTCCCGCTGTCGATGTGCGCCTGCTCGCCGAGCTGCGTGAGCCGGCGCAGCAGGTCCTTCGCATTCGCTTCAATCGCGAACGCGCCGACCTGCACGCTGAAGCCCCCCTTCTGCACGGTCGGGGTGGGGGCCGGGACGGGGGCGGGCGGGGGTGGAGGCGTCGCCTTGATCGTTTCCACCTGGATGTTGTCGACCACCACCGGTTTCGGCGGCGCGACGACGACAGGCGTGGGGGCGGGCGGGGGCGGGGGCGGCGGTGCAAGCTCGACGGGTGGCGGCTCGCGATCGGTGAGCATCCCTTTGGGTGACGCCGGCACCGTCACGACGTACGGGGCGGGCGGCTCGCGATCGCCGCGTCCGATTTGCACGACGTAGAGATCGACGTCGCCGCTTCCTGGCTCGACGAGTCCGATCTGCTGCGCGGCCGCGTACGACAGATCGATCATCCGATTGCCGACGAACGGTCCGCGATCGTTCACGCGGACACGCACGACGCGGCCGGTCTTCGAGTTCCGCACATCGAGCACCGTGCCGAACGGCAGCGTGCGATGCGCGGCGGTGAGCAGCAACGGATCGAAGATCTCGCCGTTCGCCGTCGTCCGTCCCGCGAACTCCTGGCCGTACCAGCTGGCGACGCCGTGCAGGATCTCCGGCGTTTGCGCGGCGGGCGGCGGGGCGGTGGTGGCGCAGGCGTACGCGACGAAGAGGATCAGTCCGAGGATTACTCTCTTCATACGCGGACCTCGCCGACCTCGGCGTGAATCTCTTCGCGATGCCGCTCCAAAATCGGGTCGACGTCTTCGATGAGGAAGCGCTCCGTCTGCTGCCGTGAGAGTCCCGTGTAGTCCTCCGGTCTGGCGATCCGCTCGATCGTTTCGCGATCGATGCCGAACAGCGTGTCGTCCGCGATGCGATCGAAGAGATCGTTGCGATTGGCGCCCGCCTTCAGCACATCGGCCGCCGCCTGCGAATGCACGCGCACGCGCTCGTGCAGCACCTGCCGGTCGCCGCCGCGGCGCACCCCTTCCATCATCAGGTTCTCGGTCATCATGAACGGCAGCTCGCGCCGCACGTTCGCGGCGATGACCTCCTCGTGCACGTCAATGCCGCCGACGATGTTGTCGTAGATCAGCGCCAGCGCATCGGCCGCGAGGAACGCCTCGGGGATGGCGATGCGGCGGTTCGCGGAGTCGTCGAGCGTCCGCTCGAACCACTGCGTCGCCGCGGTGAGCGCGGGATTGAGCGAGTTGACGATGAGATGTCGCGACAGCGCGTCGAGCCGTTCGGCGCGCATCGGATTGCGCTTGTACGCCATCGCCGACGACCCGACCTGCGCCTCTTCGAACGGCTCTTCGATCTCGCGCAGATGCTGCAGCAGGCGCATGTCGTAGCCGAACTTCGACGCGCTCTGCGCGAAGCCGGCGAGCGACGCGACGACCTGCGCGTCGACCTTGCGCGAGTACGTCTGCCCCGACACCGGATAGCTGCGCCGCATGCCGACCTTCTCCGCGACGAGCTGCTCGAGGCGGTTCACTTTCGCTTCGTCGCCGTCGAACAGATTGAGGAACGACGCCTGCGTGCCGGTCGCGCCCTTCACGCCGAGGAGCGCGAGCTGGGAGAGGCGGAACTCGAGCTCGTTGAAGTCGAGGAGGAGGTCGTGCAGCCAGAGCGTCGCGCGCTTGCCGACCGTCGTGAGCTGCGCGGGCTGGAAGTGCGTGAACGCCAGCGCCGGAGTGCCGCGCCATTTCCAGGCGAAGTCGCGCAGCTTGGCCATGACGTTGACCAGGCGCCGCATCACGATGCGCAGCGCCTCGTGCATCTGCAGGATGTCGGTGTTGTCGGTGACGAACGCGGAGGTCGCGCCGAGGTGGATGATCCCTTTGGCGGATGGAGCCTGCAGTCCGTAGGCGTAGATGTGCGACATCACGTCATGACGGACCTCCCGCTCCCTGCGCTCGGCGTCCTCGTAGTTGATGTCGTCCGCGTGCGCCTTCAGCTCCGCGATCTGCGCGTCGCTGATCTCGAGGCCGAGCTCGCGCTCCGCCTCCGCCAGCGCAATCCATAAACGCCTCCACGTGCGGAACTTGAAGTCGGCGGAGAAGAGGTACGACATCTCCTTCGAGGCGTACCGTTCGGTGAGGGGATTCGAGGCGGAATTGCGCTTCACGAACGGATTATAACGGCCTACACTTAACCGCATGCCGCCGTCAGTCTCCACTCACGATTCGCGCCGCGTGACGCAGACGGCGATCCGCGTCGTGATCGTGATTTCAGGCGCTTTGGTGCTGCTGTTCTGCATCTTCCTCTTCCGCGATCGCGGCGGGATCGGCGAGCTGCAGCAGGCGCGGCAGCGGGTCGATGCACTGCACGCCGACATCCACAGACTGGAAGCGGAGAACGCGCGGCTCCGCGCCGAAGTGCAGAGCGCGAAGAAGTCGACGTTCGCCGTCGAGCGGATCGCGCGCGAGGACCTCGGGCTCTCCAAAAAGGGCGAAGTGGTCTACATGCTCCCCAAGGCTCACTGATCGATCTGCACCGTCGCCGCCGCCCCTTCGATGATCGTGACTGAGTAGCGCCGCGCCTTCTGTCCCACCGGCGTGATCTCGAGCGTGTAACTCCCGGGCGCGATGTCGGTGATGGTGGTGATCCTGCTGTTCAACGGGACCGTTCCGGCGTATTCGCACTGCGACGCGTAGATCTCGCCGTCGGGCTTCACGATGCCGACGGTGCCGCGGAGATCGTCGCTCGATCGCAACACCAGCGTGCCACTGCGCCGCAAGGCGATACGCAGCTCGCCCGGAGCAGACGCGCGAACGGTCGTCGATCCGTAACCTTCCGCCGATACCACGATGCGGTGACTACCCTCCCGCACGTTCAACGTCGCAATGCCGTCGGTGTCGGGCCTCGTTGACGACGCCAGGACGCGGCCGCCGGCATCGTAGGCGGCGACGCACGCCGCGAGCGTCCTTCCGTCGCGCGCGTCGACGACTCGCACCTTCAGGTCGACGGCCCGAACGAGTTTGACGGTGACGTCGGCGTCGGCTGCAGTGGCAACCGCCACTGCATATCCCTCCTTGTAAACCCAGACGAGGCCCTTCACGCCGAGTCCGATCTGCAGAACGGCGACGCCATCGGCCGCCGTCGTCGCCCGGATGATCGCGGCGTCTTCGGCGCTGACCCCGAATGTGACACTGGCGTTTCGGAGCGGCCGTCCCGTTTCGTCGTCGAGGACGTGGACGCGAATCTCCGTGGTGTCGATCGCGATGTCGTAGCGCGAGGTCTGCTCGACATCGACTTCTCCGCTGAACGGCATCGGCTGGTAGTCGCGATCCGTCACCGCGATCGAATAGCGGCCCGGTTCGAGGCGCACTTCGTAACGTCCATCGGCATCGGTGGTCTCCGACTGAGACGAGCTTCCCTCGAACGTGAGACGCGCGCCGCTCATCGGCCGTCCGCCATGCGTCAACAGGCCGGTCAGGACGCGTTGCGTCTCGAACGCGAGCTCGACGCTCGCTTCACCACCCGCCGGAACCTCGATCGTTTTGTTCACCCTGCGCGTCCGTCCCGACAGGTTGCCGATCGTCGCGGTGACTCTTTTCGGCCCGGCCGGAACACCCTCGATGCGGAACGTGCCGTCCGGGCTCAACGGCTTCTCCGATTTCACTCCCTCGACAGCGATCGTCCGCTGCGTGAAGGCGGCCGGAATTCCGACCACGCGGCCGGTCACGACGCCGGTCGGAGAACGGTGAAGCTGGATGGTGATCTCGTGCACCTGCTCGACGTCGACGTCGCGCAACGATCCGGAGAGATCGCTTTCCGTGTCCACCACAAAGTCGTAACGCGCGGCGGAGAGCGGCTTGATCTCGAACTGACCGTTCGCATCGCTCACCGCGTTTTCGAAGGGGGCGTCGTGGGCCGTCGACCTGGCAATGACAGTAACGGCCGCCGGCTTGCCGTCGGGTGCGAACACACGGCCCTTCACGCTGAACCCGGCCGAGAGAAGAACGTCGACAACCGTTCCGAGCTCCCTGGAAGCGATGGTCATCGACTGAGTGAGATACCCGCGCCTCATGATCGTGATCGTAGCGGGCTGGTTCGGCGCGAGACCGTTCACCTCGAACCGGCCGTCGCGATCCGATTGGCCGCTCTGTCCCTTATCGTCGCTGATCAGCACGTATTCAACCGGCTTCCCATCCACGTCGTGAACGCGGCCACGCAACGTGACGGCCTGCTGGAGCGCGATGATGATCGGCTGCGTCCGATCAGCCTCGACCTTCATCTCCACCGGCGCGTAACCGGCGGCAGAAACGGAGATGCTCACCGTCTCCGGTTCGAATCCTTTGAAAGTGAACGGACCCGCCACGGGCGATGACGGGATGATGGGAACCCCGGTCGCCTCCGACGTCAACGCAATGGTCCCCTCGACCGGCTCACCGGTCGCCTCATCGATGACTCGTCCGCTGAGCGTCAATCCTTCGTCGTAGATGAGGCGGACGCCGTCGGCCGGCGCGCGCACGGTCTGCTGCCTGTTGACCAGACCCACTTCGACGACATGCTCACCGGTGGTGGGAAACGCCAGCTCGAACGTTCCGTCTTCAGCGGAGGTCGCCGGACCGGCGGGCGAGTCACTCGAGACGATGAACTCTCCGCCGGCGGCCGTTCCGTCCTTGCGCACGAGTTTGCCGCGGACGAACTGCAACTGCTTCAAACGAACGACGAGCGACCGGACCGACTGCGCGGCCTCGACCGGCACGGTCGTCGTCACGTAGCGATCCTTCGCGAAATGAAGATCGGTGGGGAGCTCGTCGACGCGCACGGAGAACGTGCCGTCGTCCGCGGTCCGCGCCCATACTTCGACCGGAAGCGCATCAGAACCGGAGTAGATGAAGAGTCGTCCGGCCATGTCCTGATTGATCGACACGCCGCCGACAGGACGGCCGTCGTCGCTGGTCACGATTCCTTTCACCTCGATCCCGCGCGGGAACTTCAACGTGAGTCCGTGGCGCGCTTTCTCGAGCTCCGGCAGCAACAGCGAGGTCACGGGCAGCGCCGGCCTCCTCGCGATCAGCCGGCCGCGCGCGTCCGGCCGCGACTGCAGCCGAAAGCGACCGGCGGCGTCCGTGACGGCAGAACGCGTGAGCGCTCGCAACGTCGGCTCGTCCACCAGCGTCACGCGCGCTCCGCGGACCGGCTTGCCGTCGTAATCGGCGACCACGCCGTCAACCGATGCGGTGTGCTTCGCGATCAGCTCGCACCTTCCGCCGGAAGGGACGTACGCGGTTTCGCTGTAGAGGTAGTCGCCTCCTTCGATCCACACGTGCCACGCGCCGGCAGCGACTTTCATGACGAATTCGCCCTTCGCATTGGTCACCGCCGTGAACCAGTTGTGCGGCCCGGCGGCGACTTCGATTCCCGCGACCGGACGCTTCGCTTCATCGCGAACGATGCCGGTAATCGTCTCGGTGCGCGACGGAAAGTCGAGCGCCTTCTCTTGAAAAACGGTTGGCGCTTCCCGGCTTCGTTTCACCAGCACGATCGAGAGCGATCGCTCGTCGCCCGAGACCTTCAACAGCGCGATGGCATAGCTTTCCTTCTCCGCGGCGAGCTCGAAGAAGCCAGCGCCCGCATCGAGCTCGAACGCGCCGTTCGCGCCGGTCGTCGCCGAACCGACGGGCGTCCCCGCGCGATTCGCCGTGATGCGCACGCCGGCCACCGGCAGGCCGTCGAGATCGATCACCGTTCCGCTGATCGCCGCCGCGAGCGGCAGCGCGGTCAACGCAACGATTGCGAGAAGGAGCATTCGCATCGTCAGTCGATCTGCACCGGCACCGTCGCGCCCTGAATCACGGTGACGGGATAGCGGCGCGCTTTTCCGCCCGCCGGCGTGACTTCGAGCGTGTAGCTGCCGGGAGAAACCGCTTCCACCGTCGTCGTCCGGCCGTTGATCTCGATGTCGGCGACGCCGTTGCACCAGCAGCGGACGTACATGTCGCCGTCGGGCAGCAGCAGGCGCGCGGTGCCGCGCACGTCCTGGTTCGAGCGCAACAGCAGCTTGCCGCCGCGCGGCAATGCGATGCGCAACTCGGCCGACGGAATCGATGCGCGAATGGTCTCCGAGCCGTACTCCGAGGCGGAGGCGGAGAAGCGATAGTCGCCGGGCGGCACCGCGAGCATCGACGTCCCGTCCCCCTCGGTTTCGTGCGCTGACGCGATCACGCGCCCCGCCGCATCGCGGGCTACGACGTAGCCCGACAGCGTGCGGCCGTCGCGCGCGTCGATGATCCGCACCACGGCGCCGGCGGAGCGCACGAGCTGCATCACGACCTCGCCTTCGATCGCGTCGGCCGAGGCATTCGCGTAGCCGCTCTTCGACGCGATGAGCGTCGCCTTCTCGCCGCGCGGCCATTCGATCGACGCGATGCCGGCGGCGTTGGTCTTCGACTGCTGCTCGGAATGCGTCCCCTTCAGCATCGCCTGGACGAGCGCCCCCTCGACCGGCGTGCCGGTCTCACCATCGACGACGCGGGCGCGTACGACCGTGCCGTTGAACTCGATGTCGAACACCGAGGTGCGCTCGAGATCGACCTCGCCTCGATACGGGAGGCCGGCCACGGTGACGGAGTAGCGGCCGGGATCAGCATGAATCTCGTAGACGCCGTCGGCGTTGGCCGTCCCATCTGCCGAGCCGTAGCCGCTCCCGCTCAGCGACACCTCGGCTCCGGCCATCGGTTGTCCGTTTCGCGTGACGCGGCCGCGCAGTGTCCGCTGTTCTTCCAGCGCGAGGTCGACATCGGTAACCGCGTTCGGCGTGACTTCGACGGCCATGTCGCGCGTGTTTCGCGTCCCGTGCAAGCCGCCGAGTACCGCTGACACATGCGCGGTCCCGACCGGAACGTTTTCGATGCGGAACGAACCGTCCGCGTTGATCTCGGCCTCCATTGCGCCCTCGGGCGTGTTTACGCGCAGAACCCGCATGAAGGTCGCGGCGGTGACGCCGCGAAGGCGGCCGGCGATCGTCCCGGAAGGCTTTCGCTCCATGCGGATGGTGACGTCGTGAACGACTTCGATATCGACGTCGCGCGTCGATCCCGAGATCGCCGAACCGTGGCCCACCTCGAAGTCGTAGCGGCCCGCGACGAGACCCTGCAACTCGAAAGCGCCATCGGCGCCGGTCTTCGCGTCGCGATACGACGAGCCGAGCGCCGCGGACGACGCAATGACCGTCACGTCGGGAACCGCTTTTCCGGCCGCGTCGATCACCCGCCCTTTGATCGTCAGGCCGTGCGTCAGGACGACGTCGATCGGCTTGTTCTCCTTCGAAACACGCACGCGATCGGTGCGCTCGACGTATCCCTCCTTGCGATACATCAACGTGACTCGTTCGTCCGGTGCGAGGCCGTCGAGCTCGAAGGTGCCGTCCGCTGCCGACGCCGGCGTCTCCATTCCATACGAACGAAACATCGAGTCCCGGCCGATCGAGACGGATACTCCTTCGATGGCCTGACCGGAAGGATCGTGAATCCGTCCGCGCAACGTGAGGCCGCGGTTCAGCGCGACGACGAGCGGCTGCGCCTGTCCCGCCTCCGCCTCCACGCGCGCCGCCAGATAGTGCGCCGCGGTGACGACGACGGTGACCGGCCCCTGCTCCAGTCCGTTGATCACGAATTCGGCCGGCTGGCCTGCCGGCTCACCCATGCCGACCGTGTCGTCGTCGCGCTCCGCCGCGACGGAGAATTGCTCGACCGCTGCACCGGTCGCCGCATCGGTGACGCGTCCGTGAATCGCCAACCCTTCATCGAGCACGATGCGCACGTCATTCGACGGCGCGTGGACGAGGTACTTCTTCGACCTGGACGGCATCCGGATCGAATAGTCGCCCGGAGCGGGAAAATCGAGCTCGAAGGTGCCGTCGGCATTCGTCCTGCTGAACACCTCACTGTCGGACGAACGGATCGGATACTCCGCGGCCGGCGTGCCGTCTTTGTTCAGCAGCACGCCGCGCACGGTCGCGGCGGCGCTCATCGCGACGTCGAGCGGACGCATGGCCGGAGCGACGTCGATGGTCTCCGTCGCGTCGATGAACCCTTTCTTCGCGAAGACGAGTACCGCGGCGCCTTCTTTCAGCCGAACGCTGAACGCGCCGTCCGCGGCGGTCGTAGCCCAATCGTCGCGGCCTTCGCGCTCGAACGGCAGCACGGCGTCCTCGGCTTGCATGATGGAGACGCCGCCGAGTGCGTGACCATGTCCGTCGGTGACCACGCCTTTCACTTCGATGCCGCGCGCGAGCTTCAAGACGACGTCGTGCAGGCCGCCGGCGGCGACGGTCACCACGTCGGTGTCCGCCGACGGCATCGCCGCTTTCTTCGCCTGGAGACGGCCCCTGGTGCCCGCGGCAGCGCGAAGGCGAAAGCGACCCGCGGCGTCGGTCGGCACGCCGTCGCGATTGACTCGCATCGACAGCGCGGTGAGCTCGTCCTCCCGCACCGGCGTGAAGGAGACGCTCGCACCGACGACCGGCTTGCCGTCATCGTCGCGGACCGTGCCGTCGATGCCCACCAGGCGCTTGATGGGGAGATCGCGCGTTGTGCCGGCGGTCGTCTCCATGCTCGCGGTCTCGAAAAATGGTCCGCCATACGTCGACAACCAATACTTCCCCGGCTTCACCGAAAGGACGAACGCTCCCTTCGCGTCGGTCACCGCGCCGGCGTTGTCTTCATTGCGATCCAACGCGACGACCGGCATGCCGGCGACCGGTTTCTTCGCCTCATCGCGAACGAAGCCGCTGATCTTCAGCGCCGGTTTCAGTTGGATGACGTTCTCGCCGCTCCGCGCCGTCGTCCCGCCGATCCCCTGCTCGCTTCTCGCATGCAGCCCGGCGCCCAGCCGGCCATGGGCGATCACGAATCTCCCCTCGGCGTCGGTCGTCACGAACACCAGCTCGCTCAGCACCTTCGCGTTCGCCACCGGCTGATCGTGCTCATCGACGACCTTGCCGCGGATGGCGACGCCCGGTTCGAGGTCGAGCTTCGCGGCCGGCGCGAAGTCGCGATGCATCGCGAACATCTGTCCGACCTCGCTCAGATCGGCGACGCGGAACTTCCCGTTCGCATCGCTCTTGCCGACTTCGCGAATCAGATAGCCGTCGGAGACGAGGAGCTGCGCGCCCGCCAGCGGTTTCCCCGCGCCGGTGATGACGCCTTCGATCACCTTCGCTTTCTTCAGCGGGATCGAGATGCCTTGTTCGTCGGCCGGGACGAGCATCTCCACCGGCACGAAGCCGTCGGCATCGACGGTCATGTCGACCACGCCGCTGCTCACGTCGAGCTTGAACGCACCGTCGTCACCGGTCGTCGCCGTGGCGAGCGACGCGCGCGCGGTGCCGGCGGTCAGACGCTGGTAGGTCGTGAGCGGCGTCTCGGCGAGAAAGGCCTGAACGCGCGCGTTCGCCACCGGCGTGCCGTCCGGTCCGATGACCGTCCCGGTGATCGACGCGGCGAGCGGAACGGCGAAAAACGCGAGAAAAAACGGCAGCAAGCGGCGCATCGCTATTCCGCCTTGTCGCGCGCGATCTCCGTCGCGCGATCGACCTGCGCGGTGTAGTCGTCGATGACCTTCGCCACCACGCCGATCTGCGTGTTCGCCTCGCTCCACTTCCGCTGCTCGATCGCCTCGCGCACGCCGGGGAGCGTTTTCACGCCGTAGCCGGTGTAGAAGCCGGGTGCGTAGATCTGATGGCGATACCACGAGCGGCGCGGCAACCCTTCCTCGCGCGTGAACGCCTGCTCCGCGTGCATCAGCGCCTGATCGAGCGTCTGTGGCACAGACACTCCTGTCTGTGCCCTGTTCAATACTGAGGCATACGCTCTCGCAAACTCATCTGAGCTCTTTCGCAAACGCGCAACCGCGTTCTGCAGCGGCGCGAAATTGAGGAACGGCACCGGCGTCTCGAGCGGCGGCGCGACGAACGTCTCCTTCGGATCGGCGGCGATCTCCATCAGATGCTCGTTGACCATCCGGTTCCGCTCGTCCGTCGACTTGCGCATCGATTCAGTCAGCTCCGCCACCTCGTCCGCGTAACGCGTCAGCGTCGTCGCCACGGTCGTGAACTCGAACGGCAGCACGTCGGCGTTCGCCATCCGCAGCGTCACGCGCCCGGTCGTCTTCGCCTGCGTCACGCCGTAGTCGAACGCCGGATCGCCGAAGCGCATGTAGTGATCGAACGAGTCGTAGATGGAGTGATACGAGCCGCTCCCTCCCTCGCCGCCGTAACCGATCGACAGCGACGCGATGCCGGCGTGCTGCAGGAACGGCGTGAAGTCGGAGCCGGAGCCGAGCGCCTCGAGGCGGATGAGATCGCACTCCAGCGCTTCCTTCCGCTCATCGGCGGTCGTCGCCTTGATCAGGTCGTGCGCGCGCAGCCGCTCGTAGACCGAAACGTTGCGCTGCGGATCGTTCACCTCGCGCGCGATCTGCGTGATGAAGCGCTCCAGCGAATGCGAGCCGCCCGCATCGAGAAAGCCGCGGCCGTTCGAGTCGGAGTTCATGTAGAGGACGAGATGCTGCTGCAGCTCCGCCTGATGCGTCTCGACCCATTCCGTCGATCCGAGGAGGCCCTGCTCCTCGCCGTCCCACGCGGCGAAGATGATCGTGCGGCGCGGACGCCAGCCGCTCTTCGCCAGCTCGCCGATGGCGCGCGCTTCCGCCAGCTCCGCCACCATCCCGCTGATCGGATCGCTCGCGCCGTTGACCCACGCGTCGTAGTGATTGCCGTGCAGGATCCATTCGTCGGCGCGATCGGTGCCGGGAAGTTTGGCGATGACGTCGCGCGCGGGGACGAGCTTCCAGTCGAACGCGAGGTTCATGTGCACGCGCGCCGGACCCGGACCGAGGTGATAGGTGATCGGAAGCGCGCCGCGCCAGTCGGTCGGCGCGACCGGTCCGCCGAGCGCGCGCAGCAGCGGCAGCGCGTCGCTGTACGAGATCGGCAGCACCGGGATCTTCGTGATCGTCGGCGCATCCTTCAGCTCGAGGCGCTTCGCATCCGCGGTCGCGCCGACGCCGGGCGTCAGCGGATCGCCGGAGTAGAGCGGCATGTCGGCGACCGAGCCGCGCTGCGCGCCGTTCTCGCTGCGATAGGCGCCCTTCGGATAGACGTCGCCGGCGAAATAACCGTCGTCGTGCGGATCGGAGTAGATGATGCAGCCGATCGCGCCGCGCTCCGCCGCCACCTTCGGCTTGATGCCGCGCCACGACTGGCCGTAGCGCGCGATGGCGATCTTCCCCCGCACGTCGACGCCGCGCTTCGCCAGCTCGTCGTAATCGGCGGGGACGCCGTAGTTGACGTAGACCAGATCGCCGGTGACGTCGCCGTCGGTCGAGTAGGCGTTGTAGGTCGGCAGCTGCTCGCTGCTCTGTCCCGACGTCGCATCCTCCTTCATCGGCGTCTCGCTGAGCTTCAGCGTGTAGTGCTCCGGCGCGATCAGCTCCACGACGCGCGTCTTCGGCGTCGGGAAGAGGACGTCGAACGTTTCGATGGTCGTCTCGTATCCCCACGACTTGAAGAGCGAGGCGAGAAATTCAGCGTTCTCCTTGTCGTACGCCGAGCCGAGGTGATGAGGCCGCGCGCTGAGCCGCCGCATCCACTCGCGCAGATCGTCGCGATGCAGACCGGCGTCGAACTTCTGCTCGAGCGCGCGCTGCTTCGCCGCCGACGACGCCGTGAATCCGATCATCGGCTTGTCCTGCGCGAGGGTGGGGAGAGCGAGGAGGGAGAGGACGGCGATCAAACGGCGCATGGTGAGAATTAGATAGCAGATAGCGGATAGCGGATAGCAAGGTTTGCTACTGCTATCTGCTATCTGCTATCTGCTATCTCCGTGTGCGGCATCAACGGCATCTACGCCTACGCGGACGACGCGCCGCCGGTCGATCGCGATGAACTGATCACCTCGCGCGAGTGCATGCGCCTGCGCGGACCCGACGCCGCCGACGCGTGGATCTCGCCCGATGGCAAGGTCGGACTCGGGCATCGCCGCCTCGCGATCATCGACCTCTCCCCCGGCGGCGCGCAGCCGATGCAGCGCGGTCCGCTCACCATCATCTTCAACGGCGAGATCTACAACTACCAGGAACTGCGCGATCAGCTGCAGGCGCGCGGGCGGACGTTCACGTCGCACTCCGATACCGAGGTGCTGCTCGCGCTGTACGACGAAAAGCGCGAGGCGATGCTGAACGATTTGCGCGGCATGTTCTCCATCGCGCTGTGGGACGGGCGGGAGCGGCGGATGCTGCTGGCGCGCGATCCGTACGGCATCAAGCCGCTCTACTACGCGAACGACGGCAGGACCGTTCGCGTCGCGTCGCAGGTGAAGGCGCTCATCGCCGGCGGGCGCGTCGACAAACAATTCGATCCCGCGGCCGCCGCCGGTTTCTTCCTGCGCGGCACGGTGCCGGAGCCATTCACGATGTACCGCGCCATCCGCGCGATCCCCGCCGGCTCGTACGCGTACGTCGACGCGCGCGGCATGCGCGAGCCGGTGCGCTACTTCTCCATCGCCGCGACGCTGCGCGACGCGGTGGAAGCGAATCAGCACTACAGCGAGGCGGAGCGGCGCGAGGCGGTGCACGACGCGGTGCTCGAATCGGTGCGCTATCACCTCGTGGCCGACGTTCCGGTCGGCGCGTTCCTCTCCGCCGGCATCGACTCCACCGCCGTCGTCGCACTGGCGCGCGAGACCGGCGCCAGCGACCTGCAGACGATGACGCTCCGCTTCTCCGAATACCGCGGACGCGACAACGACGAGGCGCCGCTGGCGCAGCTCGTGGCGCAGCAGTACGGCGTGCGCCACGCGATCCGCGAGCTCTCCATCGACGAGTTCCGCAACGAGCTGCCGCACGTCTTCGCGGCGATGGACCAGCCGTCGGTCGATGGACTCAACAGCTACTTCATCAGCAAGGCGGCGCACGATTTCGGCTTGAAGGTCGCGATGTCGGGCACCGGCGGCGACGAGCTGTTCGGCGGCTACACGTCGTTCCGCGACATCCCGCGCTGGATGCCGATCACCCGTCCGCTGGCGCGCGTCCCCGGCCTCGGCAACGCGGTCTATCGCCTCAACTCCGCGCTGGCAAAACGGAGCCGCCACATCAGCCCGAAGATGGGCGAGATCCTGCGCTACGGCTCGTCGTACGCCGGCGCATATCTCGTCAAGCGCGGACGCTTTCTCGCCAACGAGCTCCCCTCCGTCCTCGGCGAAGAGATCGCGGCGGAAGGACTGAAACGACTCGACCTGCTGGCGCTCATCGAGCAGACCGTGACGCCCGATCCCGGCAATCCGTTCGCGCGTGTCGCGGCGCTCGAGTCGTCGCTCTACCTCCGCAATCAACTGCTGCGCGACATGGACTGGGCGTCGATGGCGCATTCGCTCGAAGTGCGCGTGCCGCTCGTCGACGCGCATCTGCTGCGCAAGCTCGCGCCGGTGCTCGTGACACGCAAAGAGCGCGGCAAGCAGCTCCTCGCCGCCGCGCCCCATCCACCGCTGCCGCCGGAAGTGCGGAACCGCCGCAAGACCGGCTTCACGCTCCCGATCAAGGAGTGGCTGCAGACCGAGGGAAAAGTCGAGTTCGGGAAGCGCAGCTGGGCGCGCAAGGTGTACGAGGTGATGTTCTCGGATTCGATGGGCTACTGGTGACCGTCCTTCTGCCCTGTGTCACAAGGCAAAAGGCATGCGCAACCGGTACAATGACCGGGCGTCCACAGGTCCGGAGGCCTTCCGTGAAATCCATTTCCCGTCTCATTGCCGTGCTCGGCGTGTCTTTTCTTTGTGCGATTGCAGGCGCCGATGAAACCGCGCCGCAGCTCGTCGCCCGTTACGAAAATCTCGTCCTGGGCGGCGCGCCGGTCACAGTCAGCAATCTCACGATCACCTCAGGCTCGATGAAGCTCACGCTCGCGAGCGGCAGCGCCGCGACGGTCAAGGCGGGCGACGAAGTGATCGGCATTTTCTTCAAGGGCGAAGGCTCGTTCGATTACAGCGCCAATGACGCGGTCGAGCTGCCGATCATGCAGACGAACCTGCGCAATACGAAGACGAGTGCGACCGTCAAGGACGGCGTACTGCACGGCACGTTCAGCGATGCATTGATCGCGGGGCAGAATTTCAGGCTGCCGGCGCTCGAAGGCGCCGCCGGGCAACCCCTGGACGAGGCGTTCGCGAAGAATCGCGCCACGTTCGGCAACGATCGCGAATCGCACCTCTCGATCGAATTCGCCGGGCATCAACTCGTGGCGAGCGGCCAACGCATGGTCCGCGCTGAGCTGCGCGGTACGGAAGAGTGGCTCTATAGCGGCGACCACGTGAATGAGTCGCTGTCACGTCTTTACGGCCTCGATTTCGATGACCGCGCCCGGCGCGTCGAACGCTACGAGGCGACGATCTCCGGCAAGCCGGTCGGCCGCTCGCGAATGGACATTCCTCCTTACGACGTAATGCTCACGGCGCTCGACTATTCAATCGTGGCCAGTGACGGACGGGACGTGGCCATCACGGCAACCGAGACGCTGATGCCGCGCGTCAACGGCGCAAAGGGACTGGCGCTCAACGTACTCGATTCACTTTACGCCGACGGGCCGAAGCCGCCGCGCCGTTACGCGGTCAAGAGCGTCACCACGGAGGACGGCAAGTCATTGCCGTTCGCTCAGGCGCTCGGGACATTGCTCGTCTCACTGCCGCAGCCGACGATGGCGGCGTCGCCGATCAAACTGAAGTTCGAGATGAGCGGCGACATCCTTGTGCGTGCCGCGGGCGACAACCAGTGGATCCTCACCCTCGGCTGGTATCCGACGCCGCCGCTGGCCGGCCAGGCGACGACCGTTCACGGCGTGACGAAAGTGAAGGCGCCGTTCGTCCCCTTCGCCGGCGGCAAGACGATCGCCCGCAAGACGGAGGGCGACTACAACGTCGTCGAGACGCAGATCGACCAGCCGGTCGCATTCGTGTTCGTTACCGGAGGCAAGTACACGTTCGAGGAAGAAAAGCGCGGGTCGCTCACCATCCGCAGCTGTTCTTACGGTCAGAAGAATCCACGCGGCACGAAGAAGCTCAATGCGCTGGCATTCGACATCGTCCATTACTACGAATACTTCCTCGGGCCGTTCCCGGTCGACGAGTTGAACATCCTCGAGGTCAATGACCTCGGCTGGGGCCAGTCGCCCGCCGGCACCGTGTTCATCACCTCGGAAGCATTCAAGCCGCTCATCACGGAGCAGCAGAGCAACATATCCGGTGGTTATGCCGGCGACATCAACCAGGTGCTGGCGCACGAGATCGCGCATCAATACTGGGGCACCGCCGTGCGCATGCCGAGCCTGGAGGAGCAGTGGATCACAGAGGCATTCGCTGAATATTCGTCGGCGCTCTTCGTGAAGAAATTCGAAGGCGAGGGCGAGTACAGGCAAATGGTCGCGCATTGGAAGGCGGCCGCGAACGAATCGCATAACCTCGCGCCGATCCCGCTCGCGAATCGCATCACGACGCCGAACAATTACGACAACAACCGGGAAAAGCTGCTCTACGGCAAGGGACCGTACCTGCTGTTCGCGCTGCACAAGCAGGTCGGCGAAGAGCCCTTCCTCATTTTTCTGAAGTCGTATCAGAAGAGCTTCCACAACAAGCTCGGCACGACGAAAGACGTGGCCGGCCTCCTCGGCTTCATGACCAAGCAGGATTTCAAGCCGTTCTTCGACAAGTACTACTGGGGAACGGACGTCCCCGAGATCAAGTAACTCCGGGGTGTCACCTTGTGCTCTGGAGCGGACACATCGCGCGGTGTGTCCGCTGACTTCCTCTCTGGCAGAGCCTGGCAGCGGGATTGCCTTGCAGCTGCATAACAAAACGTCTGAGGAGGTCACACCATGAAAGCACTTCGTTCCCTGGTCGTCCTGCTGCTCGTCGTTTCATCGTCAACGCTGTTCGCGCAATCCAAAACGTCGACCGACGTCGGCGTCTTCGCCGTCAGCCCGTCGTTCTCCGACACGTCGTTCGTCGATGAGGGCGACACCGTCAACATCGAGTTCGAGGAAAAGACTGGATACGGCCTCTCGGTCAATCATTTCTGGACCGATCAGTTCTCCACCGAGCTCGCGCTGCAGAAGATCAAGGCCGATCTGAATCTGAGCGTCGACGGCGCGCCGGTCACGATCAACGCCGGCGAGCTCGATGCGGAGAGCCTGACCGCAATGGGCGAGTGGCACTTCCGCCGTGACGCGCGTTTCTCGCCCTACCTCGGCGCCGGACTGGCGCACATCGGCGGCGAGTTCAAGCTCAACCAGGCGCTGCTCGAGCCGGGCGACGACGCGAGCGTCGATCTCGAATCGAAGACGACATGGACCGCGGCGGCCGGCGCGAACATCCGTCTCACCGACCGCCTCTCACTCGCCTTCGAGCTGAAGTACATCCCGTGGAATCCGACGGAAAAGGGCGGAGTCGCCGACGATGCGATCGACGTCGATCCGCTGACCGCCTCGTCGGGACTGCGCTTCCGCTTCTAATGGACGCTCATCGGCTCCGGCTCTAGCGCCAACTCCACCTTTCCACCGGGCGATGCGTTGACGAACACCGTGTCGCCCGTGTGGAACGTCCCTTCGAGCAACCGGATCGCGAGCGGATCGATGATCTCGCGCTGCAGCGCGCGCTTGAGCGGGCGGGCGCCGAACGCGGGATCGAATCCTTCCTTCGCCAGGATCTCCTTCGCGCCGTCGCTCACCTCGAGTGCGAGACCGCGGTCGGCGATCATCTTCGCCAGACCCTTCAACTGCACCTCGATGATCCGCTTGATGTGCCCGAGGTTCAGGGCGTGGAAGATGATCACGTCGTCGATGCGGTTGAGGAACTCCGGACGGAAGTGGCGATGGAGCTCATCCTCCACCTTCTTCCTCATCTCCTCTTCCTGATCGGGCGACTGCATCGATTTCTGGAAGTCGAAGATGTACTGCGCGCCGACGTTCGACGTCATGATGATGACGGTGTTCTTGAAGTCGACCACGCGTCCCTTCGAATCGGTCAGGCGTCCATCGTCGAGGATCTGCAGCATCACGTTGAAGACCTCGGGATGCGCCTTCTCGATCTCATCGAAGAGGATGACCGCGTACGGACGCCGCCGCACGGCCTCGGTCAGCTGACCGCCTTCCTCGTATCCGACATATCCCGGCGGCGCGCCGATCAGGCGCGCGACGGCGTGGCGCTCCATGTATTCCGACATGTCGATGCGCACCATCGCGTTGTCGTCGTCGAAGAGGAACTCCGCCAGCGCGCGCGCCAGCTCCGTCTTTCCGACGCCGGTCGGCCCCATGAAGATGAAGGAGCCGACGGGACGATTCGGATCTTTCAGTCCGGCGCGCGAGCGGCGCACGGCATTCGAGACCGCGGTGATCGCCTCTTCCTGGCCGATCACGCGCTGCTTGAGGCGATCCTCCATCCGCACCAGCTTCTGGATCTCCGACTCGAGCATCTTCGTCACCGGCACGCCGGTCCACTTCGACACGATCTCCGCGATATCCTCGTCGGTCACTTCCTCGCGCAGCAGCGCGCCGCCCTTCTGCATCTCGGCGAGCTTCGCCGACGCGGCGTCGAGCTCACCCTGCAACTGCGGCAGCTGGCCGTAGCGCAGCTCCGCCGCGCGATTGAGGTCGCCCTCGCGCTCGGCGCGGTTCGCTGCTTCGCGCGCGTCCTCGAGCTTCTTCTTCAGATCGTTGATCTGCGCGATGACTCCCTTCTCGCTCTCCCACTGCGCCTTCAGCGCCGCGATCTTCGTCTGCAGCTCCGCGAGCTCGCTCTCGATCGCGCCGAGGCGCTCCTGCGCCACCGGCGTCTTCTCCTTCGACAGCGCCTGCTTCTCGATCTGCAGCTGGATCTGCCGGCGCGTCAGGTAGTCGATCTCCTGCGGCATCGAGGTGAGCTCGATGCGCAGACGCGATGCCGATTCATCGACGAGGTCGATCGCCTTGTCGGGAAGGAAGCGATCGGTGATGTAGCGGTGCGACAAGGTCGCGGCCGCGACTAATGCCGAGTCCTGGATCTTCACGCCGTGATGGACCTCGTAGCGCTCCTTCAATCCGCGAAGAATCGCGATCGTGTCCTCGACCGTCGGCTCGCCGACGAACACCGGCTGGAAGCGGCGCTCCAGCGCGGCGTCCTTCTCGATGTGCTTCTGATATTCGTTGAGCGTCGTCGCGCCGATGGCGCGCAGCTCGCCGCGCGCGAGCGCCGGCTTGAGCATGTTCGAGGCGTCCATCGCCCCTTCCGCCGCGCCCGCGCCGACGAGCGTGTGCAGCTCGTCGATGAAGAGGATGACTTCACCCTCCGACTCTTCGACTTCCTTGATGACCGCCTTGAGCCGGTCTTCGAACTCGCCGCGATACTTCGCGCCGGCGATCATCGCGCCGAGGTCGAGCGCGACCACGCGCTTGTTCTTGAGTCCATCCGGCACGTCGCCTTCGATCACGCGACGAGCCAGTCCTTCGACGATGGCGGTCTTGCCGACGCCCGGCTCGCCGATGAGCACGGGATTGTTCTTCGTGCGACGCGAAAGCACTTGGATCACGCGGCGGATCTCTTCGTCGCGGCCGATGACCGGATCGAGCTTGCCGCGGCGCGCGAGCTGCGTGAGGTCGCGCGCGTAGCGTTCGAGCGCCTGGTACTTGGCCTCAGGGTTCTGATCGGTGACGCGCTGCGTGCCGCGCACCGACTGCAGCGCCTTGAGCAGCGCATCGCGCACCACGCCGTGCCGCTTGAGGATCTGCGCGGCGGTCGATTCCTTCACGTCCGCGATCGCGATCAGGAAGTGTTCGGTGGAGACGTATTCGTCCTTGAAGTCGTCGGCTGACTTGAACGCGGCGTCGAAGACGCGCCGCAGCGTGTTGCCGATCATCGGCTCCGCCGAGGCGCCGCCGACCTTCGAGAACTTCGCGAGCTCGCTCGCGACTTCGGCCTCGATCGTGCCGGGGTTCAGGCCGAGCTTGTTGAGGATCGGCGCGACGATCCCACCCTCCTGCCGAAGCAGGGCGAGCAGCAGATGTTCGGGCGTCAATTCGGGGTTGCCCGCCCCCCGCGCGAGGTTCTGCGCCTCGGTGATCGCTTCCTGCGCCTTGACGGTAAGTTTGTTGAAATTCATAGCTTTGCCTCACATTGAGTCAAGTAGACTCAAGCTACTAAACCGGTAATTTTTGCTCATCATTCCGAGCAGGTAGGGGAAGCGTCCTCTTGCGGCTCTCCTAGTCATGAAGATCGAGCTCACAGACGCCCTGCGACAGGAGTACCAGACCCTTTTCGACACCTGCGTCATCACGCCGGCGCACGCGGCGGAGATCGAGAGCACGACGACGAAGATCGCGGCAAACCAGGCTCGTTACGAGAGCGTCGGCGAGCCGCTCGACATCCCGTGGTTCTTCATAGGCGTGACGCACTGCATGGAAGCGGGACTGAGTTTCAAGACGCACCTGCACAACGGCGATCCGCTGACGGCGCGCACGGTTCAGGTGCCGAAAAACCGGCCGATGAAAGGCAACCCGCCGTTCACGTGGGAAGAAAGCGCGACCGACGCGCTGACACTCGAAGGGTTCGCGGGACTCGACGACTGGGCGCTCACGTCGATCCTCTACCGCTTCGAGAAGTACAACGGCTTCGGCTACCGGTCCAAGAAGATCAACTCGCCCTACCTCTGGTCGTTCTCGAATCAGTACACGCAGGGAAAGTTCGCGGCCGACGGCGTCTTCTCGCCGACGCTGGTGTCCAAGCAATGCGGCGCGGCGGTGCTGCTCCGGAGCCTGGTGGAGCGCGACATCATCGAAGCCTAGTGATGCGCGGTCCGGCGTCGCGGCAGTTGCGCGACCGGACAGATCCCGCGGATCACCAGACCGTCATCGCCGATGAGGTCGGGGAGGCGGTCGCCGTCGGTGTCGATGACGGTCCAGTCGCCGATGACCGGCCACGATTGCGGCGCTGAAAAAATGAGAGCGCCGCGATTGAGCGCGACCTCGGTCGACGTTTCGCGCGACGCCACGATGTCGACGAGCCCGTCGCCGTTGACGTCCGCGATGGTGTACGCCTCGGCGAGGTTTTCGAGCGGCAGCGGAACCGCGCCGCCGAACGTGCCGTCGCCGGAACCGTAGCGGATGACGAGTCGATGAAAGTCGTCGTAGATCAGATCGGCTTTTCGATCGCCGTCGAGATCGGTGACGGCGATGATCGCCGCGACCTGTTGCTCGAACGGAAACGCGATCGGCGGACCGTACTGACCGCCGTCGTCATCGAGCGCCATCGAGAGCCCGAACGCGCCGGCGGTGACGAAATCGGGAAAGCCGTCGCCGTTCACGTCGGTCACGAAACCGGGATCGCTGCTGTCGGCCTTCGGCAGGAGCGAGTGCGGATTGCCGTAGCCGCCGTCGGGATCGCCGAGAGCGTAGGTGAAGGCGAACGAGGTGCCGACTCCGTTGCCGATCACGACGTCGAGGTAGCCGTCGGCGTTGACGTCGATCAGCGTGATGGAGCGCGGATCGGTTCCGAGCGCGATCACCTGCGGCATGCGCCGGAACGTGCCGTCGCCGTTGCCGAGCCAGCGCGTGATCGTCCCCTCGGCTCCCGGATTGGCGAAGATCAGATCGAGCTTGTGATCGCCGTTGATGTCTCCGATCGCGACGAGCTCGGGGCGGTTGGTGGACGGGATCGGATCGGCCGGATCGGCCGCCGCCACCCGCTTGTACGTGCCGTCGAGCTGGCGAAGTGAGACGTACGTCGACGTGCCGTCCGAGCCGAGGAGGTCGAGGCGGCCGTCGCCGTTGAAGTCGGCCAGTTTCAGGAACGTGTAGACCGGGAGGTAGCGGCGCGCGCCGAAGCTGCCGTCGCCTCGGCCGCGCGCGAACAGCACGCCGTTCGGCGCGAGCGACGCGAGATCAGGCACGCCGTCGCGGTCGAAGTCGGCGACCGCGAGCACTCCCGGCCTGCCGCTCACCTGTCCGGTGAAGATCCGCCCCAGCGGCTGCTCCGCATCGAACGAGCCGTCCCCTCGCCCGCGGTAGAACACGGCGAAGTGCTCTCCCTCGGCGATGAGGTCGGGCTTGTGATCGCCATCGACGTCGGCGACCAGGAACGTGCCGCGCTCGTAACGCGACGAGATCAGCGCATCGAACGCGAGCCCGCCGCGCGAGCGATAGACGTCGAGCAGCGGAACCCCGCCGCTCCGGATGCCGACGTCCTTCCGCCCATCGCCGTCGAAATCAGCGACGACGATCTCCTCCGGCAACGGCGTCGAAATCGGGAGACTCCCGGCCGTCACCAACGACGAGCCGTCCTGCCGCAGGAACGTGAGCGTCGAACCGTTCAACACCACGAGCTCGTCGCGGCCATCGCCGTCGACGTCGCCGGTTGCGCGGACGTTCATCGACGGGAAGAGCATGTCGACCTGGTGATCGCCGTTGAAATCGCCGACGCTCAACTGTCCCGAGCCGGTGATCGACGCGACCTTCCTGAAATCGCCGGCGGCATAGGTGAGCGAGGTCGCGATGCCGGTGCGCGCGTCGAATGCGATCGCCGTCTTGCCGAAGACGAAGAGATCGGTGACCAGCAGATCGGGCAGCGTGCGGCGCGAGGCGAACGCGCCGCGTCCGTCGCCGCGTAGGAACGTGAGACCGCTCGAGCCGCCGGCGAGGAGATCGAGATTGCCGTCGCCGTCGAAATCGCCCGCCACGGCGGCTGCCGGCGAAGGACCGGCGTCGTACGCGGGCGGGAGATCGAACTGAAGACTCTCGCACGGCGCCGCGGTCACGGCGACAGCGAACAGGGTCGCGAGGATCACGATGAAGGCTCGGTCGGTGGCTGCGCGAGCCACTCCTTTTTCACGCGCCGCCGCTCGCGCACGAGCCGGATCATCATCAGCATCAAGCCGCCGAAGATGGCGAACGTGATGGCCGACGTGATCAGCACGAGGCGTTTTTCCGCCGGCGTGTTGTGCGGCAGCGACTCCAGCAACGCGACCACGAAGTACGAGACGCCGACGAAGATGACCACCACCATCCGCTTGATGCTGTGCCGCGTCTCGAAGACTTCGAACTCGTTCAGCCCGAGGCGGTCGCGCTGCTTGTACGCGTGGCGGTAGAGCAGCGCGAACACGCTGAAGACCGCGACGTAGCCGAGGGCGAAGATGATGAAGATCCACTTCTTGTGCTCGGGGAGGACGGCCGGCACGAGGCCGTGCGCGGTCTCCACCATCGCCTTCATCCGGAAGTCGGTGACCATCATCCCGAAGAGGAACTTCAGCGGATAGACGAAGAAGAGGACCGTGAAGAGCAGCACGAGGTTCAGCGACACCGTGACGTTGTCTTCCAGGCCGTAGCGCCGGAAGAAGATGAACTGCGCGCGCCAGACGCCGACCAGCATGACGAACGTGGCGACGAACGCGCCGAAGCCGCGCATCGTCTCCAGCAGCTCCGTCGACGTGCGCGGCACCTCGAGCGAGACGACCAGCAGCGTGACGGCGAAGCCGAAGACCGCGTCGCTGAATCCCTCGATGCGCGAGATCTCGTGGCTCCGCCAGCGGAAGCCGTCGATCGGATCGTGGTGCATGAGTTTGTGCGGGAGCATGGTGTCAGGTGAGTGTCACTCGCGGCATCTGCGGCGAATGCTCGGGTGCGTACTCGCGCACAGGCGCATCCACCGCATGAGGGAGACGCTGCCACACGACGACCGCCGTCCCGAGCGCCATCACCAGCAGGATCGCATTCGCGTATCCGAACAGACTCTCCGGTACGAGCTCGGACTTGATCAGCTGGAGACTGAGATGAGTCATGGCCGAGAAGAGCAGCAGTTCGATGACCGTCCGCCGGCTCCAGGCCGGATCGCCGGCCGACCGGGGAAGCGGCCGGCCGTTGTGCCGGACGTCGAACGTCCGGAACATTGGAATCGACGAGACGACATGCACGAGGATCTGCGAGCCGTCGGCAAGCACGAACGTCGCGGGCGTCTTCAATTCATGAATCGTGTATTCGCCGAGAAGCTCGCCTTCCAGGAACACGCGGGCGCGCCCCTCGCTGATCGGATCGATGATCTCGAGGTCACGTCCGTCGGGCAACGGATAGCGGTGTGTGGGCATGATGGAAGGATGTGATGATAGCGCCGACGTCGCTGCTCTACGACTTCGCCGAACGGCGGCGAGGCCCCGTGCCGATCGCCGCGCAGCTGTTGCGCAGCACGAAGCCGATCTCGCCGGTCACGAGATCGTTCCGGCCATCGAGGTCGAGATCGGCGGCGATGTACGACAACGTCATCACCGGCAACGCCAGCGGCAACGTGAACGAGTCTCCGCGATTGAGCCGGACGTAGAGGAAGCGGTCCGCGTCTCTGCCGACGACGTCCAGAAGGCCGTCGCCGTCCATGTCCGCGAGCAGTCCGTTGCCGGCGGAGGGCCCCTGGCTGAACGTGCCGTCGCCGTTGCTGTAATAAATCGATCCATTCACGACGTCCGCTTTGCCGTCGCCGTTGAGATCGCCGACGGCTCCGCCGCTGACCGTCGATGGTTTCGAGGGGAGGTAACCGCCGTGGCCGTCGTTGAAGACGATCAGCGCGGGGTCGAACGACGACCTGATGATGAAATCGAGCCGGCCATCGCCGTTGAAGTCGCCGGCGGTGATCGAATCGCGACGACCGGCGGGTACGGCATCGATCGGAGGCTCGAGAGCTCCGCCCGCGCCGATGCGCACGATCTCCAACGCGTACGGCTCCGGTTTTTCGCTGCCGGTGGGCAACCAGTTGAAGATGACGATCTCATTGCGCCCGTCGCCGTCGACGTCGGTCAGAAACACGTCGAGCGGATCGGTGCCGACCGCATACGTGTCGCTCGCCGGAACGAACTGTCCCTGGCCGTCGCCGAGGTATCGGATCAGCCGTCCGCTGTTCGGAGTGCCGTTGCCCGGGCGCGTCGTAAGGATGTCGATCAGGCCGTCGCCGTTGATGTCGCCGTACGCGAACGGCACCGGCGTCGAAGAAAGAAACGTCGGATCGCCGACGAGGGTGTTGCCGGACGTCACGGAGACGAACCCGCCGGGCAGGTTGAGCCAGGTGACGAGTTGTCCCCCGGCTCCGGCCGAGATCACATCGGGGCGCTGATCTCCGTTCACATCGACCGCCGCGAGCACGCGGCCGAGCCCTTTCGAGAAGTCGGAAGTCGTCAGCATCGGCTGTCCGCCGAGAACACCGTTGCCGCGATTCGGCACGATCATCAGGCCCCTGTCGCCCATGGTCGCGACGTCGGACATGCCATCGCCGTTGAAATCGGCGACGGCAAACACGCCGTAATTCCAGGCGAAGGTGTTGGTCATGAAGCGCTGACCCGGCGCGTAAGTTCCGTCGCTGTTGGCGTGGAAGTACATCCCCTCGCCGCGTCCGGCAGTCAGGATGTCGGGAAGCCCGTCGCCGTCGACGTCGCCCAGCGCGACGCTGTCGGTGACCCAGCCGTTCGTCGGAATCCAGCCCGAGAAGGTGCCGCCGTGGTTTAGCGCCACGTTCAAGCCTGTGCTGTTGACGCTGAACAGAACGTCCGGGCGGCCGTCGCCGTTCACATCCGCGACCTTCAATCCGCTCGGCGAGAAGAAGCCGGCGACCATGATCCGGCTCGTCATCCCGCTCGCGCCGGTGGCGATGACGATTCCCGTCGGCGACGAATAAACGAGATCGCTCTTTCCGTCGCCGTCGAAATCGGCGACGGCGCCGCGGCTCGAGTTGATGAAGTCGAGCGGCGGGATGGTCATCGACGAGAAGGTTCCGTCCGGGCTGCCGTGAAAGATCTTGCCGCCGACGTCCAGAAGATCGTCGCGGCCGTCGCCATCGAAATCGCCGGCGAACCGCGGCACGGACGAAATCTCGGTCGTGAACGCGGTGGTGAGACCGCCGCGGCCGTCGCCGCGCAGCAGCGACATGCGGCGTTTTCCATCGACGAGCGAAGAGATGACCAGATCGGGACGACCATCGCCGTCGAAGTCGCCGTTCCTCAGCGACGGAGATTCGAGGAACGGTGCAATCGGGACGGCCTGGAAGCCGAACGTCCGTGTGCCGAGGAGGAGGTTGAGCGAAAAGAAGCCCGTGATGCCGGTCTGCTGGTAGGTCGCGACGTCCATCAGGCCGTCCTGATTGAAATCGGCAAAGACCGACGCCGTCGAGGCGGGCCAGACCTGCGGCAGATCGAAGGTCACAGTGCCGCATGGCGCGGCCGATATGGCGGACGAGGCGAGGAGGAAAAGGGAGAACGAAAGCGAGAGGACGAGCCGGGTCATGGGATCACGTGGCGGTGATGATAGCGCTTGCGACGCAATGGATTACGTCGTATAGACTCGATCGCTGGAGCCTTCCGATGACCGCCACCGCACCTCTCCGTGAAACCCTCCCTCAGTCTGATCTATTCGAATCGATCCTCGAGCTCATCCGCCGCACGTCGACGATCCTGCCGGATGACGTCGTCCGCGCCGTGACCGCGGCGCGCGGACAGGAGACGCCGGGCTCGAACGCCGACGTCGCGCTGAACGTCATCGGCTGCAACATCGGGCTGGCCAAAGAAAGCTCGCTGCCGCTCTGCCAGGACACCGGCACGATCCTCTTCTACGTCCACACGCCGGTCGGCTACGACCAGCTCGACTTCGAAGAGACGGCCACCGAGGCGGTGCGCGAGGCGACGCGGAAAGGGTATCTGCGGCAGAACAGCGTCGACTCGATCACCGGCAGGAACACCGGCGACAACACCGGTCCCGGCTCGCCGGTCTTTCACTTTCATCAATGGCGCGAGCCGTACGTCGAAGTGAAGCTGATGCTCAAAGGCGGCGGCTGCGAGAACATGAACGCGCAGTATTCGCTCCCCCACGCGGACCTCGGCGGACGCGATCTGAAAGGCGTGGAGAACGCGATCCTCGACTGCATCCTCAACGCGCAGGGCCAGGGCTGCGGCCCCGGCATCCTCGGCGTCTGCATCGGCGGCGACCGCGGCACCGGCTACGGTTTCGCGAAAGAACAGCTGCTGCGCGAGCTCGACGACACGAATGAAGATCAGGTGCTCGCGGAGCTCGAGGCGCGCGTGGTGGAGAAGGCGAATCAATCGGGCATCGGCCCGATGGGCTTCGGCGGCAAGACGACGCTGCTCGCCTGCAAGATCGGCAAGCAGAATCGCCTGCCGGCGTCGTTCTTCGTCTCCATCGCTTACATGTGCTGGGCCTATCGCCGCCGCGGCGCGAAGCTCGACGGCGCGGGGGCGGTGAGCGAGTGGTTGTACTGAAACGTGGGCTTCTCGCCGCGCTGTTCGTCATCACGACGAGCTGCGTATCGACCGGCGGCATGGTCGTCGATCGACTCTTCTTCGGGACGAACATCCCGAGCGGCGGCCAGGTGTCGGACGACGAATGGAAAGCGTTCGTGAAGGACGTCGTCACGCCGCGCTTCAAGGATGGCTTGACGGTCCTCGAGGGCGACGGCCAGTGGCTCGATCCGCGCGGCGACGTCGTGCGCGAGCACGTGCACATCGTCGAAGTGGCGCACAAGCCGGGCGCGGAACACGACGAGGCGATCGCAGCGATCGCCGCCGAATACAAGAAACGCTTCAAACAGGATGCGGTACTGCGCGTCACTGAACCGGTGACGATGAGGCTCTACTGAAATGGCTCTCGTGAAACTCAACACTCCGATCGACGAAGCGACGATCCGTTCTCTGCACGTCGGCGACACGGTCTCCATCACCGGACGTCTCTACACCGGCCGCGACGCGGTCCATCACCGCATCCACACCGGGACGAAACCGCCGGTCGATCTCGAGGGGCAGATCATCTATCACTGCGGTCCGGTGATGGTGAAAGAGGGCGACCAGTGGGTCTGCAAGGCCGCGGGCCCGACCACGTCATCGCGCGAAGAGCCGTACCAGCACGAGGTGATTCGCGATTACCACATCCGCGGCGTGATCGGAAAAGGCGGCATGGGTGAGAAGACGCTCGCGGCGTGCAAGCAGTACGGCGCGGTCTATCTGCACGCGATCGGCGGCGCCGCGCAGGTGTGCGCCGCTTCGATCAAGCGCGTCGACGGTGTCGACTGGATGGACCTCGGATCCCCCGAGGCGATCTGGCATCTGTGGGTGGAAGACTTCATGGCGATCGTCACGATGGACGCGCACGGCCAGTCGCTGCATCAGCAGGTGTTCGAGGAGTCGAAGGCGAAGCTGGAAGCGTTGAAGGCGTGACAGGCGAGGGCGCCTGTCCTACACGCCGAACTGCCGCAAGTGGTGATCGATGTGCCGCCACATCAAGACGCCCCACGCGCGCGGCGTCAGCTTGCCGAATGCCGGATGCGGCGGCCACGAGGCTGCGTCGGTCCGCACGGCGATGGCCTCGATCCTCTTGCGCAGATCGCCGCGGGCCTCGTCGCACGATTCGTCCCCTTCGAGCAGCTCGGGAGCGGTCGGTAATCCTTTCGCGAACGGCAGGACGTAGATCGCAAGCTGCTTGAGCGGGAAGAATCGCAGCGGAAGCTTTTTCGGCTTCACCGGCAGCTCGCCGGTGGCCATTTCGCACGACTGCGCGAGGTGGCGGAACATCCGGCCGCAGGTCATCTTTCCCCACAGCGGCGCCGTGCCGGACTTCACACCGTCGATGCGGCGGATCAGTTCCAGGCGCGCATCATGCTCCCAAATTGTTTTCATCGGAGTCTTCATTTTATGCGAATCGAACACGACACCCTCGGCGAAGTCCACGTCCCGGATGACGCGCTCTACGGCGCGCAGACGCAGCGCGCCGTGGAGAATTTTCCGGTCAGCGGACTGCGCGAGCATCCGACCTTCATCCGCACGTTCATCATGCTCAAGCGCGCCGCCGCGCTGGCGAACATGGAGCTCGGCGCGATGCCGCGCGACAAGGGGGACGCGATCGTCCGCGCCTGCGACGAGCTCCTCGGCAATTTCGAAACGTACCGCCCGCAGTTCGTCGTCGACGTCTTCCAGGCGGGCGCCGGCACGTCGTTCAACATGAACTGCAACGAGGTGATCGCGCACATCGCACACGTACATGCGAACGACGATGTGAACATGTCGCAGTCGACGAACGACGTGGTGCCGACCGCGATCCTCATCTGCACGTTGCTGCTGTTGAACGAGCTCTTCCCGCGACTCGACGACCTGGCCGTCGCGCTCGATGCGAAGGGCGAGGAATTCGCCGACGTGATCAAGTCGGGACGCACGCACCTGCAGGACGCGGTGCCGGTGACGCTCGGCCAGGAGTTCCGCGCCTACGGCACGACGGTGCATCGCGCGACGCAACTGCTGCATGCCGCCGCGCACGAGCTGCGCATCCTCGGCATCGGCGGCACCGCGACCGGCACCGGGATCAACACGCCGGTTGGTTATCGCTTCGCCGTCGTGCGCCAGTTACGCGAGATGACGGGACTGGAGCTCGAAGCAGCGGAGGATCTCCGCGAAGCGATGCAATCGATCCTGCCGGTGGCCGCGGTGTCATCGGCGTTGCGCAATCTCGCGCTCGAGCTGACGCGCATCACGAACGACCTCCGCCTCCTCGCCTCGGGGCCGCTCACCGGCCTGGCGGAGATCATCCTCCCGGCCGTGCAGCCCGGTTCTTCGATCATGCCGGGCAAGGTGAATCCGTCGATGCTGGAGTGCATGAACCAGGTGCTCTTCCACATCATCGGCGCGGCGACGGCGATCGACTACGCGTCGCAGGCGGGGCAGCTCGAGCTGAATGTGATGATGCCGCTGGTAGCGTTCGAGATGAATTTCTCGATCGACATCCTGAAGAACTTCCTGCCGGTATTCGTGGAGAAATGCATCCGCGGGATCGCCGCCGATCGCGAGCGTTGCGAGTCGTATTACGTGACCTCGCCTTCGCTGGCGACGGCGCTCAATCCGATCATCGGCTACGAAAAAGCGGCGGCGATCGCGAAGGAATCGGCGAAGACGAAGACGCCGATCCCCGACCTGCTGCGCGCGAAAGGACTGCTGAGCGAGGAGGAAATCGCGCGCATTTTTACACCCGACTTTCTTTCCGGACAGGCGGATCGGCATTACGATTAGCGGCTCACGTCCATGCGCCTCTTCATTGCGATGTCCTTCCCCGAAGCGGTGCTTCGTCCGGCCAACGAACGTCTCGCGCGCGTGAAAACGAAGCTGCCGCCGGCCGCGTGGGTGAAGCCGGAGAGCCAGCATCTGACGTTCGCGTTCCTCGGCGAGCAGAAGGAGTCGCTGATCGACAAGCTCGCGCCGCTCGTGGAGCGGAGCGTCGGGGCGGTGAAGAAATTCGACGGCACGCTCGCCGGCTGCGGCTTCTTTCCGAACCCCCGCCACGCGCGCGTCGGCTGGGTTGGCGTGAAACCGGAGGAGTCGTTCAACGCGCTGGCGAAGGCGGTACGCGATGCGGTGCAGGAGGCGGGCGTGACGCTCGACCGCGCGGAGTTCCGCGCTCACCTCACGCTGATGCGCATCCGCGATCCATGGCCGCCTGCCTGCATCGAGACGTTCAACGGCGCGCTGCGCGACTTCACGTCAACGCCGTTCGCGGTGGAGCGGATCACGCTCTTCTCGAGCCTGTTGAGCCCGACCGGTGCGGTTCACACGGCGCAGCGGAGCTTCGCTCTTTCCGCGTAGCTGCCCGCATGCCGCGGCGATCTCCCGTCCCTTCGAGCGCCGCACCGTCGTGCGCATGCCGTTCCGGACCAGCGTGTCGACGAAGCGGTCGATCGCCGCGTCGGTGGGACGCTTCATCCAATCCGGCAGGTTCGCGTCTTCGTTGAACGGGATCGCGTTGACCTTCGCCTTCACGCCGCGCAACAGCTTCGCCAGCGCCGCCGCGTCCTGCGGCGAGTCGTTGTAGCCGGCGAGCAGGACGTACTCCGCGGTGAGGTCGCGACCCTTGTCGACCGGGAAGCGCCTGAGCGAGGCGATCAACTCGTCGAGCGGATACTTCGACGTGATCGGCATGATCTCCTCGCGCCGCTTGCGGTCGGGCGCGTTGATCGACACCGCGAGATTCGGACGATGTTCGAGCCTCGCCAGTGCGTCGATGCCGGGGATGATGCCGGAGGTCGACACCGTCATCCGCTTCGGCGCGACGGTGCGCGACATGATGTCGAGCGCGATCACGAGGTTGTCGAAGTTCAGCAGCGGCTCGCCCATCCCCATGAAGACGACGTTCATCAGCTCCGGCGCGACGTGATGCTCGCGGCGGATGGTGAAGAACTGCCCGACCATCTCCGCCGGCGTCAGGTTGCGGCCCGCGCCGAAGAAGCCGGTGACGCAGAACGTGCAGCCGACGGCGCATCCCGCCTGCGACGAAAGGCAGACGCTCGTGCGCTCTCCCATCGGCATGTAGACCGACTCGATCCGATTGCCGTCGGCGAGCTTGAAGAGGTACTTGCTGCTGCCGTCGGACGCGGGCGTGGTCCGCTCCAGCGGCTCGGGAAACGCGACGCTGAATCGTTCGGCGAGCGAGGCGCGGAGCTCTTTCGGAAGGTTGGACATCGATTCGAACGAATCGACGCCGTGTACGTACATCCACTCCTCGATCTGGCGGATGCGGAACGCGGGCGACACGACGTCGCGCAGCGTCGACTCGAGCGTGGCGGGAGGGACGTCGTAGAGATTATTCGTCGGCACTGGGTTGGGCGAGATGCTCGACGCGGCGCGCCGTGCGCACCTTGCGTGTCGGATCGATGCCCAGGGTTCGGAGGAGCGCGAGATCGTTGACGTTGATCCGGAACTGCACTTCCTTCGTCTCCTGCGGCACCACTTCGGCCGGAGCGTCGTCGCCCTCCTGTTTGTTGAGGCCGATCGTCGCATCGAGGACGACGTAGAGGTCGTAGCCCTCGTCGCGGATTCGCTGGATGTGGCGGCTGACGTCGTCGGAGCCGGAGATCGATTCGTTGATCGCCGATCCGAGGTCGCGGAGAAGCTGTTTGATTTTGTCGTCCACGTGCGTCCCCATCCGCACGTAAAGTGTTACAAAATCAACAACTTACACTTACATGCGGCTGCACCATTGTGGCAAACGGGAGTCGAATAATCAATATTCCGAAGCCGAGTTCACCGGAGTACACTGTTTGTCCTCCGTTCACCGCGAGCTCCACAGCTCCGACCAGTACGCCAGGTACTTCCACCGCCCCCACTTCGCGTAACGCCGCACCATCGCCGCATCGCTGACCTTGCGCCCGTGGTGATAGGTCTCGCGCACGAAACGCCGGAACTCGGTGTCGACCGCGATGAAGTCGTGACGGCCGTCCATGGCGAGCAGATGAGCGGCGGCGTAGGGGCCGATGCCGGGGAGCTTGCGATAGGCGTCGAACCGCTCCTGCGTCGTGCCGGTGGGGATCTCGAGAGTGACCTCCGCCAGTTTCCGAATCGACTTCGCCCGATACCCCAATCTGCATTCCTCCTGCAGCTCCTCGGCGGAAAAGCGCGCGACGTCCGCCGGCTCGGGGAACGCGCCTCCTCTCCCGCATTTGAGAACGAGCAGCTCCGCCATGCGCACCGTCTGACGCCACATCGTGTTCGTCGTCAGGATGATCTTCACGGCGTCTTCGAAAAGCGTCGACCCGCACAGAAGTCGTCCGAATCGTTCGTCCGCCGCCCAGGCGTGCGGGGGCGAGAGCTTCGCCATCGCGTGGAAATCGCCGAGCTCGACGCCGAGCTGGAACATGCGCGTCAGCTTCGCGCGGAGCTCATCGGAGTCTTTGGCGCCGCGCACCTGCAGCGCGCCGTCCGCGAACGTGATCTCGAGCTTGCGCGGCCTGCCGCCGAGGATCTCGATCCGATGCAGGACAGGCTTCTCCCAGCGGAACGGCGCGAGGTGATACCAGCCGTGTGATTCGACAGTCGCGAGGAAGTTGAAATCAGGAGGGGTGAGAATGGAGGCGACGGCCGGAATCGAACCGGCGGATAAAGGTTTTGCAGACCTCTGCCTTACCACTTGGCTACGTCGCCATCCTCAGGCGGACAGCGAGTGTAGTGAACCGGTCATAGAGCGTCAATATTCGGCGCTACTTGTACTTCGTGCCGGTGCGCCGCGACCATTCCTCGACGCCGCCCCAGTGCGGCCATTCCTCGTGGACGTTGCGCGGAATGAGCTGCATCCTGCCTTCCCATTTGCCCTTGGGGGTCGGTGAGAGCCCTTCGACGTGATGCCACACGAGGTTGCGCCTTTGCCGTTGCGCGCGGGTGATGCCCGCCAGCCGGTCGGATTTGATGAAATCGAGGCGCCGGCTGCCCTTGTACCGGATCGTCACCTCACGCACGGCCACCGGCCCGAAGTCGACATACCGCCCATTCCGACTGACCTCGGCGCCGAAGCGGTTCGGCGGCCGCCGCAGACGCTTGCCCCCGTAGACGTCGTTGACGAGATCGAGGCCTTTGTCGAGGAACGTCTTCCGGTACGCGCGCGTGATTCGCCGCTCGCATGGGTTGTGGACGAGCACCCGCAACGGCGAGACGAAGTAGCTGTGACCGCGATCGACTTCGAAGTTGAAGACCTTCGCGGTCTCGACCAACGGCTTCACGCTCTCCACCGGCACGCGCTGATCCGCGGCGGTGACGAGCAGGTCGCCGGGATGCAGGTCGCTCGCGTTCGTCCATCCTTTCGCATCGACCCAGAACGGATGATCGGGCGTTGCCTTGATCGTCGTGCCGCCGGCGGCGACGGCGACGAGTGAGGCGTTGCTGCGATTGCGGGTCTCGAGCACGGGGAACGGCACGACGTTCGACGGCGCATCGTCCGCGCTGAGAACCGAAGTCCCCGGCGTCACCGTCTCGATCGGCTCGAGTCCTTCATCCGTCGCGACGAGCGTCCCCGCGGGGAAGCTCCTGCAACGCGCGGGCAGGCCCGACGGCAACAGTTCTCTTTCCGCGCGTTGCGCGAGTCGGCCGCCGCTGCTCGCGGACCGGCTGAACACCTTCGCCAGTCCGAGCGAGGCGCCCATCATCGCGCCGCCAAGGACGCCGCCGATGATCGCGGCGTTGAGGATCTCCTTGCCGCTCCCGCCGGCGAGTGCGGTGAAGGCCGCGTTCTCGCCCGCCGAGAGAATGATCTCCGCGATGATGCCGACGGCGGGGCCGGCGACGCTCCCGATCGCAGCGCCGAGGGCGCCTGTCGCCGCGCCGATCGCGGCACCGCCGAAGACGCCGGCCCAGGTGTGCGCGCTCGACCAGTTCCATTGCAGCGGATTGAAGTTGTTGTTGTTCGCCGCGACGCCGCCCATGTACGCGCCGGTCACCGCACCGATCACCGCCGCGATGACGATGGCCAGCACGGCGAACTGGCCGTCGGGGTCGTACATGTCGATCGGATCGTTCGCGCCGTAGACGTACGCGCTGGCGAATTGCGATTGCGGATCGGGCTCCAGGAAGCGTCCGATCTGCGAGTCGTAGTAGCGCGCGCCGAAGTAATCGAGCTGCGATTCGTCGTCGTGCTCCTTCGTCGTGAACTTCGCGCGGAAGTTGTTCGGACCGGAGCTGTGCTTCTCATCGACCGTGCCGAACGGCGCGTACGTGAGGCTGGTCGACTCCGTCCCCTCGGCGGTCGTGACGAGCAGCGTGCTGTAGACCTGATCGCCGTGGAAGTAGAGCGTGCCGGCGACCGGATAGCCGCCGCCCGATCCGAGATCGCCTCGCAGCTCCTGCGCGCTGAGCAGCATCAGTCCGCACAGCAGCGGCGGGATGATCGAAGAAAAGAGCGGATGCCGTGTGGCACAGACACTCTTGTCTGTGCCGCGACCGATGAGCACAGACAGGAGTGTCTGTGCCACACGCAGCACGAAGAGCGACGTCGCGAGGAGGACGACGATCGCGGCGAGCGGCGTCATCCCTTCCGACGCGCGCATCACGAACGCGCGGATGACCGCTCCGATCCAGGGGAGCGATCCCTTGCTGTAGCGATCGGCCTCGAGCAGCGTCTTCTGCTTCTGCAATGCGCCGCGCAATGCCTGCGGCGTGTAGGTCGTCGTCACCGTGGCGAGCGGCCCGCTCACGCCGATGACGTACTTCGTGAGCAGCAGGCTGTTGCCCGACTGATAGAGATCGGTGTCGCCGTCGATGTACGTCGAAACGTTCCCCGATGCATCGGTGCGGCGCAGCCGGCTGTCGGTGCTGTCGTAGAGATGCGTGGCCACGACCTTGTCGTTGAGGAGGATCTTTGCCAGACGCGCCGCCGCGTCATGGTGGTATTGCCAGGCCGACGAGCCGACGTGCTTCTGCTTCATGTTGCCGGCGCCGTCGTATTGGAACGCCGCGCCGTTGCTCGCGCCCGACACGCGATCCGATTCCTTCGGATAGGTGTAGCGGACGCCGTCTTTTTCCGTGACATTGCCGGCGAGGTCGTAGGCGAACGAGTAGTTGCCGTTCGTCCCCGTGGCGCTGGTGAGCCAGCCCATCTTGTCGTGGACGTACGAGGCGCTCTGCATCGGCTGGCCGACCTGCACGCGCGACATCGACGTCATTTGCGACAGCCGGTTCCAGTCGTATGTGCCGTTGAAGATCGAGCTCGCGCCCTTCGACACCACGGTCGTCTTCGGCCGCGCCATCCCTTCCTTGATCGAGTAGTAGGTGTTGTCGGTGCGCAGGCCGTTGCCCGAGAGCAGCGTCTCGGGCTGCTGCAATGCGGTGTAGCCGGTGTAGGTCGCGTAATTGGCGAAATCGTTTTCGCCCGGCTGCTTCAGGTCCTGCTTGTGCAGCGTCCCGTCGACATACCAGGTCGTGCGCAGTTTCGAACCGTCCGCATACGTCCGCAGCGCGGAGCGGCCGGGCGGGTCGTAATCGATCTCGCCGGTGTACATGTTGCCGTCGAGCGTCAGTTGCTGATGCGACACGAGGCCGTAGCGCGAGTACGCGTAGTCCCGCGTGTAGCTCGGCCCGGCGCTCGTCGAAAGCTCGCCAAGCGCATTCGCGTAGTTCGGGCTGTCGTACTCGAACAGATAGACCTCGGGCGGTCCATCGGCAGGCGACAACGTGCGCGACTTCGGCCGCTCGAGCGTGTCGTATTCGAAGCGGACGGTGCGTCCCGCGCCGTCGGTCGACGCCTGCAGCAGCCCGTTCTTTCCGTACGAAAAGGTCGACGTGCCGCTGTCGCTGTCGACGCTTTTCACCGGACGCCCCAGCGTGTCGTACGTCGCGATCGTCGAACTGCCGGTCGGCCTCACGTTCGTGATCTGCTGGCCGATCGGGTCATACGTGCTCGTCGTGACGCCGCCGTTCGCCGCGACATTCTTCAGATTGAGAAAACGCGGATCGAGCGAATCGAACGTCGTACGCGCGAGCGTGGTCCCCGACGCTTCCGTCGTTTTGATCTCGAGCTGCCCCTTGAGGTACTCGATCTTCGTGACGGTGGAGTCGGGCTGCACGATCACCGTCGGGCGATCGAGCAGGTCGTAGTCGTTGACGACGTAGTTCACCGACGCGTCGTTGTAGTGCGGGATCGCCGTCTTCCAGATGCGCGCCGACGTGTCGTACAGCGTCTCGACCGCGACGTCGACGCCGCGCGCGCTGCGGCTCCGCTCGAGGAAGATGCGTCCCAGTCCGTCCTGGTACTGACGCTCGTAGTACCAGTTCGCGGGATTGGCGTCGGCCCACGTCTGGCGCTGGCGCATCTCGACGTAACGGCCGCTGCTGTCCTGCGCGTAGGTGAACTTCTGCAGCGTGACCGCCGGCGCGCCGCTCGAGGCATCGGGATCGGGGCCGCGCACCTCGGTCGTGCGGCCGAAGCCGTCGATCAGCGTCTGCGTGACGTTGCCGTTCGGATCGGTCGCCGTGTCGACGTCGCCCCAGGCGCGGTGATACGTGAAGCTCGTGACGAGGTGCCGTCCGCCGGAGATCGGCGGCGAGATCTGGCTCTTCGGATACGTCAGCGTCTCGTCCCATGTGTAGGTCGTCGTGTTGCCCGCGGGGTCGGTGCTGGTCAGCACGTTGCCCGCGGCGCCGAACGTCTCGCTCGACGTGACGAAGCTCGCATTGACGTCGTCCCACGCGGCGAGCGCGGTCGGATTCATCCGCGCGTCGTACGTCGTGGTGCTCCAGCGCAGATCGTTCGCCGCGTTCCAGCGGTCGAGATCGCGGCACGCCTCCGCCGTCCGCGCGGTCTTCTGCGCGGTCGGATATCCCATGCGCCACGGCGTCGTAGAGTTCGCGTAACGCTGGCAGTTGTAGACGGCGTAGTACGGGACGCTGACGTCGGCGAGGAACTCGGGATTGCCGTACTCGTCGTAGCCGAAGGTCTTCGTGGCGACGTAATCGGCGGCGCCGAATGTGAAGGTCGACTGCGACTCCTTCGCCAGCAGCACTTCAAAGACGTTCGGATACGGATTGCGGATCAGCGGCTCGTACGTCGTCTCGGCGTGCTTGAGGTTTTTCGCATCGAGGATGACCGTCGACGTCACGAACGACATCAGCGGATATTTCTGCTCGTAGTTCGTGACCGTCTGCCGGCCGATCGATTCCTCCGTGAACGCGACCTGCTGGAAGCCGAGCCAGCGCTGCGCTTCGAGATCGGTGCGCGCTCCCTTGTAGCGGTACTTGAACGCGTAACGTCCGCCGCGCCCGTCCCGGGTGACGTAACCGGACACGACGTACATCGGCGAGCGGATGTCGAGCATCGGATAGCTGACCGCCCCGCCCGTGCTGTAGACCTTCGCATCGGTCAGCGGCGCGTACGTGAGCTCGACGGTCATGCCGATGCCGTCGGTGATCTTGCTGACGAGATCGGGCGTGCCGGGAGAGTGAACGAGTGCCTGCTGCAAGCCGGTGGACGTATGACAGGTGACGTCGTCGAGCGAGTCGGCGTTGAAGTCGGTCCAGCGCGGCTGGCCCTGCGCCGGTGTGCACCAGCCGGTTTTCAGCACTCCCTCCGACGATGAGTTGGGAGTCTTCAGCGTGCTGCCGGTCGAGAGAAGCGCGAGCAACCGTCCCGCGCCGTCGCGGCATTGCAGATCGGAGAGGCCGTCGCCGTTGAAGTCGCCCCACGACTGCACCGCGCCGCTGCCCGTGCACCACGACGACCGCACCAACCCCTCGGAATTGCTGTTCGGACTCTTCAGCTCGCGGCCGGTGGAGAACATCACCCAGTGCCTGCCGTCGGCGCTGTCGCACGTCGAGTCGAGCAGACCGTCGCCGTTGAAGTCGGTCAGGCCGGGACGCTTGTCGGTGCCGCCGCACCACGAGTTGGCGACGTCGCCGTCGACGCTCTTGTTCGGCGTCACGAGCCTGCTACCGTTCGACAGCAGGACCTGCTGCACGCCGCTCGTCATCGAGCAGTGCGCGTCCGACATGTGGTCCCCGTTGAAGTCGCCCCACAGCACGGCCGCGTCCTTCGACGCGCACCACGACCTGCGCACCTCGCCTTCCGCATCGTCGTTCGGCGTGGTGATTCCGGTGCCGGTCGAGACGAGCGCGCGCAGAATGCCGTCGGTGCTGCTGCAGAGCAGGTCGGCGCGGCCGTCCTCGTTGAAGTTCCCCCATTGCGGATGCGACTTCGCGCCGCCGCACCACGCCGACCGCACGAGACCGTCTTCGTTCTTGTTCGGCGACTTCACGTTCGCACCGTCGGAGACGAGCACACGATGCGTTCCGTCCTCGCTGTCGCAGGCGAGATCGGCCTTCGCATCACCGTTGAAGTCGATCCACGACGGGAGCGACGGCGCCTTGCACCAGCTGCTCTGGATCAAGCCGTCGCTGGTCTCGTTCGGCGACTCGAGCTCGGTGCCGGTCGACAACAGCACGCGATGCTTTCCGCCAGGGGTGTCGCAATGGACGTCCGGCAGTCCGTCGGCATTGAAGTCCATCCAGCCGATCAGCGCATTCGTCTCCGTGCACCAGCCGCGGCGCAGCTCGCCGTCGCTCTTGTCGTTCGGCGTGACGATGGTGTTCGTCTCGTCCGTGTACGCGAACGTCGTGGCGGGATAGCAGACGCGCTGCGGCGCGCATTTCTGCAGCGCCTGGAGGAGATCGCGGCCCGTTCCTTCACTCACGCCGTACGTGAGGTTGTGCGCGAGCACCTCGGCGCCGTCGAGCCACGTGCGGACCGCCTTCAGCCGGTCCTCGAGCAGGAAGAGATAGCCGCCGATGTAGCGCGGGATCTTCTGCGAGCGCGGCTCGTATTCGAACGTCACCTTGCGCGTCGCGGCGATCCCCGCGTTCTGGTTTTCGGTGTAGCGGATCTCGCTCGGGAGGTTCTGCAGCGACTCCTCGTTGAACTTGTACGTGACCGACACGCGATTGCCGTTGAGGTCCGTCGTATTCGCGATCTGCCACGCCGCGATCTCGTCGCGATCGGGCAGCTTGACGCCCGACGTGCCGGTGCCGAATTCGAGCGTGTGTCCGTCTTTGTTCGTGACGGCGAACGAGCACGGCCCGCTGCCGCACGTGCCGTTGGCGACGACCTTCGTCCAGGTCTCGTTCGCGGTGTGATAGATGCTGCCGGCCGCGCCGTAATCGGCGCCGCCCGAGATCTTCACCAGGCGCTGGCCATCGAGACAGTAGCGGTCCTTCGCATCGAATCCGACGCCGCCGTTGTAGCCGTCGAGCTTCGCGGTCGCCTGGCAGCGCGTGATCGACGACAACCCTTCGAGCGCGAAGCCGTTGCCGAGGAGTCCGTTGGTGCTCTGGCTGACGTACCAGATCGAGAGATTCGGCTGCACGCCCTGCGTCCCGGGCGGGACGTCGAGATCCATCTGGTACGCGGCGCCGCCGCTGGCGTTGACCGAGAACGCGCCGTCCTGCGTGCCGACCGGTGTGATGACCGCGTCCGATTGCGGCGGTCCGCCGGTGACGTACGCGAGCAGGCCGAGAAGAAGAGCGTTTCTCAGCGTCAGCACGGCGATCTCAACTCACCATGCGTTCGTTGACGAACGAGGTGCCCGGCTCACCCGCAGCGCCGGGCTTCCCAGGATCGCCATCCGACGGGCCGTCGAGACCGCGGCCTCCGTGGTTGCCGCCAAAAGTTCCACCCCTGCCCCCATCGCCTCCGATGCCGTACCGTCCCTTCGCCCCTGCAAGTCCGCCCGGTGCGCGGCCGTTGGTCACGATGATGTCGGAGAAGACCGGTTCCGGAACCTGGATCGCCAGCCTGCCGCCGTTGCCGCCGTTCTTGCCGTTCGAGCCGTTCCCGCCGCCTCCTCCTCTGCCACCCAGGCCGCCATCGCCGCCGCGCGCGGTGATGCCGCCGCAACGGGCGCCGTTGCCGCCGTTGCCTCCCTGCTGACCTGGTGCGCCGTTTCCACCGCGGCCGCCGTTGCCGCCGGTGCCGCCCTGGTTGAGGAATGTGAGACCGCCCGATCCGCTGAACGACTCGTGGATGAAGAAGAAAACGTTCGGCCCTTCCTCTCCCACGGTGGCGTCCTGCGTGGCATCGAAGCCGTTCGTCCCCGGCTTTCCATCCGCGCCGCCGGTCGCTTTGCGCTCGACCGCCCCGCCGCAGCAATCACATTTCGCATCGCGGCCCGGGGCCGCCTGGCCCGCCGCCGGCGGATTGACGCCGTCCTTCGCGTCGCGGCCCGGCTTTCCGACGACGTAGACGTCGTACTTCCGGCCGGCCGCTCCGCCCTGGATCTTCGTGATGACCTGCGCTTCGAATTTGCACGCGGTCGTGATCTCGATGTAACCGCCGTCCCTGATCGTGATCTCGTTGTAATTCGTGATCTCGTTCCCCGAGTTCACGATGATCGGATCCTTCGCCGTGCAGACGCGATTCGGCGCCGCCCGCACGTGCACGAAGAAACGGCCGACCCGTTTCTCCAGCGCGCGGATCGCTTTCGGGTCGGTGAAGATCCGCTCGTTCGAGACGTGCTGCTCGACGTAGCGCCGGACCAGCGCGTCGGGGATCTTCGCGATCTTCGCCAGATCGACCTTGTTCACCTTCGCGTCGGGACGCGGCGGAAAGCCCCACCAGCGCTTGTACTCCTCGAGGCTGTCGGTGTGCTTGATGATCGGGAAGTCGTGCCCGTCGAGTTTGGGGTTGAGCCCCAGATCGAGCATCCGTTGGCGCCAGCGATCTAGCGTGGGAGACATACATCCTCCTTTGTGGGGGCGCGGAAACTAACCACACCGTACGGTCGAGCTCGGCAAATGTCAACGTGCGCTGACGGCGGCGTGCAGCCGACGCGCGAGCTCTTTTCGATCCTGCGAACGAATCGCGTCGCCGAAACGAAGAGCGGCGTTGACGCGCGGCACGGCGAGCAGTCGCCAGAAATTCGCGCCGAATGACTCCTCGCCGTACCACTTCCCTTCATCGCGATCGTAGTGAAGCGTCGCCGGATGCACCGCCATCTGCTCCCGCGCCGCCCACTCGAGCAACGCCGGCTTGAACGGCAGCACGACGCTGCCGTCGGTGCTTTCCCCTTCCGGAAAGATCGCCACCGCCACACCGCCGCGCACCGCGTTCGCGATCGTCTCGGAGACGCGAACCGCATCGCGCGCCGACTTGCGGTCGATGTAGATCGTCCCGGTGATGCTCGCCAGATGTCCGAGCACCGGCCACTCCCTGATCTCCGACTTCGCCACGAAAACGACTTCCGTCGCCGCGCCGAGCACGAGGATGTCGAGGAAGCCGAGATGATTGGAGACGAGGAGAAACGCGCCGCTCGGACGCGAGCCCGAGACATCGACACGCACACCGAGGATGCGCGCCATCGCCGACATCCAGACGCGAACGATGCGCTTGCGCCGCGTGAGCAGATAGATCGCGTAGAGGAAGGCGGTGGTGGCAAGGATGGCGATCAATCGCGCGAGTCGTCGGAGAAACGCCACCATCGAAACGTATCGTAAGCTGACGCTGTCATGAAAAAGCTGATCATCACCGGCGGCACGGGCGGACTCGGCGAGACGGTCGTCGCGCGGCTGCAGCGCGATTACGAGTGCATCCTCCTTCGTCATCGCGACGTCGATCTGAACGACGCGGCGAGCGTGCGCGCTGCGCTGACGAAGATCGACGAGCCGTACGGACTCGTGCACATGGCGGGCGGCTACGCGGGCGGGAGCGTCTCCGAGACGGACGACGCGACGTGGCAGCAGATGATCGGGCTCAATCTCACCAGCTCGTTCAACGTCATCCGCGAGACGCTCGCGCGCATGCGCCGCGACCAGCCGGGACGGATCATCGCCATCAGTTCCGAGGCCACGAAGACGAAGCCGAAAAGCGCGGCGGCGTACGCGATCTCGAAGACGGGACTGAACACGCTCATCGAGCTCACCGCGAAAGAGCTCGCGGGGAGCGGCATCACCGCGAATGCGCTGCTCCCCGGCACGCTGGACACCGCGGCCATGCGCAAAGAGATGCCGGACGCGAAGCTCGTTCCGCTCGATCGCGTCGCGGAGTCGATTGTCTTTCTCCTTTCCGACGCGGCGGCGAGCATCAACGGCGCGCTGATTCCGCTGCAGCCATGAGCCGCGGTTTCATCTCGGCGCTGTTCGGTCTGGCGATGACCTGCTTCGCCTGGTATTCGTCGTGGGCCTGGCCGGCGTGGCCTTCGATCCTCGCTTTCGACACGTTCGATCACGGCGGCTTCGCCGAGCTGTCGCACGCCGGGCAGTCGGTCGTCACCGTGCTGCTGATCGCGCTGAATGTCGTGGTGTGGGCATTGATCGCGCGGGCGGTGTGGTGGCTGGGAAAGCGCCTCAGCGATTCGCGGCGAGTATCGCCTTGATCAACTCTTCCGGCACCTCTTCCATTTGTGGGACAGGCGGCAGCTCGGCCGCCTTCGCCATGCGGATCGTTTCCTTGTACGTCTCGAGATACGCGACGCACGACGGGCAGACGGCGAGATGCCGGTCGAACTCGGACCGGCGATCGGCGGCGAGCTCGCCGTCGAGGTAATCGGCGAGGAAGCCGATGATCTCCGTGCACGGCAGATAGGGGCGATTGGTCATCAGCTCACGTTCCTCATGTGCGGATCGAGCAGCGTACGAAGCGCCTGCCGTCCGCGATGCAATCTGATCTTCACCGCATTCGGCGTCACGCCGAGGATCTCCGCCACTTCTTCGGTCGACATCTCCTCGATGTCGCGCAGCAGCAGCACGACGCGATACGTGTCGGGCAGCTGCTCGATGCAACGTCGCACCAGGCCGCACAACTCCGTCCGCTGCAGAACAGTCTCGGCTGATTCGCTCCACGTCACACTCGGCTCGACCTGATGCCCATCCTCGAGAAAGCGCGGCAGGTATTGCTCGATGTCTTCCTCGGGATGCCGCCGCTGCGTGCGCAGCTTCATCAGGCAGGCGTTGACGACGATGCGATGCAGCCAGGTCGAGAGCTGCGCGTTCTTCGCGAAATTGCCGAGGGAGCGGAAGGCGGAGACGAACGCGTCCTGCAGGGCATCGCGCGCATCTTCTTCCGAGCGCATGAAACGCCGCGCCACGCGCAGGAGCATCGGCGAGTGCGTGCGCACGATGGACTCGAAGTCATGGGCGGCGACCGACATTGAGATGTTCATGGCAGGAGTTTTCCTGCCGAACTTCACGAAATTATCCGCGAACGATCGCGCCGTGGACAAATCGTTCATGGCGACGCATGCCGGCGAATCAACGGCTCGAACGCGGGCGGCGTCACCACCAGGAGCTGCGCCGGCTCGGGCATCATCGGCCGTCCGAAGATGTAGCCCTGCCCGTAATCGCAGCCGAGCGCGATGAGGCGCCGGACGTGATCGGCGGTCTCCACTCCTTCCGCGATCACCTCGAGGTCGAGGTTGTGTGCGAGCGTGATGATGGTCTTCACCATCTCCTCGCTCCGCGCGTTTCGCTCCATGTTGCCGATGAACGAGCGGTCGATCTTCAGCATGTCGACCGGCAGGTCGATCAGATACGAGAGCGATGAGTAGCCGGTGCCGAAGTCGTCGATGCAGAGCCTCACGCCGAGCTCGCGGATCTGATTGAAGACTTCGAGCGCCGCGACCGCGTCCTCCATCAACACACCCTCGGTGATCTCGAAGCGCAGCCGCCTGCCGTCGACCTCGTGTCTCGCCAGCGCCGAGCGGATGCTGCGCACGAGATTGCGGTCGGAGAGCTGGCGCGGCGAGAGGTTGACGGTGACAGTCGGCGTGTTGTCGCCCCACTCGTTGATCTGCAGGCAGACCCGGTCGAGCACCCACTCGCCGACGGAGACGATGAGTCCCGTTTCTTCCGCCACGGCGATGAAATCGTTCGGCATCACCAGGCCGCGCCGCGGATGCTGCCAGCGGATCAGCGCTTCGAATCCGCGCACGTCGCCGGTGCGCATCGAGACGATCGGGTGATAGACGAGCCGCATCTCGTCGTTCTGCAGCGCGTGGCGGAGGTCCATCTCGATCTGCATGCGGCCGACCGCTTCGTCATGCATCTGCGCGTCGAAGACCTCGTAGCGATCGCGCCGCTTCGCCTTGGCGCGATACATCGCGGTGTCGGCGTCGCGGACGATCTCATCCGCCGACCGGTAACCGGTGGTGCTGATGGCGATGCCGATGCTCGCGCTGCTGTAGACGTCCTGCGCCGCGATGCGGAACGGATGGCGCAGCTCCGCGAGGATGCGCTCCGCGGTCTGCGTCGCGTCGTGCGGACCGGCGATGTTCTCGAGCAGCACGGTGAACTCGTCGCCGCCGAGGCGCGCGACGATGTCGGCGGGCCGCACCGACCGGCGGATGCGATCGGCGATCTCGCCCAGCAGCGCGTCGCCCGCGGCGTGCCCGAGGCTGTCGTTCACCAGCTTGAAGCGATCGAGATCGAGGAAGAGGACCGCGAATTCGTAGATGCGATCGCGGCGATTGAGCGCGATGGCGTGATCGACGCGATCGTGGAACGTGGTGCGATTCGGCAGCCCGGTGAGATGGTCGTGCGTCGCTTCGAAAACGATCTGCGCTTCGCTCTTCTTGCGCCGCGTGATGTCGGTGAGCGAGCCGGCGAAGCGCGTCGGCGAGCCGCGGTCGTCGCGGATGACCGCGCCGCGGCAGAGCGTCCAGCGGATCGCGCCGTCGCTCAGCACGATGCGGTACTCGCTTTCGAACAACGCGGTCTCGCCTTTGAAATGTCTCCACACCTCGGCTTCGACGCGCGCGCGATCCTCGGGATGAATCCGCTCGAACCACGCGTCGACAGTGGGTGAGTCGCTGCACCCGAGGATCGCCTTGCAGCGGTCGGTGACGTAGAGCTCGTTCTCTTCGACTTTCCAGTCCCACAGACCGTCGTTCGAGCCGCGCGCGGCGAGCTCGTAACGCTCCTGGCTCTCGTGCAGCTCCTTCGTCCGCTCGTGAATGCTCTTCACCTCCGCGCGCGTGCGGTCGACGACGGCCTGCAATGCTTCGCGGATGCGCGCGGTGTCGATAAGCGGCGAGCGATTGAGCAGCGCGATCCAGCCGAGCGTCGCGCCGCGGTCGTCGATCAATCGCGCGCCGGCGTAGCCTTCGACCGACCACTTCACGAACAGCGTGTCGGCCGGGAAGCAGGTGGTCGCACCCTCCGGGAAGCAGAGGTAGTTCGCCTCCAGCACCTCGGCGCATGGCGTGTTCGAGAGGCGAAACTCCCAGTTCGGTACGTCGTTGCCGTCGACGCGCACCGCGAGCATCCGCCCGCGCAGCGGCTCCTCGGAGATCACCTCGGCGACGAACGCGTAGTCCATGTCGAGCGTCCCGGCCAGCTCCCGCACGAGAGCGCGAAAGTAGTCGGCGCCGGGACCGGAGCGGGAAAGCCCTTCGAGCAGCTTTCGTGAGGCCTCGGCAATGGCAGTGTCCGGCATGTGGGGTTGGATGCCGGGGCGAACTTGTGAGTGTCATCACAGTCCCATTCCTTCCGGCGACGCATCTTTCAGTACTTCCCGAACTCGGGGTTGGTGGCAGTGCCTCAGGAAACCATTCGAATAAGGAAAGCTCATGCGCAAGCTCTCTCTCATCTTCGCGGTATTGCTGTTCCCGCTCGCCGCGCTGGCTGATTCGCCGGGCGAAGTGACGTCGGTCTCGCCGACGCAGTTCAACTTCGGCGTGCTGGAACAGTTCCTCACGATCAACGGCACCGGACTGTGGGAGGAAGGCGGCTCGACGATCGTGAAATTCAACGGCGCCGGCATCTCGGTCGACATCGAGCCGAGCGCCGTCTCGCCGACGCAGCTCATCGTCTTCGTGCCCGACCTCATCCTCACCAGACTCGGCCATTGCAACGCGCACGTCTTCGTCACGTACGCGGACGGGACGACGCGGAACGTCGGCTTCGGCACGTTCAACGTCGTCCTCGCGCCCCCGCCGCCGCCGGCGCCGCCGACGATCATCGGCGCGGAAGTCGTGACCGCCGAGGCGACGGGCCCGGACGGCGCGATCGTGACGTACAGCGTCGAGGTGGAGAGTGAAGTCGACCCGAACCTGCAGGCGCAGTGCACGCCAGCATCGGGCAGCCTGTTCCCCCTCGGATCGACGACGGTGCATTGCACTGCGACCGACAGCAACGGCACGGGCACGCTCGACTTCGTCGTGCTGGTGACCGACACCACGCCGCCGGAGCTGACCGTTCCGGACGACATCACGACGACGAATCCGGTCGTGTCGTTCACGGCGACGGCGACCGACAACATCGACGGTCCGCTGACGCCGGTCTGCACGCCGGCGTCGGGCTCGACGTTCGAAGTCGGTACGACGGAAGTGGTCTGCGTAGCGACCGACTCGAGCCTCAACGAGACGGTGAAGTCGTTCTTCGTGACGGTGCTCGCCGACACGACGCCGCCCGTCGTGTCCAGCATCAGCGCGACGCCCGGCGTTCTCTCGCCGCCGAATCACGAGATGGTCGCGGTGACGATCACGGTCGTGGCAACGGACGATCAGGATCCGAGCCCGACATCGCAGATCGTCTCCGTCACGTCGAATCAGCCGACCGAAGGGACCGGCGATGGCGATCAGACCCCTGACTGGGAGATCACCGGCCCGCTCACGCTCAACCTCCGCGCCGAGCGCGCGTCGGGCGAGGACCGCGTCTACACGATCACCGTGGTGACGTCGGATGCGACCGGCAACACGACGACGTCGACCGTGACGGTCACGGCGAATAATTCGAATGTTTCGTTGAATCAGGCCTGGCAGTGAGTTGAAGTGAAAGGCGCGGGCGGCGATCGCGATCAGAAGAGCGATCGCTGCCCGCGCAGTGTCTCCGGGTCGATCGGCTCCTGCCCGAGGTCGCTTTGCATCTCGCGCGCGCTGGCGGGGCTGTGGCCGGCGAAGTGATTGTTGAAGAAGCCGTACACGTCTTTCGTGTGTGCCACCCGCTTCAGCACCTCGGACCAGGCGCGAATCTCAGCCGAGCGGTCGAATTGCACGCGCGAGTAGTCGGTGATCGAGCGGTCCGGCCCCATCCAGCGCACATAGAGAAATTCGGCGGTGGCGCGATCGGCCAGCGCCAGCATCGTCTCGCGGCGGATCCACTTGCCGTCGCTGAGCGCGAGCGCGATGCCCCGGCCGGCGAGCACTTCCAGCAGGTGCGGCAGCACATCGGAGCGCATCCAGCTCTCCTGGCGCAGCTCGAGGGCGAAGCGCAGGTCGCGCGGCAGATCGGCCGTGAACTGCTCGAGTGCCGGCAATTCGTCCGGCGCGAAGTCCGGACCCATCTGCATCAGGATCGGTCCCAGCTTCGGTCCCAGCTCCCGTACGCGATCGATGAAGCCGCTCACGACATCATCAGCGTTGCGCAGCCGGCGCTCGTGAGTGATCGCCTTCGGCATCTTGAGCGCAAAGGTGAAATCGTGCGGCGTGCGCTCCGCCCATGCGCGCACCGCTCGCGCTTCCGGAACGTCGTAAAACGTGGAGTCGACTTCGACGGCGCGGAAGGCCCGAGCATACGTCGGAAGAAACTCGGCAGGCCGCGTGCCGGGCGGGTAGAACGGCCCCACCCACGCCGCATAGTTCCATCCCTGCGTGCCGATGAGAAGGCTCATCCACGCGCCTGCGCACGAAATGCGGTCGTCACTTTCAGCTCCGCGCAGCGCGCCAGTTCGGCCTCGGCCTGCGCAATGCCCTGCCGGTTCTTCAGCGAAGACGCGATGTCGCGCGCTGCCAGAGCGCGCTCCCGCGCCGCGTTGTAATCGCCGCGCGCGATCTCCAGGCGCGCGATGTCGGTGAGCATACGGAATTCGAGCTCGCGGTCGCGAAGCAGGCGAATCATGGCCAGGGCGCGGTCGAGCAATTTCCCTGACTCGTCGAGCGCGCCGGTGTGACAGCGCGCGCGCCCGAGGAGCCAGAGGCATTCGGCTTCGCCATGCGTGTCACCGATTGCCTTCAACTTGCCGAGCGCCCGCCCCAGGTACGAGATCGCCTCGCCGTACTGCCCTTGCGCGAGATACGACTGACCGATGCCCATGTTCGCCTTCGCTTCGCCATCCGCGTCGCCCACGGTCGCCGAGTCGATCCGCGAACGGGTGGCAAGCTCGATCGCCGTCTCGTAATCGCCGCGGGAGAGATAGGTCCAGTGCAGGCGGCGCAGCAGCACCGCTCGCTCGCGGATCTCTCCCGCGCGATCGTGATGCTCGAGAGCACGCGCCAGCAGAGCCGCCCCTTCCGCGTACTCGCCACGCTGCGCGAGCGACCAGCCCAGGATGCCGTCGGCGAGCGCCGCGATCTCCGCGGCGGGCTGGCTCGCGCGCAGGTCCTCGAGCAGCACGGTCGCGCGCTCGTAATTGCCGCCGGCCGACTCGACGGCCGCGAGATGCACCCGCGTGCGCGCCGCCGCGAGACCATCGCCCCGCGCGGTGAAGAGGTCGAGTGCCTGGGTGAAGGAGCTTCGCGCGGCGGCGTAGTTGCTCAGCGCGGACTCGCTCAGACCGCGCAGGTAGAGCGCGCGGCCGAGCGGCATCGGATCGCCCGCCGGTGCGGCGATGGCGACTGCGCGGTCGAGGACCACCACCGACTCGCGGATCCGTCCTGCCCCGCGCCACGACTCGCCGAGGGCGAGCAGCATCTCGAGGCAATCGCCGGCCGCGAGCGTGAGGCCGCGCGAGATCTGTTCGACGCGCTCGATCAGGACCACGGCCTTCCGCCATTCCGAACGGCTGCTCGCCGCGCGCCAGGCGCGCATGCCCGCCTCGAATGCACGATGCGGATCGCCCGCCGCCGCGTAATGCGAGGCCAGCGCCTCGGCCACGCGCTCGCTTTCCGCGCCGTACACCGACTCCAACGCGGCTGCCGCGCGCGCATGCAGCTCGCGCTGCCGGCTCGGCGGAATCGCGTCGTACACCACGCGCCGCAGGATCGAGTGCTGAAAGCGGCAATCCTCGCCGGGCGTGAGGCCCTGAATGGAAAGCACGCCGCCGCGCACGCCGTCGCTCAGCACTTCCTCGATGTCCGCCACGGTCGTGCCGGTGATGCCGCAGAGAGTCGCGACGTGAAACTCCTCGCCGAGCACCGCCGCATGCTCCAGCACCGCGCGCACCCGCTCCGGCAGGCGGGCGATCTTCGCGCGCGCGGCGGTCACGATCGTCTCCGGCAGCGAAAGATCGCGCACGCCGATCCATCGCCAGCGAGCCGCGGCGCCGTCCGGCGCGATCGCTCCGGCCGCCACGAGATGGCGCAGAGTCTCGATCAGGAAGTACGGATTGCCGCCGGTGAGGCGATACAGCGTCTCGACGTCGTCGCGCGGCACTTCGTCGGCGCGCCGGATCCCGAAGATCCGGCCGATGACCTCGCGGCAATCGCGCTCGGCGAGACGCCGCAGGCGGACGGTCGTGTACGTGCGGCGGCCGGCCTGCTCACCGAGCCAGGCCTGCACCCGATGATCGGCGGTGTCGGCGTCATCGGTGCGAATGACCGCGATCAGCATCAGCGGCTGGCTGTCGATCATCCGCATCAGGCAGCTGAGAACGTCGAGGCTCGCGCCATCGGCCCATTGCAGATCGTCGAACACGATGACCAGCGGCTGGCGCCGGCTCAGCGCCAGCCACGCGCGGCAGATCGGAACGATGAAGCGGAAGTGATCCCCGGCGTTGCCACCGGTCGCCGCCGCGGCGCGACTCGGGTCTTCGAAGAGCTCGGCGGGCAGGCGAATCCCGCACACCCCTTCGATGACGTCGCGCAGCGGCGCGCCGTCCGGAGACGTGCCGTGGACGAGCGCCGCGCGCAGCAGGTCGATGAAGAGCTCGTACGGCGCGAGTCGCGCGCCGCGATAGTCGAAGAAGCGGCCGTAGAGCGCGATCGCTCCCTGCTCCACGGCCCACCGTCTGAAGTGCCGCACGAGCTGCGTCTTGCCGATGCCCCACTAGCCGATGACCGCAACCGGCCGCGGCGCGCCTTCCAGCGCATTGCGATACTCGGCGCGCAGCGTGAGCATCTCCGCATCGCGCGCGGCGAGCTGGTCGTAGTTCGGGGCGAGCTCCTCCTCCGGCGCGGCAACGGAGTCCTTCGATGCCGCCATGTTGAACAACCGTACCGGGGCGATGAAGCGATACCCGCGGCCGTGATACGTGGCGACGAAGCGCGACTGCTCGGCGTCGTCGCCGAGGGTACGGCGGATCTGGGAGACCGCTTTCTTGAGAACGCCGTCCGTGGTGAAGACGTCGGACCACACTTCCTCGAGCAGCTCTTCTTTCGACAGCACGCGGTCGTGATGCTCGACGAGGTAGCGCAGCACGCGGACCGCGCGGGGCTCGAGCGGTACCACCTCCTCGCCGCGCTGCAGCAGATCGACGCCCTGGGCGAGATGAAAGCCGCCGAATTGCCAGACGAAGCCGTCGATTCGATTCATTGGGCGCGATTTCAGGAGCGATGGAAATATATGTCGCGGACTTTGTGCGCTCCGTGACGGGCCGCACAAATCGCCGCGGAACGAAATCGTCACCAGACCGTCAGGCTTGGAACCGGCGCCAAACGCATCTTTCGCCGCATCAACTAGGAGGCAAAGTGATGCGTTCCCCAACTCGATTCTGGTTTGTCGTTCTTCTTTTCTTCGCATGGACCGCCGTCGCGGAGGACTTCACCGCGGCAGGCGTGACGTTCACGGCGGGCGATCCGAACGGCGTCCGCTTCAAGCCGCTCTCGAGCCTCGAGGTCGGCGACTCGCTGTCGGTCGAGCTGACCGGCGCGCGGCCGCGGTCGACGGTCGAGATGCGGCTGCAGGACGCGAGCGGACGCGAATGGTCGTTCTCGCGCGTGCACAGCGACTCCCGCGGAAACGTGGCCCGTACGCTGTTCTGGTATCAGTCGGGCGTCATCGGCACTACCGCGCGGCGAAGCACCTTTCGTCCCGATCCGTCGTTCCTCACGTTCGACGAAGCGGAGCGGTTCTTCGCCGACGGCACCATGCGCCTGACCGTGCGCGAGCGCGAGCGCACCCTCGCCATCCGGGAGTTCCGCCCCCGTCCGCGCACCTCGCCGTTCGTCTATCCGTCCGACGGCTCGGGCGTGCTGGAAAACGCGGTCAACGCGAAGGACGAGACTCTCTACGTGACCGGCCGCAACTTCCCCGCCGGCGCGACGGTTCAGCTCTTCCTCGTGCCGAACCGTTTCGGCTGGGCGGCCAACGACACCTTCAAGGCAACCGTCGTGAAGACCGTCAACCTCAGGCCGACGCAAACCGGCTTCACCGCGCAGATGGTCGGCGCCGGCGCGCTGCTCCCCGGCACGTACGACATCATCGCGCGCGCCGGCAGCAGCACCACGCCCGTTCTGCAGGCGTCGGACCTCGTCAGCTTCGGCGCCGACACCGGCGTCGTGTTCTACATCATCATCAACGGCAACGTCGTCATCGACGTGGCGGGGCGCCTGGCCCCGGGCATCGCGTACTTCCAGTTCTCGAACTACTTCGAGAAAGGCGAGGACGTCTGGGGCGCGGTCGATCCGACCGACGTGCCGGCCAACCATCCCGGCGGCAACTACGCGGAGTACTGGGTGGTGAACGATCAGCCGGCGGCGTACTGGGACGGCGCGAATCCTCCGCTCGCCGACGTCTCCGGCGACGGGCCGGAGCTCCATCGCGTGAAGTACTGGTGCATCAACGGAACGGAAGTGAGGCTGTGGGCGGCGGCGACGCAGATCGCACCAATCGCCGGATACGACGTCGTCGTCGACTTCGGCGCCGCGCCGGCCAACGTGGAGGCCGATTTCGTTTCCGACACCACCTACAACAAAGGCGTCGATTTTCTCGACGGTTATCTCGACGCCGGCTTCTCGGTGTACGAGCCGCCCGACACGGTCGGTCCATACGGGGTCGGCACGGTCGATTACCTCGATGAGAACGGCATCTCCGGCATCACCGACCCGCAGGGGATCACCGGTCCGACGTATCCGATCAAGCTCGGCTGGGCGAGGATCAAATACCCGGCGACGGCCACCGGCGTCGGCACGCCGGTCGCGCCGGGCGGTCCGTATCCGGTCGCGCTCTTCATGCACGGACGCCACTGGAACTGCCAGGTCGGCGGTCTCGACTCGAACTGCGCCCCGGCGAACCGCATCCCGAGCCATGAAGGCTACGACTACATCATGGACACGCTGGCCAGTCAGGGCATCTTCTGCATCTCGATCAGCACGCACGACATTCAGGCCGACGATGGTTTCTGGAACTACGACGCGCGCGGCCGGCTGGTGCTGAAGTTCCTCGACAAGCTGCGCGACTGGACGACGCAGGGCAACGATCCATTCGGCGGTCTGTTCAACGGGCAGCTCGACATGAGCAGGATCGCGCTCTCCGGCCACAGCCGCGGCGGCGAAGGTGTCGTGGCGGCGGACCAGCTCAACGTCAACTGGCCGAATCCGCACTCGATCCTCGCGGTCAATGCGATCGCGCCGACCGATCAGGACGTGGCCGTCGACTACAAGCCGAAAGCCCCGTATTACCTGCTCCTGGCCGCACGCGACGGCGACGTCTGGAACATGCAGGGACTGCGCACCTACGACCACTCGTACGGGCAGGGCGTACCGAACCGGAAGATGAAGTCGACCGGCTGGGTCTACGGCGCCAATCACAATTTCTTCAACACGATCTGGACCGACGCCGCGAACCTCGGCATGCCGAATCCGTGGCTGGGCGCGGGGGATGACTGCGACTACGGTCTCAATCCCGATCAGCCGGACATCTGCGGATTCAAGATGCCGGCAGGCGTGCAGCGCCAGGTCGCGCTGTCGACGATCACCGCGTTCTTCCGGTGGCACCTGCAGGGCGCCGCCGGCTACCGCGAGGTGCTGACCGGTGTGCTGAAGCCGGCGGCGATGGACAACAACAGCGTGTTCTGGACGTTCCAGGACGCACAGCGCAACGCCATCGACAACTTCGAGCAGCAGCCGCCACTCGACCCGGCACAGAACACGGTGCTCGGCCTCGCCACCGCCGTCGGCGCGTCGACCTTCGAGGAGCGCCTGCTGAACTTCGACAGCACGTCCTACAACCCGATTCCTCCACTCGTGGACAGCGCGTTCCTCCACGACACGATCGGCCTGAAACTGAAAGCGCCGATGCCGATCGTCTATGAGACCGACATCCCCGCCGGACCGGCGCGCGACGTCAGCATGTACGACCACCTGACGCTGCGCATCGCGAAGAAAGCCACCGCGCTGCCGGTCGCGGCCGGACCCGACATCACGGTCTACGTGAACATCGAGGACGGCCAGGGACACACCGGCATGTCGTGGGCAGACGCGAGCAATTACCAGCGCATCCCGCATCCGTTCCCGGGCGCGGTCTGGCCGAACCTCGGCGTGCTGACCGGCGTCCGCATCCCGCTGCAGTTCTTCACCAGAAACAACTCGCAGGTCGACCTGACGGACATCGCGAAGATCAAGATCACGATCGACGGCACGGAGATCGGCCTCGACGACATCGAGTTCGGAAAGTGAGATCCATCATGCGTAACGCCATTGCCCTCGCACTCTCCTTCATCATCGCGCTCTCCGCCTTCGCGGCGAGCCCCACCCGGCCGCGCGAGCTCCCGTTCCAGATCGCCGGCGCGAGCGTGGACAAATTCGATCCGCCGCGGAGCACGCGCCATGGCCGGTACGAGCAGGCGCTCGTGCTGCAGCTCGAGGTCAAACGCGACGACTGGACCGCCCTCCCGCCGGACATCGCGCCGTTTCTCTACATCGGCACCCACGAGCTGCGCCCGTTCGCGAACGTTCTCGACGGCGAGAGCGTCGTCTACACGTTCCACGACCCCGACTGGCAGCAGCTCCAGGGGGGCGAGCCGATGGTGCTCACCACGCGGCACGGCGACCCGATCCTCCACCCCGAGACGTACAAAGACTACCCGCGGTACGACCCGCGACTGATCACGAAGAAGTGAGACCACGTCCAACAGCGCACCGGGGAGGGATCCCCGGTGCGCGATGACTTTTACTTCCCCCTCCTCCGTTTGCGCGGCCGGCCGAGCGCATTCCGCCGGGCGCGATGGATGCGCCGGACTCGCTGCGCCACAGGGTTCTCCGGAACACGCGCCTCGGGTGATTTCTTGAGGCGGTGGAAGCCGGCGACGAAGCGCCTCGCCCGTTCGGCCTCATCTCTCTCCTGAACCTCCTGCACCATCCGGCTGAATTCGATCATCTCCACCGCCACCGACTTCGCGAGCAGTTCCTGGGCGATCGACGTTTCGATCGCGTCCGCGAGCACGAGCGGCGGGATGCGCGGATCGACTACGCGGATCGCTCCGGCTCGGAGGCGCGCGGCCGTGCGACGGAGGGCCGAATAGCTGAGACCGGGGCGAAGCCACGGGACCAGAGCGGGTGCCGACGAAAAACGGGCGAGCATCGACTCGAGGCGTCTCCCGCTCTCAGCGTTCAGAAATTCGCGATCCTTCGTTTTCATCTGCGCAAAACGACCGGGCACGGATTGCCCGTGCCCGGTCATCCCTCCATTAATTTACGCCTGCGGAGTGCCGGATGTTCCGGGGACCGGAGCCGGCGGTGGGCTGGGAGGCTGAGCCGCCTTCTTGCGGCGCTTGAATCTCTTCAAGCGCCTGATCTCCTGTACATGAGGCACGAGGACGGCGTGGGCCGGATCGCGCGCCAGCTGCGCGCCGATGCCGAAAGCCTGCGCGGCGATGAGCGCGACGCGCTGGCGGCGAATGAGATTCGCGCCGGCGATGCCGCTCAGCATCGTCCGCAGCTCATCCTCCACCGCCGTCCAGCGATTGGTCTCGTCGTACATCTGACGCACGTCGCCGGCCGGCTGGCCGAGGGCCTGCGAGACATTCGGGAGCGCGCCGATGACGTTGATCGACGCCTGGAGAATCGGATTGGACGTCCGTGCGCCGTTGTGCAACGCCTTGCGCTGCTCCTGGGTCAGCGGCGTCACTTCGCCGATCTGCGCGCGCATGGCGCGCAACTGATCGACCACCGCCTCGGGTGTCAGTGTGGGTGCCGGCTGCGGAAGTTCCACAGCGGCGGCCGGGGTGTTGGTTACTTCATTGGTAGACATGTTCGTTCTCCTTCAGACCAGAGACTGCAAGGCCGGAGGGAACGACGAGCACCTCGTGCACGAGTGCAGGCGGCCACCGGCTGGAAGAGACGGCGACGCGCCGTTCTTCCGGTTGATGTTCCCCGAAGTGCGCACACTTCGAGAGCCTGCGACAGGAGGAGCACCGCTCAACTCCCGCAGGGATGAGAACCGTCGCACTATCCAGTGCAGTCGTTCCCACCCGTTGGCCGCCAGGAGCGGGGGCTCTCACGAGCGCCTGCTCCGTTCTCGCCGGGCCGGGCTAGCTGCCGGCGCAACGAGACGAATAACCTAGCCCCAACTCTCGGGCGCTGTCAAGGCAAGTCTCGCTGCCGGCGCTTGCGTCGGGCCGGCTCGCCGCGCAAGCCACTGAGCTCACCGCGTCAACACCGTGGATTCGTCGTGCGACCTGCCAGCGTGCACCTGCACGCCGCCCGCGGCACCGCGCAAACCCGCCAACTCACGGCGCAAGCCGGCTGTCTCACCGCGTGAGCCACGCGACTTACCGCGTGAGCCACACGATTTACCGCGTGAGCCGACCGATTCACGGCGCAATCGGCGACGGTGGCACGATGGTAGGTCTGCACGAACGACGTCTGACAGATGCAACAGCCATTGTTGCATTCGCGATCACGTCGAGGCGGCTTACTTCAGGAATCGGAGTGCGGGGGTTTCTAGAAATCCTACGGATTTTCTTGGCGTTTACGCGAGCGCCGCGGCGGCAGCAACAGCCAGGATATGCATGAGCCGCGTTCGGGAAGCGGAGAAGTTATCTCCCTGAGGACCAGACACTGTGGTTCCCTGCGGCGCGTTAGATATACATCTTGAAAGGCAGTGGCGGAATCGTCTCCGTCGCGGGACCGGCTGTCAGAATCTCGCCAATGGCATCGGCAAACCGGAGGGTGACCGGGATGCCGTCTGCGAAGATGCAACTGTTGTAGTTCACTTTCGTCAGAGCCATGACATCGTTCAAAACCGTTTCGAGGTCGGCCTCGCCACGGACGATGTCGATGCGCAGCGGGTTGGGCACTCCGCGACCGGGATATGTCTGGAGGCGAGGTACAAACCCCTTCGTCCACAGATATGCGGCACGCTCATCCTCACGATACGCCGTGCCCCGCAGGACCGGATGGTCGCCTCGCGTATAGAGCTTCAAAGCGTCAGCTTTCTTGATCCTTATGCCCACGAGGTTTGTTCCGGCAGGCGTTGCGCTCTTGAAGCCTTCCCACTCCGCGTCGTCGAACGCGATCTTTCCGTGGATGAAGAGTTCCCGCGGCGGATCACCAAGCTTGGACGTGTAGCTCTCGATCGCCGTACGGAGAAGCTCCGCGGCCTTCGCGCTCGTCAAGTGGAACGATTTCTCCTCGGCGCTGTACCAGGGTCCCAAGGCGCCTCGGAACACGACGCCGTCGCCGTTGTCGAGGAACATCTGTGCCGCGCAACAGGCTGCACGCGGGTCGGGGTCACGATCGTCTTTCTTGAAGACAAGACCCAGATAGCAGACTCCTGGGCGGATGCTCGCGATTTTCCAAGGCTTGCCGCCAGCTTTGTAAAACGTGCCGGTACTCAAGTGCCAGGCGATGTCGCTCACCACCGGATCGAGTGGACGCTTCGGATTGCCCGTGCTCGTCGTAAATTCGTGATGAGCGATCGTGCTCTCGCGAATGATCTGAGTGGGGACGCCGGTCGTCAGGAGTTGCGCCTTGAGCTGGTGGTGAAAGTCTGCGTCGTATTGATACGGGATACTGGCCGAGGTGATCTGCGGGAATAGACTCGGAGTGTCTTCCGTAAACCGCTTAGCGAACTTCGGTGGCAGTGTATCGACCGTCGCAATACGATCCGCCGTCGGAACGATGCTCTTCGGTCGGCAGTATTTGTATACCTCGTCTGTGATGACCACGAACCATAGGAGCGGCATGCTCTCTTCCTCGCGTTGCGCTTTGCGTATCGCATCTGCGAAGAGGTTCACCGTTTGGTGCGTCCGCTGGTATTTGTCGTCGATGTGCACGCGCCGGATAAGCTCGTGTTCCTCGATAATGACTTCGATTGCTGGCGTCGGTTGCCAGCCCGTCCGAAATGCCGCCGTGAATCCGGGATAGTACGGGCGGCTGGTGCCGGTGTACTTCGTGATGATTGGTTGCTGGAGCCGGGCCAGCCAGCGATGGAACCGCTCCACGCTCGGCTTCGTACCGACGACGCCGTAGCTGACACCGTACACCGCGTCGAGTGGACCAAACAGTGTGAGACCGTCGCGCGGATCGGCCAAAGCCTGATTGTGCCGGAACGCGAGCTGGGGCTCACGAAGCGTCGTCAGTGTCGTCATCGTCTTCTTCAAACTCGCTCAGGTCGACGCGCTCAACGGGCTCTCGATAGCTCACCGGGCTGATGAATCGCACGGGTGTCCCTTCGACCGTCACAGCGGCGTGACGATGAACAGGGAACTCAATCACGCCGTCGATGGAGAGCGCCTGCATCATCGCAAGGACACGATCGCGCCAGTCGTTGTTCCACCAGTCTTTCGTCTGCCCGTGCCGTGCTCGCTGCAACCTTTTGTCGTCGGTCCAGATCGTCTCTCCGTCGTCGCTGAAGAGAAGGTGCGGTTGCACACAATAGACAGGCGATGGGCGCAGCAGTGGTCGCGCGCTGATCGCGAAATGCCAGAATCGTTTCACGTCCATCACCGTGCGATACCCTACGACTGCCCGCGTGGTCTGCTTTCCGTTGATGTCTACGAAGGGCAGTTCCCTGCCGCGCTCTGTCGCAATGTCGTGGTAGTACGCGAGACGCTTGTTGCTGAAGCCGCGTTCACGTAGCGACCCGCGGAGAGAACGCTCCCATGCAATCCGCAGCAGTCGTGTGACGTGGCGGCTGGCATCGGCCGGGTCGATCGGGCGGTCCCCGGTGGCGCCTCTTAGATAGTCGTCTGTGCCGATCGCGCGGGTACTCACTATATAGAGCGGTATGTTCTGAAGGTGATCTTTGGGGGCGAAGGTGACGAGATGCCCTTGATGCCGGAACGCTGGGTACGGAAGCAGAGTCGGGTTGATCTTATCCACCTTGCTACTCGCATGTAGGTAGATAGTGTCGGGCAGCTCGCGAATCGGAAAATAGTTGCTCAGCAACTCGTCCGGAGTGGCCGTCACGCTGGGCGTTCCATCGAACTGATCGCGCCAAAACGTGTTGACCGCATCATGCTGCTCAGTTGCTTTCGGCACGTGGTCCTTTTCCAGCTTCTCGAGGAGCCGTGCCAGTGCATTCGCCCATCCCGACGATGCATCGATGGCGTTGAGCCTCTTCAGCTCGATGTTCGTGTCGTCATAACTAATCCCGTCGATACGCACCGGAATTACGAACTCCGAAAGATGGTGCTTTTTCGCAACACTTGCGCTGACAGCGAGTTCGTTCAAGCACCCCGTAGCTTTGTTACTCGTGGTGCTGAGGACGTAAATGTGTTTTGCGGTCCGCGTCCGTAACGCTTCTTCGATATCCTTCCAGAAATCTTCTCCGCCAACGAGTTGGACCAGATCGCACCACACTTTGTAACCGTGGTTCGCGAGCTGAAGCGCCAGCCAGGTGGTGAACTGGTTGTCAGCGGGATTTGCGTGTCCGATGAAAACCGTGTCCCGGATCGGATCGAGGGTTAGCATTAGGTCGTTCCACCATAGTAGCCGCAGTCGCTTACGTGCGCGATGCGCGTCGGGCCGGCTCGCTGCGCAATCCAGTGAGCTCGCCGTGTCAACGCCGTTGATTCGCCGTGCGTTCGCGCCTGCCGCGCCGCGCAAGCCCGCCAATTCACGGCAAGCCGGCTGCCTTACCGCGTGAGCCACGCAACTTACCGCGTGAGCGACCCGACTTCCCGCGTGAGCCACACGATGTGGGATCGCGCCGATCATCGGGCCGTTCAAGTCCCTGCTACGACCACAGTGCCGGCAATGCGGGCCGCCATCCGCCTGATCTCCTGGATGTTCAGCGGCACTTTCTCCGTCGCGGGAACCTGGCGGCAGGCGATCGAGGCCGGGACGATGCCGAGCTGAAGGTGGGAGGCGGCGACGATCTTCACCGGACCGGGGCCGATGCGCCGGCCGTCGACGAACGTGCCGTTCGTGCTCTGGAGATCCTTGATCGAGATCTCGCCGTCATGGATGCGAATCACGGCATGACGCCGCGAGATCGAGGCGTGCGACAACACGATGCGCCCGTCGTGGGCGCGTCCGACGGTGTTCTCTCCCTCGTGCAGCGGATGCTCGCCTTGTTCGCAGAAGAGTGTGGCCGCGACGACGGCGGGCGACGATGGCGGCGCGGCAACGGCGGTGTGAAACGCGTATCCGAAGCCGTGCACCGTGCGGACGTAGCGCGGCGTGCGCGCGTCATCGCCGAGCGCGCGGCGGAGCTCTTTGACCACGCCGGCGAGATTCGTCTCGCAGACGAACGTCGACGGCCAGAGCGCGTCGTACAACTCGTCCCGCGACAGCGCCCGCGGGCGCGCCAGCACGAGGAGACGGAGGAGATGCTGTGCCTTCGGCGACAGCCGAAGCTCGACCCCGTTCCGCGTCAGCAGACGCGAACGGCAGTCGAACGTGAACTCGGCGAATCGCAAGAGCGTTGCCGGTTCATCCAATGGATGAAGAGGGGAATTCATTTGTACTCCGTTACGGAATTGAGCGGCGAAAGATACACCATTTCGACGGAATCCGTGAATTCCACCAAAAATGCACGCTCGGGCATGGCTATTCGAACCAGAGGCTCGCCGACGCGGCGACTAAGCGCCGTCGAAGCGCTTCGTGGGGACAAAGACCGCTCCCTCGTCGGCCTTCATTTGATGTAGCCACCCTGGAAGTCGCTTCTGCGATAGGCGCCCCACTGATGTTCGTCAGATGTCGGATAACGCGCGAGTCCCTGCTCCCAGTTGATCGCCGCCCATTTGTCGCGGATCACGCCGTGCACTTCGCGCGCACCGGTGCCGGGCGACCAGTAGATCGAGCCGCGTTCGAAGTGAACGTAATGTCCGACCTTGTCGGGCGCGATCATTTCGTCGCTGACGGGATAGCCGAGAAGTCCGCGGCCACCACCGATGGCGATCCACTTCGGCTTGATCTTGCCTAGATGAAATGCGCGCCTGCCTTGACCGATTCGATACGATCACCGCCTGTTAGCGCGCCTTCATCAGTCGCCGTACCGCCGAACGCACGGCGCCGGTTTCGGTGAGCTGCGGGAGGGTGTCGTACTCGCTGCGAGCCCGCTGCGAAAGTGTCTTTGCGGTGCTGATATCCGTTGAGAGAGGGAAGAACGTGGGGCGGAAGCTTTTTTCGATGTCGGAAAAATAGGAGGCGGTAGTGTCGGCTGCATCGATAAGATGGCTGAACGTTGTGCGTAGCAGTTCGATCCATGGCCGCTGCTCAATGTGACGGTCGAAATGCTCCTCCGACATCGTGGAGAGAACGTCTTCGTTCAGATCTGCAGCGTCGAGCACACGCATCATCAGCGACGGCTGCTGTATGGCCGATTCGATGCGCGTTCGATCATCGCGCATTAGGAATGGCATGCGCTGCTGCGCCGCCTCGCGCCGCCCCTCGTCCGGACCGATGAGCATTTCCATTTCGATGGCTGCGGGCATGTTTGCTGGATCGGGACCAAGGTACGTCTGCATCCCGATGGGGTAATCCACGAAATAGCTTTTCAGCATCTTCGCGAACAGCTCGAAGGACGTGCCGTTGCGCTGTGGCGAGGGTGCGAGCATCGAATGCAGCAGTACGACGATGCGGTCGTGATGTTCCGCAGCGAGCTCGATGTCGTCGATGGCTCTACGCTCCGTGATACGCGTCTCGCCGGCGCAAATCGGACGCAGCATGGCCGCGGAGACGGATTGCAGATGATGCATCTCGCACAGGATTCGGATCAGCCGCGCCTCGCTACTCGAGCCGGTGAAGGTCAGCGGCGTGCCGGAATCGTTCTGCAACCAGTATGTGTAGTGCGAGTCGCGCGGCAGATGTTCGGCGATCTCGCCGAGATAGACAAGCACCGGCGCCGCCGCCAACACGTTCACTCCGCTGCCTGGAGCGGCACCGGCGGCCTGCACGTGGCGTTCCGCGGAGCTAACGGCGAAAGCGAGCAACTGCAGTAGGCGCATGGCCAGCTCTGGATCGCGAACGCCGCGTGCCGCAAAGGCTATAGCGTCGACGTAGACGCGGCAACTGGCGATCACGTGATGCACGTCACCATGGGCCTCCGCACCTCGATTGAGGATCGCGAGCTCGTGGCGAATCCACCGTTCCACCATTCGTAGGATCTCGCTCTGGGTGTCGCTGACCATCGTCATCGCGGCCTCCTAATGCCCTGAGTCGACACGTTGGCGTTCGTTCGGCTCGGAGTTGTGAACTTTCGGTGACGCGGTCGAATGAATTCGACCTCCATGACTCAGGCCATTAGGGAAGGGCGGAGCCGCCTTCTCCCGTTGCTGTGAGTACGCCCCGGTTTGGTGACCTTCAATTCGGAGTCGACGCATGAGCCGAAACGATTCCCCGTCTTCAGAACCCGATGTTGCGCTTCTCTTCGATGAAGAAAGTGAGGTGACCCGACAGGAGCGGGAGAGATGTTCTTCCGCTGACCCGCACGAACGGAACAAAGCCCGACAGTCTCTGTGGTTCCGGTACGAGGACGATCTTTTCCGGTACGCGCTTACACAGACACGCGACGTCGCCCTCGCCGAAGATATCGTTGCCGCGTTGTACCCCGCGATGATGCTCGCCTATAAAGGCGACAAGGCCATCGGGCGGTATCTCGCGAAATCGGTTCGCAACGCGGTCCAGAAGGACCGCTGCAAAGAGGTGGCACATCTCGCACTCGATACCGTTCCGGAGCCTCTGTCGCCGGCGCCCGATCCATCCGAGAACGCGATTGCTGATGAGGAGTCGAAGATTCTTCTCCAACGCTTTCTCGCGTTCGACGAGCAAACCCGCCAGATTATCCTCCTGAGGCTGGTCGAGCGAATGCCGTATGGCAGAATCGGCGAGGTTCTCGACATCGCCGGAAGCACTGCACACGCTCATTACCAGCAAGCCATTCGGGACATCTTCGAGATCCCGGACAATTTCTTGATTACAGGAGCCCTCAATGTCGGAATCACATCGCGCAAAAAGTGAACTCGAGCTCGAACCGCCGCTCACCCCCGTTGAAGAGAGCTATCGCGACCGGCTGATCCGCGCGCTCAGGCCCCCCGCAAAACGGGGAGCGCCCGGACTTTCGCCGCTCTGCCTCTCCCTTTCCAATCTCGACAAAGTCGCCTCTTGGGAGGCGCTCACACCCGAGCAGACGTATCACCTGCGACATTGCCGCGCATGCCGGATGGCCGTGGAGACCGTCCGTGACGAAGCGGGGGCGTGTACGGACCCCAAGCCTGGATTGACGAAGGAGATGCCCGAGTGCCGCATTGCCGCGGAAGCCTTGGTCGTGCCGATCCTGAGCGCGATCCGCAACGCCATTGATGAGAGAGAGGACTGGAGCCTGCAGGGTTCGTGGGCGCTGCTGGAGTTTCTGAAAAAGTATGCCGACGAGACGGGCCGCATGGATCCGTTCGCGCGCCGCCGCTGCGCAGTGGAGTACGCGGAGCTCGTGGAGCGCGCGCCGGAGCCAATGAAGGTCGTGCTCGTGTACGGACTGGTGCGGCTCAAGGACTCGCGCCGCTTTGCCATGAATGTGGCGCGTGAGATCGCCGGCCGCGACGATACGCTCGCGCACCACGTACTGGTATACGTGCTGCTGTCAGAAGCTGCGGAGCTCAAGACGATCGACAGCGTTCGGTGGGAGGAGCTCGCAGCCGGGGCGCGGCCGTTCATCGACGGACATCGGCACCGTGTTCAGTTGGCGATGCTGCGCTTCCTCTCTGCAGTAAAGCCGCCGCATACGTTGCGTGAGGCGGCGGCGGTGCTGCGCAGCGACGCTGGGGCGTTAGCCGCGACGATGTTCGCCGAGCGCGACGCCTCCTCCACCCTCCTGCATCTCCTCGCCATTCGCGAGTATCTCGGCAAGGTCGCTCGTTATGTGCATGAGACTCAAAGCGAGCTGATCGATTACTTCCCTGACTTGGTCGCGACTCTACACGCCGGCGTGCGCGAAAACGGCGCTGCGCTGCTGCTGGCTATGGAGGCCGCGGAAAAACTGCGGCCGGCTTCGCCAATCGAGTCGTTGATCCAAAAGCTGATCCACTACGAGAAGTTGCCGCAGTCGGAGCCGCACCGGGACGCGGCGCTACGCGCCGAGACCTGTTGAGAGAGAGAGAGAGAGAGAGAGAGAGAGAGAGAGAGAGAGAGAGAGAGAGAGAGAGAGACGAGGCGTCGCGCCTTTATCGCGGCGCCTCGTGTCATAGCGAGTACTTTAAGTACTCCGTGACGAACGCGGCGAATATGATCACGCTTCGTTGCGTGGGGTTCGGCCTCGGGCGGCTTGGCGCTGATCTCGTCTTGAAGGCTTGCCATAGCCGGATGGCTTCCTCACGCGATTCGGCATGAAAAAAATTAGAGACTCATACATCGCGCACCTGTTCGATCGGACGCTGCTAGTCTCTGCTAAGTCTCTGAGAGGAAATTGGCTGTGGCGCCTGGACTCGAACCAGGGACCACCTGATTAACAATCAGGCGCTCTACCAACTGAGCTACACCACAGCAATGAGGTTGGAAGGGCGCGTATCGTCGCCGATCAGGGGTTATTTGTCAATTTCGCATTCTCGCGCGGCGGCGCGTTCTTCACGTAGCGGTCGAACCACGTCACCGTCTCGTACAGCGTGTGCTCGACCGACTCGCGCGCCAGGTAGCCGTGCGGCTCGAGCGGCAGCATCACTAATCGAACGGTTCCGCCGACTCCGCGGATCGCTTCGAACAGTTTCTCGGATTGCAGCGGCACGGTGCCGGGATTGATGTCGCGCTCGCCGTGGATGATGAGGAGCGGCTCGTTGATGCGATCGGCGTGGACGAGCGGCGAGAGCTTCAGGTACGTATCCGTCGCGCGGTACAGCGTCCTTCGCTCGTTCTGGAAACCGAACGGGCGGAGCGTGTGGTTGTACGCGCCGCTGCGGGCGACGCCGGCGCGGAAGAGGTCGGACCACGCCAGCAGGTTCGCGGTCATCAGCGCGCCGTGGCTGTGACCCATGACGCCGACGCGATCGCGATCGGTGACCCCGAGCTCGACCGCCTTGTCGATCGCCGCCTTCGCGTTGGCGACGATCTGGTCGATGAACGTGTCGTAAGCGGACTCCGTCGGTCCCACGACCGGCATCGCGGTGTTGTCGAGGACCGCATAGCCTTCCAGCGCGAGGAAGATCGGCGACGGACCGCTGATCGACGTGAACTTCTGCGTCGAGCCGGTCACCTGTCCCGCCGCATTCGGGTCCGTGTAATCGAGCGGATACGCCCAGACGATCGTCGGCAGGCGCGTGCCGGTCTGATAACCGGGCGGCAGGTAGAGCGTGAAGGAGAGCTTCACGCCGTCGGGACGCTGATAGGTCACGAGGCGCTTCGAGATCTGGCGGAGCTGCACCGTCGGATCGACGAAATGCGTGAGCTGCCGCGAGGTCGATCCGTTGCGCAGGTAAACGTTCGGCGGATCGGCGGGCGATTCGCGCCGCGTCAGGTACGTCATCGTGGCGGGATCGACGAACGCGACGAACGATTCGAGCATGTCGGGCGAAGAGCGGAACAGGCGCTCCGTTTTCAGCGTGCGGAGATCGAGGCGATCGAGGAACGGCCGATCGCCCGTGGGCGTTGCGCCCTGGCCCGACATGAAGATCGCGCCCTTGAATTCGCGCACCACTCGGGCGCCGTTCGGCCGCCGGTGAAAGACCGGGTTGCCGGGATTCTGATACGCATCGTCGAAGCCGAGGCTCCAGACGAGTCGCGGCGCGACGGCACGATCGTCCGCGTCGATGAGGAACGTTTTGAACCAGTGCTTGTCGTAGTCGGCCTCGGAAAGGAAGGCCAGACCACCGCGGTCGATCCAGTCGATGCTGTCGAAGCGCTGCTCCGTGCGCGCGAGCTCCGTCGCGGCGCCGCCGATCGGCTTCATCATCACCTTGTCGTGGAACGGCACCTTCTTGTAGGTGTCGCCATCGTCCAGCGCTTCCTCCCAGAAGACCGTGGCCGGCGCGGTGGAACGCCATTCGTGATCGCGCGGTCCGACGCGCACGCCGTCGACCGGCACTTGCTCGGCGAGAGGTTGCGCGACAAGCGTCTCGACCTTCGCTCCGCTCAAGTCCCAGACCTCGACCTGCGTCGGGAAGCGGATGAACATCCGGACGGCGGAGTAAGGACGCTCGACCCGTTCGACGAGCAGATACTGCCCGCTCGGCGACGGGAGCAGTTTCACGAGCACCGCGGGACTGCCGATCGTCGTGACCTTGCCGGATAGCGGATCGACGAGCGCCGCCTGCGAGGTCGTGTAGTACTCGAAGACGTCGGCGTCATGCGGCGTCTTCAGCAGCTCGACCGCTTCGTACGTGCTGCTCGCGGTCTTGACGCCGCTGCTGTCGTCGATGCGCGGACCGGCCGGCACCGTGACCTCGGCCGGCGGCGCTCCGCGCTGCGCGGGGACTGTCTTGACGAGCAGCGTCTTCTGATCGGGCATCCAGTTGACCGAGTAGCCGAGCACCGGATTCACGCGGACGCCGTCGATGCGACGGACCTTCGCCGTCGCGACGTCGCCGACCCAGAGCTCGACGGAGGTCGCGGTCGTGTTGATGAACGCGAACATCGAGCCGGTCGCGTTCCAGCGCGGCTCCGAGACGCGCGCCCCCTCCGGCAGCTCGAGCGCGACCTCGGGGCCGTCAGGAATCCGCTGCAGCTTGAGCGCGACGTAGTACGGAAAGAGGTGCTGTCCGTTGTTGCGCGGATTGATGCGCGTGCCGGCGGCGGGAGCCATCGGCTCGGCGAGATCGGAGATCGGGCGGTAGCGCACCGGCGTGGCCAGGATCATCGCGTTGCCGGTGGGACTGGTGATCGGCACCGGCGGTGCGGGCGCGTCGAGAACTTCGGCGATTGCTCGCGGCGCATGCTGGTAGGGTTGCTGCGCGCCGACGCACAGTGCTGCGAAGACGATCGTCAGAAAAACCGCGGCCCACCTTATGGTTTTGCGCATTGCGCGATTATCGCGCGAAGGCGCTCGGCGGCATGTTCCATGTCGGCGTGAATGCAGATGGTGTCGAACGGGATGGCGATCCGCGAGCCGTCGCGCGCGATGACCACGCCTTCCGCCGCGAGCGTGCGCGCCTGTTGCGCGGCCTCATCGACCGTCAGCAGTGAGCCGGCGAGCTTGCGCGACATGAGCGAGCCGTCGGGCTCATAACGACGATCGGCGAATGCCTCGCGAATGACGCGCAGGCCACGCGCACGCGCGGCAGCGGCCATTTGCGAGGTATCGCTGCAGACGATCGCGCAGTCGCCGATGGCATCGATGATCACCTCGGCGAGCGCGCGATCGCGATGCGCATCGTTGTACAGCGCGCCGTGCGGCTTCACGTGATGCAGCGGCGCGAACGCGCGCAACGCATCGAGCTGCGCGATGAGCGACGCGCGTAATTCGTCGTGCGCGATCGACATCGAAACGCGTCCGAAGTTCTCGCGATCGGGATACGACGGATGCGCGCCGAGGCGGACGCCGTGCTCGCGTGCACGCGCGGCGGCATCGCGCATCGAGGCTTCATCGCCGACATGTCCGCCGCACGCGACGTTGGCGCTGTCGATGAGCGGCCAGATCTCCTCTTCGCCCGGCGCTCCTTCACCGAGGTCCGCAGAAAGATCGATGACGAGATCGATCACAGCTCGGCGCCCTTCGTTTCAGGGAGGAGCCAGATCAGGCCGCCGCCGAGGCCGAAGAAGATCGCGCTCGCGGCGAGCGGGATGGCGAGGCCGTATGTCGCCGCCGCGGCGCCGATCGTGTACGGCGCGGCCGCCGATGCGACGCGGCCGAAGTTGTAGCAGAAGCCCTGCGCCGTGGCGCGGATGCGCGTCGGGAAGAGCTCCGACAGCATCGCGCCGAAGACCGAGAAGTAGCCGTGACCGAAGTAGCCGACCAGCGGTCCGATAAGGACCAGCGTCCACGTCGAGCGCGCTCCGAATGCGAAGAGCGGCACGCAGATCGTCGCGCCGATCATGAATGCGGTGAACGCGGGGCGGCGTCCGAAACGATCGGCGATCCAGCCGAAGCTGATGTAGCCGAAGAACGCGCCAGCCTGCAGGATCATCAGCCAGAGCGCGCTCTTCGTCAGCGTCAATCCGGTCGACGCGAGAAATGGTGGCAGCCATGACGTCAGTCCCCAGTACGCGATCAACACGCTCGTGGCGACGATCGTCGCGAGCACCGTGCGGCGGATCAGCGCGGCGCCGAAGATCTCGGTCCACGACGGAGCTTTTTCTGTCCGCTCGCGCCACACCTGCGGTTCCTCGACGCCGCGGCGGATGAAGAACGCGGCGACCGCGGGGAGCGCGCCGATGAGGAACAGCACGCGCCAGCCGTACGGCTCGAGCACGAGCGCGGTGATTCCCGCCGCGCACATCGCGCCGATGGCCCAACCCGATTGCATGATCCCCATCGCCTTGCCGCGATGCTCCGCCGGCCACGTCTCGGCGACGAGCACCGAGCCGCACGACCACTCGCCTCCCATGCCGATGCCGACGAGCGTGCGCCACGCGAGCAGCTGCCAGAGCGCGTTCGAGGTGGCCAGTCCGGCAGTGGCGAACGAATAGACGACGATGCTGATGGTCAGCGCGCGCACGCGTCCGATGCGATCAGCGAGCGCTCCGAATGCGAGGCCGCCGAACGCGCTGGCGATCAACGCGACCGAGGTCAGTCCGCCCATCGTCGCGGAGCTCAGTCCGAATTCTTTCTGGATCGGCGGGATGGCGAAGGTGAAGAGGAGGAAGTCCATCGCGTCGAGCATCCAGCCGATCTGCGCCGCCAGGAGCGCACGCCATTGCTTACTCATCCCCGCATCCTCGACAAGAGGAACGTCTCCAAGCCTACGTCGACCGGCAATCCGCCCGACTTCCGCTTCACCTCGAGATCGGCGATCTCGGCGAGCGCGCGAAAGAGCGTCGCCTCGCTCACGCCGCGCGCCGCTTCCCACTTCTTGTGCAGCGGAAACGGATGCGGGCGCTGCCGCACGAGGCCGTTGTTCTTCAGGTAATCGCCGAGGCGATCGGCCACCGTGTCCTTGAAGCGGTTGTACTGGATGGAGCGCGAGAGGTCGAGGTTCTGCGACCGCGCGAACGAGACGATGCCGATCATCTGGCGCAGTTCATCGGCAAGCGGAAAGAGGAACTTGCCGTAGTGAATCTCGAGCGGCGCCTTCGAGTCTTCGCGCCGCGCCTGCGCGACGAGCTCGCGCAATTTCGCGACCGCCTCGAGGATCTTTCCCTCGGTGAAGAGCGAGCCGAATTCGTAGCGCGCGCCGCCTTCGACGGTCGCCACCTCGCGCTCGATCACGTCGGCGGTCACCCGCCCGCCCACGCCGACGAGCGTCACCAGCCGTTCGACCTCGGAGAGCGGGAGGCGAAGATCGGGGATGTCGCGCGAGAACTTGTCGGCCAGCACGCGATCGATGCCGAGGCGCTGGCGCAGACGAGCAATCGCATTCGCGTCGACTTTCACGTTCGCCTCGGACGCGATGTCTGCGATCGCCGCCTCGAGCGCGGAGTTGAAGCCTTCGCGCGTGAGGTCGGCGACGACGACCGCGCCGTGCTTGTCGATCAGATCGACGGTCGCCGAGTCCTTCGGCACCTCGCCGGTGCGCATCAGGAGGATCGTGCCGGGCGCGCCGCCACGTCCGATTGCTTCGATCAGAAGCGCCGCGTCATCCTCGCCGCGCCCCGGTTTCTTTCCGGTCGAGCGGCAGAAGGTGAGCATGTCGGCGAGCGTCTGATCGAGGGCGACGCCGAGGGCGTCGGCGATCGCGCGATCGGTCATTTCGAAATCGGCGCCGACGAGTCCGAGGAGATGCAGCAACTTCGCCGCCGCGGTGCTTCGCTTGCGATCAGTCTTCGCCGACTTCCACTCTGCGGTCGCTTTGTCGAACAGCGATGCCAGCTCTTTCGCCGAGACGAACGCGTTGACCTCCGGGACAATCAACAACCGCGCGGAGCCGAAGAGCGACATCGTGCGATACGAGTCGAGGATCGCCGCAAGCTCGGCACCCGGTTCATACGGCTCGACAGCAATGCCGGGCTGCCTGGCGACGATGGCGTCGCGGATGTCGCGAAAGGCTTGTTCAGAGAGGTATTCGGAGGTGCCGCCTACGAGGATGGCGCGGGGAAACTTGCCATCGACGATCTGGGCAAGAACGGTCTTGAGGGGTTTGGGCATGGGCGACTGCCCGGTGTTTAACCGAGCAGTCCCTTTTCCTGAAGCTCCTGACAATCGATGCAGAACGGCGTCCAGGGAACGGCGAGTAGACGCTTTTCGCCGATCGTGGCGCCGCAGTTGGTGCAGACGCCGTAAGACTCGTTCTGCATGCGGGAGAAGGCTTCTTCGATGAGCATGAGCAGATTGCGCTCGCCGTCGGAGAGCGAGAAGTTGAGCTCTTTCGAATAGGCGCTGGCGGCTTTGTCGGCGAGGTCCTGGATCCCGTCATCGGGCTGGGCGTTGCCGGCTGCCTTGTCGCGCTCATACGAGTCGATCAACTGCTGCTGCTTCGTCCGAAGCACATCCTCGTACTGCTGGTATGGATTGGCTTTGACCTTTGCTTTTGCCATTGAGGGCCGCTTTCTTTACTTGTGGTATGCGATGTTGCGCATCAACGTACATGCGCGATAGATCTGTTCCAACAGCATGACGCGTGCTAACTGGTGCGGCAGGGTCATGGGCGACAGGCTCACGACTTTGTCTGCTCGTTGCCTGACGGAATCGTCGAGTCCCACGTCGCCGCCGAGCACGAAGTGAATTCCGTGCGGGCTGTCGATCGTCAGCCGTTCGAGCCATCGGGCGAACTTCACTGAGTCAAACATCTGGCCCCGTTCGTCGAGGACAACCGTGTACCCGCGTTCGGGGATTGCGGCCAGCAGGCGCGCAGATTGACCGCGCATCATAGCCACATCAGTCTGGCGTTGTCTACCGCGTTCGACGGCCGTCAATTCGACGATCTCGAGCGGGAAGAAGTGCTTGATGCGATTGACGTAACGGTCGATCGCATCGGCGAATTCGGCGTCGGAATTCGACCCGATCCAGATCATTCGGAGCTTCATTCGATTCCGTACTTCCGTCGCTTCTCGAGCAGCGTTTTGCGATTGATGCCGAGGATCTCCGCGGCCCTCGAGAAGTTCGATTTGGTGATGCGCAGGACTGAGCGAATGTAGTGCGATTCGAGCTCGTCGAGCGTCCACTGATCGCGCGTCGCCGACTCGACGAGCTGCGGCGCGTTCATCAGCGGGAGCAGCTCCGCGCCGATTTCTTTGCCATCGGACATCAGCGCCGCGCGCTCGATGACGTTGCGCAGCTCGCGGATGTTGCCGGGCCAGCTGTACGTCGCAAGCATGTCGTACGCCTCGGCCGTCAACTTCACGCGCCGAAGAAATTGCTTCGCCAGCGCCGGGATGTCCTCGCGCCGCTCGCGCAACGGCGGCAGCGAGATCGTCACCACGTTGATGCGATACAGCAGGTCGCGGCGGAGCGCGTCCGGGTTCCCGTTCGACGACGAGATCACGCGCGCTTCGAGCTCGATCGACTGCGTGCCGCCGAGCCTCGTGTAGCGGCGCTCCTGGATCGCGCGCAGCAGTTTCGCCTGCAGGTTCGGCGGAAGCGCGGCGACCTCGTCGAAGTAGATCGTGCCGCGGCGCGCCATCTCCAGCTTGCCGATCTTCCGCGTGTGCGCGTCGGTGAACGTGCCGCGCTCGTGGCCGTAGAGCTCCGACTCGAACAGATCGCTCGGAATCGACGCGCATTCGATGACCACGAACGGCTCGTCGCGGCGCGGTCCGCAGGCGTGAATGGCCTGCGCGAGATAGTCCTTGCCGGTTCCCGATTCGCCGAGGATCAGAACGCTGGCGTCGCGGTCGAGGACTTTGCCGGCGGTCTGCAGCACTTCACGCATCGCCGCGTTGCGCGTGCGGAAGAAGTGCTGCAGCTGCGGCTCACGAGGTTTTCTTGAGGACATCCTCGGCGTATTCGGCGGTGACGTTGGGCGCATCGCCCCACAGCCGCTCCAATCCATAGAAGCGCCGGGCGTCCTCGGTGAAGATGTGCATGATGAAGTCGCCGAAGTCGATCAGGATCCAGCGCCCCGGCGTCGTGCCTTCGACGAGCAGCGCTTTGACGTGCAGGTCTTCGCGCAGCTTCTCCTGCACGTTGTCGGCGATGGCCTGCGCCTGCCGTTCGTTCGTGGCGGAGCAGAGGATGAAGTAGTCGGCGATCGACGTCAGCTTGCCGACGGCGAGAACGCTCAGCTCTTCCGCTTTCTTGTCGAGTGCCGCCTTCACCGCAACGCGGACGCGGCTTTGGATCGGGTCAGTCACGAGTGGTCCTCTTTGTAGAGTCGATAGTGATGAATGTAGTGCGAGACGCGCGGATCGACCAGTTCGTCGATCGATTCTCCCGCGCGCACCCGCCTCCGGATCTCGGTCGACGAGACCGGCACCGTTGCGTTTCGTGCGAACTCGATGGGGCGATTCTTCAGATTATCGGGGATCTGCTTCTGTCCGCGGGTCAATACGACGAAGCGCGCGAGCTCGAAGATGCGGTCGAGATTGCGCCACTTGTGGAGCTCCGCGAGGTTGTCATCGCCGATGATCCAGTCGAGCGTCGCCTCGGGATGTTCGGCGTGCAGTTCCTCGAGCGTGTCGACGGTGTACGAGATTTCGCCGCGCTCCAGCTCGCGCTTCGACACGTACACCTCTTCATGTTCCTCGGTTGCCAGCACGGTCATCGCGAATCGATCGAGCGGTGATGCCGCGGCCTGTTCGGACTTGAACGGCTGGACGAACGCGGGGACGTAGACGATGCGATCCCACTCCATCGTTTCGCGCGCGGCGAGAACCGGATGAAGGTGTCCGCAATGGAAAGGATCGAACGTGCCGCCGCAGATTCCGATTCTCATGCAGGTTGCACTGCGGGTTGCTCGACGTCGCGATGCTCGCGCACGAAGCGGGCGAGCATGCGCACGAGCTCTTTCACGCCGTCGCCGACCACCGCTGAGATCTCGTGGTAGTCGTAGCCGTGGGCGCTCGCGTAGGCGCGCAGCTTTTCGGAGTTGCCTTCGATTGCCGAGTCGAGCTTCGAGCCGCAAACGATGCGCGGCTTCTGCGCAAGCGTCTCCGAGTACGCGGCGAGCTCGCGTGCGATGACCGCCGCATCGACCTCGGGCTGCTCGTTCGCCGAGAGGTCGACGAGATGCACGAGCACGGAGCACCGCTCGACGTGACGAAGGAACTGATCGCCTAGGCCGTGGCCCTCGTGGGCGCCTTCGATGAGACCGGGGATGTCGGCGACGACGAACGTCTCCTGATCGTCGGCGCTCACGACGCCGAGGTTCGGGATGAGCGTGGTGAACGGATAGTCGGCGATCTTCGGCTTCGCGGCGCTGATGACGGAGATCAGCGTCGACTTGCCGGCGTTCGGCAGTCCGACGAGGCCGACGTCGGCGATCAACTTCAATTCGATGAAGAGCTCGCGCGTCTCGCCTTCTTCGCCCGGTTGCGCGAAGCGAGGCGCCTGGCGGGTGGCGGTGGCGAAATGCTGGTTGCCCCAGCCGCCGCGTCCACCCTTCGCGATGAGGATGCGCTCGCCGTCCTGCGCGAGATCGGCGATCAGCTCGCCGGTTGCTTTGTCGCGAATGACCGAACCGACCGGCAGTTCGATGGTGACATCGTTGCCGTTCTCGCCGGAGCAATTCGAGCCCATGCCGTGCTCACCGCGGCCGCCTTTCCAGAGACGTTGGAACTGGAGGTGATAAAGCGTGTTCAGCCGCCCGGTGGCGAGAACCCAGACCGAGCCGCCGGCGCCGCCGTCACCGCCGGAAGGACCGCCTTTCGGCACGAACTTCTCCCGGCGGAAGGCAATGCATCCGCGTCCGCCGTTGCCGGCTTCGACTCGAATGCTTGCTTGATCGATGAAGTGCATTTTTACTTCGCCATAAAGTGCAAACGCCGCTCCGTAGTGGAGCGGCGTTCGACAATCAAAGGCAACTGTTACTCAGCGGGCTGAGCAGGCGTGACGCTGATGAAGCGTCCACGCTGGCCTTTGTCGTGGAACTGGACGATGCCGTCGATCTTCGCGAAGAGCGTGTGATCGCGGCCGATGCCGACGTTCACGCCGGGATAAAACTTCGTTCCGCGCTGACGGACGAGAATCGATCCACCGGTGACGAACTGTCCGGCGAAGCGCTTCACGCCGAGCATCTTCGGCTGTGAGTCACGCCCGTTGCGCGACGAACCCTGTCCTTTTTTATGAGCCATGGCTTCCTCTTAGACCGTGATGCTGTCGATACGGAGCTCGACGGTATCCTGACGATGACCGTGCGTCCGCTTCGTGTGGTTCTTGGTTCTCTTCTTCTTGAAGACGATGATCTTTTCGCCGCGGGATTCGCGGAGAACGGTCGCGACGACAGACGCGCCGGCCACGGTCGGTGCACCGACCTTCGGCTGATCGCCGCCGATCATCAGCACTTCGCCGAACGTGATCTTGTCCTGATTCGCCGATCCGAGCACGTCGCGCTCGACGCGCACCGTCTGACCCTCAGCGACTCGATATTGCTTCCCACCGGAACGAATGATGGCGTACACAACGACCTCCGTGAAATAGGACCCCGCGTTGTAGCACACTGCCCCTGGGCAGTCAAATGCCACGGAACCGGCAAAACGACGGCAAGTGCGAGACTTATTCCGATGAGTGGAGGTGTTCTACAACCTCATGAAACATCCACATTTCACCTATCTCGCCCTCATCGCCGGCGCCCCTGCGGCCTTCGCCGCGCAGACACCGGCCGAGGCGATCGTCGCCGGCCGGACGGCGATCGAAGCGAAGCAGTTCGACCGCGCCATCATCGTCATGCAGGACGCCATCCCCGCGGCGACCATGCTGAAGGACGAGAAGGAGAAGGCGAACGCGCTGGCGGCGATCCACTTCTACTCCGCGCTCGCATTCAGCGAGCTCGAGCGCGACGACAAGGCACGCGAGGAGCTGCGCGAGTTCTTCCGGTTCCGTCCGGAGGCGGCGAAGCTCGACGAGTCGAAGTATCCCGTGCCGTTCGTCCGCGCGTTCAACGACATCGCGTCGACCCTGACCCGAAGCAGCGGCAAGACGCGCGACAACTCGTTCGATACGGCGTACCCAGGCTTCAACCCGGACGCGTTGACGAAGCCGCGCGAGCGCAAGATCTCGGAGTGGGGACGGTCGCCCGAGTTCGTCCTCATCGCGAACGACAACGAACAGCGCGAGTGGGGCAAGCTGACCGACGACGAATCGCGCCGCGATTTCATCAGCCGCTTCTGGCAGCGTCGCGACCCGAAGTTCCGCGAGGAGTTCGAGCGGCGCGTGGCGTTCGCCGACGCGACCTTCGGCAATGAGGGGACGCGTGGATCGATCACCGATCGCGGCCGCGTGTTCGTGCTGATCGGGATTCCGAATCGCGTCACGCTGACGCCGCTCTATCAATCACGCGTGCTGCCGTCGCGCCTCGGCGACATGTCGAACAAGCAGGGAACGATGGAGCGCTGGGTGTTCGATCGCGCGCGGCTTCCGGTGCCGCTGCCGCGCCAGTCGGTCGAGTTCGTGTTCATCGACGCGCCCGATTACGGCGATCACATCCTGCAGCGCGACGCCTACACGATCAAAGAGCTCGACGCGGTGAAGAAGAAGTACTCGAGACAATAAAAAAGGGCGGCCCGAGGGCCGCCCTTCACATTCGCGTTGATGGCGAATTAGTAAGTCAGACGCAGACCAACCTGCACCGTACGCGGAGCCTGGAACACCGAGCCCGTGCCAAAGAACTTGCTGGCCGGGAGCGCGGCGTTGAACTTCGGCTCGCCGTTGGCGTCGAGGTTGGAATCAGCGAACCACGGCGCGAACTGCGCGCCTTCCGCCGTCTCGATGCCCTGGTAGATGTAGTCGGTGTTGACTTCCAGCGCCTTGTTCGCGTTCGTGACATTGAAGATGTCGACGACCGCCGAGAGCTTGGTGCTGGTGTTGCGGAAGATCGGGAGCGCGTAGTCGGCGTGGAGGTCGAGGTTGTAGTAGTTCGGGGTACGACCCTCGGAGCCGCGCGGCTTGAGGAAGATCGTGCCGTTGCCGTAACCGTTCTCGATGTCCGGACCGAGCGCCGAGATAGGAATACCCGACGAGTAGTAGAAGCCTTCCGACACGGTCAGACCGAACGGGAACATGTAGGAGCTGTGGACCTTGATCTGCGCCGGCTTGTCAGCGCGGAGCTTGCCTTCCGAGTTGTTGAGGAAGGACGGGAGGTCGTACAGCGCGGTGATGTTCGGATCGAGCTGCTCGTAACCGGAGACGAACAGACCTTCGTAGTTACCCTTGGCCTGCGCGTAAACGTAGGAGGCGTAGAGCTGCCAGTTGTCGCGGAACGCGCGCTGGATGGTGAACTCCGCAGCGCGGTAGTAGCGCTTCGGCTTCTCGTACGGTCCACCGAGGGAGCCTTCACCCGGGTTGGCGATGCCGTAGCCGGTGAGGGCGAGCGGATCGGTCGGGTCGCCGAACACGCCGAAGTCTTCGACGACGCGCTTCAGCTCGCGGTCGACCAGGCGGACGCCCGCGCTCCAAACGTTGGCGAACTGGTACTCGCCACCGAGGATGTACTCATCCTGGTACTGGGCCTTGAGGTCCGATGCGATCGGGGTGATGACGTCGAGGCCTGTGAGCAGGCGGGCGCGGTACTTGGTCCAACCGCCGGCCGTCGCGGCACCAACGGCGCCGGAGCGAACCGATTCCGGAACAGGGTTGCCGGTCGGGTTGTACCAGTAGAGCGGCGCGCCGCTGACGTGCTGGTAATCATTGATGATGTAGTCCTCGCCGTTGAGGGCGCGGATGTTCATGTCGAGAGGCATCGCCTCGTAGAAGCGGCCGAGGTAGCCGTAGATCTTGGAACGGCCGTTGTCCTTCGGATCCCACACGATGCCGAGACGCGGCGCGAAGTTGTCCTTCATCGTGTAGCTGCTGATGTGCTTCGGCGAGCCGACTTCCGCCGCGCTGCTCGCGGTGTAGACGCCGCGCGCGGAGGAGAGCTTCTGCTCTTCGTAGCGGAGGCCGAGGTTCAGCTGGAGGTTCGACTTCACCTTCCACTGATCCTGGATGAACGCCGCGCTGTTCGTGGTCTTGCCCGAACCGTCGACGGAGTAGATGCGCTCCTGGAGCTGGTCGCAGGTTTTGCCGGCGCACTCGTTGCGGAAGCGCGAGGTGCTGGTCCCGCCGAAGTAGCGGTACCAGGTCTCATGCGTGTCGGCGGTGTACTTGTTCGCCTCGACGTCGATGCCGTAGCGGAGCTCGTTCTTGCCGAAGTAGTTGGTCAGCTTGGCGGAGTACGCATCGCGGGACGACTTCTCCTTCGCGCTGCGCTGGAAACCGCCGAGGGCCAGCTGCGAGTTGGTCTCGTCGATCTGGCGCGGAACGGTGCGGCCGATCTCGGAGTTCGGTCCGAGGTCGTTGTTACGCTCGTGGCGGCCGATGTTCACTTCCGCCAGGAACGACTGAGTGATGACGCCGGTGTAACGGGCGCTGAGGTTGTCCGAGCCGATGTCGTTCTTGCGGTTCGCCGCGCCGACGAGTGCCGGAGTGGCGGCGACGCCGCGGATGAGCCAGCCTTCTTCCTTCGTCGGGTCGCCGAAGGCGGTGAAGACGAAGTTGTGGTTCGGGTTGGCCGACCAGGTCAGCTTGCCCGCGTAGAAGGTGGTCTCACGCTTGTAGGAGGTCGGCTGGTCGCCCAGAGGAGGCGTCCACGCGCCGATGTGCACGGTGCGGTGGCTGGGGTTGTAGGCGCCGAAGAACCAGAGCTTGTCCTTCATGATCGGGCCGCCGAGCGAGGCGCCGAGATCTTTGCTGTCGGAAAGGCTGGCGCCGACGGTGCGGCCGTTCGGGGCTTCGGCACCACCGCGCTTGAACAGCGCGACGTTTTCGCTCGCCCAGTCCTTGCTGCTGTAGTAACCGAAGACGTCGCCGTGGAACTCGTTGCCGCCCGACTTGGTGATGACGTTGAACACGCCACCGGTCGAACGACCGAATTCGGCGGAGTAGCCGCCGGTCATGACCTGGACTTCTTCGACGAAGTTCATGGTCAGGTTGGTGCCCGACGTGCCGTAGCGGACGTCGGTCGTGGAGAGACCGTCGATGATGTAGTTGTTCTCAGGAGCCGACGACGCACCGACGTTCGGCGAGTTGCCGAGCTGTGCGTTGCGGGTGTCGGACATGTTCATCTCGACGCCCGGCGCCATCGTGGTCAGCGACTGGAACGTACGCGCCGTCGGGAGCGATTCGAACTGACGGGCGGTGACGTTGACACCGGTGGTCGTACGCGAAACGTCGACCAGCGGCGCTTCGGCCGTGACGGTGATGGCCTCGGAAACGGCGGCCTTCATCGTGAACTCGACGTTGGCTTCCTGTCCGAGGTAGATGCGGGCGATCGTCTTCGACTGCGGGGCGAAGCCCGACAGATTCGCCGTGACTTTGTAGCCTTCACCCGGCGGAACGTTGACGAAGCGGAATGAGCCCGAACCGTCGGTGACCGACGTGCGGACGCCCTGCATCTGGGAACCGGCCAGTTCGACCGTGACTCCCGGGAGCGCGCCACCCGATGCGTCCTTCACGGTTCCTGACAAGCTGCCGGCGGTGGTCGACTGAGCGAACACCATCGGAACAGCCAGCAGGAACACGAGCGCGCTAATGATTAGCTTTTTACCCATGGTTCCTCCTATTAGTTGTTCGTAGGGTTTGATTTTGAACCCGTACACTTGAGTGCTGACCCTTCAAAAGCGGCGCTAATCTATAGCCATTACCGTCAAATCTGCAACAACGCCGTAACAGCAACTGCCAAATCTGGCATGGTTTGCGCCTTACTTCACCGGACTTGTGTCAACTGATTGGTGGATGCGGTGCAAAGTCGGGCGCAGGTTGCCGAAGTGTTACGAGTCGTCGCTAATCGACTCGCCCCGCACGGCTTCCGCGTTTTCCGCGACTCCGGTTGCTGATTCGTTCCTTCAAAAAACCGTATTCGGGCTTCAACGGTCCGTGCCGTTCACAACGGTATGTTCCCGTGCTTCTTCGGCGGGTTCGAATCGCGCTTGTTCCGCAGCATGGCGAAGGCGGTGATCAGCTTCCGGCGCGTGAAGCGCGGCTCGATGATCTCGTCCACGTATCCCCGCTCGGCCGCGATGTACGGATTGGCGAACTTCTCTTTGTACTCCGCGACCTTCGCCTCGCGGTCTTCCGCTCCACGATAAAGAATGCTGACCGCTCCCTCCGCTCCCATCACCGCGATCTCGGCCGTGGGGTAGGCGAAGTTCATGTCGGCCCGGATGTGCTTCGAGTTCATGACGCAGTACGCGCCGCCGTATGCCTTTCGCGTGATGACGGTGATCTTCGGCACGGTCGCCTCGGCGAGCGCGTAGAGCAGCTTCGCACCATGAATGATGATGCCGCCGTACTCCTGCTCCGTCCCCGGCAGGAAGCCCGGAACGTCTTCGAGGACGAGCAGCGGCACGTTGAACGCGTCGCAGACGCGGACGAAGCGCGCCCCTTTTCGTGATGCGTTGATGTCGAGCACTCCGGCGAGAAACGCCGGCTGATTCGCGACGACGCCGATCGACTGCCCGTTGAGGCGGATGAAGCCGACGACGAGATTGCGCGCGTAGTTCTGATGCACTTCGAGGAAATGCCCTTCGTCGGCGATGGTCTTGATCAGATCGCGGATCTCGTACGGCTGATTCGGCGACTCGGGGATGAAGCTGTCGAGTTGCGCGTCGACGCGATTGATGTCGTCCTTGGTCGCCACGCGCGGCGGATCTTCCATGTTGTTCGACGGCAGGAACGACAGCAGCTCGCGGATCGTGGCGAGGCAGTCTTCATCCGAGTCGGCGGCGAAATGCGCGACGCCGGAGATCTGGCTGTGCGTCTCCGCGCCGCCGAGCTTCTCCTTCGTCACTTCCTCATGCGTCACGGTCTTGATGACGTCGGGACCGGTGACGAACATGTAGCTCGTCTTCTTCACCATCAGGATGAAGTCGGTGATGGCGGGCGAGTAGACGGCGCCGCCGGCGCACGGTCCCATGATCGCGGAGATCTGCGGGACGACTCCCGAGGCGAGCGTGTTGCGCAGGAAGATATCGGCGTAGCCGCCGAGGGAGACGACGCCTTCCTGGATGCGGGCACCGCCGGAGTCGTTGAGACCGATCAGCGGCGCGCCGTTCTTCATCGCCATATCCATGATCTTCACGATCTTCGCGGCGTGCGTCTCGGAAAGTGATCCGCCGAAGACGGTGAAGTCCTGCGCGAACGCGTACGCGAGGCGGCCCTGCACGGTGCCGTAGCCGGTGACGACGCCGTCGCCCGGGACACGCTGCTTGTCCATGCCGAAGTCGCTGTTGCGATGCACGACGAGCTGGTCGAGCTCCTGGAACGAGCCCGGATCGAAGAGCATCGAGATGCGCTCGCGCGCGGTGAGCTTTCCCTCGTTGTGCTGCCGCTCGATGCGGTGCTCGCCGCCGCCGAGCTCACTCTCCCGCTTGCGACGCTCCAGCTCCTCCAGCTTCAGTTCGAGTGTCATCAGAGAATGGTGTTGCGCTCGACCGCGAGCCGGCGCATCTCCTCCATCAGCTCGGCCTCGGAGGGCTCGCGATCGCCCGATTTCATCAACCGCGCGCGCGCTTCCTGCTCGAGCAGGTCGAGCGACGTGAAGTTCTCGCCGAGGACATGCTCGACGACGCGAATGCCGGCTTCGGCATCGCGGAACTCCACGACTCCGCGATCCTCCAGCCGGTTCACGATTGCGCGGGCGAGAAACTCGATCTGACCGGGGATGCTCATCGCGGCCCGATTCTAGACCAACATCTCCGCGCCGAACGATCCGCCGCCGTACGGGTACCAGCGATTCGTCGCGCGCACCGCGAGCACGCGCTCGACCGCGATGGTGGCGGGAAACACATCGTCACCGTCGACGCACAACACATGCATCACATTTCCCGCGACCGGCGCGAGTAACGCAACCGCTTCGGGAGCACTGATATCAATGTCGTCGGACGGCGCGACGGCGCGGAGATGCAGCGGCATCCGCACCGGCCGCGTCCGATAGCTGGGACGAAACCAGTTCGGCCACGGCGCGGATGTCAGTGGCTGCTCGATGACCGGCAATCCCTTGCCGTCGTGCTCCGCAGATGATTGCCAGAGCTCCACGACCTTCGTTCCGACGAGCGACGGCAGGAGCGCGGCCGCAACATTCGGCGCGAGCCGCACGCAAAGCGGCGCCGGACGTTCCGCGGTCACGCGCGAAAGCGCATCGATCGCGCGACGTACATCAGCGAGATCGAAATCGGCGAGATCGACGATCACGCGTAACGCCTGATGCGTGATGGCGACGTGAACGCGCTTCGTCTCTTCGATCCAGCGAATGTCGCCGCACTCGTGCTCCGCGATTCCTTCAGACACGATCAGCCGTTCGATCGCGAGCGGCGCGCTCACCAGCGACTCGATCTCGGCGACCACCTGACTCCCCTCGCCCCGCGGCAGCGGGGAGAGGGTGCCGAAGGCGGGTGAGGGGTTCGGATACGCGCGAAACAACCGCCCATCGTCGACAGCCTCACCCGACTCGATCGACCGGATGACGTGTCCATGCTCGTACCGCAGGACACGTCCCCGCTTGCGATAGACCTCGCTCACAGCAACTCCGTCGTGATCATCAGCGGCGCAAACGATCCGACCACGACCTCCTGCCCTTCGCGCACGCAGACGACTCCGGGATAGCGCAGCGGTTCGCCGGTCGCACCGATGAGCGCCTGCGCGACGCGCTCGCGCGGAACGCGAAGCCGGAACGGCGCGAGCGGAGTCACATCATCTTTATGGATGCGATCGGCGACGGCGACCGACAGCGTCACGATTCCGGTGAGCGGCTCGTACGCACCGCCGGCGAGCAGGTGGACTTCGACGCGATCGTCGGGAAGCGACCAGGGCGCATCGTGCTGGCGTGCGATGAGCGTCGACATACGCGGGATCGGGACATCGCGGAACGACTCGCGCCGCATGCAGGCGGGAGGATGTTGCATGAGGTCGATGGCGCGCGTTTCGTTGCCTGCATCATCGACCGCGAAATCGGGCTCGTCGCGGATGGTCAGCCATGACGGCCATGCGGTCTGGTGATGGTGCTCGGCGGCGTGACCCGCGGCTTCGTGGAGGAGAACTGCGGCGGAGCCATTGCGCCACACGATGGGGAGCCCCTCACCCGCCTTCGGCACCCTCTCCCCGCGGCGGCGGGGAGAGGGAAGTGCGTCGCCCGGCCTCAGAATGACCGACACTCCACCGATCGTGACGCTCATGCTCGCTTCGTCGCGCTCGTGATCGTTCACCCGTCGCGCGGTCGCCACCAGCCGTACGCGCGCATCGCGCATGTCGCGCGCGATCGCACGCATCACGCTCATGCGCGCCTCGGCGCGTTCGATCAAAACGGGATCGGCGACATCGGCGGCATCGATCTCGTGGCCGCGGCAGCGCGCCTCTCCGTGCGACGCGCGCGACTCGAGCAACACGCCGCCCGACCAGAGCTCGTCGCGCGCCGCAATCGAGAAGAGGTGCTCCACTAGTTGATCTGGTAGTCGAACTTCTTCGAAGCCTGGTCGTAGCTGACCAGCAGCTTGTGGGTGGCGCCGGGCTGGAAGTTCTGGCGGATGGTGTGGTGCTCCTGGATCGACATCGACGCCACCACCACCCAGATGTCGATGTCCGTATTCGCCGGCGTGATCTCTTTCGTCACATTGACCACGCGCGCCGTCTTACGGCGGAAGAAACGGCCCTTCTCTTCCCACAGGTTCTCGTGAACGATGACCTGATTTCCCACCCGCACCTGGATGTAGCCATCGTTGAGCGGGCTATTGAATATGGTGGTGAGCTGCGCGGGACTGGTGTTCACCGGCGTCGTGGCGCCGTCGCCGCCGGTCGGCGCGTGCGTGCCGGTCATCGGCACCGTGGTCGCGTTGCGCGCGCTCTTCTGCTGCGACCGACGCTCCGCTTTCGCCTGCTCCACCTTCGACAGTTCCTGTTGCGCGAGCTTCAGATAGTTCGCCGCATCCTCGGAATTCGGATTGATGTGAAACGACTCCTCGAGCAGCGGGATCGCGCCGGCGTAGTCCTTCTTGTCGTAGAGCGCGATGCCCTCGGTCAATTTCTGCTGTGCAAGCGCGATCTGCTGATTGCTCAGCTCCTGCTGCTGCCGGATCGAGCCGAGTCTCAGCACGAGGTTGCTGATCGCCGGCGATCCGGGCGCGATCTTCAACAGCTCGCTGAATTTCGTGTACGCGTCCTCGACCCTTCCCTGCCGGATCGCGGCATTTCCCGCCGTCCGAAGCTGCCGCTCTTTCGCACGCTTCGCCTCGGCCTGCACGTCGACCTTCGATACCGGCACCTGCTTCCGCTGCAGCACGAGGACGGTCGCGAGGAGTCCGATCACGAGGATCGCGGTGATCGCGAGGAAGATCGGCGCGGCGATGCGACGACCCCATGTCGGATGCACACGTACATTCGAAAGCGTGTTGCGGAAACCCTTCGGTCGCGCTGCCGGTTTCGCAGCCGCGGGCGTCACCGCGGCAGGAGTCGCGGGCTGTGTGACGGGACGCGTGGTATTCGGCAGCGGCGTCGGTTCCGAATCCGCCTCGGGGAACGGCACTTCGATCGTCGGCGTCCTGTCGCCGCGATCGAGGCGAGTGATCATCGTTTCTTCGGCCGGCTCGGTCACGGGCTTTTCCCCGCGCATCACCGCGCGCAGCGCATTGCTGAGATCTTTTCCGCGCTGATAGCGGCGCGCCGGATCTTTGGCCAGACATTTCGTGACGACCTCTTCGTAGCCATCCGGAATCTGCGGATTGATCTCATGCAGCGGCGGGAAAGGCTCGTGGACGATCTTGTACGAGATCGACGTCAGCGAGTCGCCACCGAATGGCTTGCGCCGCGTAAGCAATTCATAGAGGCAGATGCCGAGGGAGAAGAGGTCGGTGCGGCCGTCGACCGGCGTCCCTTTGATCTGCTCCGGCGCCATGTAGTTCGGCGTACCGAGAAACTGGCCGGTGGAGGTGAGGTTCGCGCCGCCGCTGGCGATCTTGGCGATCCCGAAGTCGGTGATCTTCGCCCTCATCCCTTCGATGAGGATGATGTTCGCCGGCTTCACATCGCGATGAATGATTCCCTTCGAGTGCGCGAAATCGAGCGCGTCGGCGACCTGCGAGACGATGTCGCCGATCTGCTCGAACGACATCGCGCGCCCCTGCTGCAGGACTTCCTTCAGGTTGTTTCCTTCGACGTACTCCATGGCGATGAACGAGACGCCTGAGGTCTCGTCCTGACCGATGTCGTGCACGGTGACGATCGCCGGATGATTGAGGATGCCGGCGGCCTGAGCCTCGCGGATGAAGCGCTGCTGGAACTCGCGCGTTTCGTCGTCGTCGGAGTGCGCGGCAGGGCGGATGGTCTTCAGCGCGACGAGCCGGCCGATGAGCGGGTCCTTGGCGAGGTAGACGATCCCCATCGCTCCCTTGCCGAGCTCGCGAACGACCTCATATCGGCCAAGTTTCAAAACCTGCTCTCCGCGACGCGTGGAAGTGCGGTTCGGGTCCGCTCCGGCGTCCATCGGAGTCTCATGAGCGGTCAATGATATCTCCTGCGGGTTCGCCGCGCCCCCATCGCGCATTTTAAATTATGATCTCCGCCGCGTTTACGAAATCCTCCGCGAGGTCATCCACATGAAGGTCTACTCCGGTTCGGAAATCCGCAATGTCGCAGTGGTGGGTCACAACGATACGGGCAAAACCACGCTCGTTTCGCAGTTGCTGTTCAACGCGGGCGCGACCACGCGTCTCGGCCGCATCGAAGATGGCACCACGACGACCGATTTCGATTCGGATGAGATCGACCGCAAGCATTCCATCTCCGCCGCGTTCGCGTTCGTGGAGTGGAAGAACACGAAGGTGAACCTCCTCGACACGCCGGGGTTCGGCATCTTCCTGATGGAATCGAAAGGCGCGCTGCGCGTCGCCGACTCCACGGCGATCGTGGTCAGCGGCGTCACCGGCGTCGAGGTGACGACGGAAAAGGTGTGGAAGTTCGCCGACGAGTTCGGCCTCCCCCGCATGGTGATCGTCAACAAAATGGATCGCGAGCGCGCCTCCGCATCGCGCACGCTCGACGCACTGCAGAAGAAGTTCAGCAAGAACGCCGTCCCCATCCAGCTGCCGATGGGCGAGGAAAAAGACTTCATCGGCGTGGTCGATCTCGTCTCGATGAAGGCGATCAAATACGCCGGCGACGGATCGGGAAAGTTCGAGACGATCGACATCCCGGCGGAGTACAAGACCGCGGCCGATGAATGGCGCGAGCAGCTGATCGAGAAGGTCGCCGAGGGCGACGACACGCTGATGGAGCGCTTCTTCGAACAGGGCGGCCTGTCGCAGGAAGAGCTGCTCGACGGATTGAAGCGCGAGGTCGCGCATCATCAGATCTTCCCCGTCGTCTTCGCATCGGCGTCGCACAACATCGGCGGTCACGCGGTCCTCGATGCGTTCGTGAACCTGCTGCCGTCGCCGGAAGAAGTGAAGACGCTCGACGGGATGGACAAGAAGGGCGAGAAGATCACGTTCGATCGCCGCCCCGAGGCGTTCCCGTCGGCGCTGGTGTTCAAGACGTTCTCCGACCCTTTCTCCGGACGCGTCTCTCTTTTCCGCGTCTACTCCGGGACGTTCAAGTCGGATACGGCGTACTGGAACACGACGAAGGATCACGAAGAGCGGATCGGAAAACTACAGGTTCTCCAGGGAAAACAGCAGATTCCGGTGACTGAGCTGAAAGCGGGCGACATCGGCGCGGTGGCGAAACTGAAAGACACGCACACCGGCGACACGCTGTCGGCAAAGGATCATCAGATCTTGATCGACCACATCGCGTTCCCCGAGGCGGCGATCGCGTTCGCGGTCGAGCCGAAAGCGCGCGGCGATGAGGACAAGCTCGGCGTCGCCGTCGCGCGGATCATCGAAGAGGATCCGTCGATCCGCTTCGCCCGCGATCCGCAGACGAAGGAATTCCTCCTCTCCGGGCAGGGACAGTTGCACGTCGAGATCGTCGTTTCGAAGCTGCACAAGAAGTACGGCGTCGACGTGATCCTCCATCCGCCGAAGGTGCCGTACCGCGAAACGATCACCAAGCCGGCCGACGCGCATGGCCGCCACAAGAAACAGTCGGGCGGACATGGTCAGTTCGCCGATTGCAAGATCACGGTTGAGCCGCTTCCGCGCGGCGCCGACTTCGAGTTCGTCGACGAGATCTTCGGCGGCGCGATTCCGCGCCAGTACATCCCCGCGGTGGAGAAGGGGATTCAGGACGCGCGGACGAAAGGTTTCCTCGCGGGCTATCCGATGGTTGACTTCCGCGTCCGCCTGAAGGACGGCCAGTATCACGACGTCGATTCGTCGGAAATGGCGTTCAAGATCGCCGGCTCGCTGGCGTATCAGGAGGCGATGACGAACGCCCGCCCGACTCTGCTCGAGCCGATCATGCACGTCGACATTTCCGCGCCGTCGGAGTACGTCGGCGACATCATGGGCGACCTCAATTCGCGGCGCGGCCGCGTGGAGGGCGTCGATGCGGAAGAGGATATGCAGACGATCCACGCGCGCGTGCCGATGTCGGAGATGCTGACGTACGGTTCGACGCTCCGCTCCGTGACGCAGGGCCGCGGCAGCTTCCACATGGAGATGTCGCACTACGAGGAAGTGCCGCGCAACCTGCAGGAAAAGATCATCACGGAGTCGAAGAAGGCGAAGGAACAGCAGGCCGCGGCGCACTAGGCGACAGAGAACGACCGGGGCGCCTCCGGCGGGCGGGCGCGGCCCGCAGCGTCGGTTGGCCAAGCCCTAAAGACTAACGCTGCGGGCCGTGCCCGCCCGCCGGAGGCGCTCTCGTCGGTCCCTACTCCTTCACCAGGGTCGTCGAGATCCTCGCCACCTCTGCCGTCGCGTTGTCCGCGGTCGTCACGATGAACTGGCGGTCGTGATAGCCCGGCGCGCTGATGCGGATCGTGTAGCTGCCGGGCGCGGGGAAGTCGTAGACCTCGTCCGTCTTGTCGAACTGATTCGCCTGTCCGATCAGCAGATCGTTGACGTAGACCATCGCGTCGGGGGGATCGACCAGCAGGATCATGCCGCGCCGCGCCGTCATGCGCAGCGTCGATTGCACGCCGCCGGTGCCACCGCCGGTGATCTCGGCGCGGGCGCGTCCGGTGACCGGCGCGTTTGCGTTCGGCGTATTCGCGGCATCTTCGCCCGGATAGACGAGCGAGGCGCCTGGTTGCGGCTCACCGGGGGGCGCGGCGGCGGGCGCAGGACCGGTGACACGGCGTGGTTTGACGATGTTCGTGAAGGTGTTTCCCGACTCCCGATACCGCATGCCGGTGTAAACCGCGAGCGCGGCCATCGCCACCAGCACCACGCCGATCATCACCGGGATCCAGCGCGGCAACGGCTCCGATTGCGGCTCCGGTTCCTGCGGGGGAGGTTCGGTCGTCACTCGGAATCTGGCTCCGTCTGCGCGTCGTCGGCGATGGCCGCGGGGCCTTCGTCGGTGACGAGCGTTTCGTCGTCATCATCGAGTTTGTCGTAGTCGGCGTTCCGTTTGCGCAGCAGTTCGACCGCGCGCTGCTCGTCTTCCGAAGAGACGTAGATGCGGATGTCACCCATCGCGCCGAAGTTGATCGGCTCCATGCTGAACTTGACGTTCTCGATCTGCGCCGGAACTCCTTCCGCTTCCAGGAAGCCCTGCAGCAGGCGGGCTTCGTCATCGGTGCCGACGCTGGTGATCTCGACCCACGTCGTGCCGTCGTCAGACTGGACGCTCTGATACGGCAGCTCATCATTCGCCATTTCGTTCTCCTAGTCGGTGAGTGTCACGACCGAATCGCGGTCATTCAATCTCCCGATCTTTGCATAGAACAGGCCGCCTTCCCGGAACCGCTCCTCGAGCGCCTGCTCGTTCTTCGGCGAGACAGCGATCAGAAGACCGCCACTCGTCTGGGCATCGCACATCAACGTGAGATCTGTCTCACTTACCGACGACTCGACGCGCCGGCGGAACGTCTCGACGTTGCGCTCGGTCCCCGCCGGACGAAAGCCGCGCTCGAGATATTCGCGGGCACCCTTCAGCAGCGGCACGGCGCCGACGCGCAGCTCCGCGCCGACATGCGAGCCGGCACACATCTCGAGCAGGTGACCGATGAGACCGTAGCCGGTCACGTCGGTCGCGGCATTCACGCCGACCTCGACCATCACCTTCGCCACGTCGCGATTGAGCGTGGTCATCCACTTGATCGCTTCGTCGAGATCGGGCGGCTGCGTACGTCGCAGCAGCTTCTTTCCGCTCAGTCCGCGATGCGCGCTGATGAGAATGCCGTTGCCGATCGGCTTCGTCAGGTAGAGCGAATCGCCTGCTTTCGCCGTCGAGTTCCGCACCAGCTTGTCGATCTGAATGATGCCGGTGACCGCGAGACCGTATTTCGGCACGTCGTCGATGATCGTGTGCCCGCCGGCGACCGGAAATCCTGCTTCGGCGGCCTTCTCCGCGCCGCCGCGAAGAATCTCCTGCAATGTCTCGAGCGGGAGCTTGTCGGTCGGAAAGGCGGCGATGGCCAGCCCGAGGATCGGGGTCGCGCCCATCGCGTAAATGTCGGAGACCGAGTTAGCCGCGGCGATCGCGCCGAAGAGATACGGGTCGTCGACGATCGGCGTAAAGAAGTCGACGGTCTCGACGATCGCCTGGTCGCCCCCCGCTAAACCGTGTATGCGCAGCACGGCCGCGTCGTCGTTCGTGGAGTGACCGACGAGAAGATCCCCGATCCCGTCCGGAGCGGGGACCTTGGAGAGGACGGAACGCAGGTCATCCTGACCCAGCTTGCACGCTCAACCGCCGGTGGTGGCGAACGACGAGAGGGCGGGATACGAGCTACGGAGCTTGTGCCGCACGCGGCGAGTTTATTCTTCGTCGAGCACCGACGCACGCGCCCCTTCGACCGCGAGCAGAATCTCCTGGTAGAGATTGAACGCCATGTCGGGATTCAACGGCGGCTGTGCGTTGCGATTGACGATCTCCGCGATCTGCGACGCGTAGTGCGACGCCGTCGGCAGCCGCTCGCCCGAATCGAGGATGTCGCGAAATCCATCGACGAGCTCGAACTGCAGGTTCGTGCGGAACGTGCCGTCGACGAGGTTCTCCTCGAGGTTCGCGTAGTCGATGTTCATCGCAGCACTCCATACGTGACGCTCACCTTCGTGCCGTCGGTCTTCACCTGCGGCTCGATGCCGCGATCGCGCAGGAACTCGACGTACGCGTCGCGGAACGCGGTCGCGTGCGCGGCGGTGTCCCACGTCGTATCGGCGACGACGCGATCGTCGCAGGTGACGGTGACGCGATCGTCGACCCAGCCGCGGGCGTGATCGGCGCCGACGAGGAAGTTCCAGTGAAATGAGCCGAGGTGCTCGACGGTGAGTGTGTTCGCCGGCTCATCGCCATCGAACGGCCGCGGAGTGAAGGTCCGCGCGAAGTACTCCTCGGGATGCAGAATCTCGCGCGTCGTGCGGGGAGGATTCGCATCGATGCGATCGAGCTCCTTCCATCCGCCGCGCTTGTACGCCGCGATCACGAACTTCAGCCCGTCGAGGTAAGGGAACTTCAGCGATTCGACGAAGTAGCGCGGCGCGCCGGGGTCGATCGTCTTCTCCGCGGCTGCTCCTTCCGTCATCGCATTCACGAGCATGTCGTTGTTCACGACTGAATCGAGCGACTGTCCCGCTTCGCCGAGCATCCAGCCGATCATCACCAGCGATGCCTCACCTTCGATGACGGAGTGATAGGCAAGCTGGCCGTCCCAGTCGTCGCGCAACCGATCGTCTTTCGTCCCGATCGAGAAGTACTGATCCTGCAACGCGTGGGTGAGCTCGTGAACGGCGACGGACTTCTTCAGCAGCTCGGGACTGACCGCGTCCTTCACCGCGTCGGGAAGCTCGCGCACGTCGAAATAGATGTGTTTCGTCGGATCGTAGTAGGCGAGCACCTGCGACTCATAGAGTCCGAGGAGCTTGTCCGTCAGATCCGACGACTTGCCGTCGACGAGCTGCAGGGCGCGGAGCACGGCGATGTAATCGTCGACCGGATAGGGCATCTGTCTGCGCATCTCGGCGCGGACGCGTTCCGGGATCTCGCTGCGGGCGATCGTCTTCACGGCGACCGTGTGCTTGAACTTCAGACCGCGGATCTTTTCCACGGCGGCCATCTCCGCGGCGAGCGGAGATTCGGCGGCCGCGGTGACAGACCAGAAAACAAGCAGGAGGAACAGAAGGCGAAAGTGCCGGAACATGCGCTCTATCAACACTTCACTCGCCTTCGCCGTTCCCTTAGAATGCGCGCACGGTTTCCACCGATGGAGAGAGGCGACAGCGAGCGCATCGAGATCACCATCAGCAGCCGGTTCGAGAATATCGAGCTCGTGCAGGTGATCGCCGAACATCTCTGTGAAAACGCGGGCGTCGACGAAGACGGCTCTCACTGGATCGGCATGGCCGTCCGGGAGGCAGTCGCCAACGCCATCAAGCACGGCAACAAACTGGACGTGCGCAAAAAGGTGCACGCCCGATTCGATCTGGACGGACCGGAGCTTTCGATCACCATCGCCGATGAAGGTGAAGGCTTCGACCCGACGCAGGTCAGCGATCCACTCAATCCGCAGAACCTGATGAAGACGAGCGGTCGCGGGATTTTTTACATGCGGACCTTCATGGATGAGGTCCACTACTCTTTTCAACCCGGCGGGGGGACTTCGCTCGTCATGACGAAGAACCTGGCCAAAGGAAGCGGCATCGCCAGCAGCAACGGATAAACAGTCATCGCCGGGCACGCGCACCGGCGGAAGGAGAACGAATGAAAGCCTCATCTCGCACCGTCGACGGAGTCGAAATCATCAGCCTGCAGGGGAAGATCACGATCGGCTCCGGCGACTCGCAGCTTCGTGAAGTGATCACCAATACGGTGAACAGCGGAAAGAACAAGATCCTGCTCGACATGAGTCAGGTGACGACGATCGACTCGTCAGGCATCGGTGAGCTCGTCGGCTCGTACACGACCGTGACCAACCGCGGCGGAAAGCTGAAGCTCCTTCACCTTCCGGCGAAGCTGAACGAGTTGCTGCACGTCACGCAACTCATCACGGTTTTCGAAGTGCACGAGAACGAGCAGGAAGCGGTCAGCAGCTTCTAGCCTGGGTTCGAGGGACAGGCGGCACCGCCTGTCCCCACCTCAGCATCAGCCTCAATGCCGCCGGCTGCCCGGCCGCGGCGGAGCCCATTCGGCGCCCGGCTGTCCGTCTCGTCCGGCAGACCAGTGCATCGGCAGCGTGTTCGTGATCACGATCTCATTGCGCTCCACCCATTGCGGGAAAAGCTCATTCGCCAGCTGCGGGTCGTGAAGCGCCTTCTCCTGCATTTCGATCAGCTTCTCGAACGGCTTCGTGTCGCCGAGGAAGTTGACCTTCACGCGAAGGGCATTCGGAGGGCGAGAGAACGCCGCATCGGTCGGATGCACCACGCCCATGTGCGCGGCAGCTGAAAAGCTCTTGCGGCCGCCCGCCGGAATCACCACGAGGCGCGGGAGCAACTGCTGGCCCGGCACTTCCGAGCCGATCTCCAGCGTCACGGTGCGGATCTCGGGATCGTACGAGGAGATTGCAGCGATGTCGGCGATCGCGACCGGCGTCGATCGATCGTTGATGACGTCGTATCGGACGTTGATGTTCGACGCTTCCTTGAACGTCTCGCCCCGCACGCGCGCTTCGACGCGTACGCCGTTCTCCGTTCCGATGATGCTTCGCTCCTCGGCGAGATTCGCCGGCGGCGCGGGATCGACGGCGGAAGCGGAGCTCGGCGATGCGGCGGGCTGCGCGGGGTTGCTCGAGGCGCATGCGACGGCGACGATTGCGATGGCTGCTGCAGCTGCGATTCTGCAGATCTTCACGGGAGCCTCCGTACAACGGTTCAGAACACGCTCAGGGTACGCCCGTTGTACGGTTTCGGCTGTCGCTGTTGCTAAAACGTTCCACCGCTCATACGTACCGGCCTCGCGAGGTCGGCGCCGTTCTGCTCGGCAGGTGAACGCCCGGCCTTCCAGTGAACCGGGATCGCGTTCAGGAAGATCGCGTCGTTGTTCTGGATCCACGTCTCGAACAGCGTGTCCGGCAGCGGCGGCTGAGCGGTGTCGCGCTGTTGGGCGATGAGATCGGCGAACGGCGTGATGTCGCGCAACACGCTCACCATCACCTGGACGTAGCGCGGGTAGGCGATGAACGGCGAGCGAACGGCGGGCAGCACGATCTGCACCGGAGCGAGCGCGGTGAACGTCCGCGTCTCTCCCGGTTTGATCACCGAGAGATGCGGCATCGTGGGACCGGCCGGAATCTCCGCGCCGATGGAGACCGTCACCGTCTGCGTTTCCGGGTCGTAGCTGCTGTCGCAGACCTTCGTCGCCAGCGCCACGGGCTGACTCGTGTTGTTCTGCACCTGGAACGTGATGTTGACCGATGATCCCGACCCGATCGTGTCGTCGGCGAGCTGCGCATCGATGCGGATGTCGTCGTCGAGGGCGAGAGCGCGCTTCGGGTCCTTCATGTCGACGCGCGCCGCGAATGCCGCGGTCGTGAATGAGAGCGTCGTCGCCGAGATCAGAAGGAAGAGTTTCGATTTCATGGCACCCCTCACGCCGAATCCGTTACGGCGAGAAACGTGCCAGAGTTATTTAATCAATCGATCTTGAGGACGGCGAGGAAGGCTTCCTGCGGGATCTCCACTTTCCCCACCCGCTTCATCCGCTTCTTCCCTTCCTTCTGCTTCTCGAGGAGCTTGCGCTTGCGCGAGATGTCGCCGCCGTAGCACTTGGCGAGAACGTCCTTGCGCAACGCCTTCACGGTCTCGCGGGCGATGACGCGATTGCCGACCGCGGCCTGCAGCGCGACCTCGTACATCTGCCGGGGGATGAACTCGCGCATCTTCTCCACCAGCAGCTTGCCGCGGGCGTAGGCCTTGTCCTTGTGCACGATGAGCGAGAGCGCATCGAGCGGCTCGCCGTTGACGAGCACATCCATCTTCACGAGGTCGCTTTCGCGATAGCCGATGAACTGGTAGTCGAGCGAGGCGTAGCCGCGGGAGATCGACTTGAGCTTGTCGAAGAAATCGAGGATGACCTCGTTCAGCGGCATCTCGTAGACGATCATCACGCGGTTGGAGGCGACGTACTCCAGCTTCTTCTGCTGGCCGCGGCGATCGATGGCCAGGGCGAGAATCGGCCCGACGTATTCGTCGGTGGTGAGGATCGTGACCTCGAAGAACGGCTCTTCGATCTTCGCGATGCGTGCCGGATCGGGCATCTTCTGCGGGTTCTCGATCTCCGACCATTCGCCGTCCGTCGTCAGGACGCGATACCGCGCGCCGGGGGCCGTCGTAAGGAGCTCGAGATTGAACTCGCGCTCGAGACGTTCCTGGATGATCTCCATGTGCAGGGGCCCGAGGAATCCGCAGCGGAATCCGAAGCCGAGAGCGGCCGAGTTCTCCGGCTCGAACGAGAACGACGCATCGTTCAACTTCAGCTTCTGCACCGCGTCGCGCAGGTTCTCGTACTCCTCGGTGATGATCGGGAACATCCCGGCGAACACCATCGGCTTCACGTCCTGGAATCCAGGCAGCGCGACCGGCGAGTCTTTCGCGCCGGTCACCGTGTCGCCGATCTTCGCCAGCACGATGTCCTTGATGTTCGCGGAGAAGAAACCGACTTCACCGACGGTGATGGAGTCGACCGCGACCGGCTTCGGCGTGAAGTTCCCCATCTCCGTGATCTCGTACTCGCGGCCGGTCGACATGAATTTGACCTTCATGCCGCGCCGCATCTGGCCGTCGACGATCTTCACCAGGCACATGACGCCGCGGTAGGAGTCGTACCAGGAGTCGAAGAGCAGCGCGCGCAACGGCGCGTCGGGATCGCCTTTCGGCGGCGGGATGTCGCTGACGATCCGCTCCAGGATCTCGGCCACTCCGATGCCTGCTTTCGCCGAGGCGAGGATGGCGTCGTGGGCATCGAGCCCGATCACGTTTTCGATCTGCTCGCGAACGCGCTCCGGCTCGGCCGACGGCAGGTCGACCTTGTTGATCACCGTGAGGATGTCGAGGTTGTTGTTGATGGCGAGGTAAGAGTTCGCCAGCGTCTGCGCCTCGACGCCCTGCGTGGCATCGACGACGAGGATCGCCCCCTCGCACGCGGCGAGCGAGCGCGAGACTTCGTATGAGAAGTCGACGTGCCCCGGCGTGTCGATGAGGTTGAAGGAGTAGAGGTTGCCGTCTTTGGCGCGGTATTGGAGGGTGACGGCGCGCGCTTTGATGGTGATGCCGCGCTCGCGCTCGAGATCCATGTCGTCGAGCATCTGCTCGTGCATCTCACGCTGCTCGACGGCGCCGGTCATCTGCAGCAACCGATCGGACAAGGTGGTCTTGCCGTGATCGATGTGCGCGATGATCGAGAAATTGCGGATGAATTGCGGATCGGGCATGAGCGAGCGGGCGATGTAACACGAAACAGATGAGTTGTCATCCCACGACGCCGCTCATGCCCGAGAGGGTTGCGTCAATGCGTCGTCGTCGTACTGCCGGTCGCTCCCGTCGAACCGGTCATCCCGGTCGAGCCGGTCGCTCCGGTTGAGCCGATCGGTCCCGTTGACGACGTGTCGGTGGTCGACGAGGTTCCGGTCGACGTGCCGGTCGACGAGACCGTTCCCATCGTGTCCACGGGAACGATGGTCGACGACGTATCGGTCGCCGAAGTCGTCGTCACTTCCGACGACGTGGCGCTCGTTTCGCTGGTTGTCGTTTCAGTCTTGCTGCAGGCAAACATCAGCACCGCCGCGAGGGCAGTCGCACCAATCCACTTCATATTCATCTCCTTCTTCACTCCCACGAGCTGTTGTTCATTCTGGCGACGATCTTCGCTACCTCGATGTAGTCGGCTTCATCGCCCAGCTCGTTGAGGGCACCGGAGAAAAGATGCTGGGTCAGTGCCAGCATCGGCGTGGAGGCGTGTTGCTGATGAGCCAGCTGCGCCGCGATGCGGATGTCTTTGTCGTGATGCAGCAGCTTGAATACGAGCGGCCACTTGTGGTCGCGCAGGCGCATCGGAAGCAGGTTCTCCGAGGCGTTCGAGCGGCCGCTTCCGGCGTTCGTCACTTCGAGCGCGGTCTTGATGTCGATGCCGAATCGCTTGGCGATCAAAAGGCACTCCGCCGTGATCCAGACCGTCGCGCCCATGATCGTGTTGGTCAGCACCTTGATCGCGTGTCCGGCGCCAGTCTCGCCGACGTGGATGATCGTCTTGCCGCAGAGGCGGAGGATCTCCTTCGCCCGCTCGAAGTCGCTCGCCTCGCCGCCGATCATGATGGTGAGCGTCGCGTTCTCGGCGCCGACGACCGCGCCGGTGACCGGTGCGTCGACGAAATGAACGCCGCGCTCCTGCAGCCGTTTCGCCGTCTCGCGACTGACGTTCGGGTCGCCGCTCGTGGCATCGATCCAGAGCGTCCCTTCCTTCAGCGACGGCAGCAGTTGATCGACGATCTCGTCGACCTCTTTGCTCGTCGGCAGCATGGTGATGATCGCCTCGGCGTCGGCGCATTCGGCGAGGTCGCGCGCCTGCGTCGTGCCGTGCTCATGCGCGTGGCGCGCGGCCTTCACGACGGTGCGATTCCACACCACGACCTGATGCTCTTTGGAGAGGTGACGGGCCATCGGATAGCCCATGGCGCCCAGCCCGATGAATGAGAGTTTCATGGGGGCGCATCATATCTTCGAGATACTCACTGAGACCCTCCGGCCCGCGTTGCAGAGAGAGAGAGGTAGCTTCAGCAATTGGTCCCACGGAAGCACGCCCATTCGCCCGCTTTACCGTGGGGTTGGGTCCGAGGTGGGCACGTAGCTGAAGGGTCTCGGTCAGTATCTCAAAGAGGTTCGCGCCGAATAAAAAAGGGGCGTTACGCCCCCTTGTTGCCGTCAAACGGCGCGAATCAATTGCTCGATGCTTAGATTACGTCCTTGCGGAACGAATAGTAGTGAGCTGCGTCACAGAACTCAAGCTTTCGCCTTGTACCAGTCCGCATTGATCGCCGTGAAATGGGCCCACTGCGCGGGTACCAGGTCCTGCGGGAAGATGGCCTGCACCGGGCATGCCGGCTCGCACGCGCCACAGTCGATGCAGACTTCCGGATCGATGTAGAGCATCTCCGCTTCGGCGAAGCCGTCCTCATCCTTGCGCGGATGGATGCAGTCGACCGGACAGACATCGACACAGGCCGTGTCTTTGGTGTTGATGCAGGGCTCAGCGATCACATAGGTCATAAAACCAGGACCCTCCGACGATGAAGTTGCGGGCCATTTTACGCTACGTCTCGTCGCGCGGAGTGGCCGCTGTCACAGGGGATGGTGATCAGTCGGTCCAGCGGCGGATCGACTCGATCTGGTAGTCGTTGCCCATGAACGAGACGATGTCGCCGGTGGCGTGTCCGATGAGTTTGTTCGCCACCTCGGACTGGTTCGAGTAGATGCCGTGCTCCGGCGCCGACTCCCACGGTCCGAGGATCGTCACCTCGCGGCGGACGTCACCGTTCGAGAGCTCGACCTTCGTTCCGACGTGCACGACCGTCGTGTCGACCTGCGCTGCATCGAGCACGCGGACGCGTGCGATCTCGCCCGCCAGCTCGCCGACTCGCGCCGACAGATACTCGGCACGCGCGCGCGCCGCCTTGTACTCGAAGTTCTCGCGCAGATCGCCCATCTCGCGCGCGGCCTGCAGCGCCTTCGAGTTCGCGGGGATCTCGACCGACTTCAGATGCGTCAGCTCGGCGCGCTTCTTCTCCAGCATGTCGGCCGTTGCGTAGATCGGCTCGGCCTGTGGCTCGCGGAGATTCGCGTACTTCATGTTCAGCGCGTTCTTGATGTTCTCGCGGCGGTACTCCTCGATCACACCGTAGCGATCGAGCACCTCGGCGAGCTTGCGCGCCTGCTCTTCATTGTCGACGCCCATCACGATGCGCAGCGCGAGGCCGCCCTTGTCGAACATGTCCTTCAGCCGTGCGCGTACAGCCGAGAATTCATCGGACGACACGGCGTCGAGGATCTGGAATAGCAGCGCGTAATTCGCCTTCTCCGACAACGTCTCGTCGTCGTTGAGCTGCTTGGCGTACCAGTAGAACGCGCGCGGATGGCGGCGCGGATAGCGCAGCGTTTCGTCGAAGAGACGATCGCGGATTTCGGTCTGCCCTTCCTTCGCCAGCGTCGACGCGATCACCGACAAAAGACGCGGCTCGTCGTCGAGGAAGAACAACTCGCTGAACACCTTCGGCCAGTCGGGATGCGACTCACGCACGACCTGGATCGCGCGCTCGCGCAGAGCCTTGTCGCCAATCGCCGCGACGGTGCGCGACGCCATGGGGCCGGACAGCAGCGACGTCGCCTCGATCGAGGGCGTGTAGGCGCCGGGGAGCGATTCGAGCGTGGTGAGGATCTGCCACGCGGTGGCCGCGTCGGTGCGCGCGACTCGCGCGGCGTCGGCGGCGAGCGTCGACGAGAAGTAGTCGGCGAGATCTTTGTTACGCGCGCTGTGCTTCCGCGCGAGATCGAGCTTCGTCTTGATGTCGGCGCGATCGAAGTCGCGGCGGATCATCGACTCGGCGTCGCCGGCGGATGCGTTCCACGAATAGGTCGCCTTCGCGCCCGTACCGCTGACCACGATCTGCGGGTTCTTGCGCGCCGCCGTCCACCACGAGGCCCACTTCTCCTCGGGGACGATGCCGATGACCGCATCGCGCACTTCGGGCATCGTCATCGGACGACCGAAGCTCTGGAGGATCTTGGCGAAGAACTCGGCAGGCTTGCCGGTCGCTTCGGCTTTGATCTTCGCCTGATCGGTGAACTTGCCGCGCAGCACGTGACCTTCAGGCAGCGGCGTGAGGTACTTCGCCGCGGCGCCGAGGGGAACGGAGACGCGCTTTTCTTTCTCGAAGTCGAGGCGGCAGATGCCGAGCTCCGGATTCAATTCGGTGACGCAGCCCGCGCCGCGTCCGGCCATGTAGAAACACTCGCCTTCGTCGTAGTTCAACCAGTTCTCGATTTTCTCCGCGCGCTCGATCGGGTTGCTCTGCGGATCAGCAAAGCCGGCGAATTGGAACAGGCGGGGGAAGCTGCGATGGGAGCCGACGCTCTTGCGAAGCGCCTCTTCGATCTGCGGACGGAAAGTGGCGGGATGCTTGGAAAGGCGGCCGAGCTCTTTCAGCACCTGCAGGCGCTGGGACCAGAGGCCTTTCTCCTTGAGCGCGTCGGCGAGGAGGCCGAGGAGTGTGTCGGACTGGGTCCGCTGCTCGGCTTTGCGAAGCGCTTTTGCGGCGGTGATGAAGGCGTCGACGTCGCTTGGATCGCGATCGAGCTGCTCCATCCAGAGCGCCTCGACGTCGTCGAATTTCTTCTTATCGATCAGCGCGGTGGCGTCGTCTCGAAACGGCATGGGGCGCACATTGTAGTGTAGGGCAGGCACTCGTGCCTGCCCCCTTAGTGGCGCAGCTTGACGAGCGCTTTGAACACGTCGAACGGAAGCTGTTCGGAGTGGACGATGTGGCGGAGGTGGTGGAGCGACGTCTTGCGCTGCTGCACGTCCTCGAGGCGGATGTTGTGCTTGCGCAGAACTTCGTGTGCTTTGTTTTCAGGCATGGTTCGCAGCGGAACGGACGCGTCCGCGACGCTATTCCGCCCGCAGCCTCTCGAGAATCTTCTCGTGCACGCCGCCGAACGCGCCTGAGGACATCACGAGGATGACGTCTCCATCCTTCGCCTCGGCCGCGACGCGCTTCGCGATCGCGTCGAAGTCGTCGATCTGTTCGGCCGGGATGGAGTCGCGTCGCAGCTGCTCGACGATCGCCGGCACCGACATCATGTGCTCGAGCCCGTACCGCGTCTCGTAGCGTTCGCGATGGAAGATCGGCCCGATGATCACGCGATCGGCGCCGCGGAAGGCGTCGACATAGCCGTCCTCGAACTCCTTCCGGCTCGACGAGATCGAGCGCGGCTCGAACAACGCCCAGATGCGACGGCCGGGATAACGCTTGTGCGCGCCGTCGAGCGTCGTGGCGATCGCCGTCGGGTGATGCGCAAAGTCGTCGATCACCGTGACGCCGCGCTCGACGCCGCGCACTTCCATCCGCCGCTTGATGCCGCGGAACGTGTCCAGCCCTTGCTGAATCTCCTCGGTGTCGAGACCGGCGAGTCGCGCGATGGCCGCGTCGGCGAGCGCGTTGAGCACGTTGTGGTTTCCCGACAGGGGCGTCCGGAAGCGCGTCCATTCGCGTCCTTCCCACCAGGCCGTGAACGTCGTCCCTTCCGAGGTCAGCTCGACATCCGACGCGTAAACGTCGCGCGCACGATCCCATCCGAAGGTGAGCCATCGTCCCCGTGCCGACTCGCGCAACGGCGCGACGTGTGGATCGTCACCGTTCGCGACGATCGTGTCGTTCGGCGTCACCTGCTCGATCGCCTTGCGGAACGCGGAGATGATCGCCTCGAGGTTTTCGTAGATGTCGGCGTGATCGAACTCGATGTTGTTCACCAGCAGCGTGTTCGCGTGGTAGTGGAGGAACTTCGGCCCCTTGTCGAAGAACGCCGTGTTGTACTCGTCCCCTTCGATGACGAAATGCGCGCCGTCGCCGAGCTTGAAGTTCGCATTGAAATTCACCGGAATCCCGCCGACGACCATGCTCGGATCGCGTCCCGCCGATTCGAGGAGCCACGCCATCAGCGACGTCGTCGTGGTCTTGCCGTGCGTGCCGGTGATGACGATCGAGTGCTTGCCCCGGATGAACAGCTGGTAGATCGCCTCGGGCATGGAGGTGTACGGCAGGTCCATCTCCAGCGTGGCCGCCGCCTCGACGTTCGTCTTCGCCGCGGCGTTGCCGATCACCACGACATCGGGCCGAAACGCCTCGAGGTGGTCGCGCGTATACCCTTCGAGCACCGAGATCCTGAGTCGTTCGAGGTATGTCGACATCGGCGGATAGACGTGCTCGTCGGAACCGGCGACCTCGTAACCTCGCTGCTGCAGCATGCCGGCGAGCGAGGCCATGGCGGTCCCGCCGATCCCGATCAGGTAGACCCGTTTTACGTTCTCAACGGAAGTGATGTGTGGCATCGAGTGAACGGCCGAGCAAGAAGCATGCTTCAGGCCGTTCGAATTGTAGAATCAAAAGCTTGTGCGCCGGGGAATGGCCCCCGAAAGGGCTATGTTCGAATCCGTCGCACATCCGGAACAAAACCCACGTCTCAAACAGGAGGATTCAGCGCATGTCCAAAGGACTTTTTGCAGCAACGCTGGCCTTCCTGGTGACGGGCTCGCTGGCCTTCGCTCAGGCGCCAGCAAAGCCTGAAGCCAAGGGAGAAGCGAAGACGGAGAAGGCGGCCGAGAAGGCCCCTCGCCTCACCATCATCGAACCGGTCAAGGACTACGGAACGGTTCCCAAGGGCGACAAGCTCGACTGGGCCTTCCTGGTGAAGAACACCGGCGATGCCGATCTCAACATCATCTCCGCGAAGCCGGGCTGCGGTTGCACCGTCGCCGACTTCGACAAGGTCGTGAAGCCGGGTCAGACCGGCAAGGTCACGGCGCACGTCGACACGACCGCGTTTGCCGGTCCGATCGCCAAGACCGTCACGCTCGAGACCAACGACCCCTCGACCCCGACCGCCCAGCTCACGATCCACGCGGTCGTCAAGCCGTACGTCGAGGCGTATCCCGCCGGCTTCGTCCGTTTCAACCTCCTGCAGGGCGAGACCGACTCCCAGGGTGTGACGCTCTACTCGGAAGAGGATGAGCCGTTCACGATCGAGAAGGTGGAGTCGCCGGTCGACTGGATCAAGGTCGACTACAAGAAGATCGACGACGCGTCGCAGATGGCGCAGGGCGTCGGCAAAGCCGGCCAGGCGCAGTACAAGTTCAACATCTCCGTCGGCGGCCCGGATGCGAAGATCGGCCCGATCGCCGAGAAGGTCAAAATCACCACGAACTCCAAGCACCAGGCCGAGTACATGGTCAGCGTCTCGGGCGTCGTCCGCCCGACCTACCGCGTCGAGCCGTCGAACGGCGTGAACTTCGGCGAAGTCACCCCGTCCGACACGGGCGCCACCCGCGCCGTCATGCTCCACTCGAACAACCTGAAGATGCCGGATGCGTTCACGGTCACCAAGGCCGAGTCGTCGACCCCGTTCGTCACGACCGCCATCAAGCCGGGCGCGAACAAGGGCGACTACGAAGTGACGCTGCAGATCTCCAAGGACGCGAAGCCGGGCGACCTTGACGGCACGGTCAAGATCTTCACCAGCGACAAGGTGAATCCGATCGTCACCGTTCCGGTCCGCGGCACGATCAAGAGCGGCGCTGCTGCTCCGGCGGCCGCCAAGGCCTCGAAGTAATTCACATCGATACGTTTCACTCGAAAGGGCGGCTTCGGCCGCCCTTTTCATTTGCCGGCCCGGCCGGCAGCGTTGATCGCTCCGCCTTCGACACGAACCGCGACACTTTTCACCGATCCCTGGGCTTCGGGCGGCGCAACGCGCCTGATGTTGGGGCTACCAACGCGGCCGGCGGGAGCCCGCGCAACAGAAACGAAGAATGTCAGGCGCGTTGCGCCGATCGAAGCCGCAACGCGTGCCGTGGGGACGAGCGTGCCGCTAGGCGGAGCAGCGAACGCGGCCGGCCGAGCCGGCTAGCGCACGATGGAAACGCCGGTGCCGTCGCCGAGCGGCAGGATCGACGTCACGAGCCGCGGATCGGTGGCGATCCGCTTGTTGAAGTCGCGCAGAGCATCGGTCGCCGCGTCGTGCACTCCCTCCGCCACCCGCCCCTTCCAGAGCAGGTTGTCGCAGACGATCACCGCGCCGCTCTCGAGCTTCGGCAGCAGCGCGTCGAGATAGTCGCCGTACTCGGTTTTCACGCAGTCGATGAAGACGAAATCGAACGGGCCTTGCAGCTTCGGGATGACCGCGAGCGCCGCACCTTCGTGAAAGACGACCTTGCACGGCAGTTCCGCATCGGCCACGAAACTCTTCGCGCGGGCGAGCGTCCCGCGCTCGATCTCGATCGTCTCCAGCGTCGCGCCGGCGTCGAGCTCACGTCCCATCACGATCACCGAGTAACCGATGTTCGTCCCCACTTCGAGGACATGCTTCGGTTTACGCGCGCGCAGCAGCACGCGGATCAGCTGCGCGACTTCCGCGTCGGCGATCGGATGGTCGTTCTCCAGCGCGAACTCCTCCATGCGCACGAGAAGCGCGTCACGATCGGGAGTCAGCGTCTCGAGATATTCAGCCTGGGAGCGCTTGAGAATGGCGTCGATGCGGTCCTTCATGGACCGCGGAGTTTAACGGGATTCGACGGCTTCCCGCAGTTTCTCAGCCTGGAAGTGGTTGATCAGCGGATCGATGACCACATCGAGATACCCGTTCATGATGTCGGGGAGGTTGTGGACGGTCAGGCCGATGCGGTGATCGGTGACGCGGTCCTGCGGGAAGTTGTACGTGCGGATCTTTTCCGAACGATCGCCGCTGCCGATCAGGCCCTTGCGCGTCGCTGAGAGCTCGGCCTCGCGCTTGAGGCGCTCGATGTCGTAGAGACGGGCTTTCAGCACTCGCAGTGCCTTCGCCCGGTTCTTGATCTGCGACTTCTCGTCCTGGCACGACACGACGACGCCGGTCGGGAGGTGCGTCATGCGGACCGCCGAGTAGGTCGTGTTGACCGACTGGCCGCCCGGGCCGGACGAGCAGAACGTGTCGATGCGGAGATCCTTCTCGTTGATCTGGATGTCGATGTCTTCCGCTTCCGGAAGCACGGCGACGGTGATCGCGGAGGTGTGAATGCGTCCCTGCGTCTCGGTCTGCGGCACGCGCTGCACGCGATGCACGCCCGATTCGAACTTCAGGCGCGAGTAGACCTTGTCGCCTTCGATCTGCAGCGTGGCGTCCTTGATGCCGTTCACCGACGAGTAGTTCGCGTCGGTGATGTCGACCTTCCACCGCTTCATCTCCGCGTAACGGATGTACATCCGCATGACCTCGGCGGCGAACAGCGACGCCTCGTCGCCGCCCGTGCCGGCGCGGATCTCGACGAAGACGTTCTTCTCGTCGTTCGGATCGCGCGGCTGCAGGAGGATCTGGATCTCGTGCTCGAGCGGCGCCTCTTTCGGCTCCAGCTCGGCGAGCTCCATCTCCGCGAGCTCCTTCATGTCGTCGTCGTTCTTCAGCATCTCGCGTGCATCGGCAACGCGCTTGCGGACGTCCTTCAGCTCGCGATACTTCGCGACGACTTCCTGGATCTCGGAGATCGCTTTCATCGTGTCGCGATAGGCAGCGACATCGGTCACGACATCCGGCTCACCGAGGCGGTGCTGGAGCTCGTCGTAGCGTCGTTCGATTTCGGCTAACTTTTCGTACATATGCGGGATCCTTCACCGTCTCGGCGGCTTCAGGAGGACACGGGATGTGCGTAGCTAGGCGACGGCCGCTTGCTCGGGCTCGATCACGTCGTACAGGAGCGCTTCTTTCAGCGCCACGATCGCGATCTCGAGCTGCTTGTCGTCCGGTTCCTGCGTCGTGATCTTCTGCAGCCACATGCCGGGGCGCGTGAGGGCGCGGCAGACCGGATTGGCGAGATGACGCGCGGAGAAGCGGATGACCTCGTACGCCAGGCCGGCGATGAGCGGCAGCAGTACGACGCGCGCGGCGACCTTCAGCACGAACGGCGCGGTCGACGGGACGAGCGAGAAGACCAGGATCGAGATCGCCATCACGAACATCAGGAAGCTCGTGCCGCAGCGCGGGTGGAGCGTCGACTTCGTGCGCGCGTTCTCGACCGTCAGGTCTTCGTTCGCCTCGAACGTGTAGACCGTCTTGTGCTCGGCGCCGTGGTACTGGAACACCCGCCGGATCTCGTTCATGAACGAGATCGAGAGGATGTAGATGAAGAAGAAGAGCGCGCGGATCACGCCGTCGACGATGTTGTACGTGATGTTCCCCATCCCCGGCAGCAGGTAGTTGCGGATGAGGTTCGTCAGACCGAGCGGCGCGAGGATGAAGACGCCGACTGCGAGCACGAGAGCCATGGCCATCGTGCCGGCGATCGCGGCGTTCGACATCTCCGGCTCGCCCTCTTCCCCTTCGCTCACCACGCTCGCCGAGTAGTTCAGCGCGCGCATGCCGAGGATCAGCGACTGGATCAGAACGACCGAGCCGCGGAGCACCGGGAACTTGAGGAAGGGGTACTTCTTCGCGATCGAGACGAGCTTGTCTTTCTTGATCGCGACGCCGCCGTCAGGCTGCCGGACGGCGACCGAATAGCCGCTGAGCGAGCGCATCATCACGCCCTCGATCACGGCCTGGCCGCCGATCAGCATGTCCACATTTTTGTCAGGAACGGACGAAGTGAGGCCGTTCGTGACGGCACCGAACGTGCCGGCGGCCAGCCTCGCAACTCGAACCCATGCCTGACGGAGGGACATTACTTTGCGACCTTTTTCGCGTACTTCTTCTGGAAGCGGTCGATGCGGCCGGCCGAGTCGACCAGCTTCTGCTTGCCGGTGAAGAACGGATGGCACTTCGAGCAGATCTCGACGCGCAGCTCTTTCTTGGTCGAGCCGGTGGTGAAGACTTCGCCGCAGGCGCAGTGAACCGGGGCCTGCTGGTAGTTCGGATGGATCTCTGTTTTCATGAATTTAACCTCGATACGATCGTTGCCTAGGCCGTTGAAAACGGCGAGTATAACGTAATTATTCTCCTGCCCTGACGCGCATGAAACACACGGAAACGCTTCTGCCACGGACGCTTGCCGTCATCGTTCTGTTGATCAGCGTGTCGATGCTGGTGCCGCTCGGGAAGGCCGTGCTCGCGGTCATTCACGGCGCGACGCCGATCATCGCGATGTGGCTCGCGCCGCTCCTGATTCTCGCCACCGGCCTCGCGCTGTTGCTCGCCCTCGGGCGCCGGACGGTGATCGCGCCGCTCTTCCTGATGGCGCTCGCTCTATGGGTGATAACCGCCGGCTATTTCCTGGTGCGCCTGGTGTTCTAGCTCGCGCCGAACAGCCGCGCGGCCCAGAACGCGCACGCGCCGATGGCCGCGGCGGCCGGGATGGTCAGCACCCACGCCCAGACGATCTGACTGGCGACGCCCCATCGCACTGCAGACAACCGGCGCGTCGCGCCGACACCGACGATCGATCCGGTGATTGCATGCGTCGTCGAGACCGGGATGCCGAAGTGCGTCGCGGTGAAGATCGCGATCGCCGCACCGGTCTCGGCCGCGAAGCCGCCGACCGGCTGGAGCTTCGTGATCTTCGATCCCATCGTGTGGATGATCCGCCAGCCGCCGAACAACGTGCCGAGGCCGATCGCCGCGTGCGCCGAGAGGATGACCCACTTCGGGATCGGATCGAACGACGGGATCATCTTCGCGGTGAAGAGCACGCCCGTGATGATGCCCATCGTCTTCTGCGCGTCGTTCGTGCCGTGACTGAGGCTGAAGAGGGCTGCCGACCCGAGCTGCAACCGGCGGAACCATTTGTCGACGCGCGAGGATGAGAAGCGACGGAAGATCCAGAAGGTCGCCGTCATCAGTCCGAGGCCAGCGGCGAGCCCGATGAGCGGCGAGACGATGATGAAGACGAGCGTCTTCGTCCAGCCGCCGGGGATGATCACGTCGAACGACATCGCGCGCGCCACCGCCGCACCGGCGTAGCCGCCGATGAGCGCATGCGAGGAGCTGGTGGGCAGGCCGAAGTACCAGGTGATGAGGTCCCAGATGATTGCGCCCATCAGTCCGCCGAAGATCACGCCGAAGGTCACGGCGCTGATGTCGATCATCCCCTGGCCGATCGTCTTCGCCACCGCGGTGCCGAATCCGAACGCCGCGACGAAGTTGAAGACCGCGGCCCATACCACCGCCTGACCCGGCGAGAGCACGCGCGTGGAGACGACGGTGGCGATCGAGTTGGCGGCGTCGTGAAAACCGTTGATGAAATCGAACGAAAGCGCGACGGCGATCAGTCCGATGACGATGAGCAGTTGATTCGACATCAGCCGTGCTTCACAACCACGTTCTCGAGCAGGTTCGCGACGTCCTCACAGCGATCGGTCGCATCTTCGAGCAGATCGAAGAATTCCTTCCACTTCATCACGGCGATGGCGTTGGTCTCTTCCTGGAAGAGCTGCCCGACCGCCTTCTGATGAATCCGGTCGGCCTCGTTCTCCAGGCGGTTGATCTCGACGACGCAATCGAGCACGCCCTTCCGCTTCTCCAGCGCGGCGAGTGCAGCGCGGACCTGATCGACCGACCGGGCGATGACGCCGGCGAGCTCGCGCGCCCCCGGCCGCATCCGCTCGAGGTGATACAGCGGGATCAGCGCGGCCGCGTCATCGATGGCATCCATGATGTCGTCGAGCGAGCGCGCGAGCAGGTGAATGTCCTCGCGATCGATCGGCGTGACGAACGTCTGATTGAGCCGCTGGATGATGTCGTGGGTGAGGAAGTCGCACTTGTGCTCGACCTCCTTGATCTCATGCGCGCGGTCAGCGATCGGGGGATCGGCGGCCAGCATCTCGTCGAGCAGGCGCGCTCCCGCGCGGATCTCGTCGGCGATGGCCACGAAGTCGGTATAGAAGCGTTCTTCACGAGGAAGCAGACTGAAAGCCACGGATCCTCCCTGAACGAAGCGCGCGAATTCTAATGGTGAGGCCGTTATGAAGTCGATGTAAATCCGTGTAAAGCGCAAGGCGCGCGAGTACCCCTCACCCCCGCTTCGCGGACCCTCTCCGGCGGGAGAGGGACAACGCATCTCGCGCAGCGCGAGGCAGGCAGCCCCTTCTCCCCGCGGGAGAAGGTGGCCGAAGGCCGGATGAGGGGTGTCCTACGCCGGCAGCGGGAGACAGATCGTGAAACACGACCCCTTCCCCTCTTCGCTGTCGACGCTGATCGCGCCGTCGTGCGCCTCGACGATCGCCTTGGCGATGTAGAGGCCGAGCCCGAGGCCGCCGTAGTAGCGGCTGGAGACGTTGCGCGCGCGGTGGAAACGCTCGAACAGCTGCGGGATCTCGTCCCTCGGGATGCCGATGCCGCGGTCGGTGACCGACGTCAGCATGATCCCGCCCGACACCTTCGCCCGCAGCTCGATCCACGTCCCCTCGGCCGAGTACTTCACGGCGTTCGAGAGCAGGTTGTCGACGACCTGCCGCATCCGGTCGGGATCGGCGTAAACGGTCGTCTCGTCGCTCTCCGATTCGAAGCGGAATTCGCGCGTCGGGTTCTGCACGCGGAACGCCGAGGCACGGCGCTCGAGGAACTCCAGCCAGCGGATCGGTTGCGGATGAATCTGCAGGCGGTTGGTCTCGATGCGCGAGACGTCGAGCAGCTCGGAGATCAGTCCCATCATCCGGTCGATCTCGCCGAGGACGGCGTTGATGTAGGTGTGGCGATCCTCCGACGAGAGATCGTCGACCGTCTGCCCGAGCAGTTGCGTGTAGCCCTTGATCGTCGTGAGCGGAGTGCGCAGCTCGTGCGACGCGACGGAGAGGAATTCGTCCTTCTTGCGATCGAGCTCCTGCAACGCGGTGATGTCGCGGATCACAAGGACGGCGCCGACGATGCCTCCGCTTTCGATCGGCGCAGCGGCAATCGAAAGATCGAGATCTTTCCCCGTAATCAGATGGCGCCCGATGGCGAGGTAATCCGGAACAGTCATTCCACGCAGCGCACGCGCGTATGGGAAGTCCTCACGCGGCACGCCACGCCCATCCGGATAGCGAAGATTGAACGCTTCGAACGATCCCTGCTGCTCCGCCTCGGTGCGTGATGCGAGACCGAACATCGTGAGCGCCGCCTGGTTGACGTCGACCACGCTCCCGCTCGCGTCGTACACCCAGAGACCGTCGGTCATCGACCCGAGGATCGAATCGAGCCGCGCGGAACGCTCGGCCATCATCTGCGCCAGCGCTTCGATCTCGCGCTTCGCGCGCACCTGCTCGGTGACATCCTGCACGAGGATCGTCAGGCTCTGCGTGATGCCGGAGAAACGTCCGCGGACCGCGGAGATGATGCGATTGACGTAGAGCGGCGGCGCGCCCGGAATCTCCCACGCCTCGTCGATGCGCGTCTCGCCGCTCTCGGCGACCTGCCTCAACGTCTGTTCCCAGCCGGGCAACACCTCGTTGACGCGCAGGCCGACGAACTTCGTGTCGGGCGAGACGCGTCCGAGGCGCTCCGCGAGATCGACGATGCGGACGTTCGCGAGCTCGAACCGCAGTTCGTCGGCGGAGACGACAGCCACGCCGATCGGCGCGGTCTCGAGGACGGCCTCGAATCGGACGCGGGCATCGAACTCGCGCCGCGCCAGCTCTTCCGCCGCGCGATGGCCTTCGAGCGAGATGCGCGTCAAGCGCTGGATGTGACTCGCGGCGCCGATGCGCTCGGCGACCGCCTGCACGAACTCGAGATCTTCCGCGTCGAAGTTGCGCCGCGGATCGGACTGCGAGACGACGATCGCGCCGATGCGCTCACCGTACGACTCGATCGGCGAGGCGATGAGACTCTGCTCGCGCATCGCCGCCTTCACCCGCTTCTCTTCATCGTCGCGTGCGAAGTCGAGCACGGCGTTGCCGCGGATCTCGTAAAAGAAGAGGGGACGTCCGATCTGGAACACGGTGCCGGCGAGTCCTTCGCCGGGGCGGTACGGATGCTCCGCGAAGTACGAACGGTAGTGATCCATCTCGGCGGGTTGCGCGGCGAATCCGACGAGATCGAGCAGTCCGGTGCCGGTATGGTAGAGGAAGATCTTGACCGTCCCCGCCACCGCATGGGCAACGCGCGCGGCGGGATCGTTCAGGTCGTCGAACGTGGCCTTGACCATGTCGAGACCGAGGTTGGCGAGACATTCCGCGCGGCGCCGGCGCCATGCTTCACGCTCGGCGTTCTGGCGCTCGTCCGTGACGTCGCGGGACAGCACGACGGAGCCGATGATGCGCGCCTGGTCGTCGCGGATCGGCGCCGCTTTCAGGTTCACGACGCGATCGTCGCCGCTGCGCTGATCGTGCACGAGGTAGTCGGACTTGACGTTCTCGCCGCGCAGCGCGCGCATCGACGGCATCTCGCTCGGCGTGAGCGGACTGCCGTCGACATAACGATGCCTGCTCCCGCGCAGCCGGGCCTCGGAATCGGCGTGAAACAGATGTCCCGGCTCGCGCTGCGCCGCCGCATTCATCCGCTCGAGCTTTCCCTGCGCGTCGTAGATGGCGGCGGATTCGGGGATCTGATCGAGGATCGCGTTGACCTTCGCCATCTCGCGGACGGCGCGGTCGTGCAGCAGCGTGTTGTTCAGCGCCAGCGTGGCGTAGCGGCCGATCTCGCCGAAGAGGTCGATCTCTTCATCCGACCAGACGCGCGCGTGCTCGCTCTGATGCATCCCGAACGCCCACGGCTCGTCTTCGCGCGGCCGGAGGATCTGCACCATCTGCGAACGGACGCTGAAACGGCGCGCGAGCTCGGTGTCGAGCTCCTCTTCTCCTTCGCGGACGACGACCGGACGCGTCGACGCCATCGCCCGCCGGATGAGCGAAAGCGAGCCGCCGAGTGGAATCGGACCTTTGTCGAGCTCCTGCGGGAGGTCGGGGCCGGAAACGGAGAACGCGACCTTCGCAAACTCCGACTGCTCGTTGACCGGATGAAGCAGCCAGGCGCGATCGGCGGCGAAGTGCTCGCGTGTGATCGTCACGATCCGGCGCAGCACTTCGCGCAGCTCGAGCGTGGCGGTGAATGACTCGAGGATGCTGGAGAGAAACCGGTAGCGCTCCTCCGCGCTGAAGTGCGGACGCGCCGGGCTGCGCCGGTCGAGGTAGCGCTCCATGAGACGCCGGACCGCACCGTCGTCGCCGTTTTCGTCCGGAATCTCCAGCACGCGCGCCATCGGCTGCTTGCTCTCGGCGGCGTCGCGCAGAAGTTGCGCCGCGGTGGAACTGGAAATGGCGATCAGTGTGAAGCGATACCGGTCGAGCATCGCCATCGCCTCGGCTTCGGTTGCAACGATGACCGGCGTGCATTCCAGCGAGCGCGCGACGTCGGCTGACATGCGTGCAACCGGATCGGTCGCGACGATGAGGACCTGGTTCGGCATGGGCACTGGGCTGTGGCGTTAACGAGCTGCCAATCGTAACAGAAGCCATGTGATGGCCATGGGTCACAACCGCCGACGATCACCGGTCACGGTTTAAAAATCCGCGGGGCCGCAACGTGTGCGGTGAAGGGAGGGCTTCATGAGCCACAAACGACCGCTGATCGCTGCCGCCCTCTGCTGCCTCGCGATGAGTCTCATCGCATGGGGACAGACGACACAGCACAATCCGTACACCGTTCCAGGCGCAAGAATCCGCATGAACATGGTCATTCCGGTTCCGGAGGCGGACGGAATCCGGTACGAATCGATGGGACCCGCCACATTCCAGGAAATCTCACCCTGCCGGGTGGTCAGCACGTTGCAGTCCGACGCGTTCCCGACCGAGTGGGGCGGCCCGCCGTTCCTTCCGAACGACAGCCGTATCTACGTCGGCACCGGAAAGTTGATGACGGCCGATTGGGTGAATCCATGCTCCGGCCGGATCCCGATCGGCGTGGCCGCACTCGCGGTGCGACTCACGGTGGTCAACCCGCAGGGTGACGGCATCATCTACCTCGCGCCCGGCACCTGGACGCCGATCGCCGGCCTGCCGGTCCTGAAGTTCTCGCCGGGACCGAGCATCTCCGAAGAAGTCGGCGTGATGCTCCGCAATGACACGTTCGCGGTGATGTCCGCCAACGCGCCGGCCGACTTTTCAATCGATGTCCTCGGCTACTTCGAAGCCGACACCCTCGGCGGCGCGGGCCCGTCTGGGCCGAAGGGCGCGATGGGACCACAAGGTCCACAAGGCCTGACCGGACCGCAGGGCGAAAAGGGACCGGCAGGCGCGGATGGCGTCGCCGGAGCAATCGGCCCGATGGGAGCCACCGGTCCGATGGGACCGCAGGGTGAACAGGGCCTGACCGGAGCGACCGGTGTGCAGGGTCTGCCCGGCGAACAGGGACTCACGGGAGCGCAGGGACCGATCGGACCTGTGGGACCGATGGGACCGCAGGGCCTGACCGGCGATCAAGGTCCGCAAGGACTCACGGGACCGATCGGACCCGCGGGGCCGACTGGTTTACAGGGTATCGCCGGCCCTGCCGGAGCCACCGGACCGCAGGGCGAACAGGGACCCGCGGGTGAGAACGGAATGCCGGGCGGGCCGGGTCAGATGGGCCCCCAGGGCCCGGCTGGCCCGCAAGGTGAGCAGGGCACACCCGGAGTTGTCGGACCCCCTGGACCTCCGGGACCGACCGGCCCAACCGGCGCTACCGGACCGGCGGGTGCCGCAGGCGCGGACGGCAGCTCCTACATCCTCTCGATGGGGACCGGCACGTTCACTTCCGGCACGCTCCGCATCTACAACGCCAACGTGCACGGCAACGCGACCTACGTCTTCCTGCAGTACAACCACCCCGGCTCGCCGGGCAACGCCTGCTCGGTCGAAGCGATCGGCGAAGGGTGGTTCGACGTCTCAGGCAGCACAAACAAGAAGTTCATGTACCTCGTGCTGACTCGACAGGCACCGTAGTGCTCGCGCCACGGGCGCCGGCCATCGTCGCCGGCGCCCGTCCCGTAGAATGCCGCGCATGCCGAAACGCTCCTTCGAAGACCTCGTCGAGCTGATGAAAACGCTGCGCGGACCGAACGGCTGCCCCTGGGACCGCAAGCAGAACCTCCCCGATCTGAAGCCTTACGTGATCGAAGAAGCGTACGAAGTCGTCGACGCGATCGATCGCGATGATCGCGACGGATTGCGCGAAGAGATCGGCGACTTTCTCCTCCAGGCGGTCTTCATCACCGAGATCACCCGCAGCGAAGGGTCGTTCGACATCTACGACTCGATCACCGCCATCCACGACAAGCTGGTCCACCGCCATCCGCATGTCTTCGCCGACGTGGAAGCGAAAGACGCGGACGAAGTCCTGGTGAACTGGGAAAAGCTGAAGAGTGAGGAACGAAAAGCAGAAGAGAAGAGCGTGCTCTCGGGCGTGCCGCAATCGCTCCCCGCGTTGCTGAAGGCGTCACGCCTGACGGAAAAGGCGGCGCGCGTTGGCTTCGACTGGCGCCGCACGGACGAAGTCTTCGACAAGCTGCATGAAGAGATCGCGGAGCTGCGCGAAGCGATCGATTCAGGCGACAAGTCAAACGTCCACGAGGAGCTGGGCGATCTGCTGTTCACGATCGCGAACATCGCGCGCAAACTCGAGGTGAACGCGGAGGAGGCGCTGCAGTCGACGAACCGCAAGTTCTCGCGCCGCTTCGAGTCGATGGAGAAGAAGGTCCACGGCACCGGACGCAATATCGATCAGTTGACGCTGGAAGAAATGGACGCGCTGTGGGACGAAGCCAAGGCCGCCGAGCGGGACTGATCGCACTCGCGCTGATCGTCGCGCTGCAGCTGTTCGGCGCGCGCCCCGCGATCTACGCGATCGACGTCTACCGCGCGCATCTCTCCCCGCACCTGCGCGGCATCGTGCAATGCCGCTTCACGCCGTCATGCTCGGCGTACGGCCGCGAGTCAATTCGCAAACATGGATTGATTTTCGGCGGTGCGAAAACGACGTGGCGGATTGTGCGCTGCAACCCATGGACGCCGCTGGGCACATCAGATCCGCCTTAGCTACTCGGGCGGTTCTTCTGCACTCGGACAAACATCGTTGAGCACACACTCCGCGCACTTCGGTTTGCGTGCGACGCAGATCTGGCGACCGTGGTAGATCAGGCGATGCGAGAACGCTGTCCATTCCTTCTGTGGGATCAGCTTCATCAGATCCTGCTCGATCTTCTCGGCGTCTGAGCTCGCGGTCAGGCCGAGGCGTGCCGAGACGCGTGACACGTGTGTATCGACCACGATGCCGACCGGCGTCTTGAACGCATTCGAGAGGACCACGTTCGCGGTCTTGCGTCCCACACCCGGCAAGGCCGTCAGCTCGTCCATCGTGTGCGGCGGCTCGCCGCCGTGGCGCTCCATGATCGCCTTCGACGCGGCGATCACCGCCTTCGCCTTGTTCCGATAGAAGCCTGTCTGCTTGACGTCGCGCTCCATCTCCACCTGGCTCGCCGCGGCGAATGCCGCCGCGTCCGGGTACTTGCGGAAGAGCGACTTCGTCACGATGTTGACGCGCACGTCCGTCGATTGCGCGGAGAGCATTGTCGCGATCAGCAGCTCGAACGGGTTCGTGAAATCGAGTGAGCACTTCGCCTTGGGGTAGGCCTTGCGGAGGCGGTGCGTGATTTCCGTCGCCCGCTCCTGTTTCTTCGTCGCCATGGACATAAAATCAGATCATGACCACGACGATCGACGAAACCCGCGTGATTCGTGCGCCTCGGGGAACCGAGATCTCCTGCCGCGGATGGCAGCAGGAAGCGGCGCTGCGGATGCTGATGAACAACCTCGATCCTGAGGTCGCCGAGAGGCCGGAACAGCTCATCGTGTACGGCGGCATCGGCAAGGCCGCGCGGAACTGGGAGTGCTACGACGCGATCGTCGCCACGCTGAAGCGACTGAAGAATGACGAGACGTTGCTCGTGCAATCGGGCAAGCCGGTCGGCGTCTTCCGCACGCACGAGAACGCGCCGCGCGTGCTGATCGCCAACGCGAACCTCGTCCCGCATTGGGGCACCTGGGACGAGTTCCGCCGCCTCGACGCGCTCGGGCTCACGATGTACGGGCAGATGACCGCCGGCTCGTGGATCTACATCGGCACGCAGGGCATCCTCCAAGGAACGTACGAATGCTTCGCCGCGGTCGCGAAGCAGCGCTTCAACAACACGCTGCGGAACAAGCTCGTCGTCACCGCGGGGCTGGGCGGGATGGGCGGCGCGCAGCCGCTCGCCGCGACGATGAATGAAGCGACCGCGTTGATCGCCGAGGTCGACCGGAGTCGTATCCAGCGCCGCATCGACAAGCGCTATCTTGATGAAGAGGCGCCGTCGCTCGATGCCGCGATCAAACGCGCGCTCGAAGCACGCGACAAAGGCGAGGCGGTCTCCATCGGCGTCGTGGCCAACGCCGTCGAGCTGCTCGAAGCGCTCATCGCTCGAAACATCGTTCCCGACATCCTCACCGATCAAACCTCGGCGCACGATGAGCTGAACGGCTACGTTCCGGCCGGGCTGTCGTACGACTTCGCGCTCGGGATGCGCGAGTCGAATCCGGATGCGTACATCGAGGCGTCGTACGACACGATGGCGCGGCACATGCGCGCGATGCTCGAGCTGCAGCGCCGCGGCGCGATCACCTTCGACTACGGCAACAACCTCCGCGGCCAGGCGAAGGACAAGGCGGGCGTGACCGACGCGTTCGAAGTCGGCGGCTTCGTGCCGCTCTTCATCCGGCCGCTCTTCTGCGAAGGAAAAGGTCCGTTCCGCTGGGCCGTGCTGTCGGGTGATCCGAACGACCTTCTCGTCACCGACGAGGCGATCCTCGAGCTCTTCCCGCACGACGAACCGCTGCATCGCTGGGTGCGGATGGCGCAGAAGCGCGTCGAGTTCCAGGGATTGCCGGCGCGCATCTGCTGGCTAGGCTACGGCGAGCGCCAGCGCGCGGGTCTGCTGTTCAACGATCTCGTACGCACCGGCAAGGTGAAAGCGCCGATCGTGATCGGACGCGATCATCTCGACTCCGGCTCCGTCGCCTCACCGAATCGCGAGACCGAGGGGATGCGCGATGGGTCGGACGCCATCGCGGACTGGCCTATCCTCAATGCGATGCTGAACACCGCGTCGGGTGCGACGTGGGTCTCGCTCCATCACGGCGGCGGCGTCGGCATCGGCTACTCGATCCACGCGGGGATGGTCGTCGTCGCCGACGGCACGGACGCCGCGGCGGCGCGCCTGGAGCGCGTGCTGACCGCCGATCCGGGGACCGGCGTCATGCGTCACGCCGATGCGGGCTATGAGCTCGCGATCGATGTGGCGAAGGAGCGGGGCGTCGATCTACCGATGCTGTGATGAACCGCGCATGGCTAGCGAAATTGCGCTCGCAGTTCTTCCGGGAAGCGAGACCAATCTGCTGATTGGCGCGGCAGTACTAATCGCAGCAATCGCACTCGGAATCGATGTCGTGCTCCACCATGTCCATGCCTTCGCCAACGTCCTCCTTCTATTCGTACGCCATGTGAAAGCGGAGAGCCACGCAATCGCGGAGATCGTTCGTCAGATCGCGAATGAGATTCGCCACTGGTGACGGTGAGGGAGCGCGGACGTCTCGTCCGCAGTCGGCGGGCGTCTTGCCCGGCGACCAATCGTGATCGGGCGCGAGGCCCGATCACTGCGGGCGAGGACGCCCGCGCTCCAATACTTCCAGCACTTTCTTCGCGTCCTCGATCGTCGGCTGCTCGGCTCGCGGTTTCAGCGCGATGTAGCGCTGCAGCGCCTCCTCGCCGCGCTCGTACCGGCAGTGGCAGAACTGCGACGTCCGTCCGATCTCGTACAACGCCTGCGTCGCGGTCGGATCAATCGTCAACATGTTGTCGAACGTGGCGAACGCGGTGTCGTACTGCTGCGACTCCTGCGAGAGCCAGCCGAGCCAGGTGAGCGCGAGCAGCTTCGTCTTCGCATCGCGCGCGGTGGCGACCGCCTTCTGCAGCTTGACGCGCGCGGGACCGAACTGCTTCGCGCGATACGCGAGATAGCCGTCCGCCCACGCGCCGAGTGCCACATCCCGCTTCGCCAGCTCGCGCGCCTGCTGCCGCGCTTTCGCGCTGCTGCCGCCGACGATGCGCGGCGTCATGGTGTAGTACTGCACGAGCCGGACACGCGCATCGAGCAGATTCGGATCGAGATGCACCGCTTCCTCGAGCTCCGTCCCGATGTTCCATCCGAGGAACGCGAGGCGGACGGCGTTGGACGATTGCTTCGCTTCCGACGTGTAACTGCGCGCGAGCCAGTCGTGATACTCGGCGCGCTTCGGCGCGAGCGCGACCGCCTGCTCGAACAGCGGCGAGGCACTTGCAGCGTCGCCTGCTTCGAGCAGCGCGCGGGCGCGCTCGAAGACAACCGTGGCGTCCGCCGTCGCCAGCGTCAGCAGTAGAAATAGATGTGACAGTCGAATAGGCAGCATCAGCACCCTGTTGTGGGCGTCACTCCGACACGCGTAGCATGACTCCGCTCGTCGCGAAGTATCGGGAGGAAATGGTGCAACAAGTTCAGAAGAAAGACTGGGTGAACATCGCGTTTCTCAGTCTCACCCCAGTCATCGGCGTGGTCGGCACGGCGCTCTACACCTGGCGTAACGGCTTTCATCTCTGGATGCCGCTGCTGACGATCGGCCTCTACCTCTGCGTGGGGATGTCGATCTGCGCCGGATATCACCGTTTCTTCTCCCACAAGAGCTACGAGTGCTCGCCGCTGGTGCAATTCTTCTACGCGTTTTTCGGCGCGATGGCCGCGGAGAATTCGATTCTCTGGTGGTCGTCGAGCCATCGCGTGCATCACAAGCACGTCGACCGCGACTGGGATCCGTACAACATCAAGCGCGGCTTCTGGTGGGCGCACATCGTCTGGATCTTCTACAAGAATGAAGAGCGCGACGAGACGTTCGAGAACGCCCGCGATCTGCAGG